>Ga0209185_1000011_pt1 | contig 432991 bp, 378 predicted proteins | sample SidtaG_2_FD_187425 | JGI IMG/M metagenome (GOLD analysis project Ga0209185, IMG submission 187425) | Marine algal microbial communities from Sidmouth, United Kingdom - Sidmouth_Asex2 metaG (SPAdes) (version 2) | ecosystem: Host-associated > Algae > Red algae > Unclassified | place: Sidmouth...
GACCTTGCTGACCTTGCTGACCTTGCTGACCTTGCTGACCTTGCTGACCTTGCTGACCTTGCTGACCTTGCTGACCTTGCTGACCTTGCTGACCTTGCTGACCTTGCTGACCTTGCTGCCCTTGCTGCCCTTGCTCTCCTCGCTGAGAACCGTCCAATTGCTCACGCAACTGCTGCAACTGGTCAAGCGCATCGGCAACTTGCAAGTCGCTCCATTCTTCAGTCTGCAAGGTTTCGTCAGACGCAGATTCTCCGGCTTCGCCGAGCCTATCTCGCCATTCACGTATCGCATTGGTAACCAGACTCTCACCTGGCAATGCCGTCGCGAGTGATCCGTTACTGATTGCATCGCCGGCAATGCCCAACATCTCGATAACCCGGCTGGAATCCAGACGTTCAAGCGCCTGTTCCAAAGCCTCGCCAGTAGTTGGCGCTTGCTCGCCAAAACGCTGTTCCAGCGCCGCCACGTCATTGCGAGAGGATTCCAGTTCGCGTTGCAGCCCGCGTTTACGACCGGCCAGCTCTTCCATTTGTTCAAACGTCAAACCTGCCGAGAAAACGCCGTTATCTCGTGCACGAATGGCTCGTTCCACAGCCGAGCGCAACACCTCCTCTACATCGCGCTGCTCGTCCAACAGTTGCTCGGCAATGGCTAGAGCCTCGTCTATTCCAGCCTGTAACTCTTCCGACCGTGCATTTCCCAAACCGGATAAAGCTGACTGCAAAGCATCACTGGCATCCTGCGCGGAATTTTCGGCGATCTCTGCAGGTTGCTGAATGTCATCGTTAGCCTCGCCACTCTCACCTTCTGACGACTGATTCCCTAGACTTGAAGGGTCAGTCTGTTCGCTGCTGGCGTTCTGACTATCCGCCGCGTTGCGGTTTTCATCTGAGGTGCTTTCTGAACCGCTTTCACCCACTTGCTGCTCTGTACTCTGATTGGCTGACTCCAACGCGTCCTGAGCTTGCTGAAGCCTCTCCGCTAACTCGGAAGCTGCCTGTTGCAAAGCTTCTGCTTCCGCACCTTCAGTGCCAGCCGCATCGCGCTCAAGCTGCTCCAGATCACGCTGAAGCTGCTCCAGATCACGACTCAGTTGTTGTTGTTGCCATTGCTCTTCGCGCGTCAGCTGCTCACCCTGCCGCTCAGCTTCAGCTAACGCCAGCTGACGACGCGCAAGCTCGGCGAGCTGGTCAAAAATATCGTCCAGCTGTTCGCTGCTGGCGTTGTTTCCGCCTCGATCAGGCTGTTCATACTGGTTACGCTCAAGATCCATCTCAAGTTCAAACATCTCTGCCATATCCTGACCGGCTTGTTGCCCGCCACCACCCTGACCTTGCTGTTGCGTCATGCGGATATCAGCAAATAATGCCTCTGCTCTCTGAAGTAGCTGCAACGCCTTTTGTTGCGGCTGGATCGCATCGCTGAACGACAGCTCTTCCAGTGAAGTGGCAGAGGGTTCCATCTGCTCAGCGGCCGCTCGCAAGTATTCGACAAACTGGCGAATTTCCTCGCCTTGCTGGACCAGTTCCCGCGCTTCAGAGCGATCAGCAAGCGTTCGAGCCTGTTCCGCCAACGTGATCTGCAACTCAGCAAGCAGCCGTGCGTTGTCCTCCTGGCCTGCCGTTTCGCCCCCGTTTGCCTCACTGGAACGCTGCAGATTCCAGGTGGCGAGCAAGATCTCTTTCTGCCGTCTGGAGATTTCACTCCCCTCGTTGGCTGCGCCACCTCCGCCACCGCCTCCAGCCGCACCTCCCTGACCTTCGGAAAAACGCCGGTCGAAGGGTCGAACATCAATGAGCAGCATATCCGTTTCCACCACGCTATCGTGATCACGAACGCGCACGTAGTAACTGATCAGGTCTCCGGGCTGCATCGCAATACCGTCCAGAGCGCCGGCGGCTGCAGAGCCAGTACCGTCCTCAGGTATCAGTTCCTCGCTACTACCCATGGACTCCAGGTAAAACACGTGTTCAGCCATCTCATTGATAGGCAGCACCACTGTCTGCCATGCGCCAGCATTGACCGAATACAGTAGTTCGATGGATTCTACTGAAAAATCATCTGTGGCCTCAACACTGACAACCACTTCTTCCACAGGTGATGCAGAGACATCTCTACCAGGCTTGACAAATTTTGCCTCGGGCGCCTCATCACCCCGGACGATCACGGCATGTTCCGCACTGATGGGGACCTCTCGGTCCAGCATCCTGTCGAGCAGCTGGTATTGGGTATCGTTAAGAATGACAAACGAGGCTTGGTAACGTGTCAGTTCATCGTCCGCTTCATTGTGTAACAGGGTCAGTGCGACTGGCTTATCCCCCAAACGCAATATGCCATCTTGCAAAGCCCGATCTAGCGTAAAGGTCAGTTGCGCGCGAGTGTTCTTGACGCCACTAATCGCACCAACGTCCGTCAGGTTTGCAGGCTGCCGTCTAGTCCACTCCGGGAACTCAGCCAACAGGTCGATACGGTCGAGTCGTGCTGGCTGCACAACCGATACCGCGAAGGTATCACTCTGTGTATAGGCCGCACTCACGTAATACTCGAGTGGCTCGGTTACTCTGAATAGCGTGAAGTTGAAAGACTCATCGGGTGAGCGGCTGATCACTGTGGACTGCCACTCCTGGCCTTCATTGCGCGCGTATAGAGTGATCTCAGCTTGCTGAAACCCACCTAGTGCTATATCAAGCTGCAGATCTTCCCCGGCAAGCAGTTCTATCGAGCCTGGCGTTACCGCAATGGAACGAGGTTCTACCAGGGTTTCATCCTGCCAGCCCCACCACAGATGCAACGCAGCGTTCTGCCATGCTCGTGGCGCCAGCTGTGTAAAACTGAATAACGCCCCCACCACTAGCACCAGCAACAACAGCGGCCAGACTAGTGCGGCTGTAGGCACAATCCTGTTCAGCGGCACTCTGCGAGCTACCGATAATGCGTCTCGGGCCAACAACGACAGGAACGGCTGCTTTGGATCACGCTCGACAGTATCGAGGTAGGTAACCACGCGTCCATCAAATGCGGCATCCGCATTTTCTACAAGCATGGCACCACGATCGGCTCGTAATGATCGAAGGGGTCGCCACAGTAGAATAACAATGGCCAAGAGCGCAGCTAGTGCCAGTGCGCTTCGCGCCAACAACGTCAGTGTCGGCGTAAAACCACGAAACAGCCCAGCCCACGCACCTGCGGTTGTAACGATGATCAGTACGACAAGCAGCAAAACTACAAATCTCAAGACATGTCGTAACGTTTCGCGGTGCCGTGCAGCCCGCAGATACGCGCCAAAGCGACTAATTGAAGTTTCAGATGAGCTCATGAGCCGTCTCTCCTGACGTCCAGACGTCTGTTAGCGAATACGCTCTCTGTCAACAGGAACATCACCATCAGGGGCAGCAACCAGAACCATAGCGAGTAGCGATTTACATCATCACCTTGCAATAACAGAATCGGGTCAACCGGTAAATCCTTGGTTACATCCGTATTGGCGACAGTTTCCGCATCTTCGTAGCGGGCGTTCCACGCCACCATTGCATCACCACTGATTAATGAAAGGTCTGTTTCTCTAGGATCAAGTAACACGCGTAGTGAATGCTCACCTCGCGCACCCACAACCTTATACAAACCCGGTCGATCCAGCGCAATACCGCCGATGCGTGCGTTGTCGGCCAACGTCAGCAACGACTCGTTGTCAGGGTCGAACAACTGCACATTAGCGGGTAGTGACACGCGTGAACCTGCAATCAGCTGATCCGGGATAGCAGTGCTAGCATCAAAGTAGGCCAACACAGCCTCCATAAGGCTCACGAATGCAGGCTGCAAAGGCAGATTGCTACTCAGACCATCGAGCCTGTCGTTCAGCAAGAGCAGAGTACCCCTTTCGGTGGAGCGTTCAACCAGCAGTGGTTGTCTATCATCCGTCTCAAGCAAAACTCGATCATTTTCTTGCAGCACCATGGCACCCACATCGTAAAACCTGGCACCAAACCAGTCTATCTGACCCAATCCAAGAGGATGGGATTCATCGACAAGTCCCACGCCAACGCCCTGTATAACCCCATCGGAAGAAGACTCCGAGACGCTGTTATCAAACACCATAGCGTTGGCATCAGTATCGACAAACTGTAAAACATCGAGCGCAATAGACGGCAGAGTCAGATCCTGGGCGGCGACGATATGCACCGTCTCTGGAGGCGCACGCTCAGCTGTACCTGCAATAGCCTGTACACTGGCCAGCGAATCTGTTTCAAGTGCTGTGGTCAAGAAAACAGAAGCAGCATCTTGTGACGCCCGCTCACCTTGCAACAAAACAACCGGCGTCGGATTAGTCTGACCGATCATCAAGAAAACCTCGTTATCGTCCAATAGTGCATCAGGCTCAAGCAAGCTGACACGCAAGACAGGATTTTTTCCGGGCGGTATGACCAGGTCGTCGAATACACGACTAACGATGTCGCCAGCTTGCAGTGAGAAAACCTCTTCCAGTAATAACCTATCATCAGATCGTACCTGGACCGTATACCTTGTTATGGCAGTGTCTGGCACTGAGTCTGCAGAATCAGGCTCAGCTGCACTGGCTCGCAATTGAACAGACACCCGCAGGTTGGCACCATCGTCGGATTGAGCGCTGGCACTTAGATGCACGTTTACCTGTGCTTCCGGCACCACCGACATTTGATCCCATAAAGACACTTCCGGCGCATACAGCGCATTAATCTGCGCAGGTAGCGCACTCTGTTGCTGATCGCTGATGAGCCACACCTTGACAGGCTGACTGTATTCGCCTGCTACCTGGTTAAGGCGCTGCATCATGACACCGTAGTCCGCACTCGTATACAAGGGCTCTAGCCCTTTCAGTGCACGGCGTAATGCACTTACCGACTCGCTATCATCCGCAATTCTGTTGACATCTCGTGCAAAAGCAACCAGCTCGATTGTGTCAGAGTCTGGCAGTTCCTCAATCAGTGCGTCCGCGCGGTCGACCGCACGTGCCCAGCGTCCGTCGGCGCGCATGGACAGCGATTGATCGATACTGATCAGGTGATGCACGTTTGCCTGAGTGTCATCGCCCATTTTGCTTAACCAGGGTTGGGCGAATAGAAAACTCAAGCATAAAATTGATAGAACGCGCAAAGCCAGTAGCAACCAATGTTTCAGCGCACGCTTTCTGGAAACCGGTGGCGCTGTTGGCTCAAGAAATTGTCGAGACGGGAACAATTGCTCCTCAGGCTGTTGATCACTGAACCGATGCAATAGCCATGGCAGAAAGAGTCCTGCCAGTCCAATCAGGTACGCTGGAAACAACAAGCTCATCGACCGCGCCTCTCCCTGAAACGCAGATAGCTCTGCAACGCTGAATCCAACGGATCCGAGGTCAGTACCTGAGAGTAGTCAGCACCGATACACTGGCAAGCATTTTTGACGGACTCACAATGAGCCTGAAACTTTGCACGGTACCCGTTCTGCAGAAACGCTGGATCCACGATAACCGACTCTTCAGTCTCGAGATCTTTCAAGGCTCTGATACGAGTCAGAGAAGGTTCGATTTCTTCTTCGTCAAGCACGTGAAAAAACGCAACGTCCTGTCCTCCGTGTACAAGGGGCTGCAACGCTGACATCAGTTCATCCGCATTGGCATACGCATCGGAGACAACAATGACCAAACCACGGCGCGTCATACTGGCTCTCAGGCTCTCCAGAGCATTCAGAATATCAGTACCCGAACCCGCCTCAGTACGCTCCAGCAACGCCATGGCGCGTAACAACGAATCCGGACGAGCAGAAGGCGCCAGAAAGTCGCGTACCTGCTCATCGAAAATACCCAGGCCCAACGCGTCATGTTGTTTTCTGGCCATGTACGCTAAGGATGCGCAAAGGTAAAGCGCTTGATCAAGTTTGCTGATAGGGGTGCCAAATCCCATCGACGCACTGGCGTCCAGCAACAGTGTAATGGCGGTATTGGTCTCACCCTGGAAACGTTTGATGTACGTGCGATCAGTCCGCGCGTAGACGTTCCAGTCCACGTAACGCAGATCGTCTCCTTCGTTGTAAGCACGATACTCTGCAAACTCCTGACTGAACCCGAAGTGCGGAGATCGGTGAAGACCCGTAGTGACCCCCTCCACCACAGTACGAGCGATGAGTTCCAATGAACCCAGCCTGGCAAGAACATCAGGCTTCAGTAATCGGTTTGATAATGGAGTAGACACGTCTCAGTGCTGCTCGGCAATGTCTATAAGCACGCTTTCACACCGCACAAGCATCAGCATAATGGAAAGCCCGGGTAAGCGTTCATCTGCGTTGTTCAAGCTGCTGCTGAACGTTGATCGACCAGATCTTGCAATACATCATCCATGGCAACACCATCTGCTTCGGCGAAATAGTTAAGCATCACTCGGTGTCGCAATACCGGGGCTGCCAATGCATCGATATCGTCGGTGGTGACATGGTAGCGCCCCGCCATCAATGCGCGTGCCTTGGCGGCCAGCGTGATAAACAACGCAGCACGCACAGAGGCTCCGAATTTCACATATTGTCGAACCTTGTCTGATGCAGCGGGATCATCCGGACGTGTCGCTCGAACCAGCTCAACCGCATATCGACCCACCTGTTTACTGACCGGTACTTGCCGTGTAAGTGATTGAAACGCCAGAATCTGTTGCGGGTTTGTACAAGCTACAACGGGGGCCGGCGGCGTGTCGCTGGTGAAACGCTCCACCACGGTCAGCTCGTCTTCCAAAGGCAGGTAGCCGAGCATAATGTTGAACAGAAATCGATCCAGCTGCGCCTCGGGTAATGGATAGGTACCTTCAAGCTCAAGCGGATTTTGCGTGGCCAGCACGAAGAAAGGCTTTTCAATGATGTGCTGAGTCCCCCTCACCGTAGCCGAGTACTCTTGCATGGCTTCCAGCAAGGCTGCCTGTGTTTTGGGTGGTGTACGGTTGATCTCGTCGGCCAGCAGCACGTTGGTGAAAATGGGTCCGGGTATAAATCGCCAGCTACGTTTGCCCTGGTCATCATCTTCGATAATGTCTGTACCCGTAATGTCTGTGGGCATGAGATCTGGTGTGAACTGGATTCGATCGAACTGCAACCCCAATGCATCTGCCAATGTACGCACCAATAACGTTTTAGCTGTACCAGGCATACCCGTCACCAGGCAATGACCGCCCACCAGCAACGTGATCAGCAGATGCTCGACGACCTCGTCCTGACCGACGATGATACGACCTACCTCACCACGCAACCGCTGTGTCACGTCTCGAAAATCGGCGACAAGCTTTGCAGTGTCAGCATTGTTGAAATCAGAATCAGTCACGTCAATCTCCGTCGACAAGGCTCAATAACAGGTGTTGAGCAGGTCTGTAAAAAGGGGCACTTTCCAATGAATAAAGTAGCTCTCGGCGAGCGGTAGACTCATCGTCCTTAAGTAGCGCGGCTCGCGCCTTACCCAGATGCGCCGCTGCTACATCGTCTGTTTGCATGCCCAGCAACGCATTGAACTCGCGTAGTGCTAACTCAGGCTCATTAATAGTCAGGTAATGATCACCCAGCCAGCGATGAATATCCGTCTTGTAGGGCATCACCCAGTTGAGTGACTCCATGACGGGCACCGCCTCGGCACCACGATCTGAATTGCGCAACTCGCTGACCAGCTCAATCAGCGTCTCCGGATCATGCCCGCCAAGTGCGTGCCACGCTAACAGGGTGTCTGTAGCAGCGCTTTCATCGCCCTGCTCACGCAACACGGCTGCAAGTATCTGGTAGGGATTACCGCTACCCACACGTTGCGGATAGCGCCGTATAAGATCACGGGCCAATGCCTTTGCACTCACCCAGTCTTCCATCTGTACCGAACGATCCAGCTGGCGAACCTCAGCGCTGTAGTCGTCCAGCACACTGATCAGCTCGCCCCATTCCGTATCAAGGTATTCACTGAACTGCGCATCAAAAGTATCGCTCTCGCTGCCTATCGCAGCGGCCAATGCCTGCTGCGTATCGTCACCTTCACCAAAGCGCTTGAGCATGGTGAGCAGAGCATCGTGCCCCCATCGGGTAGCAATAAAGTCACAGATCAGGCCAGCCTGCATATAGGAAACCTGCACCTGCCCTTCGTAACTGGGCCGAACGAAACCCTGATCCAATTGTTCTAGTGGAAGCAATTGACCAGATTTGATAGCACTCAACACACTCATGGATAGTTCTCTGTCAGGCAACGGTCCAGTGTTCCATTCCTCATAGACCGACAGGCCTTCACTAAACCAGCGCGGCAATTTGTGGTTGGTGGCGGTCAACGTGAACACGTGAGCAATTTCATGCCACAGCGTACTGCCCCAGTGAAACTCCCCTGCCGCTCGCGCCTTTGGGCTATCCATAGCGGTGAGATAACCAAAGGTCACACCCAGCAAACCAATTCCCGGTGTACTGACCGTGCGCACGCCAAAATCATCGTGATCATGATAGAGCTCCACCACCATGGGCTGGCGCAACTTGAAATCGTAACGTTCAGTGAACAGTTGTACTGCCCGTATGGAAAGATCTATCACATAGGGTTCGAGAGCGTCCGCATCCTCGCGATCAAGCCGGATCAGGACACGCCCCACAATCTCGTTTGGGTCGTTGACATCAGGCACGTCCAGGTAGCTGATCCGCATATCATCTATGTCGTCCAGAAGCCGCAGCGTGTTTACAGTTTGCACGTCGAAAGGATCACGCACATAGGCCTGCTGCAGATGATAACGGGCGGCAAAAAGGTTGTTGATGCGAAGCTGGTTAATCCCCAGATCTCGATGTGCTGTTGATAATTCCGGATCTGTAGCAACAGCCCTTTGATACAAGTCCACGGCTTCCTTGTAGCGATAAGTGATGATATAAAAATGCGCAGGTATTGCGTAAACATTGCCGTAGTGAGGATTGTACTGAAGCGCCCGGTCTATCCAGGGCTGCAAAGGCTTGCCTTCCAGCAGGTCAGCACCCGCGTGCAGCGCATAGATTTCAAGTGGTGGTAGCCCTTGTGCTTCAACCTCCGCAAGCGCACGGTTCAACAGCCCACGCCCAATGGGCAGGTTCTGCAGTTCCAGTTCTATGCGCGCAAGTAGTAGCAAGGCTTGAACATTGTCAGGATTCTCAGTAGTGATCTGAAACAGACTCTGGCGTGCCTGCCCTTCGAAGCTTTGCGATAACGCTTCGGCTAATCCTATCTGAGCAGGCAACCAGTTTTCATCGTACAGCAGCGCTTCACGAAACAATGCCTCGGCATCGCTGACCTGATGGGTTTGCAGATACAGCCGCGCCCAGTGCGTTTTGATAGCGGGATCGGTGCTGTCGGAAGCCGCCTCCCGATATAGCTTGTTGGCCCGCCGGGTATCACCCAGGGCCGCCGCCGCATCAGCCTGCTCCAGGCCCGTCGAGCTATCAAGAAGACGTTTGTAACATGTCTGTGATTGCGCTCTATCACCTTCGTACAGGTGTTGATCGCATGCACGGATAGCCTCGGATCTTGTCAGATCATACTGTATGTCGAAGGCATGAACGAATTCGGACATCGACGACAACGCTACCCACAACAGTGCAGCAGCTGGCCACGTTCGATACTTCGCAATCTCAACTCTCAGCATCGTTTTCACTCCATCCGGTGGTCGCATCGATAGATTGCTGCAACCTGGCGATGGCTATCAGCAACGTCTCAAGCTCACTGTAATAGGTAGCCACAGCTCTCTCCTCTTTGGAATTTTTCAGTTGTATGAATTGCTCTTCCAATGCGAGTCGCTGCTCCAGTAATTGCGCTACGGCTGGATCATCGTTTGCCTCTTTCAGTGAACCCAGCAGAGCCAGTGGCATGGACGAGGCGTTTTCGCCGTTCAGTCTGGCATGCTCCGAAGCCAGCAACTTCTGCTGTTCGTAGTAATCGGCTGTGCGTGACTGTGCAAATCGAAATGCCTCGGCAACGGTCAGTATCTCATTGCGGTCGTAATCTGCCTGACTGTTCTTCACAGCCTCTGCGAGAAACTCCGGAAAGCGAACAGCATTCGCCTCGCCGCCGCTCTTGGTGGCTGTTACCACAACACGTTGCGGCTGGGACAAGGCTTCAAGCGTTGCACCACTCGCACTGGCAGCCACGATCACCAGCTGCCGCTGCGAAGGCACGGCGTTCAGCGCGGCGATCAAGTCTTCGGTGGTCAGATCAGGCCCTGCGATGTTGAATTTCCAAGTCGTTGAATCGGCAGTGCCATGCCCGACCAGCACTAGCGTATAGGTGGCAGCGGTATCCGCCTCCATCCTGACTGCTGCAGAGTCAATGGCTGCCAGCACCAACTCTCGAGTTGGAGAATCATATAGGTGTACGACAAGATCGTCTGCCGTATCGAGGGATTGCAGAGCCTGCGCTATTGCCTCGCCGGTAGCATTAAAACTATCGGTGTAAGCACTTTCGCCGCCCAGGCCGCTGACCACCAGTGCATGGTTTTGAGCCATAACAGGTAATGCAACCAGACTCGCTGACACTACCATGGCTCGACAGATAGCCCGTACTGCAGGAGCAATGCCGTACCTGGCTAGCGGCAGTGGACCGAGTACAGTCGCAGCGTTCAAAAGCCACCATCGGTGACAGCATTGGCAAAATTTTGTCATCACAGGCGTTTCCAGCGTAAGCGCAGTAACCATTCCAGCCCTTTTAAAATCAACAGGCTTAAAAAAAAGAACGGCATATTCCACAATGCCAGACGCGTGTCACGTTTGAGCGCGGCGTTTTCGCTGGCCAACGCTGTATTTATCTGACCGATGTCGGCTACTGGCAGGTAACTGCCGCCCGTTGAATCTGCAACACGCTGTAGAAATCCGCTGTGAAGATGGGCGTTGAATTGTTCAGCATTACCTGATTCGCTGATCCACCATTGTTCGGCGCTTACCGGCGATTGCGAGGGCGCCTCGCCATTTAACGGACTGGTTACCGACACAGAATAGGGTCCGTCAGCGTCGACAGGCACCTCACCATAGTAGCGACCAGGATACTGATCGTCGGCGTACAATTCCTGCGTGCTCAGCGAACCATCAGGACCCGTTACCTGTACTGGCAACGTGGCTTGCTGCAGGTCTGAATAATCCGCGTTGTAGGCAACGACAGTCAGTGCGGCTGACTGACTATCTCTGACTACCGGACTCGCCAGTGTCACAGACATACGGGGCAGGCTTTGCTTCACCAGAGTGCCCAGTAGTTGTCGCCAGAATTGCTCGTGACGCTGATCTTCTACAGGCAGTCCCATCTGCCAACGCCAGGTGCCGCTTGTGCCCAGTACCATACTGCTGCCTCGTCCATACCGCTGCGTGACCAATAGCGATTCAGCTCGACTGACACCCGGTTCGGTGGACTGGTGCTCCAGCAAAACGACCGCACCGGGCTTGGGTTGCCCCACAGACTGGTTGTCTGCAAGGTCCGGTAATCCCTGCCATGCCTCTAAGTTGGCAGCATCGTCATCGGCCAATTGCAGCCATGCAGATCTCAGCCCAGCCAACGATGGCAGTGCCTTACTGCGAGTTCTGGTAAACGTTTGTGTGGACAACCTATTGTTCAGCACCACCGGTAATGCTGCTGCGGTTACCGATCGTCCCCAACCACCATCCGCCAGACCATGACGACCCGCCAGCATAAGCAGTGAACCGCCACGTTCACTGACGAAATCACGCAGCGCGCTCTGCTGAAACGTGGACAGTTCTGCGGCCTCCAGACTTCCGATTATCACAGCATCGTAGCGGAACAACTGCTCTCGTGTTTCTGGAAAACCATTGGCAAGCTCGCTGGCATCCTCCACCCCTTGTCTATAGAACTTGTTAGGAGATGTTCGTAACAACGAAACCAGCGTAATACCCGGATGTGGTTCCAGCGCACGACGAATAAACTTGTACTCCCAACGCGGCTCCCCTTCAACGTAAAGCACGCGCATGGGCGAGTCCTCAACCTGCAGCATACGTGGCTGCCGGTTGTTGGCAGGCACCGGATCGCTCACGGCTACTCCTTGAGAGTCACTTGAAGGTGCTTCAACGACGAACTCGAGCTGCCGAATGCCACGTTCTCCGCTGGGAAATCGTACCGTTTTTATTGTTTGCGTAGCATTGTCAACGAGTGTCACATCTTCGGCAGCCAGCAATTCTCCGCCTGCCAGAACGCGGATCCTGCCTACGCCGCCACGACCATGCCGAATTCTCAAACGAGCACTAACCTGTGTATCAGGTTGCACCTTACCGGGCAGATCGACAGCCACTAGCTCGATATCGTCAGTGTCCTGTGCCTGACCGACACCCACGGTGTGAACGGGCACACCTGCCGCACTCAGACTCTGCCACCATTCCGGAGTAATCTGCTCACTATTATCGGCACCATCCGAAACCAGTACTACCGCCGCGAGTGCCGTGTCATTAACCGTCTCCAGCAACCCACTGAGTCCAGTTGCGATGTTGGATCTACTGGACAAGTCCAGCGCCTGCAACTGTGCCAGATCGTCAGGGTCAAGCTCTGTCAGCGTCTCGCCTACACTGTACAGGGAGGCGGCGAAATCGGTATCGCCCGCAAGGGCCACGGTGCGAATCGCCTCCACAGCATCATCTATACGAAGACTCGTCTCTGTGGCACCGATAGTAGAATCGTTACGCTGCATGCTGCCGGAAGCATCGATAACCCAGGCAACCGTGTTTTCGCCGCGTTCCGATACTGCAACCCGCAGTGCTGGCTGCCAGACCATAACCAACACCAGCATCGCCACCAGTGCCTGTAACGTCCACACCGAAGCGCGCCGCGCAACGCTCAGCGACAAGCGCATCAGGCTGACCAGAAGCACAAGCAGCGCAAGCACGATTGCACCAATCAAACCCTCCAGCGGCCAGCCGGAATTAAAAACCAGCGTTGCGTCTTGCCAAACGGCAAGCGGGTATTTGAACAGCAGTTCGAACATCAGCCAGTATTCATTGTTGAATTGGAAAGTGACATGACTCTAGTGCGTCATGGCGTAGACAACGTAGTTGATGCCCAACCGGTACGCCTGAGTGGTTAACAATGCAGGATAGCGGGCATCGTCCGCATGTTCCCAGGCATCTCCCAGATCCTGATTAAAGTTGATGGCAACCATAACCCGGCCTTCATCATCGACAATACCGCGCCAGTGTGGATGCGTTCCGCCCTTCTCCCAGGTCCTGTTATTCATCAGAGCCCGGATACCCGGAATTTGTTCCCGTTCGCTCATGTCATACAGTACATGGAATGGCTCGGATGTCTCCGCAAGATTCTCAATTCTGCGGCCTGGAAATACTTGCCTCATTACCTGCTCAAATTGTTGCCACTCAAGTTGGCCATGAAAATCGTCAACCATCAGAAAGCCGCCGCGTAGCAAATATTGCCTCAGATGTTGCCTCTCCTGAGTGGACAGCCTCAATGACCCTACCTCGACCGCGTACAGCCACGGATAATCGAATACCTCAACACTATTCATACGCACCAGCACGCCATCTGGAGCGACATCCAGAGTCGTCAGGCGAGCCAGACCTTCCGAAAAGTGCTGTTCAGCTTCAGGCCAGTCCGCTTGCCATCGTGGCCAGTCGTCCCACTCAGTACCTTCATAGACAAGCCGAGCGAACGAAAACTCATGTGCTTGCCCCGCCGAGCAGGTCATACACAATATCCACGCCATTGCGGTTTTCATGATTGCTCTTCGCATGCATCACTATACCGGTTATGTCGACACCGGATTCCACAGGCATACCGTAACAACGGAGCTTTAACACGCTACCCCACCTGTGCTAGTGACCGTATAAGCACCTCATCAACGGTAAGCTGGGCAGACAGAGAAAGTACTGATTGGGTTAAACAAAAGAATAGTTGACAGCCGATACCGCCTATACTGGGCTTAAAGCAGCCTCACCAGTTGCTGTATTTACGTGCGCGCCACATCGGACGAGTGCTCGCCCCACTTCTAATCGAGGATTTTTTATGTACCGAATTCCTGCGCGGCCTAAGCCGCTTGCAGCGCTCATGGGCATCGTCAGTCTGGGCGGTATGACCTGTGTAGCCACCGCGGGTGGTTTCCTGCTCACCGAACATGGAGCGTCTGGCATGGGTAACTCCTATGCCGGTGCCGCAGCTGTTAGCGGCGACACGTCCACTGTCTGGTTTAATCCTGCCGGCATGAGTCAGCTTGAGGGTCGTCAGACTGCCGTAGCTTTTCACATTCTGAACACCTCCACTGAGTGGACAGACGAAGGCACCACGCTGGGCGCAGCGGTCGGTCGAGGTGTAGCCTCTGGCGACGACACGGCGAATCCCGGTACCAACAGTGTGTTGCCAAACTTCTACTATGTATCGCAGATCAACGATCAGTGGAGCTATGGTCTCAGCATAGGCGTACCGTTTGGTTCATCTACCGAATACGATCCCGACTGGAAAGGTCGTTACACCACGGTCAAGAGCGGCATCAGCGTAATCGACATTAACCCGGCTGTCGCCTTAAAGGTGTCAGAGAAGGTCAGTCTGGGTTTCGGGGTCAGTGTTCAACAGCTGTCTGCCGAACTGGGAAGCGCGGTAGATTCCGGCGCTGCCTGCCTGGGTCTGGCGGGTAACCCGGGGACAAGTTTTACTCGCGGCGACTGCTTGAATGCCGGTCTCAGCCCGGGTGTTCAGGAAAACGACGGCTACGGCGAAATCACCGGTGACTCCACGGCTGTGAGTTTTAACCTTGGCGCACTTTTCACCCCCAGAGACGACTTGAAAATCGGCGTTGCCTACCGCCACGAGATGAGCCACGAACTTGATGGAGACGTGGATTTCACCGTCGACGAAGCACTGCAGGGCATTCTGGACAGCAACACCATCGAAGCCGGTCAGCCGCTCACACAGGGATTTCTGAATGACGTGGGTGCGAAGGCTGCCATTGACCTGCCGGCTACCTTTTCGGTGTCTGGTGCCTGGCAGATGAACGAGAACCTGCAGTGGCTGGCTGACGTCACTTGGACGGGCTGGAGCACGTTTCAGGAGCTAAAAGTTGTCTATGACAATCCCTTCCAGAGAGACACACTGTCGGTTCAGGAATGGGAAGACGTCATGCGCTATTCGGCTGGACTCAACTATACGGTCAATCCCAAGCTTGTCTTGCGTGCAGGGGTGGCCTTTGATGAGGAAGCCATTCCGAGTGCTCAACGACGCACCGCCCGCATCCCCGGTAACGATCGCACGTGGGTATCTGTCGGCGCCGGATACGCAGTCAACAAGAACGTCTCATTTGATGTCGGCGTTGCCCGTCTATCGCTGGACGAAACACCTATCGACAACTTTGATCCGGAATCCCAGGGTGTCGGTCAGGAAGTGCGCGGTTTTTACAAGGGTAGCGTCAACTTTCTGAGTGCTCAATTTAACTGGGCGTTTAACTAAGAGGCCATGCAAATGAAAAATCACCAGATACTGATCGCAGTCCCTCTGATCGTCGGCCTGGCCGCCTGTTCGAGCGATTCTGACTACAATTTTGAAGAAAACAAAGACAATCTGGATGCTCAGATAGTGGCGGGTAGTGCGCCCCAGGCACTGTTCAGCCCAGACCCTGCCGCGCCGGTACTGCCTTTTCCCAATAGCTTGTTTTTTCAAGGCTCCCTTGATGGCACTCTGAATATTCCAGGAGCTGCCGATGAGAACGATTCAGGCGACCCGATTGTTGCGCTAAACCAGATGGACGGTTTCTCCACCGTTGCGCCTATCAGTACGCTGATGAGTGAGCCACTGGCGCAAAGCTCGCTGCAGTTGGGATCTACCGTTCGGGTATTTGAAGTTCAAACTCAGGGTGGCATCGCTGTCACCAGCATTGATACCGAGCTGACAGACCCCGTGCTGGCACCCAGAGCTGTTGGTTCACAGCTTGTGCTACTGCCCGTAGTCCCGTTAAAAGCCAAGACAGATTATCTGGTCGTTCTGACCAACGGCATTACCGACGTGGACGACAATGCACTAACAGCCAGTCTTGTTTACGACGTACTCAAGGAAGACACAGAACTGGCTAACCCACCGGCGCTGGAAGGTTTACGTCAGGCCACGCTTTCGCATCTGGGAGCCTTGCAGCGCTTCGACGAAACGGATGGCGAATCTGTCGTACTGAGCTGGGTATTTCGTACCCAGTCCATTACAGATGTCTTGCAGGCTACGCGTGATCAAAGTGATCCTGCCACGCTGCGTTTCGGTCAGACTCCGTCGAATACAGGATCTGGGGATATTGGAGGTATGGGCAAGGCCGATATCTACATAGGTTCCCTGGCCCTGCCTTACTATCTTTCCGAGCCTGGTGAAGGCGGTAATCCTGCACCTGTTCTCGGTGGATCCTGGATAAACTCTGACGGCAATGTTGTTGGCGCTGTGAACGAATCAGGTGCCCCGAACTACGCCCCGATGCGTCAAAGCACACAGACCGTGCCAGTTATCATGACAGTGCCTAACGCCAGTTCGGCGTCCGGTGGCAACATGCCGGAAGGGGGTTGGCCTGTGACGATTTTTCAGCACGGTATTACTCGAAATCGTCTGGATACACTGTCTATCGCTGATGCCATGGCCGATGTTGGCCGTGTTGTTATAGGCATCGACATGCCTCTGCATGGTGTTACCGATGCCGATAATCCGCTGCATGCCAGCCAGTCACCTCTCGGCGTAACAGAGCGCACGTTCGATCTCGATATTGCGGTTAATCCGCCAGAGGATGGCGAAGAGGCTGATCCGAATGCGCCTGAGTCTGGTCCGGACGGAAAAATTGATGCGTCGGGCGGCTATTTCCTTAATCTGGGTAGTCTGCCAACAGGCCGAGACAATGTTCGTCAGGCAATCGCTGATCTGTTTGTACTCGGTGCCAGCGTGGACGGAGCACAGGTCGAGGGTGTGAGTCTAAACAGTGGCAACATGACATTCTACGGTCAGTCACTGGGCGCTATCGTCGGCACCAGCATGTTGCGGTTTGAAACCCGATACTCAGCAGCTTCTCTGGCGGTACCCGGTGGTGGGATTGCACAGCTACTGCGCAACTCTGATAGCTTCGGCCCACGGGTTAACGGCACTTTGGCCGAACAAGGCGTACTGGAAGGCAGCGCTGACTACAACACCTTTTTTGTGGCCGCGCAAACTCTGCTGGACTCCGGGGATCCCATCAACCATGCCAGCACACTGGGGCAAAGCTCCTCGACGGGTCTGCATATGATTGAAGTCATCGGTGACACTGTGATACCCAATGAGGTGTCAACAGCGCCATTGTCCGGCACCAAGCCATTGGCTCGCCAGATGGGTCTGACGCAGACTGCTGAGAGCACTACCAACAACTCACTGGTGCGATTCTCAGAAGGTGATCATGGTTCTATTCTTGGCTCGTCTGCAAGCGTTGCAGCGACCACCGAGATGCAGAATCAGGTGGCGCTGTTTGCTCAGTCTATGGGTGCTCAGCTAACCGTCACCGATGCTACTGTCATTCAAGCTGTACCGGAGGAGGACTAGCATGGTCGGCTTGAGCAGACTTCGAACCATAACAGCCATCTCGGCCGTTAGCCTTGCGCTGTTGTCTGGCAGCTCGCTGGCTGCGAAGGTTGCCGGTGTAGAGTTGGCGCCTACCCTGATAGTTGGTGAACAGGAGCTGGCATTTAACGGTGCCGGTATTCGTAAGAAGTTGTTTATCAAACTTTATGTGGGCAGTTTGTACGCCGGACAGGGTAGCAGCGACGCAGCGGCAGTTGTGGCAGCAGATGAACCCATGGCGATACGGATCAACGTGCTGTCCGATCTGCTGACTCGCGACAAGATGGTCAAAGCCTTGAACGATGGTTTTGATCAGTCTACTGGCGGTAATACCGCTCCAGTGCAGGCAGGGATCGATCAGTTGATGGAACTGATGCAAGACAAGATAAGACCGGGCAACAGCATAACGCTGGCTTATGAGCCGGGCGTTGGCACTCATGTCATGCGCGATGGTGAAGCATTATCTGTGGTGCCTGGCCTGCCGTTCAAGCAAGCCCTGTTTGGTATCTGGCTCTCCGACAGCCCAGCTCAGGATTCGCTGAAAAAGGCGATGCTCGGCAACTAAGCTGTCGCCATGGCTCAGGAGCGTGACTATCAGGTGCTCGCGCTGGTTTGATCGAGATTGGACATCAGGAAAAAGGCCCTCTAGCAGGGCCTTTTTTCTATGACGCCAGGTTTCTTGTGTTCCCGGGTTATCAGCTTGTGCAGGAACCCACACAAGGCATCAATGTCGCAGGGCTTGTGCAGACACGGCACCCCACTCGCCTGCACCTGCTTGAGTTTATCGGCACCGATGTCTCAGGTCGGTATCAGACGTGGAAACGGGTAATCAAACGTTCCCTGGATAGCCTCGATAACCTGACGCCCGCTCTGCCCGGCACCATGGCCGGAAGCACAAAGATCAAGTAGGCAAGCCTGAACTGCGACACTGTTCGTCTGATTGTTCAGGATCCTGCGGTAGCAGTGGTTTTCACCGTACCCGTGGCGCCCTGCTTGACGGCGTTAGGAAAATCATCCACGTCCACCACCCGACGAGTAGCCTCAGCGGCCAACAACAGTACTTGCGCTTCGGCGCTGTCTATCACGTGTTCAGCGGTGAGCTGCTGCAACCATGTCTGATAATCAATGCCGTAGGGTTTTGAACGCCTGGAGTCCTTGAGCTTTCGCTCTGCAGGTTCAGCCGCCAACACCATCTTCAGCGCATGCTCGATGCTACCCGTGGCATCGGTCACATCATCGCTGATGAAGACGCCTGATGTCAGCCGATCACGGGCTTCGGAATCGCTCAACAGTATTCGCGCACAGGCCTGTGTAAGCTTGTCGTTGGGTGTGCGATAGCGACGCCCTAAAGGAAATACGATGCCTCTGAGTATCAGGCCTATCGGCGTATTGGGAAAGTTGCGCAGTATCTGGTCTAGTGCTACTTGTGTCTGAAACAGAGCATGTCTGACTGACCACTCCAATAGTGGCTGATCTTCAGCTGGACGCCCGGTATCTTCAAACCGCTTGAGTACCGCGGAGGCCATGTACATGTGCATCAGACCATCAGCGAACCGTCCAGAGAGCATCTCCTTGCGTTTGAGCCCACCACCCAGAAACAGCATGGCGAAGTCTGCCAGAAAAGAATACGCTGCACTCATGCGAGACAAACGTCGATAGTACTTGGCGTTTTCACCAACGATGGGAGAGTCTGCAAAAATGCCCTTGGTCAAGCCATGGAAGAGTGATCGGGCACCGTTCTGTATGGCGTAGCCCACGTGGCCCATCAAGGCTTCATCAAAACTTTCCAGCGCTTCCTGTTTGTTAGGCAACGAGGCTGCTGTGATTTCATTCATCAACCACGGATGACAACGGATTGCTCCCTGACCAAAGATGATCAGGCTGCGAGTCAGAATGTTTGCGCCTTCCACGGTGATACCCACCGGTATTGCCTGGTAAGGCCGACCAAGGAAATTGCTTGGGCCCATACAGATACCTTTGCCCCCTACTATGTCCATGCCATCGTTGATAACAGTACGCATGCCCTCGGTGTTGTAGTACTTCAATATGGCCGACACTACTGACGGTTTTTCACCCTGATCCAGAGCCGAACACGTCAGGCGTCGCCCTGCGTCCATGGTGTAAGTAAGGCCAGCGATTCGGCCGAGAGCTTCTTCAATGCCTTCAAACTTGCCGATGGGCAAATTGAACTGCTTGCGTACACGGGCGTAGGCACCCACAAAACGCGATGTGGACTTTCCTGAAGCCACGCCATTGGATGGCAGGGAAATACCTCGACCCACTGACAACGACTCCATCAGCATGCGCCAGCCTTGTCCTACCATGTCCTGACCACCAATGATCCACTCCATAGGAATGAATACATCATTGCCGCTGTTCGGCCCGTTCATGAAAGCCTGGTTGAGCGGGAAGTGACGACGCCCTATATCCACACCCGCCGTGTCGGTAGGAATCAGAGCACAGGTAATACCCAGCTCTTCCTTGTCACCCAGTAACTTATCGGGATCGTAGGCCTTGAATGCCAAACCGAGCAAAGTGGCAATTGGCCCCAGCGTGATGTAGCGTTTATCCCACGTTACTCTCAGACCCAGAACCTGCTCGCCGTTGTGCTCGCCATGACAGACAATACCGTAGTCGGGCATTGCACCTGCATCAGATCCTGCTGACGGACCTGTTAGTGCGAAACACGGTATCTCCTGCCCCTTTGCCAGTCTGGGCAGGTAGTGGCTTTTTTGATCTTCAGTACCGTAGTGCAACAACAACTCAGCTGGCCCGAGCGAATTTGGCACCATGACGCTGACCGCACCGGTGACACTACGCGTGGCCAGCTTGGTGACCACCTCCGAGTGAGCCATGGCCGAAAAGCCTAGACCTCCATAAGATTCTGGAATAACCATACCCAGAAAACGCTGATCCTTGATGTATTGCCAGACAGTGGGCGGCAGATCATTCAGCTCGTAAGTGATCTCCCAGTCGTCCATCATCGCGCACAAATCTTCGACCGGGCCGTCCACAAAAGCCTGTTCGGTATCGGTTAACGTGGCCTCCGGATAGCTTTTCAGTTTCTGCCAGTCAGGCGCGCCGCGAAACAGCTCCGCCTCCCACCAGACCGTCCCGGCGTCGATAGCGGCGCGTTCGGTATCTGACATGGGCGGTAGCACAGCGCGTACGTATTTAAGTACGGGCAGACTGATAAGCCGGTGACGCAAGGGGCGTATATTGAAGACCAGCGCCACAGCCACACACAGAATCACAAAGAGAGTGCCAAAAAAGCCTGATAGCATGCCAAAAGCTGACGCGATAAGCAGCAAAACAGCCCCCGCGATAGTGGCAACCAGCAGGCTGATACGGTGTCGAGACACCACAAAAAGTGTTAGTGCCAAGACGGCTAACCAGAAAATTATGCCCATGAGGGTCCTCGTTGTCGGTTCTGTCGAAATTGCACATGCGCACGTTGACTGCGCGATTCAGCCTGATTCACTTGATAACAACCAGTATCTTTCGTGAATACCGGATACTCGATAAAGCATCCGCCATGCCGTAATACTCAACCCTTCATCCGATCGTGCAGGATGACTTGGTAGCGATAAAGTTACGTAACGACGCCTGTTTCGGGTTCACAGGGTCGCATGATGTTATCCAACCTGTGAAATCCGCTATGCTCTCAGGCAATTTGCTGTCCTGCTCTTTTCTCCACCAACGGCATCTAGTCTGCTTACATACCTATGGATTCTTTAAAAACGGCCTACTTATCGATTCTGGATTCCATCGGTGAGGACCCGCAACGTGATGGTCTTCGTGATACACCGACCAGGGCTGCCAAAGCCATGCAATTCCTGACGCAGGGCTACGATCAAACTCTCGAAGAGGTGCTGAACGGCGCGGTTTTCGAATCTGATTCGGACGAAATGGTGATAGTTCGCAATATCGAGCTTTACTCGCTCTGTGAGCACCATCTGTTGCCATTTATCGGCAAATGCCATGTCGCCTACCTACCGCGCGGCAAAGTAATCGGGCTGTCCAAAGTGGCTCGCATTGTCGATATGTACGCTCGCAGGCTGCAAATACAAGAGTCTCTGACCAAACAGATTGCCGATGCTGTGCTGGAAGTAACGGGTGGCAGAGGTGCCGGTGTCATCATTGAATCTCAACACATGTGCATGATGATGCGCGGTGTCCAGAAACAGAATTCGTCCATGACAACCTCTGCGATGTTAGGCACCTTCCGCTCGGATATCAATACACGCAACGAATTTTTGCAATTGGTGAAAGACTAGTTTTAAGTAGTCTCTATGGTAAGAACACTGCAATAAGCCCAATTCGTCATTCCCGCGTAAATACGAGGATAGATCCCCGCCTCCGGGAGGACGACGGTCTAAAGCGGTGCCATCCGTCTCCATCGACGTAGCAGCTTTTCAGCACCAGCCAAGTCAGTTTAGCGACGGTTTATCCAGCGTCATGTCGTCCTCCGGCGCATCATCTTCTCCACCTAGCTGCATTTGCCAGAGATCGAAGTAAAGCCCGCCATTCGCCAGCAGGCTTTCATGGTTACCGCGCTCCACAATTCGCCCGGCGTCCAGCACCAGAATCTGATCCGCGTCCACCACCGTGGATAGCCGATGAGCAATGACCAGAGATGTCGCTCTCTTGGCCACCGCATTCATGCCTTCAAGAATGGCCAGCTCACTACGGGTATCCAGACTCGACGTTGCCTCATCGAAGATGATGATCGGAGGATCCTTCACGACAACGCGCGCTATCGCCATACGTTGTTTTTCTCCCCCCGATAATTTCAGACCACGCTCTCCCACTACCGTATCGTAGCCTTGCGGCAGCTCGGCAATAAAGTCTTCCAGATTGGCTCGTCGCGCAGCTTCTGCCACACGCTCATCGTCCGCTTCAGGGTGTGCATACGCCAGGTTATAGCGAATGCTGTCGTTGAACATCACGGTGTCCTGAGGCACAACGCCCAAGGCCGCACGCAAACTCGATTGCGTACAGTCGCGTACATCAACACCATCGACCAGCACTTGTCCGGCATCGACATCATAGAAACGAAACAGTAAACGCGACAACGTTGATTTACCCGCACCTGACGGACCAACTACTGCCACCTTGCTGCCCGGCTCCACAGTAAAGCTGATACCACGCAGAATCGGACGCTCAGGCAGATACGCAAATTCCACATCACGAAACTCGATACGCGCCTGTTTCACGACAAGATCCGGTGCGTCTGGCTTGTCCTGAATCTGCGGTGTTCGCTCGAGTAGCTTGAGTACCAGATCCATATCGGCAAGGGCATACTGCAAGCCCCGGTACACCACGCCAAGAACGTTTAACGGTACGAACAGCTGCAGCATCATGGCGTTGATCAATACGATGTCGCCAAGCGTGATGGTGTTGTTGGCAACGTCTCGAGTGGCCAGCATCATGATCACTGTCACGCCTATAGCCACGATAGCGGCTTGTCCGAAGTTCAAGGTAGACATGGTTACCTGACTACGCACACCGGCATCGGCCCAGTCATCCATATGCTCATCGTAAGCGCTTATTTCTCGACGCTCGTTGTTGAAATACTTGACGGTTTCATAGTTAAGCAAGCTATCCACGGCTCGCCCGTTAGACAATGAATCAAGTCGATTCATCTCGTGACGAAACTGCATCCGCCATCCAGAGAAGAACAACGTAAACGCGATATAGACAAGCACTGTGGCAAACACTACCAGCGTGTATTGCCAGCCATAACCACCGAGCAAAATAGCCGCAACCAGCAGAAACTCTGCAGCGGTAGGCACAATGTTGAACACCAGCAGGTTGACGATGGAGCTTAAGCTGTTGGTGCCTCGCGACAGATCTTTAGTGATACTGCCGGTGTGGCGTTCAAGATGAAATGACAATGACAAGTCATGCAACTGCGTCAGTACTTGCGTGGATAACTGATGCATGGCGCGATAGCGCACACGGGCAAACAGCGCATCACGTAGTTCCTTGAATAAAGAACTGAGCAGGCGTAACAATCCGTAGGCGGCGACTAGCCCCAGCCCCACAAGTAGAACATCCTCACCCAGCGCACCGCTGATAAGACCTTCAGATGCCTGAGCTGTAGCCTCACCTCCAGATGCTTGAGCTGCGACTTCAGATACCTGAGAAGCGCCTTCACCTTGAGTCGCCTGAGCTCCACCCTGCACCGCTGGGATGCTGGTGTCCAGTGTGTTAATGATTTCTCGCAGTACCAGCGGGACGGTTACGATGGCAAGCTTGCTGACTATCAGGCAAGCCATTGCCAACAACACACGACCCCGGTATTCCCAGAGATAGGTCGAGATCTTATTAAGATTCTCGAAATCACGCCGATTGCTGTGTGGCGCCTCAACACGACCGTGCATCAGGCAGTTCGCCTCGATTCATTTATCAGATGTTGCAAGGCACCCTCCACAAGCGCAATGGCGTCGCTGGTCTGGCCCGCCTGTTCGCTGATCTGCCGGCGCCATTGCCGAGCCCCCGGGACCTGCTGAAACAACGCAACCAGATGCCGGCTCATGGCACTGAGCCTGACGCCCCTGTCGGCCCACGGTTGCATGTAGCGACCATAAGCACGTGCGACATTGCTGAGTGTGTCCCAATCGGCTTCGTGCGCATAGCCACCAGACAAATCACTGAAAATTCTTTTATCTGCGTCTGCGAGCACTGCGGGATGGTAGTAGGCAGCCCGCCCGATCATGACGCCGTCAACCATCGACAAGTGCGTGTTGGCAGCATCCAGTGTTTCGATGCCACCGTTGATGCTGATATGCAAATCGGGAAATGCTTGCTTGAGCCTGTATACGTATTCATAACGCAGCGGTGGAATCGTGCGATTCTCCTTCGGGCTTAAACCATCCAGCCACGCCTTGCGTGCATGAACCGTGAAGTATTGGCAGCCGCTCTCGGCCACCACTCGCACGAACGATTCCAGCGCCTCGTAACTGTCGTCGCGATCAATTCCAAGACGACATTTAACCGTTACCGGGATGCTTACCCGCGCTTTCATGGCGGCGACCACATCGCGCACCAGTTCAGGTTCAGCCATCAGGCAGGCACCGAAGCGCCCGGCTTTCACGCGATCACTCGGGCAACCCACGTTCATGTTGATTTCGTTGTAACCCCAGTCCTCTCCGATAGCCGCCGCATCTGACATTTCCGCAGGGTCGGAACCTCCCAGTTGCAGAACAACGGGGCCATCCACAACGTCCTTACCCAGCAGGTAGTCACGATCACCGTGTATTACCGCCTTGCAGGTCAGCATTTCGGTGTATAGCAAGGTGTGTTTGGTGAGTAGTCGCGCCAAAAAGCGATAGTGGCGGTCGGTCAACTCCATCATCGGTGCCACAACCAGGAGACGATGCGGATTCAGGGATTCAGTCGGCATGGCGGCCATCATATGGGCAATCAGGAAAAGAAACAGCCTTTAAACGTGCTAGCACCTATTTTAGAAACGCCACCTTCATTTTTATTCGCCCTTTCTAAAACTCAACATCCTCGCATCTCATCACTCTCAAGCCCCAACACCCTCAAGCCTTGTCATTCCCGCGCACGCGGGGGTCCATGCCAAATCACAAATAGTTGGCGCAAAATGATCAGCCTCACTACCTGCTAATGCCTCGTTTTCGATAATGACATTGAACGTATCGGTTACCTTGTCCAGCGGGGTCGAGATCATCGACTGCGTGCCGGATGGCAACGCCACCCGCACCCGACAACAACGCTTGAGCCCATTCATGCTGCAAAGCAAGCGCCTCCCTGGAGGCCGGTGCATGGCCATCATCCGATACAGCAGCGCGACGAATACAGTCGCCCTCATAAATCGGACTTTCCTGAACTATGTCTGCAGCCAGAGGCACGCTGGCAGGATCAGTCTTGCGTTCACACAAACTGTGCAGCGAGCTAGTGTCAGTAGACTTTTCGTTCAGCCAACTGCCACAGACATCAACTGACTCAAGAGACATTGACCCATCCCTTTTGCTCATAGGAAGCCCACATAGCTTCGATCACCTGATTGACGTGCATACCGTCACGAAACGTCGGCCACTGCGCCCGGCCTGCATGGATAGCGGTGAGAAAGTCCTTGGCTTCAATGATCAGCTGATCCTGGTAACCCGTGCCATGACCCGGCCCGAGACAGAAGTTGACGTAATCAGGGTGTTCGGTATTAGTGAGTATCTTACGAAAACCACGCATCGATTCCGGCCCGTCCATGGTGTACAGCCACAACGCGTTCTGGTCTTCCTGATCAAATCGTATCGCGCCTTTGCTGCCACTGATCTCATAGGCATAGCCCATCTTCCTACCCGTGGACACACGACTGAAATACAGATGACCCATAACGCCAGATGAGAAACGACACAGGCAATGTGCGTGATCATCGTTGGTGACCTCTTCCTGATCCCCGTCTGCATTGGGCCGGGTAGTCTGCACGGTGCCCACATCGGCACACAAGGTATTGATCGATCCAGCCAATGCCATGGCAGCGTTGATCATGTGGGACGCAAGATCCCCGAGCGTACCGTTGGCTCGCCCGCGAGTTCGCCAGCTAGCCAGTGCATTGGGATCTGCATAGAAATCCTCTGTATGTTCACCCCGAAACCAGGTGATATCACCGATTACGCCATCCAGTATCAGTTGGCGGGCGAACTGAGTGGCCGGTGTCCGGATGTAGTTGAAGCCCACCATATTGACCACGCCGGCAGCCTCTGCCGCATCGGTCATTACCTGGCTATCAGCCACTGAGATGCCCATCGGTTTTTCACACAACACAGGCTTTCCTGCCGCAATGGCTGCCAGCGCGATTTCCCGATGCGTGGACTGCGGCGAAGCGATGACGATTGCCTCCACGGCCGGGTCATCCACCACCATGCGCCAATCAGCTGTTGAGCGTTTGAACCCATAGGCACGCGCCTTCTCAGCCGCTCCGGCCTCTGTGGTTGCACAGAGCATTTCACACACTGGACGTAACGGCGTATCGAAAACCGAGGCCACCGATTGCATCGCCACACTATGCAGCTTGCCCATGTAGCCGGTGCCGATAATGCCTATTCCAATGTCAGTCACTGTCTGTCTCTCTGATCGTTCGATGGATTAAGGGCGTTTACTATCGCACAGTTCAACTAGCCGTTATCATAAGAAGCAATCCATGGAGAATCCACGATGAAAACGCGCGCGGCAGTAGCTTTTGAGGCAGGCAAACCACTGGAGATCGTGGAAGTTGATCTGGACGGTCCCAGAGCAGGTGAAGTTCTGGTAGAAATCAAGGCTACCGGCATCTGCCATACCGATGAATTTACGCGCTCTGGTGCAGACCCTGAAGGCGCCTTCCCGGCCATACTGGGCCATGAGGGTGCAGGCGTCGTGCTTGAAGTCGGCCCAGGTGTGACCAGTCTGGTACCCGGCGATCATGTGATTCCTCTGTACACACCAGAATGTCGCGAGTGCGAATATTGTCTGAACCCCAAGACCAACTTGTGTCAGAAAATTCGCTCCACTCAGGGCCAGGGACTGATGCCTGACGGTACGTCGCGTTTCTCATACAAGGGCAAACCCATCCTGCATTACATGGGTTGCTCAACGTTTGCCAACCACACTGTGTTACCCGAAATTTCACTGGCCAAGGTGCGTAAGGACGCCTCTTTCGAAAAAATCTGTTACATCGGTTGTGGTGTTACCACAGGCGTGGGTGCGGTCATGTTCACGGCCAAGGTAGAACCTGACTCCACTGCTGTCGTCTTTGGTCTTGGCGGCATAGGATTGAATGTCATTCAGGGATTGCGCATGGTCGGTGCGCGTCAGATCGTGGGCGTCGACCTGAACCCTGCCAAGCAAGCGGTCGGCAAATCATTCGGCATGACACACTTTGTCAATCCGGCCGACCACGGTGATAATCTGGTTGATCACCTCGTGGAGCTAACCGGTGGTGGGGCTGACTATTCTTTCGAATGCATTGGTAACGTTGACGTCATGCGAGCGGCTTTGGAATGTTGCCACAAGGGCTGGGGCGAAAGTGTGATTATCGGTGTTGCCGGTGCAGGCAAAGAAATCAGCACTCGCCCCTTTCAGCTGGTTACAGGTCGTCGTTGGCGCGGTAGTGCATTCGGTGGCGCACGAGGTCGTACTGATGTACCAAAAATCGTTGATATGTACATGGAAGGTCGAATCGATATCGATAGCCTGATTACGCACACCATGCCGCTGGAAGACATCAACAAGGCATTTGATCTCATGCACTCTGGTGAAAGCATTCGAAGCGTCGTCTTGTTCTGATGGAAACACTATCCAGCTGGAGAAGTTTTGGCGGTACGCTGTCGGTCCATCAACATGACAGTGCACTGTGCGGCTGCCCGATGCAGTTCGCGGTTTATACACCGCCTCAAGCGGCAGAGGGTCCGGTGCCAGTGTTGTGGTATCTGTCCGGGCTGACCTGCAACTGGTCAAACGTCATGGAAAAATCAGGCTTGCAACGTATGGCGGCAAAGCTTGGGCTTATGGTGATCGCACCGGATACCAGTCCGCGAGGCGATAACGTGCCCAACGATGAGGCATACGATATGGGTCAAGGTGCAGGCTTCTATCTCTCTGCCACCCAAAGCCCGTGGTCGAAAAACTTTCAGATGGACCGATACATCACCGGAGAACTCAGTGAACTGGTGTTGTCATCATTTCCCGCAAATACCAATAAACAAGGCATCACGGGACATTCCATGGGCGGTCATGGTGCGTTGACATTACATCTGCGACACCCTGATCGCTTCAAGACTGTATCGGCATTCTCCCCCATTACATCCCCCATGGATGTGCCTTGGGGAGAGAAAGCCTTTACCGCTTATCTAGGCTCAGACAAATCCACTTGGGAAGAATATGACGCGCGCTCGCTGGTATTGAAAAAACCCAGTAGTGCATCAATTCTGATTGACACGGGTGATGCCGATCCGTTTCTGGATGAACAGTTGCGACCTGATATCTTCATTGCGGCTTGCCAACAGGCCGGGCAGTCGCTCGAGTACCGCATGCAACCAGGCTACGATCATTCGTACTGGTTCATTGCAAGCGTAATGGAAGAGCATTTGGAGCACCATGCAGTCGGCTTAGTTTGAACATCATAGGTGCTGTCAACACATGAACGAGTCTATGGATGACGCGCGTTTAACCAGCCTGAAGGTAGTCGAACTGCACGCTATCGGCCCGGTACCGTTTGTGGGCATGCAGCTACAACAACTTGGCGACTCTGTTGTACGTGTCTCTCCTTCGCGGCTCGTACTCGCGACGAATGGGCCGCTGATGCCTGCAAGACAGACTGCTGCGTTACCCCTGTACCGGACTTTACAGAGAGCTTGTCCCACGAACACCACATCGCCAACGGCTGGGTTCAACAGCAGCCGTTTCCACATACCGGCTCGGCCCTGACCTTTCCCACACCCACTCAATGAATGATTCACAGAACACCCCGGCAATAGACTTCAACAACAGTTACGTGCAGTTGGGGCCTGAGTTCCATGAGCGACAGGAACCGAGCCCGGTCAGCGACCCATCGTTGATAGCGCTCAATGAACCTCTGGCTGCCATGCTGGGTATAAACGCCGACGGGTTGCGCACAGCTGACGGTGTCAGCGTGCTTGCGGGCAATAGTGTGGCGCAAGGCTCCGAGCCTCTTGCCATGGCGTATGCCGGCCATCAATTCGGTAACTGGGTGCCACAACTGGGTGATGGCCGTGCGTTGTTACTCGGTGAAGTCATCGGTAAAGACAACGTGCGGTATGACGTACAACTCAAGGGTGCCGGTCGCACACCATTCTCCCGCGGCGGCGATGGCAGAAACTGGATGGGGCCGGTGCTGCGTGAATATGTGATGAGTGAGGCGATGGCAGCGCTCGGTGTTCCCACAACGCGAGCCTTGGCGGCGGTAAGCACCGGAGATCCAATACTGCGCGAACAGGGTCCGATGCCAGGCGCAATCCTGACACGCGTTGCGCGCAGTCATATTCGCGTGGGTACGTTTCAGTATTTCGCGGCTCGGCAGAACAATGAAGCCGTTGAGCAATTGATGCTGTACGTCATCGACAGACACTATCCGGAAGTCGCTGATGCCGACAATCCGGCTCAGGCATTTCTGGACACTGTCATTGATGCTCAGGCTAATCTTATTGCGCACTGGCAATCGATCGGCTTCATACACGGGGTGATGAATACCGACAACTCATCTATCACCGGCGACACCATCGACTACGGACCTTGCGCATTCATGGACACCTATTCGGCAGATAAAGTATTCAGTTCGATTGATCGCGGAGCGCGTTATGCGTATCAGAATCAACCCCGCATGGCGCAGTGGAACCTGGTGAATCTGGCGCAGTGCATTCTGCCGTTCATGCACGATGACAAGGAAGAAGCCGTGGTGCTGGCACAAGCTGCCATCAATGCATTCGACGAACGCTTCATCTATCACTACCTCCGCCGAATGCGCGCAAAATTGGGTCTGCTTGATGAGCAGGATGATGATCTGGCACTGGTCAGCAGCCTGCTCGATCAAATGGCAAAACAAGAACTGGATTTCACCCTGACGTTCCGTCAATTGGCACATCGCTCAGCAGACGATCCGTTTGCACCCGGTGGCCCTATGCACGACTGGCAACTACGCTGGTCTCAGCGTCTGGACACCAGCGAAACTGCACTGGACGAGAGTCTTGCTATGATGCAGAAGACCAACCCGGCTATCATTGCCCGTAACCATCAGGTGGAGGCGGTTGTTGAATCAGCAGTTGAGGACGCAGACTTCCAGCCGTTTCATAATCTACTCAGTGCAGTAGCCACACCCTTTGACAGTATTCACGACAACGGACCCTACGCAAAACCACCCACCGAAAATGAAACTGTGACACAGACCTTTTGCGGTACTTGACTTCAGCGTTGAGTTATCCCGCTGCGCAATCAGTGTCGGTACGGCAAGGCGTAATACAGTCAATCTGACAAAAGCCACGACAGTGCAGCGTATCAGTTGTCAGTCACTTTCAGCCTGCAAGGTGTGCATCAGCACACCGCGCGCATTGGTCATGGCATCCGCAATGGCCGCTGGTAACGCATTGATATCCACAGGTTGATCGTTTGTCCCGGCAGCAGGGTTTATCACAACGCCGCAGCAGGCATAAGCCATGCCCAGCTCAGCGGCCAGTGACGCCTCGGGCATACCGGTCATACCGACAATCGTGCAGCCATCTTGCGCCATGCGACGAATCTCGGCTGCTGTTTCAAGGCGTGGCCCCTGAGTAGCGCCATATACGCCGTTATCGACCACAGAGATATCACCCGCTTTGCGCGCGCTGCTAATTAACGCCTGACGCAGGTTTTCATCGTAGGGGTAGCTGAAATCAATATGTTCAACGGGATCTTCGCCACCATCAAAAAACGTGCTTTCACGGCTATGCGTATAGTCGATGATCTGGTCTGGTACGACGATAGCGCCGACGAGGCAATCTTCACCAATACCACCCACAGCACCTACCGCAATGATACGTTCAACACCCACGCTGTGAAGAGCCCACAGATTTGCGCAGTAATTTACCCGATGCGGAGGAATACGATGTGTACTGCCGTGGCGCGCCAGAAAAGCCACGGGTCGACCGCCCAGCTCACCGAATACAATCGGGCACGAGGGAGCACCGTATGGCGTCTTGACCATTTCACGTCGCGTCACCGTCAAACCTTCCATCTGGGTCAGTCCAGTACCACCGATGATTGCAAGCGTTGTCATAACGATATTCCTTGAGTTAGATCTTGAACAGGTTCAGAAAGCAACACGGACGCCATGGCAGCAATGCCCTCTTCCCGTCCACAGAAACCGAGTTTTTCGGTGGTTGTAGCCTTGACGTTGATCCGATCGACATTCAGTTGCAGGTCCGCGGCCAGCACTGCGCACATTGCCGGTATGTGCGGTCCCATTTTCGGCGCCTGTGCAATGATAGTGGCATCGAGACTGGTACAACGCAGGCCTCTCTGGTGTAGTTGAGCAACCACTTGCCGGAGCAGATCACGGCTATCGGCACCTTTGTAGGCCATATCGGTATCCGGGAAATGCCTACCGATGTCGCCCAGTCCCGCAGCACCGAGTAAAGCATCACTGATAGCATGAAGAAGAACGTCGCCATCGGAGTGTGCTGAAAAAGCCTTGTGGTGCGCTATCCGAACTCCGCCTATCATCAGGTGATCGCCGGGCTTGAATGCGTGGACATCAAAACCGCTGCCTATTCTCACGTCTGTGTCGTCTCGTTCCGCAGTAGTGCCCTGGCTATCTCCAGATCAACCGGACGTGTAATCTTCAGGTTGGGCCGTAGCGCCTCCACCAGCAGGGGCTCGTGGCCCAGACCTTCCATTGCGGATGCTTCATCGGTTAGCCAGGTTTGAGGCTCAGCTTCACCTGAGTTGTCTGTCGACGCACCTCGCCCGGTAGACTGCAACGCCTCAGCTAGCTGCGCGACACGGAACATCTGTGGGGTTTGAGCCTGCCACAAGCTCTGACGGCTTACCGAGCGCTCAATGCAGCAATACTCATCCGCCTTCTTGAGCGTGTCGTGAACCGGCGTGGCTAATATGCCTCCCACAGTACCGCTGTTACAAACTGCATCAGTTAACCGTTGGACATCAGAGACTTGAATCAGGGGTCTTGCCGCGTCATGAACCAGCACCCATGTGTCAGCAGTAGCGTGCTCCATGACGTAGCGCAAGCCGGATAACACAGAATCTGCGCGTGATTCGCCACCGGTTGCGATGTGTATACGCGAATCATGTGCCGTACTGATTTGTGACCAGCGCGCATCATCTGCTGCCAGTACAACGACAACACCTTGAACAAGCGGCACACTAAGAAGCCGTTCCAGCGTTACCTGAAGAACCGATTGCCCGTTCAGATTCAGGTATTGCTTTGGGGTCGTACCACCCATTCGCTCACCCGAGCCGGCTGCCGGTACGACTATCCATCTGTCACTCACGGTTTCTGCGCCCTCGGCACTGGTTCTCTGGCCTCTGCTTTAGCCGGACTTGCATCGGGCAAGGCACTATTGGCTACCGGCTGCCTGGCTGCAGATGCTTGCCCCGAGCGTTGTTCCAGTACAAACTGAAAGAACGCCTCTCCCTTGCCCACCATACCAAGGTCTGCACGCGCCCGCTCTTCAATAGCGTCCAGACCACTCTTCAGGTCTGCCACTTCCGCGGCTAGCGCCTGGTTACGCATGGTGAGTCTGAGCACTTCGGTGCGGCTGGCATCCACTTCGGTGCGCAGTCGCCATACTTCCTGAATACTGCCTTCGCCGAACCACAGCCGCAGCTGTAGCGCGACAAATAGAACAACCAGCAATGTCAGCAATACCTTCATGAAGTCATCAACATCACATTAACGTTAAAGCCGCTCTCACTACAGCTTCTGATTAAAAGCTGACGCACCCGGATAAACCGCTCTGTCACCCAGATACTCCTCAATGCGCAATAGCTGGTTGTACTTGGCGACGCGATCAGATCGCGACAGTGAACCTGTCTTGATCTGCTTTGCGTTGCTCGCCACAGACAAATCAGCAATGGTCGTATCTTCAGTTTCACCGGAGCGATGTGAGGTGACTGTGGTGTACCCGGCGGCATGTGCCATGCGAATGGTCTCAAGCGTCTCGGTCAATGTTCCAATCTGATTGACCTTGATCAGTACAGAGTTGGCAACGCCCTCCTCGATACCGCGAGCAACGATCTTGGGGTTCGTCACAAACAGGTCATCACCCACTAGCTGGATAGATTCTTTCAGCTTGTCGGACATGATTTTCCAACCAGCCCAGTCACTCTCATCAAGACCATCTTCTATCGAGATGATCGGGTAACGATCGACCCAGTCAGCCAGGTAATCAACAAATCCCGATGCGTCGAATTCGCGACCCTCAGACGCCAGGTTATAAACACCTTTTTTATAGAATTCCGAACTGGCAACATCCAGCGCCAGATACACATCCTTGCCGGCCTCATACCCCGCCTTTTCAATAGCAATAAGTATGGTCTCGATCGCTTCTTCATTGGACGACAGATTCGGTGCAAAGCCCCCTTCGTCACCCACACTGGTGCTCATGCCGCGCTCTTTGAGTACGCCAGCCAGAGAATGAAAAATCTCGGCCCCGCAGCGTAAGGCTTCCCTGAACGAGGATGCACCCACCGGCATGACCATGAATTCTTGTAAATCCACGCTGTTATCCGCGTGTGATCCCCCATTAATAATGTTCATCATAGGAACCGGCAAATTGACAGCCTCCTTGCCACCCAGATATTCAAACAACATCGAACTTGAATCAGCAGCGCCCGCGTGAGCCGCCGCCAATGACACTGCAAGCAGTGAGTTGGCCCCCAGCTTGTCCTTGTTTTCAGAGCCGTCCAGCTCGAGCATGATCTTGTCCAGCCCGGCCTGATCAGTCACATCGTGGCCCATGAGCGCATCACGAATAACCGTGTTGACGTTCTCAACAGCCTTCAAGACACCTTTGCCACGATAACGATCTTTATCGTTGTCGCGTAACTCCAGCGCTTCGCGTGTGCCGGTCGAGGCGCCTGATGGAACCGCTGCCCGCCCTTTGGCACCAGAGGACACTGTAATGTCAGCCTCGATAGTCGGGTTGCCACGAGAATCCATGATCTCGCGCGCGTGCAGTTCAGTTATTCGGGATGTCATTGTTGGTCCTGTAGTAGTAAAAACAAATGAGTAAACAATCAAGTAGACAAATCTAGTGGTTCAGGTACGCAGTTTCGGCAAAATCACCTGACTTCACCGTGCCGTCCAGTCGAATTAACGTTTCCAGTAGTGGCTGTAGCTGCCCCAACGGCCAGGCGTTAGGGCCATCGCTGAGTGCTTTCTCAGGATTCGGATGTGTCTCCATGAACAACCCTGAAATGCCTGCAGCCACTGCAGCCCGAGCCAATACCGGGATAAATTCACGACGGCCACCCGAACTGGCACCGTTACCGCCAGGCAACTGTACCGAATGCGTTGCGTCAAAAACAACCGGGCAGTCAGTGTTTCGCATGATGGCCAGCCCTCGCATATCCGATACCAGATTGTTGTAGCCGAATGAAGCCCCACGCTCACACACCATAATGTTGTCATTACCCACAGTGCGAGCTTTTTCGACGACATGAATCATGTCACCGGGTGCCAGAAACTGGCCTTTCTTGATATTCACGGGTCTGCCTGCGCGGGCAACCCGTTGAATGAAGTTGGTCTGCCGACAAAGAAATGCCGGCGTCTGCAAGACATCCACGACGTCTGCAACCTCATCCATGGGAGACTCTTCATGGACATCGGTCAAGACCGGAACTCCTACTTCATCGCGCACTTTGGCCAGGATGCGCAGACCCTCCTCAACACCTGGTCCACGAAAGCTGTGCACCGATGACCGGTTAGCCTTGTCGAATGATGATTTGTAGATGAACGGGATGCCAAGCTCTGCCGTCATCTTCTTGAGGATGGTGGCTGTCTCAAGCGCCATATCCTCAGATTCGATCGCGCAGGGTCCGGCAATCAGAAAAAACGGTTGATTGAGTCCCACTTCATGACCACACAACTGCATTTCATTTGCCTCACAAAAGAATGGAAAGTCTAGACTGAAGCTATGTGTCTGTCAGATTATCCGTAGCTTCACAGACGCTCTGTGCATTCAGGCGCTCTACCCGGTACGCTAGGGCTGCATTGATCAGCCCCGTGAACAACGGATGTCCATCGCGTGGGTTAGACGTGTACTCGGGATGGAACTGACAACCAATGAACCAGGGATGCTCTGGCAGCTCAATCATCTCGACCAGCCCGTTGGCGTCAAATTCTGCGTTGGCGGTGTCCGCTGATACAGTATCGCCACACGTGCCGGCAACAAGCCCGCTGGAGCGAGCTGAAATAACCAAGCCAGCTTCAGTCAACTGATTAGCGTAGTTGTTATTGAATTCGAACCGATGCCGGTGCCGCTCCACAACCTGATCAGCGCCATACATTCGGGCCGCAAGAGAACCGGGTCGCATAACGCAAAGCTGGCCCCCGAGCCGCATGGTTCCACCCAGATCAGAATCGGACGACCGGAGCACGGTTTCGCCACTCTGGTTCTGCCACTCGGTTATCAGGGCGATCACCGGCTCGCTGGTTTCCAGATCAAATTCGCTGCTGTTGGCCTCAGTGATCCCAGACACGTTCCTGGCATGCTCAATCACGGCCACTTGCATCCCTAAGCAGATACCCAGATACGGAATATTATGCTCACGCGCGTAGCGTGCCGCAACGATCTTGCCCTCTACGCCCCGGGTGCCGAACCCGCCTGGTACCAGAATAGCGTCGATTTCGCTCAAGGCCCGAAGATCGCCCCGTTCCATTTTTTCAGAGTCCAGGTACCGGATCTTGACACTGCTGTCTGTCTGAATGCCGGCGTGAGTCAGCGCCTCGTTCAACGACTTGTAGGATTCGGTGAGCTCTGTGTATTTTCCGATCATGCCGATGGTGACTGACTTGGTCGGATGGCGAATGCCGTCAACCACCCGTTGCCATTCAGACAGATCAGCAGGTGGCAGATCGAGCTTGAATTGCTCAACGACCAGCTGGTCCAGCTCCTGCGCGTGCAACATCCTTGGAATGTCATAAATAGTATCAGCGTCCGTTGCAGCGATTACAGCGCGTTCCTGAACGTTGGTGAACAGGGCGATCTTGCGACGCTCATTGTCTGGCAACTGACGATCTGATCGGCACAACAGGATATCCGGCTGAATTCCAATGGAGCGTAGCTCCTTCACTGAATGCTGGGTCGGCTTGGTTTTTATCTCACCGGCTGAAGCGATGTATGGCACCAAGGTGAGGTGCATGAATAACGTTTTCTCCCGTCCCAGCTCTACGGCCATTTGCCGGATAGCTTCGAGAAACGGCAGCGACTCGATATCGCCCACGGTGCCGCCTATCTCCACCATAGCGATATCGGCATCGCCAGCCCCTACCAGAATGCGCCGTTTGATCTCCTCGGTTATATGCGGAATAACCTGCACAGTGGCCCCGAGATAATCGCCACGGCGCTCATTGGCTATAACCGTCTCGTAAACCCTGCCAGTGGTAAAATTGTTGCTTTGTCGAGTCTGGATACGGACAAACCGCTCATAGTGACCCAGGTCAAGGTCGGTTTCCGCACCATCATGAGTGACGAATACCTCACCGTGCTGATAGGGGCTCATCGTGCCCGGATCGACGTTGATGTAGGGGTCCAGTTTGAGCATGGTAACCCGCAGGCCCCGCGCCTCTAGCAGCGCCGCCAGGGAGGCTGCTGAAATGCCTTTGCCCAGTGACGATACAACGCCACCGGTTACGAAAATAAAACGCGTCATAGACTGAGTCTGTTGGAGCCGGAAGCGTGACAGGACACTATCGTCCTGGCCGCACGAAAGGCGAATAGGCGTGACGCGGAACGTTCGCTTGAAGATCCCGCTACGACATGAAACTTTTCATATCGAACGGTCGATGAGAGTACCAGAACAGGCAAGGCCTAACAATTGGAAAAGACCTATCCTGCGGACCGGCTCAACAGGTTTAAACAAACAGTCGCGGTTCGGAGCTGCATGGCAACTTAACTCGTGTCGATGGCTGTCGGCCGATGATCCTGTGCTAGTGCCGAGGCTACCGGTAAACGGCAATCCACCGCTACCGCAACACCCCACACAGCCGCCAGACTTCCGTCGATATAGATCAGTGGAATAGTGTCTCTTACCCACGGTGGAATATCGGTCTCCTGCAACAGTTTTTTCACCGCCTTGTGAAAGGCAGGCTCACCGAGCTTGATCAATTCTCCACCCACTCGACTTTTGACTATTACGTTTGCACCCTCAGGCAGGCGAATACCCTGATGTTCGGCGGCTGCAGAGGTCAGGGTCACACCTGCTTCAGTTACTGTCAGCGGTGCGAAAGGCGAGATCCATTCAATCTCATAAGCACGGCCACGCTCCACCTCTTTCATCAGATACAGATTGTCCTTGTGACGCCGAAACACGTAATCCCGCACGTTCACAATTCCATTCGAGTCATGTCTCGCCTTCACCAGATCGGACATGACCTGCAACAGGTCTTGCAAACGCGGCATGCGCCAGCCTCTTTCGCGCACCATCAGCCGTAACACCACGAACGCCCTTTCGCGTGGCAACGCCGCCAGCGCTGTGAGGCTCAACTCACCCGCCCCGGGAACCCGGACACTGAGCAAATCCTGCTCACCCAGAGCCATCAAGGTCTGGCTGGCTGCGGCACTGCGAAAAGCTGACCGGCTGAGTGTCTGTGCGCTGGCGGGCCATCGATGCTTCAGCATTGGCATCACTTTGAGCCTCAGGTAATTACGATCCAGCTGCGTATCCTGATTGGACGGGTCTTCAATCCACTCCAGCGATTGCTCGCAAGCCAGTTCACGCAACGATTCCCGGGAGCACCCCAGCAGTGGTCGGACCATAAACCCTACAGAAAAACGCCGTTTACGAGGAATGCCTGCCAATCCGTCTGTGCCACTGCCACGCAGAGCCTGCAGGAGGAACGTCTCCGCCTGATCTTCGGCATGCTGCGCCAGCAGCAATTGCTCATTCTCCTGTAAATTGTCGGAAAACTGCGCATAACGAGCTAGTCGTGCGCCTGCTTCAGGCCCGTCACCAGCGGCAATTACCTGAGCGTTGAGCACCGTTAGCGGTATGTTCAGTTCTCCACACACCCGGGTTGCATGCTCAGCCCAGCGGGCACTATCGCTATGCAAGCCGTGATCGACATGAATCGCTCTTATCTCGATGGCGCTGTCTGATCGTTGTATATAGCTCATCGACCATAGAAGGACATGAGAGTCCATTCCGCCACTGTAGGCAACACAATACGTCGAGACGTCCGGTTGCTGACTCACATACTGTGCAACAGCCTCCAGCGGCGTCATGCGTTCTCTTTAAATTGACCGTAGGCGCGCAGTTTTTGCGATCGACTGTTCATCAGAGAATCTGTCGGCATACTGCTCAGCGTCGCCAGCTCCTCAATCAGCGCGTTTTGCATGTTCTCGGCCATCTGTTTAGGATCACGATGAGCGCCACCCAGCGGCTCACTGATCACTCGATCAACCAGTCCCAGCTCGAGCAAGCGCGTTGAAGTGATACCCATAGCCTCAGCCGCATCAGCGGCCTTGTCGACGCTCTTGTACAAGATTGATGCACAGCCCTCCGGGCTGATGACTGAGTAGACGCTGTATTCGAGCATCATGACCCGATCACCCACACCGATAGCCAGCGCCCCACCGGAACCGCCCTCGCCAATGACCGTGCAGATTATGGGTGTTTTCAGGCCCGCCATAACAAACAGATTCCGTGCTATTGCCTCACTCTGACCACGCTCCTCCGCACCTATGCCAGGGTAGGCACCGGGTGTGTCGATAAAGGTAATGACCGGCAAGGAAAACCGTTCGGCCAGTTCCATCAGGCGCTTGGCTTTGCGGTAGCCCTCAGGTCTGGGCATACCGAAGTTACGATGGATTTTTTCTTTTGTATCGCGGCCTTTCTCATGACCAATGACGACCACAGGCTTACCGTTGAGCCGGGCGGTGCCGCCGATGATGGCATAGTCATCAGCGTAGAGTCTGTCGCCGTGCAGCTCATCAAAGTCGGTAAACACGTTGTCGATGTAAAAGCGTGTGTAAGGTCGCTGAGGATGTCGCGCCAGCTGCGCTACCTGCCAGGAACTCAACTTGGCGAAGATGCTACTGGTCAGCGCATTACACTTCTTCTTGAGTGTGTCAACCTCTTCACTGATGTTGATGTCCGCATCTTCGGTTGCAAACTGCAACTCACGGATCTTGGCTTCCAGCTCGGCAATCGGTTGTTCGAAGTCGAGAAAATTCGGGTTCATTTGTTCGGCGGCCGCCCCAGCGAGATTACCCTCATTCTAGCTTGTATTACCCTCGTGACAACGGATAAATGGCGTTCCGGTATACATCACACGTCCAATACTGAATCTAACCCCCGCGAACCAGCACTGGGTAGACAAACAAGGTTCCGATCAACTTGACAATTTGCAGTACCCGCCAGCCACTTTCGGTGTAAAGACGGGCGCGTTTAACGGCGAGCAGGTTCGATCGGACAGGTTCAAGTGCATGGATTCAGCCGGACAGGTTCAGCTGGCCAGGCGCTTCCGCACTGTGTCGGTCGAATAGACTCAGCTGGATGGATTCAGCCGGAAAGGCTTGGACATTCCCCGTATTACCTAATAAACCAGTTCGACATTACCCTCACCAGTGAGCCTGCCCAAGTGATCGATAAGCTCCAGCTGAGGGGTCACTGCCCAGCGATTGCCTGCGCGGATGCGCGCCTGTGCTTCACCGTTCTGATAACTGAACCAGACAGGAATTGTACCGCTCTTATATAGTGACAAAGTGCTGATCAATTCATCAAGCGCACCTTCGCGCCACCGATCACCATCCAGCCGAATTAACAGCTGACGAGCAAAGCGGGCTCGCGCACTTGCCATATCGTAGATCTCGCGCGCCTTGATCTTGTAACCGCCATTGAATTCATCGGGGCTGACGTCGCCATCCACAATCAGCACCTCGTCTTTCACCACCAGATGTCCGCTATTGTCGATCTGCTCACCGCGCATTGACACCTCAACACGCCCGGTGCCGTCGTCCAGTGTAATGAACTGCATCCGGCCTCCGTGGCCATCGCGTTGACGTACGCCCATGACAAGCCCGGCTGCCACCACAGGCATCCCGCGCTGCCGGTAGGCCGGACCGTTGTCAGCAACACCAGCCTTGGCGCAAATGGTCTTGATGCGGCCATGCGCAAAATTGCCAATCTCTGCCAGATACTCGTTGATAGGATGCCCACTCAGGTACAGGCCAAGCGTGTCCTTTTCGGCTCGTAGCCGCTCACGATCGGTCCAGTCGGGTTGCTTAACCATAAGCTCCGGCTCGTCATCATCGACAGGCTCACCCAGACCAAACATGTCCTCCATACCGCAGTCCTTGTTCTTGTGGCATTGATCTGCTCCACGCAGAGCGCTCGCCAGGTGTTTCCAAAGACTGGCTCTGTTTGGCCCCAGCGAATCTACGGCACCCGCCTTGACCAGTGCTTCGAGCACTCGCTTGTTGACGCTACCGGGGCTGGCGCGGCGACACAGATCGTCCAGTGAGTCAAAAACACCGGCCTCATCACGCGTTTGCAGCACGTTAGCCAGCGCCGCCTCACCCACACCTTTGATGGCCCCCAGTCCGTAAAGCACTGTTTTCTCGTTAACCACTGAAAATCGTACGGCTGAGCGATTAATATCGGGCGGCTGAACGTCCAGACCCATAATGCTGCACTCGTCGATCAGCCCGACAACCTTCTCGGTGTTATCCATATCCGCAGACATGACAGCCGACATGAACGCCGCTGGATGGTGGCATTTAAGCCACGCTGTCTGGTACGACAACAGCGCGTAGGCTGCAGAGTGCGACTTGTTGAATCCGTAGCCTGCAAATTTCTCCACAAGGTCAAAAATGTTGCCGGCCAGGCCCGGATCGATATCATTACTTACACATCCTTCAAGGAAACCGGCGCGCTGCTTGGCCATTTCCTCGGCCTTTTTCTTACCCATCGCCCGTCGCAGAATATCGGCGGTGCCCAGTGAGAACTTCGCCATGACCTGCGCAATTCCCATGACCTGCTCCTGATATAGGATGACGCCGTAGGTCGGCTCCAGGATAGGCTTGAGCATTTCAAGCTGGTAGTCCTCATGGGGCCATGCCACCTGCTTGCGCCCGTGCTTGCGATCGATAAAATCGTCGACCATGCCCGACTGCAACGGTCCAGGCCGATACAGCGCTACCAGCGCGATAATATCTTCAAAGCTATCGGGCCGCAGGCGTTCAATCAGGCGTTTCATGCCCGGAGATTCAAGCTGGAATACAGCGGTAGTCTGTGCATCTTGCAACAGTGTGTACGTTGGCGCATCGTCCAACGGCAAGGCAAGCAGATCCAGAGGCTCGTCGATATGACGGTTAACTTCTTTGACGGCGTTGTCGATGATGGTCAAGGTTCGCAGACCCAGAAAGTCGAACTTGACGAGCCCTACCGCTTCAGCATCATCCTTATCAAATTGCGTAACCAGACTGGAACCATCGGGCTCGCAGTACAGCGGTGCAAAATCAGTCAATGCGGTAGGTGCTATGACAACACCACCCGCGTGCTTGCCGCAGTTGCGTGACAAGCCTTCCAATGACAGGGCCATGTCGAGAAGCGAAGTGACCTCTTCGTCGTCTTTGTAGGCACGTGCCAGATCTTCTGACTCTGCCATCGCCTTGGTCAGCGTCATGCCTACTTCAAACGGCACCATCTTGGCAATCGAATCTACAAAGCCATAGGGATGACTCATGACACGCCCCACGTCGCGCACTACCGCTTTCGCGGCCATGGTGCCGTAGGTGATGATTTGCGAGACGCGGTGCGAGCCATACTTTTGCGCCACGTACTGGATAACGCGGTCGCGACCGTCCATGCAGAAATCGATATCGAAATCGGGCATGGAGACACGTTCAGGATTCAGGAACCGCTCGAACAGAAGATCGTAAGCCAATGGATCAAGATCCGTAATCATCAAAACATAGGCCACCAGTGAACCGGCACCCGAACCACGACCCGGGCCCACCGGAATATCGTTGTCTCGCGACCATTTGATAAAGTCTGCCACGATCAGAAAGTAACCGGGGAAACCCATACCGGCGATGACGTCCAGCTCACGAGTCAGGCGCGCATCGTAGGGCTCTCTGATCTCAGCAAAATCTTCTCGCGAGGTGTCGTACAACTGGGTCAGGCGAGTTTCCAGACCCTCCTGTGCAGAGGCATAGAAAAACTCGGTCTCCGTCATGCCATCAGGGATAGGAAAGTCCGGCAGAACCGGCTTCCCCAGATCAAGCGTCAGGTTACAACGACGCGCGATCTCCACGGAATTGCTCAAAGCCACAGGGATATCAGCGAACAAGGCGCACATCTCGTCACAGCTTTTCAGGTACTGCTCTTCACTCACCGTTTTCTTGCGGCGCGTATCGGCCAGCACATAACCGGATTGAATACACAAGCGGGCTTCGTGGGATGCGTAATCGTCACGCTCGAGAAACCGGACATCGTTGGTGGCAACAACAGGAATATCCAGCTGCACCGCTATGTCGCAGGCGCCAGCGATATAGTGATCCTCGAAAGGCATTCCCGTGCGGTTCAACTCAAGATAGTAACGATCACCGAACACGGCCTGCCACTGCTTAGCGATGTCCAGCGCTTCGTCAGCATTGCCTCGCTTCAACGCTTGCCCGACATCACCTGAAACACCACCGGAAAGCGCTATCAGACCTTCGTGTGCGTCGAACAACCAGGCAAGCTCCACCACAGGAGTGCCGTCTGTCTGCCCTTCCTGATAGCCCCGTGATACCAGGTTGGTCAGATTCGAGTAGCCGGCAGCATTTTGAACCAGCAACAGGGCTCGTGTAACACTGGCCTCCTCCCCGGCACTGCGAACTCGCAGGTCCACACCCACAACAGGCTTGATACCCGCGCCCAATGCCGCTCGATAGTATTTGACGAGCGAGAACATATTGCTGCGATCTGTCACAGCTGCCGCGGGCATGCTTGCCGCAACCCGCTTGACCAGCGGCTTGATTCGAATTGTGCTGTCTACCAGCGAAAACTCGGTATGTACACTGAGGTGTACAAAGCCTTGAGCATTCGGCCTGGACAGGTGACTGGACAGAGCATCCTCCCGGGGGATTGTGTTATCGACGGTGGCTGCCTGTGTGGACGATTCAGTGCTCATGAAACCGGTACTCTGCTGGCTGCAGCGCTGGCAAGTGCTTCCTTGACCGGCTTGAACGAACGTCGATGCAAAGGCATTACACCGTGTTCAATGATGGCTTGCCGATGCTGTGCCGTCGGGTAGCCCTTATGGCTGTCAAATCCGTACATCGGATATTCCAGATGCAGGTCTTTCATCATTTTGTCCCGACACACTTTGGCAATGATAGATGCCGCGCTGATTGCCTGCACACGCTGATCTCCTTTGACCACAGCAGCCGTTGGGCAGCTTGCCTCCGGACACCGGTTGCCGTCTATCAACGCCAGCGCCGGTGTCATGGCAAGGCCTTCGAGCGCACGGCTCATGGCCAACATACTGGCGTGCAGGATATTGATGTCGTCGATCTCCTCGACAGAAGCTTGCGCGATACAAAAACTGATGACTGACTGACGGATCTCGATGTCCAGGCGTTCACGAGTCGCACCGTCCAGCAACTTGGAATCCAGCAGCCCGCGGATTCGCCGTGCGGGGTTCAGAATGACGGCTGCAGCCACGACCGGCCCGGCTAGCGGACCCCGCCCCACTTCATCCACTCCGGCGATCATGAAAGGCTCTGAGATCATCCATACAGGATACTGTCTGGCGGCCCAACTCCCAAGTATTCAGAGTGAAATAAACGTCAATTTCTTCCAGCGAAAGGGCTTCTATGGCGGGTGGAAACGTGGTAGTCACCAATTCGTTCAAATGCGCATGTAGGTCCGTTACGCCGCCCCGAAATTGGCAGGGCGTACGGCCGCAACTGGTGCAGCATCACTGTGGTTTCCATCGATTGTAGGGCGACCTGTAATAGCTTCCCGTGTGGAACTTAGCGACCTGTCAACCCGGTGTGGTCAGAGACTGCCCGTTATCGCTGGCATCCAACTGCAGAATGTAGGGTGCAGCCAGTGTCGCCCACTCGGCCGCACTGCGGTACCCACCCGCTCCCTCGCCCCAGGCCTGTCTGAGCATGTCGGTGTCAATGACGCCGGGGCTCAGGGGTACAGCCGCCAAACCGTCAGGCAGCTCTGACGCCAATGCCTTGGTCATGCCCTCGATGGCCCACTTGCTGGCACAGTACGGCGCGACGTCAGGCGAGACTGATCTGCCCCATCCGCTGCTCAGGTTAACCAGCACACCCGTTTTCGATTCAATCATCAACGGCAACAGATGGCGTGTCACATTATGCACGCCCAGAAGGTTAACGTTCAGAACATCCCTGAATTCATCGCTCGACACTGTCCACAATGGTGCTGGCGTGTTGATGATACCGGCGTTGTTGATAACAAGATCTGGCACGCCCATGTGCCCCACCAGCGTCGTTGCCCAGGCTTGAACTGCCTTCTCATCGCTAACATCTAGCGCTTGAAAGGCATGCTTCGGCCCGAGCGACTGGTTCATGTCGTCAATCTGCGTCGTGGAACGACTGCAACCGGCTACCTGATGGCCCGCAGCGATAAACTCATCAACCAACGCACGCCCCAGTCCCCGGCTACAACCTGTGATGGCTATCTTGCGAATCTTGTTCATGGCCTGTTTCGAGTCGTTTGTAAAACAGCGACTGTATCCTGATGCGTGTAGTTTTGATACCAGGCTGACCAGCACCGACATTTCAACGTTTTGATGTCGGGGCTTGCCATTGGTGTATGGATGCTTTGTCTTTCTTGTCGCATCTAGCCTGGACTATTCATGAAGCCACCAGATTCTTCCGGAAGGCCGGCCCCCGGAAGGCCGGCCCCCGGAAGGCCGGCCCCCGCATTCCCTTTTCCTGTAGCGGATCCTGCTCAGACTGGGCGTCCCCGTCGTAAATACGACCTGTATTCCGCTCCTTGCCTGCGCGGCCCGCCCAAATCCGCTACAGGAAAAGGATCTGGTGGAAGAATCAGGCGTTTCATAAATAGTCCAGGCTAGAATTCACTCACATTGATTGAGCCATCAGACTTATGCAATCACTGAACTTCCATATCCAACAGGATACACCTGAGCATCCGGCCGTAGGACTGATCGTTCTGCAATCGGATGAAACCATGGAGCACGAGTTGCGACATTGGTTACCTGACCGTGTTCGTCTTTTTCACACTCGCATTCCCAACGAGGTAGTTATCTCTCATGACAGCTTGCAGCGCATGCAGTCACGTTTACCTTTGACTACTGCATTGTTACCTGTCACTACCGACTTCAAAGTCATTGTTTATGGTTGCACATCAGGTGCTACGGTTATTGGTGAGCAGGCCGTTACTGACGCTATACAGTCCGTGTTTCCTGATGCAGCTGCCACCAATCCTCTCAGTGCATTGACAGCTCGGCTCGCCTCTATCAACGCCTGTCGGATTGCATTGCTGACGCCCTACGTTCCCGACGTATCAGCAGCATTGATGCAGGCACTTGAAGATGAGGGGATTCAAGTCGTAGATGGAGCCTCGTTCAATGAATCGCGTGATGACCAGGTTGCGCGAATTTCAAGGCAGTCGATCCTGGATGCTGTTAAACATCTGGGGAGTACGCGGGGTATAGATGCTGTTGTTGCCTCCTGTACTAACCTGCGTACATTTGGATTGATTGATGAGGCCAGTCAGTTGGCCGGTGTGCCTGTGATCAGCAGTAATTCTGCACTGGCATGGCATATTGGCGAGTTGCTTCGTGACGCCACACGGGCTTAGGCGGCTTTGCGGATACAATCATAGCGAAAGAAGATTCTTTAGACATCAAACCCGGTTATTCATGAAATCTCCAGATCCTACCGCGTTCCCTTTTTTCTGTTTGGCTATTCACGAATAGTGCTTGGTGAAAAACATGTCATCTATCATCGTACGCTCTGCGGTACCGGCCGACGCCGCTCAGATCCACCGGTTCATCGTCGAGCTCGCGCAGTATGAGAAAGCGGAGCATCTGGTTGAATCAACCGCCCGCGATATCGAGCGTTCACTGTTTGGTACAGACAGTACTGCGCACGCAATCATTGGCGAGAAAGACGGCCAGGCTGCGGGGATGGGCGTGTACTTCTTCAACTACTCTACCTGGCTGGGCAAAAACGGCTTGTATCTTGAAGACCTGTACGTATCACCTGATCATCGCGGTTTCGGCATAGGCAAAAAAATAATGGCGAGTCTCGCCGCTATCGCATTAGAGAAAGATTGCGAGCGTATGGAATGGAATGTACTGGACTGGAACCAACCGGCAATCGATGTGTACGATGCACTGGGCGCGTTGCCGCAAAACGAATGGATAGGTTATCGCCTTACAGGAGATGCATTACAACGGCTTGCGGCATCCTGATCAAGGTCTATGTGACGAGTTGAACACGATGACATTCGCTGGTTCAATTGCTGTACTACTGATCTGGTTCATACTCAGTGCCGGCATTGGATTTGCCGCGATGTTCTACGGACCGGGAGCTGTTACGTCAGAACAACTTAATCAGCCATCCCGTGACATCCTGAATACGCGTTGAGCGACTCAGGCGTAAAGCGCTCCATCACGGCATCGCTGGGTTTGACAATATCCACCTGTAACGGATAACACGTTGTCTTGTCGTCTGAATGACTACTCCCACAGTTGCCGCCCGGGCATGCGGACAACGCGCACAGCAAATCAATATCCGCAAGAAACTCAATATAATCTCCCGGTCGTACCGGGCTGGCCTTCATAAAATACTGATGCGTATCCAGGGTAAAACCTGTGCACATGAAAACGTTTAGTACATCGTGAATCAGAGGCTCAACCTCAGCCGGCGGCCGTTGCAAATGCTCGGACATTGCACGAGTCAGGTTCGAGTGGCAGCAGTGGTGGTAGTCCACCTCATTGAGCAGACGGTGTGTATAGGGGTCGCAGCGAGTGCCGATAACATCGTGCACACCTCCCCCATCTGCATCCCAGCCGTACCATTCCAGCGTATCGTGCGTGATGGTTGCCATGGCACGCAGGCCAGGCAGATTGCTCCAGAGTCTGTCACCTCTGGTGACGTGCGTGGCGTGCAGCTGACGTGTCTTGCCGCTGAAGAATCGCTCAGAAAAATCGTGAGCGTTCCACAAGTTCAAATCACCCACTTGCGAGCCTTCCACACTGACGATCCGAAACCCGTGTCCGGCCGGTACGCTGAATGTTGACGCCTCTCTGGGCGGCACTGTCAGTGTTTCAACTACCTCGAGTCCGGAGCGCCAATCGTTGAGAAAAGCGTCTTCCCGTCCAGGCACGGAGTCCACGTTGTAGCAAACAATAGCCGGGGCTTCACGGCGAGACTGTGCATCTGCAGGTTGCTCATTGGTCATGTCAGTAATTCTCGCTCCAGCTGGATAAGGCTTTCTAGATTATGAGCGCTGCAATAGCGATCAACATACGGTACTACCGGGTCCATGTACTTGTCCGCCTCACCAGCCTCAAAACGGCCTAGCAGCGGATTTACCCACACCAGTTTGCCTGAGCGTCTCTGAATAGGCTTGACACGTTCGGCCAACTGTTCGGGACTTGCAGTGTCGCAGCCATCACTGAAAATCAGTACGGTAGTTTTGGTATTGACGCAGCGATTCAGGTACACATCATTGAACGTGTCAAGAGACTCCGCGATACGTGTACCACCCAGCCATCCTTTACCCAGTTGATTGAGCACACGTTCGAAATCGTCTTCTTGCAAGCGAGCGTGGCCACGCCCCAGTTCGCTCAAATCTGTATTGAACACAAAGGCATCAGATCGCTGAAAGAGCGTCATGAGTATACGGGCAAAACGCATGAAGAGTCTGGCGTAAACATCCATCGACTGACTGACATCCAACAGTAAGACAAAGCGGCGTAAACGAGGCTTTCGCTTGCGAAATGAAAGCTCTACTGGTTGACCTGAATACCGAAGCGAGCGACGTATAGATGTTCTCAGATCCACCACCTTACCGCGAGTAGACACTACCTCACGCCGCGATCTCCGCTTCTTTGCCAGACGCGCAACTCGTTCAACCAGTTGTTCAATTTCACGCATCTGCGCTGGATCAAACACAAACCTGAAATCAGCAAGAGACAACGCCTTGAAATCTCCCGCGCCAAAAAATTCCTCCTCCTGACGCTGTTTCTCCGACGTCCCGGCCATACCGAGCAATCGTTGATGGCCCGCTAACGTCAGACCTTGATCGTTAGCAGCATCATTCTCATCCGGCAGCGTATCTACAGGCTCACCATCAGCCTGCCAAAACACATCAAACAACGCATCAAAGCGATGCCAGTCTCGTGGGCAGCGACAAATACAAGCGCGGGTATTCGCTCGAAATCTGCTGCGGGTATTGGCATGGCCCAATGCTGCGAGTCGCTGTAGATCCAGCAATGTACCCGGATCCACAGGCAGTTCATTAGCGCGCAAATAGCGTGCGAAATCCGTCAGACGCGTAACCAGCACAGGCTCATGATCACGAGTGTCGGCCCGCGAATTCAAGTGACAGGACCAGCGTTGGTTGAGCTTTGATTGGGATCCAGCAGCGCGTTCAAGTCGTTCTGTATGAGACTCAGATCTTCTCGCGTCTTGATCAATGCCGACAGGCTTTGCTGCACAGCGTGCGCGTTGTCATACAGATCTGTTAACTCCATGTGCATCAAGGCGGCAGCCCAATCCAGTGTTTCTGCAATACCCGGAGCTTTGCGTAAAGCGGCAACCCTCAGGCGTTGCACAACGTCCACCAGTTGCGTAGCCAGCTGACTATTTATATCGGGTAGACGGGCATGCACGATGGCAAGCTCCCGCTGCGCATCCGGGTAGTCAAGATAATGATATAGGCAGCGCCTGCGCAGAGCGTCACTGAGTTCACGCACACCATTGGATGTCAGGATAACGCGCGGCCGAGTAATGGCGTTGAACGTACCCAGTTCCGGGATACTGATCTGAAAGTCCGATAGCACCTCTAACAGCAGTGCCTCAAACTCTTCATCCGCACGATCAATTTCATCAATCAGCAACACCACGGGTTTACGACTGGAAATGGCAGACAACAAAGGCCGCTTGACCAGATACTCATCGCTGTAAAGGGTTTTCTTTAGCGTCGCAGGATCCGCACTACCGGCCATCTGGATAGCCAGCAGCTGGCGCTGATAATCCCAGTCATACAACGCATGCTGAGCATCCAGACCCTCATAGCACTGAAGCCTGATCAGGTCACAGCCCACAGCACTGGCCAGACACTTGGCAACCTCAGTCTTGCCAACCCCCGCTTCACCCTCAATCAGCAAGGGCTTACCCAGAATCTCAGCCAGCTCCACAGCACCCACCAGCCCCTCCTCCGCCACATACCCCACCTCCAAAAACCCCTCCAACACCCCCATCACATCCTCCATCGGGTCAGACCATCATAACCATCTGTTTTTTATGAATTTAACCACGAAACCACGTCTCTTCAAGCGCTTAAACAGCTATTTTCACCTAAATTATTAGACGTTTAATGCGTCCATTTTCAACAGGCAACCACACACACAGCTGTGACCAGTTTCCTCGGCCATGTTATTACCGTGCCTTAAACACGCTGTTTCACGGTATAAAACACTCAATTAAGGCCTCTCAGAGGTTTATTCGGACTAGTTTTTTGTGTAAATTCAATATTTTAGTGTGGTCTGACCCGGAGGGTGGTTGTGGGTGATGTGGATGGTGTGTTGGCGGCGGTGGATGAGGGGATGCCGGGGGCTTTGGAGCGGTTGTTTGAGTTGCTGGCGATTGACAGCATTTCAACTGATCCTGCTTACAAGGACTCGTGTTTGAAGGCAGCTGATTGGTTGGTGGATGATCTGCGCAGTATAGGCTTTGACGCTAATCGTCACGATACGCCAGGCCATCCGATGGTGGTTGCTCTTCAAAACAGCGAAATCAGTGATAACGGGCCTCACCTTCTATTCTATGGTCACTACGACGTGCAACCGGTAGATCTGTTGGAGCTATGGAATCGTCCGCCTTTCGAACCGGTAATCGAGGATACGCCCAATGGTAAGGTAATCAGAGCGCGTGGTGCGGCAGATGACAAAGGTCAGCTGATGACATTCGTAGAAGCCTGCCGCGCGTGGAAAAAAGTAACAGGCTCCCTACCCACTCAAATCAGCCTGTTTTTTGAAGGCGAAGAGGAAAGTGGTTCGCCATCTCTCATACCGTTCATGACGGAAAACCGTGACATGCTCAAGGCAGATCTGGCACTGGTCTGCGACACCGGCATGTGGGATCGCGAAACACCGACCATATCCACCATGCTGCGCGGCATGGTAGGTGAGGAGATTACCATCACCGGCCCAAGCCTGGACCTGCATTCGGGTATGTACGGCGGCCCTGCCATGAACCCCATCCGTGTTCTTAATCGCATCCTGGCCGACTTGCATGATGATCAGGGCCGAGTGACGCTACCCGATTTTTACGAAGGTGTTACACCCTTACCTGACAACGTTAAAGAACAATGGGAAGCACTGAATCACGATGGCACAGCCTTTCTTCAAGCTGTTGGCCTCGGTACACCGGCCGGAGAAGTAGGCTACTCCGTGCTTGAACAAATCTGGGCGCGCCCAACCTGCGATGTTAATGGCATCAACGGCGGCTACACAGGAGAGGGATTCAAAACCGTTTTGCCATCTGTTGCTACAGCCAAAATCAGTTTCAGACTGGTTGGCGAGCAAGACCCTGATGCCATACAAAAGGCATTCTATAAACACGTGGAAGATCGATTGCCTGCAGATTGCACCGTCGCCTATAAAGCCAAGGATGGCTCTAAAGCGACCGTCATGCCCGTTGATGCTCCTGCCTTTAAACAGGCCCAGCAGGCACTCACTCTGGAATGGCAGAAAGAGGCAGTCTATGCAGGCTGCGGTGGATCAATACCGGTTGTGGGGCATATCAAGGAGATTCTCGATATGGACAGCTTGCTGGTCGGCTTCATGCTCGATGATGACGCTATTCATTCGCCCAACGAGAAATATTCGCTCAACAGCTTCCACAAAGGCATCCGCAGCTGGGTTCGAATCCTCAACGCACTCTCTAAAAAAGAAGAAAGCTAAACGTAACGCGCCAACGCAGCTTCAGTGGGCGCCACATACGCTCGTCCAAACTTTATTGCATGAACGATTAGTGGCGCCAGTTGATGCAGAGCAATGCGTTCTTGCCAGCCATCATCAAGTGGATAGTGTTCGTCATAGTGGTGATAGCTTAAGTCTCCGAAGCCACCAAAGAGCTGCATCATAGCCAGATCAGATTCTCGATGCCCTCCGTGGCAGGCAGGATCAATCAACCAGTTCTCACCAGCGTCGTCTACCAGACGATTACCCGCCCAGAGATCACCATGCAGCCGTGAAGGTGCAACGTCGAGTTCTGTGAATAACGATAGGCGTTGAGCCAGTCGTTCAATCTTCGCTATGGTCTGAATACTCAATGACTGTCGCTCACGGGCAATATACGCCAATGGAATCAGTCGTTGCGTGGCAAAGAATTCGCTCCAATGTTCTGATGGCGCATTGGGAAGCCCCAGGCTACCGGTAGTGCGCTCATCAAGGCGTCCAAAGTGTGTGCAAGGAGCTTGATGCAAGCGCGCCAATTCCGCACCAAAGGCAATCTCACTGGCCTCGGTTCGCTGTCCTTCGGTGATCCACTTCAGGATCAGATAAGGTGGATCATCGCTCTCACCCAACACCGTCGCGACATTGATTGCCTCTGATTCTTTGAGCCAGCGCAGTCCCCTCGCCTCAGTACTGAAGTGGTGTGGCGGTGGGTTGGCGTGAGTTTTGACAAAAACTCGACCAGCGTCAACGCGGTCATCTACTGAACGCCCCAACGCCTTAGCACACCAGCTTTGAGCAAAGTCCCCTCCGCCCAATTGACGCCAGCCCGCGAGTTGGACACCCAACTCCTGTTCCACTGCGGATTGCCATAGCTGATTATTCATAGAAGGACTCTCGGCATAATGTGCGGCTCAAACAGCCTCCACGACAGAAGGATTCTCTATACGGTACCCTAGGAGCACGACGGCTACCGATACTACCCATTTCCATGCAATTGCACATTGTCCGCCACGGCCAGACAGACTGGAATGCCGAGCGACGTATTCAAGGACAACTGGATTCACAGCTCGACGAAGTAGGCCAGCAACAGGCGATCGATCGTGGCAGTGACTTCGCCAACATGGCACTGAATACCGTTTATTCCAGTAGTAGTCTCAGGACACGACAAACCACAGAGCTTTTGCTGGGCGACAGGCATGATCTGGTCACCTTCCGGGATGATTTACGTGAAGTCCGACTAGGTGTCTGGCAGGGTTTCTACTGGTCAGATATCGAACGCGAACACCCTGAAATGGTGGAGGCCCATAACAACGCATCACCTGATTTCAATGTTGAGGGTGCGGAGAAATCATCTGAGGTTCAAGAGCGTGGCGTCGCGGCCATCGAATCCATCATTGCGGCACATAATCAAGCAGCTGAGTCGGACAACATCCTGATTGTCAGTCACGGTGCCATCATGAAAACCATTCTGGCCCACTACCTGGATGTTCCGTTGAGTGACATGATCACTTTGCCCTCTTTGCCAAACTGCGCTCACTGCATCCTAGAAGTGATCGACGACCAGCGGCAGGTTCGTATAATTTCAAGTACGCCGTTGGAACAAACTCCTTGGTCTGCAGAGAATCGCAAAACGCGCTCTACAGTCACACATCGCATCACACCACCGTAGAGCTTTGCATGACCACGCAACGTCAATATAAACCTAGTGATGCATAAAATTTCGGCCCTTGGCGGCCCGACTCAATCCAGTAAAAACTCCGTGCAGTGGGGGCCGCCTCCGGTACTTATATACAGCTCTATAAGCTCCTGGACTCGAAATTTTATGCATCACTAGGGATAAGTGGATCGCGTTCCAGCTTAGCAATCACCCATTGCTCACCACCACCGAAAGATCAAGAACACTCATGGCAAAACGTATAATCAAGGATTCTACAGGCGACACCGCTACAGTGACCTGGGACAGCCAGCTCTGCATACACGTCGGCGAATGCGGCAAAGCAAAGGGCGAGCTGTTCGAACGCGGTAGAAAACCCTGGTGCGATCCGAATACCAGCAGCGACGAGGCTGTTTTGGAGGTTGTTAAACGCTGTCCTACCGGGTCTCTATCGGTGGTTTTCAAAGACCCTGCGATGGGTGAGACAAGTGCTGCAGAGAACACCATCACGGTCGTCTATGGTGGCCCTCTGGTTGTACAAGGCGACCTGGACATCGAAGGTGCGCCTGATGATTCACCCGGATTGAAGTTCCGTGCTTCACTGTGTCGCTGCGGTCTAAGCAAGACCAAGCCTTATTGCGACAACAGCCACGAAGGATCTGATTTTAAGGACTATGGCGCTGTTGGTGATACCGGAAAACCGCTGGAAGAAACCGGCGGCCCGTTGAAAGTCTTATTGGTTGACAATGGCCCCATACGCTTGAGCGGTAACGTTCGAATTGTCGCTGGCAGTGGCCGTTCAGCATGGCAAGGTACTGCCACAGCCTTGTGTCGGTGTGGATTGAGCAAGAACAAGCCCTTCTGTGATGGAAGCCATCGCGGTTCGGAATGGACGTCTGATTAAACAGACCCAGACACGCTAACATTTTCATAGATGCACTCAAAGACAAGCGACGAGCCATGACCAGCACTCCTCTGCAAGGCGTTAAAGTGATTGAGCTTGCTCGCATTCTTGCTGGCCCCTGGATCGGGCAGACATTGTCTGACCTGGGCTGCGATGTCATAAAAGTGGAGAGTCCTGCTGGTGACGATACGCGCCAATGGGGGCCGCCCTGGATTGATACAGATGGTGAAAGTTGCGCTGCGTATTTTCATGCCTGCAACAGAGGTAAGCAATCCATCGTCGTTGATTTGAAGAGTGAAGCAGGTCAGGCGCAGTTACACACCCTACTGGCTGATGCAGATGTTCTGATAGAAAACTTCAAGGTCGGCGGCCTCACTCAGTATGGTCTGGATGCACTAACACTGTGCGAAAAGTACCCTCAACTCATCTATTGCTCGGTGACAGGCTTTGGGCAAACGGGCCCCTATGCAAAACGGGCTGGCTACGACTTCATGATTCAGGGCATGGCAGGCATCATGGATCTGACCGGTGACCCCGAGGGCGAACCCCAAAAGATGGGAGTAGCGTTCGCTGATATTTTTACCGGTTTGTACGGTGTCATAGGTATTCAATCAGCCTTGTTGCAACGGCTGCGAACGGGTAGAGGCCAACACGTTGATCTGTCACTGTTCGACTGCATGTCTGGCGTGTTGGCCAATCAGTCAATGAACTATCTGGTCAGCGGTCAGTCGCCCAGCAGGATGGGGAACAAGCATCCTAACATCGCGCCTTATCAAACGTTTCCTGTCAATGACGGGCATCTTATTATTGCTGTTGGCAATGATCAGCAGTTCGTAAGGCTCTGTGGAGTCCTAGACCTGAACGACACCGCTATAGATGATCGTTTCACCAGCAATGCACAGCGAATTGCACATCGCGATGAACTTGAAGCAGTAATAACAAGCAAAACCGTCCAGTGGTCGCGTGAAGATTTGCTATCAGCACTGGAACAAGCTGTGGTACCGGCAGGTCCAATCAACGCTGTATCCGACGTATTCCAGGATCCACAATTCAAAGCGCGAGGCATGCAGATAGCACCGGATGGAATTCCAGGTGTGCGAACACCACTTCGATTCAGCGATGCGCAGTTGGCTCTTAGCAAGCGAGCCCCCAGGCTAGGTGAACATGACCCAGATTAGTCAAGAGCGGCGTTAGCCTCTGAACGATGCACTGTCAGACCCGCCAATGTTTACCGAGTCAGGCATTCAAATAGACGAATGCAATGAGAAGGAGCTTGTTTGAGGAAATCTACCCCTGACATGATCAGCTGAGCTTACGGCAATTCGGTTGGAGCTCGCTTGTAGGCTTGTCAGAGGCTACTTCGCGTTCCAATTCACTATCCACAACTCCAGCCACAGCTCGCCACTCACTGTTCATAACCACAGCTCGCACGCACTACTAACAACCCCAGCTAACAAGTCACACCGCACTATCCACAACTCACTATTTCAAACTTACGGCTCTGGATAGAACGTCAGACATCCTGTCTATCTGCTCAATGGTCACAAACTGATGCACGGGCAATGCGACAACCGAGCGCTTCAACTTCAATGCCACAGGAAATGCCGTCGGTTCAAGGCCCGATAATTCAACCGGGGTATGCTGCCACCAATTGTATGCCTCTATATCGGCTTGGGCCAAAGCATCTACACAGGCTGAAGGCTCACTGACTATTACGGGAAAATACAGTGGGCAGCAACCTTCGGGCAGAAACTCGATAAGGGGTTGAGCCTGACTGATGTTTTCCATTCTCATCAGCCAGCGCGCGTAGTTGTCTCTTCGCGTGGTGACCACAGCATTGACGTCGCTAGCCGATAACACTCGACGAGACAACGCCGAGGATCCTACTGTGTATATGGGAACAGCATCTTCACCTTCCACATCGGGTGTGAGCCAGTCGACAGCCCGAGTTCTACCCGCTGCTTTGAACAGCTTAATCAGTATGGATGGTATTGAAGCTATTGCTATAGTGGCAACGGCACCCGCTGATTTACAGAGGGCGCTAGCGCTCAATTGCGCACTGGACCCCTGTTCTCGACACCTTGCGCCCTGTTGCAAGGAATAGCAGAGTCTTTCAAAGCGCGGCAGCAACGGAACCTTGCCATCCGATGCATCGATTGTGGACGCCTTCAAAGGCGCTCTGGAAACCAGCTTGCCGCCTTCGGTCAATGGCAATGACTTACGCTGGCTAAAGATTGCGTAATCTCCTTCTGAACCGACTGGCTTGCCATCTACCAGGCTATACAAAGCATGTGCACAATCTTCCACCAGCAAGATTCCCTTGTCACCACACCATTTTGTCAACGAAGATACTTGCGGCTGAGATACGCCAAAATAATGCGTTACGAACAGCAACCGAATGGAAGGATGCTCAGCAACACACCGCTCAATCTGCTCCTTATCTACGGACAGATCGAGCTTTATGTCATAGAAGTGGATTTGACATCCTGCGTGTCTGAATGGGCCTAATTCTGCACCGCAGCAATAGGCGGGTAGCAGTACTGAGTCTTCAGCGCCCAGAGACAGCTCAGATACCATGGCAGCAATGGCTGCACTCCCATTAAACGTATCTAGTGCCCTGAATTCTTCGCTAAGTTTGTCATGCTCTGGATAGACTGCAACGCTCTCTACGCCCGGTATGACCGACGGGGATATTGTCGCACGTCTTGAGAGCAGTAGAGACTGAGCCCCATACAACGCCGACCATGTCACGGCAGGTGTCATACTGACATGGCCCGAACGAAAGTACCGTTTCAGACGTGACGTTGAAATAGACATCTATCTTCCGTCAACCTGCCTGCAACACCAGCTGTTTCCAGACTGCTGTCTCATCGAACAATACATATTCACGTCGTAAGCCACGTGGACCGAACTCAGCATGACTGATACCCAGCACATACACATCTGCCTGTGTTGGTACTCCGAACGTACCCCACCCTTCATGCTTACCCTGCAAAGACCACCGCACAGCTGCACGGGGAGGCATGTCTGTATCATCGCGCCCAATGACATGATGGATCTTGAACGTTGCCGACGGGAACGAAGATCGTAGTCCCATCCAGAATTGATCAGCGTCAGTATGGCTGTGTCCGGTCTGTCCACCCGGTAGTTCCAGATGGCACCCGCGATCGTATTCCGCAGGGATAGCTGACATTTCAGCACCCATGATTCGCGTAAGAATATCGGCGTAACGCTGACCAGCTACATGCTGATTACCCTGGGATGTGTAAGGACCCTGTATATCATTTTCAGTCGTTAACGGTTTCACACACGCATCAGCTCCACCCTCCCGCTCAATCAGTTCGCGAGCATAGGTCTCTGGATCCAAGCCCAGTTGCCTGACTATCGCGCCTTGATCACGAATAAGCCATTCATCATATATAGTGTTGTTCTTTGCAACACAGTCGGCGAGGATCCGATAGCGAAGCTGCTGGCCAGTTGCCTTACCGTACACCCCGTTGTGACGATGAGTTGCAGTGGACAGAATACGATGTGAGGAAAGAAAACCTGCATTTTCGTCGCCACTCCAGATAACATCCTCGCCGTACAGGGTTCTGTCTGGAAACTCGGCCAGTGTGGCCATGGTTGCGGCAATAACGCCTTTGTTACCCACGACGACCGATCCTGGCGTTCTGACGATGATGTCGTCAGAATAATAATGATGCAACGTACTAATCTGGCGATCTTCCCAAATCTCTTTGGTAATTCCGAGAATATAGTCTGGGAAATCGCTCCATCTTGCGTCAAAGCCCGGCACTGTCATTATTCAATACTCTTTGTTGTAAACATAAATAAAACGTAACTCGCTACGCCGCCTCTGTCGTGCACATGCATTACAGATCACAGGCTTACGCCACTACAGCCCTGACTGGCTACTTAGCCACTACAAAAAAGGCTAATCGTGCTCATCAAGATACCGGGTACGAAGATGCGCCAACAAGGCACTCGCTGAGCTCCCGCTTCCGGTTGCCTTAATCATCAGCTCCTGAGATTCCGATGCACACCCATGTTGCCAGATATTGTCAGCAAGCCACGATCGGGCAAATCCGATATCACCCTGTTCAAATTTTTTGCTCCATTCCGGGTGTTGCTGCTTGAGCGATGCACTCAGTTGTGCACCATTCACAGCCCCCATGGTGTAAGACGGAAAGTACCCAAACGCACCGTCCGTCCAGTGAATGTCTTGCATGCAGCCAATCGAATGATCGCCCCGGGTAGATAGACCTAGATATTGTTGCAGCGACTCTTCCCAGACACCAGGAATTGCGTCGGCTTCTATGTCGCCATTGATTAGCGCACTCTCAATGTCGTAGCGCATCATCACATGTAATGGGTACGTGACTTCGTCGGCTTCCACCCGTATAAAGCTAGGCTTGACACGCGTTTGAGCAAACCAGATATCGTCACTGCTAAACACGCGAGTTGTTGGCAGGTGCTCATGCAACGGTGCCATCAGAGCCTTGCCAAATGATCTGGATAAAAAGATCTGTTTTTCAAACAACAGGCTTTGGCTTTCATGGATGCACATGTTTCGAGCACGCCCGATAGGATAGGATTGCAATGCCCCAGGCAAGCCTGCCTCATAACTTGCGTGACCAGTCTCGTGAGCTGTAGCTTGTAGCGCATCCGCAAAATCAGTTAATCGATAACGTGTAGTAATACGTTGGTCGCCCTGAACACCGGTGCTGAATGGATGCATGCTCACATCAAGCCTGCCAGCATCGAAATCAAACCCCAGCATCGCCATCAGTTTCTCACTGAGCGCTTGCTGATCGGTTACCGGATATTCACCGGAAAGATCTTTGCAGGAACGCGATGCCTGATGCTCTACCACCTGCTGCAGCAGATCCGGTAACGTCTGTTTGAGCTCAGCGAATACGCCACTGATAAGAGCCTGACTATCACCGCTGCAGTGTAGATCCAGCATCGCATCATAAGCGGTATCGAACTGCTCCGGTGCCTGTGCTTGACGTGCCTGTGCCTCCTGCCTTGCTAGCGAGACTACCTCTTTGAAGTTCTCGTGAAATCCGTGCCAGTCGTTGTTACCACGCTGGGTGCGCCAGCCATGCTCACACTTGGATCCCGCAAGCACCTGAGCTTTCACCAGATCTGCAGGTAATGCCATTGCCTGCTGCCAGGTACGACGCATTTCACGCACATGAACTGTTTGCGATACCGGCAGGGAGCCTGCTGCTAGCTGGGCCGACACGTCCTCCAGCCAGTCTCCCATAGCGGGGGCTGTCAATAATTCGTGTCGTATGCTGGCAAGCTCCGCCATGGCATCGGAACGAGGTGCCATGCCTGCATCAGGCATCACGACCATCTGATCCCAGCCCAGAAACGTGCTGGCATGATCGAGCTGGGCGATACGATGGAACTGCTTCTCTAGATGCTCTAGTGCGTGACTCACGAATACCTCCTGACAGTTACCAGCCGTAGTCGTGTAACAACTCTTCTCCCGCTTCAACATCACGCAGGATGGTTACATCAAGATCCGAATAAGCAGCGTTTGGATGCTTGTCGTGATTGATGTACTTGAAGTCGTTCGTCAATTCAAGGCCCAGCTCATCGGTAATCCACAGCACGTAGATACCATCGTCGAATGTGGGCATGCCTTCCAGCCTGCCAATGACTGTATCAGCCTTGATACGTCTGGCAGCGAACAAGCCTTTCCCGTGGACCGAGCTGGTCGCCACAAACACCTTGTCTGAAACATCACTGTCGCGTGAATTCTTGAACTTAGCCATGACTTTCTTGCGCGATGCTCTGGACGCGGCCTTCTTGCCACTTTTTTTACCCGCCTTATTTCCAGCACTCTTCGAACGCTTGCTACCTGCCTTGTCTGCAGCGCGCTTTGCCTGGCTTTTAGCGTTTGTCTTGCGTTTCTTGTCTACGGCAGCCATCTGTCCTTCCGAGCATGTTGAAAGGTGCAAGCGTACCGGAGCGAGACACACTCCTCCAGTAAAATCGAGCGATAGCGTACCAGCGCGTTCTCAAACAGCGCACTTACATCGTCTGGGTAGGCCGCTCGCCCTGAATGGCGGCAGCAAGATGTTGCTCAATGGTGGACTTCGTAGCACCGCGATCGTCTTCGGTAAATTGAACACCGATTCCCGGTACCTTGTTGCCTTGAGCGCCAGCGGGGGTTACCCAGACAACTGACCCGTTGACTGGCAGGTGACTATTGTCATCCATCAGTTTCAGCAGCATGAATACCTTGTCGCCTAATTCGTAATTTCTTGCAGTCGGGACGAACAATCCGCCATTATTCACGAACGACATATAAGAGGAATACAACGCCCCCCGGTCGGTGATGGAAAAGGAAATGATGCCTTTACGTGTTTCTTCAGTCATGGAGACGTGCACTCAGCCGTTGGTCATAAGACGAATATCGGCAAAAATTCCCTCCAGCACAGTCTGTGTTTTAAAGCTGGCGCTGTCAGATCGGTGTAATTGCAACAAACGATCTGAAAGTGTGAACCACTGCTCGTTACTCAACCGATCTTGGGTCTCCGATATCACCGAATGGACCGCAGGATTTGCGCCAACTGCCACATTCACCCCCATTTTTGCCGCTAAAAGGCACCATTGGCTAAATGCAGCCAGGCAGACTGAAGTGTCTAGCGCAGATAGTGAGTCACTGATCCTTCCCACGCTGCCTTTATGCAGCAGCAGATCCTGCCAAGCCTTGAGTAACACAGTGCGCGCTGCAACACTCTCTTCCGAGGCTTCCTTGAGCGCCGCAAACGGTCCACCTCCTGATGCTGCCAGTGCTTGTTCTGGCGACTCGATTTGCTTACCTAACCAGGCCAAAGCGGAAGCTTTGTCGCCCAACTTCAAGGTGATCTTCTGACAACGGCTACGAATGGTAGCTGGCAATGATCCCGTCCGTGTGGCACTGAGAATGAGCACAGCGTTGTCACTTGGCTCCTCCAGCGTTTTCAGCAGGCTGTTAGCTGCGTTTCTGTTCAAGGTGTCAGCCCGTTCCAGTAAGGCAACACGATAGCTGCCCTGACTGGCCGTTAGTTGCAGCCACTCCACCAAGGCACGTACGGGATCGACTTTAATAGCGGCATTCGCACCTTCAGGCACCAGCTTGCGGTAGTCTGGATGAGCGTCGGCCAACAGCTGACTACAGGATCCACACGCTCCGCAGGCTCCGGATTCAGTGCGCTCTCGACACAATAACGCCTCTGTCAACCATTGCGCAAAAGCACGCTTGCCAATTCCATCAACCCCCGTTAGTAGCAGAGCGTGCGGCAACCGACCGGCCTTCGAGCGCGACAGCACAGCAGCTCCATCAGATACCAGCCACGGCGGGCACGGTGTTAATGCCTCCATGAATTAAACGCTCCTGGCACTGATTAGCAACGGATGCAGAATTTTCTCGATGGCTGCCTGAACAACGTCAAGCGCACAACCGGCATCCACGATTTTCACCCTGTGAGGGGCATCGGCTGCCCGCTGCAAATAGGCAGCACGTGCGCGCTCAAAAAACGCTAGTCCTTCCTGCTCGATTCGATCCGGCTTGCCCCGGGCAGCCATACGGGCCAGACCAACCTCTACAGGCATATCCAGAAGCAACGTGATATCCGGCTCAATGGTGACACCTATCAACTCATGTAACGTAACCACGCGCCCTACGCCCAGCTGACGACCTGCCCCTTGATAGGCAATGCTGGCGTCCAGGAAGCGATCGCACAGCACCCACTGGCCTCTCTGCAAAGCAGGCTCAATGACTTGAGCAACATGTTCGACACGTGACGCTGCCATTAACAGCAGTTCAGTCTCATCAAGCATCTGCCCGCCGGCGTGCAGCACCAGATTACGAAGAGACTCACCCAGCTCGGTACCGCCCGGCTCACGCGTACCCACATACGAAATGTCAGCCTGCGCAAGCAGACCTTCAACGAACGTTCGATTAGTCGTCTTGCCCACACCCTCAAGGCCTTCCAGGGTTATGAATTTGCCCCGTATGACAGAATCCTGTGTCATTGATTCTGAACACTCCCCATGCGCTGGGTGAACGAAGTGAAGGATGGCAACACACCATCATCAGGACCCGGGATAGCGATCTTCTCAGCGAAAAATACACCGCAATGCACCCGCGATTTCATCAGCGCTTGAGCTGATATTTTCTGACGGCAGCGTTGTGCTGTTCAAGTGTCTCTGAAAACTGATGTGTGCCGTCGCCCTTGGCCACAAAGTACAGATAGGTTGTTTCATCAGGTTGTAACACTGCGTTGATCGCTTCCCGCCCTACCATCGAAATGGGCGTGGGAGGTAGTCCGGCACGCGTGTAGGTGTTGTACGGCGTGTCCGTATTCAAGTCAGATCGCCTGATGTTGCCATCAAAGCTGTCACCAATACCGTAAATGACAGTGGGATCGGTTTGCAGTCGCATGCGCTTGTTCAAACGGGACAGAAATACGCCCGCTATGAGGGGCCGCTCAGCCGCAACAGCCGTCTCCTTTTCGACAATCGATGCAAGGATAAGTGCTTCGTAGGCAGAATCCAGCGGCAGATTGTCGTCCCGGGCTTCCCATTCCTCGGTGAGAACAGCATCCAGCGTTCGCTTGGTACGCTGTAAATATTCGACGTCGGTAAACCCTTTCGGAAAAGCGTAAGTATCTGCAAAGAACTGCCCTTCAGGGTGGAGCCCGGCAAAACCAAGACTATCCATCAGTGTATCTTCTGATGCCAGCGTTTCCGCATCCAGCGTGTGCACAAGATCAGGTGATGCCGAGAGGCGCGCCATTGTCTGTTTCCAGTTTGACCCCTCAATGACACTGAGCGAATACTGAGTTGTCTGCCCTGCCACGAAAAGATCAAACAATTCGGGGACCGTGACAGACCCGGAGAGACTGAATTCTCCAGACTTGATGCCGCCTGCTTTTTCGCTCAGCCGCGCGTAAAGATCAAACCAGTAGCGCTTGTCGATGACACCTTGCTGCTCCAGCTCCAGCGACAGGCGTTTGGCCGACCAGCCACGCTCGATGGTGAAATTTTGTCCCTCGGACGCTAATGAGACCGGTTGCTCGAGATAGCGCTGGTAGTCGGTCCAGCCGTACCACGCCGCTGCAACACCCGCGAACACGATCAGAAACAGAAGAGAACGAGTCACACGCCGTCGGTCGCGAAAATCAATGTGCCGTTGGTACCACCAAATCCGAACGAATTTGACATCGCCACTTTCATGGCAGCTTTGCGGCACGTGTTGGCAACATAATCCAGATCACACCCATCGCCAGGGTTATCCAGATTGATGGTAGGTGGTGCTATCCCGTCGCGCAGCGCCAGTACCGAGAACACCGCTTCAATGCCTCCGGCAGCACCAAGAAGATGTCCAGTCATGCTTTTGGTCGAACTGACCAGTACAGACTGGCTATGGCTACCCAGTGCCGTTTTGATGGCGTCAGTTTCAGCGACGTCACCTGCAGGTGTTGAAGTGCCATGGGCGTTGATGTAGTCGATATCGTCTGCGGCGAGACCCGCGTTCCTCAGAGCGGCACGCATACATCTCGCAGCACCCTCTCCATTAGCAGCCGGCAGGGTCATGTGGTGGGCATCGCCACTCATACCATAGCCTACGACTTCACAGTAGATTCTTGCACCTCGAGCTTTGGCATGTTCCAGTTCTTCAAGCACCATGACTCCAGCGCCATCACCCAATACAAATCCGTCCCGGTCCTTGTCCCATGGGCGGCTTGCAGCAGTGGGATCGTCGTTTCTGGTTGACAGGGCGCGCGCTGCACCAAATCCTGCAAGACCCAGAGGGCAGGTTGCCATCTCAGCGCCGCCTGCGATCATGACATCAGCGTCCCCGTATTCAATGAACCGCGCAGCATCGCCAATGTTATGAGTGCCCGTCGTACAGGCGGTTACCGTACAAACGTTGGGGCCTTTAAAACCAAACTTGATTGAAAGGTTTCCGCTGATCATGTTGATGATGGTGGACGGCACGAAAAACGGTGAAACCTTGCGCGGGCCGCCATCCAGCAGCGCTTTATGCTGGGACTCGATATTGGGAAGCCCACCAATACCGGAGCCTATCGACACCCCGACGCGCTCCAGATCGAGCCCATGCTCGGCAGCCGCCACCAAACCTGCGTCGTTAATTGCCTGACTACCGGCAGCAATACCATAATGGACGAATGTATCCATCTTGCGCGCCTCTTTCGTACTGAAATAGGCAGACAGGTCAAATTTTTTCACCGACGCACTAAAGCGCGTGGAAAAACCTGACGCATCAAAGATGTCTATATCGGCCGTACCGGATACGCCAGCGACGATATTCTGCCAGCTATCTTCCACACCGCTTCCTACCGGCGTCACCAGCCCCAGGCCAGTTACTGCTACTCGTCTTCGCGTCAAACCCTTTCAGCTCCGAAAAATATGGCGTCTCGCCTACTTGCAAGGCAATAACGACAGAGCCGCAACATGCACTGGCGATGCACAGTTATCGAAAAACTGCGTACCGCCGACACGTTGCGGCCCACGTTACCAGCGGACGCAAGCGATAACGCTTTCGTCAACGGGTGCTTCCTGCCTTCGATCAGGACGCCTGCTCAGCAGACGTCAATCAGTTCAAGCTTGCTCTATATGAGCTTCTACGTACTTGATTGCTTCTTCGACAGTGGTGATCTTTTCAGCTTCTTCATCGGGAATTTCGCACTCGAATTCCTCCTCAAGTGCCATAACCAGTTCCACGGTATCGAGAGAGTCCGCGCCCAGATCTTCGACAAATGAAGCTTTGGTTGTGACTTCTTCTTCTTTGACACCAAGCTGCTCTACGACAATCTTTTTGACGCGTTCGTCAATACTGCTCATTGTGGGGTAAACCTCCGAGAAAAAAGTAAGCGGCTTTCGCCGACCACCATTGTAGTGAGTTCCAGAAGAACGTGCCTACTATGAAGCAAATTCTTCTGCTAATTATTAGGGTTGACTTTGTGAAAAAGCAATGCCTCCACCGTTATGACTACCCCTCGTACACCGTAGTATGAACCTCTGAAGCTTTTTTCGCTTAGTTTGTAGCACTTGCGCGCTTTGACCTGACCACACGGATATGGCGCATTGACCGCAGACAGCCTTACGTCATCACCATTCCTCCGTTAACGCTGATGGTCTGACCGGTGATATATCCCGCCGCAGGAGAGGCAAGAAACAGGCATGTCTGTGCGATATCGTCGGGAGTTCCAAGCCGACCCAGCGCGATTTCACCTATAAGCTTCTGTTTCTGTTCCTCTGGCAACGAATCAGTCATGTCTGATTCAATGAATCCCGGCGCTATTGCGTTGATCGTGATGGAACGTGATCCCAGCTCTCTAGCCAGTGATTTAGTCAATCCCAGCAGACCCGCTTTCGCCGCAGAGTAATTAACCTGTCCTGCGTTGCCGGTGATACCCACCACGGAGCTGATATTGATGATTCGTCCAGAGCGCGCCTTGACCATCGGCTTGACCACCAGTCTGCACAGGCGATAGACGCTGGTCAGATTGGTTGCGATAACATCATCCCACTCTGCATCTTTCATACGCATGAACAGGTTGTCTCGTGTGATCCCGGCATTGTTCACCAGAATCGATATGGGTCCGTATTCCTCACTGATGCGATTGACCACCGATTCGGTATCGGCAGCATTTGTCACATCAAGCCGCATGCCGGTCCCTTGCACTCCGGCAGACTTGAACCGTGCCGATATGGCCTCTGCACCGGCATCGGATGTAGCAGTGCCGATCACGATGGCGCCACTATGACCTAGCCAATCACTGATCGCCGCACCGATACCACGACTGGCACCGGTGACCAGTGTTACTTGCTTGTCCAGTAAGATCTCATTCACAGCGTGATTCCATTGCTTATGTAAAAAAAAGCCTGGTTGAAGAGGCTGAAAGATAGTCTTGGGCAAGGCTAACAGTTTACGGCCATGCTCAATTACCACAAAGACGACACTAAGGGTTGGGGACAGATTAGCAGCGTATTTTCTGGGTATTCATGCGCTCGCTCAGCAAGGCGAGAGTAGGGCGAATAGCTGGCTATTCAACCGACGAACAACGCAGCAGAGTGAGATGTGTGGATGGCCAGAAATGTGATTTTACCTTGTCTCCAGCCCTAAGGCCGCCTAGTTAACAGCTTCCAGTGCTGCTGACAGTGTCTGCGGTGAATCTATTGGTAAAGTAGGCATCGCACGATCAATACGCTTACCAAGGCCCGTTAACACTTTGCCCGGACCTGCTTCAAGAACCCGTGTGACCCCATGCATGTCACGCAGGGCTTCGATCGTACGCGTCCAGTAAACCGGATTATAGACGTGTGCTTTCAGATGGGTGAGCAGCTCAACTTTGTCAACAGCCGCCTTGGCCGTCGCATTCTGCACCAGGGGTACTGAGGGGTCATTCCATTCAATCAGATCCATGGCCTTCGCCAACTCAAGACCTGCGGGTTGCATGAGCGATGAGTGATTAGGCACGCTTACCGCTAACATCAATGCTTTTCGACAACCCTGCTCGCGTGCCTTGGCGACGGTGGCTTCCAGAGCGTCGATATGGCCTGAGATAGCAACCTGACCCGGGGCATTAAAATTCACCGCTTCGGAAATACGATCCCCACTCACCGATTCGCAAAGCTCCACCACAGCCTGATCGTCCATACCGATCAGCGCAGCCATTCCACCCTGACCTTCCGGGACCGCTGCAGCCATAAGCTCCGAGCGTTGCCTGACCAGCATCAGCGCATCAGCAAACGCCAGCGTATCGGTCGCCACCATTGCCGTAAACTCTCCAAGGCTGTGGCCTGCAACGGCAGCTGGCATTGGCAAGCCTTGCTCCCGCAACACTCGCCAGACAGCGACACCCGCTGTAAACATCAAGGGTTGAGTAATGCGCGTGTCAGCCAATGCTTCTGCCGGGCCGGACTGGGCCAATGCCCAGAGATCTTTGTCGATAAGATCAGCTGCCTCGGCAAATGTTGCCTTGACACTGTCATGTGCCTCCGCCAGTTCTTCGAGCATACCCACGCTCTGCGAACCCTGGCCCGGAAATACGACTGCGAATGTCACTTGATTCTCCCAATACCATTTTCTTGTCACGGTGAACTAGCCACCGCAGCCTGCAAAGTAAGTTTTCGTGTGCTGAGACATTCAAGCCAAGCACGTCTTGCATGTAGCAAAGCACTAGTCCGGACCACTCTTGAACAATCAGGACTAGGTTAAGCCTAGTACATCTCTCATGTCATAGAGTCCCGGCGGTTGAGAGGCCAACCACACCGCAGCTCGAATGGCACCTCTGGCGAAGGTCATCCTGTCTGTGGCGCGGTGAGTAATTTCGATACGCTCACCGTTGCCCGCAAACAGCACAGTATGGTCGCCAATGATGTCGCCGGCTCGAATCGTTTCGAAACCGATTGTCTGGGTATCGCGTGCACCGGTAATGCCCTCACGACCATAAACCGCGCACTCATTCAGATCACGGCCTAACGCTTTCGCCACCACGTCCCCCATCGTCAACGCCGTACCGGAAGGTGCGTCCACCTTGTGCCTGTGATGTGCTTCTATGATTTCTACATCGTAGTCATCACCGAGTGCTCGCGCAGCCTTGTCCAGTAGATCCAGCGCAACCGTGACCCCGACGCTATAGTTGGGTGCAAACATGATAGGTGTCTTGAGCGCGTAGGCTTCAAGTTGCTTTAGTTGTTGCGCGTTAAACCCCGTTGTACCGACAACGACCGCCACAGTAGTGTTGGTGACCGCCTCCAGCACTCCCAGTGAAACAGCAGGCGCTGTAAAGTCCACGATAACCTGAGACGATTTCAGCAACACAGACACGTTATCAGTGACCGCCACGCCGGTAGCCTCACCGCCGCTCAGCACACTGGTATCAATGCCGATGGTAGGCTGCCCCGGCGCATCTGCAGCGCCTGTCAGGTGCGCTGCAGGATGCTCCGCAATAGCCATGAGCAGCTGGCGTCCCATTCGCCCGGCCGCCCCGTTGACTGCTAGTTTTGCTGGTGTGCTCAACGCATTGCTTTCCTGGTTACTGATCGGGGTTACTGATCGCAGTGACTGAATGTAACATTTGAGAATATCACAGCCTTAAAAGTAGACCTTACACATTTGACGATACGTTATCCGGCGGACCCAACCAATTTAACCAGCTCTTCTTCCGACAACACAGCTACGCCGAGTTCTTCAGCCTTCGTTACTTTAGAACCGGGCGCATCACCGGCGAATACCGCGGTTGTTTTTTTCGACACACTCCCCGTCACTTTGGCACCTAGACTCTGGAGTTTCTGCTTGGCCTCGTCTCGGGTATATTCTGTCATTGTACCGGTGAGCACATAGGTCTTACCCTCTAGCCGGGTGTCTGTCACGGCGACTACGCTGGTCGGAAATCGAATGCCTGCGGCTAGCAGCGATTCAACAACCTGCCGGTTATCCTCATTTGCGAAAAACGCAATAACACTGTGAGCGGCAACCGGACCGACGTCCTCGATACGGGTCAGACTCTCTGTATCCGCATTCATCAATGCCTCGAGCGAACCGAACCTCTCAGCCAGTAATGCACCGCCGGTTTCTCCTATATCACGAATGCCCAACGCAAATATAAACCGGCCAAGCGTGGTGTCGCGTGACACATCAATAGCCTTGATCAAGTTACTGGCCGACTTTTCTCCTATTCGCGGCAAGGACTGCAGCTGTTTGGCGTCGAGCTTGTACAGATCAGCCACCGTCTCGATCAATCCAGCATCCACTAGTTGCTCCACCAGTTTGTCACCAAGCCCATCGATATCCATAGCCCGCCTGGACGCGAAATGTTTGATCGCCTCACGTCGTTGAGCGGCGCATTGTAGCCCTCCTGAACAACGCGCCTTGACCTCGCTGTCCGTATGCATGACCGCCGACCCACACACGGGGCACTGCTCTGGCAATACGATAGGCACTGCCGTGTCGAGTCTTTTATCCAAAACCACGCGCGCCACCTCGGGAATTACATCGCCGGCACGCCTGACCACGACTGTATCGTCAACCCGAACATCCTTTCGAGCAATTTCGTCCATGTTGTGCAGTGTGGCATTGCTCACAGTCACACCACCCACAAATACCGGCTTCAATCGGGCGACCGGCGTAAGCGCACCTGTACGTCCTACCTGAAACTCTACACCGTCAATCGTGGTGAGGGCCTCTTCCGCAGGAAATTTCTGTGCAATGGCCCAGCGCGGTGCTCGTGACACAAACCCAAGCTCTCGCTGCTGTGCAACCGCATCGACCTTGAAGACGATACCGTCAATATCGTAGCCAAGCTCAGGTCGACGTAGCTGAATGTGTTCGTAGTAGGCATAGCAGTCATCAATGCCTGTACACGTAGTGATCTCTGCGTTTACCGCAAAGCCGAACTCTTTAAGCAGTGCCAGTGAATCGCTCTGTGAATCAGGCTGATCAAGCCCGACCAACTCACCTAGTCCATACAGATTGATAGAGAGTTTTCGCAGTGCCGTCTTGCGTGAATCCAGCTGCCTGAGACTGCCAGCTGCGGCATTTCTGGAATTGACGAACGCAGGTTTGCCGTCGGCCAACATGGAATCATTCAGAGCACTGAAGGCGGCGTGATCCATGAACACCTCGCCCCGCGCCTCGAAAACCGCAGGTGGTTTTGCCGTGCGCAAACGCAGAGGAATCATGTCGATAGTGCGCAGATTTTCAGTGACGTTCTCACCGCTCTTGCCATCTCCGCGGGTAGCACCTTGCACGAATATCCCGTTTTCATAACGCAGACTGATGGCCAACCCATCAAGTTTGGGTTCAGCGACGTACTGAACAGGTTTTTCGTCACGCTCGAGCCGATCGCGCACCCGCCTGTCAAACTCCTCCAGTTCTTCGCGGGAGAATGCATTACCCAGAGACAACATGGGAACAGCGTGGAGCACGGATTGAAAACCTTCCAGCGGTGGTGCACCCACCCGCTGAGTCGGTGAATCGGGTGTTAACAGACCGGGATTTTCAGACTCCAGCGTCTGCAACTCGATGAACAGCGCATCGTATTCGGCGTCGCTTATGCAAGGCTCGTCTAGTACATGGTAGCGGTGCAGATGCTCATGCAGCAGATCATGTAGCTCGGCTACACGTTTGGCAGGCTTACTCACAATCCGTTCCTGGCTGTAGTCGCTGACCAGCTACCCTGATGCCAGGGTCGCCGGTCATGATCCGTCGATAGGTTCGGTCGAGCCAAGAAGACAGGACTAGGAAGGCACACTACCAAAATATTTTTGCCGATGCATGTACTCGTAAATACCTTCGCGCATATGCTGAACGGTCTGCTTGGTCAACGTACTGCGGCGTTCATCCAGTACAGCTGCCCCCAGCTCGTTGGCCATCTCGAAGGCTTCGCTGACCAGCACCTCAAACGAGACATCAGCAGGCACAGGACCGGGCAATTGCAAGATCAACGTAATGCCTGGCGTATCGAAGCTTTCGATGTGGTTGATGTCAAAGTATCCCGGTTCAATCATCTTGGCGATCGAGAACACAGTGGTACCGTTGTGCATGGAGTGGAATATATTCATCTCGCCGTAGTGATAACCGCGTCGCTCGAACAGATCCAGAAGATGATCGCCGGGAATCAGTTGCTCAGAAGGCGCTACCACATGCAACGTCACTATCTTACTGGCGAATGCAGGGTCATCGGCCGTCTCTTCGTCCAGATCTGCTGGTTCGGATTCTGCGACACGTTGGCGTCGCTTCGGACTAAGCCGCTCGCTGAAGGCTTCGATTTTCTGCGCAAAACTAGCCAATCCCAAACCGGTATTTGCCTCACGACGCTCAGGTTCGTCTAAGCCGTAGTCATCGGCGTATTCCGAAGAATAATCCTGAGGGGCTACCTGTGAGCCGGGACGAGCGAGGTCATCGGGATCGGCATTATCAAAGGAGCCATATTGATCGGCAAGTGATTGATCACCGAACAACGGGTCGAGCTTATCAGCTCGTCCACCGACGGCACGCTGTGCGCTCGTGTCGTCCATGTTCCTGCCAGAGAATCGGGTATCTCGACCGGCATTGCCACGAGAGCGTCCAGAGAAATACAGCAGCACAAGAATTGCCACACCTGCAATGATCAGGATCCAGCGAAGATTTTCCATCGGTATTTGACTCCAGGGACCGGGTTTGTCGAGACGACACCTAAAACGAATCTAACCGGAGGCTATCAGGCTCCTGCCAGCTCCACCGCTTCATGTACATCGACTGCTACCAGACGCGATACGCCTGGCTCGTTCATGGTAACGCCCATCAATTGCTCAGCCATTTCCATGGTGACCTTGTTGTGCGTAATAAATATAAATTGTACACGCTCGGACATTTCCTTGACCAGCGCGCAGAACCGTCCCACATTGGCATCATCGAGTGGCGCGTCTACCTCATCAAGCATGCAGAACGGTGATGGATTCAGCTCGAAGAACGCAAACACCAGTGCTACAGCGGTCAGGGCTTTTTCACCACCGGACAATAACTGTATGTTACTCACACGCTTGCCGGGTGGCTGTGCATTGACACTCACTCCAGTACTTAACAGATCGTCACCGGTCATCTGTAATGAACCATGACCACCGCCAAACAACCGGGGAAAAAATTCCTCCACTTTGGCATTGACCTTGTCAAAAGTATCCTTGAATCGTGAACGCGTTTCACGGTCGATCTTGGCGATGGCGCGTTCTAGCGTTGCCAGAGCTTCAGTAACATCCAGATGTTGCTCATCCAGGTAATCCTTGCGCTGAGATTGCTCGGCCAACTCATCAATCGCTGCCAGATTAATCGGCCCGAGGCGTTGTACCTGACGCTCGATTTTCTCAAGCTCTGCCGCCCAGCTGTCCACATCGGCTTCACTATCCAGAGTTTCCAGTATTTCTGCCACTTTGTAATCATGGTCGGCCAATTGCTCATCCAGAGTCTTGAGCCGTACAAGAACTTCCTGTGCCGCCATACGCTGAGTCTGCAACTTCTCACGAACGGACTGTGCGCGTGTGTCATGACGCTGTCTGGCCTGCTCATGCTCACGCAGTCGAAGTTCGATTCCGTCGAGCTGCTCACGCGATACGCGCAGCGCATTGTCGCTCGACAGCTTCGTCGCCAGATATTGCTGCAGCCCTGCTTCCAGTGCTACCAAAGGGTCTTCATCCTCACTGGCAAGCAGAGCGTTTAAACGGGTGCGACGCTCACTGATTTGTGTGATACGCGCTTGCATACGGTTCAGGTTCTGCTCGGTGGCCACCCGCGCGCTACGCATCGATTCCACACGTATGGCCAGTTCCTGCCCGGCATCACGATCAGAGTCTCTCTGTTCTCTCGCCTTTTGCAGATTACCGCGAAGCGTTTCTTGTTCAGCACTCATCCGGCTGCGTTCCGCCTCAAACTCCTCCAGCTGCGCTACGGCCTCAAGCTTGCGAGCCGCAGCGTCTTCATGTTGCAAGGCTTCCTGCTCGCGCTGCTGGCTGATTTCAGCGATTTCCTCGTCAAGGTTCCGTAATCGGCGTTCGCTCTGCTCCAGCGATTGTCGATCGCCCGCAATGGCCGAGCTGAGCTGTGAGTGATGACGCACCGCATCGTTGTAGGCGTGTAGCTGAGTTTCGCGACGCGTTTCTGCTTCGTCCTGCTGTTGACTGAGCTCGGCAAGCTGCTCTGTCAGCGTTGCTGCCTGAGCGTCCAGCGTGCCGATTTGGTCTTTGAGTTCAACTATCTCTGCCTCTCGCAACAACACACTGTCTTGGGCGTCTCCCCGCGCTACACGCAACCAGGACTTACCCATCCACAGACCGTCCTGCGTGACGACTGATTCGCCAGCGCTTAGCGTCGGTCTGATGCGCAGGGCTTCAGACAAATCATCGGCCACACGAATGCCTGCCAGTAGCTCAACCAGAGGCGCAGCCCCCGACACCTTGGCTGCCAGTGAATCCGGCGCAGCCGAAGGCTGGTCGGTGTCCGCCTTGATCAGTGTTACCTGCGCAGCCGGTAGATCCTGAATACACCGTTCTATCAACGCATCGGAATCCACACAAACGGCTTCCAGATAAGGACCCAGAACAAGCTCCACCGCCGCCTCCCAGCCAGGCGCTGCGCTGATCGACTGTGCCAGTCTGGGCTTGTCGTCCAGCTCGTTGCTCTGCAACCAGTCGTCGGCAACCCTGCTTCCAGGCTCCAGAGCTGCCTGCTGCAGCGCCTCCAGAGATGCCAGCCGCCCCACGCCGGATTGCACCTGAGAACGAATCTGATCGAGCTTTTCAGAACATTGGCGGATAGCTTCCTTATGAGAATGCTGCTTCTCACTTGCCGTGCTCAGAGACAGCTGTAAACGCTGCTCATCGTCAGATGCCATGAGTTCTTCGGCCAGCGCCTCCTCAATCTGCATGGCCAGTGGCTGAAGATCCAGGGTCTGCTTCTCCTCGCTCAGCCGAGCAAGGCGAGTGTCAGCGTTAGCCAGACTCCTCTCGAACTGTTCGATGCGAGAACGCTCGACCTGAGCGACTTGGGAGGCTTCCGAAAAGCGCCGGTTGAAGGCGTCGTTCTGCGCTTGCCATTCCTGTAGCTCTGACTCTGCCCGCACCAGTATTTCGGCGGAATGCTTCTGGCTATCTTGCAACAAATCAAATGCCGGCTGATCGGTCTCCAGCGACTGCGCGATGTCTGCAACCCGCGCTGTATCATCACGCAGATGAGCCTGCGACTCCTCCAGCGACTTGTCCAGCTCCGCCAGTTCCTGGCTCTGCTGATGTCGGGTTTCGCGCGTGTGCTCTATAGTCTGCTCTATTCGCGCGACCTCACCGCCTATCCTGTAAAACTCAGCCTGTACTGCTGCAAAATTGTCGGAGGCCTCAGTCTGTTGACCGCGTGCAAGTTCGATGGCGCTCTCGGCTGCGCGAAGTTCCGCGACTACGCCTTCCAGCTCTGCCTCTAGCTCGCTGGTCTTGAGACCTTGCTCGTCCCGCGCGTTTTCGAACTTGCGCCGCCGCAGCACCAGTAGCTCGCCCCGTTTGCGGTGCTCATCGGCCTTGAGTGTCTGATATCGCTCCGCAGTGCTGGCCTGGCGTTTCAGATGGGCAAGCTGCTTGTCCACTTCCTCGCGCAGATCGTCAAGACGGTCAAGGTTGTCGCGTGTGTGACGAATGCGTGTTTCAGTCTCCTTGCGACGCTCCTTGTATTTGGAAATACCGGCCGCCTCTTCCAGATACACGCGTAAGTCTTCAGGCTTGGCTTCGATGAGCTTTGAGATCATGCCCTGCTCGATGATGGCGTAGCTACGCGGGCCCAACCCGGTACCCAGAAAGATATCGCGGATATCCCGGCGGCGGCAGCGAACGTTATTCAGCGCATATCTGGACTGTCCGTCTCTGGCGACTTCACGGCGGATTGAAATTTCGGCGTACTGTGCATACTCCCCGCCCAGTGACCCGTCTGCATTGTCAAATACCAACTCCACGGATGCCCGACTGACAGGCTTGCGCGTACTGGAACCTACGAAAATGACATCCTCCATTGATTCACCACGCAGGTGTTTCGCGGAGGACTCTCCCATGACCCAGCGCACCGCATCAATGGTATTGGATTTGCCACACCCGTTAGGGCCCACGATGCCCACGAGAGAGCTGGGCAGCTTCAGGTCAGTGGGGTCGACAAAAGACTTGAAACCGGCGATCTTGATACGGCTCAGACGCATAGGATTGTAAGTGGGCCGTTGTGGTGCGAATCTGTAGCCTAGTGTACTGGCTTTGCAAGCCGTATAACAGTCTGGATTACGTGCAGATTCAATAGCATTCTGCTTGACTGCGGCCTACTATCGTGGTGTGAATCAGGTGGCGGATTCTGCGCGCTGAGGAAGACCATCGAGCACAATATTTCAGCAGATACCTTTACACTATTCACTATGGAAAAATCCGGTTTCAGAGAATCGCTAGCCTATGTCGGTGTCGGCTTTCGACTCATGCGCACGCCCGGATTACGGCGCTTTGTATGGATGCCTCTAGCGGTCAATTCACTGGTATTTGGGTTGATGGGCTGGTGGATCTACGCTTGGGCAACAACGTGGCTCGCGTCCTGGGCGTTGTTTTCCTCGTTCGGGGACTGGTGGATCGTGCAGGCTCTTGCCACGTTGTTGCGATGGCTCTTTACGGCCGTGCTGCTGTTCTCCATGGCATTCTTTTTCACCCTGCTGGCGAATCTGATCGCCGCACCGTTTAACGGCCTGTTGGCGGAACGCGTTGAGGCTTATCTGGTTGGAGATGCGCGGCAGCCCGCCCCCTCCTGGGTGACTCTCGTCAAAAGCCTGCCTCGACTGATGGGATCAGAGCTTGCCAAGATTTTCTACCTGATCGCCTGCCTGGTACCGCTGTTCATCTTGCAGTTCATTCCGTTGATCAATATCGTCGCACCCGCATTGCTTTTCCTGTTTGGTGCGTGGATGTTTACTCTGGAATACATGGACTATCCCATGGGCAATCACGGCGCTCTGTTTCGCGATGTTCGCAGGCAAATGCGACAACATCGCGGTGCAGCATACGGGTTCGGCTGTACCGTGGCTTTTCTTAGCTCTATACCGGTTATCAATCTGTTCATCATGCCCGCAGCGGTAGCCGGTGCAACCGCCTTGTATGTTGACCATATTCGGGATGAACATCTAAGCATCACGCATAAACACCTCACCAATCAGACTCTGGAGCATCGTTGAATCGCATGAAAAACCACACTCGATACTCGGCCCGACACAAACACAATATCGTTGCTGCCGGAGCGGTTGTAGTCAGCAGCTTGTTGACAACCCTGTCACAGGCGGCTTTTGCAATCGAAGCTGCTGGCTTTATAGAACAGTCATCGGTTCCCGGCGGCATCAGCCTGATTCCGCTCGGTAAAACAGGCGATGCTACCAGCGACACCTTGCCAGCAGTCACCTGGAATGATCGAGCCATCGCAGTCTTTATACAGGATGGTCAGTACCTTGCCGCTGTCGGGCTACCACTGGGGACTGAGCCAGGCTCACAGAACTTGATTGTCAATCACGCTGATGGGACGAAGCAAACTATCGAATTTCTGATCGAGCCTTACGCCTACGAAGAACAACGGCTTGTTATCGAAAACAAGCGTAAGGTGAACCCAGCCCCTGTTGACATGGAAAGAATCACACGCGAAAACAAGCGGCTGAAAGTAGTCAAGAGCTATCGCGCCAACGCATTGATCGCCAGAGATTTCGACTGGCCGCTGGCTGGCACCCTGTCTAGCCCGTTTGGCCTTAAGCGCTTTTTCAACGATCAGCCGCGACGCCCACACGGCGGCATCGACATCGCCGCCCCTGCAGGCGAACCCATCATGGCCCCCGCCGACGGCATTGTTATTGATACCGGTGATTACTTTTTCAACGGCAACAGCGTGTTCATTGAACACGGTCTGGGCTTACAGACGTTCTATGCACACATGAGCCGTATTGATGTCAAGGAAGGTGATCGTATCGAACAGGGCCAGGTTATTGGTGCAGTAGGGCAAACCGGCCGCGTAACAGGGCCACACTTGCATTGGTCGGTTGGGCTGAACGGCACGTGGGTTAACCCCCTGCTACTGCTAGACACAGACTTACCGCCGCCGGCATCGGAATAGATCAACGCACAAATGACCTTGGATTCTAGCCTACACGGCAATCACTGAGCGCGACGTCAAGTACCTTGAAGCCACGCCAGTGCAGCGTCTTGAGACTACTCGGCTTTACGACGACGTTCGACTTTGCGCTTTTTCTGCTCGGCCTTGTCTAGCACCGGCTTAACGCGTTTAGTTTCCTCGTACGGATTATCATCCTGACGAAACTCGATACGTAGCGGCGTGCCAAACAACCTGAGCGCCTTGGTGAAGTGATTCATCAAGTAACGCTGATAGCTCTTGGGGACCTTCAGGGCCTGTTTGCCATGAATTACGATAATGGGTGGATTCTGACCACCCTGATGAGCATAACGTAGCTTGATACGCCGGCCATTGACCATCGGTGGCTGGTGCTGCGCTACGACTACTTCGAGCATGCGCGTCAGCTTTGGCGTGGACAGGTCGATGAACGCAGAGGCATAGGCCTTGTTGATCGACTTGAACAGGTCACCGACGCCTGATCCTTGCAACGCACTGATGAAGTGTATCTTGGTGAACTTGAGAAACTCTACGCGACGTTCCAGATCTTCCCGAACCGCTTCGCGCTCCTCGTCGTCCAGGCTATCCCATTTGTTGACCGCCACGATCAGTGCACGTCCCTTGTCGATGATATAGCTTAACAACGACAGATCCTGCTCCGTTATACCGTCGGCCCCGTCCAGCAGCATGACGCAAACGTTACTTCTGTCGACGGCCTGCAAGGTCTTGATGATACTGAAGATCTCGACCTTTTCGCTGACCTTGCCACGACGACGCACACCGGCGGTATCAACCAGGGTGTATTCCTGACCGGCGCGCTTGAACGGGATATGCACTGAATCACGTGTGGTGCCGGGTTGATCGTAAGCAATAACCCGATCTTCACCGATAAGGCGATTGATCAATGTGGATTTACCCACGTTAGGCCTTCCCACAAAGGTAATACGCACTTCGTCATTTTCACGGGGGCCATACGCAGGCTTGCCATCTACACCGCCTGCCACATCGGTTGATTTGCGACTGCGTGAACGACGTTTGCGCGACGCCTCTATACGTTGATCCTCAGGAATTTCAAAGTAGTCGGCGAGTTCATCAACCAGCTGGTGGATACCGCGGTTGTGTGAGGCTGATACCCCTACCATATGCTCAAAACCAAGCTGATGAAATTCCAGCTGCGCCTTGTCCTCGCCAATACCGTCAATCTTGTTGACACACAGCACGACGTGTTGTGCCTGACGCCTGAGAATATTGGCAATTTCTTCATCGATGGCCACCAGACCGGCACGACCATCCACCAGAAAAACAACCAGATCTGCTTCTCGCACTGCACTGAGAGTCTGATCAGCCATAGCGGCATCGAGCGTATCCGGCGCGCCACTCAGACCCCCGGTGTCAACCAGTAGATAGGGCCAGCCGCCCACTTTGCCATCGCCGTATTGACGATCACGCGTAAGCCCCGGCAAGTCGGCTACCAGAGCGTCCTGCGTACGCGTCAGCTTGTTGAATAGAGTGGACTTGCCCACGTTAGGCCGCCCCACCAAGGCGATGGTGGGTTTCATGGGTTTAGCGTGCAAATCGGTAAGCGGCGACGATGCCGTCGGTGGCCTGTACGTAGACAGCATTTTCCTGAATCAGCGGGCGAGACTTGATGGCCTCGTTACTCACTCGGGTACGACCGATAGTCTCACCTGAGTTGACACTCAGTACATGCAGAAAGCCTTCGACATCACCCACAACGATATCGCCGTCGGGTGTGAACGATGGTGGTGACAAGCGTCTTCCGGGCATGGTTTCGTTGGACCAGAGGATCTGGCCGGTCTGCTTGTCCAGACGATGCACGGTGTCGTTATCGTCAACTACGATGAAGCTTTCGCTGTTTAGCGCAATGCCCGATCCCGCAGACAGCGGAACAGACCAGACAATCTCACCACGACCAGGCTCGATACGGGCAGCCTTGCCCTGATAGTTGGCCAGATAGATGCCTTCGTTATCAACCAACACGTCGGCGTCCAGGTCGACCAGTCTTTCCACCTCGGATCGACCGCTTGGAACACTCACTACCGTTTCCCAGATCTGTTTGCCGTTGGTCATGTTCAGGGCAAGTAAACGCCCATCATCGAGCCCGATCAGCACACCGCCTTCGAGCAGAAGAGGACGACTGTAACCATTCAGAGTGAGCGCAGGCGGTGTATTGGACACTGTCCAGCGTTCGTTGCCATCAGCAGGGTCCAGAGCTGCAACACGGCCATCAGTACTCCGGACCACCGCAACACCGTAGCCAGCCGCAACCGGCACCAGCACTTCTGACGACGCCTCAGATGTCCACAGGGATTCACCTGTGGCGGCGTCTATGGCATGTACCACACCGTCAATATCACTGACATAAAGCTGACCATCATCACCACCCACGCCGCTGGTTAGTCTGACATCCAGTTCTCGCGTCCAGCGTCGCATACCGTTGTCCAGTGCAACACTTGTCAGTTTGCCCTTGCGATTAGTCAGTAAAAGTTGTTTCTCATGAATCCAGGGCTCAAACCTTCCACGTCCGGCCTCTCCCACCTTGGCAGACCAGATACGCAGGACACTGACCTCCGAGCTTGTCGGACGCAACTCGGCCGGTGGTACCGGTGGCGGCTCTGAGGAACAGGCCGCAACCAGAATCGAGGACATCAGGAGCAGCCAGATAGCTGGTTTGACAAGGCATGAAAACATGGTCTTCTGCACGTCAACTTGCGCTCTCGACAGATTCTCCTTCAGCGCCCGGAACAGCCAGCTCGTTCAGCTTCATGGTCAGGGCTTCTCTGTTGGCGACATATTGACTCTCTTGTGCCGCTTGATAAGCGCTGCGCGCCGCATCCAGATCACCGGACATCACCAGCAAATCGCCGCGTGCTTCTTCTACCAGACCGGCAAAGGCCGGTGGGTATGTGGAAGGCAGACCAGACAAGCCCGCAGCAGCATTATCAAGCGCACCGTGTACGCGGGCCAGCCTCACTTTGGCAATCAAAGCAACATCCTTCTGAGGCGCGTTGTCAGCAACCCATTCAAGTCGTGTAGCAGCACTTTCAAGATTGCCACTCTCCACATCACCTCGGGACGCCGCCAGATTGGCATAACTGCTGTACAGATTGTCCGGCTGATCATCAATCAGCTTGTCGGCCAATGCTGCTGCGCCAGCGGTGTCATTGCCGTTAATAGCCTCGATGGTCTGACTGAAAGAGTCGCTGGCAGCTACCGCTTGATTTTCCTTGTGACTTTGCCAGAACGTCCACCCACCAATGACCGATGCTCCGAGCACCACACCAGTGATGACCGCTCTGCCGTTTTCATTCCACCACGCCTTTAGCGCTTCAACTTGCTGTTCTTCTGTTTCGTATTCCACTTGAATCTCTCCACGCCAGCGGCGCTATTCTGGCTTAAGTAGCGTTAATCGAGGAAAAAGCTGAGTGTTTCTCCCATCAACTTCCTGGGTATTGTCGTTTGTTCTGCACCGCCATGCAGCGGCTTGATAGTAACCAGTTCGCTACTTAATTCGTCACTGCCAATAATAACTGCCAGTGCCGCCCCACTCTTGTCTGCCTTGCGAAACTGACTTTTCAAACTGCCCGATGCTGTGTTGTGCAACACCGAACCGTTCGGTAACAACTCCCTTACTGCCTCCGCCAGCGCCAGTGAATCTGCTGGCGATACGTCCGACGATGCAATAACGAACACGTCCGGTTTGTGTGCTTCAGGTGTCTTGCCGAGCTTGTCCATTAGTGCAATGACCCGTTCCATTCCGAAGGCCCATCCCACGCCTGGCATGTTACTGGCGCCGAGCTGTTCAAGCAGACCATCGTAACGACCTCCTGCACAGACAGCAGACTGAGAGCCGAGCTGATCGGTTGTCCATTCAAAGACCGTGTGACTGTAGTAGTCGAGGCCACGGACCAATCTGGGGTTTTCATGCGCATCAATGCCGCTGGCAGATAGTAACTCACGCAACTGTTCAAAGTGCTCAACAGAGGCCGCACTCAGGCTATCGCGCAACGCAGGTGCCTGACCGATCAACTCTTGCAGGTCAGCGTTCTTGCTGTCCAGGATACGTAGTGGATTACGCTCAAGTCGTCTGAGGCTATCGTCGTCGAGCCGTGACTGGTTGGCTTTAAAATAGGCTACGAGTTTCTCACGGTAAGCTGCTCTATCGTCCCTGTCGCCCAGCGTATTGATTTCCAGCGTCAAGGATTCGATGATGCCCAGTTCTCGCCAGAGCCGAGCGCTCAAAAGAATCAGCTCCGCCTCAATAGCAGCACCTGAAAGACCATACACTTCCGCACCCACTTGAAAGAACTGCCGCTGTCTGCCCAATTGTGGCCGCTCGTAACGAAACATCGGGCCGTTATACCAGATCCTGTTGACGCTGCCGGGTTGTAACAAGCCGTTTTCAATAGCAGCTCTAACGCAGCCTGCCGTGTTCTCGGGCCGTAGCGACAACGATTCATCTTTGCGATCGATGAACGTGTACATCTCTTTCTCGACAATGTCTGTTGCTTCACCAATTGAACGCTTGAACAGACTGGTACGCTCGATCAAGGGCGTCCGCATCTCGCCATAACCGTAGGCACGCATCGCATGACGCACGGCTGTTTCCAGCCGTTGCCAAGGGGCGATGGTAGACGGAAGTAGATCCGGCATACCTCGCAGACGCGTGAATTGGGTTTTCATGATGCGTGAAGGCTATAAATCAGTTGGAGCGTAATCAGTTGGGGCGAGACATGAATTCACCGGCCTCTTTCGAGGCAGGAAACTGGTTGAGCAAACGACTGGCATAGGATTCTGCTTTGGGCACGTCACCCATATCGCGCTTGATCTTGAGCCCGAGCCATAGGCTTTCGGCAGATTCGCTACCGTGCGCCTGGTAACGTTGAAAGTAGGCATCCGCCACCGTTAGCCTGTCCTGCCGGTGCATCAGATCTGCCATGTGCAGATAAGCGTTGGCAAACTGCGGGTTTTCGCGCAGCGCCTCTCGTAGGTAGCCTTCTGCCTCGGCCAGCATGTCGGCGTCGAGCATACACAACCCAGCGTTATCCAGTGCAAATTCAGGTGTACGGTAATAGGGGTTTTCAGCGGCCGCCCTGAACTGCTTCTGCGCAAGATCATATTTTTCCACCTCGCACAGATAGATGCCATAGCTGTTCCGGTACTCAGCCTCATCGGGGTCCAGATCCAGCGCCTTCTTGAAATGAGTTTCTGCACTGATCTGCTCACCAACCTTGAATTGCAGGTTGGCGTAGGTTACATGTGCAAGCGCATTGTTATCGTCCTGATCCAGCGCTTTCAGCAGTTTTTCCTGCGCCTGGTCCAGCTCACCGCGTTGCAGATACTGAGCACCTAGCTGTGCGTTGTACTGGGCGGCATCCTGACGCTTCTCCGGACTGATCTCGCCGTCGGAGGCACACCCCTGCAGCAGTCCGGCCACCAGCAAGACAAACAGATAGCGTATCGCAACGTGTACGCGGCGCACAATTACAAGACTGTCTGACACTGGCAATAGCCTGTATTTCATCGAACTTGCTCTCCAAAACGCGGCTCCATGAATTTCACGTGCCGCTTGCTCCGATCATCGATGTCACCTGCCAATTGTCCACAGGCTGCATCAATATCATCACCACGCGTGGTGCGTTTGAGTGTCAGCACGCCAGCATCGTTCAGTATGCGTGCAAAACGCTCCACGGCATTGCGTGAGGATCGTTGATAACCAGACTGAGAAAACGGATTAAACGGGATCAGGTTGACCTTTGCAGGGAAACCACGCAACAGCTCTGCCAATTCATGTGCCTGTTCTGCCTGATCATTGACGCCTGAGAGCATCACGTACTCAAAAAGCACGTGTTTCTTTCGCTGCGAGACTGCATCGCCTCCATTGATGTAGCGCTGGCAAGCTGCCATGAGCTCTGCGATGGGATACTTGCGATTTACCGGCACAAGCTCGTTACGCAGCGCATCATTCGGCGCATGCAGCGATACGGCAAGAGAGATGTCGACGTCTGCCGTAAGTTTGTCCATGGCCGGAATGACACCGGAAGTACTCACGGTGACACGGCGCTTGCTCAACCCGTACGCCAGATCATCCATCATCAGATTAAGGGACGGCACGAGCTGACGGTAGTTAAGCAGTGGTTCACCCATGCCCATCATTACCACGTTCGTGATTCGTTGCTGAGCAGTAGCCGGTTCCTGAGCTAGCAGATTGGTTGCCAACCACACCTGACCGATGATTTCGGACACGCTCAGGTTACGATTGAACCCTTGCCTGCCAGTTGCGCAAAACGAGCAATCGAGCGCACACCCCACTTGCGAAGAGACACACAAGGTACCGCGATCGTTTTCCGGTATATACACAGTTTCGATGCAGTTGCCATCGTGCAATTCAAACAGCCATTTGGCAGTACCATCGCGGCTTAACTGTGATTCCTGAACGCTGGGTAGAACGGTTGTTGTCAGGCTGGCCAGCTTGGCGCGGGTAGCTTTCGACACATCCGTCATCGAATCGAAGTCGCGGACATTACGCTGGTAAAGCCATTGCATGATCTGCTTGGCCCGAAAAGGTTTTTCGCCCTGCTCGACCAGGAATCGCGTGAGCGCATCTCGATCCAGGTCGAACAGATTTACCAGCGGGTCTGTGCTCACGGGTGTTTTTTCTCTTTACAGCCAGTCGCTGTTAGCGCGTTCGGGCGCAGACGCCATCATCACCGAAGAAGAATGCGATCTCCTCAGCAGCGGTGTCAGTAGCGTCAGAGCCATGGACGGCATTCTCATCAATTGAAGAGGCAAAACGCTTGCGGATTGTACCTTCAGCCGCTTCAGCTGGGTTAGTAGCACCCATGACATCACGGTGAGCCAAAACAGCGTTCTCGCCTTCCAGTGCCTGAACCATCACAGGACCGGAGGACATGAAGCTGACCAGATCGTTGTAGAAAGGGCGCTCTTTGTGTACCGCGTAGAACTCGCCAGCCTGCTCAGCACTGAGATGCATCATGCGTGCAGCAACGATTTTCAGGCCCGCTTTTTCGAAAGTGCTATAGATCTCACCGATTACGTTCTTGGCAACGGCATCGGGCTTGATGATGGAAAGGGTACGTTCGACGGCCATGCGGCACTCCTGAAAGGATTAGATTGGAAATGAGTCAACCCACCATTGTAGCGGATTTCGACAGGCCACAGTCCTTCCGGTCTCACATTATGCGCAATCCTGCCTGAACTGTTTACCTGACAGGACGTCAGGACGACAACTTGACGGTTTTGAAATTGAGAGGCAACTGCGACGATGTATCGAATCTGGCACCTGCCTCCGCCCCTGCCTGCGCAATATCCTTGGCACTCTTATAGCGATCGTACACGGCATGCATGGCTCCCAGCGCGTAGCAGGCTCCTGATCCAACAGCCCAATAGCTTGTGTATTCATACACTTCGCGCAGGGAGAACATCGCGAAAATACCGTTTGAATTTATGAATACCGAGTCAATCTGGCTGGTTTCGTACGGGTCTTCCTCCGCATCCTTGGAGTTCAGGAAATAGCTTTCCTTCAGCACGGGGTGCAGACGGATTAATGTGTCGAACGTACTGTCACGGGTGGCAAAATCGGCCTTGACCGCGGGATCATTAAACGCCCTCTCAGCAACGAGTGTATGCGCAGCGCTGCCTACAATCCCCATGTGCGTCTTGCCAAATGTCTGGATCTTGGAATGATGGCAGTCAAGGGAGTGATCAAGACGTACATCTCCAAAGGTGGTCAGAGTATCAGCGGCAATGCAGGCAGTCCGGCCCTTACGGGCAACGACGATAGTAGACAAGTGTTGATTTCCCTGGATATTGGTGACAGGCCGCAGACATCTGCAAACCTGGTTGTGCATGACCCCGACGCCCACTGGCGTTCCGAGTCCGTACCCTACTGTATACGCTGTCGAAGCTTAGCTGCCGTCGAGTGGATCAGTATTCGGCAACAGGGACAGCTGATTAGCGGCTTCTGATTGCGTCGGAGTGCGCTCCAGAGTATCGATTGCTTCACGAAATGCAGCAGCATCATTAAACTGGCGGTAGACCGAGGCAAACCGGATATAGGCCACCTCGTCAAGCTGTTTTAGCTCCTCCATGACCCATTCCCCCACCCGACGTGCATCCAGCTCGCGCTCGCCAGCCACCAGACAGCGATGCTTGACGCGCGCTACCGCCTGATCAATCAGCTCGACGCTGACCGGGCGTTTTTCCAGCGACTTCTGAAATCCTGCCTGTAGCTTGGCATCAGAAAATGGCTCCCGGTTGCCACGAGACTTCACGATCCTTGGCAAGTTCAGTTCGGCCGTCTCGTAGGTAGTAAAGCGCTCTTCGCACTCTGTACATTCACGGCGGCGCCTGACTTGATCACTGTCGCCGACCAGCCGGGAATCCACCACTCGGGTGTCTAGAGCGCCACAGAATGGGCATCTCATCAGCCATTTCTCAAGGGTGTTCGCCGCAAAGGTACCACAAGCGCCTGTGATACCATCCGCCGCGCAAGTTTATGCGAACTTATTCAAGGAATAAATCACTATGACCCAGCCGAAGCGCGTCGCTATCACCGGCGCTGCCGGACAGATTTGCTACTCTATGCTGTTCCGCATCGCCGCAGGTGATATCTACGGACCTGACCAGCCAGTCAGTCTCCACCTGCTTGAAATCACACCCGCTCTCGGCATGCTCGAAGCCGTGAAAATGGAACTCGACGACTGTGCATTCCCGCTACTCAATGATGTGATCGTGACAGATGATCCGAAAGTGGCGCTCAACAAAGTGGATGCAGCCCTGTTTGTGGGTGCAAAGCCACGCGGCCCGGGCATGGAACGCAGTGATCTGATCACAGACAATGGCAAAATCTTCAGTGCTCTGGGCGCTGTCCTGAATGAGGTTGGCTCTCCTGATTGCAAAGTGTGCGTAGTGGGAAACCCGGCTAACACCAACGCCTATATTCTTAAGGCCAATGCGCCGAATATCGATCCGCGTAACGTCACAGCATTAACTCGTCTTGATCACAACCGTGCGTTGTCGCAGCTGGCCAGCAAAGCCGGATCACGGATCGCTGATATCGACCGTATGGTTATCTGGGGTAATCACTCAACCACCCAGGTACCGGATATCTCTTATGCCACTATCGGTGGCAAGGCCGCTTCCGACATGGTCGATGCCGCATGGGCGATGGACGAGTTTATCCCGACAGTTGCTAAACGTGGTGCCGCCGTTATCAGTGCACGAGGTAGCTCTAGTGCAGCATCTGCAGCCAATGGCGTCATAGATCATATGGCCAGCTGGATTCAAGGCACTCCCGATGGCGACTGGGTCAGCATGGCAGTCAGTAGCGATGGCAGTTACGGTATTGACGAAGGACTCGTCTATTCCTTCCCGGTACAGTGCAAGGACGGCGACTACACGATAATCAGTGATCTTGATGTATCCGATGCCATACGTGAAAAGATGATGGCCAGTCAACAGGAACTTCGCGACGAGCGCGATACAGTAGCGCACCTGCTACCCGGTTGATCAGTGACTTGCGGTTGCGTCGGTAACGGCGCACCCGCACAACTGCTACTGCTACTGCTACTGCTACTGCTACTGCTACTGCTACTGCTACTGCTACTGCTACTGCCTCATTATCCTTACCAGTCGGTAGCTGAACAGCAACAGCAAAACGACCAGATAAACCAGCGGCTCAATCAAGTCACCCTTGGCCAGCCAGACGTAATGAATGACTGCAGCTGCCCCTGCGATATACACAAATCTGTGAAGACTGAGCCACCGCTTGCCAAGACGTCGTGCCATGCCCCTGGTTGACGTAATTGCCAGTGGGATCAGCACGAGAAAGGCCACGGTTCCTGCCAGAATATAGGGTCGTTCAGACAAATCCTCCCAGATCGCCCCGATGTCCATCTGCTGATCCAGTCCGACATAGATGCTGACGTGCAACATCGCATAGAAGAAAGCGAACAGCCCCAGCATACGGCGCAAACGAATGGGCCAGGTGTTCTTGAGTATCCACCTCAGCGGCGTGAGCGCAAGGCTGATCAATAGCAAGCGAATAGCCAGTGTCCCCGTCTGATCAGTCAAGGAATCAATGGGGTTAGGCCCCAGTTGCCCGGTTAACAGCGACAGCACCAGATAGATGAACGGCCCTAGTGCACATGAGAAAACAAGTGGCTTGAGTAGCACCTGCCAACGAAACGCTGGCATGGTGCGCACTCCCTTTTCAGCATTGGCAGACATCAGATGTCACATGCCTTGACTGGATTGCCTGCGTCAGCACACATGCAAAAAAGCCAGACTAGTGAAACTCCTGCAGGTCCATACCCGCGTATAGGCTAGCCACTTCTTCACCATAGCCGTTCATGAACTGCGTATCCGTCTTGGAAGAAAACAACGCTGCAAGTCCGCCGGTGTCTCCCGACAACCGCCGCTCTTTGGACTGACTCCATCGTGGATGGCTACGATCCGGATTAACGTTGCTGTAGAAACCGTATTCTTTAGGTGCAGACAGGTTCCAGCTGGTTTCTGGTTGCTCTTCCACGAAACTGATTCTGACAACAGACTTGATGCTCTTGTAACCGTACTTCCAGGGCACGACTAGCCGTAACGGTGCGCCGTTCTGACCCAGCAACTGTTCCCCGTAGAGCCCAATGGATAACATTGCCAGCGGGTGCATGGCCTCATCCATTCTCAAACCTTCACGATATGGCCACTCGAGCACGTTACGTTGTACACCGGGCAAATCATCCTGTACCACCGTCTCGAAAGCCACATACTTCGCCTTTGAATTAGGCTCCATTCTCTTTATGAGATTACCCAGAGAAAATCCGTTCCACGGGATAACCATCGACCACGCTTCCACACAACGCATACGATAAATGCGTTCTTCAATGGCCTCAGGCTTGAGGATATCCTCGAGCGTGTAAACGCCCGGATTGGCGCACTCACCGTCAACGGTGACGCTCCAGGGCTCTGTTTTCAATCGGTCCGCATATTTGGCGGGATCACCTTTGTCTGTACCCAACTCATAGAAGTTGTTGTACGTGGTTATCGTTTCTTTCGAGCTCAGCTCATCATCGGTACTAAACGGGCTCTTGACGATAGGCCCTTCCAGCGCGACCCCATTATCGGCTGATTGCGCCAGAGATGGCGTGGCTATCAATCCCGTAACACCTGCGGCCACAGAGGCCTGAAGCAGTTGCCGTCTACGATTGAAAACTCGCTGATCTGTTATGTCACTACTCCGGATACCGGCCATCTTCATCCAATCGCGCATAGTTTTTGTCTCGTCTGGCGTTGCTGTTGGGATTGTCGTATACGGCTCGCTCTTGCACGCGCAGTACCACGGACGATAATCATGTGACTACGTCATGTTAATGTGACCAAAATAAGCGCCCGAAATTCCCTGAATACCGCGTTCTGTGCAAATATCGAGCTATATCAAGTAAACGACGTACCTGTCAATAACTGGTTACCTTTAAATGTATAGTCGCGCGGAGCGAAAACGGCAAAACATTGTCGAACAGATTGGAATAGTACCGATGCTTTATTCAAGTACTCTGATGGCAAGCTTGTGCACCGAACCAGCGCGATACTCAGGACTGTGACTACCACCACATCCTGTCGCCACAGTCAGAGAGCTGACACACGTATTAGTGACGGGTTGAAAATTTTGACAACTTGCAGGACGCGGTTTGGCCCGATTCCTGAATCTTACGGGCTCACAGGCCATCGACTGGCCTTCTTGTTTTAATCTCTGGGCATGCGAAAAATATAGTGGAAGTCCTTCACGGTAATCAGGCAGGCTCCCGGCACTCCAGGCGTCAAACGGACAAGCTGGCGGCGGGCGACAACCGGGCACTGGACTGGGGAAGTCTGGAATCGGATATAGCCCTGTTTCCCCATTCGCCTCTGGCGCTAGCTGATGTGCTTTCGGCCCAGGGTGGATTCCTTGATCTGATTCCGGCGGCGGCCAGTGTTGCAGATAGCACAGATCTTTCTGAGGATGACACACAGCTCATCCACATCGCTAACGACTCTACGAAAGACACCGTAGTAACTGAATCTACCAGTGGCTTACAGTCTACTGCGCACAGGAGACAACGCACACCGCGCGATCGTTTCAATTTGTTGACTCGCCACAATGCTACCGATCTACTTAAACAGTGCAAGAAAATATTGGTAGAAAACGCACTGATCAAAAACAAGGGAGAAAAGCAGTTGTACCTGGCGGCAGGGTTTATCAGCTGGCCAGACGCTGCCAACAGCCAAGAGCGTAAGCGCGCGCCGCTGCTGCTTTATCCAGCCTTATTGGTTCGCATACCCAACGAGTCACGCTACGAGGTAAGGCTTACTGGCGATACACCTGAGTACAACCGTGCCCTCATGTCTCACACCGAAGAGCGCTTTGCTATTCGCGTGCCTGAGTTTGACCACACTGCCCCACTGACTGATTTTCTGGCCCAGGTAGCCCAATCCATTAATGAGTCAACAACACTTGCTCTTGAATTTGACATAGCTTTGGGGAGCGCCTCATTGCTTCACACGGATCAATTCTCTCCTGTAGCTGTCCAGTTACCTGATGTTCCCGGTGAATTCGATGTCGGACTTGCCATGAGTATCACAGGTAACAAGAGCTTGTCTCAACTCAGTGCCGTACTGCAACTCATTCCAAATTACAGCGAAGTCAACTTACAGGCTGATAACAAGACCCTGCCAACTGCGCAATCAGAGAGCGTGGCCAGTCTGAGAAAATACGCTGCCAGACTTGCCACCGAAGGCCTTGATCACGTTGAGTTCAGTCAGTTGAGTTCTCTACCCACAATGATATCCAAGTGGGCGCAAGAGGTAACGGACGGCTTACAGAGTAAAACGGTGAGCCAAGTTCTGACGCTGCCCGGACTCTCATCAAGAGAGCTGATTCGGCTGGCCAGTATCATAGAACTTATCGACAAGGCTCCTGCAAGCGTAGAACAATTCGCCCATGCCGATCTTTGCTACGCCAATACCGCTCTGTTAATGCGTCGAGCGCAACACCAGGCTCGCCTTATAGAGGATGAGCTGACAGCATTACAAGAGTATTTCGTCCTTGAAAAGGTACCCGCAAAATCTCAATTACTCAGCCTGATGGCAGAGCTGGGAAGTACCGTAGACCATGATCCCGACTACGTTGACGCAGAATATTTCAATGCGCGCCGGCAGTTCATGGAATTCAGTATCGAGAAACCAACTAACCTCACAACTGAGCACCGTCGCCTGCTCTCTCAGCTGGCCAAGGTCATGCGTTTTCGCGAGCTGTTTGTCAATAACACGGAGTACCGAGCGGCTCTCGGCCCTGCGTACAAGGGCTTGAGAACTGACTGGGCAGTACTTGAGCAAGTCAGCGGATATGCCCGTGAACTCAGTGAGGTACTTGAATCAGAGACAGTAGCAGCTCAGGTGCTAGCCAACTGGCAAGCGTTCAGGGCCGCATACAGTATAGAACTGGACACTTTGCAGTTCGCTGCCGAGAGCAGCCGCCGGCTCTTGAGTACGATCGGTACACGCTGGCAATCACAAAGCGCGTCGGCACTGTGCAATCATGCCATCGTCATAAAGGCCCGACTGCTGGAATGGCAGGATACCTATGGCTATGCTGAGAATCATGCCGACAAAACGCCTGCCTCGGTGCTGTCCAGCTTCTCGGGAAAGTCGCGAGATGATGTGGTGGTTGAAACCCAGGCAGATGAGACTCGCACGCGCATCGATCAGCTTCTGCTAGCAGGAGACATTCGCCGTGTACAGGTTATCGACACGTTGAAATGGCTACTGGACGCAAGCACTGCAGCATCCGATGGCGAGCTGGCCATCGATGCCATCATTGAGCACTTACAGATTGCCTGAGCACTCGGTAACTACGTCGTAGGAACGATGAAATCCGGACGTATGGCACTGTCCACTATGGCTTTCTCCACATCCATGCCTTTAAGCAATCCATGATCTGTCACCAGGACCGTTCGCCATCCTGCCTGTGCACCACCGAGAATGTCCGTGTGCAAGGTATCGCCTACCATGGCGATTCGTTGCGGGTCCGTACCTTTAACAGTGTGGCGAATCAATTCAAACGCATTGTCAAAAGGCTTACCGTAGAACGCCGGCTCCACAGCGCCGGAATCGGCTATGAGATGAGCATACCAGCCCGGCTCCTGAGATAAACGACCGGGGTGCGGCGCCACCAGATCCGGATTTCCCACCAGTAGTGGGCGGGGCCGGACTTGCAGAGAATCTGCTAGCAACACCTGTTGCTCTGGAGTCCATGTTCCGGCACCCAGCAGTACAAAACCATCGCATGATTCGTAGTCAACAGGGTTGTCTCCCAGCAACACCGCGTCCGGGCATAGCGTGTTGATCTCTGACTGATCCAGCGCTACAAACCCCCATCGCAGGTGATGCTTGTCCTTGAGTGCCACGGCCAGAGCATCTCGACTGGACACCACCTCATCAGCACTGAAGGGCATACCCCACTTCTCATACTTGGCGCGCGTACGAGTTGCAGGAAAGCTGGCACCGTTAGTCAGCACGCGTACCTGCTTGCCCATTTTCCTGAGGTTACTTACGCGCTCCACAGCACCCGGTACCGTATCATCGCCTACATTCAAAACCCCGAAACCATCCAGTACGAAACAGTCAATTTCATCACAAAGTGCTTCCAGATTCGCACGATGAATAGAATGCTCTGGAAACGTGGACGCAGGCATACGATGCCGAACAGCCTGATACCGCGCTACCGCTGCTGCCGCATCAGGTAAGCTTGTTGTTGTATTGTTTGATGAGCTTGTCGTTATGTTGTCTGTAAATGTCATGAGCTTAGCGTTAGAAAAACTGTTGAGCGTGGCAGGATATAGCGCCTTAGGTGTACCTGGGTGCACCGTGCACCATGGATCGGCACGGGTGTTGTCAGTCATAGAGCAAGGCACGGCTTTAAAGGCCTCACCCCGGCGCAGGCGGAGATCCCGTTCCGGCATTAATATAGATTCCCAGCCGCGCGGGAATGACAAATTGGACTTATTGTAATACCGTACAAATATTGCGTAATTCAGCGCTGTTAACCAAGCCAGATACGAGCATTTTCGAACATACGCAGCCACGGTCCATTTTCGCCCCATTGAGGCGGTGTCCAGGAATTACTAACCGTTCGAAACACACGTTCCGGATGCGGCATCATGATACTCACCCGTCCATCTTCGCTGCACAAGCCGGTAATACCAAACGATGAGCCGTTGGGATTTAGCGGATACTGCTCTGTCATGCTACCGGTATTGTCTACATAGCCCATGCACACAGAGGCTGATTTAGCCTGATCTACAGAATCGAATACGGCCCGGCCCTCCCCATGTGCCACAGCCACCGGGATTCGAGAACCCACCATGTCAGTAAAAAATAACGACTGTGATTGATAGATTTCCACAGTTGCCACGCGCGCTTCAAACTGCTCGGATTCATTGCGCTCGAATAGTGGCCAGTTGTCAGTGCCAGGTATCAGGGTTTTTAATTGAGACAACATCTGACAACCATTGCACACACCCAGCGCAAATGAATCACTGCGATGAAAATACGACTTGAACATGTCCGACAATCTGTCACTGTACAAAATAGAACTCGCCCAGCCCCCCCCGGCACCCAGCACGTCACCGTACGAAAAACCTCCGCAAGCTGCCAGTCCCTGCATGTCTGCCAGGTCCAGTCTGCCTTCGAACAAATCACTCATGTGCACATCCACAGCATCAAAACCCGCCCGATCAAATGCGGCCGCCATTTCAAAATGTCCGTTGACACCCTGGTCTCGCAGAATGGCAACAGTGGGTCGCGTTGACACGATTGCAGGAGACCCTGTTATCAGAGAACTTGCAGGATCAAACGTCAGCACCGGAGAAATACCCGGGTCGTCGGTTCGGCTAATATGGTGAAGTTCCTGATCAGCCGACTTAGGGTTATCTCTGAGACGTTGCATCTGGTAGCTGGTCTGCCACCATGCCTGCTTGAGTTCAACGCAGGGCTGGTTGAAGACCAACTCACCATCGCGTGAGATAGTGATCTCCCGGGTGTTACTGACTCCGCCCAGAATATGGACCAGATCGCCCAGGCCGTGCTTTTCAAACACGGCCATGACTGTAGCGAATTGATGGGAGCGTGTTTGCAATACACCACCCAGCTCTTCATTGAATAGCGTGGCTATTATATCTGACGGCAAGCTATTCAAATGAACGTCAATTCCGCAACCTGATGTAAAAGCCATTTCAGCGAGCGTTACAAACAGTCCCCCGTCCGAACGATCGTGCCAAGCCAGTATGTGGCTAGCCTGTATCAGTTCCTGAATGGCATTGAACATCCTTTTCAATAACGCGGGATCATCAAGATCCGGTGTGTGTCTCCCTATGCGCTCATACACCTGAGCCAGTGCTGAACCCCCCATCCGGTTTTGACCTGCACCCAGATCGATTAACAACAGATCCGTATCTCCGCAATCCAGCCGCAGCTGTGGCGTCAGCGTCTTTCGCACATCCCCGACCGCTGCAAAGGCCGTGATCACCACCGATACCGGTGCCGTTACACTATGGTCTCCGGCATCATCCGACCACACTGTTTTCATCGACAGCGAATCCTTGCCAACCGGAATGGCGATACCTAGTGCAGGCGCTAACTCAAGACCGACAGCCTTGATTGCGTCAAACAGAGCTGCATCTTCACCATCGACACCGGTAGCGGCCATCCAGTTTGCCGACAGCTTTATGTTTGACACATCACCGATATCAGCCGCCACTATGTTGGTCAAGGATTCCGCAACAGCCATGCGTGCAGAAGCTGCAGCATCCAGTACTGCTATGGGTGAACGTTCCCCCATGGCCATGGCTTCGCCGGTATAGCCCACGTAATCAGAAATAGTGACGGCAACATCAGCAACAGGCATCTGCCAGGGACCGACGAGTTGATCCCGCGCCACCTGTCCAGTGATGCTTCGGTCGCCGATGGTTATCAGAAAATTCTTCGCCGCCACACTGGGTAACTGGAGGATGCGCTGCACGCAGTTATCAATATCCAGAGCACCCGTATCAAACTGATCACCCACCGTTGTTTTACGAGTTGCCTGGATGGACAGCTTCGGTGGTTTACCCAACAACACATCCAGAGGCATATCTACCGGATAGTTATCGAACACACTGTCTGCAACAAGCAAGGTTCTTTCTTCGGTAGCCTCACCCACAATGGCGTATAGACATCGTTCACGCTGGCACAGTGCTTCAAAGCGTGCCAGTCGATCCGGCGCTATGGCCATGACGTAGCGTTCCTGGGATTCATTGCTCCAGATAGCCATGGGGGACATTCCGGGCTCATCATTGAGAATGGATCGCAACGCAAAAGAGCCACCCCGCTCAGCATCGTTTACCAGCTCTGGCAAGGCGTTTGACAAGCCACCCGCACCGACATCATGGATAGACAATATGGGGGTGTTGTCGCCCAGCGCTATACACCTGTCAATGACTTCCTGACAACGACGTTGCATTTCAGGGTTGCCGCGCTGTACCGATGCATAGTCCAGTTCGCTATCACCCTCACCACTGGCAACGGATGATGCCGCACCACCACCGAGGCCAATCATCATGGATGGACCACCCAACACGACGATGGCAGCACCCACAGGCACAGCCTGCTTGTCGATATTACCTTCGCGGATATTACCCATACCGCCAGCTATCATTATGGGCTTGTGATAGCCGCGTATCTCAGTAGCTTCACCTTCGTGCTCTATGGTCTGACAGAATGTACGAAAGTAGCCCCCAAGATTCGGGCGACCAAACTCGTTATTGAACGCCGCGGCACCAATAGGACCCTCCTGCATGATGTCGAAGGCGCTGGCGATACGATCAGGCTTGGCCGTAAACGATTCCCACGGTTGCTCCCAACCGGGTATGGCCAGATTGGATACCGTAAACCCACACAGACCTGCCTTGGGCTTGGAGCCGTTGCCCACAGCACCTTCGTCACGTATCTCACCGCCAGAACCCGTTGCCGCTCCCGGAAACGGAGAAATAGCGGTGGGGTGGTTATGCGTTTCTACCTTGATCTGGATATGCACCGGCTCCTCCGTAGCCCGGTAATGACCATCGCTGTCGGGTAACCACCGCATGGCAGTGCTGCCGGCAATAACCGCCGCGTTGTCGTGATACGCGGACAGCACGCCATCGGGAGAGCACTTGTGCGTGTGACGAATCATGCCGAACAAGGTATCCGGCTGGGCGATGTCATTCACCGTCCAGTCGGCATTGAATATTTTGTGGCGGCAGTGCTCAGAATTTGCCTGTGCAAACATCATCAGCTCTGCATCACTGGGGTTTCGTTGCAACGTTGAAAAGCTTGTTTCGAGGTATTCAAGTTCTTCTGTCGATAACGCCAGACCCATCGCCTTATTGTGCGTCTGAAGCGCAGACTGGCCTTGCTCCAGCACATCTATCCGGTTGAGTGGCGCAGGATCTGCCTGTGCGAACATCAACGGCAACTCGCTCACCATATCCATGATGGTTTCTGTCATGCGATCGTGCAATAGTGCTTTTGCCGCGCGTTGAGTGGCCTCAGCCAGATTGGCTGAATCCACTTTTGAGAAATGGAACTGGATGCCACGCTCAACGCGCTTCACGCTCTCCAACGCACACCGGGTAATGATGTCTGTCGCCTTCGATGACCAGGCCGAACGTGTGCCCAGACGAGGCACTACGGTGACTAGCCAGCCCTCGTCGGCTGCCTGGTAAAAAGGGTCAGCTTGTAGCAGGCTGGCGAGCCGGGTCAACGTTATCTTCTTGATGTCCAGGTTCTGGCTCCCTGGTGTAGCTGTGTTAAAAACCGCTTTATCAGACTGCCAACTGGGTGGCTGCGGACTACCCCGTTTTAACGCTTCCGTGTCAATCACATCCACGAAATAGACGAATCGGGTGGTAACAGTCGAGAAAACAGGGTCAACAACCTGTAGTTGCTTCAGCAGCTGATCCTGGCGGAATTCCGACAGGGCGTTAGCGCCAGATAGACAGAGCATGTAGGATCTCAATGGAGAGTGGCAGATAACTGCCGCGGCAAATAGGGAAGCTACAGGGCATGCCCCGCGTGTCAGCCATCTATGATACTGGATGTGGCGCACAGTACGGCAGATGTGTCGGGGATCATCCTGACTGGGGGTTGTGTTGGTAGCTGTATTGCTCAAAACTCGGGAATTGCGTGCCAGAGCATTGAATTTTTCCTACTACAGCCGCATACTATCTGGGCAGGAAAACTACGACTACGGGGCTGACATGGTTTCGACGGGAGTGGCGAACCCTGAGGTGCATGCCGAGGCTCAGATTACCTCGTAAATCCAGCTGAAAACTTTTAGTTGCCAACGATGACAACTACGCAATGGCCGCATAATTAGACCCTAGGGTTTAGTTGTACGTACTGCCCCGTTCCGGATCTGCCTGTGGGTTTGGGCGGGGGCAACAGACACAGGATCGCGTGAAGGGTCGTCCTTACACTGGATCGCTAAACCAATAATGGACTCGCTGCTCTGTATGGTGCCCGTCCTGCACTGTAGTGGCTAAAGCTAATGACGGAACTAAGCATGTAGTACCAACGGCAGAGTGCTTTCGGACGGGGGTTCGACTCCCCCCAGCTCCACCAACTGCAAGGCTCAACCTTAACGGGTTGGGCCTTTTTTGTTTGTGCTCACGTGTCAATATCTCGAAACTAGCGTGCCGCTTGTAAAGTGGTACTGGAAGGATATCCGTAGCTTCTGCGCGTCACGCAGCGAATTCTCGCCGAGTTTGGAAGGCTGGATACTATCTGGTTCACGCTACTATTGCCCTGTCGCCCCCCCCGCGTATCCATGGTCAATCCGCAGCATGGAAGTAGCCTGCAACCTGGGTCAGCTGCTTCCTATCATCACTATGTGTAACTTCACCTAAGCACCGAGTCGACTCGAGTAAGCAGTCACAGTGTTTACTTACTTCCTTTTTGAGTATCGGTAGCCCGTGTTGTCTAAGGGTTGAGACCAGGGTGTTACGTGTTGTGAACGAAAAAATATACGGCATATCGCTTGCTTGAAACAGTGGCGAAACTGGCTGTCTACCTGCGTCGAGCCAACAAGAACGGTTTATAGTGATACCAACTGGAAGCTGCAAGAGTACATATAACCCTGCCTTCTGTCCGCATTGGAACAAAGTACGGATTTCAACTACGAATCTGGGTGCGCTGAATGTCCATTTTATTGAGGGAATAGCGAGATGGGAACACTGCTTTTTGGAACGGGGGGGTCAGCATTGAATTTGCTGAAAAACCTACCTGAACACCATGATTACCTTGCGGCTGTGGATAACGATAAAAGCAAGCATGGTATGGTTTTCCAAGGTCTACAGATTATTTCTCCATCAGAAATATCTCATTATGAGTATGACAAGATCATGATAGCTTGTTACTGGGAGGGCACGATAAAAAAACAGCTTATTGAAGAATTAGGCATTGCGCCCGAAAAAGTGATCACTCCTCATAAAAAGTACTTTAAAAATGCAGGGGAAAACCTGCATCCCTTCCAGCATCCACCCACTCTGGCGTTGGCACATAAAATCATTTTAATTCTTTGCGGTAGCGCACATGCAGCACAGGTGCCACTACATATTGACTATGGCACTTTGCTTGGAATAATGCGCGACGACGACCTTATTTCATGGGACGACGATATTGATTTAGCGGGTGATGTGGTTGATGCAGAGAAAATTGAAAAACTTTTATTAGATCGTATTGGCGGTATAGATGAAGGAGTTAAATGGGACATACAAAAGTCTGTTGATGTGAGTGGTCGTATATTGCAGTTCAGTATAAGCTTCGTTCCTAAACCCGGTATTGATTACAAGCAGTTCCCCATCTCAGTTGCGATGAAAGGGGTAGACGACGGAATGGCGATGAAATTATGTAGTTTTGGTGCATGGTCTACTCCAGCATTTCATACTGCCACCCTAGATACTCTTTGCTGGAAAGACACAGATATATTCATACCTTCTGACTGTGATGGTTATTTACGCTTTACGTATGGCAATTGGCACACTCCCAAAAAAGATTTGTCGGTTGGTGAGGGCGAAAACTGGAAAACAGTGCCTGTTGAAAAAATAACACAAGCACATGTGACCAACTATTCGATATACAGCACTGACTCCCTACCAACCCATTAGTCTGAAATATTTGAAATGGCGCTCGTTACCACCCGCATCGCACACACTTCTCCCTTTCCGATACGCGTATGGCACGCACCATTCTGTTTGAATCATGTCTTTAGAGGTGTGCCTTTTGCGACCTGAATAGCCTATCCAGCTGAGCAATATTCTGCGATAGCCAAGTGATTGCAACCTGACGAATATAACTCTCGGCATGCACAGATGTCTTCGTCAATGGCTATCTGTTGAATGACTGGTTCGCTTCGTGCTGGTTAACTCTCTCCGATGAGAGTTTGCGACTCGGTGTATGGCGATCTTAGCGTTACACTTTAACTGAAGTACTAGTATTTATGTGAATACTAGTAAAAAAAGGCAATTAATATGGCTGCACGGCGACCCTCAGATCGAACGATTTTCATATTCGACTTGGACGGAACAATAACTCGTAAGGAGACACTACCTGTTATCGCTAAGGCGTTCGCTGTCGAAGACGAAATAGATGCGCTTACGTCCCAGACCATCGCAGGCAACATTCCTTTTGTAGAGAGCTTTATCCAGCGTGTGGCGATTTTAGGCCACATTAATGTGGATGAAGTTCGCAAAACTTTGAGTGAAGTCCCTCTGTTCGAAAATCTTAAGAGCTTTATAAATGCTCATCCAGAGCAATGTGTAATCGCTACAGGAAATTGTGGTGAATGGGTGGGGGGAATTACTGAACAATTTGCCTGCGCCACCTATTCCTCTACCGCAGTGGTGGAAGACGACAAAATTGTAAAACTGAATACAATCCTGAAGAAAGAAGACATTGTAAGGCGCTACCAAGCAGAAGGTCACCAAGTTGTATTCATCGGCGATGGGAACAATGACATGGAAGCGATGCGTGAAGCAGACGTTTCTATCGCGTGTGGGCTAACCCATTATCCTGCCAATAGTATACTGGCGATTGCTGATTACTGTGTATTTGCAGAGCAGAGTCTGTTGCGACTGCTAGCGCAAATAAACGAACCACAACCAGGAACCTCAGTTGTACTAAGTTGCGCTGGTGTAGGTTCACGACTCGGTTTGGCGAAAACAAAGGCGCTGATTGAAATTGACGGTGATAAATTGATTCACCTGCAGTTGAGAGCATTTGCGGAAGTTGAGGATTTGCGCGTGGTGATTGGCTTTCAAGCTCGTAGCGTCGTAGAAGCTGTGCTAGAAAAACGCAGGGATATCGTGTTTGTCTATAACCATGATTATTTTCGCACCAAAACGGGCGCTAGTTTTTATCTTGGTGCTCGCCATGCCAATGAATACTGTGTCGCATGGGATGGTGATTTAGTAGTTCATCCAGACGACATACCTACATGTATTAACACCGAAGGTGAATACGTAGGAGGTAGTTCAATTATGTCCGAAGATGGTGTATTTTTGCGCGTAAACGAACAAAATCAAGTGTTGTCGTTTTCTCGTGACCAGGGGGATTTCGAGTGGTCAGGTCCAGCCAAGCTAAAACGTAGCAACATAAATTATGTTTCGACTAATGTGTTTAATCAAATTGAAGATTATCTCCCATTACCTTTCTTAAGTATAAAAGCGCAAGATATCGACACTTTCGAAGATTATAGAAACGCGATTACCTTTGTAAAGAGCTGGCAACATGCAGAATAAAGATGTGATCGAATATTACGACAAAATGGCGTCTAGTATAAAAGCGCCTACAGAAACGCGTAATAAAGCGAAGGATTTTTCACAGTTTGATATCGATTTTATGCTGAAGCGCGCATCACTAAACAAGCGTCTGCTCGATTTAGGTTCAGGCACTGGTTTGTTAGTCAATCACTTGGTTGATCGATTCAGAAGTATCACCGCGATTGAAAAGTATCCTGAGTTTTCTAAATACATTGACTCTTCAAAAGTTACGATTATAAACACTGACTTGTTGGAATTAACGTTTGCTGACAGCGAATTTGATATCACGTCGCTGTTTGGGGTAATGAATTGTTTCAATTTCATAGAAGCAGAGACAATATATCGAAATATACATTCGTATCTTAAAACTGGAGGACAACTTGTCGTTAAAAATCAGTTTGGTGTTGAAGATGACGTTACTGTGAGCGGTCATTCCGAAGAAATAGGAACAGAATATTTCTCTAACTATCGTCATATCGACAAAGAAATCGCTCTCTTGGAATTCTGCGGATTTTCGGATATTCAGAGATTCGACATTTATCCTGCAGACTATAATCGCTGGGAAAATACACACTTTTTCGCGCTAACCGCGACTAAGCGCTAGGGCAAGCCTATTCAGTCCACCCTGAACAACTAGTTTGAACCAATAAAAACAGTAGTTTTGGTAAATTCGATCCCCAAAAAATTTCAAGACCTTATCTGCATACGGGAAGAAATTCGAGAACTGAGGATTGGGTCATGGGATCTGGAAACCACATGTTCAAGGTTGCGCTCAAACTCGATCTACAACGTATTCTTACAGGCAAAAAATGTGTTTTGGTTGGCAATTTTCTCAGATGACTCCACAACCCAATGCAGATCCAACATCACGGGGTAGCAACACAGCTGGTTCTGCTTCACACCTTGACCATGATGCGCTAACGAGAACTGAGTAACGGCCGATCCTCACTGAAGGCGGGTCTGCCTGAGTTGGATGTAGCTACAACATGGGTCTTGTGATGACGGTTGATGTCAACAGCGAAAAAGACAGTGCACGGGAGCGCTCAGCCTTTCTGAGCATCGCTGACGGGTGCCCAGGCTTACTGCAACGCACACTGTCCTGTGCGCTAGCAAAACAAGCAGTCAAAAACCAGCGTGCTCATTTTCTCTGTCTGTCCCTGGGTACCGTCCTGCTTGCTAGCTGCGCAACTCCACCACTGCTACCACCACCCGCCCCTGCTCCGCAGTACTGGTCGGTCAGCCGCAATGTGTCATCTGACTCCAGTATGGTAACGCTCTTCGACCCCAGTGATCTTGCTCATCATCAGACTGACCCTGAAGGCTGGCACCGCTATGATTTTGCCTTCGCGAGTGATCTCGAGAGTGGACGTTTTGCCGCTGTGTATACGGATATTGTTGGTAACCATAAGGTTCGTCTTACCAAGGGCCCTTTGACTGACGAGGAAAAGCTGGCAGCAGGTCCCGATGCCGTATTGCGCCTGCGCGTCATCAACCGACGCCTGCTTCTGGCTGGCGGAGACACCTGGCCATCGAATGTCCAGAGCGCTTATTCTCACGCGCAGGATCCACGCTGGATAGATATCGACAATGGTGACTATCGCGTTGTCATCACAGCTCTGGAACGTCAGCTGGGTGCGCGTCATGACATCGTTATCCAGCTAATCCCTGAGGAAGATATGATCACAGTGTCATACGCTCCCGGGATTCCGTATCTGGTGCCTGGCGAGTTGGCCAGAGTCAAGGGTATTGGTGCTGGTGGCTTGCGCTATCAGGAATCCTGTGGCGATGTCAGGCGTTCCGCTACGTGGTCACCTCTATCCTCAATAAACCTTCCGTTACCCGGTACCGTTTCGACACTGGATATTGCAGCGTCCTTGTACCAACGTGGCAGTCAGTTACAAACAGCCAACCGCAACGCTGCAGTACCGATACTGGTAGCCCGTAACCCGACGCCCGGAACGGTAGGTCTATTTATTGAGCCCGATACCTGGCAGCCGGATGCAGTTGCAGTCAATGGAGAGATCCCAGTCTCTACCCGAGTACTGTGTGCTGTAAGAATCCGAAGCGTTGTTGCGGATGTTGAAGGGTTTGAACTTGAACTGGAACCGCTGATAGCGCCCATTGATCGACTGTCGCATGAAACTTCACAGAGGCTGACTCGGACATTCGACAATTGGATAAGGCTTTCCGGTGATCCTGCCTGGCGCTTCAAAAGCGCACAGATAAAGCGCACGCGCGGTCAGCGCGCCGTGTTCCTGGGCATCATGGAAAATCTGTCCCTGAGTGCAAAACACACAGAATCGCTTCTGCTCGAAACCAACAAAGGTCTGGCGAAACGCCTCATCGAGCACATGGATCGTGAGTATGCTGAGGTAGAGCAGTAACGAGCGTTTCTTCGGTCAATCACGCATTCACCAGAGCATTCTGGTGGAGTTGCAACAACGGCCGCCGAAGCGGGAGTGTTGCACCCCCCAGCTGGCCTGTCATGCTGTCGGGTACGCCGAACGCCAGCCCTGCAATGGCACCCAGAGCCATGGACCGACCACAGGAATCTCCGCCACAGCGGATGTTGTCTCTCACGACAGACTCGAAGCTCTCAGCCGAGTTCAGCAGGTACCAGACCACTGGCAGCGCGTGATGGACATAACAGGCCATTCCAAAGTGAGTGGCAGCTGGAAGTGGCGCACGCGGCTTCATCTGTAGGGCTTCGCTCAACAACTGACCCAGCTCCCCGTCTGCCTTGACAGCAGATTGATTGAGGGCCTCGGTAAGCGCGGTACCATCAACTACAAGTTCTAGGCAGTGCGTGACAGCCTTTATGCCAACCATGACGTCGTCGTGAACGGAAATAACAGCCGCAGCCGCCTCTATCGTAGTGAGATCATTACCTGCAGCAAACAGTCCCCCTAACACGCAGAAAGCCGGCATCTGGTTATCGTCCATTCCAGATCTTGCAATCAGGTCCTCTCCATCAGTGATCATCCTTGCGATCAGCGCTTTTGTGGGCCTGTCTGCGTAGCCCTGGTAGGTACCACAGGCTCCGAATGCTGCCTCAAAACGCAACTGGTAGGCCCTGACATCGAAGGGTTGAGCCTTGAGCAACTGCCACATGACCCGAGCAGATTCGCCGTAGTGAGACAGATCCCCTGCCAACTTGCCCGAATGAGCAAAGTAGCCCTTGCGATCCTTGAAGTGAGCAGCATCCGGCTGTCTGAACAAAAGATCGCCTGTATTCTCGATCAGACCGATGTGTTCCTGATCATACAGCCAGTGCAACCCCATAGAGGCTGCGTCTGCCGTTAGCACGCCAAGAATAGCGTTTTGTCTATCCATGGCAACTACATGGCCATACCATCAGATTCCTTGTATCGAGCGATCAAATAGAAGACGACGCACAGAGCCAACGGAAGCAAAGCAGCAACCGGCTCGGCAATAGCTGCAAAGAACGCGATTACCAGAAACATGAGGCTAGCGGCAACCAACAGGTTGTCAGCGGCTTCGGACATCAGAATTTTGAAGTTATTCAAGACTTTTCCTCAGAAAATTAAGAGATTGGGGTAGCGAAGTCGGAGTACCCGTGAACGCACCCTACTACCGAGATTGTAACCCCGCCAGGTCATGATACCCAATGCGACCAAGCTTTGATATTGCAAAATTTGTCTATGGACAGTGGCGATCTTACACTCAGAATGATACTGAAATAGTGAAAAATCTTGTCGAACCTTGGTCTACCTGACTCGCAAACACCATTTCGCGCAACTGTCATTCAACACAACGGATAAATGCGAACAAGAATTCGCCTCTCCATACATACCGTAGGCGACATGAAGCTACCTGGCCGTTGCAGTACTAGTCGTCATGGCCAGACAACCTAGACGTTATGTAGTGACCAGCCCATCTCAAGAGCGTGGATTATCATTGAGATGGGAAATACCAATAACAGAGCCATAATTGAGAGGACAGGTCATTAGAGAGTTTAGCAAGTACATCGGTCTGAGGGTATGACACTGTATTCCCTAGCAGAAAAAGGAAAATGATGCTGAGAGATAATGCAGCGATAAACAGGGTTACAGATCTGGACCATAAAGTCGTAACGCCAGGTTAAATGATGTAACACTGTGTTACGAGCACAGGAGTCAATACTGGTCTTCAGGCTGTGTTGCCAGCATCAACGGTAATCGTCGTCCCTGTGATTGCACTCGCAGCATCAGACAAGAGATAAACCAGCGCCGAAGCCGCCTCGTCCGACGACGCGAGTCTTCTCAACGCTGATCTGCGCGCTATTTGATCAAGCTGTGCTTTATTGATTCCTTCTGTCATAGCAGTGGCCATATACCCCGGAGCGAGTGCGTTCACAGTAATATTGGCTTTGCCCAACTCCCGAGCCAGGCTTTTTGTAAATCCTGTCATTGCAGATTTACTGGCAGCGTAGACGGATAAGCCATTGAATCCCGTGTTCGCTATGATTGAAGACACATTTACAATTCGCCCTTCGCCACGCCGAAGCATTGATCGTGACAAGTATTTAGTCAGGAGAATGGTAGCAGTCACATTCACCGTTATGGTCTCAATGATCTGAGACTCGTGCATAGTGCCCAGCACACCATCATGAGCAATTGCCGAATTGTTAATCAACGCATAGGGAATACCATAATTTTTAACGGCTGCCGTACACCAGGCATGGATATCACTAATCTGGCTCATGTCCAGAGTATCAAAAAATACGCAGCCTTCGTATTGGCGCTCAAGCTCAGATAACTCCTCAGACCTTATTCTTGATGCAACCAGTATCGAATAACCTTCCTTGAGCAACAACCGAGTGATCGCCAAACCCAACCCTTTTCCTCCGCCTGTGACGAACACTAATCGGCTATCCACTTCGTTATCCTCTTTTAAGCTTACCGGATGCAGATATTGGTATGCTCTCGATCACTTTGATAAAAACAGGAACTTTGTACGCCACAAGGCTCTTGCTGCAGTGATCACTAACACTCTGTACGGCCGCATCCAGATCTCTTTCTTCCGATGTCAACACGATAGTGGCCTCAAGCAGATTACCAGCTATTGAATTCTTTCGACCGCTAACTATCGCTCTGGAAACGAAGTCCAGTTTCTCTATGTGGCGCTCCACTTCCTCAGGCATCACTTTATTACCACCCACATTAATTGAACCGTTCAGCCTACCTTTAAAAATCACCCTGTTACCCACTACTTCAAGCAGATCACCCGTATCGTGCCAACCTTGATCATCAAATATGGGGATCGATCGATCGGCGTATGTTTGTACGTTCGCCAAAGACTGAATCAACAATGTATTGGTTTCAGAAATTGCTAGCCTTATTCCACCTATGGTCTGGTCTATCCAAGCTGCCGGAAATCCCTCTTCACCATCATGTACCGCAAATCCTACGCCAGCTTCGGTTGACGCATATATGTGAGTGATATGGCCAGCCGGAAATTGAGTCGCAAGTGTCTTGATGAGACGTCCATCAACTATTTCACCGCCTAACGTGATCTGGCTAATATCAAGATTTGCAAATTGCTCAATCATCAGAAGATGCCGCCAGAGTGTGGGCGTTCCTGACAAGGCTGTTACACCTTGCTTGACGAGGTAGTCAACTCTTTTTGCCAAAGGGGCGTCACTCTTTGAAACTACCAATGAGGCTCCGCTAAGCAAAGCCTGTAACACCACCTGTAATCCGGCAAATCTTGCAGGATCGTACAGTAGACCCCAACGTAGCGATACATTCTTCGTAGACCGTGCCACTGTACGGCACAAGCTTTCCAAGGAATGGTTAACGTATCTGGACATCCCGGTGGTACCTGACGTAGGTAACATCCACTGTGTATCTACCACAGGATGCAACTGCACATGACTACCATCAACTGACAGTATTTCCGATGACTGTGTTTCCAATTCCACAGATACAGGGATTGGCCAAGTAGAGAGATCAACTGACTCATCTACAATAACAGCATCAATGTCTATATCATCCAGAACACTTGAAACCAATCGCGAGCAGGAATTCTCTGGCACAAGTACTAAACATCGTGCGAAACCATCAAGGAATAGAAGCGACTTGATGAAGTGCTCTGGATTGCCTTGCACAGCTACGATTTTGCCACGTAGTTCTTTGTACTTCACTCGCTGCTGAGTGCAATCAACCCTTAACTTCTCCCATGCAAACGTGTGGGAGCCGCTCCTGAGCTCGAATCGCGTGTTGACAACTGAACTCAAAACCTGCATGGCTATTTTGCTATTCTGTGCGATGAATAAGTCTCGTACATATCGCATAACTCCCCATACGTTGACGGGTAAAAGGGTGTTTCCATCACGCTAAACGGGTCGTATCCCAGTTCGCTCTCAAGTTCAGCCACCAGTATCGCAAACCCAAGTGAATCAAGGCCTGATTCGAGCAGGACCAACTCTCTGTCAATAACGTGAGGTAGCGATACTGACTGTCGCTTTGCCACTAACAATAGCGCGCGTTGAATAGTATCTGTCAACCCCATAACCAATCTCGTTGAAAGCTCTTAAAATAGACCCTGAGCCAGCTATAGGTGGCGACTCGCCATTCAGGAAATCAAGCAATACCATCCGGTACGAATATCGCATGACGTCACTGATCAACGGTGGTTGCCACCCACCTGCTGTCATACTCCAACTAGCAGGTGACCAAACGTCATACAAGAACTGTGCAAGGCTAATCTGGCATAGATTCCATTCTCCAGCAATAGCCTGAATCGCTATTTCTTGCCAGACCGCAAGCAAAGTGCACTGTACTGTATAGCCATAACTATGCCATGACGTAGAAGATGCCAGCACCGTGAGTTAGCTGGCGTTTTCAGGCGACGTGTTGAGCGTAATCGCCCAACGATAACGACCGACTACGCTATATACCGGGACAAGGAAAATAGACAAGGTTCAAATACCCTCTAGATCATCCCGCGCCTTATACTACACTGCCAACTTTGGACGTACAGTATCTTTACCCTAGTGATGCATAAAATTTCGAGTCCAGGAGCTTATAGAGCTGTATATAAGTACCGGAGGCGGCCCCCACTGCACGGAGTTTTTACTGGATTGAGGCGGGCCGCGCAGGCTTGGTCACTCTAAGCCTGCGCGGCCCCGAGAGATCCAGAAAAAATGAATACAGCGGGGGCCGCCTCCGGTACTTGGATGCTGCTATAGAAGCAGCGAAGCGGTTCTGGGTGGGGCCGCCTAGGCCGAATTTTTATGCATCACTAGGGTTTAGCTGTCACATAACTTATCTGCATTGGTACGTAACCCAGCTCCTGTAAACATTTCCTATGTTTTTCATCTGCATACGGAACGTTGAAGTAGAAATCCTTATAGCGAAGAGATGGAATTGCCTCGAGAGGCTGAATAGCTTCCTTTACCAGGTAAATAACTTGATCTAGCTTTTCACAATCCATTGTTGGACAAAAAACAATGCCCACAGAATTATCGAATTGTACATACACACTGCCTACTACAACCGTATCGCTAATTATCAAGTACCAGCAGCGATAGGGATGGTTTGACACAAAGTACGAGTGTTCTTCATATGAGGGCAATTCAACGTGGCTTATAGAATGCTCTCTAGACCCTAGTAGTCTATACAACACCTCTATTTGCAATTCAGTGGGAGCAACTTGTTCAAATGTCAGGTTACTCATGTAAACCTGATTTCCTTTGTACGTTCCAATTCTCAACTGGAAAATCAACGTCAAGTTTGCGGTATCCTTTGCAGGCAAATATCGCTTTTTGTAACGTCATGCAAATTACCAGAACTTCATTGTCATTTTTTTTGATTACGTGGTCTCTTGATGGATTAAATTTGTAGCCATGGATTTCGTGTAGTTTTATAACATTGATGTTGTCGTATAATATTTCGGCGTTGACACTCTCCACACACAACACATCAAAAGCAAACTTGTAAAAACACGACGGCACAATTCCTCCTATTCCCAGCGCACTTTCCTCCCCGATGTAAAATCCCCATGAGGTGGTTTTTTTTTCGATGTCCCAATCTGCAAAATTAATAAAACCTACATCACGTCCATGATATTGAATTATCCAATTATAGTAATTTTGTCTACTGAAATTCCCTTCTATCCAGTGTCTTTGTGCATCAATATCGTGTGTTACATCCGTGTTCATGAATTTTGTAACACGATCCTTCAACCGCCAGTTCAGTAGTTTTTCCGCATCATCCACATCCAGTTCTCTGAACGAAATCATGGTGAGTCTTGGTGACTCAGCTGACAGGTAACTTTACCTACCCACAAATGATGCTCGCTGCACATTCATATATTTCCAGGTTTACATAAAAAAAATCCGGTATATTCACCGGCAGTATCAAGCTTATTTTTTGCTGTAATTCATAAATTGCCATAGTTTCTCTGCAGTATCCCAGTCCTCAGGCGTATCAATATCATGTGCATCCAGCTCCCCAAGAACGATTGCAGCGGTGCATTTTGTCAGGAACGAACGCTCCTTGAGAAATTGCTGCGTTCTCGCCCAGTACATCTGTGCAGCATCATGGTACGTATCCTCCAGGTCCTGTGATCGTGTGAGTCGGTATTCATCCCACAGCATGTCAAGCATGCCTTTATCAGACACAGTCAAGCTACGCTTGATAGGATGCGGGTTTTTCTGAACCGCAATGACTGAATCGTTGCCCACCTCATGTAGCTTCTCGTAGCCATTGATTATCAAATCAGGCGACACAAACGGTCCTGTTGCAAGTAGACAACATATTGCGTCGTATCGCCTCCCGCACTGGCTCAATCGTTCCAGAGTCTCGAATATCGGCGAAGCCATACTCACGTGATCATCAGCGTTCTCTGGGCTTCTGAGAAACGGGACTTCGGCTCCATATGTTCGCGCCACCTGGGCAATTTCTTCGGAATCAGTCGACACGACAACACTGTCGAATATTTCAGAATTCATGGCAGCCTTAATTGCATACGAAATAATAGGCTTGCCCTGAAATATCCTGATGTTCTTACCGGGTATTCTCTTGCTTCCACCTCTGGCAGGGATGATCGCTATTGATGACATGAGGTTCAATATGCTACACAGGCACAGGTTTTGACTGGAGACAGAATGCGATGACTATGCCATGGCAGTAGCACCAGAATTCCCTAGTGTTAGCTCTGATTTAGAATGACGAATAAAGTAGTTCTCTGCGTCCGCTAACCCGATTGAATATCAGCAACGAGTTATGGAATCGCTATTCATGGGTTGTAACACATCTGTCTTTCAGACGTGGTGATTTGGCAGGAAACCTGATCCAATTGGCTGGACTATTGACGTACGCGGTTGGCATTCTCTTTTGGGTGGCTGTCACACCTTTTTACAGTTACTCTGCTAGCGAGGCTCACAGAATGTCGTATTATTTTGAAGAGAACCGGTGGGGTGAGCGATATCTACCCGATATCAATCGAGACGCATTTGCAGAGGCTAGATGCAGCGATGTGTACGTCAGGGATCTCGATATTGACCTGTCGCCTAAAGATACGCTGCACATCGTCATCGGTAGTGACTCAGGTCTGATGTTACGTCACCTTGCCGAAAATCTTCAAGCACCAGGATCCCTGGCAATTGTCATAGAATTAGCCGAAATCAAGGGTTACGTCGATGTCGAATACCATGCTTTGCTATCTCATTACAGCGCTGCAAGCACTCCACCCAAGGTTGCACTGCTGGGTGCAGATGCCTTCACAGATCAGGATCAACTGGCCCCCTATAAGACATGGTTCTTCAAGAAAACTGTGAAGTTGCACAGGTCTCACTGTTGTTATTCTGACTACACGAGCCAGTATACTCGTCTCTTCAAAGACATAAAACTCAGCGCATCTGAACAATCCGTACAGCTACAAAGCTCTTTAGGGATGCAACGTTTCACTGAAATTCAACTGGTAAACGCTGCCGACAATGTGTCCCGATTCGATAACTTTCCAGTGATAGGAGAGGGTAAAACTGCTGTTGTACTTGCAGGTGGTCCCTCGTTAGAGGATCACATGGATTGGGTGGTTGAAAACCGCGAGTCGTTATTTGTCATTGCAGTATCAAGGCTGTGTGACAAGCTGATGAAGCTGGACCTGAAACCTGATCTTGTGGTAGCAGTTGATCCAATACCCTACATGTACGAGGTAAGCAAGCACGGGGTCTTGTGGAACGATGTTCCTTTAGTCAATAGCTACCACCTAGCGCCCACTCTGCTGCAGCAATGGCAGGGGCCTCATTACTACATAGGACACCAACTTCCGTGGGACAAATTTAACAAAAGCCTTGAAGTAACCAGTATCGGCACAGGCCCTACGGTGGGACATACTGGTGTCATCGCAGCAGGACACCTGGGATTTACTACCATACTGATGGCGGGAGCGGACTTTTGCTACAGCTCTGCCGGTGGTACACACGTAGCAGGCACTCCAGAAGCCGCACTTCGAACGTTACCTAGTGGCTACGATGCGCAGGTTACTACATACAGCGGTAGAATCGCTGGCACGAGCATAGCCTTGCTGCGTAGCATAGACGCCATGGACAAGCTTGGTAAAATACTCAATGCTGACACTACCAGACTATTTAATTTAAGTAGCGAGGCAACTAGACTGGATTCAATTCCCCTTATCAGCAAAGAAGAGGTGGTTCTAGACTCATTGAAGCCGCAATTTGATTCCAGTGAACCCTATAGTCCAACGCCTGCAAGTCTTCAAAGGCTTGGCCGCGAACTGCATAACAGTCAAAGAGCTTTCAGCAACATTGTGGAAATTTGCAAGAAAGCATTAGTGTGTGTCGACTACATTTACGAACGCGGAGAAAGAAAGGCAACGCCAGCTCACCATAAACGCCTCAACAACCTTGAGGCCAGACTGACGAAGTTTGATCACCACGTGAAAACTATCAAGCATTACAGAGCTACGGACTTTTTGAAGTTACAGACTCCCTCTGGCTTTCAGGCCAAAAGCCTGATGGAGATGGAAGACTGGGCACGCTCCTATTACGGTATAATAATGGAAGGTGCCGAACAGTTGACCGTGTTTCTGAGAATCGCACAGAAGAAGGTAGTACTGCGAAAGTCAGAATATAACAAGGCAACGTCTATTTCGGATTTGATAGAATCGTGGAACGCTGACGATACACCCGCACGAGTGCTGTCACTAGATGTTGACAAGGTTCCTAGCGAGCTAGACAAGTCAAGAATTTACGACGCACAAGCTTCGGTGAGGGCGTCTATACTAAAGGCCAGAAGTAAATCAGAATACGAAACTAAACACGCCAAAAGTATCATTCATAATTGCATCAACTCAGTCATGTTCCTGTTTGATAACAAGAGCACTGATGAGCTTGTGAGCCTGTTAGACGCCATCAGCGATCGCCACTGGCCAAATGAAGCTCTGGTAAATTTCATTGATGGCTTAATCCATGAGCTAGAGGCAAAAATTAGTACCGCAGCAACGCTGTATCAGAAATCCATAGACAGCTGCAATGACACCCTCGACAAATCTGAAACCGATATGGATACTGCTGGTCGGTTAATTCAGACAGCGCTTATTCGTATCGTACAATGCCATCTTGAAATGAGTAATGGTCAGGATGCAGAAGTCGCACTGGCCATGCTGAGTCAGCTGAGTCCTCATTATCTATGCAGTCACGCGAAACTGTTGGAAATGCTAGAGCATCCAGAAGATGCCATTACGCAGGTTGAACAATACATCAGTCTATGCCCTAATGATTGGCGCGCAGTGCGACAGCTGTCAGATCACTACCGAAATCTTGGCGCTGTTGAATCAGCAGAACTGGCGTCTCAGCTTGCTGAGCAAACACGTATGGCGATAGATTCTGGAATGAGTCGGAAGGCTGCATGACACGATACGACACAGGATCGGGCAGACGCATGCCCCCTGTGGGGTGGTCTGTGGCAACCCTGAAAATTCTATCAGGCCGCTTGCGAGTAGCCCGCCGCATCGTACAGAACTTCAATAACACGATCCTGATCCTGTTCGGTCATTGAACCGAAAATGGGCAGAGACAACGTTCTTGAATAGTAAGATTCAGCGACAGGATAATCACCGAGGCGATGTCCTGCCTGCTGATAGTAAGGTTGCGTGTGAACTGGAATATAGTGAACATTTACGCCGATACCCTGAGTAATCATTGCCTGATAGAGTCTCAACCTCTCCACGCCTCCGTCTTCGGGTTCTCCAACCAGGATAGGAAACAGGTGATAGGAGGAATAGCCATATCCCGCCTGAAAGGGCAGTGAGTAATTCAACGGATCCAGCAAACTCTTGTAGCGCAAGGCCAGCCTGTGTCTTTGCTCTACATAGTTGTCGAGACGTATCAGTTGACTAAGCCCCAACGCCGCATGGATGTCTGTCATTCGATAATTGAGACCCAACGTCAGCTGCTCATATCTCCAGGGTTCGTCTACCGCATCACCGACCCGCAAGCGTTTGCGCACTCCATGAGTTCTGTGCAACGACATTTTTTCATGCAAATCGGGACAGTTACACAACGCAGCACCACCCTCTCCAGTAGTAATTATCTTGACTGGATGAAAACTGAACACAGTTATGTCGCTGTAGATGCAGGCACCAATGGGTGTTCCAAAATACCGGCCACCGATTGCATGAGACGCGTCCTCGATGATTCTGAACCCGAATTCGTCTGCCAACAGTCTTATCGCTTTCAGGTCACACGGTTGACCCGCAAAATCTACAACGATCAAGACCGAGGGCATCTGGCCTCCCGCTTTCTGCCTGATGCGTAGCTTCAGTTCGAGTGCCTCGGCGCATAGATTGTAAGTACGCGGGTCTATGTCTACAAAATCCACGGCTGCACCGCATAAACGAATACAGTTAGCCGTGGCGACAAAAGTATTGGGTGTTGTCCACGCAAGGCCACCTGGAGCCAATTCCAGTGCCAGACAAGCCAAATGCAAAGCAGACGTTGCACTGTTGACGGCGACGGCATGGCTAGCACCACAGTACGCCGTCAAAGCATCTTCAAACCTTGCAACGACAGGACCTTGAGTAATGAAGTCTGAGCCGAGAACTTCCACGACTGCATCAATGTCTTCCGGCAGAATTTCCTGACGTCCGTAAGGAAGACGTTTCACAATGGTTTTTCTACCGGGAAGTTTGCGTTCTGCATGGCCTATGCAGCCTTGGATCGGTCTTGACCGTTAAGCCAGAAACGCAAGGCGTCTACTCCCATCCAGTCTGTATTGGAGTCACTGGTGTACTCGAATCCTTCGGGAACTCTGATGCCGTCCTTTATACGAGCTGGGTCTTCAGACCATCCATTGATCGCCGGCAGGATCTTGTAATAGTCCGAATATTCATAGGTGTTGTAGGAGTCCTCAGCACTGATCATCTGCTCATGCAGTTTTTCACCCGGTCTTATACCAACAATGTCATGCCGAGCAGCAGGTGCTACGGCCTGAGCTATGTCGCCTATCCTCATGGAAGGGATCTTGCGGATAAATATCTCACCTCCCACCATGTCATTAAAAGCCTTCCACACGGCTCCCACACTCTGCTCAAGCGAGATCATAAAACGGGTCATGCGCAGATCCGTAATGGGCAGGACACCACTATGAGCCAGCTGTGAAAAAAACGGGATGACCGACCCTCTGGACCCCATTACATTGCCGTAGCGAACCACGGCAAAACGAGTCCCGCCAAATCCACTGTACGAGTTGCCTGCAACAAACAGCTTGTCCGAAGCCAGCTTGGTGGCACCGTACAAATTGGCTGGACTACTCGCTTTGTCTGTTGATAAAGCCACCACCCTTTTCACCTTTCGGTCAATGGCGGCATCGATAACGTTCATGGCACCATCAATGTTGGTCTTGATACACTCAAAGGGATTGTACTCAGCGGAAGGTACTATTTTCATGGCGGCTGCGTGAACCACGTAGTCCACTCCCTCCATGGCTCGATAAAGTCTTTCCTTGTCTCGAACATCACCAATAAAAAAACGTACTCTCGGATCTTGACCAATCAAGCTGGCCATATCCCATTGTTTCATCTCGTCACGCGAGTAGATTATAATTTTACGAGGCTCATGATGGTCAAGAACCTCACGAACGAAAGCATGGCCGAAAGAGCCTGTGCCACCCGTCACCAGTATCGTCGCATCATTGAACAAGAGCGTTTCCCCGAAAGGTAATTCTGACTAGCCTGCCGGCGCGTTTAAACGTGTCATTGTCAAACAACAATCTGGCTCCAGTGCCATACCAGCCTAGCTCGCTGCATGTAGGATGCCGCAGACACCGAAACCCTCCCCCCATGTAACCCGTTGCCGCCGGTAGTGCTGATAGTGATCTCGAGCAGCTGCAAACGGCCACGTTACTTGAGTGCGAAATGGTGTACCCTGCGCTCATCGAACGGTTCTGAAAAGATCAAAAGGGAACAAGGTTCAACACCTTGGCTGCCCCCGCAACTGTAAGTGATGCGAACTCGCTGTAGGCCCACTGGACTAATCCTCCGGGAAGGGTGCGAGATACCCGGCATAGCCGGCCATCACGAGCCAGGAGACCTGCCGTCACGATACCGTTTCCACAGCCAGGCGGGGAGTCTGGTGGTTCCCGGGTTTCTGTGTATCAGAGTTGTTCACTCTGCACGGTGTCCACTGCCACACCCCCTCGCCTGACTCTCACATGAGGTAGCGCGGGGTGCGTTTCTGCCGCAGGCGTTGTAACAGGCTCTCGACCTGGCTGCTGATCACGACTGTGATAGCCGCCGGGCCTACGCTCGCCCAGACAACAGAACCTGCCTCTGAACAGTTGCAGGCGATTACCATCATCGGTAAGGATCAGACGCAAACCGGTGATGTGATCGACGACGAGCAATCCGTCAGTAGCAGCCGCATTAGTCGAGAGGAACTCACGAGAACGCCGAGCGCTCTGGCCGAGATAATATCTCGGGAAACCGGCGTACAGTATCAGCAATCCGGCGGTTTCGGCAGTTATGCAAGCGTCAGCATCCGTGCTGCAAGTGCCGCCCAGACGGGGGTCTATCTGGACGGCATATTGCTGAACTCGGGCGGTAACCCTGTTGTTGATCTGTCAACGCTGGAAATATTGAATCTAGGCTCGGTGGATATCTACCGCGGCAGCACGCCCCTGCAACTGGGCCACGCCGGTATCGGCGGAGCTGTCAATCTCAATACACTTGAACCCGGCAAGAATCCTGAAACGAGAATTCGGTTGGGGCTTGGGAGCTACTCCGAGCGTGGTATACAGGCCTCACATCAATCAGCGCGAGAGGCCTTGAGCTTTGTAACAGCGGTCAGTTATCGGGAGAGCAAAAACAATTTTTCGATTATCAATAACAAGCGCACTCCGCTCAACAACGATGATGATGAGCGGCAGAGTCGCCAAAATGCTCAGGCTCAAAGATCTTCTATGCTGTTGCAAGGTGGTTACCGGCACAGCAAGGATTCGCGCACCAGTCTGACGTTGCAAGCTGCTACAAAGTCCATGGGTGTTCCGCAATGGCGCAACAGCGCATACAACTCCGCAAGCTTCGACACACTGTCAACTCAGCTGCAGTTATCGCATGTGCAGGATAACGTCAAGGCATGGAACACCAGACACAGCCTTTACTGGCACGTTGATGATTCCCACTTCAAGGATGTGCTAGCTCAGATAGGCCTAGGCGCTGACGATCGCCACTACGACACGGACACATTGGGTGCAAAAACCTATTGGGAGTACCCCACGAACAAGGGTGTCGCTGGCCTGTCGATGGATTTCCGCTCTGAGCGTCTCAACTCATCAGACCGTCTGGATCGTGTTGCCGACTACACAGCCGAACAGCAGCAGTGGCTAACCGCCTTGCACTACACCTGGTTTGACAGTAGTGACAAATGGACGGTAACACCAGCCTTACGCTGGCAACACAACACACTGTCTGGCAATAGACTGAAGAATGGTGACCGGGTATCAGAACGCGAGCGAGCCTCTCATGCAGGCGCACAATTTGGCATCAGTTTCCGGCCTGTGCCTCATACTCATTTCTCGATGAACGTAGGTACGTTCTATCGGACACCTTCCTTTGGCGAACTCTACGGATCCATCGGATTGATCGACGGTAACGATGAACTGAATCCTGAGAAAGGTATCAACGCCGATATCGGCATCAGCTGGGACAACGATTCGCTCTCATTCGGTAGCTCACTATTCGTGAGTGACAGAGAAGATCTGATCGTGACTGCATTCGATTCCAGAGGTGTTGGCAGGCCCGTCAATTCAGGCAAAGCCCATGTCAGTGGCATCGAAACGTCAGTGCAATGGACCATCAATCCACACTGGGCCGTCAGCAGCAATCTGACGTGGCAAACACCTAAGAGTGTCGACAGACTCTCCGGTTTCTATGACAAGTTTTTACCGGGAGAGTCACAGCTTGCCTGGTTCACACGAGCCCAGTACTCCCGTTTACTCTGGACGTTCTGGTACGAGGCTGACGTACAGCGAAAACGATTCTATGATCGTGCGAATGTGTTGCCGGCAGCAGACAACACGCAACACTCAATTGGCATGAGTTGGCTGGGCTCGGAATGGAATGCCACAATAGGTGTTCAGAACCTCAGCGACACTAACGTCGAAGACTTCAATGGTTTCCCCAAACCAGGTAGACACTGGTCCCTGACTGTCACCCGCATACTATGAATTTATGTGCAGAATTTATGTGCGCCCTCTCGAATATGTCCAGATTACCTATTCCGTCTTCTTTTCGTTCACCCACTATCACAAGCTAATGGTAAATCCCGTCATGATAAAACCTTACTCTTTACAGTCAAACAGAAGCAATTCCGTAATGTCCTCACTTCCTTTCACGCCTCAAACCGTACTGCTCACGGCAGCGCTGGTCTTGATCAGCGCCTGTAGCTCAAGCGGTGAAGATGAGCCAGATACGATAAACCCCGATACGATGAACCCCGGCACGGATACCACGCCACCCGCCAATCCACCATTGGGCTCAAGTGAGGACGCTCAGTATGGGTTCTTTGCATCACGAGCTTCTGATTACACCAGTGGTCGAGTCGACAGGATTTCCCTTAACGATGGCAACACCGTGGATGGAATGTTTCCCGGTACGCTCTCCGATATCGCAGTAACCACAGACAACGAAAATCTCTACGAGATTGGTCGATTTAATCTGGATTACGTGACGCGCTATGACCCATCAGACACTTCAATAGTGGATTACCAGATCTCTGTCATCGAAGGTGAGGAAGTCACTTCCAATCCTCAGGCCATCGCATTCATTGATGATACCAAAGCCTACATGACACGCCGCAGCAGTGACAAGTTGTGGATTATCGATCCTGATCCGGAAACTAATGCTGAGTTCAAGATCGGCGAGATCGATCTGGGAGCTTACGATACCGATCTACCCAACATGACCGACGCTATCATTGTCGACGACAAGCTTTTCGTCCTCGTCGAGCGGTTGCAAGAACTGGAAAGCGGCAGCCAGATACCTGATAAGAGTGGCTATCTGGTGGTCATCGACACACGTACCGATACAGAAATAGAAACGATGCAGAGTCCGGGTGACCTCAAAGGTATCGAACTTCTCGTAAGAAACCCGACTGCACTGCAATACAACGAAGAGACCGGCGAGATCTATGTGGTAGGCCGAGGAAACTACTTTAAAAACGAAATGATTACCACAGACTTTCACAGCGGTGGAATAGAGGTAATCGATCCTACAACTTACGAGCATTCGCTGTTACTGGACGATGGCACCGATGATGACAACGAGGGCTACTTTGTGGATGCCGTGGTAATCAATGCAAACCTGGGTTACCTGCTGACTTACAAAGAATTCACAGTGACAACACTGCGAACCTTCAATCCCACCACCGGCATCCTGATGGATACACTGATCGAAGGACTGCAGGATGTGGACATCACGCTCATTGAAGAAGGACCCGATAATCATTTGTGGGTAGGAATAAACGACGCCACCCCAGGGTTTTACCGTATCGATCTGGCTACCGGAGAACTGGACAGTGATCGTATCGCCACCGAGCTGATACCCCTGGATCTTGTGTTCATCAGCGTTCCTGCCGAAGACTGAGAAAATGACCTATCAGCGCTACATGTTGCTACTCGTAGCGCTGGTATTTTTTCTGTCTATCGTCAGCTTGTGCCTGGGCCAGAGTTGGGATTCACCCGCTGACGTTTTCCTGCTGCCGTTTACTGATCCTGATGCAACCACGGCTGTCATCGTGCGTGAGATACGCCTTCCACGCACGCTGATTGCCATTGTTGCCGGACTATCGCTGGGACTATCCGGTGCAGCCATGCAGGGTCTGCTTCAGAACCCTCTGGCCAGTCCAGGCCTGGTAGGCAGCGCCAGTGGCGCAGCGTTAGGCGCAGTCTCTGCCCTGTATTTTTTTAACGATGTATGGCATCCGCAGTCGGTACCACTGGCTGGCATGAGCGGTGCACTTATTGCCACCGGCTTCGTCTATTTGATGGCAGGGCGAGATGCAACGGTATCGACCTTGATTCTTGCAGGCGTCGCTGTGAATGCACTGGCAGGAGCATTACTGTCGCTACTATTGAATCTGGCACCCAGTCCCTTTGCAGTCAGAGAACTGGTTTTATGGACTCTGGGCGATCTGTCTGATCGTAGTTTGCAAGATCTATGGGTCATGTTACCTTGCACACTGGCAGGATGGATTTTGCTCGCTGGCTGTGGACGTTCCCTTGACGCATTAAGTCTGGGAGAACGCACGGCTCGCAGCATGGGCATCAACACCTACTTGATATCATGGCGCGTATTCATCGCCATATCATTATGCGTAGGTGCAGCTGTCGCCACCACTGGCATGATCGGCTTCATCGGCCTTGTCATTCCGCACCTTCTTCGCCCGCTAGCCAACCATCAACCTGGAAAACTACTACCACTAGCCGCCGCAGGAGGCGCTGCCATGCTGCTCACTGCAGACATATGCGTCAGATTGATAGATATGTATACCGATTTACCTGTACCACTAAAAGTAGGCGTATTGACGGCGCTAGTCGGTGCCCCGTTTTTTCTCGTTCTCATCCTGAAAACTCGCAGTGAATACTTACGTTAGGCAGCCACCGCGGAGACCGGTCGTGAATGCATGCTCTTGGAGCACTCAATGAGTAAATCAGAGCGTCTCAATGCGGCGGAAGTCAGCGTCATCAAATCCGGTCGTAGGCTGCTGGATAATGTTTCGTTAACCGCATCAGGTAGCGAACTCATCGGCCTGATCGGGCCAAATGGTGCGGGCAAGTCGACGCTACTCTCCATTCTCGCCGGTATTGATACTCCAGACAGCGGACTGGTGCAGATAGACCATCAGCCCATTGGCAAGCTTGGTATTCAGACACGCGCTCGAACCATCGGATGGCTGGAACAATCAGGAAGCGTTCACTGGCCAATCAGCGTGGAAAGGCTGGTCATGCTAGGCAGAATTCCACATCTACCAGCCTGGAGCCAGGCAACCCACGTTGATCAACAGGCAGTCGAGAGGGCATTAGCGTTGGCTGACTGTTTATCCTTTCGAACGCAATCGGTAACGACGCTGTCAGGCGGCGAGCGCTCTCGAGCATTGTTGGCCAGAGCGCTTGCCGCTGAACCTGATGTATTGTTTGCCGATGAACCGGTCTCTGCACTGGATCTCGGACATCAGTTGCAAACGATGCAACTACTTCGAGAGTTTGCATCAGGAGATCAGTGTGCTGTAGTGGTCTTGCATGATCTGTCACTGGCCGCTCGCTATTGTGACCGACTTTATCTGATGTACGAAGGGAGAATAGCTGCGTCAGGTTCTGTTGCCTCTGTTCTGAGCCCACAAAATCTGGCTTCGGTTTATGGCGTCAGTGTAATCAGTGGCTGTGACGAGGTGCCGTGGATTGTTCCCGTTGCAAGGCTCTAGCTCAAACCATTCATGAGATCACCAAATCCGTCGGCGCCCCCTTTTCCAGTAAAGCGACTACGCCTGCTTTCTGGTGTCCCCTGCCAGCAATTGAATAAACTCGGATGCAATGACTGGTTTGCTGCATAGATAGCCCTGAAATTCGTCACATTTTAATGCGCGGATGTGCAGTAACTGGGCGCGCGTTTCTACGCCTTCCGCTACCACAGAAAGGCCAAGGTCATGCGCCAGAGAAATTACTGCCTTGACAATCGGCATTGGCTTGACTTCGGATTCAATCTCACGAATAAAAGACTGATCGATCTTAAGCTGATCAAGCGGAAATCGCTGAAGGTAACTGAGGGATGAGTAACCCGTGCCAAAATCGTCTATGGACAATCGAATACCAAGATCTTTCAGACGTTGTAGCTTGACGATATTAGACTCAGCATTTTCCATAATCATGTTCTCAGTCAACTCGATAATAAGTGACTCCGGGGGGAGCTTGCTCTCCTCGAGTGCACACTGAACGGTATCGATAAAATCTGGCTCATGCAGTTGTCTGATTGAAACGTTTACAGCAATCTTGAACGAGGGGTATCCTGCATCGAGCCAGACCTTTGTCTGACGGCACGACTCCCGTAAAACCCATTCACCAATGGACACGATCATGCCGGAATTTTCGGCCAATTCTATGAAATTGACAGGGGATACGAGACCCAGCTCAGGGTGCAACCAGCGAACCAGAGCCTCTGCGCCTATTATAGAGCCTGTAGCGACATTCAGTTTTGGCTGGTAAACGACAAATATCTCTCCATTATCAACTGCGGTACGCAAGCCATTCTCGATACTGAGTAGTTCACGCGCCTTGGCATCCATGTGATCTGAATAGATCGCAAATGCACAATCAGTTCGGCGTCTTGCATGACGCATGGCAGTCTCTGCGTTGTTGATCAGCAGCTCAACTGTATCTCCATTGTGACCCACTATCGAAACGCCTATACTCACTGAGAGATATATCGACTGACCGGCCACTAAAAAGGGCTGGTCTAGTGCTTCTGCAAGTGCATTAGAATGCGCTGTCAACGATTGCTCGACTCCCGACGCCTTGTTCAGAGGCAACAGCACTGCGAATCGGTCGCCTTCAAGCCGTACTAATGTGGCTACCGGATTAGGAGACGGTGCCTTGGACAACCACGGTTGCTTTTTACCCTGTCTAAAACAGTCAATCATTCGTTGACTAAAGCAAACCAGTACTTCATCGCCAGAGGCGGGACCCAGGGAATTATTGATTGATTTAAATCTGTCGATATCTACCAGTATGAGCGCGCATAGCTTTTCACCCACGTTCGGAGTGGATTGACTCCATTCAATCTGATTGCGCAAAACCTGAGAGAACCAGGTACGGTTGGGCAAATCTGTCAATGGATCCACTTCACTCATACGCTTTTGCCAGGCAATAGCTGTTAGCGTATTACGCATTCTAAGAGCCAGTTCACTAGCGTCGATAGGTTTTGCCAGAAAATCTGTTGCACCCAGTTTCAATGCTTTCAGTTTGGTTGCACCATCGTTAGCTGATGTCAGTACGATAACCGGCAAATAACGCAGTTTTTCATCCTGTCTGATGAGCTCCAGTATGTCGTACCCAGTCACCATGGGCATTACAAGATCCAGCAGTAGAACGTCCGGCAACTCTTTTTTGAGGCGATCCATAGCCAGTGTCGAATCACTCACCGCAACGAAATTCCGATAGCCTTCAGATTCAAGATGAATCTGCAGAACCTCCATGTTCAGCTGTTCATCATCGACCATCATGATCTTTGCATCACCTATGAGCAAAGAAGCGGGGTTCTGCAGGTCTGCAACAACAATGCTGCTCGACATCTGCGTCTTACGGCTTGGACCGCTGGGAAGTCGCTGTCCGGTACTCATGCCGAACGCCTCAGAGATTGCGAGTGTTGCCAGCCGAGAGATACTCTTGTTGAGTAAGCTTTGACTGCGTCTATGCTCTGCAAAACAGCCATTGAGTCTGACTCTCTGGCGCTGTTTTCGAGCTTCGCCGCTAATGTTGTAAAACCATTAAAACCGACGTTACCGCCAGAACCCTTCAACCAGTGCGCAACGTCCGCTACCTGTTCCCAGTCTTCATCGCTATAAGAAATATCCAACACCTGGATTTGCTCATTCAATCTGTCAATAAATCGCTCCACGATGGGTGCGAACTTGGCGTTCTGATCAATTAAAACGCTTGTAACAGGACTATCGACAGCTTCCTCTCGTTTACTGAACGAGACGCCTGCATTCGTGATCTTGTCCTCACTTGCGCAAGACTCATCATCGCGATCGCCCACTGGCATACGCACTTCAAGACGCGATGCCAGAACGCCCAGTTCTTCCAGAATCTGTGCAGCTTTCTCCGAGCTATTCTCCAGTGCAGCATTTTCGAGTCTTTCTGCAGGTTCTGACAAAACGCAGTACCCAACCGTTCCACCAGAACCTTTCAACCAGTGGGCTTTGTCTCTCAAGGCTGACCAATGCCCCGAATTCGCCAGCTGCTCCATGACGGCTAGCTCAGCACTGAGCTTGTCGAGAAATTTTTCTATGATGCTACTGAATTTTCCATCCTCAGACGCCAGCGAGCTGTATATCGGCGCCTTGATCCCATCAGCTGTCTGGGTCGTTCTCTCAGTAGTTTCGGGTTTGACAATGCTCGCCTTAGAATCGATGGTGTCAGTCGTAGCTCTTTCGGCATGAAGCAGTTTGGCCAATAGCTGAGTCAGCTTGGGTATGTCAATGGGTTTAGTCTGATAGTGGGAAAATCCAGACGCCAGAATTCTCTGCTCATACCCTTTCATTGCATTAGCAGTCAACGCTACCATTGGCCCTTCGAGACCTCGTCCTCGCATTGCAGCAACAGCTTCATATCCATCCATTATCGGCATCTGGATGTCCATAAGAATGATTTCGTAGGCGTTTTGGGTAGCCAGGTCCAGTGCCACTTTACCGTTCTCTGCCAGCGTTACAGTCAGGCCCATATCGCTGAGTAGTACATCTAGCAATTCTCGGTTCTCAGCGGCATCATCAACAACCAGTATCTTCTGACCATTAAATTGCCATTGCGAATTCTCCTCATCATCAATGGAATCAAACGAGGCAGTAATTTCGTCAATGGATTGCAAGGGGACCTGCGAGACATCACCTGTCGGGACGCTGACACAAAAGGTACTTCCACGCCCCGCTTCGCTTTCCACCCCTATAGATCCCCCAAGTGCCTCAGCCAACTTGCGGCTTATTGACAGGCCTAGCCCGGTACCACCAAAACGGCGCGTTATTGATGAATCCGCCTGAGTAAAAGCATCAAATATAGTTGCCTGTTGCTGTGCAGTCATACCAATGCCGGAATCTGACACCTCCACCCAGACTAACTGAGAAGCAGGGTCGTGGCTGAGCTGTAGCTTGACACCTCCAGATTCTGTAAATTTTATGGCATTTCCGACGAGATTAGTCATGATTTGCCTAAGACGTGAGGGATCTGACAACACATGCTCAGGCATAGTGGTTTTTATGATCAAGTCAAGATCAATACTTTTTTCAACGGCTTTTACGTTCATGACCTTGATCACTTCAAACGCGAGGGGTCCGATCGATGTGGGTATGGACTCGATATCCATAGCCCCGCTTTCAACCTTGGACAGATCAAGCACACCGTTGATCAGTTCCAGCAGATGCTGACCGCTTCGGGATATCGTACTGAGATGTTTGTGCCTTTCCTGTCTACTGAGATGCAACCCTCTTTTCAGCACTTCAGTGAATCCGAGAATCGCCGTCATGGGGGTCCGTATTTCATGACTTATGTTAGACAGAAACGCACTTTTTGCGTGATTCGCCTCTTTGGCCGCCTCCATCGACTGCCGCAGCAACATCTCTTTTTCCTCAAGCAAGGTTATGTCGTCCATGCTGATAAGAACCCCTCCCACGCGTCCCTTGGTACCTGTAACGGGAGAGCAATTAACCTTGAATTTTCTGGCTGAGCCTTGAGCATCGTTGAATCCGATCATGGCATCACGCTCGGACTCACCACTGTCGAGAACACGTTGCCAGGGTAAGCCAGTACCAGATGCATCAGACTTTATCCAGTCTAGCGTATCGGCTTGTACTCCCATGAGAGCATCCGCGTCTCGTCCATTAAGCGTAGCAAAGGCGGCATTAGCCAGTACGATATTGCCTTTTCTGTCAACAACTATCAGAGCCTCTGCGATAGTGTCCAGAGCACTCCGTACTCTTCCAGGCACAGCGCTGGAAGGGTTAAGCTCTTTCAGCATTTTGCCCAGATAAAAATAGAAAGCTGGAAAACTCAACAAGGATACGAACACCATCAATCCGAACGGTGCAGCTCGCCACCAGTTTATGAATCCAGCGGTGATCCCGTCAGAAAAATAAAATTTCAATTCTCCCCACGGTTGCTGTGAACGATAGACCGGTACCGTGATTAAATTGCTTGAGTCAGTTATGACTGGCTGGCCAAACACAACCGTTGAATTATTCCGGCTGCGAATCAGCTCAACCGACTCCAGCAATTTGTTTCGCTGTACCGTAAATTCGAGGTTACTCCTGATGTCGCTTAGATTACCGCGTTGAAGCAACAGGGAAGTTGACGATGCCAAGGCTTCCGAAACAGCTATTTGCCCTTGTGCTACAGCGCTCCTCCTGTCGGGAACAAAATCAAGAAAAGCCGCTAGAAGAATGACCGACGTGACCAGCGATGATAACCCCAAAGCGATATGAAACCGAGCAGAGAAATTTGGCCGCTTACGTATCAGGCCGGCTATTGCTGAGCAAATCATTCTGATTTTCCGGGATCTGTTGGACGAGAAACGTCCTCACTCGTCGACTGCGACAGCTGATGTTTTTTTCCGGTAGCATTTTTCGCCGACTTATCGGAACTCACGTCTACCATTGATGCCAGCGTCTCGTCATCGTCATCGTCACTATCACCCAAAGAGGACAGCACCGGCAATGGATCTACAAACCGCCATGCGGGTAGCGATGACAACATGCTGCCCATCAACGTACCGCCACGAATCAGCCAGATCAGATAACCCACCGACAAGCCCGTGGTGAGTCCGGCAGAACTGCCGATCAAAGCCTGAGACATATTGAGACGATTCAGCTGCTCCGCCTGCTCGTTATCCATGGCCTCATTGAGCTGCCCTGAGGAGGTGACAAATGCCGATGAAGGTTGATTGAGCAAATCGGACAAATTAAAGCTGTCCATGTCATTTGCAATCGAACCAGCAGATGACTCTGAGCTGTCACCAGATACTGTGTCACCCAGAACAGCAAGCTCTAACGATCCAAATGTCTGCAATGGTGTAATCAGCGAGTGTAAGTCTACATGACCAATGAACTCATCTGCCTTCTCGCCCTGCTCCGCTACGGTATTCTTGGGCTGTGGATTATCTACCAGTGTTACAGCATTGCCTACAGTTTCAGGAATTTGCGGATTCGTATTGGCCGTATTCGCTGTGTTGGCTGTGTTGGCTGTAAATTCAGGCAGTTCTACGGCAGGAGTGACCACAGGAGTTGCCGCCGCCAGTGGTGGATCAAATAGCAGGACCAGTGGTATGGATGTCTGGCCACCGTTACCATCGTCAGCAGTGATACGCACTGCTAGCTCAGATACAACCAGATCTGGCAATGCCACTGCAAAAGACTGCTCAACTACATTGAATACAAGCCAGTCTGGAAGAGGATCTCCGTTGTCCAGCGTAGCGCTATACTTCAGCTCATCACCGTCTAGATCGACCACACTCGACTCAGGCAATTGATATCCATCTCCCGCTGTAGTGGTGGGTTCTATCAGGATGACAGGAGCATCGTTGGTATTCAGAACAGTCAGCTTGATATCCTCAGATACACGAGCGTCAGCTGAGTCGATCACCGTTAGGCGTAGATCTACCTGTTGTTCCTGTTCAAAATCAAGCGCTACACCCTCTTTCAATGCAAGTGTACCGTCGTTAACAAGAAAACGAGAGGAGGCTGAATCATTTGCACCAGACTCTGTTACTTCTACTCGATGCGTATCGTTCAGGTCTGGATCCGAAATGACAAGATAGCCGATAACAGCGCCCGGATTATTCTCGGCCACCGAGCTACCAGTCAGTGTTACTGATGGAAGATCATTTGTCGGCAAGACTTCGACCATGACACGTTGCGATGCGGATTCCTGCGCGCTGTCTGACACGGTAAACCCTGCTGTGTCGCTTATAGCCTCACTACCGTTATGTCGATAAACAACGTGTCCCGCTTGTAGCTGCTCGTGCGTAAAGCTGTCGCCGCTGGACAACGGTCTATCTGCTACCTCGATAATGCCGTTAACAAATAGTTCTGTATAACGATAATGTAGCGTACTAAGAGCGTTATCACTATCACTAGCTACCAGATCCAACTGGTCAAATCTGTGTGAACCTCCCTCTTCAATTTGGACGGACTCAGCAATCTTTAGTACGGGTACGTCGTTTACGGGAACGATATTGAGGGACACTGCTGCCATCCCGGAGTCTGAAAATCCATCTGATACAACAATGGAGAATCTGTCTCTCTTGGTTTCGTCACCACCATGCCGATATATTACGTCGCCTGACGACAGTTGAGTATGCGTAAACGTTGAATTTTCACTTATTGGCTCGCCGCTGACCTCCATGACGCCGTTTTCGGGTATCGTAGAAAATTGATACACGAACGTACTATCTGGACTGTCCTTATCGGTAGCACCCAGATCGCTGAGCAGCAATGTGTAACGACCTCCTTCGGGTAATTCTCTATCTGAGGCAGTCGGATTCAATTCGGGTGAATCATCCACTGCCTGATAGTCGAAAATCAAACTGGATGGCAAGGAATCATCTAAACCGTCTGACACGACAAATACGATACTATCACTGGCAATTGAATCATCCTCATGATGGTAAGCAATCTGGCTATCAGACAGTTCGGCATACGTGAAATAATCCCACTGTTCCAGCTTTTCGCCATGACGGCTTAAGTAGCCTTGTGCAAGTTCGAACTGGTAACGATATTGATAATCTTCAGGATCACTATCGACATCAGTTATCGTCAGATCTTGCGTTGTTAAGATATACGTTCCACCTTCCGTCAGCTCTGGAGCTGATTCAATCAACAGCACCGGCCGATCATTCACTGCCGTGTAGTTAAATGTGAACGTCGCTACACCAGAATCAGCCTCACCATCGGACACTAAAAACTGCAGATCATCTGCCGTTTCCGCATCATCTCGGTGGTGATAGATTACCTGCGCTGCCTGTAGATCAGCCTGAGTGAAGGTATCTCCCTGAGCCAGAATATTTCCGTCAACCTCCATGTACCCCATGGAGGGGTCTGACACTAACCGATACACATACTCTGATGGGTCATTGTCCTCATCACCTGCCATCAGATCATCGGTGGTAAAGGTATGAAAATCAGCTTCGGCCAATTCAACGCGGGGGCCAGCCACCAGCGTTGGCGCATCATTCACAGCCACGTAGTCAAATACAACCGTTGCGGGTACAGAGTCCAGCATCCCGTCAGAGACCACAAAATCAATGGTATCGGCTACCGATGCATCGGGAAACTGTATATAGACAACCTGCCCACCACTCAGCTCGGCGTGTGTGAACGTAGCACCCTGCGTCAGCACATTTCCGGCTAACTTGATCTGGCCATGCAGTAGTTCGGACGTATACTTGTACGCATAATCACCCGTGTCATTATCCACATCGTTCACGCTCAGATCAGCGACTGTCAACGAGTACTCATCACCCTCTGTCAGTGCAGGTGTTGTTGCGCTAGTCAGCACCGGCCGATCATTCACTGCCGTGTAGTTGAATGTAAACGTCGCCACACCAGAATCACCCTCACCATCGGACACTACAAACTGTAGATTATCTGCCGCCTCCGCATCATCCCGGTGGTAATAGATTACCTGCGCTGCCTGTAGATTAGCCTGAGTGAAGGTATCTCCCTGAGCCAGGGCAATGCCGTCAACCACCATGCTCCCCTGAGAGGGGTCTGACACTAATCGATACACATACTCTGATGGATCATTGTCCTCATCACCTGCCACCAGATCATCGGTTGTAAAGGGATGAAAATCAGCTTCGGACAGTTCAACGCGGGGGCCAGCCACTAGCGTTGGCGCATCATTCACAGCCACGTAGTCAAATACAAGCGTTGCGGGTACAGAGTCCAGCATCCCGTCAGAGACCACAAAATCAATGGTATCGGCTACCGATGCATCAGCAAACTGTTCATAGACAAGCTGCCCGGCATTTAGCTCAGCATGCGTGAACGTATTGTCTTTGGGCAACTCGTCCTCGCCTCGTTTTATCGTCCCGTGAAGCAGATCTGACGTATAGCGATACTGATAAGCATCAGACGTGTTATCTACATCATTCGCAGACAGTTCACCCGACGTCAAAGTGTACTCGCCTCCCTCTGTCAGAATAGGCGTCGACAGGATTGACAGCTCTGGTGGATCGTTGACACCTACGAACCCGAAGACAAGTGTTACTGGGTTTGAAACCGCCACACCATCGGATACCACTATCTTGATACTGTCAGCCGCTACAGAATCGTCTCTATGCTGATACTCTACAGAGTTATTATCTATATCTGCATAGGTAAATATATCTCCAGGCTTCAACGGGTTACCATTAAGTAGTAGCTCACCGTACTGAAGCACGTCGATGAATCGGTATCCGAATTCCGCGGCGACATTGTCCTCATCTACAACCTGCAGGTCTGCATGCGTTATCTGATATTTACCACCCTCTGTGACCACCGGACTTGTGCTGCTTGATAGGACTGGCGGGTCGTTTACCGGCTTCACGACAATATCCAGCTTATAGCGATCTGACGTAAGAACACCATCGTGAAGCTCGAACTCTAGTTGGTCGGAAATATTCTCTTCGCCTGCATGCTTGTACTTGACCAGACCATCGCTAGCTTGTTGCTGTGTAAACTCCACGGCACCTTTAAGACCATCCACTACTACAACTCCCTGCAAAGGATTTTTGGTAATGATGAACCTCACTTCATTATCGTTGTTGTCGGGATCAGCACTCAGAAGGACATTATCGTCGATAACCACAGAATTATTCTCGTCTACAGTGAGAATCTCGTGGGTCACTAATGATGGTGCTACCGTTTGCGATGACGTGCGGGCTAGCGAAATATCATTCATTACAGCCCCGGATTCGTATATCAACGCCTCACTGCGTAGATCTGCATCTGAACCGATTACCTTGTCAGAACTCTCAGAGAGCCATAACAGTTTATTTTTCTCTGCATCAAAATCCAGACTGTCAGGATCAGGAGCTATTACTGTACTTAGACGGGTAATGGCGCCGGTAGACACTTCAAGCTTCCCGACCTCATCAGTACTTTTATCGGTCCAGTAAACATGGGTACCCTCAGAATTGATCGCCACCGATTGCGGGCTTGGACTACTGGCAAGCGTCTCAACAGTGTCATTAACAGGATCATAGGAGAGCACAGCAGGGTTCACACTATCGCTACCGGCATCCACCCAGAAAAGGCTTCCTGTCGGCCCATGAACCGTCATGTCGACGGGATTACCAACCTGCAGCCCGGAGGCCACAGTTGCACGCAATACACCGGCGTTGTCGTATTGTTCGATACGAGGGTTCGCACCCGCCAAACCGACGTACAGATACGCAGCCGCACTGTCTACAGCAATGCTTGTGGCGTCTGACAAGCCAGCCAAAACTGGCGTTATGGTGTCACTCCTGTCTAGAGTTGCACTGACAACTTTAGTTCTGTCGTCATCAAGCCAGACAACGCGCTTTTGCGTCATATCCACTACCAGATCTTCCGCAATTTCTAACGCTTTTACAATCTCTTGAACATTGGTGAAATCTGTGTTGGATCGATAAATCATTCCAGTATCGGAGCTCCAGTAAGCCACAGAGACATCGGAATTGGCCTCAGACGCACCGATATCAGAAATCTCATCCCGTTTGAAACCTTGGGAATCAGTGGTGGGGTCAGGCTCAGTCCGAGCTGCATTAATCGCATCACTGCCTGGTAGTAGTGGAAAAGCACTCACATCATCTACGGTAGTCATTGGCCCTAGACTTAATCTACCGTTGTTCTGATCGATATCTGTTGACGCGCCTATAACGTCGTAAAGGTTATACCCAAGCGTTATGACATTGTTGAACATGCTACCGCCACCATCGACCAGGTTATCTTCGAACAACGATGTGGTCAGCTCCAGAGAATTTTCTCCATTCGCATTGTCATAGGATCCAATAGCAGCCGTCTCGGTTCCTGCTCTATTACCGACGAAAGACGAATAGGATACGTAGGCAAGACCTTCGTTGTATATGGCACCTTCCTCAACAGCACGGTTGTAGGCGAATGTGACATTATTGACAGACAGTGTTCCTGCGTTTGAGTGAAATATCGCCCCTCCGCGCTCAAGGAGGGCTGTATTTTTCACAAATGAAGATTTTTCAACGGTTATGGATTCCCTCCCCCATACCGCACCGCCGCGATCGCTAGCCACGTTGTCATTAAATCCAGTTTGTGAGACTACTACGTGGCCCTGGTCTGCATAAATGGCACCTCCGTCACTGGAAGCCTGGTTCAAATAAAACGAACTCAGGCTGATATCGACGTCGCCAGTGACATAAAGCCCCGCGCCATCATCAGCAGCCAGGTTCTTGCCGAATGAAGAATCAATCACGACGCCACTGCCGCCACCAAACAGACCACCGCCATCTGCCTCCAGAGATTTATTTTCAGTAAATCCTACCCGTGTCACTGAGTAATCCGCGTCAGCAAAGATGCCACCACCGTCATTTCTCGCATCATTGAGGTGAAATGCAGAATCACTAAGGGTTGCCTCTCCTTCAGCATATAAACCGCCACCATTGCCCCCAGCCGAATTGCTCTCTACAAGCGACTTTTCAATGACAAGGTTATCTGCATAAATACCCGCGCCATTCCCGTTACTTCGATTATTGACCACTGACGAGTCGGAGATAGTGAGCTGACCGGTAACATACAAGCCCCCACCATCACTGCCGCCGAGAGTCATAGTGTTGCCCGATATCGCACTACTCTCCTTAACAACAACTATACCGTCTGAGTAAATTCCACCACCACGACTAGATGTCGTGTTACCGCTAACGGTTGAATTTACTAAAGTGACTGTCGACCCGGCCGCGGCGTGAATACCAGCACCTGAAACGGAAGTGCCCCCGAATATTTCGATATTTTCCAGACGGACTGATCCTGTCTGGATTTCCATCACCCTTGTAACATCCACCTCTTGCTCAATTGTAGATTTAGCCGCCCCTTCTCCAATAATAGTGAGATCGCCGTCCAGATCCAGATCCCCGAAAATTCCTTCATCATCATCATCATCATCAAGTAAAAACGGGCTGATCGACAATTTATAGTCGCCCTCTGGCAGCACAATAGTATCTCGACTGGCTGGCCCCTGATTGGATGCATAGATCGCCTCGCGAAGCGATACCTCTCTCCCGTCTGACTGCTGAGAAAGCAGAGTAGCCATATCGACTGCAGCGGTGGAGCTGAACTGATCACGTACTATGTCTACAGTGATAGTAGCCAGAACATAATCCCACTGTTCTAATGACAAACCACTGGGCATGGCAGCAGCATCTACTTGGCCCGTCGCATATTCCAGATCCCAGTCAGCATTGCTACTGGCGTTACCCGTTGAATCTATGCTGGCTGCGACATCAGCATTTGTCACATTGGACAGAAACTCGACAAATTGCCGGCCTTCGGCACCACCCGCGACATCACACCCCAGCAGCAACAGATCGGCATCGTCTGATAAGGCATCCGACCATTGCGCCAACGTGTCCTGCTCTTGAACAAGAGTCTGTAGTGTGATTCTGGAACCTCCCAAGACCAGCTCGCCACTGCTGCCATGAGAAATTACCTGGACGGTGTTCAGATCTGAATGGTGCTGCAACGTGCGAGTTATGACATCCAGACCATCCTCGTCAGCAGCAATCAGTACAATCTTCGTAGAAGTCTGATCAATCGCATCAATTAGCAGGTCAGCATCCGGTACTGCATGATCCACAAACACGATACTGCTTATCGCGCTGTATGTTTGATCGTATAGGTTAATCGGATCAGGATTTGCGAGGAAATCAAGTGCCTCGATTTGTGGAATTTCCTCTGTGTCGTCAGACAATAATAAAGGCATAAGGCTACCGAGCGCATCAGCAGAATAAAGCACGCGCTGCTCCAGCACTTCCACGATGGGGAGCGCTCTGGAACCAACAGATCTACGTAGCCTATAAACCATTCGTGACCTTGAAAATCATCATCGATGCCTCTGCCGAAACTGGAATCGCCTCGCCTTCCCCTGAATCGGCACTGACACGCTTTTCTTCAATTTTTGTGATGCAGACCTGAATCATATTGAGAACCCAGACACAAGCACAGTCTGTAGTTACCAAGGTTCTTGGATCCTTCCATCAATAGTGTGCCAATGTGGTGCGAATGTTCTATTCACTCACAGCGATCTGGAAGCGTTGTGCATCCTCACACTACAGACAGTGGATGAAGGTGCTCTCAGGTTGTTGAATGGCCGGCTTGGACGGCGTTGAGCTTCTGCATGAAACCAGGTTAGTTTGCTACCAGCGTGCTGGGTCATCACGTTGTCCCTGACGAATCTGTCGCATCAACATCCGGCTGCGCTCTATCGCTACAAGCAGATCAGGCGCTTTACGCGGCAAAAAATCACAGGCATGAATCTACGCATTCACGCCATCACTTGAGAACAGGCTAGTTCAACTCAGCAACGCCAGCTGACCATTTCTCTATCATGAAGCAAGGAAATCGACCTGACAACGTACGCCGCTGGGAATCTTGTAGTCAGGGTTGGCCAGCGTCAGTCTTACACCGTAAGTAGCACTGGCAGCATCTGCCACTGCATCAATACGTCGCACTCTTGCCTCGAAGCTTTCGTTCTCAAAACCGGGGAGATCAAGTGTGATGGTAGCGGACATACCACTTTCTACTGTGCCCAGATAATCAACTGGCAAGATCACTTCAACGCTCAGAGGGTCCAGCTGGGCTATCTGGAAAACCGGATCGCTATCCACGTACTCCCCAGCGCTCTTGTAACGCTGAACCACGGTACCGTCTATAGGGCTACGTATTGCTCTACGATTGAGTAACGCTTTCGTGCGCTCTACTTCCAATAACGCAAGCTGTTGACTTTCCCGCTCCTGAGTAACCTGCAGATCTGCAATTTTCGCCTCGGTACTAATCTGATCCATAACCTGACGTGAAATACTTGAGGTCTTGAGCATCTCCAGGTTTCTGGTTTGAGTGCGATCACCGAAGCTGGCCGTCACCTTGCGCAAGTCCACGGCGGTAGAACTCATTGCAACGTGCTCGGCAATGGCGAGTGACACTCGCTCTATATCGCTCTCTAGCTGGGCAACCACCGTACCAGCGCTGACATAGTCGCTCCGGTCGTAATAAGTCTCTGACAAAAGCCCAGGTACCGCAGAGCCCAGCTCTATCATGGCGCTGGGTTCTAACACACAATCCAGATCTGACAAGACTTCAAGCGAAGCACTGGATGTGGGAACCAGAGCCGCAGTGAGCATGGCAAGGCACGCGACACAACCACTACGAATCAAGGTCTCCTGTGTGAGTTTAGAGCCAGTCAACTTGCGCTGGGCAGCTGGTTCTTTTGATAGGGAAGCAGGCATATCAATTATCCGCAAAATTCATCTTCAAAACGCAAGTTCCTTAAGTACTAAACGTCGCAAGGCTCTCCAGGAACGGGAGCCGATTGGCTCGGGACTGTGCAAAAGCGTGACATAAGCTCTACCACCAATACCGACGGTACGGGTGCCAGCCGGTAATTCAAACTCCAGCTGGAATACAGGCTCGACTGTTTTAATCCCGTACTCCGTCGACGATGCAACAGCTATGCCGCCATAGGTAATGTGTGCCGCGAGAGCCTGGCTTGGCAGATCACGCGTAGCCGCCGGAGTGACATATGAAAGGGAGCCGGTGAATGGATCCCAGAAGCGCTCAGCTAGCCGGATGCTGACCGCGCGCACGCCCTCTTCCACGCGTGCTATATCGCTTTCTCTGACCACCGCCTTGATCAACAGATCCTTATCGTTAACCACGTGACCTAGCACCACACCCTCGCTGATGTAGCTGCCAATCCGCGTAAATTTTTCGCTCAGACTGACCTTCCCGGCAACGTCAGAACGAATGATCAGAGATTGCAGCGCGATGCCCACCTGATCGAGCTCTTCTCGTTTGTCGGTGATCGCTTGTTGCAGTGATGGAACTGCCGCAGGGTTATTGGTCATAGCCGCTTGATAATCGGAATCAAGCACCTCCAATTCGCTCTGCATCACTTTAGCCCTGGTGTCGATGTCCGGAGCCGCTATCCGCAGTACGCGCTGACCCGGATTCACGTTCTCTCCGGGTACTACGAATATCTCCGCCAGTTCACCTGTCTGAGGTGCGAACAACTGCGCTTGATTGGGAACGTCCACTACACCCTGCGTTCGTGTATGAGCAGGGACCGGCAGAAGAAAAATCAGTCCCATGCAGACCGAGCAAATACTGGTGCTGACGGTAATAGCCCTGATCCTGTTGTGCCTGAGCTCAGCTGCGGTTTTCAGGTACTGGACCACTGTAATGCAGGGCGTAACGGCCAGTTTATACAACGCAAATACTGCCAGTAATCCTCCAATAACCGGAAATCTTGTTGCCAGATAAATGGCAATGCCCAACGTGATCACCCACCGGTAGCTGATCGCTGACACCGCATAGAAAAAAAGCCACGCTCGCTCCCCTTTCCCGGTGACTGGACTGCTTACCTCGGTAACTGACAACAGGTAGCGTTTACTTAAATAGCAGAGGTAGCGTGTAGAGCGCGACGCAAGGTTGGGCATGTCCAGCACATCCTGAAGAATCTGGTAGCCGTCAAACTTTAGCAGTGGATTCGCATTAAAGAACAACGTTGCTACTGACCCTGTCAACGCAACAGCGAAGGCCAAATCAGACAATAAACCGGGTTCGACGATCATCCAGATAAACAAGCCCAGAGATGCGCAAAAACCTTCAGCAATCATGCCGGCGGCACTGACCAGTATTCTCTGATCGCGGCGTTCAAATCGCCAGATGTCGGTCGCATCGACATAGGGTACCGGCATCAATATCAACAGGGTCAAGCCCGCCTCGTGACAACTGCCTTGAAACCGTTTGATGACTATCCCATGCGCGAACTCGTGAAGGCATTTTAAAACAGGATAGACCACAATAACGTGCCACCACTGTTGCGGTGTTCTGGCCAGCGAACCGAGTTCGTAGCTTATCTCACTTACATTCAAGCTAGCTAGCCCAATCGCTGACCCAATAATTGAGGCAATGCCCCACAGCAGCCATTGACCCATGACGCCACCGGCAAGTGCATGGACGCGTGTCAGCCAAGAGTCAGGGTCAAAGATCGGAACTCTGATAGCCAAGGGGTTATGCCAGAGTCTTTTGCGTTGCTTGCCGAGCTGCACGGCGCGTTGTTGTATAAGGTGATCAGAGATGTCGGCCCCAAGATTTACCATGCCCAGCTGCGCTAACGTCAACAGACTGGTCGCCAAAGCCTCTCGTTCAACGCTATCGGCATCGGGTGCAACAATGACTGCTAGCGACTCTATTGTCCTTATGCCATCGAGTTTTTGCACCACGTGCCTGGCTAGCTCACTAATACGGACATGCTGACCAGTAATGTCATTGTGAACAAATAGCCAAGGCTTGCCGCGCACCAGACGCTCGACAAACCTGACGCTGGTTGATCTGACAGGCGTCAGAGGACCCATAGTCTCCCACAGTGAAGGCTGTTCGCTCATGCAACGGCTTGAACAGGTACGGTATAGGTTGGCTGCATCATCGGATGAAACCAAGTCGCCAAAATAGCAGACGAGTTTTTTCCCTCAAAGCTCGCGTGTATACCCACGCCAGAGATCGGGAACCAACCTGTAGCCTGGCTACACCTTCCATACCGGGTAACAGAGTGTTCGAGCGCTGTGACAGCAACGCAGGTACTCTGAAAACGTGTTTATCTTCCGTGCTGGTCGCTACCGGCAAAACGGTATCAATAGCAGCTTCAAATGTCTTGTCAGGCAACGCCGACAACCTGACGTCCGCTGACTGACCTGTTCGTACCAGTCCCACATCCTGCTCCTCCAGCTCCAGTACTAACCGGTATTCATCCGATGCGGCAACTGTAAAGAGCGTCTCTCCGCGAGTGACCGCCGCGCCAAGTTGCTGATTCAAATCGCCGCTGAGTACAACACCATTAAAAGGTGCTCGTAACTCGGAGCGAGTGATCTGTCTCTCTACCAGCTCCAGTTCCGCAGCGATCCGCACGGCATCTGCACGAAGTCTTCCGAGTGCAATACGATCCTTGGTCGCTAGGGCCTGTTGCAAAGCATGCTCGTTTTTAGCGGTCTCGCTGCGCCATTTTCCGGCGGCAAGCTTGAGATCCTGTGTATCCAGCGTTGCCAGAAGCTGATGCTTGTCAACAAGATCTCCTGCGCGAACATGCGAGGTAGATACAAAACCGTCCTGCGGTGCAATCAACACCTGTAGATTTTTCGACTCAATTGCCGCATGAGCGCTGATTTTATGAGGCACAGGAATCAGTAAACTCATGACTATCAGAAAAGCGGTAGTCAGCTTCCAACGATGACGAACACCCAGTGAAGCGAGGTACTCATGATTAGTCGTCCGATACCACTGCAGCCCCACTCGTTTTATGGCAGGCATATCATGATCAAACCTGCACGCTACAAGATCAAGCGATGGTTCCAGTGCTGACCTGATGGCCACCGACTGTGCATCTGAAAACTCCTGACCGGCAGGACGCTCCAACAGTAACAGCACTCGCGTCAACGGAATAGACGTACTCTTGCCCCACTCAGCGTAGAGAGGTTTCACCGGTGGATAGGCCAGAACCAGTGCCGGATGTTCCCCCTGATCCCTGAAGAGTATTTTCAGAGCACTTTGCTCATCTGGCTGGTATTCGTTGGGGTCAGCACCGTTAGAAGATGGTTCGGAGCACAAGGCCTCACGCATGGCAGCCACAATCTGTGTGGGCAGCACTTTACGCACGTCAACCGATGCCTGATCCGACATGGAGATCATTTTGAGGGTTCCGGCGTCCGCGAGATGATGCTGATGTATTGCCAGAGATACTCTCTCGCAACCGCATACTCGTATGACCGAATTCACTACAGCTCGCGATACCGATTCAGGTGTACGGTGAATAAAAGCAGCATTCAAAACAGCATCTGCCAGCGAGTGTGTAGCATCATTAACCATAGGCGCTTGCGGACTAGATTGCCTGGCACAGCTGAGCCACAGGCCAGCCCAACGACACAGCGTTATGGTTGATTTCTGCTGCTCAGGAGTCTGCAACGGGCCGTACAGCAAAACGATTCGGCTGGTGTCTCCAGTGAGCGGAACAGCCATTAGACTCTTTTCGGGCGAGCTCACACTCGGCCCCTTATCCTTGCCGTAGGTTGGCATGCGAACTGTGGTTGCCCGACCTGAAACACGCGCCTTCCTGGCTACCAGCATAGCCGCTGCCGGCCCTTTGATAGCAACGGGAAAGCCCGCAACCAGCGACCCTTGATCGGCTTCTGAAGTAAATTCGACAATAGCTGACCAGGTTCTATCCCCCGGAAAAGCACTTAGCCATGCCAACCACTCGGCATCACCTCTCTCCGGCGCAGCGGACAGTGAAGGTTCAAGGCGTTCGGGTACGTGCACAGCCATGCAATGGATCCGGAAAACGAGGTTTCTGCATAGTCGGATTTGCAACAAGTAAGCCAGCAGGCACAAATCCCTGCCAGGTTAGTATTGACAACTGAACAGGATTCGCTACAGACAAAGGGGGCGCGAAAAATGGGAGTGATTTTACAAATAATCCGCTGTAGTACGAGACCTCAACGCAGCCTGCCACGCGATAACGGTACACTATCCGCTCCATTCCGGTTTCCATGCTCGATGACCTTGAAAGAATACGCGTGACCACACCCAGCACAGAGGTGACTGATGCAGACGCACTGTTGCACTCATTCAAAAAAGTCGTTGGTAAAGCCCATGTTCTGACAGGTAAAGATGTCAGCGCCAGGGCCACACATTTTTGGGATGCAACTCCGCTGTGCGCCCGCGCCGTTGTCAGGCCAGCGAATACAGAGCAAACCGCAGCCATTTTGAAGCTGTGCCACGATGCTGGCCAGAGTGTGGTAACACATGGCGGCGTAACCGGGCTGGTGGATGGCAACCTGAGTGACGATACAGACGTCGTGCTGTCAATGGAAAGACAGTCAGCGATAGAATCGATTGACGGGCGCGGACGCACAATGACGGTCCAGTCCGGTGCCATACTGCAAAACGTGCAGGAAGCGGCGGCAGCCAACAGGTTGCAATTCGGGCTAGACCTCGGCGCCAGGGGCTCCTGCACGATTGGAGGCAACATTTCCACTAATGCCGGTGGGTTATCGGTTTTACGCTATGGCATGACGCGCGAACAGGTGCTGGGGCTGGAAGTTGTACTTGCTAACGGAACCGTGCTTTCGTCCATGAACCGCATGATGAAGAACAATGCGGGCTACGATCTGAAACACCTGTTTATTGGTAGTGAGGGCACTCTGGGCATCATCACTCGGGCGGTTCTTAAATTGAGGCCCGCAACACCCAACATAGATACAGCACTTCTGGCCTTCTCCTCTTTCGATCAAGTCACGGATTTGCTCAGTGATCTCAGTGCTTCGCTCAACGGTACGCTAGACGCCTTTGAGGTTATATGGCAACCGTTCTACCAGCTGAACACCAATACATCCAGACAAGGTACGGTGGCAGCTCCCCTTCCAGCCAGCTATCCGCTTTACGCTATAGTGGAAAGCCGAAGTAACGATTCTGCCAGTGCAACGGCATTTGAGCGTGCTCTGGAGGTGTGTATGAACAACGGTCTGATACAGGATGCCGTCATTGCTCAATCAAATACAGAGCGTGCGTCAATCTGGCAGATTAGAGAAAACATAGACCTAGCGTTGCAACACGATCCGGTTTTTGTCTACGACATCAGCTTGCCCATCGCGGATATGCACCAGTACGTAGACAGCACTGTCCAGCAACTGGAGCGACGATGGCCAGGCGTTATCGTGTATGTCTACGGGCATCTGGCAGACGGAAACCTGCATGTACTGGTGGCACCACCAGCCGAAAAGAGCATGAGCGGCAACCAGCGACAAGAATGGATGGAGCAAAGCAACGCTATTGTTTACACGCCGCTTCAAGTACTTGGCGGTTCTGTTTCAGCCGAACATGGTATCGGGCTGACCAAAAAACATTACCTGCCGTTGTCCAGAACAACAGAGGAAATAGAGTTGATGCGCCTACTAAAAAAATCACTCGATCCGGCAGGCATACTCAACCCGGGCAAAATAATATGAACACCGGCTTCGTGAGCGGCAAGGGATAACCGATCCATGTTTGCGGTTGCCAGTCTTGTCTTACCTCTGTTTGGGCTGGTACTGCTGGGATACCTGGCAGGCCGGCTCGCGAAGATTCCGCTAGAGGGTCTGGCCTGGCTTAATTTTTTTATCGTCAACATCGCTCTGCCAGCCCTGTTTTTCAGATTATTAGCGGAAACTCCGGTAGAGGAATTTGCAAACGGCATGTTCCTTATGACCACCACCCTCGCCACTTTGCTGATCTTCACTCTGTGCTTTTGCATTGCTCGCTTCTACCGCCGAGCCGATATTCAGTCAAGTACTGTGCAGGGTTTTGCAGGGGCTTATGGAAACATTGGCTACATGGGCCCGCCTCTGGCAATAGCGGCTTTCGGCCCGCAGGCAGGTGTACCGGTTGCACTGGTTTTCTGCCTGGATAATGCGATGCACTTTACGCTTGCTCCCACCTTGATGGCTCTGGGTGATAAGCGGAGCCAACCACTCTTCGGTCTATTGGCAGGGATAGCAAGGCGAATATTGACACACCCGTTCATTCTGGCCACTATCGCAGGCATTCTCGCAGCCTGGCTCAAGTGGGAGCCGCCTGCGGCTGTCGACCGGTTCCTGATTACCGCATCAGATGCAGCTGCTCCCTGCGCTCTGTTTGCTATGGGTGTCACGGCCGCAGTCCGGCCTCTAAAACGCGTGCCAGTCGAGCTTGCCTATCTAGTACCCATCAAACTATTGATTCATCCATTACTGGTGTACGTACTCATCAGCCAAGTTCCCGGCACGGACCCTGTCTGGATTCACGCTGCAGTGCTGCTGGCTGCGTTACCATCGGCCACTAATGTGTTTGTTATTGCGCAGCAGTACCACGTGTGGGAGGAACGAGCTTCCAGTGCTGTTGTGGTCTCAACGCTGTTTTCTGTAGTAACCGTTACGATCTATCTATATCTAGCCACCAACGGGTTCATCTAACGGTGCCACACACAGTGATAAAAGACTCTACGTGCATCGACAATGAGTGAATCAACACCTTCATGTTCTCGACAACTCATGAGACAGCGAGCCGGGGCTGCTCTGGCTAACCTGTTTATCGGTGACGCTCTATCAATGCCCGTACATTGGTACTACAACCCCGGTGATATTATCCGACAGTTCCCGCCGCTGGGAATCAGTAAGTTGGAACCGGCGCCTGCAGCCCACCCCAGCAGCATCATGGCGCTGCATTCCACCCATCAGGGTGGGCGTGGTAGTCAGCAGGCCAGCACGCGTCAGGAGATTATCGGGGATGTCATTCTCAAGGGTCGCCGGCATCTCTGGGGACGCTCGCAAGGCCACTACCATCACGGTATGCAGGCTGGGCAAAATACGCTGAATACTTGGTGGGCACACCGGCTGATCAAATACATGACCAGTGCCGAGCAGTACGACTCTCAGACCTGGATCAATGACTATATCGATTTCATGACCGCTGATCCACCGGCACATCCCGATACCTACGCAGAAAGCTGTCATCGCGGATTTTTCGCAAACCTTCTAGACGGAAAGGATTCGCTACAGTGCGGTGCGGTGACCCACGATACGCCTTCCATGGGCGCGCTAGTGACGGTAGCACCGCTGGCGCTTGCGCTACTGCCTTCGCAACCCCTGTCGGAGGTGCAGCGCCAGTGCCGGGTACACGTGTGGTTAACACACCCCGACAGGATGCTGATGACCGTAGTAGACAGCTATGTGGCAGTGATGCTCAAGCTACTGACCCGCCCGGAAGACAGTACAGAAGTGGAATCATTTGTCACGGCGGCATCCGTCATTCCGAAAACCCGGCTTACCTCATTGATTGATCAGAAACGTGGGGACGCCTACGTGGTCGGCAGACTCTACTCGCTGGCCTGTTACATTACCGATTCCTGGCCCAGTGTCTGTTATCTGGCGGCTCGATATGGCCAGAACCCCGCCAAGGCATTACTCATTAATACCAATCTGGGCGGCGAAAATGCGCACAGAGGTTCAGTGCTTGGCACACTTACCGGTCTCGTATCTGGAACTCAAGATACCGATCTGTATACCTCTCTGCATCAACACACGGTTATCGATCAGGACCTGAATCATTGGCTGGACAGGTTCTATCCGGTCTGAAGCCTTAGCTTCAAGCGGGCGGTCACTCTAACAAGAATCATCATGGTCACCAGACAGTAGGCCCCCATAACGAGCAGCTGCGACTCTAAGCCTATCCCGTTATCGATTAACCAACCGGTGAGTCCGGGCCCCAGTGCAGATGCGAATACCATGGCAGCCGATACAATCGATCGGATAGCGCCAAGATGACGTGTACCGTACAACTCAGGCCAGATGGCACCGAAAACAGCGCTGGAAACACCGTAAGAGCAGCCGAGCAAAAACATGAACATTGTCATGGTCAAGGGCTGCTGACCCAACCCAAGTACAAGGCAGCCCAGTGACAGTGGCAATAAAAATAGAGGAAGCATCTGGCGTGCGCTAATTCGGTCAATCAATTGTCCAGTCACCAGCCCAACGGTGACCGACGTCATCGCCATCACGGCAAAAGAGCCAGCCACAACTGATGCGGACCAATCCTTGAGCTCACTGAGATGAACCTGATGAAAAAATACGGAGGTACCAATGAACGCTGGCGCCAGAATTCCGGTACACACGGCCCAGAAGGATGAATCGACAAGGACTTCCGCACGAGTCCACTGTTTGCCATTTTCCTGATTGTCACGATCTTGCTGGGAGGGCGTTCTCGGCGCAGAGAGACAGAGATGGCTAAGCGGCAGAGCAATCAGGACTAGTGCTGCAGCAGCTACAACCCAGGTGGTACGCCAATCGGACCAGCACAGCAGACCCACGACCAACAGAGGCAGTATACCTTCACCCAGCTGATGTCCCGTTGTGGTGACGGACACTGCCCGCCCCCGCTCCGCAACAAACCATCTACCCATTGCCACCATGGCAGTGTGCGACATCATGCCCTGACCTAGCAGACGTAGGAGATAGATACTGAGTAGTAGCATCGGCACGCTCCTTGCGCTTGCCAGCGTGAGGCTAGCTCCGGCTAGCAGCACAATCAACACAGCTGCCACCTTGAATACTGCGACTTCATCTAATACGCGACCAATAATGACGAGGGTGATGGCGCTAGCTAGCGTGGCGATCATATATATAAGCCCGAAGCCACCGTGACTCAGACCAAAGTCTTCTCTTATAAAACCGGCGAAACTGGCAATGAAGAAAGTCTGACCAACACTTGAAAAGAATGTCAATAGGACACCTCCGATCAACCAGCGAGCATTTAGCTTCAGGAAACGACCAAATACACGGAATTGGTCACGCATTGAGGCTCACTAGGTACATGGAAGCTGATTGCACTGTCAAAAAGCGTTATACTTCGAAGTCGGGCGAGACTATAAACAGTCTCACTCTTATGGAATCGGCAAAAGGGCGCGGCGCTCATGCCAACAGACCAAGCCGGATTGATGATGTTAATCCCTTTTCAGGCATACATTGCAACGCATTCGTAACTTAACAACCATACCGCCGACAACACCTACGCAACTGATTTTCGGGCCTTTTTAGACGCTCGTCCATCTATCCTATTCGTTCAAGAGATTATTACGTGAGTCAAGCCGACAACGAACAGCAACTGAGAATTTGGAAAGACCTGGCCATCAGCAAGCAAGTGCTGATGAACGAAGCCGCTTCTGCCCTGAAACTGAAAGACGATTTCACAGCAGAAGACTTGAGAGATGCTCTCGATCTGGCGATCAAACGTGCGGCTGATGCCGACAGCGAAATGTTAGACACCCGCAATAGGGCGTCCGATGAAATCGGCGTAATGCAGGCGGAAGTCAAGAAGACAATCAAGTCTCGTACCGAAGCCGAAAACCAGCGAGACGCTGCGGTGGGCGAGAAGGAAGCTGCCGAACAGGCGCTGGCTGTTGGCCGCAAGGACAACGCCGATGCGCTGCAAAAAGCCAGAAAGGCTGTTGATGAAAAGCAGCGTGAACTCAAGGCGATCAACACGGCACTTGCCGATACGCCGGAAAATATCGTCAAAAAGCTCAAGACGTTGAAAAAGCAGAAGCTTGACGAAGGGAACGCACGCAAGACAGCTGAAGATGCGAATCGTAAGCTGAAAAAAGAGAATAAAGAACAGAAAGAAGAGCTTGAAACATTGTCAGAGCTTAAAGAACAGGCTGCCAGCCTGCTGGCCGCCTACCGAGAGCTACGTACGTGGGCTGACGAAATGGAAGCCAAGAACGAAGGCGCGGACAAAGCACCCAAAGCTGATTCGAAGCTGTTGTCTGATATCGAGACAACCACAGCCGGTGCTGACGAAGCCGAAGAGACACGCGAAGCGGCGACAGCTTAAGCCCACCTTACGCGTTCTTCATCAGGTGACCCACTCCTTGCTCATGAGTGAGTGGGCTGCCAGCACGGCCTCGTCGGGTGTCACACTCGTTATCCTCAATCGAGACAATCCAGGCCGCGCAATGCCCTTACGCGTTTGCCACTGTAAGAGTTAGCGTTTAAGCGGTAATGTGTGTGCTTGTGAGTTACAGTCGATACTGATGAATTTACTCTTGGCGCTTCGTGGTTTAACCCATGACAACTTCCTACACCCAACCGTCATACTCAAATGCAGGCGTTCCTGACGCTGAGTTTCCTGAACATGGGCATGGCGATGAGCGTTATCTGATTAATCCCTATGGGGTTCACTGGTCTCTGATGAGGCCGGATACGCGTTTGATGACGGACGGAGAAGACCAATCATTGGCAGGCAAAGGTTGCGTAGCCGACGACGTAAAGCTCACTGCACCACAATTTTATCGTGATGTGCCCGAGTTTGCCGAGCAGCACTTCAACGCTCTTCCAGAGGTACTGCAACGCAGTCCCGAACACCACTTTACGTTCTAACCTTCGGATAAACAGGCCTGATTTATGTCACTTCCTGCAGATTCCTGGCACGCTCACTATGCCGGTGACCAGTGTATTGTCCTGGAATTCGGCCAGATAATTGACAAGACACTGGTAGATAGCGTTGTTGCTCTCAATGCACGTTTGACCGCCGCGTTGCGCTGTGGCCAGATTACCGGGCTTCTCGAAACAGTCCCTACTTTTCGCTCTCTCGCCCTGATATACGACCCGCTACTGACTCACCCTGATGGGCTACTGGAACAAGTCCGGAACCTGAGTTTGCAAGCTGCGGCCACCACTCACTCAGCAGCCAGGCACTTCAGCCTGCCTGTTCACTATGGTGGGGAGCACGGGCCGGACCTGACGAGTGTTGCCAATCTCACAGGCCTGGATGAGCAGGAAGTCGTGACATTACATGCTCAAACCGGTTTCACCGTCTATATGTTGGGTTTCTTGCCAGGCTTCGCCTTTCTGGGCGACACACCGAGTGAATTACATTTGCCCAGGCTCAGCGAACCGAGAACAAGAGTGCCTGCCGGGAGTGTCGCCATCGCCATGCAGCTCACCGGCATTTATCCATGGGACAGTCCCGGCGGCTGGCATATTCTGGGTAATTGCCCCGTTCCGCTCTTCGATGGCACACTTGACCCACCCGTGCTCTTCCAGGCCGGCGATACTGTAGGTTTTCGCGATGTCGATACTCACGAATACGAGGAAATAGCAGACGTTTCCCGACAGGGCAAGTTCGATAGAAAGACGCTTGAGCAAAAGCAGGACGTTCTGAATTGAACGGTTCACTGACTATTGCTCGTGCCGGTTTACTTAGCACCTTGCAAGACCGTGGCAGGTTTGGTCTTCGACATCTGGGTATCCCGTGGTCTGGGTGTCTTGTACCTCATTGGCAACAACTGGCTAACAATCTGGTCCGCAACGCGCCCCACACCTGTGTCATCGAATGTTGGGAGGGCGGACTTCAAGTGAACGTCGAGGACCATCCCGTACGGATAGCCATCGCGGGTCACACCAGTGTCATTGCCAGTATTGAATCTGCGCAACGAAAGATCAGCCTGGCACCCATGCGAAGCTATACAGCACAAGTGGGGGACACTATTGCATTAACAAGCACCGGAAACATGCGCCAGGCAGTCATGGCCATAGCCGGACTCATGGTAGAACCGCAATTAGGCAGCGCATCCACCTATGCAAAGGCAAGCCTGGGTGGACTGAATGGAAATGTGCTGCAAAATGGCAGCGAAATCAGGTTTGACTGCAAGCCTGATGGACCCGAGTTACGCTGTACGGATCCTCTCATCGCCGCATACCAGCAAACAGACATTCGATTGGTCATGGGCCCACAAGAAATACTTTTTTCTAAAGATGGTGTACACAATCTACTGAATGAAGAGTATGAGCTGAGCAGCGACGCGGATCGTATGGGCGTCCGCTTATCGGGGCCTGCTATATTTCATCGAGACGATGATGCTAAAAATATCGTATCCGATGCTATCGTACCCGGCTCCATACAAGTACCGGGCAATGGCCAGCCGATCATTCTGCTCAGCGATGCCCATACAGCTGGAGGCTATCCCAAGGTGGCGACCGTCATCTCCATCGATTTGCCATTGCCTGGCCTGTTACGCGCAGGGACTCGCTTCCGGTTCAGGGCAATATCTATCGACGAGGCAATTCATGAGACACGTCAGCAGCATGAGCTTGTTCGAAAAACGGTAAAGAACACAACGCCGGTTATCGCGGATTCCCTGAGCACGCTGGTTCTACTAGCGAACAATCTGATCGACGGTGTCATCGACGGTACCTCCTGAATTGTTGTCTGTTAATCGTACTCTGACCCTTATCACTCTTGCGGGACCCATGACATGTTGTTGAACCTGAACGCTGATCTTGGCGAATCTTTTGGATCCTGGACCATGGGTGACGACAGCCATCTGCTTGACGTGGTTAATACCGCTAACGTGGCTTGTGGATTTCACGCCGGTGATCCAAGCGTGATGGCACAGACCATAGAGCAGGCGTTGCGATCAGGCGTCAGCATTGGTGCACACCCGGGATTTCCTGATCTTCAGGGATTTGGCCGGCGCGCCATGACACTACCGGATGCCGAGCTGCATGCCTTGATTCAATATCAGCTGTCAGCGCTGGATGGCATGAGCTGTTGCCGAGGACTCACCATGACGCATGTCAAGCCACATGGCGCACTCAACAACATGGCCTGTGAAAACGAGCAGATGGCTTCTGTAGTTGTTGAGGCTGTCAAACACTATAACTCGAAGCTGATCTTGCTCGCCCCCGTCTTGTCACAGCTTGCCTCGGCTGCCACGCAAGCTTGCCTGCCAGTCGCTCTGGAGATTTTTGCCGACAGAGCTTATACCGCGCATGGAACTCTGGTTAATCGTCGCCAGCCAGGGGCCGTTATCGAGACAGCCGATGGCTGCATAGCCCATGTACAGTCCATGATCAAGGCGCAAGGCTTAGTAACTCAGGACGGCGGCATAATACCTGCAAAATTTCACAGCATTTGTGTTCACGGCGACAACGCCCATGCAGTCCAGACTGCACGATTGATCAAGGCCGCCCTACTGGCTGACGGTCATGAGCTGGGCAGCCTGCCTAACGTCATGAGTGGACGATAGTTAACTCAAACAATTTCGCATTTCGGAACACATGGTCTATCTTCTTTGCAGGATACCGAAACAGCGATGATTCACTACGGTGGTTTCGGGCACTTGATTTCGGTGAAATACAATTTTTAGGGAATACCATGGCTAACATACACTGCGTGTCATTCGGTCTTGTTGTATCAGTTGCTATTTTGCTCAGTGCGTGTGGCAAAGAGCAGGAAAATCAGGAGAGCACTCAGCCAGGAAACGCCTTGAGTGAATCATCATCCGATATGTTGCTGTCGCCGAATGGCAATCTCCATGCATCCAGCGAGAATGCTCCAGTGGCGATAAAGGGTGCCAGTGAAATCCCCTACCCCGTCTATCCCAACGGATCAAAGTACCGGGTGGGGGGAGAGCACGGTCTCAAAATTGTGGTCTTCGAGACTCAAGATACTTTTGAAGAAGTTGACAAGTTTTATAAAACTGTCTCAGCGCCAACCTCAATGCCAAGACTCGTCGCCATGAACGACTACGTCAGGTATGGCAGCGACGCGGATGATGTCGACCCCTGGGCCACTTACCGACCGGGCATCGTGATACACCAATTCAACGATGATGCAGAGCGAAGCGCTGTGGGTGCGAGGGCTGATTCGCGCACCAATATCATCATGAGTTACTGAGCGAATCGGAACGTCGCAACGCTCCGGTCCATCGTTCAAACGTTTAGATTTCAACCGCCAGTGGGGATGTATTATGACCGCCGCAGCGTATGTCGGGGCGCGTTGAATCTACTGATACTGGTGATGCGGACCGTGTGCCAATGCAACTCTCGGTGACCTGCTCAGACATCAGACTGCCCAATGACATTCCAATGGAGGTAGTAACCTTTCTCAACAGTGCTATGGACATGTTGCCCTGACCGGATTCCAACTGTGCCAGGTAACGTTCAGACACCCCGGATACCTCGGCGAGCCGCTTTCTAGACATGCTCTTTTCAGCTCGCTGCCGGCGAACTCTGTGGCCTACAACGAGCAGAAATTCATCGGTAGGCAATGTATCCAACAGGGTGATTTCTGGCGTGTGTTGATCGGACGTAATCATGGTGATAGCCACTCCATTTGTGATACAAGATCATGTATCTAGGTCTTGGCGCCACAATATCATGTCAATCCATCGACGGAAAAGCGGGTAATGCAACATTTAACACTTAACGACATTCGATAACGGGGTATTGGCGACAGATCAAACCTGTCCAGTTAGCACGATCAAGCCCTGTGACCTACAAAAACAGGTAGTTGACAGTGAGTGCCCGCTTCACTCCTTAAGCAGTCGTCGAGCCTTCTCAAGCCGTCTGTCGAGGTGTTGCGCGGCGCCCACCGGCATCACCCGAGCATCATCTGACTGGGATTGCCTGCTGCGCCTGATGAAAAGCACCATGGCACCTAACGCCAGCACCAGCAGTGCAAATGGCGCAATCCACAGTACGGCGGTCTTGCCACCAAAGCGCGGTCGATACAACACGAACTCACCGTAGCGGGCAACCAGATAATCGTCGATATCCGTACGGCCTTTTCCGGCAAGAATCTGATCTCTGATCTCTCTGCGCAAATCACCCGCAAGACTGGCGTTAGAGTCAGAGAGGTTCTGATTCTGACACTTCAGGCAACGGTATTCCTTGAGTAGCGCGTAATACATTTCGCGCTGCACAGGGTCATCGAAGCTGACTATCTCATCAGCAGAATTAGCTGATTGCACCAGCGTGACAGTCTGAAATAGCAGTGCGATCAGGAGTAGCAGAGTCAAACGCATCAGCCAGCCTCGTTTTGTAACTCGTCAATGATTGGAAGGAGTTTCTCTAGCAGTGACGCCTCATCGACTGGCCCCACATGCTTGTATCTGACTCGCCCTTCATGATCAATCACGAAGGTTTCGGGCACGCCGTAAACCCCCCAGTCTAGACCAACATCACCACGACGATCATCCAGCAAGTGAGTGAACGGATCTCCCAGTCGCGCCAGCCATTGTTGTGCGTCGGCGGGTTGATCCTTGTAATTCAGGCCTACCAGCGGCACTGAGCGTTGCTGAGCAAGCCGGACCAGGTAAGGATGCTCCTGAACACAAGGTCCGCACCAACTTGCCCAGACATTCAGTACCCAAACCTGTCCAGCCAGCTCATTGCTGTTGAAATCCTGTGCTGCACTATGCTCCGGTGTTCGAGGTAACCGTGCAACTAAAAAAGCCGGTGCCGGTTTGTCGATGAGCGGTGATGGTAGCTCTGCGGGATCCAGCGTAAGTCCCTTGGCCAGAAACCCGGCCAATGCGACGAACAATGCCAGCGGTAAAAGCTTAAGCAGCAGATTCATCTAAAGTCCTGTCTGCCCGCCCGGGGCGGAGACTCTGGTTGTCACCGGTATTGAAGCACTAGAGCCTTGTCCGTTCTTGTCGGATCGTAGTGCTGGACGAGCCGTCCTATCGCTGGTTGTCGAGGGCACCCCTACCTTGCGATAGCGTCTGTCCAGAGCCGCAAGCAGTCCACCTGCCGCCATGAACAGCGTTCCTAGCCAGATCCATCGAATGAATGGTTTCGTCTGTATGCGCACGCTCCAGGCACTTCCACCATCCAGTGGTTCGCCCAGTGCGATGAAAAGATCACGTGTCAGACCCGCATCAATGCCCGCTTCCGTCATGGTGTCCTGGCGCACATCGTAGAAGCGTTTCTGAGCGCTGATATCACCCAGTTCAGCGTTGCCGCGGCTGACCGCGAACCGGGCTTCGATGGCATCGAAATTAGCACCCCGCACCTCATCCAGATGGGTAAATGTAAACGAGTAACCACCGACTGAATGATCATCGTTCAGCTCCATCCGAACTGTCTGTTCTTCAGTGTAGATTGAGGTCAATGCCACGCCGACAGTAAAAACCGCTAGCCCCACGTGCGCAATACTCATACCCCAGAATGCGGCCGGAGTATGCAACACGGCCGATAACCGCTTACGCTTGTTACGCAGTCGATGAACGATGCCGTAGACGGTGGAAGCTGTCACCCAGATTGCCAGCGACAAAGACGCCACAGCGCTCATCTTGAAGCTTAGCAGCTGAGTGGCCAGCAACGCCGCTAGCACAATGCTGGCAACACCCAACACCGCCAATGGAACAGCGCGTCCGCTGAGCTTGTCGCGTTTCCAGTTGAGCATGGCGCCGAGTCCGACAATCAACAGGATGGGTAGCATCAGCGGAACAAAAACAGCATTGAAGTACTGCTCACCCACAGACATCTTGCCGTATCCCAACGCATCAACAAACAGTGGATACATCGTACCGAGCAACACGGCTGCCGAGGCTACGACGAGTAATATGTTGTTGACCAACAAGGCTGATTCTCGCGACAACAGCTCGAAGCTCGCCGTGGATGTCAGCTTGTGGGCACGCACGGCATAAAGAAGTAATGAGCCGCCGACTACTACACCCAGAAACAACAGGATATACAGTCCACGCGTAGGATCAGCGGCGAACGAATGAACCGATGTCAAAACGCCTGAACGCACTAGAAACGTACCTAACAGACTCAGTGAAAAGGCAAGCACTGCGAGTAACACAGTCCATGCCTTGAACACGCCACGTTTTTCAGAAGCGGCCAGCGAGTGAATCAGCGCAGTACCCACCAACCAGGGCATGAAAGAAGCGTTCTCTACCGGATCCCAGAACCACCAGCCACCCCATCCGAGTTCGTTGTAAGCCCACCAGCTGCCCAGAGAAATGCCAACGGTCAGAAACATCCAGGCGATGTTGGTCCAGGGCCTCATCCAGCGCAGCGTCGCAGAATCCAGTTGCCCGCCGATCAGTGCTGCCACCGCGAACGCGAACGCAACTGAAAAGCCCACATAGCCCAGATATAACATCGGAGGATGGATAGCCATTCCCGGATCCTGCAGCAATGGATTGAGTGATGCGCCGTCGATGGGAACGGGAAACAGCCGTTCAAAAGGATTGGAAGTCCAGAGAACGAATAACAGGAAACCGATGCTGACAAACCCCAGAACCGACAGAACACGGGCTAATAGCACCTGCGGCAAAGACCGGCTGAAAACCGCCACAGCAGCGGTCCACAGCGCCGATATGAAACACCAGAAAAGGATAGAGCCCTCATGGCCTCCCCAGACTCCGGACAGCCGATAGATAAGCGGTAGGGAGGTATTACTGGTATTGGCAACGTAAAGCACGCTGAAGTCGTGAGTCACAAACGACCACGTAAGACAGGCATAAGCGAGCGAGACGAAAAATGCCTGTGCCCCGGCTGCCGGCCTTGCCATGGCCATCCATCCGGTGTGCCCTGTGATAGTTCCAGCTAGTGGCACAACCGCGAGCACCACCGCTGTACACAATGCCAGTATTAACGCAAATTGTCCAAGCTCGGGAATCATGGCTCCACCACCGTTTTGTTGCCGTAAGTTGCTGCAGTTCCCGGCATCTTGCCCGCCTTTTCAAGAGCTTCGGCAACTTCCGGAGGCATATAGTTTTCGTCGTGTTTTGCTAGCACTTCCGTAGCGCCGAATGTTCCACCGGTATCCATGGCACCCATGGCAACGATGCCTTGCCCTTCACGAAACAGATCGGGCAGTATGCCCTCAAAGCGAACGGGGATCGTCTGTGCGTGGTCGGTGAGCTTGAACTGGACTGCCAGGTCTTCTTCGCTGCGCGACACACTACCTTCAACCACCATGCCGCCAACGCGGAAAGGCTGTCCCGGCTGCACAGCACCTGCCACGACATCCGTCGGGGAATGAAACAGCATGATATTCTGTTTGAATGCATTGACACCAAACGCTACGGCTACAGAAACCCCACCGAGCATGAGTCCAACCAGCATCAGTCGTTGTTTGCGTTTCGGCGTCATCGCTTTCTCCCCGGATGTCTGGCACGACGAAAAACCTGCGTTTGCGTATTCTTGAATTGTTGAGCAGACCACAAGACTATGCCCAACAGCAACACAGCGGTTATCGCAAATGATGACCAGACATAGAAGGCGTAGCCTCCCATAGCCAGAAACTCCATCAGGTTATCCACGTGCCTCTCCGGCCAGTTCTGCAACCCACTTGGCACGACCTTCCCGTTGTAATATCAGTGTTCTAGTGCGAATCATCAGATTATAGAAATAGAGCAGCTGAAATGAGAGCACCATCAGTAGCAAAGGGCGAAGCATGCTGATGTGCATGGAAGGTTGATCCAGTTTGGTGATCGTGGCGGGCTGATGCAATGTGTTCCACCACTCAACGGAAAAGTGAATGATGGGAATGTTGACCACGCCCACGACAGCCAGAATGGCAGCTGCACGTGCTGCACTTTGTGGTGTCTCAAGCGCTCCTCGTAAAGCCAGGTAACCCAGATACAGGAAAAGCAGCAGCAGCTCGGATGTCAGTCTGGCGTCCCATATCCACCAAGTGCCCCACATGGGCTTGCCCCAGAAGGATCCGGTTATCAGAGCGATCGCGGTAAAAGCTGCACCAATGGGTGCGGATGCCAGCGCGACTACATCGGCAAGCTTCATGCGCCAGATCAGAAAAATGGCGCTAGAGATCGCCATGACCATGTAAACGAACATGGACATCCATGCGGCAGGTACATGGATATAAATAATTCGGTAGCTGTCCCCTTGCTCGTAATCGGGTGGGGCAACCACCAGCCCCAAGTACAGACCGGTTATCAGACTCAACAGGCACAAACCTCCAAGCCACGGCGCAAGACGCCCTGCGAGGCGGTACATGAAGGGTGCTGAACCGAAACGGTGAAACCACTGGAACAATGCGCTGAGACCTTTGTTGACAATCGCGTCTAGTTTAGCCGGATTTACGAGAACGGAGCACCGCTGGACTATCCGGCATCACGTTTCGCCACTATCGCGAGGCTGCTACACCCACACGGATAGCACCGGCTATAGCTAGCGGTGAGGCAGACACAGACAGCGCAACCATCGCGGCCAGTAAGGATAGATGTGCCGCCACCGGTAGTCCGCTTGCCGCTGCACTAACTGCGCCACTACCGAAGATCAGTACAGGCACCGTCAACGGCAGAACCAGTAGAGACAACAACACGCCTCCTTGGTTCACGCTGACAGTGAGCGCCGCACCAATCGCACCAATAAAACTCAGGCTCAGTGTTCCCAGTACCAGACTGATCAGCAACGTACCGTAGGATTGCTCCGGAAGCTGCAGCATCAAACCCAGCAACGGTGACAAGACCACCAGTGGCAACCCCGTGGTAACCCAGTGCGCAAAAACCTTTGCCAGCACTATCACACTCAGTGGCTGACCACTGAGCGTCATCTGCTCAAGCGTGCCGTCGCGATAGTCGTGGGCAAACAGGGAATCGAGCGATAGCATCGTTGCCAGCAGCGCGCTCACCCACAGAACACCCGGTGCAATGGTGGCCAGCGTATTTGGACTAGGACCAATGCCCAGCGGAAACAGCGCTACCACGATGATAAAGAACAGCAGAGGATTCAACCATTGCCCGGTTGAACGCATGGCCAGCCTGATATCACGCTTGAAGAATCGTAGGAACAACTCGCCGACCGACGCCGTGGCTCGCAACATTTGCGCCTGATCGTCCCGCTTGATACTCACCCGGCAAGGACCACGGTCTGCACCGGCAATGAGTCAAAGCTGAGCGGCTGGTGCGTGGTGAATATCACCGCCCCGCCACTGCCAACATGGCGCTGGATCTCAGCTCGTAGCCAATCCTGGCCCTGCGTATCAAGCGAGGTCAATGGTTCGTCGAGCACCCACAATGCGGCACGCTGCAGCCGTAATCTGGCCAGTGCCACACGCCGTTGCTGACCCGCCGACAAAGCGGCGCTTGGCAGTGCTATCCGATCGGCAAGACCCAGTTCCGCTAAGATGGCTTCTACGTGTTCCGCCACCCCTGGTGTGTCTGCATTCAACTCCGGGCACAAGGCCATGAGGTTTTCCAACGGTGTGAGCCCGCCGGTGACGCCAGACTTGTGTCCGAGATAGATCAGCTGAGCGTGCATGGCATCTCGAACACCTCCAACCGGCTCTCCACGCCAGAAAATGTCGCCTTCATCAAATTCTGCGAGCCCTATGAGAGCGCGCAGCAAGGTTGTCTTGCCGCTGCCATTGGTGCCTTGTATCTGGACGATGCTGGCCAGCTTTACGCTCACATCGATACGATCCACCAGCAAGTTGTCGCCTCGCCAGATACTCATGCCACGAGCCTGGAGTAAAAATTCCGTGTCAGTCACTACTGCGCATCCGACTCTGACAGAACCATGAAGTGTCCCTTGGACTCTACCCCCAACACCCCATTACGTTCTTCTGCCCAGTCTGCCAGCTGATAGAAAACCGCACGGCTAATTAACGCCTTGAGCGAATCCCTGACGAGTAGGTAAGGCGCAGGCTCTGCACCTGAATGAGCGTATTCCACCGTTATCGGGTGTCGCTCGTCGGCAATAACGCTGTCACCTACATTGGTTGTGAACACAAGAGCCTGGGCCTCTGGCACACCGTGCTGTTCTACCAGCACTGCTGTGAAGGGTGCATCGTCCACGACGATACGCAGTCTTTCCTGCGGCGTAACAAGGTAGGTTTCACCGTCGTCTACACGCAAGACAGTGGAAAACAGGCTAACCATTCTGGGCCTGTCTATTTTTGAGCCGTTGTAAAACCAGTCTCCGTTACGCGCAATACGGATATCGACATCCCGCGTGGTAGCAGGCTGCCAGGTATGGACTGGTGGTAACGATTTCTGAGAAATAGCGTCTGCGATGTATCGCAGCGAGCTGTTGCTATCAGTCACGTCTGAGTACTCGGTAAGCGAGAAGGCAATGCGATTGTACTAGCTTGCCGACCTGCCACGTGTATCAAAATCATCAGCAGGCTCCAGCAACGGCCTCGGCTTGCCATCAGAATCGATGGCCACGAAGGTAAAGATGCCTTCTGTAACCTGCTCTTCCATTGCCAGACGACGGCGTCTCACCCAGGTTTCCACGCTCACAGTTACCGAGGTTGTACCTATGGTATGAGTAGCGCAGTAGCAACTGACCTCATCACCGACATTGACTGGCTTGTAGAACTTCATGCCTGTTACTGCCACTGTGGCGACACGACCCTGAGCCACGTAGAACGCATGAGTTCCGCCGGCCAGATCCATCTGCGACAGTATCCAACCACCAAAGATGTCACCGTTGGGATTAGTATCCGCCGGCATGGCAATGGTTCGTAATGAGACAGGCGTTTTTCCACGATCAATCTCGCGCACGCCCGAGACTTCGGAAGGGCTAGTCATCAGCCTTTCTCGTAATCGCGCTGATCATCGACAACCACTCCATCATCGGGCAGAGCGTCAACGATAGCGGCCTGTCCACTTACATTGGTGGACGCCTTAAGCGCGGCTGCCAGATCCTTTTGCAACGCGTTTGCCTCTTCAGCTGACGGTGTCGTTCCCGGCTTGAGAGTCACCCGTAATTTCATGAAATCCTTACCCCCTTCGCGGGTAATGGTCAAACGCCAGCGATCGAGCTGCTTAAACTGCCTGGGTAGCGAGTGTAGTTGTACTGGATCCACGAACATACCGCGCACCTTGGCTCGCTGATCCGCCCTTCCCATCCACCCGGCCAGTCGCATCTGCGTTCTGCCACACGGACTCTGCTCTGTGATCTGAGCTGACAAATCGCCAGTGGCGAAGCGTAGTAACGGGTAGCCACTATCAAGCCTTGTAACAACTACTTCGCCAACCTGACCCGGACTCACGGGCGTATCCGTGCCCGGTACCAGTAACTCAACAATCAGGCCTTCGTTTACCACCATGCCCGCATGGATTGTGTCACCAGATGACGTTTCATAGGCAATCACACCCAGATCTGCTGTGGCGTAGCATTGCAGAACATGTATGCCTTGCTCTTGGTAGCGCTGGCGCATGGCAGGGAACAACGCCCCACCCGACACCAGCGCATGGGTGATTGTGCTCAACGGTGCACTCTCGCCTTGCGCATGATCGAGCAATACCTGCAGGTAATCGGGAGTGCCAACATACACTTGCGATCCCAGATGGCGGATAGCCTGTACCTGACTCTCTGTGCCGCCTACACCTGCCGGAAACACTACGCAACCCAGTGCACGTGCGCCTTCATCGATAATGAAACCACCGGGCGTCAGGTGGTAGGAAAACGCGTTATGCACACGCATGCCTCGACGTATACCGGCGGCGTGTAAGGCGCGCACAGCCTGCCATGGATCGCTTCCCGCCACCTGCGGCTCGTATACCGGTCCGGGGGACATGAACACACGCAAGCCTTCGAGGCTGGATTCATCCACAAACCCTCCAAAAGGCGGATTTGATTGCTGCGCTGCCATCAACACGCTTTTTCGCAGAACTGGCAGCCCTTGCAATGCCTGACGATCATTGATGCTAGAGAGGTCATGGCCTTTCAGATGCGCGTCAAGCCCGGGGCACGTAGCACTCGATCGTTTCAGATTTTCTGCAAATCCTGTGAACAGCTGGCTCTCTCGCTCATCAGGAGACAGCGTATCAAATTCATCAAACATCGTAGGGGTTCAATCCGGGTTACGCGAGCCAACGCTTGCGACGCTTATAGTGTTTAACCTCACGAAAACTTCGCCGCCCTTCGCCACCTGTGCCCAGGTAGAACTCTTTGACGTCGGCGTTCTCTCTCAAGGCATCGCCAGTGCCGTCAAGCACAACGCGACCTGACTCAAGTATGTATCCGTAAGTGGCGTACTTCAATGCAATATTCGCGTTCTGTTCAGCGAGTAAAAAAGAGACGCCGGTGTCCTGATTTAGCTGTTTGACGATATCGAATATCTCTTCAACCAACTGGGGAGCAAGCCCCATGGAAGGTTCGTCCAGCAAGATCATTGACGGTTTTGACATCAACGCTCTGCCAATGGCGCACATCTGTTGCTCGCCACCGGAGGTGTAGCCAGCTTGCGAATTCTTGCGTTCCAGCAGCCTGGGAAAATACTCATAGACCATGTCCATGTTCCGGCGAATCGCTGCCCTGCCATCTTTACGAGTAAACGCACCGGTTAGTAAATTCTCTTCAATGCTCAAGTGCCCGAAGCAGTGACGCCCTTCCATAACCTGTATGCAGCCTCGTTTTACGAGCTCGTTAGGAGACAGTGCTTGTACTTGCTTTCCTTCAAATTCAATGGAGCCTTTCGTTACCTCTCCTCGCTCTGCATGCAACAGATTGGAGATCGCTTTGAGTGTAGTTGTCTTGCCAGCACCATTGGCACCGAGAATAGCCACGATGCCGCCTTTGGGCACACTCAATGAGACACCCTTGAGCACGAGAATAACGTGATCGTAGATGACCTCAATGTTGTTCACATTCAGGATGATTTCAACGCTATCAGCGCTGGCTGACGTCTCTTCAAGCATGAGGGTGGATCGTCCGGCGAGTGGATGACAACAAGGTAGTCACACTAAACCCTAGTGATGCATAAAATTTCGGCCCAGGCGGCCCGACTCAATCCAGTAAAAACTCCGTGCAGTGGGGGCCGCCTCCGGTACTTATATACAGCTCTATAAGCTTCTGGACTCGAAATTTCATGCATCACCAGGGTAAAAGTAACACTATTCAATCGTCATTCCCGCGAAGGCTAAGAATCCATGTCCATCGCACCATGGATTCCCGTATACGCGAGGATGACGAGCTATAGAAGCTGACGACCTTCAACAGCAATCAGCAATCAGCAATCAGCAGTCAGCAGTCAGCAGTCAGCAGTCAGCAGTCAACAGTCAACCTTAACCGCAAGTCTGGCCCTTCCATTCTGGCTTGTCAGCCACGTAGGACTCAGCCGCTTCTTCGAGCATGGGACGCACGATGTCTGTCATCGGCTCGATCAGATCAGATACTTTTTCCCAATCCGTACCGTCCCATTGCTGGATGAAGATGGATCCACCGCCTTCATGATCACTGCAAGAGCCCTGAACAGGTCCGGTAAACCCAGGCAGCCCAAGCTCAGTCAGACGCTCTTCTGTCAGATTGATCGCTTCCAGCCCATCACGCATGTCAGCACCGCTTATCACCGATTTTCCCGTCATTTCCTGCGCAACGTGTATAGCTTCTGCCAGCACGACCGCGTTGAACATGCCTCGGTTGTACAGCACGCTACCCACATCATCAGGAGAGGCCACCTGGCTCATACCCGTGTTGACCACATGCGTCAGGATGTCCTGTACTGCAGGAAAATCTTGCCCGATGCCTGAAAAATTGGCAGCAAGATAACCTTTGCCTGCTTCACCCACGCCTTTCATGTCAGCGTGCGAGCCAGCCCACCAGTTACCGATGAACCGGTCAAGTGGAAAACGTATTTTTGCCGCTTCTTTGATGGCGGTAGGATTCATCGCACCCCAACCCCACATAATCATCCAGTCTGGACGTTCCTTGCGCACGTTGAGCCACTGAGACCCTTGATTCTGCATCTCCTTGCCACCTACTGGAAACTTGGCAACCGAGAATTCCATAGACTCAGCAAGCTGGTCCAGTAACGGGATAGGCTCTTTGCCGTAACCAGCATCGAGATAGATAAAACCTATCTTTTTGCCTTTGATGCCACCGTTGGAATCAATGTACTTGAGAATAGAAGACAACTGACTCCAATAGGATGCGGGGTATACAAACGTCCACGGGAACTGCTCACCCGCTGCAGCTGCAGACAGACCATAGCCCATGGAGAATATGGGAATCTCATCAATCGGTGCCTTTGGAATCAGGGCAAGCGTAATACCTGTAGACAAAGGGCTATAAGCTAATGGCTTGTTGGCTTTGGTAGCCTCATAGCACTCGACACCTTTTTGCGGGTTGTAGGCTGTCTCACACTCATCTACCTCGATTTTTACACCCCCGATGCCACCGTCACGCTCATTCAGCATGTTGAAGTAATCGGCGTATCCGTCAGCGAAGGGTGTTCCACCGCCCGCATAGGGGCCAGTACGGTAGGTCATCGATGGCATGTACATGGATTCTTGTGCCTGCGCCACCGGCAACCAGCAACTAGCGGTGATAACACCTGCTGCCAGCGTTAATAGGGTTCTATTCGTCATTCTTGTTTCTCCTGGTGTGGTTTTTACTATCTTTCTATTCAATCGCACTACTTGCGACGAACCGACTCTATATCAGCGTTCGGTGCCGTCGTATCTCACTAGTCAAGCCTGTGCACATCCTCCAGAGCCCATACACCTCCGACGAACATGTTTTTTCCTGACACTTCACCTGCACTACGTACTGGCATAAGGGAACGGCCATGTTCTCAATTTTTCCTTGGCTATCTGCCACAGTCTTGCCAATCCATGCGGCTCGACAATCAGGAAAAAGATGATTAACACGCCAATGATGATGTTATTGATGTGCTGCGTAGTAGCCGCAAGCATGTCCAGCCCGATAACAGACGGTATTTCTCGGATGATAATGGGCAATACCCAGATAAATGCGGCTCCCATGAAGCAACCCGCTAACGACCCCATTCCACCGATAATGACCATGAACAGAATCAAAAATGAATGATTGATATCAAACACCTCAACTTCCGCTGACCCCAGCCACAGGAAAACCATCAGCGCACCGGCCACGCCACAGTAGTAACTGGAAAACGCGAATGCAGAAAGCTTGGCATATAGCGGCCGGATACCTATGAGCTCTGCGGCTATGTCCATGTCACGGATCATCATCCAGCTGCGTCCAATCCGCCCCCGTAGCACGTTGGCGGCAACCAGCGTCAGTACGGCAACCAGAACTGCCACCACAAGATAACGCGTTGTGGCCGAGGCAGATGCGCCGGTTATGGCGACATCAAACAGTGTTCTCTGCGGTACTTCGATCGCACCTGAATCGTTGTAGTTGTAAAGCCAGGCAATACGAATAAAACACCACTCGAGAAAGAACTGAGCGGCAAGTGTCGTTATTGCAAGGTACAACCCCTTGATACGCAGGCTTGGTAGCCCGAAAAATACGCCAATCAGTGCCGAGAAAATCCCTGAACTCAGAATCAGCAGGATGATGTTGATATCCGGGAACAGAGTAGTCAGCTTGTAACAGGAATACGCCCCCACGCCCATGAAAGCACCCGTACCCAGTGACAACTGACCGGCATATCCGGTAAGTATGTTTAACCCGATAGCCGCCAGTGCAAACACCAGAAAGGGAATCATGATGGTGCCGATAAAAAATTCTGAGGCAAACATCGGAATAAGCACGAAGGTTAGAACCAGAATAACCAGAAGCCCGATCCGATCCTGCAGGATCGGTAGCAACGCCTGATCGGCGGCATAACTGGTTTTGAACTGCCCTGCCTCACGGTACAGCATGGAATTGCTCTCTTGTGTTAACCGCTGTGAACCTGCAGAAATCTGCGTCCAGCTTTCTATAGCCCTTTGCCTGAATCATACGCGCTCGATAATCCTCTCTCCAAAGAGCCCTTGGGGTCTGAATAGCAGAAATATCAACGCCAGAACATACGCAAACCACGCTTCAACACCACTGCCAAACAGGGTTCCCCAATATATTTCAAACAGCTTTTCACCTATACCGATCATCAGGCCACCCACTATGGCGCCCGGTATGGATGTGAAACCACCGAGAATAAGAACAGCCAGCGCCTTGAGCGCGATGATCTCCAACGCAAACGATACCTCTGAACGAGCACCCCACATGATGCCGGTGACCAGCGCCACGATGCCCGAGGCAAACCACACAATTGCCCAGATCTGATTCAGTGATATACCTACTGACAGAGCTGCCTGATGATCATCTGCCACGGCACGCAATGCTCGACCAATACGGGTCTTGGAAAAAAACACGCCTAACGCTATTACCATCAGCAAGGCAATCACAGCGGCCGCTATGTCGATGTGCTGGAAAATCACGATGCCGTCAAAGACTTCCCAGTCTGTGGAACCCGTGGGTAGTCCCAGTTCTTCGGTGATCATAGGCTTTGGCTCACCACCAAATATCAGTTCACCGGTACCTTTAAGCACCAGCGTAAGCCCGATAGTCGCCATGAGCAAGATGGCCTCATGCTGGTTGACCAGCTTCCTCAGTACCAGTCTTTCAACGCCGATCGCCAGCACTGCCATAATGCCCAGCGACAACACCACGGCCAACCAGGCAGGCACGCCCATTTCATGCAAGCTGACCAGCGCCAGGGCTGCAAACACAACCATGATGCCCTGAGCAAAATTGAACACACCTGAAGCCTTGTAGATCAGTACGAAACCCAGTGCGATCAGTGAATACAGGACACCGGCAACAAAGCCTTCCCAGACAACCTGTATGAAAAAATCCGGATAGGCAACCATTTCGATGAAGGGTACGAAGAAGATAGAGTGCAGCAGTTCCATCAGTGCGCTACCCCCAGATAAGCATCGATCACATTCTGATTCGCCTGCACCTCTTGAGGCGTGCCGTCAGCTATTTTCTTCCCGTAATCCAGCACCACCACACGATCAGCCAGATCCATGACCACGCCCATGTCGTGCTCGATCAAGGCAATGGTGGTTCCAAACTCTGTGTTCAGATCGATAATGAAGCGACTCATGTCTTCCTTCTCTTCCAGATTCATCCCGGCCATGGGTTCGTCCAGTAATAACAGCTCTGGCTCCATTGCCATGGCACGGCCTAGCTCTACCCGTTTTTGCAACCCGTAGGGCAGCTTGCCCACGGATTGCTTGCGAATATGAGCAATCTCCAGAAAATCGATAATCTCCTCAACACGCCGCCGATGACGGATCTCCTCTGCACGGGCAGGACCCACATGCAGAATTTGCCAGAAAAAACCCCGATGCATCTTTAGCGAGCGACCAGACATCACGTTATCCAGCGTGCTCATTCCCTTGAACAGGGCAACATTCTGAAAGGTCCGTGCAATACCGGAAGCCGCCGCCTCATAAGGCTTCATGCGACGCCTTGGTTTTCCCTTGAAATTGATCACACCCTCTTGCGGATGATAGAAGCCGTTAATGACGTTGAGCATGGACGTTTTTCCAGCCCCATTAGGTCCGATAATGGCCCTGACTTCACCCTTCATGATGTTGAAGGAGATGTCGGTGACCGCCTTGACGCCGCCAAATGACAATGACACATGCTCGACACTGAGAAGCTCTTCAGTTCTCACAGCAGGCTGCGCGTAAGGTTCAGTGTCGGCAGGCATATCATTGCGCCCCTCGATACTCATCATCTCGGCTTGAGTGGTCATCAGGAAGCCATCTTCAGTGGCGCGATGTGCGGCAATGTCATTATCCGGACATCGGCCTCAATGGTGCCCTGCCTGCCGTCTTCGAATACTACCGTGGTGGATACAAACTGAGTTTCCTTGTCCGAGTACATCGCTTCAATCAGTGGCTCATAGCGTTCATTGATAAACTTGCGACGCACCTTCTGCGTGCGGGTCAGCTCACCATCATCAGCGTCGAGTTCCTTATGCAGGATCAGAAAGCGCTTGATGCAAGCACCTGCTACCCGAGGCTCCGCCGCCAGATCGACATTCACTTGCTCGATATGTTTCTCTATCATGTCGTACACCTGCGGATGTCCGGCAAGTTCCTGATAGGAGGCATAGACAATATTGTTGCGCTCAGCCCAGTTAGACACGGCGGTGAGATCGATATTCACGAACGCGGTAACAAAATCACGCTGATCGCCAAACGCCACCACTTCTTTTACGTTGGAAAAGAACTTGAGTTTGTTTTCGATGTATTTGGGCGCAAACAGACTGCCATCGTTCAATTTACCCACATCTTTCGCCCGGTCGATGATGCGCAAGTGGCCGTTGTCATCAATAAAGCCTGCATCGCCGGTGTGTACCCAGCCCTCTGGCGTCTTGGTCGAGGCTGTGGCTTCATCATTCTGGTAGTACCCCAGAAAAACTCCCGGAGAGCGATAGAGCACCTCACCGTTTTCTGCTATCTGCAGCTCTACATCGATAGAGGGTGTACCCACTGTGTCCGCATCAATCTGTCCATCCGGCTGAGCGGTGATATAGACGCTCGCTTCAGTCTGACCGTAAAGCTGTTTAAGGTTTATCCCCAACGATCGGTAGAACCTGAAAATATCCGGGCCTATTGCCTCACCGGCGGTGTAAGCCACTCGGACATTGGACATGCCCAGGCGGTTTTTCAGTGGACCATAGACACACCATTCGCCAATAGCGTATTGAAGACGCGCCATGGGCGGCACACCCTCGCCATTCAGCACCGCTTCTCCATGGCGCTTGGCAACCTCAATGAAGTGGTTGAACATGGCACGCTTGGGTCTGCTGGCATCTTCCATGGCCACCGTAATGGTAGTGAGCAGGGTTTCGAACACACGCGGTGGTGCGAAAAAGTAGGTGGGGGCAATCTCACGTCGGCATTCAGTGATAGCCTCCATGCTCTCAGGACAGCAGACGCAGTAGCCTGCCGTAAGAGACTGACCGTAACTGAAGACATGATCCCCCACCCAGGCTAACGGCAGGTAGGCAATGGTCTCTTCGGTATGGTCTAGCGTGTCGAAAGCATTGGCGTTGATAGACGTGACGATCAAATTGTTGTGCGACAGCATGACCCCTTTGGGCCTGCCCGTTGTACCCGAGGTATACAACATCACACACAGTTCGTCGCTAACAAGTTCATCGATGCCCATGCGCCATTCGACGGGCTTGTTACTGTTCCGTTCCACGGCTTGTCTACCGCGTTTCTGCACTTCATCGACAGAAAGAATACGCTCTGGATCGTAGTCACGCAGACCCCGGGGCTCGTCGTACAGCAGTGTTTCCAGCAATGGCAGCTGCTCTATTACGGAGAGCACCTTGTCGATCTGTTCTTGATCCTGACAGATGGCGAATCGTACACCGGCATGTTCAAGCACATACACCATCTCGTCGGCTACGGCATCCGAATACATGGGAACCGGAATACCACCGATCGACTGAATGGCCGAAAAAGACCAGTACAACTTGGGCCGGTTGGCACCGATAATCGCCACCTTATCACCCGGCTTCAAGCCCAGTTCAAGCAGACCTATGGCGAACGCTTGAACCTCTGCGCACACCGAAGCCCAGGTCCACTCGCGCCATATTCCCAGATCCTTATGGCGCATGGCCACACGATTGGTATGTAGCTCTGCGTTTCTCAGCAGATAATGTGGCAGGCTGGGCAGTGTTTGCATGAGTGTAAGTCGCCTGGAATCAGTGTTGTGATCTTACGGTAACAATACAGTACGAGCATTCCCAATGTAAGCCTGTAGTGCCTCGGGGACTTCAATGCTGCCATCTGCCTGTTGATAGTTTTCCATGATCGCAATCAAGGTCCTGCCCACGGCAAGCCCCGATCCATTCAGGGTATGTAACAACTCAGTCTTGCGAGTCTGCGGGTCTCGGTATCGAGCCTGCATGCGACGAGCTTGAAAATCCGTGCAGTTGCTGCAGGAGGATATTTCACGATAGGCATTCTGCGCCGGTAGCCACACCTCAAGATCGTAAGTCATGGCCGCCGCAAATCCGATATCACCGCCGCACAACTTCACTGCACGATAAGGCAGATCAAGTTTCTGGAGAATAGCTTCGGCGTGCGATGTCATCTCCTCGAGCGCGGCAAACGATTCATCTGGGTGGACAATCTGGACCATCTCGACTTTTTCGAACTGGTGCTGACGGATCAGACCTCGGGTATCGCGTCCGTAAGAACCTGCCTCTGAGCGGAAACACGGGCTGTGGCAGGTGTAACGAATGGGCAATTCAGCCACATCGACAATAGTGTCACGCACGGTGTTGGTGACGGGCACCTCGGAGGTAGGTATCAGGTAGTAATCGCTGCCCACAGCACCCGCCTCTTCCTGAGTCTTGACATCGCCCCAAACCAGTCGAAACAGATCTTCTTCAAATTTGGGTAACTGCCCTGTCCCCTTGAGTGAGTCTGCATTGACGATGTATGGCACGTTAATCTCTGTGTAACCATGCTCTCGAGTATGCGTGTCCAGCATCAGCTGAATCAGCGCTCTGTGTAACATGGCAAGCTCGCCCCGCAGCACAGAAAAACGCGAGCCGGTCAGTTTGGTTGCAGTTTCAAAATCCAGCGATGCACGGCGTGCGCCCAAATTGATGTGATCTTCGGGTGCGTAATTGAACTGCCTTGGTTCTCCTACCTTGCGTACTTCAACGTTGTCGCTTTCATCGCGGCCTGGAGGCACGCTTGCATCAACTATATTGGGCAGCGTCAGAAGAAAATCGTCGAGTGCGTTCTGCACTGCCTGCAGCTGTGTTTTAGCCGCCTCAAGCTCATCCCCCATGCGTGAGGTTTCTGCCAGCAACGGGGCAATATCTTCACCGCGAGACTTAGCCTGACCAATCGATTTAGCGCGTGTGTTGCGCTCAGCCTGAAGGTGCTCGCTGTGTTGTTGAAGCTGCTTGCGCTGAGCGTCCAATGCCGAGAACGCTTCATGATCAAACAAATAATTCCGGATGCCCAGTCGTTCGATCACGTGAGGCAGTTCGTTTCGTAGGAGTTTCGGGTCGAGCATGCGTTATGGGTGCCTCGAAAATAAGTGGGTGTCATTCCGGCAACCGACTTGAAAGAGGTCCGCGTACTGTGTGTACCCCGGTCAATCTGGTGTGGAGCTGGACTGAGCGTCAGAATTGCAGCACCGTACAGTGTGCTGCAGCTCAGTATATCAGTGCCTCGCAGGCTTATTGAACACACTTTCAACAGGGCCGGTATTACTCCACCAACAATGTTCGCGCAAGCCATACACCGAGAAAAACCGCCAATAGCGAACCTGCCACGTTCAGTACGATGTTCAATCCGGCTAACGGCAGATTCCCGGATTCTGCCAGTCGGAATGTCTCGACCGAGAAAGCCGAGAATGTTGTAAACCCGCCCAGAAAACCTACCACAAGCACCATTTGCAGCGATGTATCCAACAGACCTCTGTGCCACAATAACGTGACAATCAGACCGGCCAGCAACGCACCCAGAAGGTTTGCGACCAGAGTGGCGGCAGGAAATCGCTGTACGTTGCTAGACAGCATCAGCGTAATCGTATACCGCAGACAGGCGCCTGCAGCGCCGCCGAGCGCCACGTAGATGAAATTGATACTGGTGCTCATGGGCACTGTCTTTGCATTTGACTACCTCTCAAGACTTTAGCGCAATTCAAGCCGATCATGATTCGTAGAACCAGCCTCTTACTGCTGCTCGCCTTTTCGTCGGTCAGTATCGCGCAACCACTCTACAAATGGGTAGAGGCCGATGGATCCATTACCTTTTCCCCGAAGAAACCGCCAGCAGGTATTACCTTCGACACTATAAAAGGCGCTGTGGGTGCGAAGATCGAGGCAGTGCCGGCTGCACTGTCACCACCTGTCCCCGCGGCGGCCCTGCCGAAAACGGCCAGTATCAAACGCTCGGTCGAGACAGAATCGTCAACAGCGATTACCAGTTCGGCGCCAGAACAGCAAGATATTGAGTCAGAACGAATCACGACTCAGGCTTTGGAAAATGCCAGTTCAGATATTGCCATACAGACGACGCAGCAAGCTGATTCCAGAAAACTGACATCAGTCGCTGCCAGCAGTAAGAAAAGCCGTTGTCAGGATTTGCGTAAACGGGTGGTGTCACTAGAGCGACGTCTGAAGTCACGACTTGCGCCCGAGGACATGGACAATACCGTCATCCACATGGCTCGATATCAGAAAAGTTTTGATCAGCACTGTGAGCAATAGTGAGTATATTCATCATTGGAAAGACTACCCTGGGCAAACCCATGCCCCTGCCTGATACAGTAGTTTAGCCACTTGTTAAGGAACCGGTTCAGCCTCCTGCCCTCTTCCAAGTCTCGAGTACGGCGAACTTCAACCCGGCCTTCTGGCAACAACCCGCTCATCACTTCACACGATCTCGCATCGTGATAAAGCCGTAGGGCGAGATCTGGCTCGCATTGGCTTCTGCCACGCGCCGACTGATCACCAAAACGGTAGGTCAGGCTAAATGTGGAGGTATACCGACTGTGAGCCAACACGTGTAATTCCAGTTCCATGGCTCCGGGTACTCGGGACACGAATGTTCCCGGTTTCAACGTCCTGAGCTCTGGCACCAGTAGCCTGATCAAAACATAGTTCTGTTCATACAGCTCCATCAGGCTGGCGAAGCGATTACTGGTTTTCGGGCGGTAGAGAAGCGCGTTATACATGCATTTATTATGGTGGTGACTGGCGGTCAGTACAAATGAATATTTGAGAGATAGGTTCCGTGACTGGGCTGTGTACCGGGCTGTGTACCGGGCTGTGTACCGGGCTGAGCTTGAATATATGCGTCAAAGACGCCACATTCGGATGCCGAAGCCCAAAAGATCACCGGTAAACTGCTACGGCCACTTGCGATGGCTGGCATAATGGTGATAATGGCGCCGATGCGTTAATACCCTGACCACAGGCTAACAAGAGATTTAATGGCTAAAGAAGAACCCATAGAGATGGAGGGTGTCGTTGTTGACACGCTTCCTAACACGATGTTCAGAGTTGAGCTCGAGAACGGACATGTCGTCACTGCACACATTTCCGGCAAGATGCGCAAGCACTACATCCGTATCCTTACCGGCGACAAAGTTACCGTACAAATGACACCTTACGACCTGAGCAAAGGCCGTATCACCTACAGAAGCCGGTAAAACCTGCCCCTCACTTCTACGCCACTTACCGACGTTGTCGAAAGGGGTGCCGCTTCTTAGCGCCCTGAATTTGTGAAGACCGAAACCCCTGTATCGTATTGGTTGTAAACTGGAGACCTACCCGCGAGCAGGCTTTATCGCATTAGTTATGTACCAGAAGCCTGGCTATATGCTGGCTGTATCTGGTTAATGATGTACCTGTATACCAAAGGCCTGTCCGCACACGGCGAGCAGGCCTTTGATGCGACAGCGCACACATCGACGTTTCCGTTTATACGCCTAGCGCTCTTTCAGCCAAGTCCAGACTAGACCGTGACTTCCTTGCTTTCCTTGCTTTCAAACTCAAAGGCGAGATTACCTTTTTCGTCCAGAATCACGTTCACTCGGCCGCCCCGGCTTAACTTCCCGAACAGAATCTCGTCGGCCAGGTGCTTTTTCACATTCTCACTGATCAGACGTGCCATGGGACGTGCACCCATTCGTGCATCAAAACCATGCTCAGCCAACCAGGCCTTTGCCTCGGCATTGAAATCGATAGAGACGTTTTTCTCTTCTAACTGAGCCTCAAGCTCGATGATAAATTTATCAACAACGTTCAGAATGATGCTCTTGTCGAGTGGCTTGAACTGGATGATAGCGTCGAGTCTGTTACGAAATTCTGGGGTGAAGAGCTTATTGACCGCCTCATTACCGTCTGTGCTGTGATCCTGCTGTGTAAAGCCCATGGTGGTTCTGGAAATGGACTCGGCACCGGCATTAGTCGTCATGACAAGTATTATATTTCTGAAATCTGCCTTACGACCATTATTGTCAGTCAGCGTGCCGTGATCCATTACCTGCAGCAGCAGATTAAACACATCAGGATGCGCCTTCTCCACCTCATCAAGCAGTACTACAGCATGCGGATTCTGAATAACTGAATCAGTCAGCAACCCGCCCTGATCAAACCCGACATACCCTGGTGGAGCACCGATCAGCCGAGACACCGTATGTCTCTCCATGTATTCGGACATATCAAACCGGATCAGCTCAATACCCATGATTTTCGCTAGCTGTTTGGTTACCTCAGTCTTACCAACACCAGTAGGGCCTGCAAACATGAAGCTTCCGATTGGCTTGTCCTGAGGACCAAGTCCCGAGCGTGACATCTTGATCGCTGCACCCAGCGCGTCGATGGCTTCATCCTGTCCGAAAACCAGCATTCGAAGATCACGGGACAGTGTCTTGAGTTTATCCATGTCGGTGGACGAAACACTTTTTTCAGGAATCCGTGCGATCTTGGCCACGATAGCTTCGATGTCTTTTACGGTTATCTGTTTCTTGCCCTTGGTCGCAATGCCTTTGACGCGATGATTGGCTCCCGCCTCGTCAATGACATCAATGGCTTTGTCTGGCAGGAAACGATCGTTGATGTAACGGCCAGACAGCTCAGCGGCGGTCTTTAATGCATTATTGGAGTACTTGACCTCGTGAAATTCCTCGTATCGAGACTTCAGTCCCTTCAGAATCTCAAAGGTCTGATCAACCGATGGCTCAACAACATCAATCTTCTGGAAGCGACGCGATAGCGCTCTGTCCTTCTCGAAAATCCCTCTATATTCCTGATACGTCGTCGAGCCGATGCACTTCAGTTCACCTGTGGCCAGCATAGGCTTGATGAGGTTTGACGCATCCATAACACCACCAGAAGCCGCACCAGCACCGATAATGGTATGGATTTCATCGATAAACAGAATGGCGCCCGCTTCCTTCTTCAACTGGTTGAGAATGCCTTTGAGGCGCTTCTCGAAATCACCACGGTACTTGGTACCCGCTACAAGCGCACCCAGATCCAGCGAGTAGATAACAGCGTCAGACAGCACCTCAGGCACTTCGCCATCAACGATCCTTTTGGCAAGCCCTTCTGCTATGGCTGTCTTACCGACACCCGCCTCTCCAACCAGTAGCGGATTGTTCTTGCGTCTTCTGCAGAGCACCTGCGAGGCTCGCTCTACTTCATGGTCACGACCGATCAGAGGATCAATCTCGCCAGCCAGCGCTTTGGTATTCAGGTTAGTCGCGTATTTGTCAAGAGGCTTTGCGTCGCTTTCACCTTCCTCGGCACCGTATTCCGCACTGCCTTCCTCAGACTCTTCCGGCTCGTCCTGAGCGTTCTTGGCGATGCCATGAGAAATGTAATTGACCACATCGAGGCGAGTGATGTTCTGTTTGTTCAGCAAGTAGACGGTCTGCGAGTCTTGCTCTCCAAAAATGGCAACCAGCACGTTCGCCCCGGTGACCTCTTTCTTGCCAGAACTCTGCACGTGAAATACCGCTCGCTGAAGCACACGCTGGAAACCCAGAGTAGGTTGGGTTTCGCGCGTATCATTTTCGTCCAGCAGCGGGGTGTTTTCGTCAACAAAGCTGTCGAGTTCATCGCGAAGGGTTTCCAGATCGCCACCACAAGCGCGCAGCACCTGAGCTGCTGTCGGGTTATCAATCAGTGCGAGCAATAAGTGCTCAACCGTCATGAACTCGAAGCGGCGGGCACGCGCCTCTTTGAACGCATTGTTGAGGGTAAATTCCAGCTCTTTACTCAGCATTATTTGATCGTCCACTCATAAAACTTCGGATTACCATACACGTCGTGCACTCGAAACACCCGGCATAGCCCTGTTCGCGAAACTCACTCACCTTGTTGTTACGCCTCTTCCATCTCACACAGCAACGGGTGCTTTCTTTCGCGAGCGAGTTGTGTGACCTGTGCAACCTTGGTCTCTGCAATCTCTCGTGTGAATACACCACACACACCCTTGCCCTTCTGGTGGACATGAAGCATGACGCGAGTGGCCTGCTCTTTGTCCAGCTTGAAAAAGCCTTGCAAAACTTCCACCACAAATTCCATCGGTGTGTAGTCGTCATTCAGTAAAAATACTTTCCAGAGCGGTGGCTTTGCCAGTTTCGGTCTTGCCTGTTCAACGGCGAGCCCGCCCTCTCTGTTCGTGTCTTCTTCACTCATTATGCTTTTCCACGAGATCGTCTGTTCGTCCCTGCCATGCCTGTCTATTGCTGATACGTTAATAACAGGGGCTCGAATCACGATCACGCGCAAATCAATAATCGCAATATTCGTACCCCATAAACATGGTGCCTGAAAAACCTGAGTCAATTGCGCACCACGCTACATTCCGCAACCCTTAACTTACCCTTCCGGAGGTTAAAAGTGTAGTACTGGTTTGAACATGACAAGGTGATTTGCAGCACTGTTCAGGCACATCCATTCAGCAGAACCGGCACTTGCCAGTTTCCACCTACATGAAGTTTGTGGATGGCAAGGCTCCAAAACAACCCATGCGTGCGCGTCAGTGGCCTGACAGCGCCCTTTGCCAGGCGAATCAGCGCTCTGGAATTGTCCTGTGCAGCGCGCTCAGGACAGTTTTCTAAAGAATCCACGTGCGGCCCGTTTTGCTCGACGCTTTGAGCGATCCCGCGACTTGACTACCTCAGACGGATCTGCACTATTATCGAACTGTTCCCGAGCATGATGGGCAGCCGCCCCCCGCGACGGGCCCTTGCGGGCCGAGCTGGTTCTTCTTCGAGCATTGCCGGTAGCGGCGCTATCTTGATCAGCGTCGCTGAATAATTCATCTTCGTCCAGCCCTGAATCATTGACAGCTCTGGATCGACTGCTCGCCGGTTGTTTAAAAGCGCTGGTTCGCGGTTTCTTTTCAACCAGCTTTTCCGTCACCTCTATCTGCTTTTGTTTGATGACTTGCATGACGACCAGATACGCCCAGAAATACGCGGTGAAGTTCAGTGAAACCGCACGCGAACCGAAAATACACACAACCGCATAACAGGCAGTGGCCGATGCCCCACCTATTCCGATGGCTCTGATAAATTTGTCGGTTTCGTGCTGCGACAGGTGACGACCCAGCCAGAAGCTATAGCCCAGAATCAGTACAAACAGCGCGAGTGCAGGCAAGCCCATCTGGGACCCAATATACAGATACATGCTGTGCGGATCGCTCTCCTCGACCGGGACTTCAACATAATCGTCTTTAACGAACGGGAAGCCCTTGAAGCCTTTGCCGAATACCGGATCCTCAAGGATCATTTTTGCAGCCGCTCGCCACATTACCAGGCGAGTGGACGAGCTCTTGTCCAGCTTGTCCTCGGGTGAGGCTGATGAAGACACCACTTCGTCTGTACCGATGTCCATCCGTGCCACGATTGACTCAGGAATCAGACTAGGAAACACCAGCAGAAAACATAGCGCCAGTGTTGCCCAGAAAGCTAGAAAGCCTTTACCCTTGAACCAGCCCGCCATCAGACCGCCTGCTACCATGGCCAGATAAGCTCCACGAGAAAAAGTAGTGATGAGAACCTTTGCTGTGAGCAGAAAATACGGGGTCAGTAACCAGGCGCGGAGATCCTTGATATACACAACAAACACCGCCACTAACGGCAGCAATGTGTAGGCCACGAATCCACCGAAATTGTTGGACTGCATGTGCGGGCCTTCGATACGACTTTTCTCAATAGTGGAACGGCCCATCTTTTCCAGCATTTCAGGGACTGAAAACAACACCACGAGCATTGAACCGATCAGCATGTAGATGACGCAGCGTTTGGCTCCTTCCACATTACGCACGCACGTCAACACGATAAAATAGAAAATGAACTGATCTATCCAGGCCTTGTAGCTCAGAAGTTCGTTGTAGATCAGAAAGGTACGACCGCCGGGGACCAGCGAAACCGTGATAGCCGACAATGAGGTGATAACACCAAAAGCCACCACAAGCCAGGTACCCGTTGGCCAGTCGGCAATTTTCTGACGTTTGTCCATGGCCCGCAGAATAGCGGCAAACAGCCCTAGTAATATGAGCATGTTAGTGCCATTCACCCCTGGCGCCAAAGGCACGACGTACAGCTTGGAAAATGGCAGATAAAAGAGCATACACGCCATAACCAGCTCGACGCCTCTGAATGCGCTTATGGCCACGACTAGCCCAAGACCTAACGCAATCGAGTACAGAATGGGTTTTGGCCATCCACCGCCTGTGAGCGTGATCATCAGCACCACAACTGCAGGCACTGACAGAAAGAGCAGATAGGGCTTTAGCCCTTCGAAATCGGGCAAACCCGAGATCATGTTGCGCTCTTTTTCAGTCACCCGGAATTTTCTGCTGGAACCACGCGTGCGCTTGCGCACTACTCGCTCCGAACGATCGACACCGCGGCCGTGTTTACGACGGCGCTGTTGCTCGCCTTGGGTATCGTTGATACCGTCGGTGTAGTCGTCGTCAGCGTGCTGAAAGGGATTTGTAGAGGCCATGATAGAGCCGGTTGCCAATGGTTCGTTGCAGCAGCTTTTTTGCCTGGCTGCGACGTTGGAGCGATTTGTAATAAGCCTCATCTGGCGCAATCATGCGATCAAATTCAGCTAACTGTGTATTTTGCCTGATTGCTACCCTACTGACAGGCAGTGTACTGGCCATGGGAGCCAAACTGGTCCCGCTGGCTGATAAACCAGCCGATGCAGGTGTAAAAGACTGTGACACGTCCACTATTCCAGTATCAGAGCCAAACCACTGGACATAACCAGACGGCCGCATCATATCCAGAGTCTTGCTACTGTATCGGCCACCCGGGAAAGACATTGACTCGCAAGCTTTTCCAGTCATGCTCTCTACACTCTTGCGGCTGTCTGCCAGCTCCTCAAACGCATCGGAATCACTCATATCAGCGAAGAATCGGTGTGTTAAGCCATGGCTACCGATAATCATTCCCGGCACATCGGATAGCTCTCTGAGTTGTGCCGATGACATGAATCCGACTCGCTTGTCAATGAACCCGGACGTTACGAAAAAATAGGCCGAAAGAGCACGCTCGGCAAGCAATGGAGCAGCAATCTCAAGATTACTCCGATGTCCATCGTCGAACGTGATCACAACATCAGGCGCTTGGTTGTCGGTAAATGTGCCAGCTCTGCGCGCAGCAATACGATCGAGCTGAGCGATAAAATTGGACTCACTAACGGCGTAAGGCCTATCCTCACTATCAATTTCAGCGGTGCTGGATCCCCGGTATAACGCGTGGTACATCAGGACGATGCTCATAAGCTTTTCCACTGCACGGCACTACCACCGAAAGTAGCCCGAAACGCGCCGACAACTGCTGCAGCGTTGAGCTGCACGAAAAGGCTGACAAAAGACGTGATGCGATTAGACACCCCTAACATGCCCATCACTCCCAGTACGTAGAAGATCAGTTGAGCTGCCAGCATCACCCGTAAAAATTCATGCGAGCCCAGTACCGATGAGAGCAATGCTGCCATCAACGCATAGGGCACCATGAGCCGGAACACCTTATGGGATACAAACTGCCACCAGACTGGATTCTTCCAGGGGTTAAACATCCAGGGATGTCTGGAGAATGACTGAAAATTTCCAGCCAGTGTTCTGGCTTTACGCCTGAACTCTCCAGAGACTTTCTCTTCGGGGCGGTCGTACGCGCAAGCAGAAGGCTCAAAGACGGTGCGTTTGCCCTGTCGAAGCAGGCTGATCGGAATCTCGAAATCGTCTAGCAGAGCATCACTGCGCAGTACGGGATAATCCTTTTTGCGGATTGCGTAAAGCGCACCCGTTGCACCGGTCGTGGAGAAAAGCCTGCTTTCATTTTCCCGAATCCATTTCTCGTACCGCCAGTACAAACCCACATCGCCAGCTTCATTGCCCTGATTGTTAGTTAACACCAGCTCGCCGCTGACAGCACCTACACTGGGCGTCTGCAACCGATTCACCATAGCGCAGACAGCGTTGGTTGAGACACTCTGGCGCGCATCCATGAAGATGATGATTTCACCAGAAGCCAGACTTACGCCCAAATTTAGCGCGGTAGGTTTACCAGCTGCCTGCGCGTAGTGTTCGACGTGCCAGTTTTCCCGTTCGGTACAAGCCATCGTTAACAGGGATAGCGTCGTGTCGGTTGATCCATCAGAGACAAAGATACATTCCAGCAGATGCGTTGGATAATTCAGTGCCGCCAGAGAGGCTAACTTGGCTGGTAAGTGCCTGGCTTCGTTGTGTACGGCAATGACAATGCTTACCGGCGGTAGAGATTTCGCCTCTTCAGACTGACAATGCGTTTGCTCGCCAATAGCGCCTGCCACCGGTGCGCCGGGTACCGAGCGTATCCGACTAACCCGCCAATGCAGTACCAGCGGGAAAACCAGATAGGTATATAAACAGAACGCAATGGATACCACAAACACACTAAACACGGTTAAGCCTCACGCCGGGTAAACCGTGCTGTTCGTTCTCCCAACCACTGCCTGACCGTGGGGTCTATTAACCACATGAACAGCATTAATACGCTGGTGCCGGTAAACCCCTTAATCAGAAAACTGGCCATATCAGGCCCCAGACTCATCGGATTCAGAATAGCAAATACCAAAGCGCTGGCAATTGTCATCAGCACCGGAGTACGCAGAGATAGTGCAAAACTGACGTGCCTGAATCCTAGTATGGAGACACCCACCATAAAGACGGCATAGGAAATGAAAGTAACCATGGCTGCGCCGACAATACCAAATACGGGTATGAGCAGCACATTGAGTACAAGATTGATCACCGTTGCAATGAGGCTCCAGATCATCAGTATTTTCGTATTTTTAACAATATAGAGACCCGCCGCCAGAAAATGTACAGCGCCTTCGAGCAGGAAACTGAACGCTACGAACGGAATGATAATAGTGCCAGGGGCATATTTATCACCGGCTAGAAAACTCAGCAGATGCGGACTTGTTACCGAGAACATAGTGATAAACGGTATACCCAGAACCAGAAACAAGTGAAATCCCTTAGCGAGAAATTCTGCGGTGCGAGCCTTGCCATCTTGCTCCCACAGTTGCATGTAGGCGGGTTTGACCGCCTGTATGAGGGTGGCCAGGACAATAATGTCGATGTAAGAGGCGAAATTGTAGGACGCTGAGTACTGACCCAGCTCACTGACGCCCAGAATTGATTCAATCAGGTAGCGATCACTCAATCGTAGCACCAGACTTAATGACTCTAGAATCATCAACGGTAGCCCGTATACCAGCAGTGCTTTTACTAGCCTGCCAGACACGTCATTAGTCTTGAATTCAAACTCTGGCCAGTACTGGTAAACGGCATAGCTGACACCCAGAACTTCCGCCACCAGCAGGCAGGAAATAACCGACACCGGGTCCAGCGTTGAGAGCAACAAGACTGCAATGACGAGGCACAAGTTGAGAACACGTGCAAGGCTTTGCGCGATGGCAACATCCCCACTACGTTGCTGCGCCCGCAGAAAGTTCATGGCGCCGCTACCCAGCAGCCGCACACACACGATAACAGAGGCGAGTACGAATAACGAGGATATGTTTTCGTATTGCAGCACGTTGGGCAGTATGAAAACCCCGGTAACGAGCCAGAGCGCTGTTGTCATACAGGCAAGGCAGAAAAACACCAGGCTAACAGTGCTGTTCAATTGGCCAACGGAGAAATCGATGTTGGCATTTTTGACTTGCGCAAAAAATCGGATGACCGAGTGCTGGACACCCAGCTTGCCGATGGCAATAAACAGTGTCAGGCTGGATGTTATCAGTCCGACGATGCCATACTCTGCAACACTTAAACTGCGCGTCAGAATAGGAAAACTGACTAACCCGACCACCGCGGAGAGAACCCCGGCGGAGGCGTAGTTACGTAAGTGAAGAACCATTCCAGCAGCAGCCATGACTCAGCGCCCTGTCAGACCGGTTGATATAGGTCGTGCAGGCCGGATAGGCCAGAAAAACTCGCCCCCTCCTCTGCACACCATTGAAGCGCAGCCTGCATGTCGTCCAGGAACTTTTTGACATCATCGGCGTTTTGCGGATAAGGCGATGCCTTTTCGATGATCTCCATGGAATGGAACATCATATTGATCGACAGCACACGCTCGTTGCTGTGTTGTTGCATCTGGTAGCGAAATATCTCTTTCATCTGATCAACCGACGCAAACCAGGGGCGAAACCAGCGCGGGTCTCTAAATAGCCGGGGTTTGACGGTGACAGGGACTTCAAGCAGTCGAGCAACTGATGGCACTCCCGCTATAGCGATTTCACCCGGTGCCGGAAAATACGGCTGTTCAGGTGCTTTGCGAAAGTCTACCTGAGCGTTGGGCTCGCTCCAGCGAAGATGAGGTGTTACGCTCGTGTCTACTTTATACCCCAGCCGTTGCAGACTATCTATTGAGTCAGCCGACGCACCATAACGACCAGCCCTGAAACTGGTTGGCCGAAAACCCAGCTCGCGTTCAAACAATTTACTGAGATTACTCAGCTTCTGAAATTCGATGTCTGGCGCATAGCCACACTGAAAATCCGGGCTGTCTATGCCAGCATAATCATAAAACTTTTTTTCAGGCTCAATAAAAGCTGCGTGCAGATGCGTGCCGTATTCATATCGGCCGGAAAGATTCCTCAATGCCTCGACACTGGCCTGATCTTCCAGCACCTCCACCGTTAGAAGATAGGTAGGTACGGCGCCCACTTCCTCAAATACGGGCTGTAAGCGATTAGGCAAGCCTTCTGTAATGGATTCAAACTCCAACGGGTTGGAGCGTGCCCACTGCGTATCATGGTCGCATTCGGTGTCGATTGAAACAGTGACGACTACCTGCTCAATGCTTGACACGATACAACTCCATCAGCAGGTCAACGACCTGATCAAAACCAAATCGCTGCACCATCAACTCGCGGCCATTTTCAGAAACTGTCTGGCGTAATTCAGGCTCGTCGACCATGCGTTCGATCTGCTGAGCCAGTGTGTCGGCATCACCCGCAGGAAACAGTAAACCCGAATACTCGTGTTCCACAAGATCGTTATTGCCACCAATATCGGAGGCGATAACAGGTTGCTGCTCGACCATGGCTTCCATCACCGAATTAGGCAAACCTTCGGCGAACGAAGGCTGAACATACATATCCAGGCTCCGAAAGAACTGCCGTGTATCTTCTATCAGTCCCAGCCATTCGATGTGCTGCGAAACACCCAGCGAGTCGGCCTGCGCTGCTAGCGCATCGGCGGTTTCCCCACTGCCAGCTATAACCAGTTGCAGGTTAGCCGCTGGCCGTGATTTCCTGGCTTTCGCAAACGCATCCAGCAACACGTGAACGCCCTTGACCTCGCGAAGTCTTCCGCAGTAGCCGATAGTCAGGCAGTCTGACTTCGCCATCTTGACGGGATCGATACTTGTATCAATGCCGTTGGGAATAAAACGGATCTGCTCATCACGAAAGCCGGCCTCGAGCAGCTTCTCCCGGGTCTGTTTGCTGATGGTCTGTACGTAATCAACTTTTTTCAGTCCCGTGCGCAACAGAACATTCAGGGGTCTATAGCGTTTACGCTGATCTAGCACACCACCTTCGAACTCGTAAAAACCCGAGATCTTTGTGGTGACGGGCAATCCCAGCCAGCGTCTGGAAAATCCGGCTGACGCTGCTAGCAAATGGGTGATGTGTACATGAACGGCGTCGAATCGGTGCTTGTTATTCAGAAGATAATGAGCAAAATAAGCCATCAGAACCAATGAGCCCACCCAACGAAAATGGGGATAGTCAACACGATTGACCGTGAACCCGTGAAAGGTTTCGGAAAGGCTCTGGCTCTTGAGCACTCGTGGCGTTACAAATTCTACGAAAACACCACGATCCCTGAGCGCAATAGCTAATTTCAGTGCCTGGCTCTCAGCGCCACCAAGCCCCGGAAACCGGCTATCTACTGCGCAAAGCAAGCGAATCTGAGGGGGTCTACCGGGAGACTGTGTATCTGCATCAGCCGGATAGTCGCCGGCTTGCGCTGCGGAATCCTGAACGCCGTTCTTTGCAAGGCCATGCCGCTTGTCAATCTTGTGCTGATCCGTATTAGCGGCCTGAGCGAGCGTTTTATTGGCAGATTCAGCATCCCTGACTGAATTATCTGCCGTTATATTCATTGCAGCAGCGACTTCAGTTCGACAGTCAGGTCGCGACTAGCCCTTGAAGGCGGCGCCCAACGAAGGCCGATCGAGACTCTGTTTTCAGACACATCGACAGCTTCTACAACGCCAACCCCCGCACTGAATCTGGTCAGCAGACCTGAAGCTGAGTCATGCACAACAGCACCCTCTAGCTCGAAACTGCGGCTGAGCCTGTAGACAAGCTGGCCACCAGCGAGTATCGAATCCGTTTCATCACGTCGATTATCGTATTCCTGGCGCTCGTAACGCAGACCTACCTCACCACGCAGGCGATTAGTCAATCGAGTTGAAATGGACGTGTAGGCAAATGCCTGCTGTTGATCCTCGCCATTAGCGCTTAGCTGCAGCGAAGGATCGGTAGCGAGCAGCTGATAATCCAGCTGCGAGATACCCACGCCCACATCTGTGCTGGTGACAGGCGATTGATAGGAGTACGAAACAGTAAGCTCAGTGTCCGCGAAAAAACCTGCAACCTCTGGTCTGAGTCCAGCGGAATCACCCCCACCGGCGATGAGACTCTCCACCGTACTTAGCGTCTGATCGTTAAGATTACGTGTCAGACGTGCAGTAACCAGTGTCTGAGGCCCGAGCGTTCTTGTGGCTCGAAGCTCAACATTCAAACCATTTAGTGATTCTTCTTCGGTATCGTATCGCGTGACGCCTAGCTCACCATACAGCTCGATAAAACCTCGAAGCCGATTATAGAATACGGATGCTGTCGAACGATTGAAGTCGCCGTTGGCAGCCTGACCTACTGCCGGATCCGGGTCGTCTGGAATATCGGTATAAACATCACCCACTCTGAAGCCGTAATAGCTGCCGGGCGTGGTGTCGCGCTGATGGCTGAGATTGAACGTGTACAGAGACTCGATCAGCTCGTCTTCTTCGGTCTGGTTGACATACAGCGCGCGTGCACGAGTGCGACTGACACCGTCGACGTCGTACTCAAAACTGGGGCCCGTAACGAACACGTTTCGCTGGTCGATCTGGGTATCGTCAATGGTTTGAATCGCATTGTCGTTACGCACACCGCCCAGAATGTCACCGAAGTACCACCGCCAAGACCGTGGCGTCAAAGAAACTTCTGCGGCACCCAGAAAACGGGTCAAGGTTGTCTGGTTGGAATCCTCATCCGACAAGATCCGACGGGTTTCAATTTCTCCTGTAAACGCAGCCTGTATGACACGACTGCGCTGCTCCCCGTAGACGCCGAGCGAAGCGGCGCCTGTCGTACCTTTTTCCTCGTCAGGACTGTTCACATCATTAATATTATCGCTGCCTTCAATGGAAACCAGGCCGTCGAATCCAAGTTCCAGTGCATGCACTGCAGGGATACAGGACAAGGATACCAGCAAGGTAACCAGACTTGCGCGATGTAGCTTTCTATCAGACACGATACAGTGAGATGCTCAGATAAAGGTTGGTACAGCCGGTAACCGGATCAAGCAGGCTGGTTATTGATCACAATGCCTGCGAGCCTGCGCTCGTCGATTTCATCAATGACTGAATCCAGTACACCCGGTGTCACGCCGCCGTAGGGTACAACCAGAACGGTGTAGTCACAAATTTCTGACAGGATTCGCGCATCAGCCGATGTCGTCATTGCGGGTCCATCAACTATGACAAATCGATTGTCATAGCGTTCTTTGATATCCAGCATCAATTGCTTGTATCGGGCGCTGGTAAAATGCTCGGCGCTGATCTCTGTGTGGCTGCCAATAGGGATACAGCGCATACGCGGAATACCACTGGGATTAACGATATGCTCGATACCCAGCTCCGGCCGATCCAGATACTCCAGCAATCCACGCGCATCTTCACGCCCGATAAGCTTCATCAGCTTGTGCATGATGGGTGTGTGAAGGTTTGCTTCAACCAGCATGGACGTTCTTGCTTTGTCGAAAGCGATTGTCGCGGCAAGGTTGAGACTGACAAAGCTGCCACCACCCTCTGGCACGATAGAGCTGACAAGAACACTGAAGTTTTTCTCGGGGTTCAGGCTGTATAGCTTTGTTCGCAGTTGTCGCATCGCATCCACCATGTCGCGATTTTTCGAACGCGGGTGGACGATTCCAAGCATATCCAGTTGTCGGTCACTGAACAACTTCGCCTCTTCCATATTGGCGATATCAGCACGAGCGCGATCCGCCAGACTGACGGAGTCGTTAGCCGCTCGAAGCTGGTTGCTGCCACCCTTGGGACGCGTGAGCGGCACCATAGATCGGCCTGACTTACGGTTACGACGCTCTGACTTACCCTGCTGTTGCTCTAGCATGGATCTGACATTTGCAAATTTTGCACGGTCCGTCATAGTGGTGCTCCTCCTGTGGATGCTTCCAGGGCGTATTTTATAAAGAACACCACAACATACAGGCAACACATCGCTCCAACCGTAGTCATGATCACTCCCGGACGACGGAAGAGTGGCGTTTTATCTGATGGTGATGGCATGTGTGGAACCGTAGTGAGAAGTGGCAGCTCTAGCAGATCCGTGACAGCAGAAGTCGTACGGATTCGGGGATCTACCTTGAGGAACACAAAGAGGTAAATGAACGGCAGTAATGTTGCCAGAACCAGCCCGGCCAGTACGATGTGTATAAATCTCAGACCGTTTGGACGGGCCGGGAAGTTGGCCGGCTGGTGAACCCTGTACAGTACACCTTGCTGCTCGGCACCCAGCGTCATACTCAAACGTGCATTTTCTTGCTGGCTCAGGAGATCTTCATAGAACTTCTTGTTGATCTCGTAATCACGTGTCAACTCCGAAAGTTCGCGCTCAACCTGAGATGTCTTGGTTGATCGCTCGATTTCGTTTTCCAGCAACACTTTTATCTGACGCATCCGTGATTGCTGAGAATCAGCTTCAGCGCTGGTTCTGGCAAGATCACTACGAAGCTGCTGATAGACAGGACTCAAACTGGCCGAGCCCGTAAAGGTGCGACCACCTACGTTAAAGATTGCCTGGCCCTGACCTTGTGAACTGGTTTGTGCAGATCGGGTGGCGGCTTGCGCTTTTACATCCTCAATTTGCTGACGTAATCGCACGATGTCTGGATAGTCGTCCGTGTATGACAGACTCAGTACATCTATTTCAGCCTGCAACCGTGCGATCTGATCGCGTGTCTGGCCGATCTGGTAGTCGCGTGCAAGCGTGGACGACTCGCTGGACAGCTCATTCTGCAGACTGCGGCGACGCTGGTCTGCCTGGGCGAACAATAGACCCGTCTGCTCGTAGTCGCGTTGAAGCTCCACTATGCGGGCGTTGACGTTACCCTCTGTGGTGTTGCTGATGCCCGGGTGCTGGCTGCGGAAACTCTCCAGTCGCCCTTCCGCGTCTTCCAGTTTGTCTCTATACGATTCAACCTGATCGATAATGAACTCGAAAGCCTCGGTGGTCTCTTCAGCTGAAGACGCCATTGTCTTTTTCAGAAACAGCTCTGCGAACAGACTGGTTGTCTGGAATGCCACCTTTGGATCAGGATGCCAGAAGTCGATCTCCAGTAGCTGGTTGTTACGATTGAAAACGTTCGTGGCGTCCGTCAGATCGTCACGCAACTCCTCGCGATCCGACGGTGTTGTTGATTCGTCTGCAAAACCCACCTCATCCAGAATCGTGTCGAGAATATCGAGCGCGAAAAGCTCTTCCTTCGCCACGTTTGCCCGATCCCGGTTTATGGTCGATGCGGTTCCGATCAACGGTGCGACCAGATTGCTGTCGTCGACGTAAAGCTGCACAAAAGAGGTGTACTTCTTTTCCCACAGGAGACCTGTAATCAGAAATACCAGACTGACGCCAACAAATATTGCCAGCAATGTACTACTCCGCGCACTCGCTTCCCGCGAAAGCAGTGGCATCATTTCATCAAGCGTTATATTGCTCATAGGTAGGTATCGATTACAAAGAAGTTTCTAAGTTAAACAAGGTCATACGTCTCACACACAAGCTAGAAACGACGTTCGGGGATGGTGATTACATCACCAGGCACTAAGGGGTAGTTGGTATCCAGCAGACCTTCGGAGAGAATATCCGCTAAATAGACGCTATAGACGCGCGCTACCCCCTCAACAGTACGGTATAGCTTGGCCGCGTTTGGTGACGCAAATTCATTGACCCCACCCGCCTCAAGCACAAGATCGATGATTGTCATGCCATCTCGATGAGAAATAGACTTGGGTTCAACGACGCCACCCACGACCCGCACGCGATTCTGAAACTCGGCGCTGGGTATTTCTTCGATGATGACCGACACTTTCGGAGTACGAATGAACTGCGCAAGGCGCTGTTCTGTATCGGCCGCTATCTCGGCAGGCGTTCTGCCGCCTGCCATGATTTCCCCGACTAAAGGAACCGAGACGAAACCATCTGGCCTGACCGGGACTCGCACCGACAGATCCGGGTTTTTCCAGACGCTGACGCTGATGACATCTCCGGTGCCAAGCCGGAATTCAGCAGCCTCGCCAGCCTGTATCTCCGGTGGGCGATCGAATTCATCCAGCTCACTGCGAGTACCCCCACAAGCAGATAGCGCAACTGTCAGAACCAGTGTAAAAACTCGCAAAGCATTCATCGGAGTAATGCGCCTCCCGGGCACGGAATCTGTTTGGCAACTTGAATCTTGTTTACAACGCTTCATGAGGCACTTCGTCAACCTGTTCTGTAGGTAATTGATATCGGCAAGTGTCACTGATACTTGATCAGAACCGGGCCGTCACTCAGGAAGTAGCAGTTTATCGTTTTACAGCTGTCGCTATGTTGACTTAGGCACAAAATTTACAGAAATACATGAGTGTTAACATTTACCAGCCGACAAATTGCATTACTTTCACCCGATTACCCGCTCAAAGGACGCTAAGCTTCGCCACATGAACGAAGAAAACACTATTCCACACGATTTCAAATCCGACTATGAGCAGCTGGAGCTGGATGATCGTGCGAGCTGGGACCAGGCTCGGGCCAATTATCGACGCCTTGTCCATCTCTGGCACCCGGACAAATATGCGCAGAGGCCCAGAGAGCGCAAGCACGCCCAGCAACAATTCATTTTGCTTACCAAGTCCTATGACAACCTTAAGACGTTTGAACGGAAAAACGGCCGACTACCCTTCGAGCCGGCGAAGTCTCAGTATAGAGACGATGAGCCGGACCCGCGCACGTCAGATTGCAAAACAAAGAACAGTTCTGCCGTTCGCCAAGACTTCGATAACCTCAGCCCTGGCGCTCTTGGCAGAGACCACTCGGCCACTGACGCAGCAGTAATCAAGCCAGCCTCTACCGGCACGATACTGTGGGTGGTGGGTGGTGTTTGCTTACTACTGGTCACCAGTGTGACGTTCTTTCTGCTCGATCGTTCGGCTAACCAGAAAGTCATAGAATATGGCCGCGAGGCAATTCGTGATGCACCCGAAAGCGAATTCATGCCTAGCGCAGCAGAAATAAGAAAGGGCGAATCGCGCGGTGCGTTTATCAAGCCGACGAAATAGCGGCGACACAGCTGCCGAGCACACAACCCGGCGTTTAACTCACTCTTTACTACGGGGCTCACGAAGCGGACGACTCCGCTTTCGGCTGGCTTCGCACTGATGGGCGAGGGAATAGACGATGACCCTATCCTATCGCGCGCCTTTGCCGAAAAGCACAACCTCTGCTGTCTGACAAAGTATGAGCATATCCAGAAAGATCGTGTGATTCTTAATATAATAAAGATCGAACTCTTGCTTCTGAATGGAGTCCTTCATGGAAGCGCCATAGGGATAGCAGACCTGCGCCCAACCGGTAATACCCGGTTTTACCGCGTGTCGTTCGCGATAGTACGGGATGGTCTCACTCAACTGCGACACAAAATGCGGCCGCTCTGGTCGAGGACCGACAAAGCTCATGTCTCCTTTCAGCACATTGAGTATTTGCGGTAGTTCGTCGATACGTGTCCTGCGGCTGATCTCCCCCACCTTCGTCACTCGACTGTCATTCTTGGTAGCCCATTGGGCTCCGCCCTCTTGTTCAGCGTTAGTTGACATGCTCCGGAATTTGAGCACTTCAAAGGGTTCTCCCAGGTACCCGGTCCTTATCTGACGATACAGGATCGGCGCCTTGAAACCATCCTCGAGCATGATGGCTAACGCTGCCAACAGCATGAAAGGCCACGTAATGGCCAAAATGAACAGGCTGGCAACAATGTCGAACAGACGTTTGGTGATATCTCGAAAAGCACCACGCTCAAAACCGTCTGAATAGATAAGCCAGTCAGGACGCAGAATATCCAGTGGCAACTTGCCCTGTTCACGCTCGAAGAAACTGAGCAGATCGATAACATCCAGACCATGTAGTTTGCACTCCAGTAATTCCTCGAGTGGCAATCCGGCACGTCGTTCGTCAGCGGCGACAACGATCTCGTCAATCTGATTGGCAATGACGAAGTCCAGTAGCGATCCCTTTTCCAGATCCACGATGTTTGCAGTATCGACGGTCACCGTGGTGTCGGTTGCAAGTTTAACGTAACCCACGACACGAAACCCTCTGCGATCCACTCTGCGACGCAGCCGCTGTGCAATGGAACTGGCCTTCTCGCCTGCACCGAGCACCAGTACTCGGATTTTAAGTACGTCTTTGTCTACATAATAGAAAAACATGGGGCGGATCGTGCCGACCATGAAAAAGGCAATGATGATGGCGAGACCAAAAACACCACGCCCCAGATAAAGCGGAGGAATAACGTAGTAGAGCAATGCCAGTATTGCTGCGCCAGAAACAAAGCCGATCACTGATCTTAAAAACACCCCCAGAATTCCGCCACGAAAACGGCTTTGATACAACCCCATTGCCATCATTGTCGTTGGCATAACCAGACCGAATAGCATCGAGGTGGCGATAGGCGAGTTGATACTGTCCACGTCAGTAATCTGGGTTCCATCAAATCTGACGTAGACCGCAACGAACACTGCTGCTACACAGATACAGAATTCCAGTATCGCCAGCATCAGAAATGGCACCCTCAGGTGCATCTTGAATAATTTAAACGTGCCCAAGATCTGAGATGTATCCCGTTTACCTAATATCAGCCGGCTATTGTAAGGCACCTCACCGTTTGCCGCGTATTCTCGGAGAGGCCAGGCTGCAGTCCAGATATCTGCGCTATTTGTGCTTACCCTATTATTGTCGGCTGAGATGCCGATTACTGTGAAGACGTGCCGCCTGTGTATTTTTGTGACATGTAGAGCAGCTAACCGTATTTTACTCCTTGTTGGCGCTTACTGGCCGCGAAAACGATACGTGATTGGCGTCGCTCTAACCGCAAACACGTATAATTGCGCCGCAGACCGCATCAGTTTAATGGTTGGCGCTTAACCTCAGGACTCAAACACTTTATGTTTCAAATCGGTGCTAGCGAGAAAATCGCGGTGATCGGGCTCGGCTACGTTGGACTGCCTCTGGCAGTGGAATTCGGTAAAGCCAGCCCGACGATAGGGTTCGACATTCATGCTGAGCGAATCCAGGAGTTGCAGTCAGGTCATGACCGTACGCTGGAAGTCTCCAAAGAGGAGATGATCGGCTCGCAGCACCTTAGCTATACGTGCGAGTTGCAGGATTTGACGGACTGCAAGGTATTCATCGTTACCGTGCCAACGCCCATCAATCGCCACAAGCAACCCGATCTGACGCCGCTGATCAAAGCCTCGGAATCAATAGGCAAGGTCATGAAGCCCGGTACGGTAGTTATTTATGAATCAACCGTTTACCCCGGCGCTACCGAAGAGGTTTGTGTGCCCATACTCGAACGCGAGTCGGGCATGGTGTTCAACACGGATTTCTTCGCTGGTTACAGCCCAGAACGCATCAATCCGGGTGACAAGGAACACCGCGTCAGCACCATCATGAAAGTGACGTCCGGATCAACGCCTGAAGTGGCAACCGCAGTAGACGAGCTCTACAAGCGAATCATCACGGCCGGTACGCATCTGGCGAGTTCCATAAAAGTGGCGGAAGCTGCCAAGGTGATCGAAAACACGCAGCGGGATCTCAACATTGCCCTGATCAATGAACTTGCACTGATTTTCGACAGGCTGGACATCGATACCCTCGAAGTACTGGAGGCGGCAGGCACTAAATGGAATTTTCTGAACTTCAGACCTGGCCTGGTGGGTGGTCATTGTATCAGTGTTGATCCCTACTACCTGACACACAAGGCTCAGGAAATCGGCTACTACCCGCAGGTAATACTGTCCGGGCGGCAGATCAACGACGGTATGGGCGCTTTCGTAGCTGAGCGCGTTGTCAAAATGCTGACTCGCCGACGCATTCATGTTGTGGGGGCAAATATTCTGATACTGGGCCTGGCATTCAAGGAAAACTGTCCGGACTTACGCAACACACGTGTCGTAGACATCGTTAATGAACTTCAGTACTACCACGCAAACGTTGATGTCCATGATCCGTGGGTAGATCCTGCGGAAGCCGAACACGAGTATGCAATCTCGCCCATCGAGAAGCCAAAAAACAATCACTACGACGCCATCATTCTGGCGGTCGCTCACGAACAATTTGTTGCCATGGGCAGCACAGTCATCCGACAATTCGGCAAGGCCGAGCATGTCCTCTATGACATCAAGAGCATCTTGCCAAAAGATTCCGTAGACGCCCGCCTCTAGTATTCAAGACGACTTATTTCATGAAAATTCTGATCACCGGCACCGCCGGCTTCATTGGTTCTACTCTCGCGCTAAAGCTTCTGGCCCGCGGTGATGAAGTCATCGGTATAGACAACATCAACGATTACTATGACGTTGATCTTAAACTGGCCAGACTTGAACGCGTGAAAGCGCACGAAGGCTTTACCGAAGTGCGCGGTAACCTGGAGGACCGTGACCTGATGGAGGCCACGTTCAAGAAGCACCAGCCAGAAAAAGTAGTTAACCTGGCAGCACAGGCAGGCGTGCGCTATTCGCTGGAAAACCCGCATGCTTACATCGATGCAAATATCATAGGCTTTACCAATATTCTGGAAAACTGCCGCCACACCGGTGTGAAACACCTGGTCTATGCATCAACCAGTTCTGTATACGGCAATCATACGAACATGCCGTTCTCAGTCCATGAGCCGGTAGATCATCCGGTGAGTCTGTACGCCGCAACCAAGAAAGCCAATGAGCTGATGGCCCACACTTACAGCCATCTGTTCAACCTGCCAACAACCGGACTGCGTTTTTTCACGGTCTACGGTCCCTGGGGTCGTCCCGACATGGCGTTGTTTCTGTTTACCAAGAACATCCTTGCCGGCAAACCCATAGATGTTTTCAATTACGGTAAGCACAAGCGTGATTTTACCTTCGTTGACGATATTGTTGAGGGTGTCATACGCACGCTGGATAACGTTGCAGCGCCCAATCCGGACTGGGACAGCAATGCACCCGACCCGGCGACCAGTTCTGCACCGTATCGTGTCTACAACATTGGCAACAATCAGCCGGTCGATCTGGAACATTACATCAGTACGCTGGAACGCTGCCTGAACCGGACAGCCGAAAAGAACCTGATGCCGTTACAGGCAGGTGATGTTCCCGATACCTACGCTGATGTCAGTGACCTGGTCCGCGATGTAAACTACAAGCCTGCCACCACTGTGGAAGACGGTATTAGCCGATTCGTAGACTGGTACCTGGATTACTACAAGGTCTGAAGGCGCTACTTTCAGATCGTCATCCCCGCACAAGCGGGAATGACGAATCCTGGCCTTGGTGCAGTGTCATCCTGCTTACATCCAGCCGCGCAGACGATAGACCACAAGCGCCACAACCTCGTGCAACAGTAGGTCAAATTTGACCAGCGTGGTCGTCTGCGGCATCCAGGCGTAAGCCGCGGGATTCAACAGGCCTTTAACGTCTGTGGCTACCGGGCAAAGCACCAGATCTGTATCGTCAAACACCCGTTCGAACGTTTTCAACGCGCGGTGCATGTGCAACGCAGACGTCACAAGACGCACGGGGCCAGTGACCTCCTCATTCGCTAGAATGCGAGACACGTTCACCGCATTTTCACGAGTATTAGCAGAATTGGACTCCAGAATCAGACGTGGTTCTGACAGCCCCAACGATCCAAGATAGCCTCCTATCACATCAGCCTCGGCGACATCCCGCAAGGCTCCGCCCGCCACGATGATGCGCAGCTCAGGCTCAGCCTGTGCGATGGTTGACGCCAGTGATGCCCGAACAAAAGTTGCTGGCTGCATACGATAGAAGTCCTGTGCCGACTGAACACGAGAATCCACACCACCGCCCAGCAAAATCAGATGACTCCCTGCACTACACTCCCCCATGGTGGCATAGGGCTGCTCTCGCATTGCGATCAATGCATTGACTGCAACTGGCGATGTACACAGGGCATAGAAACCTAGCCATAGAACAATAGCCAGAACACTCCAGACTCGGCTACTGCCAAAGCCTGGCTTTTTCTGATCTGACAACTTGCCGCCAGCCTCCTTATAAGCCTTGTGTCGCGCGCGGATGCGAACGCCACGAAACAACCAGAGCCCCAGTACCACTGAGGACAGAAAAAGCAATGCTGCCGGATCCAGCAACCAGTCACGCAACAGTCCAAACATCAATGATTAATAGTCGGTTGAAGTAAAAGAGGGCACGCCAGTGTAACGCCTGTAAGCTTAGTGACTAAACAGTGTTTCGCTACGCTGGTCAGACATACTGAAACTGATCAGTGAAGGGGGTTCGACCCAAGGGGTCGCAGCCAGAGTCGTGCCAGTTGATCAGCCGCGTCCATCCTACCGGTATGCGGTGAAACCTGGTCAGATTCACCCGAATACCTACCTTGGCGAGACAGACTGGACTAATAACGCCGGATGCTCTCGCCCGCCGTGCGTTTTTCCAATACAATAGTGAGTCGCAATATTATTGTTAATTTTAATAATAAACCGCTATGGCCAGTCCACATACGCCAAACCTGAATCAGCATCGGCAACTGCGTGCCTTCTGCCACGCGGCCCAGACAGGCAGTATCTCGAAGGCCGCTCAGCGGTTGAAATTAAGCCAGCCGTCGGTCTCTCTACAAATCCAGGCATTGGAGAAAGACCTCGACACGCTATTGTTTGAACGGTGTGGCCCTAAAATTCGACTGACACCCGCCGGTGAGCTGTTACTCGAAATGGCGCAGCCGCTGATAGACGGATTTGCACGATTGTCAGACAGCTTTTCAGCGCGCCTGGGTGAAGTTCATGCCGGCCCTCTGGACATTGCCTCTGGCGAGGCCACTCTGCTCTATATCCTGCCAGACATCATCAAGTCGTTCTCGGACGAATACCCCCAGATAGATGTACGCCTGCATAACGTTACAGGCCACGACGGCCTTGCGCTGCTGCGAGCCAACGAAGTGGATTTTGCCGTGGGGTCGATGATCGACGTGCCTGACGACATGGTGTATCACCCGATTTACACCTACGAACCTGCATTGATCATGTGCAAGGGTCATCCGCTCGAAGAGAAGGAAAAAATAACTCTCGCGGACATCAGCCCCTATGGTCTGATTTTGCCACCACGCCACCTGAGTACTTGGAGCGTGGTAGATCTAGTCTTTCAACAGCACGGGGTACCTTACAACGTGGTACTGGAAGCTGGCGGATGGGAGGTCATCAAACGATATGTGGAGATAGGCACGGGCATCAGTATCGTCACCAGCATCTGTCTGCGGGGCTTTGAGAATCTCAGTGTCAAACCCATGGGTGACTATTTTCCCAACCGATCTTACGGGGTTGTTGTAAGACGCGGTAAATTTCTGTCCTTGCAAGCGAAACAGTTTCTCGAAATGATGGATGGCAATTTTTTCTCCCGTCAGAGCACCCCTCCGCCGTCGAAGAGAAAAACCAGTAACCGCAGCGAAGCACTGATAACCAACCTGTAGATGATGTCAGCACCCAACCCTTTGCAACCTGCCCTGTCCCGTCAGGATCGCCAGTCCATGCACGTCATTGTAGGCATGTCCGGTGGCGTGGATTCCGCTGTGGCCGCCCTGCTCCTGAAGCGTCAGGGTTATCAGGTGTCGGGCATATTCATGCAGAACTGGGAGGATGATGACGAGCACTGCACTGCTCGCCAGGACTACCGGGATGCGGCGTCAGTGGCAGCGATCCTTGATATGGAACTGACGACGGTCAACTTTGCAGCAGAGTACTGGGAACGTGTGTTCGCTCATTTTCTGAGCGAATACAGTGCCGGCAGAACACCCAACCCGGACATTCTGTGCAACAAGGAAATAAAGTTCAAGGCCTTCCTCGACCATGCGCGATCGGAGGGAGCTGATGCCATTGCCACTGGACACTACGTCAGATCGGCGATCCATGAAGGTCATGTCTCACTCATGCGGGGCGTGGATAGCAACAAGGATCAAAGCTACTTCTTGTATACACTGAATCAACAGCAGCTCAGCCCCAGTCTGTTTCCGGTTGGCGAGTTTGAAAAACCAGATGTTCGGCAACTGGCTCTGGAAGCCGGATTTCATGTCCACAGCAAAAAAGACAGTACCGGTATCTGTTTTATCGGCGAACGAAAATTCAGTGCATTTCTGGCCGAATACCTGCCTGCACAGCCCGGCAATATTCTGTCCGATTCAGGTGAAAAGCTCGGTCGTCATAATGGACTTATGTTCTACACGCTAGGGCAACGGCAGGGGCTGGGAATTGGTGGAAAAAGCGCAGCATCTGAATCGCCCTGGTATGTACTAGACAAGAATCTTTCAGACAATAACCTGATAGTTGGACAGGGCCACGATCATCCGTTTCTCAACAGGACGCAGCTGCAGGCACATGATCCTCACTGGGTCAGCAGTCCAGAACCCGGGGTATCTATTCGCTGTACCGCAAAGGTCAGGTACCGGCAGCAAGATAAGCCTGTCACTGTGTCCTTGACATCGCCAGATCGACTTGAAATTCAGTTTGATGAGCCTGTCAGAGCGGCGACACCCGGACAGTCGATTGTGTTTTATCAGGATCAGCACTGCCTTGGCGGCGCCATCATCAGCGCCTTGCCCGATCGCCGGTAACCTCCCTTCCCGAAAATCTGTAAAAACAGGCTTGCACAACCATTGGAAGTACGGCCTGGCAACCTATACTCTTTATATGAGCTCACTAAGCACAATAGAAAACCAGACACTTGCCCTGGGCGGAATATTCCAATCCGTTCAGCTGTGTAAGATTCTTGCAACCACCGGAACGTGCGACTCGTCAGATCTTGACGGTACGCTGCGATCCATCATGACGCTGAATACCGATCGCGTTGTGGATGCCTATGGCGGGAATGCCGCCAGTATTGCCACCGGGTTAAGAGTCCTGAAAAACCAGTTAGGTGGTAACAATGAAGCCCGTGACCTGGATATTGCTCGCTATGCACTGGCGCTTATACAACTGGGAACCAACATTATTGGCAACGAGAGCGCTATAGAGCAGCTGCGGATTGGTATTAGTCGCGCGCAAGCAATAGAGTCTGATTCCACTGATCCCGCTGTAATCAGTAACCTTGCCAATCTTTATCGCACCAGCATCAGCAACCTGACACCTCGTATCATGGTGAGCGGTGACCCCGATTTTCTCAACGACAACACCATTGCCTCCACTATCAGAGCATCGCTTCTCGGTGGGCTACGATCGGTTGTCCTGTGGCGGCAATGTGGCGGAACGCGACCCAAACTGGTGCTGAGCAGAAGCCAGTATCTGGCGCAAGCAGACTCCGCACTGTCCAGAATCTGAGACGGTTAGCGGACGATACATCCTCATGCTCGGGCAGCAGATCGTGCGTCCGACATCCTGACCCAGCCACACAATAGCGGCTGAGTCGGGACGTTCAGAAACCGTAGTCCGCGCTAAGGACCGTACATTAAGCGGTAACCTGAATGGCTACCGGGATGTCCTTGAACTTAACCTTTGCCTCATCAGCTGATTGCTGAAAGTCGGCAATTTCGTTGAAGTTCAGATAGCGATATACCTCATCGCTCATCGCTTCCAGGTCTTTTACATAGGTCATGTACTCTTCCACCGTCGGCAATCTTCCCAGCAGTGCCGCCACCGCAGCCAGCTCTGCCGAACTCAAATACACAAACGCCCCCTTGCCCAATCTGTTGGGGAAATTACGCGTCGATGTGGATACAACAGTGGCACCCGGCTTCACGCGTGCCTGATTACCCATGCACAAGGAACAGCCCGGTATTTCCAGGCGTGCACCTGCCGCACCGAAGATATTGTAATAACCCTCCTCCTTTAACTGATGCTCGTCCATCCGGGTCGGTGGCGCTATCCACAAAACAGTATCAACGTACTCTCCGGATTTCTCAATCAGTTTGCCGGCTGCACGGTAATGTCCAATGTTAGTCATACAAGAGCCGATGAACACCTCATCGACCTTGACGCCTTGCACTTCAGACAATGGCTTGACGTCGTCTGGATCGTTAGGACAAGCAAGTAGCGGCTCAGTGATCTCAGCCAGATCAATCTCAATGATTTCCGAATATTCTGCATCGTTGTCGGCTTCCATCAACGTCGGGTCAGCCAGCCACTCTTCCATCTTGCGAGCTCTTCGCTCAAGGGTACGTGCATCGGCATAGCCTTGGTCGATCATCCAACGCAGAAGCGTCACGTTAGACGTGATGTACTCTTTCAAAGGTTCGATATCGAGCTTGATCGTGCAGCCACCGGCGGAGCGTTCCGCGGTTGCATCGGCCAGTTCAAACGCCTGCTCCAGCTTGAGATCCCTAAGACCTTCGATCTCTACACAGGCTCCGGAAAAAACGTTTTTCTTGCCTTTCTTCTCGACGGTGAGAAGACCTCTCTTCAAGGCCGCATACGGAATGGCGTTGACCAGATCACGCAGAGTGATGCCCGGCTGCATGGTTCCCTTGAACCGGACAAGTACCGACTCCGGCATGTTAAGAGGCATAACGCCGACAGCAGATGCGAAGGCTACCAGACCAGATCCTGCAGGAAACGAGACCCCCATAGGGAAACGGGTGTGCGAATCACCACCCGTACCCACCGTATCCGGAAGCAACATTCGGTTTAACCAGGAGTGAATAATGCCGTCACCCGGACGCAGAGAAACACCACCGCGCGTTGACATGAAATCAGGCAACGTGTGATGCGTATCGACGTCAACGGGCTTGGGGTATGCGGCTGTATGACAGAACGATTGCATGACAAGATCGGATGAGAAACCCAGGCAAGCCAAATCCTTGAGCTCATCACGCGTCATCGGGCCCGTCGTGTCCTGCGAGCCGACCGTGGTCATCTTGGGCTCACAGTACTGGCCAGGGCGAACACCGTCCAGACCACAAGCTTTGCCCACAATTTTCTGAGCTAAGGTGTAGCCCTTGGAGCTGACATCGCTGGCGCCCGGTCTTCTGAATACGGTGCTGACTTCCAGCCCGAGAGATTCACGCGCACGATCGGTCAATCCGCGACCGATAATCAGAGGAATACGACCACCGGCCCTCACCTCATCAAGTAGCACTTCATTAGCGTATTTGAACGTGCTAAGCACCTCATCGGTATCGTGACGAGTCACTTTCATCTCATAGGGATAGATATCGATAACGTCACCCATTTCCATACCATCGACATCGCATTCGATGGGTAACGCACCCGCATCTTCCAGCGTGTTGTAAAAAATGGGGGCAATCTTGCTGCCCAATACAAAGCCACCGTCGCGTCGATTGGGTATGAACGGGATATCATCGCCCATGTGCCACAGCACAGAGTTGGTAGCTGACTTTCTGGATGAACCAGTTCCCACCACATCGCCGACATAAGCAACGGTGTGGCCTTTCTCCTTCAACTCATCGATGGTGGCCAGAGGCTTGTCTGTGAAACCCTCACGCTCGAACTTAAGCATGGCCGTAGCATGCAATGGAATATCCGGCCGGCTCCACGCATCAACGGCGGGTGACAGATCATCAGTATTGGTTTCGCCCGGCACCTTGAACACAGACACCGTAACTTTCTCAGCGACATCATCCTTTGTCAGAAACCATTCGGCATCGGCCCAGGATTGCATAACCTGTTTCGCAGCAGCGTTGCCAGCCTGTGCTTTTTCTTCCACATCGTGGAACGCGTCGAACATCAGCAAGGTATGCGAAAGCGCTTTGGCTGCAGCCTCTGCCAGCTCTGAATCATCCAGAGCTGCGATCAATGGCGTGATGTTGTAGCCTCCCAGCATGGTGCCTAGCAGTTCTACAGCACCCACGCGACTCACGACAGGTGATGTCGCATCGCCGGAGGCAATAGCGGCCAGAAACCCCGCCTTCACGTAAGCGGCTTCATCAACGCCTGCCGGAATACGCTGGGCCAGCAAGTGAAGCAGGAAGTCCTCTTCCCCAGCGGGCGGCGCTTTCAAGAGTTCGACCAGATCTGCGGCCTGCTGTGCATTCAGCGGCTTGGGCACCACGCCCTCGGCTTCGCGCTCAGCAACCTGTTGACGATAAGCTTCTAACATTCGACGTTCCTCTTGTTAAGACCGATGCTTGCACCGGTACATACATGATCGATGACGTTCAGCACAATATGCGCGCCGGATACCCGGATAGCTGACAGGTCGGTCGTGGCCTGCGCCATTACGCCGTACTCTTCTTCTTGTTGCGACGAGTCGGTGAAGCGGCTGAAGCATCACCACCTTTGAATATGTTGGCTCTCACCCGGTCTAGCTCATCTCGCAATGAGGCTGCCCGTTCAAATTCCAGGTTTCTCGCGCATCCATACATCTCTTTCTCAAGCTGCTTGATCCGCTTGGCCGCATCAGTGGCTGACAGCGCCTCAACTGCAGGTTCGCTGGTTTTCTGAGACCCTCGACGACCCTTGCGTTTATCCTTGCTACTGCCACCCGCCTCCATCACATCGTTAATGGATTTCTTGATACCGACAGGCGTAATGCCGTGCTCCTCGTTGTACTGTAGCTGAACCTCCCGGCGCCGGTTGGTTTCATCAATCGCTCGCTGCATGGAACCCGTCATTGTATCGGCATACAGTATTGCCTTGCCGTGCAGATTTCGAGCGGCACGGCCGATGGTCTGTATCAATGAGCGATCGGAACGGAGAAAACCTTCCTTGTCGGCATCCAGTATGGCTACCAACGAGACTTCCGGCATATCCAGACCTTCTCTAAGCAGATTGATACCGACGATGACGTCAAACACGCCGAGACGAAGGTCTCTGATGATTTCGCTACGTTCAACAGTATCGATATCGGAATGCAGATAACGAACCTTGACGTCGTGATCGGCCAGATAGTCTGTCAGATCCTCCGACATGCGCTTGGTCAGTGTTGTAATCAGCACCCGTTCATCACGCTCGACACGATCCGCGATTTCGGACAGCACATCGTCAACCTGCGTCCGGGCGGGCCGCACCTCTACATCGGGGTCTACCAGCCCGGTTGGACGCACCACTTGCTCCACCACCTGGTCCGCGTGCGCCTGCTCATATTTGCCAGGTGTAGCCGACACAAAAATAGTCTGTGGCGAAAGCGCCTCCCACTCTTCGAACTTGAGTGGGCGATTGTCCAGTGCCGAGAGCATTCTGAAACCGTAGTTGACCAGATTTTCCTTACGCGACCGGTCGCCTTTGTACATGGCGCCCAGCTGCGGGACGGTTACGTGGCTTTCGTCTATGAACAGCATGCTGTCTGCCGGCAGGTAGTCGAATAGACACGGGGGTGGCTCTCCAGGTAACCGGCCCGACAGGTAGCGCGAATAGTTTTCGATACCTGAACAGTACCCCAGCTCCTGGATCATCTCCAGATCGAACTGCGTGCGTTGTTGCAGTCGCTGCGCCTCGACCAGCTTGCCAGCGCCTGTGAGCTGCTCCAGGCGCTCACGCAACTCATCCTTGATCAGGTCAGTAGCATCCAGCAGACGCTGACGTGGGGTGACGTAGTGAGTCTTCGGATAGATGGTGAGGCGCGGAACCTTGCGGTCCACCTCACCCGTGAGCGGGTCAAAGAAGCTTAGCGTCTCGATTTCATCATCGAACAGTTCTACTCGAATGGCTTCCTTTTCAGAGTCTGCCGGGTAGATGTCGATGATCTCGCCGCGTACTCTATAGGTGCCTCGCTTCAGCTCCATGTCGTTACGGTTGTACTGCAGCTCAGCAAGCCGTCGCAAGACATCGCGCTGATTGACCGTCTCACCCCGCTTCAGGTGCAATACCATCTTGTGGTACTGCTGTGGATCACCCAGACCGTAGATAGACGATACAGTAGCCACGATGATAGTGTCGCGCCGTTCGAACAGTGCCTTGGTCGCCGACAGCCGCATCTGTTCGATATGCTCATTGATGGAGGAATCCTTTTCAATGAACAGATCACTAGACGGCACGTAAGCTTCGGGCTGGTAGTAATCGTAATAGGACACGAAGTACTCAACAGCATTGTCAGGAAAGAATTCCTTGAACTCTCCGTACAGCTGAGCGGCCAGCGTCTTGTTGGGGGCAAGCACGATAGCGGGGCGTTGTTGCCGTTGCAGAATGTTGGCAATGGTGAATGTCTTGCCCGACCCCGTGACACCCAGTAGCGTTTGATACGCCAGACCATCATTTATTCCCGCTACCAGACTTTCGATCGCTGCAGGCTGATGCCCTGCTGGCTGATATTCAGTTTGCAGGTCAAATAGGTTGGACATCTTTCTCCGGCATGTATCGCTGCCTGCTGTTGTCAGAAACTGATGGGGGTCGCCGACCTGTGTACGCCTGATTTACGATTTCCCTACTCATCAATCGCCAGAAGCGTCGTTTGTAACATCTATTGTACATCCAAGATGATGATTGACTGGTTTTTTGCAAGTTAACTCATTGACGTGAGCTAATTTGCACCTTAAACTTCGTCCCGATTCCCTGGTAGCTCAGTTGGTAGAGCAAATGACTGTTAATCATTGGGTCGGCGGTTCGAGCCCGTCCCAGGGAGCCAACCTAGCACGGGCTAGGTTGTTGTAATTAGTAGAGATTTCTCCGATGTACTGCAGTGTGATAGTTGGGTAACGCCTAAATCCATTGCTGATGGGCGCAATCAAAGCACACTTCGTGCTCAGCGGTGGCGGTAGTGAGCCTGGCGTCTACTATCTGCGGACCACCCAACGGCCTGTTTCAGCGATTAGTCAGACTCACAGCACTGAAACACCCTACGCTGCCCTCCCAACGAAAACCAAAGCCAAATCGTCAGCACTGTCTGTCGATTCAGAGACGCCCATCGTGCGCAAGCACTGTGTGGGCAATGATTCGCACTTGCTACAGGTCGTTCACGACGGAACCCGCTCAAACCCGCTGACAAGTGTTGTGCAGCCCACTGTAGTGCAGGTTGTCAAATGAAGGGGCAATGCAGAGGGCACGGTGGATACCAAACGATGACACTTGCTTACTTTGATCAGAAAGTGGTGTCTATCCACCCCGCCCCTACCCAACATCATGATGCTTTCAACTGCAAAACCCCCGCTGAAAATATAGCGAGAAACAATCGCGCTAAAACCAGTTATGAAGCTTTTCTGTTAGTGAAGGTCTCCAAGCTTTCTACTTCTGTACTTTCCCGACGATCGGTGTGCATCCGTTCTTCAGCCAGTGTCGCCTCCATATCACCTATTCGACTAAGCAGACCGTGACGCGCATGTCGAAGCTCTTTGGAAACCATTTGCTCAAGTTTCTTGATGTGAGCTCGCAACTCCGCTTCTAAAGAGCGATAGTTCGCAAGACGCTCAGACCATTCTTTCTCGTTATTCTTGGCATCGAGTTGCAAGCTGTTATGAGATTGCGTCAAATCACTGTGTTGTGTCGACAATCTATTTATTTGATCTTGTAAACCGGCTAGTTGATTTTCAAGATTGTCCCGCTCCCTGGTACGGTCACTCAGTACGCCATTCTGCTTCTCAAGCTTTGTTTGGTACTCGTCATTTGCTGCCACTGCGCTGGTCAGTTCTTTACCCAATTTCTTCACTTGCTCATTACCCTTAGCAAGACTAGCAGAGGTTTGTGCCTGTAGCTTTTCTGCATCCGTTAGAGCGCGCTGTAGCTGGTCACGTTCTTTGCTGCCGTCACGGTTGGCAGCCGTTACATCGTGTAATGCGGAACTTTTGTTGTTCAGGGCTTCTTCAAGTTTTTCAATTTTAGCTGTCTTTCCCTGATCCATCACTTTGGCATCTATCGAAGCTTGCCTTAACTGCTCCAGTTTTTCTTGCATACTATTCAGCTTGTTTTCCTTATTTTTCAAACCGATCAGTGCATCTTCTAACTTTTTCTTTTCTACTGCATAGTTCATACCCAGCGCATCAAGCTCCGCCAGCACATTTTCTTTTTCGCAGCTCTCTTTCTCTGCAAGCTTGCTACTCTTGTTAGCCTGCTTTGCTGACTCTTCGCAAGCTTTCTGCAGTGCAGCAATCTCACCATCCTTTGCCTCTCCGACGGCTACCATGTCCTTTACCTTACCGTTCGCAACTGACACATCGTTCTTGAGATCGGTCACTTGGTTTTTCGCCTTCTCGAAGTCAGTATTCAGGCTTTTATTGTCTGCAAAAAAATCTTTCACCTTACTCCGCTCCTGACTTAACTGATCTTTCAGAGCCTCAAGCTTTTCATTCGTCTGGTTCTGCTTCACCTGTGCCAGGGCGATAGCCTTTTGCTCCTCAGCAGCATCGTGTGCCATTTGTTCTATTTTTGCTACAAGCTTTTCCGCCTTTTGCTCAGCCTTTGCAAGCTTCTGAGCTTTTTCCTCGCCCGCTTGCGCTGACTCCGACGTCGCGGCTTGCAACATTTTCTCTTTAGTGGCTAGTGCCGTTTCAAGCGATGCTACCGTTTTGTTCTGTGCTTCCCTTTCAGCTATTAACTGTTTTCCTGCGGAATCAGAGATGGTCAATTCGTTTCTCAATTCTGCTACTTGATCCTTGTTTTTCTCAAGGCTTGAATTCAGGCCTCTGTTATCTGCCAGAATTTCCTGTACCTTGAGCCGCTCCTGACTCAACTGATCTTTCAGCGCCTCCTGTTTCTCGGTAGTCTGGTCCTGCTTCACCTGCGCCAAGGCTATAGTCTTTTGCGCTTCGGCAGATTCGTGTGCCATCTGTTCTATTTTTGCCGCAAGCTCTTCCGCCTTTTGCTCAGCCTTTGCAAGCTCCTGCGCTTTTTCCTCGTTTGCTCGTACCGCCTCTAATGTCGCTGTTTGCTGCCCTTTTTCCTTGGAGGCCAGTGCCTGTTCGAGCGCCTGTTCAAGCGATGCTACCGACTTTTTCTGGGCGTCGTTTTCTGCTATCAGCTGTTTCCCGGCGGAATCTGAAATAGCTAATTCATTCTTCAAATCTGCAACTTGATCCTTGTTTTTCTCAAGACTCGAATTCAGGACTCTGTTGTCCGCCAGAATATCCTTAACCTTACTTCGCTCCTGGTCCAATTGATCTTTCAGTGTCTCAAATTTTTCAGTAGCCTGGTCGTGCTTTACCTGCGCCACGGCAACAGACTTTTGTGCCTCGGTAGATTCATTTGCCATCAGTTCTATTTTTGCAGCAAGCTCTTCCACCTTTTGCTCAGCCTTTGCAAGCTTTTGCGCTTCTACCTCGTCAGCTCGTGTCGACTCCATTGATGCTTTTTTCAGCGCATCTTCCTTGGAGTCCAACGCCCGTTCAAGCGACACTACCGATTTATTCTGGAGTTCCTTCTCGGCCATCAACTGTTTTCCCGCGGAATCTGAAACAGCTAACTCGTTCCTCAGATCCGCGACCTGATTTTTAGTATTCTCAAGACTCGTATTCAGGCTTCTGTTGTCTGCCAGAATTTCTTTTACTTTGCTTCGCTCTTCAGTTAGCTGATCCTTTAACGCCTCAAGCTTTTCGCTGGTTTGGTCCTTTTTCATCTGGGCGATGGCTACTGCCTTTCTCTCATCGGCAACATCGATGGCCAAAAGCTCAACTTTTGCTTCAAATTCTTCTGACCTCTGCACAGCCTTTGCAAGCTCTTGGGCTTTTACATCGTCTGCTCGCATCGATTCCAACGCTGCCGTTTGCAGAGCTTTTTCTTTTGAGGTCAGTGCCTTCTCGAGCGAAGCTATCGTTTTTTCTTGCGCTTTGTTTTCTACTACCGCCTGTTTAATGACAAAATCAGCTTCAGCTAACTGGCTCTTCAGATCAGTAACTTCATCGTTGGTTTTTCCAACATTCGAATTAAGACCTGAGTGCAGACTTCTGTTTTCAGCCAGAATATTCTTCGTGTTACTTCGTTCTTCAGCCAGTTGCTCTTTCAGCGCCGCAAGCTTCTCGTTCGTCTGATCCTGCTTTGCCTGTGCTACGGCAACAGCCTTCTGCTCCTCCACAGATTTATTGGCTAATTGCTCTAGTTTTACTTCAAGCTCCTTTGACTTCTGTTCAGCATTGGAAAGCACCTGTGCATTTTCCTCTTTAACTCTAATCGCATCCGACTCTGCCGTTTGCAGCGCCTGTTCTTTGGAAGCTAATGCCTTTTCGAGCGACACTACTGTTTTTTCATTAGCAACGTTCGTTACTGTTTTGTGTTCACTGGCAGAATCAGCTACAGATAACTCATGTCTCATCTCCACAACTTGATCTTTTGCTTTCTCAAGGCTTGAAATCAGACTTCTGTTGTCTCCTAATATTTCGCTAGTCTTGTTTCTTTCCTGAGCAAGCTGATCTTTAAGAGATTCGTTTATAGCGTCGGTTTGTTCTTTCTTTGTTTGCAACAATGCAACTTCTTGTTGATCCTTGCTTAGATCATTTTCCAACTGCTTTAACTGTGATTCAAGAGAATATTTATCGTCAATAGCTTGTTGAGATATTTTGGCAATTTCTTGCGCTCTCTCATCGCGTACCTTCTCCAGCTCAGTTTTAACATCCTCCAAACCGTCTACTTTTGCAACAAGCGCACTCTGTCCATCCTCTGAGTTCTTAAGGGCATCTTTCAGTTGAAATATTGTCGATTGTGCTTTTTCAAGGTTTTCATTACTGCGTAAATTGTCCGTCAGAGCTGACTGGTTCTTTTTCTGCTCTTCTGCCAACCTACCTTTCAGGGACTCAAGCTCTACCTGCGCCCTGTCTCTTTCTACGATTGTTTCGTCTCTGTTCTGCCTCAACTGTTCGAGCTGATCTTGAAGTGTCTTAACCTCACTATTACCTGCCTTTCGGCTGAACTGGACGCTGTCTACTGTCTTTTTAAGTTCAGCGACCTGATTTTTCTTGTCGGCAATTTCGCCTCGTTGATCACGCAATTCTTTTTCGAGAGCATCAACAAGTTTTTGCTTTTCGTTAAGCAGGTTCTGCGCACTGCTCAACGCATCCTTCTTCTCGGCGAGTTGTTGATCCCTGGTTTCTACACGAAGTAGCTGAAAATTTGCAATGGACTTTGTCTCGTTCAACTCTTGCTGTCGTTCAAAAAGTTCTTTTTCCCTGGATTTAAGCTCTTGTTGTAATTCCTCAAGTTCACCGTTTAACTTGGCGACATTCTTGTCACCGTTTTGGTTGGCCTTTGCGAGCAGCTGCTCGCTGTCTTCAATCTTGCTAATCAGATTATCATAGGCAGTTCTGAGTTCTGCTAGTTTTCTCTTCTCTTCCTGTACTTTCCTGGACGTTTTTTCAAGGCTTCTGTTTTTGTCTTTTATTTCAGCCTTGGCAGAGATTATGTCATTCCTGAGCGCCTGGTTTCTTTCTTTCTCGGCGTTCTTCTCTACCTCTACTTTTTCTATAGTCGCCACATATTGTAAGATTTTAACGTCACGTGCTTCCGCATCTTCCTTGGCAGAAACCAACTCACTTTGAAGTCGTACCATATCCTGTTGTAGATGCTCGCGCTTTACCGCGTCTTCAAGAACTTTCTTCTCAGATGTCTCGACCTGTTGGCGGTAAATATTCAGCTCGTGCACCAGCTGCTCTATTTTTTTGCTTTTTTCATCCTCAGTGGTGACCTGTTCACACTGAACCTGGTCATGCTGACGTTGTAAATGGCCAATTGTTTCGTATTGGTTCTTGGTTTGCTCCTCAAGTCTTGTCAGCTCCTTAGCGCGATCGTGAAGTTGCATATTAAGCGCTTCAAGTTTTGCCTCGCTAACTACAGCTGCTTCGCGCGCAACGGACAAATCCATTTTCTCTTTTTCAAGCGCTTGATCTAACGTGGCTATACGCTGATTCATTTCACGCTCTGCACTCACAAGTGCTTCTTTAAGCTTCTCTATCTCATCTTCCAGCGATTTTTTCTTTGCCTCTATATCGACAAGATCACGATTGAGATTGTTCATCTTTTCACATTCAACCGCACTGGTCGTTCTAAGTGTTTCAATCTCGGCTGACAGATCTTCACTCTGTGTAGCAGCCTCTTTCAGCGCGTCAGTTCTGCTGCTTAACTCGGCACGCAGCCTGTCTCTTTCGAACTCCATCTCACGTTGCAATTCGCGAATTTTTTGTTCTCTGGAATCTGCCAGGCCTAACGCTTTTACAAGCTCAGCATTGACGGAACCAACCTTGTTCTGAACGTCATCTCGTTGCTGTTTAATCTGATCTAAATTCAGCTCCGCGTCGGCAAGCGCGTTGTTCCTTTCATCCAGTGTAGATCGCAATTTCGAGATATTCTTTTTCTGCTTTTTAGTTTCAGAATTTGCCTGAAACAAGGCCTTTTTGAGCGCTGGTATAAGATTGTCTTTGCTATCCAGCTTCGCCTTCATAGAACTTTCTGAGCGCTTTGCGGATATAGTGCGACATAACCAACCAATCGACAAACCTAGCAAGGAGGCGACTGAAAGCAGTGTCAATATCTGTATGATTAAATAAGTCATTTTAGCTCCACGCTATTCTTCGATAAGACTGATTTCAGGAGTTGTCGTTCCCGTCGTCTGGTCTTTAGTTAGAAAGTAGATTTCAGTACGTCGATTCAATGCGCGGCCGTCGGCAGTTTCATTGCTGGCAATAGGCCTGAATTCACCATAGCCAAATGAACTGATCAGTTTTTGATCCACACCCTGCGCGACCAGGTATCTCCGAACGGTACCGGAGCGGCGTTCGCTAAGACCTTGATTATATCCAGCACCACCCGTGTAGTCTGCGTGACCTTCTATTAGTACTTTCTCTATCTGTCCCTGACACACTCCTAGAGTAGTATCCACAACAGACCCTAGCACGGCTAACTGCCTATCGAGTATCTTGTAGTTATCAACAGCATAGTTAAGAACATTGTTGGCTAGAATCTGGTTCAGATCACCTCTACAGGCCTGCGTTATGCCTGGCGATTCTACCGATATGTCCACGATAATCTCCAACGGCTCTATCTCAGCGCGCCGGACGTCAATGAGCTGTTCGATCGTTCGTTTTCGATCATTGGAATAAACAGTGCCCACCAGACTAAACTGTTTTTCTGTAACGATCAGCGTACCCGGATTTAACTGCGTGACTGCGGCGATACCTGTCTCGACAATACGTGCACTACGAAGCAACTTCGGGCCATCATCCTCCAAACCTTGGTAGTCGATAGTCGACTCTGGAGGCAAGGCTTGATGAATGTTGGTAACGACGTTGTAGGCGGATTCATCCACCTGACCAGTGATCAGAATATTGGGAGCAGCGTGCGTTGCAACTAATTTAAAGGGTATTGGAACCAAGCCTATGTTGTTTTCCAGACTGCGAACGCCCCAGACGTTTTGTGCACCATCTCCAGCCGCAGCTCGGGCAGCCTCAACAGACGTGGTGCCGTTTGTCGTAACCTCCCGCCCATCAACTACACGCGAGATATCTGGAATAGTCGTACGGTGTTTGTCAATCTCCAGCTGTGTTCGGGTAGCAATATCTGATTCGATATTTTCGGCATAAACGGTTGCTCCGAGCCAGAATACAAATGCCAGAAACGCGCAGAGAACGGCTATTAGCGTTGTTCGTATCCTGTTGTTCATAATTGAAAACACAGTGCTGGATCATTGCTGCCGAAAAACACAACACCTAAATAAATTGTACTATTTGAGCACTCCTTGCTACGTAAACACAGAGTCTTGTGTTTTTGCTGTTCACTCGCAGACGCGCATCTTTTCAGTTCGATAAATTTATTCATGGTGGAATATTGTTGATTGTCTGGATTCAGTAACCAAATGCTAAATTAGGGTTTAAACCAACGAGTCAGTCATTAAAGGCCTTTATATGCAGTACCTTTCATGGACAGCTGTGTATGCTTGCTCTAAACCCGTTTCATCTCGTCATCAGTAAATGTGGTGGAGTCGTATGCCCTGTGAAAACACGGCCTGATCAATCCTTTCGCCTGGTTTTAGCGCCTGGTTTTTAGTGCCACTTTCCAAAGATAAACACGGATGGGTGAAGGAGGCTATCGGGTTGTGAATTTCACAGATTTTCTGGTGCTGTGCGAACTTCTCGCCATTGTCCAGAGTAAAGTTCCTGGATAACTTTTTCACCGACGACAAGCATCTACTGATTGCCACTTAGTACGGCGGTTGATGTCTTGAACAGGACTTTCGACCATGTACGTTTGAGGTGTGTAGTGACCGACTAACATGTCGATTACCTCCAACGTTGCGTACATCGGACAAAATTTCTCACTGGTAAGCCACAGATAGCTGTTCATCTGTACTTCTCATTACTGGCTGCAATGACGGTTGTGCAGAAGCTATCGTCGTTCACCATCTTCTTTCGCTGGGTTGAGTTGAGTTGAGTTGAGTTGAGTTGAGTTGAGTTGAGTTGAGTTGGGTTGAGTTGGGTTGAGTTGGGTTGAGTTGAGTTGAGTTGTACTTAACTGTTGACTCCACTTACTATGTGTTTTAGCGGCAAAGATCTACAAAATAAAAGCAATAAATTACCTATGTACAGAGTGTTTTTTTAGCGTAAGAATGCAGTCGGAAAAGAGTCTTTAATGTCTTCACCCAACTGGAGGCATCGCTACTCAACATATGCTGAAAGCGGGCACCAATACGGTGCGAGTCATTTAGTGCTCGATACGAAGCGGTAGAATGTCTGACAGGCATCGCTCTTGACCGATGTGGACGCAATTGTTGGCATCGTAGGCAGGTTTGCATGAACTCACCTGAGTACTCAGCAGTGCTGAGAGAATGTGCAACAGTCCAGCACCGCAATCTACTTAGCGGCATGCTAACGACGGCAATCAATGGCTGTACCGCACAACGGAAAACGCCGCTCGAAAGCGGCGTTACCAGCACAGACCATCAAGCAGGGCGAAACGCCCCCGAGATAGTGCTACGAGCTACGAGACTGTCCCAGGGATTTGAGTAAATCATCTACAGCTTCGCGTCGACTTTGATCTTCCGCGGCTGTTGAGCCGGCAGGCGGCATGCCCTGATCTCTGGCCGAAGTCTCAGTGACGTGGCCACTGACACCTATACCGCTAGCCTCCTGAGGTCGCAGCATGGCTTCACGCTCGCGAAGGTAGCGGTCATAGTGCTCATCCCTCAATGGTGAGCCATCTGCATCAGTAGCTTCATGGCTATCACCCGCCTCGTGGGTATTGGCATCGTTAGCAGATGATGCCAGCGAACTGCTGTTTCCCGTACTAACCAGTATTACGCCACTCTCGAGGGTCAGGAGAGCGCCTTGATGCATGGTGTCGCTGATGTCCTTGAGGTCCTTTTTTGAAAAGGTGCCCAGTGAAGCGAGCGTGTTCAAGTCATCAAATATCGGTAAAGACTGCACAATCGCATCAAGATCAATATCCTGTTCAGGATCGATATCGGCGAGTGCTCCCGGTATGGAGTCGATAACAGCGTAAACGGCCGCCATGCTGTCTCGCTCGCCGGTGAACTCCATATCACGGTCACGATTCTTTCGTGCCTTGACGCTATCGAGCCGCAGGTCCATAGCCGGTTTACGAGCAATACTGGCACAGGCTGAATACAGCATGTCTATGCCGTCGATGGCTCGGGCCAGACGATCGGGGTCAGAGGCGCGCTCACCCGCATCAGTTAATCTGATATTCAAGCCTCCCTCACCGCTTTCCAGTGTGGGTGCATGATTCTGGTCGGCGTCAGTAACGTTCACCGAGCCCAGCAGATTGGTCAGGCTGGGCAAGTGGTTGCAGGCAAACATGACTCGACTGGCAAGATGCACGACAGCCGCCTGATGGCGCTTGGGCTCTGTAACGCTACCCAGCAAGTCTTGCCAATAGTCTGTGGACCCCAGGGAATCCAGATGCAGGAGGCGCGTCACCTGGCGTTCCGCCGGGGACATCGCGTCCAGTCTTTCCATAATAAGCGCACCGGAATGACCCAGTCGTGCGGCTGCGGCCGTGCGTTGATCGCCTTTAGAAGACCTATATTGGTTAACGACCGACCGTATGTCGGACTTTTCCAATATATCGACAACTTTTGCGACAGCCATGCGCAGTTCTTCTGCGTGCATGTTGAACTCCATTGACACCTGACCTATTAGTGATCGGCCGGATATGAAACTCCTGAAGACTGGTCGGGGCGAGAGGATTCGAACCTCCGACCCCCACAACCCCATTGTGGTGCGCTACCAGGCTGCGCCACGCCCCGCCAGAGCGAAAGATACTAACGTAAGCGTTCGACTATTAGTAGCGATTTAAAGAAAAAAAACGTGCCGTATACTGCGATACGCCCAATTGCGGGGCGATAGCGGTCAAATTTTCGTTAGCCGGTTCGCAGAATTCGCAGCAAATCTTCTAGTTCAGACCTCAATTGCCTGATCATTTGCTGAGATTGTGCATTGTCGTCCTTGACCGCATCTCCGGCCAGATGAAGTCGAGCGCCGCCTATGGTGTAGCCCTCTTGATACAGAAGACTTCGGATCTGTCGAATCAGCATCACGTCGTGGCGCTGATAATATCGGCGATTTCCACGCCGCTTGACGGGCTCCAGGCCTGGAAACTCCTGCTCCCAGTACCGCAGCACATGAGGCTTGACCAGACACAGGTCGCTCACCTCACCTATGGTGAAGTAGCGCTTATTGGGTATCGTGGGTAGTTCGTTGTTATTGCTGATTTCCAGCATAAGCTTCTACACGCGCCTTCAATTTTTGACCGGGCCTGAACGTCACTACACGACGTGCGGAGATAGGAATCTCCTCGCCGGTTTTCGGGTTACGCCCGGGCCGCTGGTTTTTACTGCGAAGAACAAAATTCCCAAAGCCGGAAAGCTTGACATCGTAGCCGCCCTCCAGCGCAACCCTGACTTCTTCAAAAAACTGCTCGACAAAGTCTTTGGCCTCACGCTTGTTGAGTCCGAGTTCATCAAACAACATCTCAGCCATTGCTGCTTTAGTAAGCGCCATGTCAAACCCTTAGTACGGCTCCGTGCGCTGCTTCCAGTGCGACGATAATTCCGGTGACTATCTGCTCCACCTCTTCGTCTTCTAGAGTGCGTGAAAACTCTTGCAGAATCAAGCCTAAAGCCATGCTTTTCTTTCCTTCTGGCAGCTTGTCCCCCTGATAGACATCAAACACGCACACATCACGCAGTATCTCCGGCGCCTCCTTACGGACCGTATCCAGAACGGCCTGGTAAAGCACTGAATCATCCATGAGCAAAGCGATATCACGCCGCACTTGCGGGAATCTGGACATTCCAGAGGATCGAGGCACTCGGGAAACCTGCAGGGCGTGGATGGATAACTCGAATATCATCGGCGCTACCACCAGGTCCAGAGCGTCCAGCAAACCTGGATTCAGCGCGCCTACAAACCCCACCAGCTCACCGTTGACTGCGATGCCAGCGCGTTGACCAGGGTGCAGTAGTGCCAGATCGGTGGTTGGGTATGTCACCACCACACCATTGGCCTGGTCGAACAATTGTTCAAGGTGAGATTTGATGGAAAAGAAATCTATCGCACTGTTGTCACTGTTCCAGTTTTCGGACTCTTTCCTGCCTGCTATCAATCCGGCAATCATGTTCTGCTGCTGAACAATGGCATCGCTTTGCAGATCAGCGCCGTGACCGGCATTGATATACCCATCAAGCTCGTCTACCGGAACATGGGCTGCATTTGACACGAACCTCAGTCCGGTTTCGAAAATGGCTACAGAGGTTTGCTGCCTGGCCAGGTTGCGTCGCAATGTGCTGGTTAAGCCGCCCACAAGCGTTGTACGCATCACGCCGAGCTCCGAAGAGATTGGATTGGCTAACGGCAACGCTTCGATATCAGGGCGTAACAGCTGCTGTTGCGCCGCTTCAACAAAACTGTAAGTAACCACTTCCTGATAACCCAGGGTGACCAGTCGCTGTTTGATATCCAGTGTTGACACGTGAGTCTCAGGTACCGCTCTGAACGTGGGCCGGTGTTCTGGATAGGTACGTGGCAGGGTGTCGTATCCGATAACACGAGCCACCTCTTCCAGATAATCCTCTTCAATAGCCAGATCATATCGGTAACTGGGAGCGGTAACCTGCCAGCCCGAGTCTGTCCGCTGGCAGGTAATGCCTAGCCGGGAAAAGATAATGTCCACGCTTTGCGGCTCAGGGGCAATGCCCAATACCCGCTTCAATCGAGCGCTACGAACATGCACCGCCGGGCGCACTGGCAGCCGATCGGTGTCTACCCAATCCTCGACCGGCCCAGCTTTTCCACCCGCCAGGTTTTTAAGCAAACCGGTGGCATATTCGAGAGCTTCACACTGACCCGCAGGATCTACGCCGCGTTCGAAGCGGTGTGCGGATTCAGAGTGACTGGAATAGCGCCTGGGCTTGCCGGCGATTATTTCCGGCAGAAACAATGCGCTTTCCAGGAAAATGGTAGTGGTTGATCCATCCACAGCGGTAGACTCACCGCCCATGATACCAGCGATACCGATAGGCCCACTGTCATCGGCAATGACAGTGGTGTCGACATCCAGCGCTACATCACGACCATCCAGTAATACAACTCGCTCACCGGTTCGAGCGAGCCGCACTTGTATTGCACCGTGTAGCTTGTCGGCATCAAAGGCGTGCATTGGCTGCCCCAGCTCCAGCATCACATAGTTGGTAACGTCTACTGCTGGATTGATGGCGCGTACACCGGCCCTTCGTAGTCTTTCAACCATCCAGCTCGGACTGGCGCTGCTGACATTGACGCCTTCGACAAGCCGCCCGGCATAACGAACGCAGGCATTCCCCTGCTCTACCACTACCGGCCAGCGCGTGCCGACCTGAGCAGCCACCTCGTTTATTTCACGTAGCTGTAACGGTAGATTGTTCTTTGCTGACAAATCCCGGGCTATGCCACGAATGCTCAGACAGTCGCCGCGATCAGGTGTGAGGTCTATATCGATGATGGAATCATCGAGCTCCAGATAGGCTGCCAGCTCGGCCCCCACAGTCGCCGTATCAGGCAACTCCATGATGCCGTCACTATCATCGGACAGTCCCAGCTCACTGCCAGAACATAGCATGCCGAATGACTGTTCTCCACGCAATTTCGCCTTCTTCAACTTAGTGCCATCGGGAAGTCGGCCGCCTACCTGAGCCAGAGCGGTAACAAGGCCTGCGCGCGCATTCGGCGCGCCACAGACAACCTGAACGGTTTCGCTGCTGCCTACGTCCACGTCGCAAACTCGAAGCCTATCGGCATCCGGGTGCTGGCGAATACTGGCGATTCTGACTACAACCACAGACTTGAACGCAGGTGCTGCAGATACTATCTCATCAACCTCGAGACCCATGAAGGTGAGCTGCTCACCCAGAGCCTGGGTATCAACCGGTGGATTGATCCACTCTCGCAACCATTTTTCACTGAATTTCATCGTGTTACTCGCTTAATGGAATTGAGTTAGGAAGCGAAGATCGTTTTCGAAGAACAACCTCAGATCCTTTACCCCGTAACGCAGCATGGCAAGCCTTTCAACTCCCATACCGAAGGCATATCCGGTGAATTCCTCGGTGTCGATACCCACGGACTCAAACACCGCTGGGTGGACGATCCCAGAACCCAGCACTTCGAGCCACGGCCCTTTGTTGATTCGAATATCAACCTCGGCTGAAGGCTCTGTAAACGGAAAATAGGACGGCCGGAAACGGATATCGCAGTCGTCCTGATCAAAGAACAGCTTGAGAAACGCTTCCAGATGCCCCATCAGGTCGGTAAGTGCGATGTCGCGATCAACCAGCAAGCCTTCTACCTGGTGGAACATAGGCGAATGTGTCATATCAGAATCACAGCGGTACACTCTGCCCGGTGCAATGACTCTGATCGGGGGCTTGACTCGCTCCATATACCGAATCTGCACCGATGATGTGTGCGTGCGTAACAGACGATTGACATCGAAGTAGAAGGTATCGTGCATGGCGCGGGCGGGATGATGTGCCGGAATATTCAGCGCCTCAAAGTTGTGATAATCATCTTCTATCTCAGGCCCGATGGACGATTCGAAACCCAGCTGTGCAAACAACGCAGATATGCGCTCGATAGTCAGCGTGACCGGGTGCAACCCGCCACTCAATGCACCGCTGCCGGGCAGCGTGATGTCCACAGCATCGGCTGACAGTTTTTCAGCCAGCGCCGCGTTGCCCAGAATCAGCCGCCGTTCGTCTATCAACGCCTGAACTGCCTGCTTCGCCCTGTTAACCGCCTGACCCGCAGCGGGCTTTTCTGCGACCGGCAGCGCACCAATCGATTTGAGGACGCCGGTCAGGCGACCCTTCTTGCCGAGCATCTCGACGCGCACTGTTTCCAGCTCATCAAGCGACGATGCATTGCCGCTGAGCTGTGTGGCCTCCTCAATCAGACTGTCGAGGTCCAGCGATAAAGGCTGTGTCATTTGTCGTATTTCCCGTTCATACCGATAAGAACCGGTGTCGTGGATGTCCATAACCACGGCACAAAAAAGGGGAATACCGAACTAAGTCGGCACTCCCCCTGGTCGATAAAGCGTTGAGTCGTCTTACTGCCAAAAATTTCAGCCTGTTGAAGGCTGCATGTTGCTTAGCTCTGCAACGACGTAAGCCTTACCTGAAAGGTCAGGCTGGCGCGCCACCTTTGACAGGCGTTCCTGTTGGCAAGCTTGCTTTTGCTTTATCGACAATGGCTACAAAGGCCCCATCGTCAGCAATGGCGAGATCGGCAAGCATCTTGCGATCGACCTCGATGCCGGCAATCTTGAGGCCTTGCATCAGACGGCTGTACGTGATGTCGTTAGCACGCGCTGCAGCATTGATACGGGCAATCCACAGACGGCGGAACGTACGCTTCTTGGTCTTTCTGTCGCGATAAGCGTACTGACCGGCTTTTGTTACAGCCTGTTTGGCAACACGAAAGACCCGACTACGGGCGCCTCGGTAACCTTTGGCCTGTTTGAGGATCTTCTTGTGACTGGCGCGCGCTGTTACGCCGCGTTTTACTCTTGGCATCTCAGGCTCCTAGCGAAGGTTGGGTAGCATGCGTTTGATAAGGACAACATCGTTCTCGTGAACCATGTCTCCACCGCGCAAGTGACGCTTCCGCTTGGTGCTTTTCTTGGTCATGATGTGCCGCATGTGCGAGCTCTTGCGCTTGTAGCCGCCAGAACCCGTACGTTTGAACCGCTTGGCGGCTCCCGATACGGTCTTTTGCTTCTTGCTGGACACTGTTTGACTCCTGATTGTAAGGGGATCAAAAAATCCCCGAGTGATAATCACCGGTGACGTCGTAGTGTCGGTACGTCAACGCGGCGTAATAAACTGACGCAGATTGCGCCAGCCGCATATCTTAATGCTTTTTAGGCGCCATTACCATCACCATCTGCCGCCCTTCAAGCTTTGGAAACTGTTCCACAGTGCCGAGTTCGGACAAATCCTGCTCAACACGCTTGAGAAGCTTGGCACCCAGTTCACGGTGAGCCATTTCTCGCCCCCTGAAACGCAGGGTGATTTTGGTCTTGTCGCCCTGCTCCAGAAATCTTATGAGGTTCTTCAACTTCACCTGGTAGTCGCCGTCTTCTGTGCCCGGGCGAAACTTGATTTCCTTCAGCTGAGCCGTTTTCTGCTTCTTGCGACCCGCATTCTGCTTTTTGTTCGCCTCGAACTTGAAACGACCGTGGTCCATGATCTTGCAGACAGGCGGCGAGACGTTGGGGGATATTTCCACCAGATCAAGATTAGCCTCACGCGCAGTTTCAAGCGCTCGCTCCAGCGGTACGACGCCTATCTGTTCCCCATCGGCTGAAATAAGCCGCACATCAGGAACATCTATCTCGTCGTTTTTCCGATTTACCTTTTTAGCAGAAATACTTCAGCCCTCCTGGTTTGCTGTATTCACAGCGTGGCCGCGGGTTGCGACCTCTTTATTAAGCATCAAATTCAGTTCTTCCAATGTTAAAACACCTAAGTCTTCACCGTCGCGTGTACGCAAGGCGATGGACCCGCTCTCCACTTCTCTGTCACCAGCGACCAGCAGATAAGGTACTCGCTGCAAGGTCCACTCGCGGATCTTGAAGCCGATTTTCTCGTTGCGTATGTCACTGTGCACGCGTAACCCGCTATTCTGCAACACTTCTGCCACTTCTTCAACGAAGGTTGACTGCTTGTCGGTGATATTCAGGACAACAGCCTGCACAGGTGCTAGCCATAACGGTAACTTGCCGGCCGAGTTTTCAATAAGAATACCGATAAATCGCTCAAAAGACCCCAGGATAGCTCGGTGCAACATGACGGGGATCTGCTTCTCGCCGTTCTCATCAATGTAGCTGGCGTCCAGACGCCCGGGCATGGAGAGATCGACCTGCATGGTCCCGCATTGCCAGACCCGGCCAATGCAGTCTTTCAGTGAAAACTCAATCTTGGGGCCGTAGAACGCACCCTCTCCCGGTAGTTCCTGCCAATCCAGACCCTTAGCATCCAGCGCGTCTGCTAACGCTTTTTCAGACTTGTCCCACGCCTCATCACTGCCTACCCGTTCCTGGGGTCGGGTTGACAAGCGATAGATCACCTCGTCAAAACCGAAATCCTTGTAGACAGCGTGCAGAAAGTCGATAAAGTCGCTCACTTCAGGCTGGATCTGCGCTTCAGTACAGAACACATGGGCGTCGTCCTGTGTAAACGCCCTGACGCGCATGATGCCGTGCAAGGCTCCGGACATCTCATTACGGTGACAGGATCCGAACTCGGCGAGCCGTAGCGGCAAGTCGCGGTAGCTTTTCAGCCCCTGATTGAACACCTGAACGTGGCAAGGGCAGTTCATTGGCTTTACGGCATATTGTCGATCATCTGTGGCTACCGTGAACATGTTGTCGCCAAACTTGTCGGCGTGACCACTGCGTTCCCACAACGACAGATCTACGATCTGAGGCGTCTTGATTTCTTGATAGCCATGTGCAATCTGTTGTTTGCGCATGTACGCCTCTACCGCCAGATAGATGGACCAGCCTTTGGGGTGCCAGAACACCATGCCGGGGGCTTCATCCTGAAGATGAAACAAATCTTGCTGTTTGCCAAGACGGCGATGGTCTCGCTTTTCGGCTTCTGCCAGATTATGAAGATGCTTCTTCAGCTCCTTGGGATGGGCAAATGCGGTGCCGTATATTCTTTGCAGCATGGCGTTATCGGAGTCCCCACGCCAATAGGCACCCGCTAGCTTGGTCAACGTAAACGCCTTCAAATGCGACGTGTCGGGCACGTGAGGACCTCGGCACAGATCGGTAAACTCACCCTGCTTGTATAACGACAGAGTCTCTCCGGACGGGATACTCTCAATGATCTCTGCCTTGTATTTCTCGCCAAGGCTCGTGAAATACTCAATCGCTTCATCACGAGTGATGGTGCAACGTTCTATCTTGAAGCTCTGCGCAGCCAGTTCTTTCATGCGCGCTTCAATGGTGATCAGATCTTCTGGGGTGAAAGAGCGCTCGTAATCAAAGTCGTAGTAGAAACCATCGTCAATAACCGGTCCTATGGACACCTGAGCAGAAGGAAACAGTTGCTTGACCGCTTGTGCCAGCAGGTGTGCAGTGCTGTGCCGTAACAAAGGCAACGCTTCGTCGCTTTTGCTGGTGACCACTGACAGAGTCGCGTCGTTCTCAATAGCGTGACTGGCATCAACCAGTTTGCCGTCGACAATGCCGGCAAGCGTGGCTTTGGCAAGGCCAGCACCAATATCGGCGGCGACGTCCATGACAGATACGGCTGCGGGGTACTGACGAGTAGAACCGTCAGGCAAAGTAACGACAGGCATATTGGTTTCCTTGATCTTTAGTGGTGACCCCTACGCAAGGCCACGTAATGTTGTGTCAGTGGTGACCCTTACGAGAGGCCACATGGATCGTTTGTATAGTGCAAAGTGTCGTACACCCAGTGTGCAACAATTTATTCATTCAATTATAGATCATTGTTGACCCGAGCCGAGCACTTCCTTACACTTGCGCCAACGGCAGGCGCGTAGCTCAGTTGGTTAGAGCATCACCTTGACATGGTGGGGGTCGTTGGTTCGAATCCAATCGCGCCTACCAACTACATTTCGGGTGGTGGCAGTCAATATCCAGTCGCATTCCACTGGGTTGGTTACCACCCTTCCCAAGACTTCCTTCGTCGCTGGTAGTAACCCCCTTGCCCCTGAACGCCTCCCTTGAGCTTTGCCCGCTGACAGCGGTCTCTCCTATTGATGGCCGATACGCTGCGCGCACTGCACACTTGCGCGACTGCTTCAGTGAGTTTGCGCTCATCAGAGAGCGAGTCCGTGTTGAAGTGCGCTGGTATATCGCGCTTTCCGACCACCCTCATATCACTGAGCTTCCTGCCGTGAGTGATGCTGCCCGCCAGGCGCTGCTGGACATCGGGGAAATCAGTGTTGCGGACGGCGAAGCCATAAAACTTATCGAACGCACGACCAACCACGATGTGAAAGCTGTTGAGTACTTCATTAAGGAAAAGCTGGCACACATTCCTGAACTAGCTGGCAAACGCGAGTTCGTGCACTTTGCCTGCACCTCCGAAGATATCAACAACCTGTCGTATGGTTGCATGCTGGCCAGCTATCGCGAGTTGGTACTGATACCGAGCTGTGATGCCATCATTGCAAAGCTGACCGAGTTTGCGCACAACCATGCACACACTCCTTTGCTGAGTCGGACGCATGGCCAGACGGCCAGCCCGACAACACTGGGCAAGGAATTCGCAAACGTTGTAGCCCGCCTGAAACACCAGCGATCTGCCATTGCCAGCGTGTCGCTAATGGGCAAGATCAATGGCGCTGTCGGCAACTACAACGCGCATATCGCAGCGTACCCCGACATCAATTGGCCGAACGTTGCGAACCGTTTCGTCACAGACATGGGTCTTGATTTCAATCCATACACCACACAGATCGAACCACACGATTGCATTGCCGAGCAGTTTGATGCGGTTTCTCGCTTCAACATTACGCTAATCGATTTTTGCCGTGACGTCTGGGGATACATCTCTCTGGGGTATCTGAAACAGAAGCCTGTTGCCGGTGAGATCGGATCGTCCACCATGCCACACAAAGTCAACCCGATTGATTTTGAAAATGCTGAAGGCAATCTTGGCCTGGCCAACGCCCTGTTCGATCATCTCAGTCGCAAGCTCCCCATTTCCCGATGGCAACGAGATCTCACCGATTCCACGGTGCTCAGAAATCTCGGCGTTGGCGCAGGCTATACAGAAATAGCGGTAGCCTCTCTGCTGAAAGGACTGGGCAAGCTGGATGTGAATACCGAAACTCTGGCTCACGATCTGGCCAACGCCTGGGAAGTACTTGCCGAACCCATTCAGACTATCATGCGACGCTATGACGTCCCTGATGCGTATGAGTCGCTGAAAGCACTGACACGTGGCAACAAGATAGATGAGCCTGCCATCCGTGAATTTATCGCAGGCCTTGCCATACCGGATGAAGACAAACAGCGTCTATTGGCAATGACACCGTCACACTACACCGGTGTTGCTGCGGAATTGGCAAGACAAGTCTAGATCGACTGGTACGTTCTTAACGTCATTCATCAAGCGAGGTCTTTCTAACAAAGGCGGAAAACCACGCCTATTGCGCTTCCTCGGCATTGTCGCCACTGCAGGCAGCGCTATGCAATCAGGCCTGCTCAGATCGGCCAATCATCCAACGTGATCAACCGGTAAACGCAAGAATGCATCACAGTAAATTGCCTACGGAACTGTGCTGGCCTGACGGCATAACCCAAAGCCGTTTCCTGAAAGAATACTGGCAGAAGAAGCCGCTGTTATTGAAGCAGGCCATTCCGGACTTTGACACGCCCTTGCCTGCCGATGAGCTCGCCGGGCTATCGCTTGAACCCGACTCCACACCCCGGCTCGTTATACAGGATTCAGACGGTTGCTTTCATCTGGAACACGGACCCTTTGATGAATCGCGATTTGCAACGCTGGTCGATAACAACTGGTCTTTGCTGGTCACCGATGTGGAGAAGCATCTACCCGATCTGCGTGACTATCTGATACCTTTTCAGTTCCTGCCAACTTGGCGAATCGATGATCTGATGATCAGCTATGCGCCCGTGGGTGCATCGGTGGGAGCACACGTGGATGAGTACGATGTGTTCTTGCTACAAGCCAGCGGTAAACGACGTTGGCTGATTGATCGTGATGCGCAAAGCCTGCACAGCTCTATTGCTCAGGGCGACCTCAAACTGGTTGATAATTTCCAGGCGACCGATGAATGGGAACTGGAACCCGGCGATATCCTGTATTTACCTCCCGGTGTGGCTCACCATGGCATTGCCTGTGAGGAAGCCTGTACAACGTGGTCAATCGGATTTCGTGCGCCGGCAATTCGCGACTCGGTCATGCGTATCGCCGAGATGATTGCCGAAGCGCTCCCGTTGCAACGCTATCGCGATGGAGATCTGAATACTGCAGTACCCGGAGAAATTACCGCTGATGCCATTCAGCGATTCAAGACTGAGTGGCTAAAGGCTACGCAACTGGAAAACTCTGCATTTGAGACTCTGATTGGAAGAATACTCACGGAAGCCGGCGTGGCCGAATCAGGCAGTGATGATATTCAGACTCTTTCGAAGGGCGATGATGGAGATGTGCAGGTACAAAAGGCACCGTTCAGCCTAATGGCTTGGCATCAAAACCACGCCGACGATTCAAGTAGAGTGTCACTGTACGTGGATGGTAGTGTTCACGCATGCTCGCGAACACTTGCAATTCAGTTGTGCAGTGGAGCTGCGCTGACTATCAATCAGACCGCAATAGCGCATGAAAAAGATCGTGCACTACTCAGGCTCCTCCATGAGCAAGGGTGTCTTATAGCGGTCTGAACTGCTAGCTCAGTGGCGGCCTGGTGCCATCTGATCTGTATCTTGAACACCCTGAACACAGGCATGACGAATCGACTCAATCAATGCTGAGGAATTAAACGGTTTCTGGAAGTAGTCGAATGCTCCTGCCGCCATTGCCTTGTCTTGTAATCCCTTCTTATTGCTGGCCGTCATTATTATCGACGAAATTTCACTAGTCTGACTTCCCTGCGAAAACTGCTTCATTACATCAATACCGTTTCCATCTGGCAGGTTGCAATCAATCAAGGCAACATCGGGCAACTGAGTGTCAACCGCCTGCAGGGCGGACTCGCAATCATAAGCAACCGTCACTGCGTAGCCTTCAGCCTGAAGTCGTATTTTCAGAGCCAGTGCGATTAGTTTGTCGTCTTCGATCAACAGTATTTTCTTACCCGATTGCATACACGCTTAACCAGTTATCCTGTCCCCCGGACTGCAGCATATCGGCTGCCGACGCTGCGCACTTCAGCGGCCCCGTCTGTCCTGTGTCACAGGTTGCATCAGAGAGTACTTGAAACCGTACACTACTGCTCACGAGTCCGGCCTCAGTGCACAAACTGCTCAAGCGCCTCTGTCAGCTGTGCTGCCTGAAATGGCTTCTCCAGAAACACCGATGAGGGATAAGCAGCTGCGCGTTTGCGCATTTCCGGGTCCTTGCTTGCAGTAATGAATATGATCGGAGTTGCGCCCATTTCCGGTGACGCCCGCAGTCTGTCTGCCACCACAAAACCACTACCGCCCGGTAGATTGACATCCAGCAGGATCACTTCAGGGTTGCACCGCATGGCTGCTTTCATCGCGTATACCGCATCCGCCGCAGAATCTACCTGGTATCCCATGGACCGTAGCCTCAAGGTCAATGCCATTGATATTTTCTTGTCGTCTTCAACCAGCAGTATGCTTTGCATGTTCGTCTCTTTTTATTCTTGTTTTTATTAGATTGACGTGACTTACGCCAGACAAGATATTGCTTTCCTGTGTCTGTGTGGGACTAACGGCCTGTAAGCGAGTCCCATGAGGATCTAATTCACACAGATCGCATAACCGTGGAGTTACACCCATAATTTGTGAGAGCCAAGTCACCTGACGCATGTCTACAACAGCTCGTTTCTTGTTTTGACAGCCTTTATTCAAGCCGATTTATGAGCAGCGCTTCAGCTTTAGCCACTGTAGTGCGATGATGCTGAGCGCATTTCTAACCTCTCGGTTATCCAGCATGGCAATTGCTGTTTCGGCAGAGACCACCTTGACCAGGATATCTTCATCTTCCTCGACCAGTCCATGCATTCCGCCTGTATCACCCAGATCCGTTTCAGCGTAGTAAACAAAAACCTCTTCATTACTGGCACCGGGGCTGGATAGGTAGTGTGATACCAGTTCAACTTTCTCCAACATGATGCCAGCCTCTTCCTGCGCCTCTCTGATAGCCACTTGCTCGGGGGTCTCATCCGTATCGATCATGCCGGCAATGATTTCCGTCATCCATGGGTTGGGTTTCTGGTACATAGCGCCGATTCTGAATTGCTGAACCAGCACCACCTGATCACGCACCGGGTCGTATGGCAAAACACCGACCACATTGCCGCGGACAAATAATTCTCGCTGCTGCACTCGACTGGTTCCACCGCCATGCAACGCATGGGAGAACTCGACCGAATCCAGTTGATAGAAACCCTGATACCTTGTGTGCCTTGCGTGCAGTTTCCAGTCACGACCACTGGCTGTGTCTGCCTTGGATGTTTTTGTACTGTCACTCATGATTTTCCTATCCTCTTGTCGGGTGATCGAGACGCGATAGAAGCGCCTCGAGGACGGGTACATCATCTGGATGATCCACACCTCTGGCTTCGCTCGCATCAACCTTGCCCACGTGAATTCTGCCACCGTGGTAAAGCACACGCAGTTGCTCCAGTTGCTCTTCCTGTTCCAGCGCACAAACCTGCAAAGCGTGATAATCGAGTAAATATGCACAGCGGTAAGCATAGAGTCCGATATGCAGAAAGGCCTCTGGAAGCAGATCTGCAGTGCAATTTTGAGCGCTGATCTGATCTCGACGTGCAGGGATCGAGGCACGACTAAAATACAAGGCCATCCCCTGGTAGTCGAAAACTACCTTGACACGGTGTTTACTGTTGAAGTCAGCCAATTGTGTGATGGGCATGCATAACGTAGCCATATCTGCCTCTGGCAAACGGGCCAGGTTGCTCGCCAACAGATCGAGATGGTCTGCGGGGGTAGCGGGTTCGTCGCCCTGCAAGCCGATGATCAGTCGCTCACCAGCCCAGCCGCGAACCCGAGCCACTTCTGCAATTCTATCGGTTCCACTCGGATGGGCAGCATCTGTCATCTGCACGTCCACATCCGCTTCACGACATACAGAGGCAATGCGCTGATCGTCGGTGGCAACCACAATTTCAACAGCTTGTGATTCACGCGCACGCGCCACCGTATGCAGAATCATCGGTAGTCCGTTCAACGGATGTAACGGCTTGCCTGGAAAGCGGCTTGATCCGAATCTTGACGGAATCACTATCGTGTAGGGCTCAGCGATCATGAATAAGCTCAGTTTACTCAGGGATATTTACGGCGGCCGCATCTCGCAACTTGACCTGCAACGTCTCGACAGCCTTTTCCAGTGATTCAGTGCATTGCACTCGTACACACACTTCGAATACCGTATCGGGCAGGTTAGTGAACGAGCGAAGCTTGACAGCGTCTTTTGAGGTTACCAACACCGGATAGTCATCATCAAACAACAGCTCTTCAGGTTTAAACCCGTAATGATCTGTCATAGGATGGGGAATGACCACCATACCCAGTGAAGTCAGCATATTGAAGAATCGTTGAGGATGCCCTATGCCCGCCATAGCGTGCACAGACCGACCGGTAAAGTCAGCCAGCTCTGCCTGTTCGCCACTACTGATCCTCACGGCAAACGTCGGTTTCAGAATAAATTGGCTGTCTGCCGAATCGTGGATCAAAGGGACTGTAGATGAGTGCCTCAGAGATGCATGCAAGCTCGACAGATTCAGCGGCGTACTCACCAAGGGCAAACGTATACCGGCAGCTGCTGCGCTGTGCGACGGTACTTGAATAGCGACGACATCAAAACTGTGCTTCTGATTGAGCGAACTACGCAAAGGACCTGCGGGCAATAACCAGCGATTGCCAAAACCTCTTGCACCGTCGATGACCAGAATCTGAGCGGCTCTGGGCATCGCCAGATGCTGTAATCCATCGTCGGCAAATACAATGTCGGTATCCATCACCGTGCTCAGGTGCTGCACCGCTGCGGTGCGATTGACGCAGACACACACCGGTACGCCGGTTTGCTGAAACAGCATCAAGGGTTCATCACCCACCGCATCCGCGGTGTCGTTGGTAGACACCAGATGAGGGTGCTCGCGACGCAGGCCACCGTAGCCACGACTAACAATGGAAGGCTTCCATCCAGCTTGCCGAAAGTGCTCAACCAGATACAGACATAGCGGCGTCTTGCCAGTTCCACCAACAGATAGATTGCCTACCACCACAACCGGCAATGATACTTCGCCGGTTTTTTTCAGGTCGGTGGCATAGGCAAATTGTCTTAACGCAAGCAGGCTGCGATAGAGCACAGATACCGGCCACAGCAAACAAGCCAAGGGCCCACGTGTCTGCCAGGCTTGCTCTATCACTCTCATGCCGATCGATCTGACTAGCGAAACTGCAACTGGTGCAGTTTGAAATAATGCGACTGTTTAGTCAGTAACACACGATGCGTTCCAACCTCCACAATCTCACCGTGGTTCATGACTACGATTCGATCGGCGTTTTCAATGGTAGATAATCGGTGAGCAATAACCAGTGTGGTGCGTCCCTGCATCAGTGCATTCAGGCCTTGCTGTACCTTTCGCTCAGATTCAGTATCCAGCGCCGAGGTTGCCTCATCTAGTATCAGAATGGGAGCATTCTTAAGCAGTGCACGGGCAATAGCGACGCGCTGTCGTTGGCCACCAGACAACATGACACCATTTTCTCCCACCATGGTTTCGTAGCCATCGGGGAGCTTGGTAATGAAGTCGTGTGCATGCGCAGCCTTGCAGGCATCGTGCAACGTTTTTTCATCAATGGAATCTCTGCTGCCGTAGGCAATATTACTGGCAATGGTGTCGTTGAAAAGCATGACATCCTGGCTCACCGTAGCTATTCGGCTACGTAGAGACTGCAATGTAAACGCTTCTACCGATGTACCGTTAACCAGCACCTTTCCGGTTTCCAGTTCATAAAGCCGCGGTAACAGATTCACCAGTGAGGTCTTGCCGCTTCCCGACTCACCCACAAAGGCCACTGTTTCGCCCTGGCTGATGCTCAGGTTGATATTGGTCAGTACCGCAGGCTTATCGCTTTGGTAGCGTAGATTGACATCCTTGTATTCCACTTGATGAATGGCTCTGGATAATTCAAGTGTGCCGTTATCGCGTTCAGATTCAAGATCGAGAATGGCGAACAGACTCTCGCCCGCCGCAATACCCTTCTGTATTTCATTATTCAGATTGGTCAGACGCTTCAGTGGCGCAAACAACAACAACATGGCGGTGATAAACGACATGAAGCTGCCTACCGATATGCGGTCGTCTCCATCACCACTGGAAGCAATGTAGACAATGACAGCCAGCGCCAGTGCAACCAGCAATTGCACGATCGGCTCGTTCAACGCCTTGACCATCGTCTCTCTCATGTTGAAAGCGCGGTTACGCTCGTTAGCCACTTCAAAGGCCGACATCTCTTCTTGCTGCCCGCCAAAAATCTTGATGACACGCGCGCCTTCAACCGCCTCTTGTATCACGTGACTGACATCACCCATGGATCCCTGAATACTCCGGCTGATAACGCGAAATTGCCGGCTGACCCGCGCTACGATGAAACCGATGATCGGACCAATAATCAGGAAAGACAGAGACAACTGCCAGCTTTGGTAGAACATCAGCGCAAACAGACCGATGGCTGTCAGTGAATCACGCACCATGACAGTTAACGAGCTGCTTGCAGCATTCGCGACCATCTGACTGTTAAAGGTAATCTTCGAGATCAACTCGCCCGACGAAGCCTTGTCATAAAAGGCGGTAGGCAACGTCAGGTACTTCTCGAATATTTCGCCTCTGAGCTGCTTGATCACTCGCCATCCAATCCAGGCGATGTAATACGTTGACGCGAAACCAGCTACTCCACGTAGCAGGAAAATACCGATTATAAGTAGCGGCACGAGCAATATGGCGTTGCGATCCTGCTCCACAAAGCTGCCATCCAGCATGGGCTTCATCAGGGCTGCAAAGGCGGTGTCGGTTAGTGCATACCCCACCATACCCAACACCGCAATGGTGAACTGCTTGCGGTACGGCTTTATGTAAATCAGCAGACGCCGATAGGTTTCGCTACCAGGTGTGATATCAGTATCGCTTGGGATGATGTGCCGACCCGCTTTTGCCGGTCGAGCAGGCTGTTTTGATGCGCTGTTATCAGCGCCAGTACTGCTTGTGTCTTCAGACACGCTTATTCAGAGCTCCGTGATGTCGCAATGGACATTTTCAGCATACCCAGCTGACCGGCAGCGTCCATGGCGGTAACCACTGCCTGATGAGGCGCCTGTGCATCAGCTCGTATGGTTAGCGGGATATCTCGTTGGCCGCCCGATACCTTGTACAAGGCATTCTGCAAGCTGGCGACATCTGATTTGACCAACTCCTGATCGTTGATGTAGTACCTGCCTGCTGCGTTAATGATGATTTCGATGCGATCTTGCGGAGATTGTGTCTCTGTATCGCTGGCTCGCGGAAGTTGTAACGAAATTTCAGACTCTTTCTGAAACGTCGTGGACACCATGAAAAAGATCAGCAGCAGAAACACCACATCAATGAGTGGCGTGAGGTTCAGCTCCAGTTCTTCCCGAGCCTCGCGCTTGAACTTCATGCGGGTGTTACTCGCGCCTGTGACTGCCGCTTTTGCAGTACGTCAACCAGCTTGAGTGATTCCTTCTCCATATCTACGATAAGGCCATCTACTTTGCCACGAAAATACCGGTGAAACATCAACGAGGGAATGGCGACCATCAGTCCGCCAGCGGTCGTGATCAATGCCTGAGAGATACCGCCGGCCAGTTGTGCAGGGTTTCCCACACCTACTGTGGTGATGTTGGTAAATACGCTGATCATACCCACTACAGTACCCAGCAATCCGAGTAGCGGGGTCACGGCTGCGACCGTGCCCAGCGCGTTCAGGTAACGCCCGAGTTCATGTGCAACATGACCACCGACTTCTTCGATGGATGCTTTCATGATTTCACGATCCTGAGTGCGATTGTGCAGCCCAGCTGCCAGCACACGACCCAGAGGAGAGCCTTGCTGAATCTCCTTGACCTTGTCTTCCGTGAGTTGACGCGTGCTGGCCATGCGCCAGACATCGGCAACAAGATTCGTCGGCAACACTTTATCGTTACGGAGCGTAAAAAAACGTTCTCCGACTATAGCCAGAGCCACGATCGAACACAGCACGATCGGTAGCATCAACCATCCACCAGCAGTAACTATTTCCCACACAGCGATTGTCCTTTTTGCGCCAGCGCAAGCTCACGCAATACTAGAGCTTGCCCCGCAAACAACTCGGAACAAGCCGGATTAATGAAACCGTGCCAGAAGCGACGGCGCGTCTGCCACCAGGTAACAGGCTGACCCAGTAAACCGATACGGGAGTAGGAGTACGATACTGCACCCACTATGCCGGTTGTGAAAAGCCTTGCACCCGATAATGTATAGCGCAATTGTACCGCGCTGTGAGGAAATCCATACCGGTTCGCGGCACCAGCCGGAAAAACAACGTTGTCAGGAGCTAATAACGATACCAGCGTGGCTGTAGATGACGTTTTACTGCCGTGATGCGGCGCAATAAGCAGATCTACAGGAAACTTGCCCAGCCTGCGAGCCAGATTTTTCTCAGCACCCTGTTCAATATCACCGGTAAGCAAAGCCCGGCTACGGCCATAATGCACGAGCAGGACGCAGGACAGATCGTTGTCAGAGCCCTGATCCGCAGCGCCGGGATGCACAATACTGAACTGCACATTGTCTATCGACCACACCATACCGGCAACACAGGATTCAGCTAGTGACTGCTGCTCCTCAGGCAAACCAGAGCCCACCACCAGGCGCGCGTCAGGAAACCGGCGCATCACATCGTCCACACCGAATGCATGATCCTCGTCTCCATGAGACACCACTAATGTGTCTATACGCTTGCGCCCAAGTGTATGCAGATAGGGCATGACAACCACATCGAACATGCTGGTGGTTGAGTTCAGCTTGCCTCCAGTGTCAAACAGCAATGTCTCACTGTCTGTTAGCACCAGCGCCGCCAGACCCTGCCCGACATCAAGCACATGGACTTCAAACCCGTCGATAGGCGAACGGTGAAAGTTAAACAGTACGGCAGGCAGGATCAGTGGAATGGCGAACCAGCGTAAGCCACAACCGCGCGGCGATAAGCCCACAACCGTACCCAGCATACAAAGCATCATGACTCCGGGATGCGGCAGGCTCAACGTCACTGAACTGTATTCAAGCAGCGCAATGTTGTGCAAGAACAAGGTTAGTAGGTCGATAGACCATTGCGCCACCACTAGTACGTAGTCGGCGCCGTCCCCCAGCAACGCGCTGGCCAGGACGGCCACGAAGCACAGTGGCACCACTATAAAACCGACGAAGGGTACGGCGAACAGATTGGCCAGCGGCGCTGCCAGTGAGCCTGATTGAAAAAACCAGGCCGTGACCGGCAGTAAACCGATACCCAGTAAGCAATGCGTTCTAAGTGCAGCAACCACGCGCCTCTTTAACCGCAAGAGTTTTGCGCGCACCGCTACCTCCTCATCCGACCCTGCAGCTGGATCCAGGCCAGCATCTGCCTGATAACCTCTGTGAAGGTAGAAGATGGCGGCCACTGTTCCGAAGGATAACCACAAACCCGGACTCAGTGGACTGAATACATTGAATGCAAGAACCGCCATCATGGCCAGTGACAGACCCGTAACGGGTGAGAGGGATCGGAACCGCCAACTCGCTACAACCCAGACCAGCAACATGATGACAGCACGTTGAACAGGCAAGCCAAATCCTGCTATGACAGCGTAACCCAGCGCTACCAGGAAACCCATGCACAACGCGCCCGAGTGTCTGTCGAATAGCACTCGGGGTGTGCAAGTGTGCGACCGGCCGTAAGGGATGCAGGACAGCGCTCTACGGGCGAACCAGAATGCCCAGCCTGCCAGCAACATGACATGCAGCCCGGAGATGGCCATCAAATGAGAAGTACCGGTATTACGCAGTAGTTCCCACGTGTCCTGATCAATACCAGACTTGATACCTAGTGTTAACGCCTCCACCAAAGCAACTTGCCTGGTGGCAGACGGGCTGTACCTGAGATTGGCGGACAGGTTCTCGCGCAGAGCGGCAATATTCCACCATGATGCTGTTGCCAGTTGGGTGGCAACAGGCTTGTTTCTGACATAGCCCTGCGCATCAAGGCGTTTTGCCAGTGACCACTGCGCACGATCAAAGCTTCCCGGATTGCGCAAGCCTCTGACAGGCTTGAGCCTGACTGTCATGGCCCAGTACTCCCCGGCACGCAGGGTCTGAGAGTGTCCGTACCAGCTTAACAGCAGACTCTGCGGGCCGAATCGCCCGTCGCATGATTCACAACTGAGTACGTCGGCACTAAAGCGAAGCCCCGACGTTGTCTTGGCCGGAACATCGCTGATACGCACGTGCAATAGCAGATCGGTGGAGACTTGCGAAAGCTGCAATTGCCTGCCATGCAAATGATGCAACGCCAGAGACAGTGAGACCAGTGCAACGAGGCAACCAAGAAACGCCGGCCGCCACTTACGCAGGCGTAGCCACCCTGCACACAATATAAACACCACAGACACGATAACCATGACACCGGGCAACGTTGACCGACTGAGCACAGCAACGACGACCAGCAGCCAGCTAAACGCGAAGACAGGCAATGCCATTTCAGCGCAGCTGAGTGGCCATAGTGGATCGGTGCGATTTACACAAACAACCCTGCGCACAGAATAACTCAGAAAAACTCAATAATTTTCTGGTAACGACGTTAAGGTATTCAGCAACCCTCGTATTGTTACTGAAGCTCCAATCATGGCCGTTAACTGGCTCAGAGATCGTCTGCCAGATGCAACAATTTTGCGCCACAAGCTGCACAAGCAGATTGGCGGTGAAGAAGGCAAACCTGACGCGCTCAGGCGCTGGCTCAGAAATACCTTCGCACAGCCGATGGTCTGGCACCTTAACCGACGCTCGGTAGCAGGTGGTGTTGCAGTGGGTTTGTTCATCAGCTGGGTGCCTGTGCCCCTGCAAATGTTTCTGGCAGCCGTGATCTCGGCTGTGTTGCGCGTCCATGTGCCTGTCTCCGTGGTCATGGTGTGGTTCACCAATCCTTTGACCTTTGCCCCTTTACTATATGCAGCCTGGAACAGCGGGTCAATGATACTTGGCAAACCCGTTTTCGCGGAACCACTTGGTTTCTCTACTTCCAACCTGCTGACCCATGCAGGTCACGCCTGGCCAACGCTTCTGACAGGCATGCTGTTTTGCGCCAGTGTCTCAGCGGTTCTCGGGTTTTGTCTTACGCTGCTGGTGTGGCGCATCCATGCGATACGTCGCTGGCGCATGCGACGTCATCGAAAAAATGAGAACAGATCTGCAAACTAGCGCGGATTTGTCATGGATAGTGCGCGCTAGTGTAGCGGCTTCGCCCTCAGGCGGAGGCCGATTGCAACTCACCGTGACTCAGCTGCAGAACACGATCCATTTTGGCGGCAAGGCCAGTGTCGTGGGTCACCACCAGAAAACTGGTACCCAGATCGCGGTTGAGCTCCAGCAACAATTCGTAGACGCGCGCAGCGGTGTCTTCATCCAGATTGCCCGTCGGCTCATCAGCCAGAACCACTTTAGGCCGGTTAACCAATGCACGCGCGATGGCCGCGCGTTGACGCTCACCACCGGACAGCTCTGCCGGCTTGTGCCGCAAACGCTGCCCCAGCCCAACACGCTCAAGCAACTCAGTAGCCGCATGCGCAGCGTCTGTTTTGGACTTACCACCAATAAGCAGTGGCATGCTGACATTTTCCATTGCGCTGAACTCTGGCAACAGATGATGGAACTGGTACACGAAGCCAACACAACGATTACGTAGCCTGCCACGTTTAGCCTGATTCAGACCAGACACGTCTTGCCCGGCAATCGTCACCACACCCGTTGTCGGTGTATCCAGACCTCCCAGCAAATGCAGCAACGTGCTCTTGCCACTGCCCGAACTGCCGATAATGCCGACCCGCTCACCTTTGGCTATTTGCAGCGATACCCCGCGCAACACATTAACCGACAGGTCTCCTTGAGAGTAGGTACGCCCCAGGTTCTGCGCCTGTAGAACTGTCTCAGTACTCATGCTGGACACTCTCACGTGCTTATTCATAGGCCAATGCTTCTGCCGGATCCATCCTGGATGCCCGCCAGGCGGGGTACAGGGTTGCCAGCAAGGATAATCCGAACGACATGATGCCGACCTTGACCACATCGCTGGATCTCAGGTCAGACGGCATTTCATCGATGTAGTACACCTCAGGATTCAATACCGGTCCGGTAAAGTTTTCTATAAACGGCACCACGATATCAATGTTACTGGCCAACAACACCCCACCGATCAATCCCGCTACCGTCCCCACCACGCCAATCAGTGTGCCTTGCACGACGAATATGGACAAGACGCTCATGGGAGACGCACCCTGCGTTCTGAGTATGGCGATATCAGACTGCTTGTCCTGCACCAGCATGACCAGAGTGGAAATGATATTAAACGCCGCAACCGCTACGATCATGGACAGGATGATGAACATCATGGTCTTCTCCATTTTGACCGCCATGAAATAATTGGCATTCTGCTGAGTCCAGTCGCTAACGAAACTGTCGAAACCAAGCTCTTGGCGAAGCTCATTGGCAACGATTGGCGCTCGGCTCGTGTCGTCCAGCTTCAGTCGTACTCCAGAGTATCCATCGCCCATCTTGAAAAGCTTTGCACCATCAGCGGCATGCATGACCGCCAGATTACGATCGAACTGATACATGCCGAATCGAAAAATACCCGTCACGGTAAACCGTTTGACGCGCGGTACGAAACCCATCGGCGTGACACTCGCCTCGGGTGTGATGACCATAATCTTGTCACCCGCGATAGCGCCGAGATAACTGGCCAGATCAGCCCCGAGCAGCAAACCGAATTCGCCGGGTTGCAGAGCAACGTCCAGTGAGTCTGTTTGTTCCAGCACACCGGGAAGTTCGGATACCGCACCCTCCACTGTTGGCAGTACGCCTCTGATCAGGGAGCCGGTTGATCGCCCGGCATGTACCAGCATGACCTGCCCTTCCACGTACGGTGCTGCACCAATAACCTCGGGATGAGCGGTAGCAATCTCGGCGATGGCTTTCCAGTTTTCAATCGGCTCACCCAGCCCGGTCACCGTTGCGTGCGCCGATGCACCCACGATGCGTTCGCGCATCTCCTTCTCGAAACCGTTCATGACCGACGTCACGGTAATCAGCGCTGTCACGCCCAGCATGATGCCCAGGATCGACACCAGCGAGATGAAGGAGATAAAGTGGTTTCGTCGCTTTGCCCGCGTGTAACGCAGGCCTACGAACAATTCATAGGGTTGAAACATGGAACTGTAGCGTTGCTCGAGACGATAGGGTTCGCGCGGTATTGCGAGAAATGATCAAATCCGGACACGAATGTCTTGCTGATCAGACAGCGTTTTCGGACTTTCTCGGTGGGTTGAGTCAGGTAGTGTAGTGAATTGCCGTCACAGCGGAGGGGGTTTGTACCATCGTTCTCGTCAGCGCAGGAAATATGGGACAATTCCGCTGCAACGATCCCGCCAATCCGAAGATTCCCAGACAAAGCCCAATGCAGTCCGAAAACACCTCCCGGGTGCCCCGTTTTACGCCTCCCACCGCCGTCCTCAGCCGCTGCGCGCGAGTCCAGCTCTGATGTTACTGTCTGACAAGGCTCTGTCCCGATCACGCTGGGGCAAACTGTACGGTGGCTCGGAATCGCTGGCGATAGCTGAAATAGCGGCTAACCGGGAACACCTGCAGGTAGTTGTTGCACCCACGACCACCGAGCTGTTGCAACTGGAAGTGGAGCTACGGTTCTTTGCAGGCGCCGAAACCTGCGTTCAGGTTCTCGGCGACTGGGAAACCCTGACCTACGATCGTGTGTCGCCGCATCAGGACATCATCTCACAGCGTATTCGCACGCTGTATTCACTGTCGGGAACATCCAGCGGCATCCTTATTCTGACAGCCGCAGCCCTTATGCAGCGCCTGCCACCCAGAAGTTTTCTTGACCAGCACGCGCTGATCATTCGCCAGGGCGATACGCTGGCCATTGATCTGTTTCGCGGCCGCCTGGTAGATGCCGGCTACCGTCTGGTCAGCCAGGTTGAAGAGCACGGTGAATTTGCTGTGCGCGGGTCCATCATGGATCTGTTTCCGATGAGCAGCAATCATCCGTATCGGGTGGAGTTTTTCGACGATGAAATAGAAACCATCCGCACGTTTGATGCAGACACCCAACGTGGTCTGGAAAAAGCGGCTGAAATAGAGCTGCTGCCCGCCCATGAATTCCCACTTAACGAATCTGGCATTGGTCTGTTTCGTCGCCAGTACCGAAATTCATTCGCAGCGGAAAGCAAGAACACATCGATCTATCGCGAGGTAAGCGAGGGGCGTGCGCCAGCGGGTATCGAATACTACATGCCGCTATTTTTCGAGGAGACCGCCAATCTGTTTGATTATTTGCCAGCCGATGCCACCTTTACGCTGGTTGATGGTGCTGACAAGGCCATGGTGCAGTTCCAGCAGAACACGTTAGATCGGTACGAGCAACGCCGCCACGATGTGGAACGTCCCATTCTGGCACCCGAAAAGATCTATCTCAGCGCCGCCACAGTTGAGGAACAACTGAAAACACGCGAGACGATTGCAACCCAACGATTCGAGCTGGAAAAAACCGGTAGCAAAGGGTTTAATTTCAACACTGAAGCACCTGGCCTGTTCCCGGTAGAACCTCGCGGTGAACGTCCGATGGGTGCCTTGCAGGATTTTCTCGGCAAGTTTCCGGGCCGCGTGCTGTTCGTTGCTGAGTCCACGGGGCGGCGCGAAGCCTTACTTGATCAACTCGTGGGGAATCGACTAAAGCCCGAAACCATTAGTAGCTGGCAGGAATTTCTAGATAGCGAACGCGATCTTTGTCTGACTACAGCACCACTGGACAGAGGCTTGCTGTTGCCCGATGCACGCATCGCCATGATTACCGAAAGCCAGTTGGGCTCCGGACGCATCAAGCGCCGCGAACGCCGTCGCCCAACTCGGGATTCCGATGCCATCATCGCGAACCTGACCGATCTAAGCATTGGCGCACCGGTTGTGCATATTGATCATGGAGTGGGCCGGTATCAGGGACTGACCTCACTGGATGTGGGTCATTCCGAAAACGAATACCTCACGCTTCAGTATGCTGGTGATGACAAACTCTATGTGCCTGTATCGTCGCTGCATCTGATTAGCCGTTATGCCGGAGCCAGCGAGGACAGTGCGCCACTGCATAAGCTTGGCACAGACACTTGGCAGAAAGTTCGCCGTAAAGCGGCTGAAAAAGCCTATGACGTAGCCGCTGAATTACTCGAAATTCATGCGCGCAGAGCGGCCAAGAAGGGTTTCTCGTTCCCCGCAGAATCAGACAACTATGCGGTATTCAGTGAAGCCTTCCCGTATGAAGAAACACCGGATCAGCTATCAGCCATTGAAGCGGTTGTTGCAGACCTGCGATCCGCGCAGCCCACAGACCGGGTTGTCTGTGGCGATGTGGGTTTTGGTAAAACCGAAGTTGCCATGCGGGCAGCCTTCGTTGCGGTGGATGCTGGCAAGCAGGTAGCCGTGCTGGTACCCACTACCTTGCTGGCAAAACAGCATCACCAGAATTTTCTTGATCGCTTCGCCGACTGGCCTGTGCAGATAGAAGCACTATCACGCTTTGAAACGGCCAAAGAACAAAAGGAGATCATGAAGCGCGTGGCCTCTGGGGGTATCGACATTCTCATAGGCACCCACAAGCTGCTGAGCAAGGAAATCAAGTACGACAACCTTGGCCTTGTCATCATTGATGAAGAACACCGCTTCGGTGTGCGGCATAAAGAACACATGAAAGCACTGCGAGCTGAGGTGGATATCGTTACGCTCACAGCCACCCCCATTCCGCGTACGCTAAACATGGGACTGGCAGGCATGCGCGATTTGTCCATAATCGCTACCCCGCCTCAGCACCGCCATGCCATCAAGACCTTCGTGGGTGAGTGGTCAGATGTGCAGATACGCGAGGCCTGTGAGCGTGAGCTTGCCCGTGGCGGTCAGGTGTACTTTCTGCACAATGAAGTTCAGACCATAGAACGTATTGCAGAAGATCTTGAACGTATCGTACCCGGTGCCAGAGTCAACTATGCGCATGGACAGATGCGCGAGGCGGATCTTGAACAGGTCATGAGTGATTTCTACCATCAGCGCTTCAACATACTGGTGAGTACCACGATCATTGAGAGTGGTATCGATATACCCAGCGCTAATACCATCATCATCAACAGAGCCGACAAACTCGGTCTGGCGCAACTGCACCAGCTCAGAGGACGTGTGGGGCGTTCGCATCATCGTGCATATGCCTACCTTATTACACCACCCAAAGGCTCCATGACATCCGATGCTGAAAAAAGACTGCAGGCAATCGAATCACTGGAAGATCTCGGCGTCGGCTTTACGCTGGCCACGCACGATCTTGAGATACGCGGTGCAGGAGAATTGCTCGGTGAAGGCCAGAGTGGACAGATTCAGGAAATCGGTTTTACGCTGTACAGCGAGCTACTGACACGAGCCGTCAAGGCCTTGAAGGAAGGCAAGCTACCCGACTACGATAAACCGCTGGCACAAGGGACCGAAGTGGATCTGGGCGTACCTGCATTACTGCCGAGCGACTACGTACCTGACGTTCATCAGCGATTGATTCTGTATAAGAGAATCTCGCATGCAGCCGATGCGGGAGAACTGCGCGAACTGAAAATTGAACTGATCGACCGATTCGGGCTGTTGCCTGAACAGACCGATCGTCTGTTCGATGTAATGCGCTTGAGACAGCGCTGTGAGGCAATGGGAATTGAGCGGCTTGAGCTTAACAGTGCGGGTGGCCGCATTATCTTCGCCGCTGATCCTAAAATTGATCCCATGGCGCTTATCCAGATGATCCAGCGTTACAGTGACATTTACCGGTTTGATGGCAAACAGGTACTGCGAATCATTAAGCCTTTTGAGTGCTCTACCGACGCTCAGGAATTTGTAGATCAACTTCTCGATACACTGGCGTTGGCAGAAGCCGCATGAATACTGTGAGAGACTCATGAAAATGCAGATTGTGAATATTCGACATGCCGTACTGGCTAGCGCTTTGTTGTTAAGCTCAAACGTGCTGGCTATTGACTACCTGATTGAGGTGGTGCTGTTTGAAACCGTTGCGGGTCGCGATCAGGAAGCCGGTGGTCTGTATTACCCTAAGTCAGAGCGAAGTGTGAACCTGAATGGTGATGCGGCTGCTCAGGCAGGCTTTGCCATTGTGGACGAAGGTCTGACTTTGACTGAAAATGCAGCCTCCATAGCCGCATCAAGCCGCTACAAACTGCTCCGGCACATCGCCTGGCGCCAACCAGGCCTTGATGAAGACTCGGCACTGCCTGTGCGTATCAGCCTGGGTAACACCAGTACTGTGTATCTGCCAGAGGATCTGGGGCCGTATGAGGAGTTCATTCCCGCCTCAGCCACGGTCAAAGAAGACCGTACCCTTGAGGTCAAGACCAGCACGATCAACGGCACCATCAAGGTAAGACTAGGCAGATTTCTGCACATGGAGACCCTGCTGGTATACACAGATGTCGAGAGCCAGCAAGGTTTTCGCTTGTCACAGAGTCGCAAAATGCGCAGCCGCGAGCTGCACTACATCGATAACCCTCGTTTTGGACTGCTGACGCGTATCTTGCCGTTGGAAGACATTTTGTTAGAGGAGGCTGCGCCTGTCACTGTGACAGAGTGAGCAGATTCGTGCGGTCAGTCAAAGCCTGGCAGGCGGATTTGTCGCTATTCAGTCGAGGTTAAGCGCTCGAAGATTACTGTTTGCATCACGGTGGCGCTACTGCCACTACCCGACTTCCGAGAAATCACATGAAGCACTTCGGCAACCGATCAAACAGGCCATCAGCGACGGCCATTACACTGGCATTGTCAATGGCCACGTTAGCGTTGAGCAGCACTGCAATGCAGGCTTCGGCTTCTGACAGAGGCGTTGCAACAGAGCGTTTCACCGAATACGCACGGGTGATAGATGCTCAGCCGATCTACCGCGAAGTGCGCACGCGTGAACCGCGACAGGAGTGCTGGATAGAAGAGCAGCAGCGTGTGGTGGGGTATGAAAATACTACACGCTACGAGCAGGGTATCGCCAGACAACCGCAGTCCAGTCATTCGTCCGGCGACGTTATTATCGGCGGTGTGATCGGTGGTGTGATCGGTAATCAGCTAGGCCGTGGACATAGCCGTCATTCTCGCACTGGAGCAACCGTTGCCGGCGCTATCATCGGAGGGGCTATTGCTAATGAGTCCAGCAGTAGAGATTCCCGCCATCGTAGACAAGAACGCACACCCCGTCGCGTGGAATCTCGCCGTCCTGTTTATGAAACCACTCAGATTGAAAAGTGCAAGCGCGTCAGCGAATCAATTAACCAGCGCAAGCTGCAGCATTACAATGTCACTTACGAGTACAAAGGACGACGTTTTACCACCCAAATGCCTCGCGACCCCGGCAACCGCATCGAGCTGCAAGTATCAGTTGCTCCTGCACGCCGCTAGCGTGAAACCAGCGAACCCCTCATAGTCTATGATCTACTCTGCCAACAACCTGACCACCGCCGATGATACTCGGCACGCTAGACACGGATCCCACTGGATGAGTCTCGTGACCTGTCTGGTGCTGACGCTCGCTCTGTATAGCGCACCCGCCACTGCAGCTGATGCCAGCAATCGGCAGCACGCTATCGAGATTGCACTGCAGCAGAATGGTGGAGAAGGCAAAGTGCTTGGCGTCAGCACGATGAGTGATCAGAACGGCGGTACTGTGTTTGCGGTCAAGGTACTGAGCAACGGTCGTGTTCGTGTATTTCGTATAAAAAAGGCTCAATGACATGCGCGCTCTGGTTGTCGAGGATGAACCTTACCTGCGCAAACAGCTGGTAACTGCATTGCGCGAACAGGGCTTCGCCATTGATGAATCGGGTGACGGTGAAGAGGGCTTGTACCTAGCTCTGAATATGCCTATTGATATCGCCATCATCGATCTGGGGTTGCCCGGCCGCAACGGCCTTTCCTTGATTCAGACGCTGAGAAAAAAAGACAAGCAATACCCGGTACTGATTCTTACCGCTCGAGAAAGCTGGCAAGACAAGGTGGATGGTCTTGAAGCCGGGGCAGATGATTATCTTACCAAGCCATTCCATATTGAGGAGCTACTGGCGCGCATCCGCGCCCTGCTGCGCAGAACCGGTGGCTGGACGGATTCGGTCATGCAGTTCCAGCGCATGAGTATCGATACACGTGCGCAAAAAGTATCGGTAGACGACAAGCCCGTGGATCTGACTGCTTACGAATACAGAGTACTAGTCTACCTTGCAACGCAGGATGGCAAGGTCATCAGCAAATCCACCCTGTTGGATCATCTGTATGACGAAGACACCGACAGAGACCCTAACGTGCTGGAGGTATTTATAAGGCGGCTACGCCAGAAGCTGGACGCCGACAAGACACTACACCCGATAGAAACATTACGCGGTCGTGGTTATCGTTTGTCGCTGCCTCGTCTGTAACAGACATTGATGAGGTCCATAACCTCTCGTCTGGTATTAGGCACCTCCATCGTTCTGACGGTATTCGTGGTGTTAGTGGCAATCTCGGTCTCGTACTCTGTACATCAACGAGCTGAGACAGCAAGATTCGACCGGCTTCAAGGCCTGATCTATGGCATTCTGGGTGCGACTGATATCAATAATAACGCCGAGCTTACGGTCAACGTACAGGCTTTGCCAGATCCACGCCTGAATCAGAGTGTCAGCGGTTTGTACGCCGAGCTTGTGGGAAGCGATGGCAAACGGTTATGGCAAAGCAATTCAACCGCGAGCTGGTTGCCAGCTGCAACTGTAAGGCCCATAGGAGACTGGTTGTTCGAGTCCCTTGGACAAAAACGGCGACAACCTGTGCACCGTCTGCAGCTGGCGACTGCGTGGGAATTCGAGAACGGTGAAGAATTTCCGTTCATCGTGCACGTAGTAGACGAAGGCGATAATCTGGCAAATCAGCTGAAACGATTTGACCAGACCTTATGGGCAACTCTACTACTCAGCGCGGCCTGCCTGTTAATTGTGCAGTTACTGTTGTTGCGCTATTCACTTAAACCGTTGCACGATATCGCCGAAGAGGTGGCTGACATCGAGCAAGGTAATCGCCACTCCCTGGGAGTGGATGTGCCCATTGAACTGCAATCCATGACACAGGGATTGAATGCGCTACTGGCAGCTGAGCGAGAGAGGCATTCACAGTACAGACACCTGCTCGACGATCTTGCCCATAGCCTGAAGACACCCTTATCGGTTCTGCAGAATCTGAACAAACCTGATCAACCTGAGCGTGACACTATCATTGAGCAGACCAATCTGATGCGTCAGTCAATTGAGCGGCATTCCCAGCGTGCCACGTTTCGTAGTCCGCGTTATCTGGCGCCCATGATCAGCGTCAAACCGATCATCGAGCGTATCAGTGCAACTTTGATCAAACTACACTATCCGGAACCGATCAACTTTGCTGTCACGATTGATGCCAGCCTGACCGTGCGTATGGATGAGGCAGATCTGTTTGAGGTGTTAGGCAATCTGCTGGAGAACGCGTGCAAGTATGGCGGTCGGAATATTGCCGTCGCTACAGGAGCCCATCCTCTATCGCTTGTTATCGAGGACGACGGACCCGGTTTCCCCGACATGGAGCTGTCACAGCTGACTCAGCGGGGATTACGGGCTGATACGCAAACTACCGGTACCGGCTTGGGTCTGGCCGCAGCTCACCAACTAATGGCAAGCTACGGCGGCAAGCTAGATTTACAACACCGGCCGGAAGGTGGTGCTCGCGTGCTGTTAAATTTTGCGTAAGCTAAAAAGCTGAGTGGCACACTCAGGCTCGGACTTAGGGTCAGTCTTGGGCTTGGGCTTGGGTTTGGGCTTGGGCTTGGGCTTGGCTAACACTTGGGCTCAGGCTAGAGCTCAAGGGTTCAGGGCTTGGCGATAATGTAGCCTAACCAGCAAGCGTAATCCTCAGCATTATCAGTAGCGATGTAGTCATCCAGCGCCTCGTCCGTTTTGGGATCAAACTTCTGCCGGTATACCATCGTCTCGCTATAGCCTGCTTCCATGAGAATCTCACGCAGTTCGCGTGCTCCCCACACTCGCCAGGTATAGCTAAACGCTTTCTTCAATTTTGATTTGTCAGGAAAATGAAAGTGGATATGGCACTTCAACTCGTTGGTTATGGCATTGAATTCTGCCTGTTCCCAGATGTATTTGAAGCCATCAACCTTACGCTTCTCTTTCTGCGTCTGATAGCACTCAGAGCCTCCGAATACGTCGAGGAACAGCAAACCATCATCCACCAGCGCTTCACGTGTCCGCTTGAAATACGCCAGCATCGTTGCACGTTCCTGAAAAAACCAGTAGCTGAAGTTGTACGCCTGAAGTACTTCCACCTTGTTGGTAGTGACGTTCAGCACATCATCCTCGATTAGCTCAATACGCTGCTTCTGTTCCGCCGTCAGCTTGGGGATATTGTTCTTACGGCTCCAATCCAGAACTTCAGGGTCGAAATCCACCGCTATGGCGGTGTTAGTACGTCGGCGCTTGACCCAGCGACAAGACGATATCGCGGTACCTGCAAAATCTTCCCGCATGGTCTTAGGCTTACGACCCCGTATTTCCTTGAATGTTGTATCAATAAAATCAAGTTCGAAGTCTGGGTTTTGAACGGATGCCTGATACAGGAGATGCCGGTCAGCCTGCTCAGCCATGGTCCGATAGGGAGTGTTTTTTTTTGCCGTTTCCATGATCCTTACCTGTGTCAATCGTGTTTGCTCGAACCCGAGCCTCTTACCGTTCGCTGATGATACGTTACCGGACGGCAGATAAGCTGCCATGGCTTGTACTATCGGACGACGGAACTGCTAGCCTGGACTATTCATGAAACGCCTGATTCTTCCACTAGACCCTTTTTCTGTAACGGATTTGGACGGGCCGCGCAGGCAAGGAGCGGAATACAGTCTGTATCTCGACGGGGGCGCCTGGCCTGAGCAGGATTCGTTACAGGAAAAGGGGATGCGGAAAGATCTGGTGGCTTCATGGACAATGGAGGCTAGTGCTTGATACCCACCCCACGGTTTAGCAGCGTCATCGCAAACGTTCCAAGTATTGCTATAGCAATCAGAATGACGATGAAACTGATATTGATGGGAATGTCACTGGTGCCGAGTATGCCGTATCGAAAACCATTGACCATGTACAACATCGGGTTGAACATGGAGACGGTTTGCCAGAATGATGGCAGCATGCTGATGGAATAAAACACACCACCCAGATATGTTAACGGCGTCAGAATAAAGTTGGGCACTATCGAGATGTCGTCGAATGATTTGGCAAACACTGCATTGATCAAGCCACCGAGTGAAAACATCATGGCCGTCAGGATTGCTACGCTGATAGTAATGAACGGGTGCTCTGGACGGATATCAGAGAAAAACAACGACACGATTGCCACCAGCGAACCGACCAACAGCCCTCTTGCCATACCGCCCGCCAGATAGCCCAGCACAATGGTGACATTGCTGACTGGAGAGACCAGAAGCTCCTCGATATAGTTTTGCATCTTGGATGCAAAGAACGAACTCACCACATTAGCGTACGAGTTGATAATGACTGCCATCATGATGATGCCCGGCACGATGAAGTCGATATAACGGAATCCATCCATGTCGCTGATGCGAGACCCTATCAGGCTACCGAATATCAGCATGTACAAAATGGCGTTGATAGATGGCGGCACAATGGTCTGTACCCAGATACGGGTGAAACGCCTGATCTCCTTCCGCACAATGGTTTTCAACGCTGTGCGATTGATAGCCATCAGATTCATTGGCCGCGCATTTTTCACGCCTCGACCTCCGGTTTGCGTTTGACAAGCCGCATGAAGAATTCCTCAAGGCGATTTGTCTTGTTGCGAAGACTGGTTACTTCTACACCCACCTCTGATAGCAGTCCGAACAGTTCGTTAACAGTGTGACCCTGAGGGACATCGACCTCAAGATGACTATCGTCTCTTACCCGTAGCGCGAAAGGTCCAAGCGCAGTATCGCGAAAGGCATGACTGCGTGTATCCAGCACAAACGTTTCCAGCATGGAACGGCTCAGCAGCTGAGCCACTTCACCGCGTTCGACTATTCGCCCACCATCAATGATGGCAACGTTGCGACACAGCGCTTCCGCCTCTTCCAGATAGTGCGTTGTCAGTATTATAGTGGTGCCCAGCTGCTCGTTCAGCTCAGTCAGAAAAGACCACATGGACCGACGAATTTCCAGATCAACACCCGCTGTGGGTTCATCAAGAATCAGCAAACTGGGCTCATGAACCAGTGCCCGTGCAATCATCAGACGCCGTTTCATGCCGCCGGACAACTGGCGCGCTGGTGTCTTGCGCTTTTCCCACAGATCCAGCTTCTTCAGATAATACTCAGCTCTTGCAAGCGCAACCCGGCGACTCAAGCCGTTATAACCAGCGACGTTAAGTACCACAGGCAAAACAGGTTCGAATACGTTGAAATTGAATTCCTGGGGGACCAGTCCGATGCAGGCTTTAGCAGCCTCAGGTTGCAAGTCGATATCATGTCCGAACACCTTCACTGTTCCAGCGGACTTGTTTACCAGCGAGGTAATTACTCCGATGGCGGTAGATTTTCCAGCGCCGTTAGGTCCGAGCAACGCAAAGAAGTCGCCTTCCGGTACTGTCAGGTCAATACCTTTCAGAGCCTGCACGTGATCGCCATAGGTCTTGTGCAGACCAACGATAGACAAAGCATTCATGAGGGGTGGAACCAGTCTGCTCAAGCGGCGCCCAGTTTAGCAGCTAAGCACTACGCTAAACACAACAGCTAGCGAATGGCGAGACGGGTTGCCGCAGCATAGCGTCGATAATTTGATTGGACTTTCTGAACGTAGGCCTGTGTTTCGGCGAAAGGCGGTATACCGCCATAGCGACGTACGTTACCCGGTCCGGCGTTATAGGCAGCCAGCACAAGTTCTGTAGTGTCGAACTTACCTTTCAGATACGCCAGATAGCGCACGCCAGCGCTTAGGTTGTCTTCGGGATCATTCACATCCCTGACCTTCAGCCAAGTGGCCGTATCAGGCATCAGTTGCATCAATCCCTGAGCACCCACTGGAGACAACGCTTTAGTATTGAAGCAGGATTCTTCGGTGACGACCGCTTTGATAAGGCTTGCACTGACATTATGCTCCATGGCCAGATCCAGGATGAGCGAGTCGAACTTGTCAGCTCTTCTTGCCACCGCTTGCGGGGATAATCCCATGCAACGAACGTGTGCAATCGGTTCAGCCGTCTGTTGATCGTCTGAAAGGCCGCGCCAGGAGATCATCTGATTCCAGCGGTGGGGTATATCAGCGGTCGGGTCAAAATAGAACGCATTGCTGCGATGCGTCTGGATGTCAGGAAAGCCCACACCGTGAAAAGCGGCCGGCTTCATTTGCTGTAGTTCTTGTCGAGCACGATCCGGAGAATACATAGAGGTTAGTACCCAATGCCGGCTACTAACCTCACCCAGCACGGACTCTAGTGAAGGGTCTGCCGCATAGCTCGCCGGGCGTCTTGGCGCAGGCGGCTTCAACGATGCAATCACAGGAAGGGCCTCTGGCTGTTCGGTTATCAGAGGCGTGGCCTCAGCAGATCCAAGCTCCGGGGCCCCTTTTACCTGAACTCCTCCACGCTCTGGATAGGAGAATCCTACGCTCAGAACAGCAGCCGCACTCAACAGCACCACCCGAACGAAGTTCAGCTGACCAGATTCTTGTCGTTTCTGAACAAACAGGGGCATAGGTCAAGACGGAATTTGATGAGTAAAAGCAACCGTTGAGCGGAAGACACTCGTAGAGTTACACACTTGATTCTTGGGTATCTATCGGCACAACGTGGATTTTAATGTATGGCGCGTGAACGGAAACGCGATCCTGTCACAGCTCATAGCCGGGTTACAAGGGTTTAACCTATAGGCGGTACCCAGTATTGTTTCCCGCGCTATAGCTCCACGGGGGCACGATCTTTCTGCCAAAGCACTTCCTCTCCGCCTTCATGACGAGCCAACACGCGCGCCAGTACGAAAAGAAGATCGGATAATCGATTCAGATATTTCATGCTGAAGGGTGGTACCGACTCTACCCTTTGCAGGCTGACAACCAGACGCTCTGCGCGCCGGCAGACGGTTCTGGCCAGATGACACTGGGCAGCAGCGGGACTGCCACCGGGCAGGATGAAATCCTTGAGTGCCGGCAAGTCTTCATTGAAGTGATCCAGCGTACCTTCCAGCCAGTCGATATGAGTTTGCTGTATAGCCTGATGGCCGGGAATACAAAGTTCCCCGCCAAGATCAAACAGATGGTGCTGTACTTCATGCAACACCTGTCTGACCGTTGCAGGCACCTCACCCGATAGCAGTAGCCCGATGATGCTGTTCAGTTCATCGGTTGTGCCATAGGCAGCAACGCGGGTGCCATCCTTATCTGTACGACTTCCGTCACCGAGCCCGGTGGTGCCATCATCCCCGGTGCGTGTGTAAATTTTGGACAGTCTGTTACCCATAACATTATTCGCTAATTGGACAAGCAAAACCCGGTAGAAGACCGTGGCTGGCAAGTCCACAGTATAATCGTTAATCCAACCCATCCTGAGACTATCCGCGTGATTGAAGAAACTATTTTCAGCAAGATCATCCGTAAGGAATTGCCCTCTGACATGCTCTATCAGGACGAACTGGTGACAGCTTTTCGCGATATCAGCCCCAGACTCCCTACGCATGTTCTGATCATTCCCAATCGTCATATACCCTCAGTGGACGAGCTCGCCGAAGAGGATGAAGCCGCCATGGGGCGCATGCTCAGCGTTGCCAGGCGCATCGCCCGTGAAGAAGGTATTCACGAGTCCGGTTACCGGCTCATTATCAACTGTGGCGCCGATGGCCGTCAGGAAGTGCCGCATATCCACATGCATCTGCTGGGTGGTCATGATGTGGGCCCCATGATCACGCGTAAAGGATAAGTGTTGTGAAAGACCAGACTAGTCATTCATCGACGAAAAGCACGTACATCACCACCGACGATTTGCAGCAGGCTGTTGATGCGGCACTGGTGCTTGAGCGCCCGTTACTGGTGAAAGGGGAGCCGGGCACCGGCAAGACAGAACTGGCCATTGACATTGCCAGACGTCTAGGCGCTCCTCTGCACGCCTGGCACGTAAAATCAACCACGCGCGCGCAGCAGGGACTCTACGAATACGACGCTGTTTCACGCCTGCGTGACTCTCAGCTAGGCGATGCACGAGTAGCCGACATCAGCAACTACATCGTTAAAGGTGTGCTCTGGGATGCATTTATCAGTGAAGAGCGCTGCGTGGTGCTGATTGATGAAATTGACAAGGCCGATATTGAGTTTCCCAACGATTTACTGCTGGAACTCGATCGTATGGCCTTCGAAGTCTACGAAACTCGCCAGACCATCAGCGCCAGAATACGACCTCTAGTGATCATCACCAGCAACAATGAAAAGGAATTGCCTGATGCATTTCTGAGACGTTGCTTTTTTCACTACATCAATTTTCCTGATCGGCAGACAATGCAGCAGATCGTGGAGTCACACTACCCCGACATCAAGAAAGAGCTGTTAAGTGCCGCCATGGAAGTCTTTTTCGATCTGCGAGAAGTACCTGGCCTCAAGAAGAAACCATCCACCTCGGAATTACTGGACTGGTTGAAGCTGTTGATAGCGGATGAACTACCGGCGGATGCATTAGGCGCAGACGATATCCGCACCGTGTTGCCACGCATGCACGGGGCCTTGTTAAAGAACGAGCAGGACGTCCATTTATTCGAACGACTGATTTTTCTTCACAAGCAGCAAAACAAGAAACGCTGATCATGCTGCTGGACTTTTTCGAACGTTTGCGCAAGGCCGGGCTGCCGATTTCACTCACTGAATGGCTGGTACTCATGCACGGCCTGTCAAAGGGTCTTGGCACACTGGATCTGGATCGATTCTATGCGTTCGCCAAGCTATGTCTGGTCAAGGACGAAGCTCACTACGATCGTTTTGATCAGGTGTTCTGCGACTACTGGGCAGGCCGAAGCCAGAACTTCGACAACCTCATGGATTCATTTGATCAGGCAATACCTGAGGACTGGTTGAAACAGCAACAACGAGAGGCACTAAGCGAAGAACAACGGCAACAAGTCGAAGCGTTAGGTGGTTGGGATAAACTGATGGAGACGCTGGCTGAACGTCTCGCAGAACAAACTGAAGAACATCACGGAGGCAACAAATGGATTGGAACTGGTGGCACATCACCTTTCGGGCACGGTGGCTTCAACCCTGAAGGTATACGCATAGGCGGTGGCAATAAACGTCAAGGCAAAGCGGTAAAGGTCTGGGAACAACGCCGCTATCAGGATCTGGATGGCGATCGGCAGATTGGTACACGGAACTTCAAGATGGCGTTACGTAAACTACGCCGCCTGGCTCGTGATGGACGCGCCGAATCGCTGGATCTTGACACCACCATTCGCAAAACTGCGGACAACGCAGGCCTTCTGGATATCCATATGCGTGCGGAGCGCAACAATGCCATCAAGGTACTGTTACTGATTGATATCGGTGGATCGATGGACTATCACGCTGAGCTATCTGAAACGTTGTTTTCAGCAGCGCGCAGTGAATTCAAACGACTGGATACATACTGGTTTCATAATTTTGTCTATGAACGTGTGTGGCAGGATAACGCGCGGCGTCACACCGTGCAGACATCCACGCTGGATCTGATCCGTTCATACGGCAAGGATCATCGCCTCATCATTGTAGGCGATGCCACGATGAGTCCCTATGAGATAGCGGTACCCGGAGGTAGCGTTGAACACTGGAACGAAGAACCCGGTGCGCTATGGTTGAGGCGATTGCAGGAAGCGTTTCCGCATTGCGTATGGCTGAATCCTGAAACGCCCGAGTGGTGGCACACCACCCCCTCCATCAGGCTGACGCGCAAACTGATGGCCGACAGAATGTACCCGCTGACAATGGATGGGTTGCAGAACGCGATCAATGCGTTAAAGACGCCTATTGCGCTCAACCAGTAGTATCAATCCCCGCACATCCACTCTCGGACCAATTCTTGCTGGCAATCATGCTCGAGCGGTGCTGATAACGCTTCGGACAAAATATACAGACGGTTAAAACCGAATACATTGCACAGCCGAAGTCCATCGGCACCGTTCGCTCATTCTCAACTTACGGGCGATTGCTGTGAACAGCTTCAACTCTTTCCGCTTATGCACCAGAGTCTCATGCGCTCGACCCGCTAAAACGCTTCTACTGGTCGGTGTGGTTGCATGCACGCTGTCGGCGTGCGGTCAGGATTCAGCTCAACCGGCTACTGCATCGGCTATGCCCGCTGATATTGACGATCCGCTAACAGCGATCGAACCCTTACCGTCCCCCGTCATTGGACAGCTCGCCGGCGATGCGCTGATTGCTCCACCAGAACCTGAATTACAGGTTGATGCGTCCAGGGGCTATTTGAATCTGACGTGGGAGCCTTTGGCAAATCAGCAACGCTCCAGAGTATTTCACTACGATACGTCTACCGGGAATGAAACGCTGGTAGAGCAATTTACTGACAACAGTACCTACTCACTATCCATACCCAGTCGTACCCACCTTCGTGCCTGGCATCGCGAACAATACCGAGTTGAGTTGTGCGCTGACGATGATTGTGTCAGCTCGCAACGTATGGGCATCACAGGGCTTGCAGCGAGCACGGCGCAGACTATGGCACCAGCGGTGTTTAGTCATACGGAAAAGTTTGGTGATGACGTGGTCATGAATAAAGAGGCCTCCGTGCTGGTCGCGTCCCTGCCAGTTGCAGGTGCTCTGCAACTTTATCTGAAACCTGAAGATCAGTGGGTAGCGGCTCAGCTTGTAAAGCTTGACGGCATGGGCACAGATGAATCAAGACAATTGAAACTTGCGTTGTCTGCGACGGGCGATACCGTTGCTATTGCTGTCAGCACAGACGATCAGGCCTTAAGTGGTATCACGACTGTCAAAACCGAATTGCGAATCGTCGAACGGCTGGGCGAAGGCTGGATCGAAACAGCGCGCTGGCGTCAACAGCTACCTGCCGAGAGCGGTGAAGCGCACTCCCTGACAATGGCAGCCGATGGGGACGAGCTATTGATCAGCGCAGGCGAACAACTTTATGCTTATCAGCGCTCCAATTCTGGATGGTCAGAGTCTCACCGATTTGATAGTCGCGGTTACACCATTCCGTCGACCATAGACTCCGGAGCTGCCACCCGTCAGTCTCGTATCATCGCATACGATATTGACGACAGCCTGGACAGAGTTTTTACACTGGATGCTGATGAAGCAAATCTGTGGATCAGCGTCTGGCAAAGAAGTACTGACTCGGCAGATTCGATCAAATGGCAACGGTTGCATAGCAGAAATCTCATTGAACTGGATCCTGCCAGCCCCGTCATTGTAAAAAGCAGCGGCGACGGCCGTGTCATTGCCATAGCAAGCTGGGAGCCGGGTACGGGCCTTTTAGACACTCCAGTCTTGTGGCGCTACGCTGTTCCTGAGGGACGATCAGTCATACAGGAGTCTGTGACGGTGATGGATTCTTTGCGTCTTGCACCAGTGTCGCAAGCCCAAGCCAGGCTGCGATTCGATGCTGATGATAGCCTAGACACTATCGTTATCGGCTGGCAAGGGTCAGTTGATTCAACAAGTGCCAGCGATGCTGCGTTATTCAGCTATCGCTTTAACGAGACAGACGGGCAATGGATCAGTCAGCTTGAGCTTCCGGAGGCCATGCCCACTCTGGCGAAGCAGGCGTTTGCAGGGCTGGTAAGTCTGGCTGGTAATGGTGAAAACCTGATCATGGTGTCGGGCGCTGGACAATCATTGTCCAGCAGTAATCGAGTGGGCGAGATAATCTCGCTACGCTGACGTCACCGGATAGGCTGTCAGCATACGCCTCAGGTCCAGTAACAGAGTCTGGTTAGGACTTCGTGAATTGACAAGCTCCACGCCTTTAAACGCATGCCGGATCAAAGCCGATGCCGGCAGCGCTGCGTTGTCATTCACGCTCAACAGGCTACCGGTACAAGCCACGCTAGCACCTTCGTGCTCAATGCTCAGACACAGCTGCATGATCTTGCGCACCAACAGATAGGCTCGCGTGTCCTGCTTGCATCGGAGCAGAATCGCATAGCGGTTATCAGACATCGTAGCCACGTGGCCCGGACGTTTATACAAGCCCTGTAGTGCGGTACTGACTTTTCTTTCCAATGCCGCGTTGTTCGTCACAGGCTTCAGATTACCCTGCCCATCCTGAGCAAAGACATCCAGTACGAACAGACAAACCCGCTCATCCAGCGTCTCCATACTATCCAGATAGCTGTCCAGTTGGGCCAGTAACGGCTCACTGGTCTGAGCAAGATTCAGTTGTCCGATGATATTGACAACTGGAGCCTCGTCGGGCTCAGTGGCGGTCATACGGTTAGCTGCAAAGCGTATCAGGCTTCGCCCGGAACTCTCTATGCGCAAGTGTTCATAGTCCACACCAACCGATCCACCGTCGGGTAGTCGCCACTTGACACAATGCAATCCTGACCCTGCAGGCCTGGGACCATCCACTTCCAGTAACGTCTCGCTCGGTTGTCCCACTATGGCGGTAGCAGACCCCAGACCAAGCTCTGCCAGTGCCGCCGGGCTGACATAAACGATCGTGTGGTCGGGATTGATGACAACAAAGGCACCTGCCACCGAATCAATAACTTCTTCAAGCAACAGGCGGTCGCTTAGCAGCTCACGCTGCTGTCGGACAAACCGGCTGATTGCATCAATTCTGCTTAGCAGCAATTCGCTGGATTCGTTTTTGAACATGCATTCCACAGCACCTGCACGTAAACTACGCTTGATAATGTGATCGCTGTAGGTGCCGGTAAGCACAGTGCACACGATGTCACCGGTATCCGGACTACCCATCAATTCACGACACAGCAGATCCCCCGTGGTTTCTGTCAAGTAGAAATCCAGCACAGCGATGTCGAATCTCTGGCTACTCGCCAGTTGCATAGCTTCTATCTGGGTGGATGCCAGACTGACTTGATAGCCCTGCATCTGAAACAGGTCCTGCAGGGAATGACGAATCGTGGCCGAGTCATCGACCACCAGAAGGTGGATATCACTATTGTCAAACTTTGCGGGGAAGGTACCTGCGTCGTCCGGAGCCACGTCTATCAGACGCTGTAACAGTGCTTCCAGCCCCTGATACTCTTTCCAGCTCAGAACGGCGGTGTTGTCTCTGCCAGCAACCCAGGCACGGGTTTCGGCTCGCATATCGGTAGACATGACGACAACGGGCAGATCCTTGTACTCAGCTTGCTCCAGCTGCGTAGCCAGCGAGGCTGCCCCATCGTCGGGCGTGGTCGGCCAGCCGAGTAGCATGCCGGTGTATTCGGTGCCGAACTGCTGATACTGGTCGCTTAACGAATCCATTGCCGAGAGATAGCTCCCGGTGGTGTCCACGGCGAAACCCAGCGACTGAGCGTGTTTTTCCAGCACATAGCGCATGGTGGCAGAAGGTTCCACCAGCAGTAGTCGATTAGTCATGCTCAACAGCGCCCCAAGGCGTGTTTTAAACAGGTATGCGGGACCAAAGAATTGCTTTCTCGGTTAGGTTTACCACTTGCAGGTTGCAAGATATGCTCTAGGTTACCGATGTTCCACTATCGTTTAGTGAAAGTCATTGTGATTAAATTCACAGTTTAGCCCTATCATGCGCCATGAATATTCCGCACGCTGCAAAAATTTGCCTTAATCAGGATCCGCGGGCCCCGGATTTCGTGTCGGACCCCTACGCACTTTATCGCCAACTGCACATCACAGGTGTGCCTGTGTTCTGGGAAGACTACGGTTTCTGGTGCCTGCCCTCGTTTGACAGCGTCAACGGACTGTTGCGTGATCGGCGGTTTGCCCGATTGCCACCCGTGGGACATGAACGTCCTGCAATGCCTGCACATCTGAAAGATTTCGCGGCGGCAGAGAGGCATTCCCTGCTGTGTCTCGAGCCACCTGAACACACTCACTTGCGCAGAACGGTCAACCGGGCATTCGTGGGTCGTCAGGTGAATCAGATGGCCAATGCGATTCGTGCGATGGCTCACCACCAGCTGGATTGCATGCTCACCCACGGCCCCTGCGACCTGCTAACGCACTACGCCACGCCTATTCCGGTAACGGTCATCACCCAATTACTGGGAGTGCCGGAAAGTGCGGGACCGCAGCTGATTAAATGGTCACATGACATGGTACGTGTGTACACCATGACTCAGACAGTGCAAGAAGAGCACATGGCCAATCTGGCTGCTAAACAATTTCAGCAGTTCCTGCAACAGGTGATTGATGAGAAGCGCGGTCAACCGGGTGAGGATCTGCTTGCGCAGCTACTGCACACGGAACACGGCGAGCAACCACTATCCGATCATGAAATAATCAGCGTCTCCATTCTGCTACTCAATGCCGGACATGAGGCTACCGTGCATCAGCTCGGCAATGCGGTTAAAACCTTACTGAAAACTTATCCGGTTGATAACCGCGATGCACTTTTCGCGATGCTGGCTGATGATACGCAGTGCGATGCCCTGGTTACCGAATGCCTGCGGTACGACGCGCCGTTGCACATGTTTACTCGCTATGCTCAGGAAGATGTCACCTTGGCTGACGGTACCACTATACGAGCGGGCGAAGAGGTCGGGTTGCTACTGGCAGCAGCTAATCGTTGCCCGGACAGGTTCACTGAGGCAGACACCTTCAACCCCGCGCGCGCCGATGGCGGACATGTCTCACTAGGAGCGGGCTTGCATTTCTGTGTTGGTGCACAGCTGGTAAAACTGGAGCTCAGAATTGCACTGCAGGTATTGTTTGAACGCCTGCCTGATTTACAGCTCACTGAAGAGCCGCAGTATCAGGATGCCTACCACTTCCACGGCCTGACCAGTATGCAGGTGAGCTGGGATCAACCCGGTAACAGTCCGTAGAAAGGTTGGACGCTGACTGTATCGCCAGGCTCGACCCCATCGGCCTCACTGCCTATAACAATCAGGCAGTTGGCAGCACTCATGGAACTCAAGCGCCCGGCTCCCTGCTTGCCAGTGGACGACACAACCAGAAGCCCTGCCTCATCCAGACTCAAGACACCACGTTGAAACTCGACACGTCCCGGAGACTTTCGCAGACGACTAAGACAGCGCGCTGGCATTTGTAGAGGTTCTACGTCCAGCCTGCCCGATAAATACCGTATAACGGGCTGCACGAATTGCAGAAACGTCACCATTACGGCAACGGGATTGCCGGGCAGGCCGAAAAACGAGGCCTTACCCAAGGAACCGTATGCCAGCGGACGGCCCGGCCTCATTGCCAGTTTCCAGAAGCTGACATCACCGACATCGTGGAATGCCCGGGTGACATAGTCTGCATCGCCTGCGGAGACGCCACCAGAACTGATCACCACATCGGCAACACTGGCCGCGTGCTGCAGCACCGCGCGAGTATCTTCTTCGTTGTCCCTGATGATGCCCAGATCCACCACCTCTACCGGCATGGCGCTCAACAGCGCCGATAGGGTATAGCGATTGCTATCGAACACCATGCCTGGGTGTAGCAGCCCATCCGGAGTGCTCGGATCCAGTGCCTGCAACTCGTCACCGGTAGTGAAAAAAGCGATTCGCAAACGTCTATAGACATCAACAGTATGGATGCCCAGTGAGGCAAGCACGCCGATATCGGCAGCTTGCAAACAGTGTCCTCGAGTCAGGATGACCTGCCCGAGAGCAACATCCTCCCCGGCCTGTCGAACATTCTTGCCTGCGACGACCGAATCATCGATTTCAATGGCGTCTGATTGTGCACGCACATGTTCCTGAATAACTACCGTATCGGTACCTTCCGGAATAACGGCCCCGGTGAATATCCGGATCGCCTCTCCAGAGCTGACGGTACCGGTGAAAGGTCTGCCAGCCCAGGCGGACCCTGTAACCCGTAGCGTGGCTTCACCCGCTGCAGGAATACAAGCTGCACTTATGGCATAACCGTCCATGGCTGAATTGGCTTCGGGGGGAACGTCAACCGATGACTTGACGTCTTGCGACAAGACGCGGTGCAGAACATCGCTCAGACCCACCTGCTCACCATCTTCTACAGGGCGCAATGAAGAAAACAACCGTTTACGGGCCTCCTCTACGGGTAACAGTTCGGGTTCGCTGTCGTCTTCGCAGGACGGTTGCTTCTCAATCATGCTTTTATCGTCTGTTCAGCGAGCAATCGCTCTTCTTCCGTGTTGATGTTACGAAACGATTCGGAGAATGTTGCAGCTGGAATCTGTTGCACATTGTGTGAAGAGAACCATCGATCAATCTTGCGCTCACCCGATTCGAGAAACCGTTGTAGTGAGCTCTGCACGCTTCGGTGCACGACACAAAAAACTGGCTGCAATCGTTCGCCGTCGTAAGGCACTGCCAAGTCTGCGTTGTTATCGATACAGCCACTCACCAGCGCATCGAAAAGTGCTATCTGCAAGAACGGTGAGTCGCAAGGGCACATGAACACGTAGTCGGTTTTCAACGCTGAGATGGCAGCGCTCAAGCCAGCTAGCGGCCCCAGATATCCTGCATGTTTATCGGCTACCACGGGCACACCGAATGTCTCATAGTCAGCGGTGTTTCTGTTGGCATTGATAATGATGGACTCTACACTTGGGCGTAGCGTTTCAAGCGTACGCTGCACCATAGGCTTGCCAGCCAGCATCACCAGCCCTTTGTCGACGCCACCCATACGTCTGGCCAATCCACCCGCCAGTATCACGGCACCGACAGTGGCATCAGCCAATAGATCAGGCATCTTTGGAGTCCGGGTTGATCTGGCCCAGATAGGCTGCAAGAAAATCTTCAAACTTAGTTACCGTACCGTCTTCCATCTCTCGCTGTTTTACAGTCGACTCTTCAACCATGCGGGCAAGCTTTTCCTGTAGCTGCAGATCTTGCGGTGCTTCTTTGAGCCATTTTCCATGCGTGCGAGACAACTCGTTAGCGTAATCGAAAAACGAGCCTTTCTTTTTAATACCGGTAATCATCTGTGCAGCCGGGGTGAGATCCGGATCATCAAATTTGGCTATCTGTGCCTGCAAGGCAGGTACATACAACGCAGTAGGCTCCTTGCTGTCTAACCAATGGGCAATAGGCACGAGCGCATCCAGGATTGATCTCCCCCACTGCTCCAGCGTAACATCACCCTGTGGGCTTTCCAGACTCAGGCCGGGCTCACGGCCCCGATGAGCAACAGTCTGAACGTTACGGGTGCAGGCTTCCACTTCGGCATGCCCTAAAGGCGCAGGCGTATCCAGCCATGCGAACATCATCAGCATTTCCAGCATGGCAATCTGCGGCAAGCTCACACCAACCGGATCCTGCAAGTTAACGTCTACTGACCGTAGCTCCAGGTAACGGATGCCACGTTGTCGCAGTGCGTAAATAGGGAGTTCGCCGTGTTCGGCAATCTGCTTGGGCCGCACCGTACTGTAGAACTCATTTTCAATCTGCAATCTTGCGGTGCTCAGTTGCTGGAACTGACCATCCTCATCGCGTACGCCCATGTCCTGGTAAAGAGGGTGCGGGGTACTCACATGGCCGATAATGTCAGCGATATAGCGTTGCACATCCACATGACTCACGCTCAGGTCTATTGGCTGATCTTCCCGGTACCGATAACCAATTTTACCCATGCGCAGTGACGTACCGTGCGGCGCATAACGGGTTGTCTGGTTCCACAATTCAAACTCTTCACCCTCGCCTTCTGCCAGAAAACTACTGCATATCGCAGGAGAAGCGCCGAACAGATAAGGCACGATCCAGCCCAGCCGCATTAAATTCTGCAGCATCTGAAAATAGCCCTCGGTACGAAAAGCTGCCTCAGCATCGCGTGCGGGTGCGGGCTGCGCAGGATCCATCAATGACTGACGTAACACCCAACTGCTTTCCGGCATGGAAAAATTGAAATGGACGCCGGCTATGGCCTGCATGCGACGACCATAGCGCAGGCCAAGCCCACGACGATAGGCATGCTTCATCTGACCACTGTTGGATGTGCCGTACTCGCCTATCCGGACACTTCTGCCACCTCTGAGAATGCAAGGCATGCTGGTATTCCAGATATGCTCGTTATCGGGCAATTTTTGCACAATGAACTGATGGATCGCCGTCAGATATCCGATGGCTTCAATAGCCGAGTTGCAAGGGGGTGTTACCATCTCCAGTAATGCTTCAGAAAAATCTGTGGTTATGGACGGATGCGTCAATGCCGAGCCTAAAGACTCAGGGTGATTAGTTTGCGAAATACCGCCAGAAGTGGTCACTCTCAGCGATTCTTTCTCAAGACCTATTTTGCGACCAGCCAATACGTCGGGTGAATTCGACGCTGTCAGCCTTTCCGCTCTCTGCCTTACCTTGGAGTACACGATGAACATCCCCCACATGCGACGCGGGAGTGTAACCCAGGCTTCACCCTTGTGAGCAGATTGCACAGCGTACAAGCTGGCAACGGACCGGTGCTGGTGGTGTTACACGGGTTGTTTGGCAACGTGGACAATTTCCGCTCCGTCTCACTGCACATGGAGCGCTCACTGAGTGTTGTCAGAATCGATTTGCCCGGACATGGTCAGTCACCTTCACTACCAGAGCTGTCCATCGGTGCCATGGCTGTCGCTGTACTGGATGAGCTGGAAGCGTTGGGTATAGAAGATCATTACCTGCTCGGACACTCACTCGGCGGCAAAGTGGCGCTTGCGATGGCCGGAAGTGAACGCAGTAGTGGCATGGAGAAGCTGTGTATAGTCGATATTGCTCCACGCTACTATCAACCGTCTCATCAGCCAATATTCGATGCACTGCTGGGCCTCGACCTGCAGACTCTGACCGATCGCCGTGACGCCGATCGGCAGCTACAAGTCTCCATACCCGACGCAGGTGTCAGGGCGTTTGTGCTTAAGAGCCTCTACCAGCACGATTCAGGCAGATTTCGCTGGCGATTCGATCTTGCAAGGCTGGCGACAGACTATCCACTGATCTGCGAACCACCAGCTATCACCCGGCGCATTGAATCGCCTGTGATGTTCATCAAGGGAGGCAATAGCGACTACCTGTCCTCTGATGACGAGCTCGCTATCAAGGCCATCTGTGCAGATCCGTCGCTGAAGATCATTCTGGGTGCCGGTCACTGGCCACACGCCGAGAAGCCCGGCCAGTTCACTCGCATCTGTCAGGAATTTTTAGGCGCACAGATTTGATTCAGAGGCTGTGCCCTGTAAAATGACCGCAGGGACTGCCCGCACCGTTGGCAAGCCTGTTAGCCGCCTACATTCAACCACATCCAAGCCTCTCCACACTCATGTCCGATTCACTGCGTGATCAGCTGCTCCAGGCCGGATTCAAAAAATCCAGAGAACAGCCTGTAAAAAAGAAACGACGCCCTCACGCCCCCGCGTCAGCAAAGAAGGCAACAACTACACAGGCACTTAGCAAGGCACAAGAAAGAAATGCGGCTATCGAACAACGCAAGATCATCAAAGCACACATCAAAGCGCTCATAGAGGCCGACGCGATCAAGGAATTTGCGGGTGAAATCGTCTACCGCTATACGCTGCAGAACAGAATTCGCGAGCTGCATGTTGCCGATCCGATCAGACAGCAGCTGGTCGCAGGCACTCTGGTAATTACACGGCTTAATGGCGACACCTATGTCGTTCCGGATGACACCGCCACTCAGATTCGCACCCTGAACCCCGGCTGGGCTATCGTCAAGCCGAATGAGGCAAGCACAGACACACCGGAAGGCTATGAAGATTTTTCCGTGCCAGATGACCTGGTCTGGTGAGTAAAACAACAAGCTTCTACTGGTTCGATTACGAAACTTTTGGCACCAGCCCTTCATGGGACCGGCCTTGTCAATTCGCCGGTATAAGAACCGATACCGAGCTGAATGTGATTGACGATCCACTCGTGATTTACTGTCGCCAGAGTGATGATTATCTGCCGCAACCCGCTGCGTGCAAAGTGACGGGCATCACACCGCAACTGGCTAACGAGAAAGGAGTGTGCGAGGCTGATTTTATTGGCAGAATTCGCCAGGAGCTCGCCTTTGAAGGCACCTGTGCGGTGGGATATAACAATATTCGTTTCGACGACGAATTCACACGACATACCTTGTTCCGCAACCTGCATGACGCCTACGAACATGAATGGCGCGATGGCTGCTCCCGATGGGATCTACTAGACGTGGTGCGCATGACCCGAGCCCTGCGCCCGCAAGGTCTGAACTGGCCGGTAACCGACGACGGTGTAGCTACCAACAAACTGGAACAGCTGAGTGCTGCAAATGGCATAGAACACCGCCAGGCGCACGATGCCATGTCAGATGTCTGGGCAACACTGGGGATGGCTCGATTAATCAGGCAGCAACAACCCAGGCTGTTTAACTACGCGTTTGAGCATCGTGGCAAGCAGGCAGTGGCGGCCATGCTGAATACGCGAGAGCGAATACCCTGCTTTCAGATATCGAGCATGATTCCCGGAACCCACCATCACATCAGTGCGGTACTGCCACTCAGACAGATTCCAGATAATTCGAACAGCATTATCGTACTGGACCTGGATCAGGATTCGAGCTATCTGGCAGATCTGGATAGCGACGAAATAGCACGCAGACTGTTCACTCCCGCAAGCGACGTTACTGATGTAGCCAAGCAACCAAGGCCTGGTCTGCGCACGGTACAGATCAATAAATGTCCGGTACTAGTACCCATGTCAGTTGTCCGTAAAGAGGATGCCGAGCGCCTGGCCATTGACAAGCAGGCAATTCTGGAACGAGCCGACGGGAGTAGCCAGTGGCTGACCGACAGCGTACTGGAACAGATCGAAAAGGCCATGAAAAGAGACTGGCCAGACGATGACACGGTGGATGTCGATGGGTCTCTGTATCGAGGCAAGTTCCTGTCGCAGGACGACAGGCAACGCCTGAGCTCAATACGAGAGGCGGAGCCCCAATCCATCCCTCAGCTTCAAGGGCACTTTGACGACCCGCGACTGGATGAAATCGTGTGGCGTTACCGGGCGAGAAATTACCCCGAGAGCCTCACGGCAGATGAGCAGGCGCTATGGCGAGAGCATAGGGAACAACGCTTGAACGATACGACGGCGCCTTGGCTGAGCTTTGACGAATTTACCACGAGCCTGTACGACAACTCACGTGAAGACGGCGCTGTAGACAGGACCTCACTCTGGGATTGCCTACGGGCTTATGGGGAAAGCCTGCGGGTTCATACCGCAGGCTGAACTGGGTTGTGGCAGAGACTTAGTTTGTTCGTCTGCCACCACCGTCCATGAAGTCAGTACCGCTGATTAGCGGTCGCATCGTATTCATGACGAAGAAGGCAAAGAACAAAAAGAAGAATGTAAACTTGAGATTCGCATACTCAGGCTCGACAACTGCCACGAAGGCGACACACGTTATGGACGCCAGCGCAAAACCATACGCAGAATGCACGTATAAATTCATGATCGAGTTTGTGATCTCTTCCCGATAAACGCCGCTCAACACCATGGAGAGCATCATGATCAGAACCACCGGCACCATCGGTGCAAGCATGCTGGTGATCGGGTAGCCCAGGCTGATGTAGCCTGCAGCCAGAAATACGCAGCTGAAGATTATTGACTCTGTCACTGCACGCATGAAAGTCGGAAAACGCACTTGGCGTGCTACTGTCTTCGCTACCGCCTGCCAAACATTGCGGGTCTGGTCTGGCGTTGTGTCATTATAGTCCATCGTGATTATCCGGTCTGGGGCAGCGCCCTGTAAGCATCCTGCGGCGCCTGAATTCCTAAGCACGGATTCTATCATTCTGACTATGTAACGTTGTTGCACAGTGTCACGAGAATGGGATATATGACTGGTATCCAGCAATAACTTCCACGGTAATAGCGCTAATAACTTCTGATTGATGACGCACCAACGAATAAAGCTGTATCAGGGTTCGGTCAACCCCTGCAGCTATCTGGACGATAGAGAGGCAGTTAATATTTATGCCGACCCTCATCACCCCAACCCTCGAGCCGTCTATAACCAGCTGATTAAGCGAGGTTTTAGACGTTCTGGTGAGTACGTGTACCGGCCTGGCTGTTCTGCGTGCAATGCGTGTGTGCCGGTTCGAATCCGATGTAAGGAGTTCCAGCCACGTCGTACAGACAAACGGAACCTGGCTCGTAACAAAGATTTACAAGTAGAGTTTAAAAACGCCTGTTTTAACGACGAATATTTCCAGCTTTACAAGCAATACCTGGGCGTACGTCATCCAGCTGGCGGAATGGACAATCCAGATCCTGTGGACTTCGAACGTTTCCTGCTCAACCCGTGGGGTGAAACCCTGTTTGTTGAAGTCAGTCTGGACAGTCACGTGATTGCAGTCGCCGTGACTGATGCAACCTCGGACGGACTATCAGCTGTCTATACTTTTTTTGATCCTGAGCAACATTCACGAGCACTGGGCAAGTTCTGCATATTGCAGCAAATCGAACTCTGTCGAGCCATGAATACTCCCTACTTGTATCTCGGATACTGGGTCGATGGCTGTCAAAAAATGCAATATAAAACAGATTTCGGCCCGCAGGAGCACTTCGACGGGCACGAATGGGTCGCGCGCCCGACTAAATGAATCGCTAGTGCTGACGCGCCTGCGCAATTCCCGCAAGATACAGATCGTACATGTCCGCAGGACCCCACTCCTCACGCAGCTGCAGGAAGAGAGACTCGGCCGTGTCCCATTTACCCTCTTTACTAGCTAGCATGGCCAATTCGTGCAGCTCCAGCCAGTGAAGCATGACATCACTGAGCTGATCCGCAGGACCCATAGGCTCAAACATGGTGACAGGCTGCATGCGCCCCTTGACCATCACCGTATCAAGTTCGCGAAAACGCATATCCAGTAGTGATTCAGCTGTATTATCGCTGACGATGATAGACACCTGATACTTGCGGGTCTGCTCTTCAAGACGCTGGGCTATATTGACGGTGTCTCCTACTACCGTGTAGTCCATCCGGTATTCGGACCCCAGCGGCCCGACCATGGCGGGACCGGTACTGATTCCGATAGCCATAGAGACCTCAGGTAGACGCTTGTCACGATACTTTTTGTTCAGTACCTCTACTTCGGCCTGGATATCGAGTGCAGCGCTTAACGCATCAAAAGCATGCGATTCGCTGCGTGCAGGTGCTCCCCAGACCGCCATGACACTGTCACCCATATACTTGTCAATGCTGCCTCGGTAACGGACGACGATACGGCTCACGTGCGTGAAGAAAAGATTGAGCCACTGAGCCAACTCTGCGGGTTCCAGCTTTTCACTAATCGCCGAGAACCCGACAACGTCACAGAACAGGACACTGATGTCACGTTCCTCTCCACGCAATTTCATGACGTCGGGATCACGACGATACTCGGCAGCCAGTTCGGCCGGTATGTACTGACTCAACAATCGATCAAAGCGTTTTCTGTCCCTGACCTCGCCGATATAGTTGAGCAGCACATAAGAGCCATACAACACCACAACTATGAGTAGCTGAAACTCAAGTGGAATCTGTGCCGCTGCCGTGCTGAAATTTACGTGAAGCGCAACCAGAACGGCCACGGTAACCAGCGCGATTACCGAGCCACCGATGAGCCGAAACATCGGCATGAGAATGGTCATACACAGGGTTGCAAGCTGACTGAACCAGAACACACGCCCAAAGGGCTCAGCTTCGAACAGGTTGAAAGATTGACCACCGCGCATTCTAAGCGCAAACAGCTGGCCAGAATCTGTCTTGCCAGCTGTCCAGTCGAAGTCAAAATACAGACGAAACACGCCAAGACCTGTAAAAATCAGCGTAAGCAGTATCAGCCACAGGATCAGCGTGAAGGAGACGCTGTGGCGACTGGCATTGTAGTACGGGACGTTCAAATCAACTCGTACCAGTAGCTCTAACACTCTCTACAGCGAGCTGGTCCAGTGCCTGCCGATGCAGTTCAGTGGTGCTGGCAGCCAGAATTGACGTGGTGTACTCATCAACCGGTGCGCCAGTGAGATCGGTCATTACACCGCCAGCCTCGTGCACAGCCACCTGTAAGGCTGCGATGTCCAGAATATTGACGTCAGACTCGACAACCAGATCTGTCTGGCCACAGCACAGTTGATGATAATGACAAAAATCGCCGTAGCCACGCACTCGCCTGACTTGCGTAACCAGACCGGCGTAGCGCTGCCAGTCAGCCCTGTGCCCCGCCAAAGTGCACAGATTGCCTGAAGACAGAAAAGCATCTTTCAACTCGGTGACGTCGCTGCAACGCACTTCAGCGCCATTGAGCCAGACCCCATCACCAGTCACAGCCACCAGCCGTTCACCATAGGCGGGGGCATTTGACACACCGACGCACAAAGAACCATCTACTTCCAGCGCAATCTGGGTGGAATAGAACGGCATGCCACGTATAAAACTTTTGGTGCCATCAATAGGGTCTACCAGCCAACGGTAGCTGACAGCTGTTTCTGGCGCTAGCGGGTCGATCCCGTGTGAGGCCGCATCCGGGGGTAGTCCCGCGGCAGTACCAGTCTCCTCACCGTAGAACGCAGCGCACGGCAAAGCCTTCAACAGCACTTTCTTTATGCTGTTTTCTGCCGCTACATCCACCTCCGTCACTGGCGAATCATCCTGTTTTAAAGTTACGCTCCAGTCGCCGCGCTTGAGGAACTCGGTGATGACGTGTTCCGCTGCTGTTGCTGCGTCTTCTGCGGCAATGCGGGCCATGGCCAGATCTGGATTCACGAGCTCTCCTTCGAGCAGTTTTCGACGTTGCACAGTATACGTCCCCCTAGGTTTCGACGCCTGCCCGGATTTAACTCCTGCCAGCTTGTCAAGACTGAACATTCGCCGCAGAAGTCAGTAGACTTAGCGCCCGCATCCGCCTGGACCAGAAAATCAATATGGGTCTCAACCCCCGACAATCAGCCGCTGTTAAACACTTCGAGACTCCTTTACTGGTTCTAGCAGGAGCCGGGAGCGGCAAGACGGGGGTCATCACACAAAAAATAGCCTGGCTGATCGAAAAACAGTCGTATTTGCCAACGTCCATCGTGGCGGTGACCTTTACTAACAAAGCATCCAACGAAATGCGCTCGCGGTTGAAAAAACAACTATCTGCCAAGAACATGCGCGGGTTGACGATAGCGACCTTCCATCGACTGGGAATGGATATTCTGCATAAGGACGGCGCCGCCATTGGTCTTCGCAAGGGCTTTACTATCCTCGATCAGGGTGACTCACTCAGTTCGTTGCGAGAGTTGATTCGGGACGGTAACAGCAGCATTGAAGAGCGCGTGCTGCAGAAAATGATTTCACATTGGAAAAACGAGTTCGTCCAACCTGAAGCTGCGCTGGAAGCCGCTTTTGACGACGTCGATCGTGTTGCGGCACTACTCTACGGGCGCTACGACGAACTGCTGCGCGCCTGCAATTCGGTGGACTTTGATGATCTGATCAGCCTACCCGTCAAGCTGCTCCGAGAGCATCACGACATCCGTGACAAGTGGCGCGGCAAGATTCGTCACATGCTTGTCGATGAGTATCAGGACACTAATGCTGCACAGTATGAGCTGGTGCGCTTGCTGGTAGACAAGTTCGGCTCACTGACCGCCGTGGGCGATGATGATCAGTCGATATATTCATGGCGCGGCGCACGCCCCGAAAACCTGATGGCTTTGAAAGACGACTATCCTAACTTGAGAATCATCAAGCTGGAGCAGAATTACCGATCGAGCCAGCGCATTCTTCGCTGCGCCAATGCGGTCATCAGTCACAACCCACACGTTTACGAGAAGCGACTCTGGAGTGATCTGGGTATTGGAGACCCGCTCCGAGTTTCTGTGTGTAAACACACACTGGATGAAGCGGAATGGGTGGCCGCAGAAATGCTGACTCGCCATTTCCAGAAAAATACGCCGTGGGGAGATTTTGCCGTCCTCTATCGCAGTAATTTTCAATCGCGAGCCTTTGAACAGGCGTTGCGGGAAAAACAGATCCCCTACTCCATCAGCGGTGGCAGCTCGTTCTTCGACAAGGTCGAAATCAAGGATATGCTGGCGTACCTGAAGTTGCTGGTAAACCCCGATGACGACACCGCGTTTTTACGGTGCATCAATACCCCCAGACGGGAAATTGGTCCCACCACCCTGTCCAAGCTGGGCAGACATGCCAGTAACCGTAATATCAGCCTGTTCGCGGCGTGTCACGACATCGGTCTGGAAACCCAGTTAACCGGTCGTGCCTTGCATCGACTCCAACGTTTTGCTAACTGGCTGACCCTGGCAGCCGACAGTGCTGTCCGAGGCGACACTCTGGCAGTAGTGCGCGGGGTCTTCGAAGACATGGATTACACCGGGTGGATCGAAAAACAAAACGATTCCCCACCCAAGGCGAAACGAGCACTGGACAATGTCGTGGAGTTGCTTGCTTGGATCAAGCGTCTATTAACCGACGACGACCAGAAAGACCTGCCATTGACTGAAGTGGTTCGATCGTTGTGTCTGCGCGACATGCTGTCTCGGCAGGATGATGAAGCTGAAAACAATGAAGTTCAGCTGATGACGCTGCACGCAGCAAAAGGGCTGGAATTCCCCCATGTGTTTATCGTGGGTATGGAGGAGGATTTGCTGCCACATCGCAACAGTGTGGAGGCCGATACCGTTGAGGAAGAGCGTCGCCTTGCGTACGTCGGTATGACCCGTGCAAGACATACCCTGACCTTCACACGCTCAAGAGCACGGCAGCAATTCGGTGAGACCAGTGCCTGCGACGGTAGTCGTTTTCTGGATGATCTGCCACCCGAGGACGTTATCTTTATGGGCGAGCTGGACTCATCCACGGAAGAACAGAAACGGGAGACGGGTAAAGAGGCATTGCGTGGACTGATGGATCTACTGGCCGACGATTGAGGTAAAAGAGCAGCGAACCCGGCTATTGTGGTGCGCAACTTGAAAACCTGCTTACATGGCATATGTTCTCTGGTCTGCCTGCCACGCTTGTTCAGCGTATTTTGCGGTTCTGTCAGGCAACCGGTCCGGCGCTGTGCGGTGCTCCGTACGTATACATCAACACATCGAATCAAGTAATTTATGGCTGACGACAAAAAGGACGACGCACTGGTGATGGAATCGGAGCCAACCGGTGACCAGAAACAGAATTCGTCCGGCACCGGACTGATACTGCCCGATCAGAATCTACCCGGCAAGTTGTTGCTGTTACCTATATTCGAGCGACCTTTCTTCCCGGCACAGGTTCAGCCACTTGTCATTGACGAGGACCCATGGGAGGAGACATTCTCGCGTCTGGCCAAGATGGACCATCACCTGTTAGGTCTGTGTTATGCCGGTGATCAGGATGATCAGGCAGCGGCCTCACCCGGTGACTTCGCTGATACAGGCTGCGTGGTCCGATTACACAATGTGGTGCAAGGTAACGGCAAGATCCAGTTCATCGCCCAAGGCCTGCAACGGTTCCGCATCGATAGCTGGCTCAGTAAGGAGGCGCCATTTGCAGCAGAGGTGTCCTATCCCAAGGAGCGTTCGCGTAATACGCCAGAAATTAAAGCTTACGCCATGGCACTGATTCAGGCGATCAAGGAATTGATCCCGCTGAACCCTCTGTACAACGAGGAACTGAAGAATTTTCTTAACCACTTCAATCTCAACGACCCGTCACCACTGGCAGATTTTGCAGCGGCCATCACTACTGCACCGGGACCAGACTTGCAACAGATTCTGGATACCGTCCCCTTGCAAAAGCGCATGGAGCGTGTACTCGTATTACTGCACAAGGAGCTGGAAGTTGCTCGGCTGCAGGCTGAAATCCGCTCAGAAGTGGAACAGAAAATGACTAAGCATCAGCGCGAGTTTTTCCTGCGCGAAGAGCTCAAGGTCATTCAGCGTGAACTGGGTATTGCGAAAGACGACCGTACGTCAGACATCGACGAGTTTCGTGCTCGCATGGACAAGCGGGTTCCACCTGAACATGTGACCAAGCGGTTTGAGGAGGAGATCAACAAGATGTCCATCCTCGAAACAGGCTCGCCCGAATACGGTGTTACTCGCAATTATGTGGATTGGCTTAGTGCTGTGCCATGGGGCAACTATTCCAAGGACAAGCTCTCTCTACGCAATGCAAAACAAGTATTGAATCGCGATCATGCTGGTCTGGTAGACATCAAGGAACGCATTCTGGAATTTCTGGCCATGGGATCGTTCAGAGGTGAAATCAGTGGCTCCATACTCTTGTTTGTGGGTCCTCCAGGCGTTGGTAAAACTTCGATTGGTAAATCCATCGCCGAGTGTCTGGGCAGAAAATTCTATCGCTTCAGTCTGGGTGGTATGCGCGACGAAGCTGAGATAAAAGGACACCGCAGAACCTACATCGGTGCCATGCCAGGCAAACTGATTCAGGCGTTGAAAGATGTGGACGTGTCCAATCCCGTCATCATGCTCGATGAGATTGACAAAATGGGCAACTCCTACCAGGGTGACCCGGCCTCCGCCATGCTGGAAGTCCTGGACCCTGAGCAGAACAGCGAGTTTCTTGATCACTATCTTGACCTTCGTGTGGATCTGTCAAAGGTATTGTTTGTCTGTACCGCCAACCAGCTTGACACTATCCCCAGGCCCCTCCTTGATCGCATGGATGTCATCAGACTCGGCGGCTACATTGCCAGCGAGAAACTGGATATTGCCCGCCAGCATCTGTGGCCTCGATTGCTCGAACGCAACAAGGTAAAACCCTCTCAAGTCAAGATTTCAGACTCGGCAATCAAGGCACTTATTGAGGGATACGCTCGTGAGGCTGGCGTACGAGGGCTGGAAAAACTGCTCCATCGAGTACTGCGCAAGTCCATTGTCAAGCTGTTGGGCAAAGCTAACTCAGTCAGTGTGAGTAATCGCAATCTGGTCGAATTTGTCGGTGAGCCCCCTTTCCGCGTTGAGAAACAGTTGGGCGGGGTCGGCGTTATCACCGGCCTTGCGTGGACGGCTATGGGCGGTGCAACACTGCCTATCGAAGCCACTACGGTGCACAGTGGCGAAAGGGCGCTGAAATTGACCGGTCAGCTTGGCAAGGTCATGAGCGAATCTGCCCAGATTGCACACAGCTTCGTGACGACCAACAGTGACAAGTATGGAATTCGTGACAACTGGTTCATGAAATACAGCCTGCACTTGCATGTACCCGAGGGTGCAACGCCGAAGGACGGACCAAGCGCCGGCATCAGTATGACCAGCGCCCTTATTTCGCTGGCACTGAACAAGCCTGTGAAAAAAACGTTTGCCATGACCGGAGAAATCACCCTGACCGGAGAAGTACTGCCGGTAGGTGGAGTTCGCGAAAAACTTATTGCCGCAAGAAGAATCGGTGTCAAAGAGGTCATCTTGCCCGAAGGCAACATACGTGACGTGTCAGAGCTTCCTAAGCATATCGTTGCTGGCTTGAAAATCCATCACGCCGGCCATTACGATGATGTTTTTAACCTTCTGTTCAAAACTGGGAAACGCTAACACCGGCCTCGGGGTGAGCTAGCCGCAGCGCTCCGTCAAGCGCCTATAGAACGCCCGATGGAGCACCACGCGAAAACACCGGATAACTACCTGCCACCAGGCGGACGATAGGTCCACACCAGTCTTGCGACAATATCCGGAGTTGTATCAATGGCCGCATCCTCGCTAACCGTTAGTTCGATACTCTGATCGGCCGGGCCCAGAAATCTGACACCACCGCTCAGACTCACCGCCGGGGCGCCCAGCTCACGCAAATTGCTATTGTAGAACGGGGTATGCATGTCCAGTTGCGCCAACAGACGCAGACGGTTGCTCAGCACAAATTGCACACCCAATGTTCCATAGCTGACTAGAGCGTTTTGTCGGACAAATAGCGGCGAATCACCGACATACAGTAATCCGATTGCGGCCCCGCTCTTCCAGCGGTTACCGAACGTCAGGACGGGCGATTGGTAATCGACGAACCCATCAAATTCGCCGCTACCGTGTAACTCCGATACCGACCCGGTGGGCAGCTTGACGCCAGCCCGGAGAATAGGTTCAGCGGCGGTTGCGTCGGAGGTTGCCCGACATCCTAAAGAGCGTTGAATGGACAATTGCACGTCACCAATGCCACTCTGGGGCCGGTTAACGTGAGGAGCTACGCCTTCGGCGGTCCCATACGAGTAGTCGAGCGAAAAGAATGGTGCCGTATCCCTATGGGCATCTGGCAGACCAAACACCTTGTGCCAGCCGTCTATAGCGTCATCAAACGACCCTTCACTGTGCTGAATGAAAGGCACAGTCACTTCAAGCTGGACACATGCACCTAGTCTTTGGCGATGACTAATAACCAGCTCGCTGGTTTCTCCATCAATCAGCAGCCTTTCGTCATCAGCCAAGCCACCCATGAACTGGTTTGAATGCTCAAGTGAAACCTGCCACTCCCGGCTTCGTACCGGTCTTGTAGCCACGGCCGGCAAGCCGAATACAGCATTATAGGCATGCTGGTTTCTGTGCTGGATGAGTGCCACGTCATCGCTCTGCTCTGCAATCAGGTCATAACAAACGAGCGATAAGACCACCCACGTTATAGCAACAGATTTACGACGGTACATACAACTCACAACGTTGTTATCTAGATTTCTCGACCTAACTCGCGTCGCACCCTCGCAACGCTTTCGAGGGCGCCGGGTGAGTTCGGGCTGATTGCCAGTACCTTCTCGAAGGCATCCAGCGCGGCTTCGGGATTTTTATCGCGCAAGAAAATCATGCCCAACCCGGAAATGGCCCCAAAATGCCTCGGTTCAAGCAAGACGGTTTCCCTGATATCGGCCACCGATGCGTCGTTGTTGCCCATCAGATAATGGATAGTGGCTCGTCTGTTCCAGGCTTCAGAGTAGTCCGGGGAGCTATCCACCAGCTGGTTGGACAGCATCAGCGCAATGTCCAACTCGCCCGCCGACATGGCTTGCCCCACCTGAAACATCAACAAGGCTGAATTCTCGTCAGGCGCATCCAGCCAGTGTTGCCAGATCTGTTTTTCTATCAAGGCCACTGCTGAGGGCTCTGATGCAAATTGCAATTCATCAAATAACGCCGGTAACTCAGGAGCATTCTGATCTGCCATGAGCACAGTTGGCACACACGGCAGGCAGAGGTATAAACAGATTCGCCCAATCTTCATGCTGTACATAGAGTCACGCGCCTGGCTGTTTAGTATTAGACTGTACTAGTTTGCCATAGGTTCGGATTCGTTGACCATTGATGCAAGAGCACCTGCTTCTCGGTAGCCTGGTATTTTTTCGCCACTATCGGTGTAGATCAGAGGCGTTCCTCGTAGTCCTAGCCTCTCCGCCAACGCAACATGTTGTTCAATCGGATTCTCACAGGTCAGAGGCTCGATTTGTCCACCCGCCTTGGCGTTAGTCATGGCTGCCTGTGGGTCGTCAGCACACCAGACGCTCTCCAGGTCCTTGTGTCCCTGAGAATGCAGCCCAGCACGCGGAAACAACAGATACCGAACACTGATACCTTCTTCGAGCAGCGTATCCATTTCTGCGTGCAGCCGCCGGCAGTAACCACAACTGATGTCGGTAAACACCGTGATAGATCGTGGCGACTCTGTTTCAGGAGTATAGACGAGCATGTTCTCCTCCCCCATATCCGCGATCAGGGACATGTGGATGCCGCCCAGACGACTGTCCGTCAGATTGAGGCGATCGCTCAGGCGAATAATGCTTCCATCAATCAGAAAATCAGCACTCTCGTTTACGTAGTAGATTTGACCGTCTGATACCAGTTCATACAACCCGCCGACAGGGGTTTCACCCAAACTAGTGATGCCAATGCCGGGTAACCGCTCTGTTACCTTGGCCTCTATATCTTCCAGTGTGGACTCGGCCACCACGGCGGTAGTTAAAAAAGCAGTGAACGGTGCCAGGAACAGAAAGGTTATAACCTTTGCGTATGTGGTCATGATTAAAGAGTATCCGCGGAAAGCAAGCCTTATTGAGTGGCAATCATGCCGTAAAGTTCAAAATTTAGTATTGATTTTTGCACCGCAACACATCATCCACGAGGATGGTGACTGCGATGCACAGTTTTCAGACGTTCGCTGGCCACGTGTGTGTATATCTGTGTGGTTGACAAGCTACTGTGACCTAGCAGGAGTTGCACCACTCTCAGGTCAGCATCGTGATTGACGAGGTGCGTGGCAAACGCATGCCGCAAGACATGCGGTGATAGCGGGGTTTTTATTCCGGCTTTGACACCATGATCCCGTATCCGGTACCAGAACGCCTGTCGTGTCATCGCTGATCCCCGGGCAGACAGAAAACAAGCCTCTTGTTTACCACGCAACAAGGCAGGACGAGACTCGCGAATATACTTGTTCAGCCAGTCCACAGCCACGTCACCCATCGGCAACAATCTTTCCTTGTCGCCCTTGCCCCATACGCGCAGCACCCCTTGCGAGGCGCGAATCTGATCCATGTTCAAGCCGATTAGCTCGGAAATTCTGAGGCCGCAACCGTAGAGGATCTCCAGCATGGCCCTGTCACGTAAACCAAGATCTTCACTCACATCCGGCGTATCAAGCAGTAAGCGAACTTCCGACTCCGTGAGTACCGTAGGCAATGGTCGACCAATAGCGGGTGATCTGACCAGCGCAGTAGGGTCTTCACTCATCAAATTTTCCTGCAGGCACCAATGATAGAACCGGCGCAGGGCTGATAACAGACGTGCCGCGCTACGTGAACTGGTACCTTCTTGTACTCGCTGCGCAAGACAATGCATCACGTTGCTTCGCGCAACCTTCAGCAAAGTGATATCACCCTGCAACGGAAACGTTGATACAAAAAATCGTATGTCGCTGTTGTATGCGTTGATCGTATGTTGGCTAAGACCGCGCTCGACCAACTGGCTATCAGCAAACCTCAAGAGTAGCGACTTGTCTTCAGCCGATAGTGCACAGACTCTTTTCGCGTTTGTGTTTAGCGTATCGTCGGTGTTGGCGTTAGCATAGGGTTTGCCCATGCATCAAGGATACACATGAACTCGTCGACGCGCCTCTATAATGATGCTGATCCTTCCGCCCTATCAATAGAGGCGGCCCGCGAACGAATCAGGCAACGTATGCCATTACACACACGCACTGAAACACTACGGTGCGCAGAAGCGCTGGGAAGAATAGTCGCCTCGGACATACAGTCACCGATTTCAGTACCGCCTTTCAGGGCGTCCGCGATGGACGGCTATGCTGTTCGTTCAGCAGACTGCACGCAAACTCTGACTATTGTTGGTCAGTCCCTGGCGGGGCATCCCGGTGCGGACACAGTACAGGTGGGAACTTGCCAGCGAATAACAACCGGAGCTCGCATACCTGATGATGCGGACGCAGTCGTTCAGCAGGAAAACGCGATTCGACAGAACAACACCCTGCAAATTACTCATCTGCCCGAGGCAGGATTGAATGTGCGTTCACCAGGTTCCGATAGTTCACAGGGTTCGATGTTGATCGAAGCGGGGAGCACGATGGGGGCTGCACAAATCGCGTTATTGTCTGCTCACGGCATAGACGAAGTGCTAGTGCTCACGCCGCTGGTTATAGCCTTGTTCTCAACCGGTGATGAACTGCAAAGTGCAGGACAGGTACTGGAGCCGGGGCAAATTTATGATGCTAACCGCCCGTTGTTGAAGTCCTTGTTATCGTCGCCGGCAATATGTGTTGTTGATCTGGGTATTTGCAAGGACACAGAAAGAGATGTGCAAAAGATGTTTCTGGCCGCCGCTGATGCTGACCTGGTGGTATCAAGCGGTGGAGTGTCGGTAGGTGATGCAGATTTTGTTCGCCCCGTTCTGGAAAAACAAGGTCAGCTGGATATCTGGAAGATAGCCATGAAGCCTGGCAGACCGCTTACATTCGGTTTCAGCCAGGAGCTGCAGGTTTTCTTCGGATTACCGGGCAATCCAGTATCCGCAGCTATAACCGCTCTCCAGCTCGTCAAGCCTGCAATTGGGCATATGTTGGGTATGCCGGTTCACCAACTTCCGCCTCTTCAACTGCCGCTGGAGGGCATGTTGCGCAAAAATCCGGGAAGAGTGGAGTATCAACGAGCGGTAATGAGCACCAACGATGGTGGTGTCTGGCAGGTGAGTACCACCGGACTGCAGGACTCGCACGTCTTGAGTTCATTGCACAAGGCTAACTGCCTGATTGAGCTTGATGTTGATTCATCTGGCGCATCGCCTGGCGAAATAGTAACCGTGATACCGTTTTCGCACTTTTCAGATAATGTGCTCTAGCTTGTTTGGAGCGAGCGATATCTGGTTTGCACAAGGGGTGGCAAACCACCCCTTGTGAACCGTGGATCCTGGAAAGCCCAATCGCCTGTATAAAATAGGCTAGGTGATCCGGTTCGTCAGACCCGACTAATCAACAACAGCGTTAATCAGCTTGCTTTCTTCTTGCCACGAGCCTTCTTCTTGCTGGCACGCTTCTTACCAGAGGCCTTTTTCTTGCCAGAGGCTTTTTTCTTGCCAGCGGCCTTTTTCTTGCCGCGAGCTTTCTTTTTGCCGGCCGCCTTCTTCTTGCCAGCGGCCTTTTTCTTGCCGCGAGCCTTCTTCTTGCCAGCCGCTTTCTTCTTGCCGCGAGCTTTCTTTTTGCCAGCCGCCTTCTTCTTGCCGCGAGCTTTCTTCTTACCAGACGCCTTCTTCTTACCGGCCGACTTTTTCTTGCTAGCGCGCTTCTTGCCAGATGCCTTTTTCTTGCCTACTGCCTTCTTCTTGGTACTGCGCTTCTTTTTGCTGGCTGCTTTCTTCTTGCTAGCTGCCTTTTTCTTGGAAGCACGTTTTTTACCGCTAGCCTTCTTCTTGCCGGCTTTGGCAGGTTTAGCTGCAGCCGGTTTACTGATACGAGCCATGGTTAACTCCTGACTATAAACTGAAAAAAAAACAGGAGCCATGACACCGGACTCCCAAACAATCGCACTGATCGTTACTGCGTATGCGACAGCTTAACCTCAACGCTCATTGAAACAACTGACCATCAATGCGTTACTGCCGGACCTTCCACCTGCAATCAAAAAGAGTATGAAAGCAGACATACTTTCACTGAAACTGACAACAACCTACCGTTGACTTACCGCATTGTCCACATAGTGCATAAGTATTTCAACTGCAACTTACGAATGAATGAAAAAAAGTTCTTGCAAAACTATAGCTAGAGCTCTCTATTTCGTTTGAATATCCTCATATCACACGTATCGCACGTGTCATGCCTGAATCTGTTTTCACTTCGTATACAGTGTAATAACATCATCTACTATAGAGTCATGCAAAACATTTCATTAACCCTCTCTCTTATATTTCGACGAAGTGGAGCGTTTCTTTACGATTGCCTCTTATTGATAGCGCTGTTCTTCATCATCACTGCAACGGCTATCTGGTTCAACAATGGAGAAGCGATACATAATCCGCTATTCAAAGTGCTCCTGTTCGCTGTCTCATTTCTGTTCTTTGACTGGTTCTGGAGACATGGGGGTCAGACCTTGGGTATGCGTGCCTGGCGTATAAAACTTGAGGCAATAGAGTCCGCAAACGTGACCTTTGCCCAAAGTGGCATGCGTTTCATCACGGGTACGCTGCTATTCGGTTGTACGCTTGTTTACATGCTGTTTAGTCAAGATCAAACAGCGTTACATGACAGGCTCAGCAAAACAAGAATAGTCAAACATAACAACTAGTTATAGCCAACATCATAAAGTACGCCCGAGTCGTGCAACGGCGCAACATCAGCTCAGGTTGTGCGCTTGATGCCTATGATTGCAACGATCAGAAAGCACAATAACGGCAATAGTGCACTCAATGCTGGAGACAGACCGTTGGCTAGAGCCAGTTGAGTCAGTAGTCTGTTCAAGAGCACATAAACTATCCCCAACATGATGCCAATAAAGATTTTCTGACCGGCACCGCCTGAGCGTTGAGAGGCGAATACAAATGGCAGTGAAAGCATCAACATCACCAGCGTGGAAAGAGGACTGGCGATCTTTACCCAGAAGGCAAGTTCTATGCGTCGACTATCCAGTTGGTTGTCTTTCAGATACCGAACCTGATCATAAAGGTTGCTCGCAGACAAACTTTCAGGCGATACCGAAATACTCTTCAATACATCAGCACTGACCAGCTCAGGGATAGCTTTTTGATCGTCTTCAACAGACGAAGTGACGGAATTCCGACGGACAAACGATTCCCATGTCATGCTATCAACGCGCTCAGTGGTCACGTTTGAATCAGTCAGCATCGTGATCACTATCTCTTCAAGCAACCAGTCATTATTCTGGAGGCGAGCGCGAGCCGCACTCATTGTCATCTGCAGTGCGTTGTCTTTGAACCGGTGCACACTGACATCCAGCAACGTAAAATCAGGCAAGACAGTGCCTATATTGACAAAACGATCTGCTGATTTGAGCCATAGACCGCGTGTACCTTTAACCGATAATCGCTCCTCAAGGGCCGTTAACCTGAGCTCCTCTGCTATCTGTTCAGCCTTCGGCATGATGGTTTCACCCACCAGCGCTATCAATAGCATCAAGCCCACACCGGTTATCACCACTGCGCGAATTATCCGGCCTCCGGAAATGCCGGCAGCACGCATGACGGTCAGTTCACTGTTGGATGCCAACGCGCCCAGGCCAAGCAAACTACCCAGCAACACCGCTGGTGCGAATAGCAGGTATGCCTTGCCGGGTATAGTCAGAAACACGTACTGGGCGGCAGCTGCCACTGTATAACTGCCCTTGCCCACATCATCCAGCTCACTGATGAATGCAAAGATGCTCGCTAGAGCAACCAGCGTCATGAGCACCAGAAGACTCGTCAGCAGTATTGAGCGCCCTATATAACGATCAAGAGTACCCAGCATCACGCAGACTCGACAGTAGTAGACGATTTACAAGACCTTGAGCCGCCACCTAGCAACCACTTCCATCCAACGCGTCTGACCAGTAGAAAGATGATTAACAGAACGACAGCAAAGTGAATCGGCCAAAGCCCAACCCAGGCGGGAACCGTACCCGCTGCAATCCACTTGCGCATCAATACCAATAGGTTGGCGTAGGGGATATAGATAAGTATAGCGATCGCAATTTTGCCGAACCTGCCTTCTCGAGGTGACGTGTAGCTCAATGGCACTGCTAACAGAGCCAGCAGCAAGGCAGCCAGCGGGATGGATATGCGCCATTGCAGTTCAGCTTGATCTTTGGGATTACCGGTGCCCCAGAGATCAGACAACGGCTTGCCCTTGGTGATAAGACGTGGCTCTCCGATGGCCTCTCTGGGTCTCAATACGCCTTGGCGCTTGAAGTCAGTCACAGTAAATTCGCCGTTACCCGCCTCGCCGACACTGGTTTGCCCATCCGTGAAGATAAGATACTCATCACCAGTATCGGGATCAACCTGGTAGGACGCTATACGTGCTGTGTCCAATGCCGGTGGGTTGTCGCCCTTTTGGCGATACATGAAAACATCATTGAACTGCGTGCGTGCAGGATTACTTTGTCGAGCAAAAAAGACGGTGTTGCCATCACTGGATTCGATGAACTTGCCCGGTGTCACGAGACTGAGCGCGGACTGGTCACGAATTTCCTGCTTAAGCGTCTGCTCGTAACGTGCAGCCCACGGCGAGGCAAAGATAGTCAATGCTGTAATCATAAGCACTCCCATGATTCCGATCACCGCCGTTGGGCGCAACAGGTCACCCCAGCCGACTCCGCACGCCTGCATCACCGACATTTCGTTATCACGATAAAATCGACCGTGAGCCAACAGAATTCCCAGATACAAACCTAAAGGAATAAGCGTAACCAGCAAACTGATGGATTTCACACCGACCAGTATCAACAACATGTCTGCCTGAATAGCCCCGTCAGTGACACTCGACAGACTACGCCCAAGCACGTTACCGATCATGATAACCAGTAGCACAATCAATACTGCCATCCATGTCAGCAGCATCTCCTTCATCAAGTATCGGTCAAGTATGCGCACGGAAGAGTTTCGGGTTTCGTTGGCGGCAGCAATCGCTCGCTGATGATAAACAGTACACTATCGGGCGGTCCGATCCATTGAACCTCACCTAGGTGTTATAGCGCATGGATATCAAAGTCACTACCAGATTGCCGTCGGCGACTGAAAATACCTATCAAGTCGTCTTCCTTTTCGCGGATGGAAAACTAGGTGGTGCAGCTCGCAAGATCGACGCTGAATCACATGGACTCATCAAGTCCTTGCTGCAATCTGGCGATTTCACCGCAGCCGTCGGGAAGGTGTACCCTATTCATTACGTTGCCGCGAGCCTGACCAGCTGGGTGTTACTGGTGGGGCTGGGCAATAGAAAGCACGTCGATGCTCGCGCTTGGCGAATCGCATCACTTGCCGCTGCGAAAAAGCTGTGTACGGTAAACGCTGCCGTCGCCATCACTGATTGCCTGAACTGGGTAAAAATCGACTCTTTGTCTCCTGCCGAGATGGCTAGACAATGGGCCTGTGACCTGGTTAGTGCCACTCATGTATTCGATCTGCACCCGGGCATCAAGGATCGCGCCTACCCAGTGCTCTCTGAATGCGTGTTGAGTATTGACAAGAAAAGCCATGAGGCTGTCAGCCAAGCCGTTCGTCGCGGACTGGCGACAGGTAACGGCATTGCGCTGGCCAGAGATCTGGGCAATCTGGCACCCAATTTATGTACGCCAGAATATCTCAGCAAAAAAGCCAGAGCCATGGCGGAGTCTTGTGAGCAGCTCACCACCACCATTGTTGATGAAGCCGAGATGGAAGAACTGGGCATGGGTGCGATGCTCGCCGTATCTCAAGGCAGCCGTCAACCAGCACAACTCATTGTCATGAACTACCAGGGAAAAAGCAGAGCAGGCAGCCCGATAGCTCTGGTTGGCAAAGGTGTCACCTTTGATACCGGCGGCATTTCCATCAAACCGTCCGAGAGCATGGACGAAATGAAATACGACATGTGTGGAGCTGCAGGTGTATTCGGTGCCATGCAGGCTATTACCGAGCTGAAACTGGAACTGAATGTTATCGGCATTGTGGCCGCTGCGGAAAACATGCCGGATGGCAATGCGGTTCGTCCGGGCGATGTCATCATATCCATGTCAGGACAAAGCATTGAGATTCTTAATACAGACGCTGAGGGGCGACTGGTGCTATGCGATGCACTGACCTATTCAAAACAGTTCAAGCCGTCTACCGTCATCGATCTGGCTACTCTGACCGGTGCCTGTGTTATTGCCTTGGGTGATGTTGCCAGTGCGGTCATGGGGAATCATGAGGACACCATCAATGCGCTGGTCAGTGCTGGTGAGCAGAGTGGTGATCGTTGCTGGCCGCTACCTATCTGGGACGACTACCAGAAGCAGCTGGATTCAAATTTTGCGGATATGGCCAACATGGGTGGCAGACCGGCGGGTGCTATTACGGCGGGCTGTTTTCTATCACGTTTTGCTGAAGACTATGACTGGGTGCATCTGGACATCGCCGGAACGGCCTGGACCAAAGGCGCAACAAAGGGTGCCACTGGACGACCCGTCTCTCTACTGATGCAGTATCTATTCAATCGCCTTTAGACTGGCTAGTACTGCAATCGCACTTACACTGAATGGCACCGCATCAATTGCCAGTACAGGCAATTTCGTCATTCCCGCGGAGGCGGAAATCCATGCTAATGCCGGGATGGATCCCCGTTTCCGCGGGGATAACATCCCTTAGTCAGTGCCATTACCTTCAATCTGTTACCTTTATGCTTGGCACGTCACCTACAAAACGTCGCTGTTATCCGTTACACAATATGACACGAATAGACTTCTATCTACTCCCCAGCACAGATCTAAGCACGCGATTGCAGCTGGTCTGCAAACTAGCTGAAAAAGCGATCGGACGCTCACAGGCCGTTTTCATTCACAGTAATAATGAAAACGATCTGGTGCTGCTGGACAACGCACTGTGGGACTTCAGAGCAATGAGCTTCGTCGCCCACAAGCTATTACCAGCGGGCTATGTAACGAGCAGCATGGACAACGAGCCAGTGCAGTTGTCTTGTGGCGAGCCCGCCAATGATCGAACGGTACTGATCAATATGGCAGCCGAAGTGCCATCGTTTTTCAGTCGCTTTGAACGCACTCTTGAGGTGGTTGACGAAGAATCTGACATAAAAACCGCTGGTCGGATGCGGTACCGTTTTTACCAGCAACGAGGGTACCCGCTGCAACATCACAAAATGTAGACGCTGGACTCAATGCGAAAAGAGCTTCGCAGCCTGTTGAAGCGAGCCCAAGACCTGCCCTGACATGGCGTGCTGAAGTACACTACGCGCATGGAAAAAACATACGATCCTTCTAGCATAGAAGAGCGCTGGTACAGCAGCTGGGAACAAAACGGTTACTTCAAGCCACGAGGCGATGGTGATCCGTATTGCATCATGATTCCGCCGCCGAATGTAACCGGCACGCTACACATGGGGCACGCCTTTCAGGACACCATCATGGATGTGCTGATTCGCTATCACCGCATGCTCGGCGACCGCACCTTATGGCAGCCCGGTTGCGATCACGCCGGCATCTCCACGCAAATGGTGGTGGAACGACAGCTCGATCAGGAAGGCCTGACCCGCCATGATCTCGGCCGTAATGCGTTTCTTGAGCGTGTCTGGAAATGGAAAGAAGAATCAGGCGGAACGATTACTCGTCAACTGAGACGGCTCGGCGCATCCCCTGACTGGTCCAGAGAACGATTCACGATGGACGAAGGCATGTCCAAGGCCGTCACTGACGTCTTTGTCAGCCTACATGAGGAGGGTCTTATCTACCGGGGCAACCGTCTGGTCAACTGGGATCCGACTCTGCGCACAGCCCTGTCTGATATCGAAGTGCTCAGTGAAGAGGAGAATGGTCATCTGTGGCATTTTCGCTATCCATTGACTGATGGTTCGGGTTCACTGGTGATTGCCACCACCCGACCGGAAACACTGCTCGGTGATACTGCCGTTGCCGTTCACCCGGAAGATGAACGCTTTCTGTCACTGGTGGGAAAAACCATCACGTTGCCACTGGTTGGACGCGAAATACCCATCGTAGCCGATGACTACGTAGATCCGGAATTCGGATCCGGTTGCGTGAAAATCACGCCAGCACACGATTTCAACGATTTTGCTTTGAGCCAACGTCACGATCTGGACGTCATTAATATCCTGACCGACGATGCTGCACTCAACGATTCTGTTCCCGAAAAATATCGTGGACTGGATCGATACGATGCTCGCAAACTGGTGGTATCCGATATGGATGAAGCCGGTCTGCTGGTTGAAGTCAAGAATCACAAGTTAATGGTCCCACGTGGCGAAAAAACAAACGCCGTCGTCGAACCGTATCTTACCGATCAGTGGTATGTGGATCTGACCCGCAAGGTGCAGCCCGACGGACGCCCGGGTGGTCACACCGCTATCACACAACCATCACTGGATGCTGTCTCCAGCGGCAACGTCAATTTCGTTCCAGAGACCTGGGCAAGAAACTACAACCAATGGCTGGATAATATTCAGGACTGGTGTATCAGCCGTCAAATCTGGTGGGGACACAGAATTCCGGCATGGTATGACGATGCCGGTAACATCTACGTTGGCACCGATGAAGCATCGGCTCGCGCCAAGCACTCACTGAGTGACGATATCGTACTCCGGCAAGACGACGATGTGCTGGACACCTGGTTCTCTTCAGCACTATGGCCATTCAGCACATTAGGCTGGCCCGAGAAGACCGAAAGTCTGGACACCTTCTACCCGGGCTCTGTGCTGGTCACCGGTTTCGATATTATCTTCTTCTGGGTAGCACGCATGGTCATGTTCGGCACCCGCTTCATGGAGGGTCAGGTACCATTTAAAGATGTCTACATACATGGTCTGGTACGTGATTCTGAAGGCAAGAAGATGTCTAAAAGCAAGGGTAACGTTCTCGACCCGCTGGACATCATCGATGGTATCGAACTGGAAGCGCTGGTACAGAAACGCACCAGCAACATGATGCAGCCTCACATGGCCCCTGTCATTGAAAAACAGACACGCAAGGAATTTGCTGACGGTATTCCTGCACTAGGCACTGACGCTTTACGATTCACCTTTGCGTCACTGGCATCCAACGGACGTGATATTCGCTTCGACCTGAAACGCGTGGAAGGTTATCGCAACTTCTGCAACAAGCTGTTCAACGCCACACGCTACGTGTTGATGAATACCGAAGGCCTGGACCCCACGGATATCCCCGAGCAACGCAATCCTATTGACCGGTGGATTATCTCGCAACTACAACAGACAGAAGCAACTGTTGCCAGACATATTGGCGAATATCGCTTCGACCTGGCGTCCAATGCGCTCTACGAATTTATCTGGAACGAGTACTGCGACTGGTACCTTGAAATGGCTAAACCGATCCTCAACGGTGAGGCCAGTGATGCTGAGAAACAGGCTACACGGATTACTCTTGTCAGTGTGCTTGAAGCAACCCTGCGCCTGGCTCATCCGTTCATGCCTTTCATCACCGAAGAGCTCTGGCAGCAAGTTGCGCCGTTGGCCAACAAGGTCGGTCCGACAATCTCCTTGCAACCCTACCCTATCAGTGAGCCATCCAGAATAGATGAGCAAGCTCTGGTTGAGATAGAGTGGGTCAAGCAGGTGGTGATGGGCGTTCGCCGTATACGCTCCGAGATGAACATCAACCCGGGCAAGAAATTACCATTGATGCTTGCTCAGGCTAATGCCTCTGATGTTGATCGACTAGACCGACATAGAGAGCTGCTCTCATTCGTGGCGCGTCTGGACACCATTGAGGTGTTGTCCTCAGAAGATGATGCCGCGGATTCAGCCATTGCGATGGTCGATCATCTCAAGCTCATGATTCCCATGGCCGGCCTTATCGACAAGGATGCGGAACTCGCCAGACTCACTAAGGAGACTGATCGACTAACTAAAGAAGTTGGCCGGTTGAGTGGCAAACTGGGTAATCCGGGCTTTGTCGATAAAGCCCCCGCCAAGGTCGTTGAAGCAGAGCAACAAAAGCTGGATGATGCCAAGGCCACCCTTGCAGAGCTGGAAGCACAGAAAATCAAGATAGCCGCGATTTAACCGAATAGTACTGCATTAAGGCCCATTTGTCGTTCCCGCGCAGGCTAAGAATCCCTGTAAATTCCGGGGTGGATCCCCGCCTCCGCGGGGACGACGGTCTCGACGCAGTGCAACTGACATCTAACCCGACTCATTGAGGAGCACTTAAATGACGACTGTCAATCTGGAATGCAAGTGTGGTGAGGTCAAAGGTACTGCAACCGACATCACACCATCCAGTGGCACTCGCGTTGTCTGCTGTTGCTCGGATTGCCAGGCGTTCGCTGTGCACCTCGAACGAGATGGGGACACGCTTGATAAGTCTGGCGGTACCGAGATCTTTCAGGTCTCGCAGTCTCAAGTTACGATCCAGCAGGGGCACGACAAGTTGCAATCGTTACGATTGACAGACACTGGCCTGCTTCGCTGGTACACCAGCTGTTGCAATACACCCGTGGGCAATACCATTAACGCCAGACTACCCTTCGTGGGTATCATCCACACCTTCATGAAGGTGCCGAAACGTGGCAGCGTTCTGGGGCCAGTTCGGGCAGTAGTGCAAACGCAATATGCCAAAGGTACGCCCGATTACCCAAAGCATTCCAGGAAATTTCCTATCGGAATTACACTCAGAATCGTGCGCAAAATGGTTGTTTGGAAGTCACAGGGAAAACACACGCCGAGTGTATTTTTTTCGGACGATGGTGTACCTACGGCGGCACCGATTGTATTGACGCAAAACAATAACGACACGTAAGTGACCTGAAGCACAGACAGACAGGTGGTTGGGTAGGTAGGTAGGTAGGTAGGTAGGTAGATAGATAGATAGATAGATAGATAGATAGGCGATGTTAAGCCCGCGATTACCTTACATTTCGCAGTTCGCAGTTCGATCACCCAACTGCAACGGCAAAACCATGATACAGCCAATCGCCGAAACAATAGGTATACAGCCCGACCGATGCTAACGGGTTGCCAACAAGTACTGAACCAGCAACCAGATAACCAGCAGAAACAAGGCAGTTCCAACCAGTCCGCCAATGATGAAGTGGATGGGCTTGCCTTGGGTGAAATCGCGCTCGCGATTCTTGCGTGACTGCACACCAATCATGGCTGCTCCCACACTTTGTACCACATTCCAGAAACCGGTCCCCTGTCGCTCTTTGGGTGGAGGGTCTTTGTCTGAGGGTTTATCGTTCAATTTTTACTCATAGCCGAATGGCACTGCATAACAGTTAATAGAGACAATTTCGTCGTCCCCGTACAGGTGAGAGTCCATATGAATAACGGAATGAATCCTCGCCCCCGTGGAGATGACGCTCTTGAAGGAGTGCCGTCGATTCGTAACCAGAATAGACCCACAAACGAACGCTAGAACCTGATACCCGCCTTGGCAGAATAGGTTCTCACATCGCCCGTTACATCTGCCTCAAGCGTTAGCGCAAATCCGAGACTAATGGTAACGCCTGCAAATAACTTGTTTTGCTCAATCGTTTCTGCAGACAGATTGGTCAATTGCGCTGCTGGATCAGTTTTCGTCCGGACTATGCCCGCACCCACATAGGGTGTCAGCATGACAAAGCCTTTGGACGCGGTGATTTCCAGAGCAGCACTATTCATGTCCAGATCGGATAGCCCCTGCATCATGGCATAGCTGCCACGAACAGCTACCGCCGGAGTGGCCACACCACCACCAAAAATCGCGTATCTGACTTCACCTGCCAGAACGGTGATATCGGTTTCAGGTATGGCAGCCAGCGTAGCGCCCAGATCAAAGCCGAACGGCAAACCTTTGTTCACATGGACTCTGGGAATAATCATCTCGCTCAAACCGAAGTCACCGTCGCTGGCTACGTCAAACACGGCATCGTCTTCTATTTCTGTCGACGACAGCTCAATGCCGACATCGAAACCTATAAGACCCAACGATTCGGCGGGGCCCATGCCTTTGTAGTGAGTGGCAGCAGCGAGATTTTCTGACAGTTTGATGAATTGTTCCTGGCTCAATGCGTCAAGAGAACCTAACGGCTCTGCATGAACTTGCGTTGACACATAGGCACTGACTGCCAGAGTCAGAGCCAGCCATGTTGTCTTGTTGCTTCGTCTGCTCATCTAAAATTCTCCACGTATTACTGAGGGCTGTCTTCAGCCGATGCTAGTTCCAGCGCTTCCATATCCATTAGCAATTGCTCTTCAATCGCTTCAACATGCTGGCGAGCTGTTGCTTCTTCACGCATTAAGTCAGCCAACTCTGCCTTTTTACCGTCCGTGTATAGATCATCTTCACCCAATTTCACCTGTAAACCGGAAAGGTTACTCATTGCTTTTTCCAACGCTTTTTCCTGCTGCGCAACGGCACGGGTCAGCGGTGCCAATCTAGCCCGACGCTCCGCACTGTTCCGCTTTTGCTGCTTTTTGTCTAATAAAGGAGTGTAGGCATTACTCACGCCGCTTGCATTGACCACCGATGCAGACTCTTCCGACTTGCCCGCTGCACTGGATGTTCCACTGCTGCTCGCATCGTTCACTTGACGCCGCGAAGCAAGCCACTTTGCATAGCCGTCCAGATCATCATCAAAGGGCTGCAGAGCGCCATCGGCCACCAGCCACAGTGAATCCACCACTGATCGCAGCATAGTGCGGTCATGCGAAATTACCAGCAAAGCGCCCTCGAAAGAAACCAGAGCATCTGCCAACGCTTGACGCATCGTAATGTCCAGATGGTTGGTTGGCTCGTCGAGTAAAAGCAAGTTAGGACGGGCCTGAACAATTAACGCCAGGGCCAGTCTGGCACGCTCTCCACCTGACATCGTACCCGCCAACTGCAGCGCCTGATCGCCCTTAAAACCAAACGTACCCAAGAAGGTTCTCGCCTGCGCTTCACTTGAAATCTTGTCGTGACCGAGTAACGCCTGCAACGGTGATTGATCCGATCGCAACTGATCAACCTGATGCTGCGCGAAATATCCAATCGACAACTTCTGAGCGGGTACCCTTGTGCCGGTCGTGGGAACCAGACTACCGACAAGCGCTTTGACCAGCGTCGACTTACCCGCGCCGTTAACGCCCAGCAATCCGATTCGATCTCCATTCTGTACGGTCAGATTAATGTTATCGAGTACGGTGGTGTCGCCATAGCCCAGCGTACAGTTCTGCAGTACAACCAGCGGACTCGGCATGGCCAGTGGCTGCTTGAAACCAAATTCAAACGGTGTTTCGATACGCACCGCGTGCGTCTCTTCCATACGTTCGAGCATCTTCAGGCGACTTTGTGCCTGTCGGGCTTTGGTTGCCTTTGCACGGAAACGATCAACAAAGCTCTGCAACTCCTGACGGCGTGCCTGCGCTTTTTCGTGGGCGGCCTGCTGTGTGCCCAGACGTGCTGCACGCCAGCGTTCAAACGCACTGTAGTTGCCGGTGACCAGTGCTGCAGATTCGTTTTCGATGTGCATCGTCATGTTGGTTACCGCATCAAGAAATTCTCTATCGTGGGATATCAGAATCAGGGTGCCCTCTCGTTGACGTAACCAAGACTCTAGCCACAACACGGCATCCAGATCCAGATGATTCGTGGGCTCATCAAGCAATAGCAATTCGTTAGGGCTCATCAACGCCTGGCCCAGATTCAGTCGCATACGCCAACCACCTGAAAAACGCGATACCGGCCAGTCATGCTGTTCGCCAGAAAATCCAAGCCCGTTCAACAGCGCACCGGCACGCGACTGCACGGTGTATCCACCGGCTTGATCCAGATCAGCCAGCAGCATGGCAAGACGTTCACCGCTACGTTCGGGGCACGTATCTATGGAAATCTGCAGCTCGCGCAATGGTTGATCACCATCCACAACATAGTCCAGCGCCGAACGCTCCGACGAACGAGTCTCTTGCGCAACATGAGTGATACCCACTTGCTGCTGAAGAGAAATGTTGCCAGAGTCGGGTTCAAGTGAACCCTGTATCATGGCAAACAGACTCGATTTGCCACAGCCGTTGGCTCCGGTCAAACCGATTTTCTGACCCGCATGCACGACACAACTAACGTCTGCGAATAATATTTTACCGTCGCGTCTGCACGCAACATCATTGAAACTGAGCATGGGGGCAATGTTACGCTGTACTGCTGCCAAAGCGGTTAATAACTGTTCTGCTATCATCGCCAACTATCACGATCATAACGACCGGAGGAAAGAGCTGTGAGTAGCAAGACCAACCGTAACATCTGTGTATTTTTCTTTGTTCTGCTGATCAGCGGATGCGGGATCAACAACATTCCAACGTTTGATGAAGCTGTTAACGGGCGCTGGAGTGAAGTTCAAAACCAGTACAAGCGGCGTGCCGATCTCATACCCAACCTTGTCAAAACCGTTGAAGGTTTTGCCGACCAGGAGCGTGACGTACTCACTGAAGTAACCGAAGCCAGAACACGCGTCTCGCAGATGAATATCTCGCCAGAAATGCTCACTGATCCAGCAGCATTCGAACAATTTCAACAAAATCAGGGGGCACTGACATCGGCGCTGCAGCGTTTGATGGTTGTGGTTGAGGCTTACCCCGATCTGAAGTCCAACGAAAATTTTCTGGCCCTGCAGCAACAGCTGGAAGGTACGGAAAACAGGATAAGCGTTGCACGACGTGATTACATTCAAGCGGTACAAACCTACAACACAGAACTTCGGACCATTCCTGGCCGCTGGTGGAAGCGCTTCATGTACCCGGAAAACGAGCCTAAGGAGAACTTCACCGTCAGCGCCGAAGACGCCGTGAACCCTACGGTAAATTTCGACAATTGATAGCGGACTGCTCTCGTCGGATTCATCACGCTCATGACTGATATATCTGCACAGATTTCAGGATCGTTTCGCTGGCTGGTAAAGGCATTCTTTTGGCCTGCGGCGCTCGCGTGCCTGCTAATACCCGCCCTGCCCACTCAGGCACAAGAGCAGCAATTTCCAGCACTGACTGGTCGGGTAGTCGATCTTGCAGGCATTCTTGATACTGCTGTCGAAGCATCTTTGAGTGAGTCACTAGCGGAGCATGAGAATGCTACCAGCAACCAGATCGTAGTAGCGACCCTACCCGGACTTGAGGGCTACGATATCGCGGACTATGCAAACCGGTTGGGCAGATTCTGGCAACTGGGAACCGCTGAGCAAGACAACGCGGTACTACTGCTGGTCGCTCCGAATGATCGCAAAGTCCGGATCGAAGTCGGTTATGGGCTAGAGGGTGCTCTGCCCGATGCGTTGGCCAGTATCATCGTGCAGCGCGAAATTCTGCCCGCGTTTCGTGGCGGCAACTATTCGCTGGGTATTCAGCAAGGTATACACGCAGTACTGGACGCCGTAGAAGGTGAATACACAGCACCGGCTAATGGCGCAGGCACGGGTAACACCGATCAGATATCGTCCAAGGTCGGTAATTTTCTGCCATTGATTTTTATTGCCATGATTGCAATCACCGAGATACTAAAACGCACTGGCCGGCGCAAGGCAGCCAACGGTGCATTTCCAGCAGGGTTTGGTGGCTTATTCGGCACACTGATTACCGGCAACCTGCTAATAGGACTGGCAATCGCTATCATCCTTTTCCTGTTTATCTACTTTAAGGGGTCCAGTACCGGTCCCGGTGGCACAACAGGCAGGAGTGCTCGTGGCGGCTACATAGGCGGTGGCGGCTTGGGTGGTGGTTTTGGTGGTGGTGGATTCAGCGGCGGTGGCGGAAGCTTCGGCGGTGGCGGCGCTTCGGGGAGTTGGTAGCATGGCATTCTTAAGCGAATCCGAGAAAACAGCGCTAGCGGCTAAGATCAATCATGCCGAGTCACAAACGCGGGCAGAGATCGTTACAGTCATTGCTCGACAAAGTGATGGTTACCGATACATTCCCACGTTGTGGGCAGCGCTGATAGCCCTCAGCGTACCGGGTATTTATCACGCCTGGATTGCTGTCTCAACAGGTGGCTGGACATCAGTAGAGCACACCATCTACGCCGAAGCATGGCTCTACCCTATCCAGGTATTGATATTTCTAGGTCTGGGCGTGATCTTCCAGTTAACCCGCGCACGTCTGTGGCTGGTACCGACTGTCGTCAAACAGCAGCGCGCCAGTCGTCATGCACGTGAGCAGTTCTTTTTGCAGAAGCTGCACGAAACCGAAGGACGCACCGGCATCCTGATCTTCGTGTCGGTCGCTGAACACTATGTTGAAATCATCGTGGATTCAGCTATCGCTGACGTGGTGGACAATACGGTCTGGGACCAGACTGTGCAGGAATTCATTGAACACGTTCGTCATGGTGATATAGCGACAGGATTTGAGACGACCCTCGAGCAATGTCGCAAGATTACGTGGGAGCATTTTCCCGCGCCACACGGCCGCCCAGACGAATTGCCCAACCAACTTATCGAGGTTTAGCCGTTTCAGTCTCGCCCGTGCGGTTCGGCAGGCACTGCGCGCACTTCGCTAGCCAGAAAGAAGGTCATGAAAGCTGCGGGTGCCAATGCCAGCAAAGCGATACGCAAACCGAATGCCTCGGATAGAAATCCGATAATCGGTGGGGCTATCAGAAATGCGCTGAATGAGATCATATTCAGTGCCGCCACGCTATCGGCAGAATTTCTGCCCGGCCGATTGGCCGCTGCAGTAACCGCTAGTGGAAACACTATGGCCACACCCGCGCCCGACAACGCGGCCGCCACGAACGCCCAAGGTGTGGAAGGCGCCAACGCAAACAGGGCAATTCCCAGAGTTGCCGCAACCCCTGAAACCCTGACGATCAACAAATCGCCATAGCGATTGGCTAGTGTGTCACCGAACAGGCGAACCGAAGCCATGACAATGGAGAACGAGGAATAGGTGATGGCGATGAGCCATGGACCGGCGGCCATGATGTCGCGCATGAATACCGCAGACCAGTCTATGAACGCGCCCTCTACCATCATGATGCCTAACGGCATAACGCACAGCAGCAAGATGGCACGCTCTGGAAGTCGAATCAGTTTAGAGGCCGCTTTGGGTGCACTCACCTGCGCCGGATCGTCATGTACTCCATCAGGCAACACTGTATAGGCGGTGCTTGGCAAGACCGGCAACGCCGTGGCCGCCAGAAATCCGCACACACCAATCAGCGGCATAACGATCATGAAATGGGTTTGTGTCGATAAGCCCCAGTGCGCCAGTGCGCCACCGGTTAACGCACCAATCATGGTGCCCAGGCTCCAGAAGCCATGACATCGGGACATCAGCCGTTTACCAGAAGCTTTTTCTATTCGTGCCGCTTCAGTATTCATAGCCGTCTCGATCATGCCGACGGCTACGCCGCTGATAACCAGCGCTATGGACAATTGAAAGAAAGTTTGCGCCAATGCCGGCCCGATGAACAATAGGGCCCAAACAGGCATGAACACTTTGCAGGCAGTTCGTAACCCAGTGGACTCAATGATCTTTCCGGCGACTGAAAAACCAATCAACGTGCCTAACGGCATGCTGAGCAATGCCAGCCCGAGAGCACCGTCTGACAGCGCCAGAGCCGTCTTTATGTCCGGGATTCGAGGAATCCACTGCCCTATGACAGAGGATTCAAAAAAAAACACCCCAAAGATGGCAAGTGTGGTGGTGCGTGAATGCATAGTGCTGATTGCCAGGCTGGTCTGTAGCGTCAGCGCGAAGCATACAGGGCCTGACCCGAAGCGGGTGCAGGACCAGCTGCCGGTGGTTAGCCTGATTTATTCATTCTGACCACTTTCTCAGACTCCCGCTTGTTCAGCGAGTCCAGAAATTCACGGAAGTCCTCACCCACTTCCTCGTGCTCCAGAGCAAACTCTACCTGAGCTTTCAGGTAACCAAGCTTGCTACCACAATCGAATCGGCGTCCCTTGAAGTTGTAAGCCAATACTCGTTGTTCCTTCAACAACTCTGCAATGGCGTCGGTGAGCTGGATCTCATTGCCCGCACCGCGCTGGGTTTTCTCAAGCAGATCGAAGATAGCCGGCGTCAGTATGTAACGACCCACGACAGCGACGTTACTGGGAGCTTCATCAGCGGTAGGTTTTTCGACAATTCCCGAGACTTCCATGAGATCCGGTTTGACTTCCACACCGTCCACGACTCCGTAGGAGCTGATGTCTTCCATAGGCACTGTCTGTGTACCCAGTATGGAACAATGCTGAAAGTTGAACAGGTCAACCATCTGACTCAGGCACGGCTTTTCGGCAAAATTGATCAGGTCATCGGCCAGAATAACGGCAAACGGCTCATCGTTTACCACAGGGCGTGCGCATAGCACCGCGTGCCCCAGACCCAGCGCCTCTGATTGCCTGATGAATACGCAATTGACATGCTTGGGCAGAATGCTGCGCAGCACTTCGAGCATCTTGGTCTTCTGCTTGGCCTCCAGCTCTCTTTCCAGTTCGTACGCCGTATCGAAATGATCCTCGATAGAACGCTTGTTTCGACCCGTCACAAAGATCAGCGTATCAATACCCGCGGCCACGGCTTCTTCAGCTGCATATTGGATCAAGGGCTTGTCTACCACGGGCAGCATTTCTTTCGGATTGGCCTTGGTAGCGGGTAGAAATCGCGTCCCCATACCTGCGACCGGGAAAACTGCCTTCTTGATAGCCTTCATAGATTTGCCTGTCTTTATCGAGTGTGCAGCAACCGTGGCTGCTGCGGTATTATCGCGGTTTAAACAACCGCACTGGGTATAGCTCACTGTACGAACTTAATCGTCATGACAATAATTAACCTGTGCTACTTTACTGATATTGCAACTGTCAAGCCAACACCGAGAACTGCTTATGACCTTCGTGGTTACCGAAAACTGCATCAAGTGTAAATATACCGACTGCGTCGAAGTGTGTCCTGTGGACTGCTTTCACGAAGGGCCAAATTACCTGGTGATAGACCCTGAGGAGTGTATCGACTGCTCCCTGTGTGAACCTGAATGTCCAATCAACGCTATTGTGGCCGAAGAGGACATGAAGCCCGAAGATGAGCCATTTCTGCAGCTCAACGCTGACTTGTCTCTCATCTGGCCTGTTATTACTGTACAGAAGGACCCACCTGCTGATGCCAAGGAATGGGAAGACAAACCCGATAAGCTCCAGTACCTGGAGAAATAAAGTAGAGGCTGCCTTGTTAGTATTCACTATAGCTTAAAGCGTGAACACCGATTTATGCGTTGCAACATTGTTATACTTTGTCGACGTAGGCTCGGCGTCCGCGTATCGACGTAAGAAGCTCGTAGTTGATGGTTCCCGCAGACTTCGCCATGGCGTCTATCGGGGCCGATTCGCCCCAGAACTCCACCGGATCGCCAAGACGGGCAGCGCTCACCGCACGCAAGTCGATGGCGATGGAATCCATGGAAACGCGTCCGATGACAGGACAGCGCTTGCCAGCCACCGTGACGCAGGCACTGTCGTCAAGCACGCGCGGCAAGCCGTCCCGATACCCCAATGCTACGTAACCTACAGGCATGTCGACGGGACACTGCCATGACTGCGCGTACCCAATACCCATGCCCGACTTCATCTGCTTTATCGAGATGAGAGGGGCTGTCACCGTCATGGCTGGTATAAGAGAGGCGCTAGACGGCAGCGCACGGTCAAGCGGATTACAGCCGTAGAGCATGATGCCAGGCCGGGCCCAGTCGGCGCACGTTTTCGGCCACGCGAGCACTGCAGCCGAATTGGCCAGGCTGCGAACCATGTTTGGCGGTGACTTGATCGACTCGAAGCAGGCACGCTGTTTGTCGGTGAAAGGATTGTCTGGCTCATCAGCGCAGGCGAAGTGCGTCATCAATCCCATCCAATTTATGCCGTGACCAGAATCAAGGATCGTTTGCGCCTCAGCAGGCTGAACGCCCAGGCGCCCCATACCGGTATCCACTTTCAGCCATGCGTTAAGCTGACTGTGTTCGGGACAACGCCGAAACCATTCGTATTGTTCGAGATCGTGCACCACGGGCCATAAGTCGTAGCGCAGCATGGCAGCGCAGGCATCCTGCGTCTGCGCTCCTTGCAACACGAGGATGGGTTGTTCGATACCAGAAAGCCGCAACTCCAGTGCCTCGTCCAGAGTCACCACGGCGAAACCGTCTGCTATCCCCTCTCGCGGCTCGTGTGTAACGGCGTTCGGCTCGGAATATTGCCTGCTCGATACCCGAGGAGAGAGTGCATGCGCTACTGCCACTGCACCGTGCCCATAGGCATCAGCCTTGATCGTGGCGAATTGCCTGGATCCTGAACTGAGTTGTCTGGCGATATCCAGATTGTTTCGTAGCGCCGCAAGGTTGATTGTTATCGATACTGAGCGATGATTATCCTTCTGCTCGTCATGCGCTAGCTCTGGCGCTCCTCTATAGCTGTCCACCATCAAGAAAACTCCCCGGTCATTACTTCCGGAGAATAGTTTTCAAACCGCGTGTACTGTCCCAGAAAAGTCAGATTTACCGCCCCGATGGGTCCGTTTCGTTGTTTTCGTATGAGTATTTCTGCCCGCCCCTTACTGGCTTCGTCTTCGGGGTTGTAAACCTCATCGCGGTAGATGAACATGATGACGTCTGCATCCTGCTCAATCGCCCCGGACTCACGCAGATCAGACATGACGGGGCGCTTGTCGGGACGCTGCTCCAAACTCCGGTTCAACTGAGAGAGCGCAATGATAGGTACATTCAACTCTTTGGCCAGTGCTTTGAGTGAGCGCGAAATCTCCGAAATTTCCGTTGCCCGGTTCTCTCTACTATCCGACACCTGCATCAACTGCAGGTAGTCGATAACGATGAGACTCAGACCATGTTCTCTGGCGAGTCGTCTTGATCGTGCACGCAAATCAGTTGGCGTCAGAGCAGGAGAATCATCGATGTAAACGTTACGTTTCTGGTTCAACAAGGTAATGGCGGACGTGATACGCGGCCAGTCCTGTTCGGCGAGGCGCCCCGTGCGAAGCTTCTGCAGTTCGACGCGACCCAGCGAGGAAATCATCCGCATACCGAGCTGTTCGGCAGGCATCTCCATGCTGAATATGGCAACCGGAGCAGACGCTTCCATGGCTGCATTTTCAGCGATATTCATCGCAAACGTGGTTTTGCCCATAGAGGGGCGACCCGCCACGATAATAAGATCTGATGGCTGCAAACCACTGAGTTTTTCGTCCAGCTCAGTAAAGCCTGTAGACAAGCCCGTAATTGCCGCGTCCGACTCGAACAGCGCGTTAATCCGCTCTATTGCGCCGGACAGAACGCTTTTGATGTCGTGGAACCCCCCGGCATTCTTGGCGGTCTGATCGGCGATCGCAAACACTTTGGTTTCAGCTTCATCTAGCAAGTCCTTGGAGGTGCGACCTTCTGCATCGTATGCGCTGTCGGCAATTTCGTTGGCAACGGCAATGAGCTGCCGCAACACGGAGCGTTCACGCACGATCTCGGCATACGCCTTGACGTTGCCAGCACTGGGAGTGACCTCAACCAGAGCACCGACATAATTCAAACCACCGGAATCGTCGAGCACGCTGTTGGTCTGCAACCAGCCGGTAACGGTGACCACATCCGGGTGCCGCCCCTCCATGGCGAGTGCTGAAATAGCGCGAAAAATCAGACGGTGATTGTATTGATAGAAGTCGGTTTCAGACACTATCTCGGAAACCTTGTCGAAGGCCTCGTTGGCTTCGAGCATGAGACAGCCTAAAACGGCCTGTTCGGCTTCAAGAGACTGCGGCGGTAGATGGTTGCTACGCTTGGCCAGCTGTTCTATCAGTTTGGCCGTGGAGTGGCCGCCTGATCCGGATCGATTGTTAAAGCCAGACTTTTTATAGCCGGTCTGGCGGAAGTCGCCTCCCGAACCTTGTCCAGTGGAGGAGGGCGAAAATGCCGGTAGACCGCCCGAATTTAGCGGGTCCATGCCAAAGTCTTCTGGCGAGGCGTCTAATGGAGCGCCATATTCATCTTGCTCCATCATGGACGGAATGCCGAAATCTTCAGGCGTGTGAACCATTTAAGATCGACTCCATCTCTTAACAGATAACGTTCCAGGTACTGTGATCGTAAACCACAGTGCCGGCAATTTACAGAGCAAGGGTGTGAATTATCACACCCTTGCCTCGATCAGATGATCAGACTTCTTCGCCAACCACGTTAACGATGACTTCAGCATTTACATCGGCGTGCAGGTGTAACGTAACCGGATGCTCACCCACACTACGCAGAGGCCCTTCGGGCAATCTGATCTCCTTCTTCTCTACATTCTGACCCGCCGCTTCGAACGCCGCTCGAATCTCCTCGGTACCAATTGAGCCAAACAGCTTGCCTTCAGTCCCAGCTCTGGACGTGATACTAACTGTCATGCCTTCCAGTGCCGCTTTACGGTTGCCAGCTTCAGCCAATGAATCAGCCTGTTGTTTCTCAAGCTCAGCGCGACGTTGCTTGAACGCCTCAATATTGTCTGTAGTAGCCATTTCCGCTTTACCCTGCGGCAGCAGAAAATTTCTGGCGAAACCGGATTTGACGTCTACCAGATCTCCCAGCAGGCCCACTTTGTCTATCTTTTCCAGCAATATGACTTGCATATGTGTTCTCCAATCAATATGTCAGGCTCGACGCAGACGAAACAGATTATCCGCCAGACCAAGCGCTGCCAATAAAAGCAGTGTATGTGGTAGCAAAAGCAACACGTAAATACCGTGCAACCAGTAACGGTGCATACCACGTTGTTTGACCAGCGCGTGTACCACGGCAAGCCCTTGTATAAAAAAAGCAAATATCACTACCATGGCAATTGCGCCGGCGAGTTGTCCGCCCTGCCCGATTGCCATCACTATAACCACGACACAGACTACCGCTGCGTTCCTGCCCAGCGACAAGCTGTGAAACTCACTCTGAAAACCGCCAGGATTGAATAATCCTGCCTGCCAGAATCTGGCAAGAAACAGGGCACCCAGAGCAACACTCATTACGGAGACACCCATGGCGCCTGTCATCATCCGAGCCATAGCCCCGATAAACGCCTCGCGCTGTTCATCACTTATCCCCACAGTTGCAGCAGTTGCGCTGCCATCTGTAGTTGCCACGGCTCCTGTATCTGCAAACTGTGAGCGCCAGAACTCGGTACTGTCACCAATGATCAGTGTCAGACCCGTTACTGCCACTAAACCGCAGGCGACAATTGCCAGTACGGCATAGTCCAGCTTGACTGTTCGTGCAAGCACCACAGCCGCAACAATTGCCGGTAACCAGAACACACTGGCGACCATGGGTACATGAACAGCAGACTGATAAAGCACCATCGACACGACGATCAGCAGAAGCAAACAACCACCTACCACTTGAAGTGCAGACCCTTCTCCGTGACGCAGAGCAACGAAAGCGACAACCGCTGCACTGCAAATAAGGCAGTACAGGGATAAAAAACTGGCCAGTACAAGCAAACCTGAACTTGCACCGCCCAATATCACGGGTACCCACAGAGCTCCCAGAAGCAGTGCCGCCGCTAGACCCGCTGCAACCAGCGGCCCTCGATCTGCCACTCTGGCCAGATTGATCATCATGGTGAGATCCCGAATTGAAGCATCATCGACTGGAGTTATGTACGGGAAGCCAGTGAGCCACCTGACCTATCGGGCAAGTGGCATCGCAGTTTACGACTCAGTGTTGGTCTGTGTAAGGTAGCAACGCCACATAGCGAGCACGCTTGATAGCGGTTGCCAACTGACGCTGATATCGGGCTTTTGTTCCGGTGATACGGCTAGGTACGATCTTACCGGTTTCGGTGACAAAGCCTTTCAGTAACTCAAGGTCTTTGTAATCGATTTCCGTGATGCCTTCGGCAGTGAAACGGCAATATTTACGACGACGAAAATAACGTGACATGTGGGTTTCTCCTGGCGTGATCAGTTGGCGGCTTCAGCATCTGCAGCGGGCTCTTTCGGGCTCTCAGCAGCAGGACTCTCATCGTCAGCTGAACGAGCGCGTCGCTCTTCGTCGCCGCGAGATTCGTCTTTCTTGATCAGCAGAGATGGCTCGGTGACCGCCGCTTTCTGCTGTAGCACCATGTGACGAATAACCGCATCGTTGAATTTGAATGCGCTAGTCAGTTCGTCCAGCGCCAGCTGGCCACATTCGATGTTCAGGAGTGTGTAATGTGCTTTGTAGATCTTGTTGATTGGATAAGCCAGCTGACGACGGCCCCAATCTTCCTGTCGGTGAATAACACCCTCGTGACCTTCAATGATGCCGCGATATCGCTCGATCATCGCAGGCACCTGCTCGCTCTGGTCAGGGTGGACCAGAAACACTATTTCGTAATGACGCATTGATGCTCCCTATGGGAAAACGCCCGACCGGCTCACGTATGGCGAGCTGTCTGGACGAGGAAGTTGACCTTGCCGGTTGACAAAGCCCTCCAATGATACCGACTTCGCATTCATTCATCAACCAAAGCCGCGCTAATGAGTTACCTCTGTCGACCCGCTTCGGTTTCTGGTGTCTGCGCTGTATTCGCATTCGTTCAGGATCGCTGGCGAACCACCTCAAACAAGCTGATTCCCGTGGCGACAGAGACGTTCAGACTACTGACCTGACCCTGCATCGGTAATCGGAACAATCCGTCACAACGCTCTCGGGTTAGGCGGCGTAGCCCTTTACCTTCAGCCCCCATGACTATAACAACGGACCCTTTCAAATCCAGATCATAAAGACTCCCCGGCGCCTCGCCAGTTGCACCGAAGACCCACAACCCAGCGTCTTGCAGCTCAGTTAGTGCCCGTTGCAGATTAGTGACCTGAAACAATGCCACCGATTCTGCAGCCCCAGACGCCACCTTGCGAGCCACCGGCGTAAGACCGACAGCATTATCGGCGGGAATGACAACCGCATCGACGCCCGCCGCGTCTGCACTGCGCAGACACGCCCCCAGGTTGTGCGGATCCTGCACCTCATCGAGCACCAGCACCAGCAAGGAGCGCGCAGGCTCATCTAATTTCAATTGAGCAATATAGTCGGCCAGATCCTGCCTGACACCCGATGAACTGTTTCTTAATAACGCCAGCACACCCTGATGCTGCGCATCAGCAAACAAGTCGTTCAGCTCGGAACGGTTGACCTCGCGTACCGTGATCGCATGCTTCTGTGCAAGCGTCCTCAGATCCTTGAGCCGTGTGTCACGACGACCTTTCTGAACCAGCAACACCTCAATCTGACTCGCGGAAGATTTCAGCGCCGCCTTGACGCTGTGCAAACCACCTACGTATTCTCTTGTCACCGCAAGTTATCCGATCGTCACGACGAACTATCACGACCTGTGCGCCGACCGAGCGCCTTGCCTTTGGCTTTAGCCTTGCTCTTGGCTTTGGCTTTGGCTTTGCTTTTTGCTGTCAACTTACCAGCTCCCTTGCTTGTCTTTTTGCTAGTCGCTTTGCTCGCAACCTTCGACTTGCCGGTGGTTTTAGCAGCCGCCTTACCCACCGTAGCGGCCTTCGCCTTACTGGTTAGCTTGCCACGAGCTTTGCTTGTGACTTTGCCGGCTACTTTATTAGCCACCTTCTTAGCTTTACCTCCAACCTTGCTACCTATTTTTCCAGCGGCTTTTCTCACAGCCTTTTTCTTGCCGCTGGCTTTGCTTGCCAGTTTTTTAGAGACTTTCTTTGCAATGTTGTTTCTGCCACTGGCAGCCGTTTGACTAGAAATCTTGCTACTGGCCTTCTTACTTGTCGCCTTACTGGCTATTGTTGTTCTCTTGGTTTTGCTAGTCGCCTGACTGGGAATCTTGCTTCGCACTTTACTCGCCTTCCTTCCAGTCGCCTTACCTGCTGCCTTACCTGCAGCCTTACCTGCAGCCTTACCTGCAGCCTTACCTGCTGCCTGACTGGCCACCTTGCTGCTGACTTTGCTTGCAACCTTGCCAGTTGCCTTAGTCTTGGCCTTGCCTGCTGCCTGACTCACCACCTTACTGCTGACTTTGCTTGCAACCTTGCCAGTCGCCTTAGTCTTGGCCTTACCTGCTGCCTGACTGGTCACCTTACTGCTGACTTTGCTTGCAACCTTGCCAGTCGCCTTAGTCTTGGCCTTGCCTGCTGCCTGACTCGCCACCTTGCTGCTGGTTTTTTTGCTGACAACCTTACCTGTCACTTCGCTCTTGGCCTTACCTGCTGCCTGACTCGCTATCTTGCTGCTGACTTTTTTGCTGGCAACCTCACCGGCCGCTTGTGGCTGTATAACCTTGCTCGCCATTTTTCCGGATGGCTGACTAACTGGCTTGACCCCAGACAGACCAGCCTGCTTGTTACCACCTTTAGCGCTATTTACAACATTCTCAGTATCCCTGCGCTGTTGACGATGCTTCGCTCGTTTGCCTGACTGACTCTGTTGCTCTTCACCCACGCTGCTGGCCGGAGCGCTATCAACAGGAGACGCCTGCGAGCTCTGACCATTAACTTGCAATGATCCCAGTCTTCGCGCCTCCTTACGTGCAGCTTTTTTAATCTCCCGACTTCTCTGCTTCTTTCTACGGTTCTTCAATCTGCGTTTTTCTGCGGCCTCATCGGCAGGCTTCGGCAAACCCTGCGCATCACTGGCAACCACCTGATTCTGGGCGGGTACCTGCGTCTCTTCCTGCGAGTGCTTGTTCTGATGCTGAGAATGCTTGTGTGTTTTCTTGCTTCGATGCTTCTGTTTGCCAGGTTGCCTGCCCTGTTGCTCACCCTGTTCGACTTCAGAGAAATCTATCTTGCGCTCTTCAAGATTTACCGCTGCCACTCGAACCACAATCGCATCACCCAGATGATATTGCTTACCGGTTCTTTCACCCGTCAACGCGTGAGCGGCTTGCTCGAATCGATAGTAATCACGCGACAGATTAGTGATGTGAACCAGACCCTCCACATGAATACCTACCAGCTCTACAAACAGACCAAACGAGGTAACGGCCGAGATCACACCGGGGAATTCACTACCGACATGCTCTTGCATATACTCACATTTCAGCCATGAAACAACATCTCGTGAAGCCTCTTCGGCTCGACGCTCAGTCATGGAGCAACTTTCACCGAGCACCTGCATGGCTTCTTTCGAATACCGATAGTCGGCAGGTTTTCCGCGTTTCAGCGCGTGCTTTATCGCACGGTGTACCAGCAGATCGGGATACCGTCGTATCGGTGATGTAAAATGCGCGTACTGATCCAGTGCGAGTCCAAAATGGCCTTCGTTCTTTGGCTGATAGACGGCCTGCTGCATTGAACGCAACATGACAGTCTGAATAACGCTGCGATCGGTACGCTCACTGATTTGCTCAGCCAACGCTGCATAGTCAACAGCTGAGGGCAAATCACCACCGCCCAGCGTCAGACCGCGCAGCGCCAGGAAAGCCCTGAGATCAATCAGACGGTCAGACTTCGGCCCGGCATGCACACGATACAAAGCGGGAATTTCCTGTGCTTCAAGATACGCAGCTGCTTCAATGTTCGCCAGTATCATGCATTCTTCAATCAACTTGTGAGCATCGTTACGCTGTATGGGAACGATCTCTTTGATCTTCTTGTCATCGTCGAAAACAATATGCGTTTCGGTAGAATCGAACTCAATCGCACCACGCTCGCGACGTTTGGCAGCCAATGCCTTGTATAGCCGATACATCTCGTCGATCATCGGCATCAATGGCGCGTGTTGGTCACGCAAGCTGGATTGACTGTCACTGAGCATCTCACCGACCTGATCGTAGGTCAGGCGAGCGTGTGATCTCATGATGCCGTTATGAAAACGCGTTTTCTTTACGTTTGCACTCTCGTCCAGCGTCATCTCGCAGATCATGCAAAGACGATCCACATCAGGATTCAGTGAACAAAGACCGTTGGACAACACCTCTGGCAGCATGGGTACCACGCGTCCCGGAAAGTAAACTGAGGTACCTCGCTCAATAGCCTCGTCATCGAGTGCGGAGCCTGCCGATGCATAATTGGCCACGTCTGCAATAGCGACCATAAGTCGCCAGCCCGATTCCAGTGGCTCACACCAGACGGCATCGTCAAAATCACGCGCATCGATTCCATCAATAGTTATCAATGGCAAGTGACGTATATCCTTGCGATCGTTGGCCATGGAGTCGTCCACTACCGTGGAGAAAGCTGCAGCCTGATCAGTGACGGCGTCAGGCCATTCAACCGGAATACCGTGACTGTGCAATGCCACGTCTATTTCCATACCGGCCTTCAGGTGCTGCCCCAGCACTTCCATAATGCGACCAACAGGCTGGTGCCGTCGAGTGGGTTGCTCTACAATTTCTGCCACCACCATGTCGCCATGATTCGCATTTTCCAGCGTGCCCGGCGCGATCAGCAAATCTTGATGTATACGTTTGTTATCTGGCAGAACCACAGCTGTACCACGGTCAATCGACAGCCTGCCCACCAGTGATTTGTTAGCGCGTTCAACCACATCGACTATGCGACCTTCGCGTCGCCCACGGTGATCAATGCCTGTTACACACACGACTACTCTGTCACCGTGTAGCACCTGCCGCATCTGCTTTCCATTGAGGTATAGGTCTTTATCTCCATCGTCAGCAATGACAAAACCAAAGCCGTCCGGGTGCGCACTGATGCGCCCGGCGATCAGGGCGTCTGTATCAACCGGTACGAGACCTCTCTTGCGATTCTGGATCAGCTGACCGTCACGAATCATGGCGCCAACTCGTCGCCTTAGCGCTTCTTCCGCATCGGCGTTACCGGTCAAACCCAGCTCTACTGCCAATGCTTCGATATCCATTGGGCCTTTGTCGGATGTCAGTACACTGGTAATGAATTCCCGACTGGCGATCGGCGCATCGTATTTCGCCTGCTCACGTTGACGATGAGGATCATTCCCAGCCGATCTCTTTTTGCTTTTCTTTTGGCTCATGCCGTTCCTGCGTGGTGTCATATGACGCAAGAGTACGCCAAAGCGTTGCTTGCGAGTGTCATCTTGAAGCAATTGTCGTGCATAGGGTTTGACTATTACTTAAAGCTTATGTACATTGCGCGCTTCTCGGGAAAGCCCCGAGAGGCACTTCATGCCGAGGTGGCGGAATTGGTAGACGCGCATGCTTCAGGTGCATGTATCTTAGGATGTGGAGGTTCAAGTCCTCTTCTCGGCACCATTTGAGCAGCTCCCCTTTATGAGCAGGAGTTCCTCATCTATTCCACGATCAATACCGTTCCCTGTTAAACAGGCTGATCACCGAAGGGCCATTCAATCACGACGTTTTCAGTTCGCTCTGGTCCTGTTGATACCAGATGCACTGGCACCCCGGTGAGCTCTTCCAGACGCGCTATGTATTTCTGCGCCGCTTCCGGTAACGCTGACATCTGAGTAACCCCGGCGGTGTTCGACTGCCAACCCGGCATATCTTCGTATACAGACTCGCACTTGCCAAAGTCATCTGCGCCAATGGGTGGATGATCCACTAGCTCGCCGTTTAAACGGTACGCGACAGCAATGCGCAATGTTTCAAGCGTGTCCATGACGTCCAGCTTCGTCAGACAAATACCCGTTACGCCGTTGAGTATGGCCGCCCGTCGAACGGCGACTGCGTCGAACCAGCCACAGCGTCGCTGACGTCCGGTAGTTGCTCCAAATTCGTTACCGCGCTCACCAAGCACAGAGCCAACGTCATCAAACAGTTCTGTGGGGAAAGGTCCTGCGCCCACACGCGTTGTGTAAGCCTTTGTTATGCCAAGTACGTAGTCGATGCTGCCGGGACCACAACCGCTACCGCTACAGGCCGCACCAGCTACCGTATTGGACGATGTCACAAACGGATAAGTGCCATGATCGACATCAAGCAGTGTGCCCTGCGCGCCTTCGAACATAATGCGGTTACCGGCTCTACGATGGGTATCGATCAGCCCGGGAATATCGGCAATCAAAGGTGCCAGGCGCTTTGACGTGGCACGCGCCTCCTTCTTGATCGCCGCCGCATCTACCGCAGGCAGTCCATGACCGACAAGCGTTGCGTTGTGATACGCGCAGGCAACGTCGATCTTCTCATCGAAGCGCTCCAGCTCAAGCAGATCCTGAACGCGGACGGCGCGACGCGCAACCTTGTCTTCGTAAGCAGGTCCAATACCTCTGCCAGTGGTTCCGATGGCGTCTCTGCCAGCTGCTTTTTCACGCGCCTGATCCAAAGCGATGTGATACGGTAAAATCAACGGACAGGCACCACTGATGCGCAAACGCTCCTCGACGGGCACGCCACGCTCTCTCAGCATGTCTATTTCTTTAAACAGGGCTTCTGGTGAAACAACTACCCCATTGCCGATCACGCAGGTGACACCTGCGCGAAGCACACCACTGGGAACCAGATGCAGCACGGTCTTTTCATCGCCGATAACCAGAGTATGGCCTGCGTTGTGGCCTCCCTGGAAGCGCACCACAAGAGAGGCTTGCTCGGTCAGAACATCGACAATCTTGCCTTTGCCCTCATCGCCCCACTGCGTGCCAAGCACGAGCACACTGTTTGCCATACGATCTATTCTCGGGTTCTACTGGAGTAGGTACTACGTTAGCTTTTCAACGACCCATTGGTCGTTGCGCGATCGCAGTATACGGTCGCAGTGACAATGTGTCGCATCCATTGCTGAATCCTGCAGCGCTACAACCACTCGCTCGCCGGATTTGCGTAGACGTTGAATTTGAGCCGTTAACAGGTTACTGGTGGCCAGATCAACCCAAATACCCTGCGCCGCGGGGAACAACCCTTGCTCCACTGGGCCATGTGCCAGCGCAAGCTTGATCAGATCGCCACTAAATCCTGTGGCGGGACGCGCACGTCCAAACGACTCACCTATCGCATCATAGCGACCGCCACGCGCAAGCTCGGCGCCTTGCGCATCATACAGAGCGAACAATATGCCGGTGTGGTAACGGTACCCTCGCAGCTCAGCAAGATCCACGTGTACATTGAGCTGCGGGTACGCTTGCTTAACCGAATCGATTACAGCTTGCAAGTTATCCAGTGCGGCGATTACCGCTGGGCCTGCGTCTGCCAGACGCTCACGCGCATCCGGTAGTACCACTGAACTCTGACCACTCAACGCAGTAAGATCTCGGAACTGGCGCTGCGTCTCAGGCTTAGTCTGTGCCGAGGCGAGCAGATCGTTAACTTCTGGTCCTGAACCGCGTAGCAGTGCCTGAAAAACATGCTCTTCAAGCTCCTGACTCAGTGATGCGTGAGCCATCAGGGCTCTGAACACACCCACGTGCCCAACATCCAGAAGTACATCGGGTATCGGTACACCGGCAAGCACGATGGTATCCAGCATTAACTGAATGATCTCGGCATCACTCTCAGGGCCTGCGTGTCCGAAAAGCTCAGCGCCAAACTGCAAGGGTGTACGGCTGCCGCCAGCCCCGTCAGTACGCGCCCGAAGAACACTACCGGTATAAAAAAGCCGGTTAGGGAGCTCGCTACGCAGTGTGTGAGCGTCTATTCGAGCCACTTGAGGCGTCATGTCAGCACGAATACCTAGCGATCGCCCGTTGTGCTGGTCAATGAACTTGATGGTTTGCAGATCAAGTGTTTCACCCGTGCCGGTCAGCAGACTGTCCAGGTATTCGATCAACGGTGGCATCACCAGTTCGTAGCCCCAACGATAACTACTGTCCATGATCAGTCTGCGCAGCGACTCTACTCGCCAGGCATCTTCAGGCATCAGTTCGTTGACACCATCAGGCAGCAGCCACTTTTCAGTACGCGGATCGTTCAAAGTATTCAAGGTCAGCGCACAATGGTTAGCAGGACGACGCCCGCAATCATACTGGACAAGCCGATAATTCGCATATGTTCGCTACTCAGAGCCAGCATGGCCCGCATGGCTCGCTTATAACCTTCGGGATTCACAAACGGCAAAATCCCCTCAAGGACGAGAACCAGACACAGTGCGGTGAGAATATCAACGAGCATGCAAACCTCAGTACCGAATGCCGAAAAGGCAGAAAATCAAACCGCTAAACTCGGCAGACAGGCAGCGTTACAATGCTGAAGAAAAGCGTCGGAATCGGGTGGCGCTATATTCAGCAAGCGCAAGGGTAGCTGTATGATCTGCCGGAAAACCTAACAGCTCTCGAGACCTGGATTGTCTCGAAGCTCTAGTGGCCCCAGGCAGAAAACTACCCGGGACCATCAAGAGTCAAACCGGAAAAAACTTACGGCTTGGGCAGTGCGTCTGGCCCGTTGAAATAACGGAAGAACTGAGAATCCGGGTTCAATACCAGTACGTCACTGTTACCGCTAAACGCTGAGCGGTACGCGCCCAGGCTGCGGTACAGACTGTAGAACTCGGGGTTCTTCGTATACGCTTCCGCATAGATTCTGGCCGATTCAGCGTCACCGTTACCTCGAGTTTGCTCAGCGGTTGAGTATGCATTCGCCAATAGCTCCTCACGGACGCGATCTGCTGAAGCACGAATCTTCTTGGCACTCTCTTCACCTTCGGAACGAATCTCACGAGCAATCTTTGCACGGTCTTTTTCCATTCGCTGGTACACGGACTCTCGTACATCTTCCGGAAGTTCTACCTTCTTGATTCGGACATCGACAATATCGATACCCAGACTCTCAGCCTGCTGGTCTACCGACGCCAGAATTTCGTCTCGCAGCGAAGAACGAGCCGACGATACAACTTCACGGATGGTTCGTTGACCAAACGCATCCTTGACCCCCTCACGAACGAATTGCGTGAGACGGCTATTAGCTCGAGACTCGACTCCACCCAGACTCTTGTAAAACTGAGAGGTGTCGTCGATCTGCCACTTGATGAAAGAGTCGACAATGACGTTTTTCTTCTCATTAGTCAGAACCCGTTCTGGCTGTACATCCAGCGTCAGGATGCGTCTGTCAAACTTGTAGACCTTTTCGAGTAGCGGCATCTTGAAATGCAGACCGGGATCGTACTCTGCTTCGGTTATCTCACCCAGAAACAGCTTGATAGCACGCTCTCGTTCGTCCACGGTAAATACCATGGTGCTGATGAGCAGTAGCAGCAACGCTGCGCCGATCAGTACCAGAGGGTTCGCCAGTTTATTCATCGGATGCTCCCTCGCTCGCGCGATCGTAGACTCTCTCGAGCCGGCAGGTTGATCTCATTGGGCAGATCAGAAAAACGTGGCGAATCGTTACTCATGCTGTTTAACGGTGATTCACCGTTCAAAGCACCACCTGCAGCATCGCCACCGCGATTCTGGTCAATCAGTTTGTCGATAGGCAGGTACATGAGACTGTTTCCGCCATCGCCGTCTATCAGAACCTTGCTGGTATTACCCAACACGCTCTCCATGGCTTCCAGATACAGGCGTTCGCGAGTAACGTCCGGCGCTTTACTATATTCAGTCAGTAACGACAGGAATCGTTCGGATTCACCGATGGCAGCCTGTTCGACTCGCGTCTTGTAGGCTTCAGACTCTTCAAGAGCTCTCTGCGCATCACCACGTGCACGGGGTAGTACCTCGTTACGATATGCCTGAGCTTCGTTGATAAATCGCTCCTTATCCTCTCGTGCCTTGATGGCATCGGAGAACGCAGCCTGGACTTCCTCAGGAGGCTGAGCCCTTTCTAGGTTGACAGCAGTCACGAAGATGCCGGATTTGTAGTCGTCCAGAACTTCCTGAAGGCTGGCAAGTGTCGTGTTCCAGACCACGTCGCGGCCGGTAGTGAGCACTGACTCCAGATCCGTTGACCCAACCACTTCTCTGACAGCACTTTCGACCACTTCTTCCAGCGTACGGTCAGGGCCGCGGACATTGAACAGATATTCCTCCGCGCTCTTGATGTTGTACTGAACAGCGAGATCGATATCGACGATATTTTCGTCTTGCGTCAGTATCAGCTGATTAACGAGCTTGGCGCTGCGAATCTCTTCGACGTCGATTTTTTCGACCGTCTGCAAGGGCCAAGGCAAATGCCAGTGAGGGCCTGAGCCTGTGGTCTTCACAAAAGCACCGAACTGCTGCACCACGCCTGCCTGAGCAGGCTGAATGACATAGATGCCTGAGGCCAGCCAGAAAACACCCACTACACCAGCGATCAGAGCAAGGCCCTTGCCACCAATATTTCCGCCGGGCAGGCCGCCACCGCCACCACTACCGCCTCCGGTACGGGTTGCTCCACCGCTGCTTTTCTTGCCGGTCAGTGATTCAAACCACTTTTTCACATTCTTGACGACTTCGTCCAGATCGGGTGGCCCACCAGAATCGTTATTATTCTTGCGGTTACCCCAAGGGTCGTTGTCGTTTCCGCCTGGCTCATTCCAAGCCATAAGGTTCTTCACTCCAAAGCCGAAAAGTCGGCGATTGTATTAAGCCCGAACATCAACCGCAAGCGGTCTGTTGTCGGGAACCATTGATTCTTCCGATAGGTCGTGCTCTCGAGCCACACGCGCGAATTCGTGCGCGTCGATATCAAGTAGCAAATTGACACTACCGTCATCCTGAGGAACTTCTTCCACTACGGCTGAGAGCGCAAACAGTTGCGCTCTCAGCCGACCCTGCGCCGGAGACACTGTCAACCAGCCGACGGTCCGTTGCTGCGACAGTCGATCGGTGATCGCCTCCAGTAGTACGTCTATACCCTGTCCGGATGCTGCCGAAAGCCAGACTGCCTGAGCCATCCCACTCTCTGACCGCTCAACTCTTACGGAGTGCCCCGACAAGTCGATCTTATTAAAAACCATCAGTTGGGGCACTTTGTCCGCCCCAATACCGTGCAACACCTTATCGACATCATCGCGACGCTGCTCACGCTCTGCATCGCTGTCATCGACAATATGCAGTAAAAGATCAGCTTCAAGGGTCTCGGTCAAGGTTGATCGAAACGCATCGACAAGCTCATGCGGCAGATCGCGGATGAATCCTACCGTATCTGCCAGCACCGCACTGACTCCACCTGCCAGATCCAGACGACGCAGCGTCGGGTCCAATGTCGCAAATAGCTGGTCTGCAGCATAAACGGTTTCGTTGGTAATCCGGTTAAACAGCGTTGATTTTCCCGCGTTTGTATAACCCACCAAAGCAACCGTGGAGATACCGGACTTGCCGCGCTTGCTACGACCCTGTTCACGCTGCTGGCGAACCTTGGCGAGCCTTTTCTTGAGTACCCGTACGCGTTCGTTGAGCAGGCGTCGATCGGTCTCCAGCTGAGTTTCTCCAGGGCCACGCAGACCGATACCGCCTTTTTGACGCTCCAGGTGAGTCCAGCCTCGCACCAGTCGCGTTGATAGATGGACCAGCTGCGCCAGCTCAACCTGCAGCTTGCCTTCGAAAGTTCTAGCCCGTTGAGCGAAGATATCCAGGATGAGACTGTTTCTATCGAGCACACGTACCTTGAGCTCTTTCTCAAGGTTACGTTCCTGGCTGGGTGACAGCGTCTGGCCAAACAACACAACATCGGCTTCATTCTCGGCCAGAGCCAGCTGAATCTCTTCGATCTTGCCCTTGCCGATGAAATGCCTGGCTGACGGTTTGTTGCGACTACCGACGATCGTATCGAGAACAGTCAACCCTGCAGAAGTTGCAAGTTCGACGAATTCTGCACGCTCGTCATCCAGATCTGTCGGTGCTCGACTGACCTGTCCAGAGCTTTGTTGCCGGCTCCGGCTAATATCAATGTGTACGAGGAGAGCGTTGTCTCCGCTATCTGGACGATCAAACAATCCGGGGCCTACTCCTGTTTGCCCCTAGCCTGGAACGGTATCGAGACTTGCCCTCATAAGTGATTGAGAAACAGGATCTGGACGGCTAGCGGTTGTTTATTCAATGTCGTCTTCTTCGCCGGGCATGGCCATCTTGACCGGGCGGCTAGGTACGACGGTTGAGATAGCGTGTTTGTACACCATCTGGTTGACTGTATTCTTGAGTAGTACGACAAACTGGTCAAACGACTCGATTTGCCCCTGCAATTTGATTCCGTTGACGAGATAAATCGATACGGGAATGCGCTCTTTACGCAGAGTATTCAGGAAAGGTTCCTGTAGTGACTGCCCTTTCGCCATTTCTTATATCCTTACGCGATGTGCTTTGTAGCGTCCGTCCCACATTACCCGACGGGTTCTGCTGGAGCCGGTCGTCCGAGAACAGCCACGTGATTGTCGCCGTATGCAGAGCTCGTGTCAACGTCATGGAGCAATACAGCATGGCGACTATCAAAACCGCGTCGGAATTCTAGAATACGTGGCTCTGTGGTTCATTCTCGGTTAAGTGGCACATGCTTAAGCTGCCAGGTAGATCAAGGCAAAAGGAATACCACAATGACCACATTGACGACCAAAGCCGGAAAAAAGCTCCAGACGCCCAATAGCCTGACGATGCAGCCGTCTCGCCCAAGCACCCTTGCCAGCGCGATACTGATTGCCTGCAGCTCAGCGAGCATGGCAGATAATAGCTTTATCAGAAGTTCAGAAGGAACGTCGTACAGCCCGGAGCAGATTGGTGTGGACATCGCTTCAGCACCACTGCCAGATCCGGCTACTGTTCTGAAAATGGTCTCAGCTAATACCATAGACGGCTATCACCCTGACTGGCTGATAAACGATGAAGCATGGATTACAGATATAGGAACTCTGCTGTACCGCGACAGCGATCAGGACGGTTATTTTGCAGGATTCAGTCTGACTCTGGATGCAGACACCTATCATGATTATTTAGACGTGCATGCAAACATCGATATTCAGCGCCCTCTCGGCCAGAGAAAGTTCCTGCACCAGACCTCATCATTCAGTCTTAACAGCAATTCTTTCACCGATGAATACCGGGTAGAGATCGAGCTGGTTCAAAACTATCCCGCCGGTGAGTTTGATCTGTTCATCGACCTGGTGGACTCGAACTCACTGCGCGTACTGGACAGCGTAAGCGCTGATGAATTTTCCAACCTGTCTGCGTTACCGCTTGAGTCCGAAGACTTCGATACCCAAACACACCTGCAGATTTCCCTGCCTGATCAGCTTTTTCTACCACCAGTGTTCCCCCAGAACGACGACGTACGGGTGAACGAGTATGCCGGGAGCAGCGGGATCATCCTGTTGTTCGCACTCAGCGCACTGGGAATACTGCGGCGCAAACTCCTCGGCTCGGACGTCACCTGACACCGCGTCTACGGCTTTACAGTTTAAGCGTTTTTTCAGCTCAGCCCTTATACTGGCCTTCTCGAGACGCAGCACGGCGCGGCTCACCAGTCAAGAGAACCAGACGGGCAATGGCCGAGTACCTGAAAGAACACAAGAGATCACTGGCTGAACCGTCGGAATACTGGCTGGACAAAGCGCGCGATGTACATTGGCACAAAGCACCTTCACAGGGAGTGGACACCAGCCAGTCTCCATTCAACAGCTGGTTTGCGGATGGCGAAATAAACGCTTGCTACAACGCCCTTGATGTACATGTGGAGAGCGGTAGAGGTGAGCAACTCGCGTTAATACACGATAGCCCGATAAGCCATACGCACACCACGTTCACGTACGCAGAACTACTCGACAACGTATCCCGCTTCGCCGGTGCGCTGAAGTCCTTGGGTGTCGTTAAAGGCGATCGCGTGCTTATCTACATGCCGATGATTCCAGAGGCCACCATCGCCGTTCTGGCATGCGCCAGACTCGGTGCCGTACACAGTGTCGTGTTCGGTGGATTTGCATCACGCGAGCTGGCTGTGAGAATCGATGATTGCAGTCCGAAGGTGATTGTCAGTGCCTCGTGCGGATTGGAGCCAGGTCGCACCGTAGACTATCAGCCACTGATTGAAGAGGCGCTGGTCATGGCAACTGCAAGCGTGGCTACCTGTATCGTCCACCAAAGACAACAGTCTGCATGGACGCTCAGAACGGGCCGCGACCAGGATTGGCAACAAGTGATGGAACAGGCAACGCCTGCTGCTGCTGTACCCTTGGCCAGCACCGGCCCGCTGTATATCCTCTACACCTCCGGCACTACCGGTACGCCCAAGGGAGTCGTCAAGGATGTCGGTGGCACTGTCGTCTCACTCAAGTGGACCATGTCATCCATCTACAACGTAAAGCCAGGTGATGTTTACTGGGCAGCTTCTGACATTGGCTGGGTTGTGGGCCACTCGTACATTATTTACGGCCCATTGTTCATGGGCTGCACCAGCGTCATGTATGAAGGAAAACCGGTAGGTACACCCGATGCCGGTGCGTTCTGGCGAGTCATTGAACAACACAAGGTGAAGGTCCTGTTTACAGCACCGACAGCCTTTAGAGCCATCAAGCGAGTAGACCCCGACGGTGCGTTGCTGAAAGCCTACGATCTGTCAGGTCTACAGGCTCTCTATCTAGCGGGCGAAAGGTGTGATCCCGACACACTACAGTGGGCTCAGCAAAAGCTGAACGTGCCTGTTATTGATCATTGGTGGCAAACTGAAACCGGCTACTCGATCTGCGCAAATTGTCAGGGCATCGAACCCATGCCAATCATACCGGGCTCACCATCTGTGGCGGTACCCGGTTACGACGTCACTGTACTGGACAATGACGGGCAACCGGTGGCGACCGGCGACATCGGATCCATCGTTGTCCGGTTGCCATTGCCACCAGGCACCTTTACCAGTTTGTGGGGAGCTGAAGATCGCTACAAGTCGGCCTACTTCGATCGCTTTCCGGGCTTCTACGAGACGGGTGATGCTGGCTTCATAGATGAGAACGGCTACGTTTTTGTCATGGCCAGAACCGACGATGTCATTAATGTAGCTGGTCATCGCCTGTCCACTGGAGCCATGGAGGAAGTGCTGGCCAATCATCCCGACGTCGCCGAGTGCGCGGTCATGGGAGCTTCTGATCAGCTTAAAGGCCAGTTACCTGTGGGGCTGGTCATACTTAATGCAGGGGTAACCAGAAGTGAGGAAGAGATTTGTGCAGAGCTTGTAAAAAAAGTGCGCGATGACATCGGGCCTGTTGCTGCATTTAAGTCGGTTGCTGTAGTTGATAAACTGCCGAAAACCCGTTCAGGCAAGATCCTTCGTGGCACACTCCGATCCATTGCCGACTCCACGAAATGGAAAATGCCCGCCACCATTGAAGATGCTTCCGTATTCGATGACATCACTCAAACCCTCAAGACGCTTGGCTTTGCAAAGGATCAATCATGAACACCATTGATTCACGTCTGGCAGACATGCGAGCTGCGGCTCTTGCCGGTGGGGGAGAGAAGCGTGTAGACGCTCAGCATGAAAAGGGTAAGCTTACCGCACGAGAACGCCTTGCGGTTCTGTTTGATCCACATACCTTTCGTGAATGGGACATGTTCGTGGAGCACGACTGCCACGATTTCGACATGCAGAACAATCGTGTGCCCGGTGATGGTGTTGTTATCGGCTACGGGCGTATAGACGGTCGATTGATGTTTGCCTTCAGTCAGGATTTTACGGTTCTGGGTGGTTCATTGTCTGCAGCCCATGCGCGCAAGATAGTCAAGCTGATGGATCATGCGCTGAAAATCCAGGCGCCAGTGATTGGCATTAATGACTCAGGTGGCGCGCGAATTCAGGAAGGTGTTGCCTCGCTAGGTGGGTATGCCGATGTGTTTCAGCGAAACATTCTGGCTTCTGGTGTGGTGCCACAGATATCGCTGGTCATGGGCCCGTGTGCCGGCGGTGCCGTTTATTCGCCAGCCATGACCGACTTTATCTTTATGGTTCGCGATACGTCTTACCTGTTCGTGACCGGCCCCGAAGTGGTCAAGACGGTAACTCATGAAGAAGTCACACAAGAAGAACTCGGTGGTGCCACCACGCATACCAGTAAGAGCAGTGTGGCCGATGCAGCCTACGAAAACGACATAGAAACGTTAATACAAGTACGGCGTTTCATGCACTTTCTACCGTCGAGTAACAGAGAGGCCGCTCCACGGCGAGAAACCAATGATGATCCGGGTCGCGATATCCCGGCACTCAACACGCTGATTCCCGGCAATCCTAACCTGCCCTACGACATCAAAGAACTGGTAACAAGAGTCTGTGATGAGGAGGACTTCTTCGAAATTCAGGCAGACTTTGCCGCCAACATCGTTATCGGCTTCGGCCGTATGAACGGTGATACGGTCGGCTTTGTGGCCAACCAGCCGATGGTGCTGGCTGGTTGTCTGGACATCAACGCCAGTCGCAAGGCTGCGCGCTTTGTACGCTTCTGCGATGCTTTCTCCATACCCATTGTCACCTTCGTGGACGTACCCGGGTTCCTTCCCGGCACGGCCCAGGAATATGGTGGCATCATTAAACACGGTGCGAAGTTGTTGTTTGCCTACGGCGAAGCAACGGTGCCCAAAATTACCATCATCACCCGCAAGGCTTATGGCGGCGCTTACGACGTCATGGCTTCAAAGCACCTGAGGGGCGACATCAATTACGCCTACCCTTCTGCTGAGATTGCTGTCATGGGACCTAAAGGCGCAGTCGAAATCATATTCAGAGCCGACCGGACCGATGCCGAACGTATCCAGGCGAGAACGGCTGAATATCGCGATAAATTTGCCAATCCGTTTGTCGCTGGTCGGCTGGGATTCATTGATGATGTTATCCGACCCCAAAGTACGCGAGCGCACATCTGCCGCGACCTGGACATGTTGCGCCACAAGCAGCTGGAAAATCCCTGGAAAAAACATGACAACATTCCACTGTGATCACTAAAATACTGATCGCCAATCGTGGTGAAATCGCCTGCCGTGTCATTAGAACGGCCAAGAGACTGGGCATTACTACCGTGGCGGTCTATTCAGACGCCGATGCACAAGCGCTGCATGTCAGGCAGGCCGATGAGTCCGTACACATCGGTGGTAATGCCTCAGCCGATAGTTATCTGAGAATCGACGCCATACTCGATGCCGTCAAACAGACCGGTGCGGATGCCGTGCACCCGGGCTTCGGTTTTTTGTCAGAGAATGCAAAATTCGCCAAGGCACTCGATGAGGCTGGCATTACGTTCATCGGTCCTGGCATACGTGCCATGGAAATCATGGGCGACAAGATCGAGTCCAAGAAACTGGCCGACTCAGCGGGTGTCAGCACGGTTCCCGGTTCCCCGGATGCCATGGCGGACGCCGACGAAGCCTTTAGTGTGGCCAAACAGATCGGCTGCCCCGTCATGCTTAAGGCATCAGCGGGCGGAGGTGGCAAGGGTATGCGGGTAGCGGCTACACTGGACGATGTGAAAGACGGATTCATTGCCGCGCAAAATGAGGCACGTAACGCGTTTGGTGATGATCGTGTATTCGTTGAAAAATTTATCGAACAACCCCGTCATATCGAAATCCAGCTGATTGCTGACACGCAAGGTAACTGTGTGTATCTGGGTGAACGTGAGTGTTCCATCCAGCGACGCCATCAAAAGGTACTCGAAGAAGCGCCCTCCTCGTTTATCAGTGAGGCCACTCGAAAAGCCATGGGCGAACAAGCGGTGGCGTTAGCCGCTGCGGTGGATTATCGCTCGGCGGGTACGGTCGAATTCATTGTGGATGCGTCAGAGAATTTCTTCTTTCTGGAAATGAACACGCGCTTGCAGGTAGAACACCCGGTGACTGAATGTATTACCGGTGTTGACCTGGTAGAACTGATGATCACGGTTGCCGACGGTCAGCCACTGCCACTCCAACAAGCTGATGTGAAGATCAATGGCTGGTCGTTTGAAGCCCGTGTTTACGCAGAAGATGCTGATCGTGGATTCCTGCCGTCCACCGGCCGAGTAACGCACTATGCTCCTCCGTCCACTCAGGTACAGGCGAACGGTGCCTACACGCGCGTCGATACCGGGATTGATGCGGGTGGTGAAATTTCCATGTTCTACGATCCCATGATCGCAAAGCTTGTCACCTGGGGACCCGATCGGCAGTCTGCCATTGAGCACATGCAAGATGCTATAGATGCTTATCGCATTCGTGGCGTAGAGAGCAATTTGTCATTCCTGTCCGCCCTGTTCGCGCATCCTTCCCTGCAAGCGGGCGATCTCACCACTCGGTTTATTGACGATCATTTTCCCGACGGCTTCAACAGCCGCGATTTCGCTGGAGAAACCCTGGATGTCATGCCGCTGATTGCTGCCTGGGTGGAATGGCGTACACGCTTGCGAGACCGACAGGTCGTTGACGTTCCCACGCAGGCGAATTCATCTGTCATGGCGGCGGTCAGGATGTCTCAAGGTATTCATCCAACGAGTAATACCGATATAGCGGGAGCCAACGAATCAGATACTACCGAACGGCTGTGCGTGCTCACCGGTGACGAACAAGTTGATGTTGAACTCGATAAGCTTGCCGCCATAGAGTCCGACTGGCAACCGGGTGACTGGCTGTTCAGAGGCACAGTGGATGGTATTGCCGTAACCATAGGCGTGGAGCGTGCTGCTAACCGATGGCGATTGAGCCAGGGTGGATCGGTTCGCGACTATCAGGTGGTGGATCCGCACGTAGCCGCACTGATGCACTACATGCCAGTGAAAAAATCCAAAGACATGTCGCGTTATCTACTCTCCCCCATGCCGGGGTTATTAATGAAAGTACTGGTGTCTGAGGGCGAGACGGTCACTGCAGGTCAGGATTTAGCCATCATTGAGGCGATGAAAATGGAAAACACGCTGTCGGCCAGTGTTGATGGCACCGTCTCCAGTATTGTTGCATCAATTGGCGACAGCCTGGCCGTGGATGCGGTCATTATCGAGTTCGAGCAGTAGACTTGATGATTGGAAAACTTAACCATGTGGCTCTGGTAGTCAAGGATCTAACCGCTGCCTGCAAGCAGTGGCAAGACATGCTGGACGCTACTATCTCTGAGCCTCAGGCGTTACCCGAACACGGCGTCACCGTCGTATTTGTCGACCTGCCCAATTCACGCATAGAGCTTCTACAGGCACTCGGTGATGGCTCGCCCGTCAGCCGGTTTCTGGAAAAGCACGCCAACGGTGGTATGCATCATTTGTGTCTGGAAGTTGAGGACATAGGTACAGCCCGCGATCAGTTGCTGGCTAAAGGTGCCCGCCTGCTCGGTTCTGGAGAACCAAAAATTGGAGCCCACGGCAATCCGGTGCTATTCATGCATCCGGGAGACTTCTTCGGCACATTGATTGAACTTGAAGAGGTCAAAGCAGACTTATCCTGAGTGGCTCCTGACTCAAGTCTCGTCGCCCCCGCAGCATTGTTTGCAGTGCGACAGGCAAGGCTCGTCCCCCCCGCAGAGGCGGGGGCCCATGCTGGAGCGAATATGGATTCCCGCCTTCGCGGCAATGACGGCAGTAGCCTTCGCGGCAATGAATTTTCGTAGTAACTAACCTCAATCATCATGACTATCTTCTTCATCTGCGCTGCCCTCCTCGTTGCTATCTGCCTGCTATGGCTGCTATTGGGGTTGTTTCGTGACAAGCAGGCCAACACTGATCAGGAAGCGGTCAATGTCACGTTGGCAAAAGAGCGCAGGGCCACGCTGGATGCTGCCTTGGCAGATGGATCCATCGACCAGGTAACCTACGACTACGAACGCGAGCAGCTGGCATACGATCTTGCTGCGGACCTGACGCTCGACGAGCAAGGTAAAACTCAGCGCAGTGGCGGTCACATCGTGGCGGCAGTGCTGGTCTGTGTGTTCGTGCCTGTTGCAGCAGGTGCCCTGTATCTGCAGATTGGCAACCCGGGCGCGATCACCCAGAACAGACAAACTGCTCAGCGGACGACCACACCGGCAGCAGGCCCGAATGCACAGACCGTCGAAGCCGACTCACAGGCGCCAGCGTTGGCAACACTGTTACCGCAATTGCAGCAGAGGCTGGAAGCGGCGCCCGATGATATAGAAGGCTGGCGACTGCTGGGCCGCAGCTATTTGTCTGTCAGCGAGTTCGACAAGGCGCGAGAAGCATTCTCGCGTGCTCTGACACTGGATGAAGACGACACCGCCACTCTGGCACAACTGGCGGAGTCCATCGCAATGACCCGCAACGGTGATCTGTCAGGCGAGCCCATGCAGCTGTTGGAGCGATCCAGCGCAATCGATCCTGCGCATGAGCACAGCCTCTGGTTGCTGTCTATCGGCAGGCAGCAGGCCGGTGAGCATGCGGCAGCACTGCAAGGCTTTGATCTGCTGGCAAGTACTGCTCAGGATAGCCCAGAGGCGCTGGCAACCATTGAACAGATGCGAAGCCAGTCAGTACAGGTACTGGGTCAAAACGCAGTCAGAAATGCCAATCGGGAAAACAACGACACGGCGGCGGATAGTGCAGGTGCAGCAACGTCTATCAGTATCGAGGTCTCGCTAAGCGACAGCGCCGTGGTGGACGCTGATCCTGCACACGCCGTCTTCGTCTATGCCAAAGCGACCACCGGACCGCCGATGCCGCTGGCTGTCAGTCGCCATGTCGTCAGTGATTTCCCGATGACGGTAACACTGGACAGCACCATGGCTATGATTCCTACCATGACACTCGAAAGCTTCTCCAATATAACCGTTGGAGCACGTGTATCGGCTTCCGGTAATCCAGTCGCACAGAGCGGCGACTGGTTTAGTGAGCTAGGCAATATTGACGTCGAGAACACGGATACTGTTGCGCTGTTAATCGATCAACAAGAGCCGTAATGTTCAAGCCTGCTCAAGATGCGTAAGCCACTCTGACAGCTTTCAATGAAATCCTCTGAATCCATGCGCGGAATTGTCTACATGACAATCGGTATTGCGTTTCTTTCAGGCATGGATGCCATGGCCAAATGGCTGGTTACTCACGATGTAACGGTCATCCAGATACTCGCGATTCGCAGCATCATCATAGTGCCTCTAATGCTGCTCTACTTTGTCAGTCGCGGACAACAAACCGAACTGATACCCAATCGCCCAAAGTTGCATGCCATCAGGGGGGCCATCGGTTTTATTTCGCCACTCGCCTTTTTTCTCGGAATCAAGCAGATACCGCTAACGGATGCAGTAGTGCTTTTTTTCTCATCCATCTTCGTCATCACCCTGCTGTCGATGGTCATCTTGAAAGAGAAAGTGGGCAAGCATCGATGGGCATCCATCATTTTTGGATTCATCGGTGTTCTAGTGGTTGCCGGGCCGCAGGGTGGCGGCCAGTTGTCGGGCTATCTACTGGTCTTGCTGGGCAGCACTACCTACGCTATCCTGTTTATCAGCAGTCGTTACCTGGCTGCGACTGAGAGCGTCGCCTCGCTGGTGTTCAGCTTCAATTTTTGTGTTGGCGTAATGAGCCTGTTCCTTTTGCCATTTTTCTGGAACCCACTGGATGCTGCTGACATTGTCCAGCTTACCGGACTCGCACTGCTGGCTGTTACCGGCCACTATTTTCTGACCATGGCCTTTGCTTCATCCGAAGCCTCATTAGTCGCTCCCTTCGAATACACCGCCATCATCTGGGCTATCGGCTTCGACCTGATTGTCTGGAAAACCATGCCCAGCATGACGACAGCAGTAGGTGCCACTATCATTATCTGCAGCGGCTTGTATATTGTCCACCGCGAGCGTGTCAAAGGCTCGTACTAATCCAACTCTAGCCTCTCAAATCGTCAAAGAATTTTTTCACACCGCCCAGCCAGCTATGTGCCTGAGGGCTATGTTTCTGAGCGTTACTGCCGCTGATTGTGTCATGGAATTTCATCAGTAAATCCCGCTGCTCGCTGTTCAGCTGCACTGGAGTTTCCACACGTACTTTGGCCAGCAGATCTCCAACGGCACCACCACGCACGGGTTTGACACCTTTACCGCGCAGGCGAAAGGTTTTTTCGGTTTGCGTACCAGCGGGTACCTTCAATTTTACTCGACCATCAAGCGTAGGCACTTCCAACTCACCACCTACGGCGGCGGTGGCAAAATTGATAGGGACTGTGCACAGAAGGTCTGCCCCGTCGCGCTGGAATATCGGGTGAGACTTGACCACGATAGCCACATAGAGGTCACCGGCTGGCCCGCCACTATCGCTGGCTTCACCTTCGCCTGAGAGTCTGATCTTGTCACCGGTATCCACTCCCGCAGGAATTTTTACCGACAGGGTCTTTTCTTTCTGAACCCGACCTTGTCCACGGCAATTCGGGCACGGATCGGTAATGACCTTGCCTTTGCCACGACAGGCAGGGCAAGTTTGCTGCACAGAGAAAAATCCCTGTTGCATACGCACCTGACCTACACCGTGACAGGTAGAGCAATTGGACGGAGACGTACCCCGTTTAGCACCGCTGCTGTCACACACCTCGCACGCTACCAGATTAGGAATCTTGATCTCAGTAGACGTTCCTGACACAGCTTCTTCCAGACTGATATCGAGATTGTATTGCAGGTCATCACCCCGATAGACGCGAGGACCTCCACCACCACCACCGCCACGACGACCACCGCCGAAGATGTCGCCAAACACATCGCCGAAAATATCGTTGATGTCAGCGCCTCCGCCCCCGAAGCCACCTCCACCAGGCTGGTTACTGACACCGGCATGCCCGAACTGATCGTAGGCAGCCCGCTTCTCTTTACTCTTGAGAATTTCGAAAGCCTCCTTAGCTTCCTTGAATTTCTCGATCGCTTCCGAGTCGTCCGGATTGCGATCAGGGTGATACTTCATCGCAAGCCGTCGGTACGCCTTCTTAAGATCAGCCTCGGAAACGTCCTTGGACACGCCCAAAACTTCGTAGTAATCCCGTTGCGCCATGAATTATCGACCTAGATGTACTGGTAATAGACCACCCACGGTGTCGGGGTAGTTGCTGTAAACGTAAAAAGGCCGGAAGCTCCGACCGGATCGAAACAGGCTTCTGTGCCTGCTACGCTCCGATCAAACCAACCGGCCCTTCCCTGACCTGTAAGATAAGCTAAAGCGACCTGTATCAGGAGGCCTTGTCTTCCTTCACTTCCTCAAACTCGGCATCAACGGCATCGTCCGCCGGCTTCTCTGCCGATTGCGTTCCACCGTCAGCGTCACCTGCCTCTTCATTCTGTTTGGCGTAGGCTCGTTCGGCGAGCTTGCCAGTGGCTTCACCCAATGCAGTTAGCTTCACCTCAATGGCCTCTTCGTCGTCACCGGCAATCACTGTGCGCAGTTCGGCAATTTTGGCATCGATATCCGCCTTCTCGCCCTCGTCGATCTGGTCTGCAAGATCCGTCATGGACTTCTCTGCAGCATGAATCAGCTGCTCGCCCTGATTTCGCTTATCGATCAGACCGCGTAACTTGGCATCCTCCTCGGCATGCTCTTCGGCATCCCGCACCATGGTTTCGATCTCTTCGTCAGACAAACCGCTTGACGCCTTTATCACGATCGACTGCTGCTTGCCGGTCGCCTTGTCCTGCGCCGATACGTTCATGATGCCGTTGGCGTCGATGTCGAAAATAACTTCGATCTGTGGCACACCACGAGGTGCAGGCGGTATATCAGCAAGGTCAAAACGCCCTAGTGACTTGTTGGTCTTGGCAATTTCTCGCTCTCCCTGCATGACGTGCACCGTCACCGCGGTCTGATTGTCATCGGCCGTTGAAAACACCTGCTGCGCTTTGGTCGGTATCGTGGTGTTCTTGTCTATCAGTTTGGTCATTACACCGCCCAGAGTCTCGATACCCAGAGACAAAGGTGTTACGTCGAGCAACAATACGTCTTTGACCTGACCCCCTAAAACACCACCCTGTATGGCTGCACCTACCGCGACTGCTTCATCAGGATTGACATCTTTTCGCGGCTCTTTGCCGAAGAAATTCTTTACTGTCTCCTGCACCTTGGGCATGCGCGTCTGACCGCCGACCATGATCACATCCTCAATCTCCGAGGCACTGAGACCTGCGTCTTTCAACGCAATCTTGCACGGTTCGATAGTGCGTTGAACCAGGTCTTCCACCAATGACTCCAGCTTAGCGCGAGTGATCTTGATGTTCAGGTGCTTTGGTCCCGATGCATCAGCCGTGATGTAAGGCAGGTTGACGTCCGTCTGTTGTGTGCTGGACAACTCGATCTTGGCCTTCTCAGCAGCTTCCTTCAAACGTTGCAAGGCGAGGGGATCACTGTGCAGATCAATACCAGATTCTTTCTTGAACTCGTCCGACAGGTATTCGATCAGGCGATTGTCAAAGTCCTCTCCGCCAAGGAACGTGTCACCGTTAGTCGATAACACTTCGAACTGATGCTCGCCGTCAACCTCTGCAATCTCGATAATGGAAATGTCGAATGTACCACCACCCAGATCATAGACGGCAACAGTCTTGTTACCGCGCTGCTTGTCCAGACCGTAGGCCAGTGCTGCAGCTGTTGGCTCGTTGATAATTCGCTTGACTTCCAGTCCCGCAATTCGACCCGCATCTTTGGTGGCTTGTCGCTGCGAATCGTTAAAGTAGGCAGGCACCGTGATAACCGCCTCAGTGACAGTGTCACCAAGATACTCTTCAGCGGTCTGCTTCATTTTCATCAGGATGCGCGCTGCAACTTCCGGAGGCGCCATGCCCTTGCCGGCAGCCTTGACCCAGGCGTCGCCGTTTTCAGCTTTGATGATCTTGTACGGGACCAGCTCGATATCCTTCTGAACAGCATCTTCGTCAAAGCGACGACCGATCAGGCGCTTGACCGCATACAGTGTGTTTTTAGGGTTAGTGACTGCCTGACGTTTTGCAGGTTGACCGACGACCACTTCGCCGTCGTCTGCAAACGCGACGATTGACGGTGTAGTGCGATCGCCTTCAGCGTTTTCTATAACTCGGGGTTTGCCCCCTTCCATGACTGCGACACACGAATTCGTCGTGCCGAGGTCGATTCCAATAATGGTACCCATGATTTAAAGTCCTTAACTTAAAACGAATAATGGAAAGACAGAACCCTCTGGGAGGCATTCCGTGTGTTGCGTAAATAATGTGGCAACGAGATAAATATTCAAGGGGCTACTTGGCAACCATGACCAGTGCCGGTCGCACTAATCGTTCATTGAGCGTGTAACCTTTTTGCATGACTGATGCCACCGTGTTCGGTGCCTTGCCTTCAATCTCCTGCATGGACATTGCCTGATGAAACTCCGGGTCGAATTTCTCGTCGACCGGGTTAACCTCTGCAATGTTGTTTTTATCGAACACCTGAGCCAGCATTTTCAATGTCAACTCAGCACCTTCAATGATGGACTCGGGTTTCGCATCATCTGCCTGAGCGGCACTCAACCCCATTTCCAGGCTGTCCTTGACCGGCAATAAATCACCGACAATGCCCTCTAATGCAAACTTGCGTGCCTTGGTCACATCGTTCTGGGCACGCTTGCGTTGATTTTCCATCTCTGCCTGCAAGCGCAAAAGCCGGTCCCAGTTTTCCGACGCTTTGGTCTCGGCTTCAGCAAGCTGAGCGCGCAGTTGCCCCATCTCGTCGAGAGGCTCTGCCTCATCACCCATCCTTTGCTCACCAAAACCCAAGGGATCTTCTCCTGCCACTTCGGACACTTCCGCCTCAATGGCGTCACTCAGATCGCCCTCGGCAGCAGAGAAAGAACCTGGCTCCGGAGATTGCTGCGGATGGCCTGGTTCGCTTCGTGCCGCCTGTCCCTGCTCTGCAGAATCCGGCGTATTGTCAGGATCTATCGAGACAACATTGTCGTGGGCGTCGTCAACGCTTTGATCGGCCGCGTTGTCAGACGTCTCATTCTTGTCTGGCATCATCAATCGTAAAACTCTTCAGCTGTGGGTTAAATGTCTGTGCGGACTTGTACTGCCGTATACCGAAGTGCAGTGTATTACCGGACTCGGGGTCGGTGCTAAACTTAAGCCGCGGCGCAAATATAGGCGCTAACTACGCAGTTTCAAGGCTGCACTCAAGAGTTTTGATGTCACATCGACCACGGGGATAACCTGTGCGTATGACATTCGCGTTGGCCCCACCACGCCCAGAACACCCAGCAACTTGCCATTTATCTGATACGGCGCTGTGACAACACTACACGCGCCCAGCGCGTCATAACCTGACTCTCGACCGATGAAAATCTGCACGCCGTCGGCGGATACAGATCGCTCCAGAAGATGAAATATATCCCTTTTCTGAGCAAATGCATCAAATAGATCCCGGAGCTTGCTGACATCGCCAAGCTCCGCATGATCCATTAAATTGATTTCACCCGCCAGCATCATGCTGTCTTGCTCGTCGTCGGAGTCTTCTGGCCCGAAAACCTGCCCAGCCACGTCTATCATGCGTTGCATGGACTGGCTCATATTGACCCGGGTTCGTTCCAGATCCTTGCGTAGTTTGTCGCGAACCTCATTCAGCGGCTTGCCGAGATACTCCTCGTTCAGTTCACGGGCGAACTCGGACAATTCGTCCTTGCTGTAGTCGCGCTCCACGTGAATGATACGGTTCTGTACCTCTGTGTCGCTAATAATGAGAATGACCAGAACCCGGCGATCTGACAGAGGCAGGAATTCCACCTGCTGCAGAGGTTTCTCGTCCCGTCTGGGCACCGTCACCATGCCCGCCATCTTGGTGAACCCGGACAGATAGTTTGATGCCACACTGAGTAAACCCTGATCGTTCAGGGAGGGGTCCAGCAGCCCACGGATGTGATCCACCGTGCTGTCATCAGGCGGCTCTACTTCCAGTAGATTGTCGACAAATACCCGAAACGCTGCGGATGTGGGAATTCGTCCAGCCGAGGTATGCGGAGACTTTAACAAACCCATGCGTTCAAGATCACCCATAACATTGCGAACCGAAGCTGCACTGATATCGATACCTGGCATTTTCGACAAGGTGCGTGAGCCTACCGGCGTTCCCTGCTCTATGTAGTAGTCGACCAGCAGCTTCAGAATGTGCTGTTCACGTTCGGTGAATTCATACACCGGATTCGCTGTCATGAAATCATTCTCGTTTAACATCCGATTAACAGGATTACGAGGGCCGGATAACCGAATGGCCGTTATATCTCCCTCATTTTTATGCCAACAGGGATAAACTAAGGCCCAACAGGCTCCCGATCAAGTATTTAATTGCCACAATGCCACGAAAAACAACAAGATCAGTCCAAATCGGCTCCGTAACCGTTGGTGGTGCCGCCCCCATAGTCGTCCAGTCGATGACTAACACGGACACTGAAGATGCTGTACGCACGGCGCATCAGGTGGCCGATCTGGCACGTGCCGGCTCTGAACTGGTGCGTATTACGGTCAACACCGAAGCCGCGGCCAATGCCGTTCCCGATATCCGCGACAGACTGCTGGCGATGGGCGTCGAGGTGCCTCTGATAGGCGACTTTCACTTTAACGGGCACAAATTACTGGCTGCCGTCCCCGATTGCGCCCAGGCGCTGGCTAAGTACCGGATCAATCCGGGCAACGTGGGCAGGGGTACCAAACGTGACGAACAATTTGCCCAGATGATCGAAATAGCTGCACGCTACGACAAACCTGTGAGAATTGGTGCTAACTGGGGCAGCCTTGACCAGGAATTGTTGGCCCGTATGCTCGACGAAAATGCCTTGCTGGCAAGCCCCAAGCCGCTTGAGCAGATCAATCGGGAAGCGGTTATCAAGTCCGCACTGGACAGTGCAGCACGCGCTGTTGAGTTAGGACTGGGTAAGGACAAGATCATTCTGTCGTGCAAGATGAGTCGGGTTCAGGATCTGGTGCAGGTTTATGAATCTCTGGCAGACCAGACAGACTATGCTTTGCATCTTGGCCTCACTGAGGCTGGCATGGGATCCAAAGGCATTGTTGCATCCACGGCTGCATTGGCGGTTTTGTTGCAACAAGGCATCGGCGATACGATTCGTATTTCACTGACGCCAGAACCCGGCGGTGATCGTTGCAACGAAGTGGTGGTCGGACAGGAAATTCTGCAGACGATGGGACTGCGCTCTTTCACCCCGATGGTTACGGCTTGCCCGGGCTGTGGCCGCACCAGTAGCACCTATTTTCAAGAGCTTGCCAGCCGCATCCAGACCTATCTGCGCGACAGCATGCCCGACTGGAAGGAGGCACATCCGGGTGTGGAGGACATGTCAGTAGCCGTCATGGGCTGTGTGGTCAATGGACCCGGTGAAAGCAAGCACGCCAATATCGGCATCAGCCTGCCCGGTACCGGTGAACGACCCATCGCACCCGTCTACATCGACGGTGAAAAAGCCATGACGCTCAAGGGTGACCATATCGCTGAAGATTTTCAGCGCATCGTACACGAGTATGTGGAATCGCATTACTCGCACGACAGATCCTGAGCCGGTTTAGTTGTTAACGGTAAATAGTACCGGGTGCGGTAGACCATCAGCCACGACGTGTTCAATACTGTAACTAAAAGATTGAGCCTGAGATGACACTGCCTTGGGATACGTTTCAGCCACTCGGGCGCAAGGCGTCTACTACTCCAGCCAGCAGTGCTCGTGCAGCGTCAGACGCTGGCGGCGTGGTTGTTATCGGCGCAGGACTAGCGGGTTGCTGGGCTGCGCGCCTGCTTGTAGAACGAGCGATACCAGTTTGCATTATAGATAGACATGGCCGCGCAGGTAGCGGTGCATCGGGTAACCCGGCAGGCATCGTCAAACCATACGTCACCCGCTCACCGTGTCTGGCGATGAGCTTTCACGAGCTGGCTCACCACTATCTAGTTGAACAATTGCGGCAACTGCAACTCACCGCAAGTAGCGGATTCCGTAGCTGTGGCGTTCTGCAGCTCGTCCAGCGCGCCTACCCCGAGTCTGCGTCATATACATCATTGGATGATGTCTCCTCTGGCGAGCGTGCAGGCTTGCCCGTTCGCAGCCGTACTATCGAATTTGCCGATAGCGGATGGCTTAACCCAGCAGCCCTGTGTCAGTTGCTACTCGATCATCCGCTCATCACCCGCTACTTTGGTCGCGAAGTCAGCTCCCTGAACAAGGACACGGATCACGCTGATGATAAAAGCGGCAGGCTCTGGAATATCGAACTTCGTGATGACCGAACAATACAAGCCGCTCAGCTGATACTTGCCTGTGGCGAAGCCACTAACCTGATACCTGCAGCACAGCAGCTGCCGCTGATACCGGCGCGTGGGCAAATCAGCCGTTTTGCATTAACGGAAGGGGTGAAACCGCCTCAGTGTATCGTCAATGGCAAACACTACGTTATCCCTGACGGAAAGTCGGTATTGGTTGGCGCAACGTTCACACGGGATAGTCTGGACTCCACCGTGCGTGATGAAGATCATGCACTGAATCTTGCCGGTGTGCAGCAATTACTGCCCGAGCTGAGCATCAAATCCGCTGCTCTGGCCGGCTACGCGGGCATCCGAGCGACCACCCCAGACCGATTACCGGTGGTCGGACCGCTGCCGGATTTTGCGACAGCAGCCACTGTGTATCGCGATCTGCGACACGGCAGAGTCAATAGCCAGTACCCCACACTTCCTGTCGTTGAAGACGTTTATATCATCGGTGGATTAGGTTCCCGAGGCGTTGTCACCGCCCCACTGTGTGCAGCATTAGTGGCAGACCTGATAACCGGAGTAAGCGCGACGCTCTCGCAGCATGCAAGCACTCATAGACGCCCGGTTTCACCGACATTCTCGAACCTGACAGGAGGCTGGAGTGACTGGGCACCGTTAGTCAATCCGGTCCGGTTTCTAATCAGGAATCTGAAAAGAGGCGTTGCTCATCAGAATGGCCAATGCTGAAGATGCTGTCTGAGCGTAGACAGAAACGCCATGCCGCTTGCACTACAATGATGCTGCAACGTCTGGTAGCACCTACCGATGACATTTTGTGGAACGTTTTGCATGACTCAGTCAGCTTCCGATAATTCCAATGGCTCAACCGATGTGGAGACGCCTCCTCCAGCCGAACTGGATAGGGTGTTTACACCGCCATCACAGCGGGAATGGTCTGAATCAGCGCTGGCAGGTCTGACCGCAAATGCAACGCTTTCGTCGCTGGCTCATGAAACACTCGATGGGCTGAACATCGCCGTGCTGTACGACACGGCAGCTGGGGAAGCCTGCACGGGTTTGCCGTATAGAGATATGGTCAGCGGCTGGGATAATCGGCTTGCACTGGGGCATGCGACCAACGCGGAACACGCTAACAGGCAATTGCTTGAAGCGCTGTCGGCAGGGAACACCTCTATCCAGATTACTGCCAATGCTCAAACTGATTTCGCCACCCTGCTCAACGGCATCATGCTGGATGTAGCACCAATCAGCCTGCGTATTAGCCATGATCTTGCAAAAGTCGCCGACAATTTCAAGCGTCATATCGATGCGCAGAACATGAATTCAGCTGACGTGAACTGCAGTTTCAATGCAGATCCGGTAGGTAACTGGCTTACCGAAGGTGACGTGAACGTCTCCCTCGATACGGCTCTGACATCTCTGGGGCAGTTTGCTACAGACACTCGCAAGCAGTTTCCATCAAGTAAGACGGTACTGGTTGATGCCACCGTGCATCACAACGCCGGTGCATCGGCAACACAGGAGCTACAGGCTGCTATCGCCACCGGCACACTGTATCTGGAAGCCCTGAGAAACACCGGCATGAGCGTTGAACAGGCAAGCGGACATATCGTGTTCCAGATGGCTTGCGATGCCGATGTTCTGATGGGCGTGATAAAGCTGCGTAGCCTTGCCCATTTGTGGCAACACGTACTGGGACAATTCAACCACACCTCTAGCTCCCCAACTGCGGGTAATCATCAGGGGCTCTCACTCGTGGTAGAAACATCGCGCCGCAATCTGAGTCGTATTGAATACTGGAACAACCACCTGCGAAACATGGCTGCCTGCACTGCCGCTGCCATGGGTAACGCAACTGCCATCATCGTGCATCCACATGATTGCATTGACGACTGGGCTGCGAATGAAGACGCCAGTCTTGGCTTACGCATGGCACGCAACCTGCCTATTATACTGGATAGAGAGTCGGGGCTTATCAGCGTCAACGATCCATTTAAAGGATCACACGCTATAGAAACACTGACCCGTCAGCTCATGGAAAAAGCTTGGCAATCACTGTCACACATGGGCAACTCTGCCGGCTGGCTCTCGTCTATCCAGTCGGGTGAGTGGCAAGCGAGCATCGGCAAGATTCATGCGAAGCGGCTTGCAAGGCTTACTGATGAAACAAGCATCATGGTCGGTGTGAACCGGTTTACCGCCTCCAGCAGCCATACTACAACCCAGGCTATTCATCACTCTGCAAAAACCGGAGCATCAGAGTTAATGCTCGTCAGAGTACGCGATGCTGAATCTTATGAAGCAGATTTTGCGTCCGCGCAATCCAGTAACACGGCGAGTACCCATTGATGAGCCAGCCATCTTTCCAGTTCAAAGCGACAAACAGTCCTTCAGTCATGGTGAGCAACACCACTGAACATGAACAGGCGGTAGCCTCATCGCACACGACGCCTGAAGGTATTACCCTTAAGAGCCACTACACACAGCAGGATCGCACTGCATCGGGCTATCGAATCGACTACCCAGGGTTTGCACCCTTCACGCGGGGACCGTACCCCACCATGTACACGACCAAGCCATGGACGATAAGACAGTACGCGGGGTTCTCGACAGCGGAAGACAGTAATTGCTTCTACAAGCGCAATCTTGCGGCTGGACAAAAAGGGCTGTCAATCGCTTTTGATCTGCCAACACACCGCGGTTACGACTCCGACCATCCGCGGGTCATCAGTGATGTGGGTATGGCTGGTGTGGCAATCGACTCGATACTGGATATGCAGATCCTGTTTGACCAGATACCACTGGACAAGATGAGCGTGTCCATGACGATGAACGGTGCGGTGCTACCTATAATGGCACTTTACATCATTGCGGCAGAGGAACAAGGTGTACCGCCTGCAAAGTTGACCGGTACGATACAGAACGACATATTGAAAGAATTCATGGTGCGCAATACCTACATCTACCCACCCGCGCCATCCATGAAAATCATCGCGGATATCTTCTCGTACACATCACGCGAGATGCCTAAATTCAACAGCATCAGTATCTCCGGGTATCACATGCAGGAAGCAGGAGCATCTGCTGATCTTGAACTGGCCTACACGCTTGCTGATGGCGTTGAATATCTGCGTACCGGCATCGCAGCCGGCATGGACGTAGATAGCTTCGCCCCCAGACTCTCCTTCTTCTGGGCGATCGGCATGAATCATTACATGGAGGTAGCCAAGCTGCGAGCCGCACGCTTGTTGTGGGCAAAACTGGTCAAAACGTTCAACCCGAAAAACCCTAAGTCACTGAGTCTGCGAACCCACTGTCAGACTTCAGGCTGGAGCCTGACAGCTCAGGACGTTTATAACAATGTCACCAGAACAGGTATTGAAGCTATGGCAGCGGTTGCCGGGCACACACAGTCTCTTCACACCAATGCCTTTGATGAAGCGCTCGCTTTGCCGACTGATTTCTCTGCTCGTATCGCCAGGAATACGCAGTTATTCATGCAACATGAAACCGGCCTTTGCAATACAGTCGACCCATGGGGTGGAAGTCATTTCATGGAAACCTTGACGCGCGAGCTTGCGCAAAAAGCCTGGCAGCATATTGAAGAGGTAGAAGCGCGAGGCGGTATGGCCAAGGCCATTGAAGCGGGCATACCGAAGCTGCGTATAGAAGAGTCGGCAGCACGCACGCAGGCACGTATCGATGCAGGCCAGCAGAGCGTGGTGGGAATCAACGAGCTGGTACTGGAAGACGAGCCTCCTGTAGATGTTCTGAAAATCGACAATGCCAAGGTACGTGAACAACAGTTGGACAGACTGCGCCAGGTACGTGCACAGAGAGACCCCACCGCGCACCAAAGCACTCTGGATGCACTGACAAAGGCGGCTCGTGAAGAATCCGGCAACCTGCTTGCGCTGGCTGTTAATGCTGCTCGTGCCAGAGCCACAGTAGGCGAAATCTCCGACGCACTGGAAAGCGTATATGGACGGCATACTGCAAGAATTCAGTCTATTCAAGGAGTTTACCTTCACGCCATGGCAGACAGCGACCAACTACCCCTTATCGAAAAACATGTTTCCCATTTCATGGCTTGCGAAGGACGCAGACCTCGTATCCTTATTGCCAAGATGGGCCAGGATGGTCATGATCGTGGACAGAAGGTTATCGCCACCGCTTTCGCTGATCTAGGCTTTGATGTCGACATCGGACCTCTGTTCCAGACGCCTGAAGAGGTAGCAAGACAAGCGGTCGACAGTGATGTTCATATTGTCGGAGCAAGCTCTTTGGCTGCAGGACACCTGACTCTGGTGCCCGCGCTAAAAACAGCATTGGAAAAACACGACCGGGGAGATATTCAGATCGTGGTCGGAGGCGTAGTGCCTCCACAGGATATACCTACGCTCATGGACGCCGGGGCAGCAGCTGTATTTCCACCGGGAACCGTCATAGCCAAAGCGGCTACTACTCTGCTCGATACTCTGCTTGCTGCTCTGGGACATCCGCCACTGCCTGTTGAACAACACTGATGGGGAAAGCCACTCTGACACCTGAGACACTGGCTGATGGTGTCATGGCCCGAGAACGTGCCATGCTCTCACGTGCGATCACACTGACAGAATCAACACTGCCCACACATCGCGAGCTGGCCCAGTCAACCTTGCAACAACTACTGCCCCGCACCGGTAAAGCCATACGAGTAGGTATCAGCGGCGTTCCCGGAGTTGGCAAGAGCACATTGATCGAAGCGTTGGGCCTGAGTCTGATAGAAAAAGGACATAGGGTGGCCGTACTGGCCATCGACCCGAGTAGCCAGCGGACCGGTGGCAGTATTCTAGGTGACAAAACCCGTATGGCAGCGTTGTCGATCAACGATAACGCCTACATCCGCCCCTCCCCTACAAGCGGTCACCTGGGAGGTGTAGCGCGTGTAACACGCGAATCACTGTTGCTGTGTGAAGCCGCAGGCTACGATGTGATACTGGTTGAAACGGTCGGTGTGGGGCAATCAGAAACTGTCGTGTCGGAGATGGTGGATTGCTATCTGGTACTGATGTTGCCAGGTGCCGGGGATGAGCTTCAGGGCATCAAGAAAGGCGTGCTGGAACTGGCTGATATTATCGCCGTCAACAAGGCAGACGGTAGTACGATAAACGATGCTGAACAGGCCAGAGCGGCCTATCAGCGCGCGTTGTCCATCATTCAGCAAAGTGGCAGCTGGAAACCGGTGACCATGACCTGCAGCGCAGTAACGGGTGATGGGCTGGAGACACTTTGGCAGACAGTCAGGGATCACAGGCGTCAGCTGATCGACACCGGAGAGCTGGTAAAGCGCCGGGAACAGCAACGTGTACGCTGGATGTGGTCGATGGTCGACCATAGGGTACTGGCGTCGTTGCGAGACAATGCGGATCTGCATGCGCTCATCAAGCAGACAGAATTATCCGTTCAGCAACAGAAAACCACACCGCCACAAGCAGCAGACAAACTGGTCTCTGCGTGGGCGGCTGCCTTATAAAGCTCGTCATCTCATGCCGGGCGCAAACCATCTGTTCACCACTTCAAGCAGGGGCTACCCTCAATGGCATTTACTTGACCCCAGTGTCGCATGAAATTTCGGCCTAAGCGGCCCCACTCAGAACCGCTTCGCTGCTTCTGTAGCAGCATCTGAGTACCGGAAGGCGGCCCCCGCTGTACTCATTTTTATGCATCTCTCGGGGCCGCCCAGGGCTCGGGGCCGCCAAGGGCTAGCGTGACTAGGCCTGCGCGGCCCGACTCAATCCAGTGAAAGCTCCGTGCAGTGGAGGCCACCTCCGGTACTTATGTACAGCGCTATAAGCTTCTGGACTCTAAATTTATGCAACACTAGGATTAAGTAAGTGCCATTCGTCCTACGCTTACTTTTCCTGAACCAGCACCCACGGTGCTGTGACGACACACCAGAATTCCGGCTCTCTGGTGACCCAGTCGCGCGCGTTATCATCACTTGCCCGGTTTACGGTGCCGCTGTCAAGCCAGGCTTGCAACGTGGCGGTATCGTCGATGCTCAGGCAAGCCGCCACGTCAATCAGATCCACGGAGGGCGCCACCGTGATGACAACCCCGCGTGCGAAATGCCGAGCCAGGTCTGACCAGCTGATAAGGCCGGTCTCCTGATTAATGTTGTCTTCAAGCTCCCCAGCGTTATCCACGCTGGCGTCAGGATCACGCATTACTTCATCTGATTGATGAAGTCGTTGGATCGCTCTATTGACTGATTCATACGCTCGACAAGAATACCGATGTCACCCTCAAGCTCATTGAAAGTCGTTTTCAGAGAGCCCACGGCCTGAGCGTTCAGGTTGTGCTTTAAATACAGCACGTTGTCGTACAGGGACGACAGAACAGGCTGCATGCTGGATTCAGCCTGTTTCATGCTTCGCAGCATTTCCTTGTACCGCGCCTCAGTATCGCGCAATTTGTTCTCACTATCGCGACGCAGTACTGCATCGGTATAGGCCTTGTTTTCTTCACGCCACTCATTAAACAGATCGGCGGCCACGTCTTCAACTTCGCCGATCTGTTCACTGACGTCTTCAGCAGCGTCACGGCTATCCTCGTATTCATCATTGAGTCGGTTGTAGGCTTTCTTCAGGTTGGTATCTTCAATGTTCACGATACTGCCGAATCGCTCGAGTGCGTCTGTAAACTGCTCCTGCGCCTCTTTCTGTGCATCTCGGGTGTCTTCGACATTGCCCACGAGCAGATCACGCTTGTGAATGCCTACTTTTTCAAGCGTGTTGTACTTGATTGTGCTGCAGCCTGAAATCAGCACAACAGCCGTCACTAGGCCGATTTTATTGATAAGACGCATAATGTTATTTCAACAGACTCATTAGGATTTAAAGATAATATCATGAGCGCTCCCGCGGACCTTGCTTCAGGTGATACTGGTAAGTGTTACCCTCATGTCAACCATCGCCTGTTAAAGCCTGCTCAACGCACCAGCGCCCATCATGAATATCAGAGACTCTATCCGCACCATCCCGGACTTTCCCAAACCGGGTATCCAGTTTCGGGATGTCACCACATTATTTGGTGATGCCCAAGCCTTCCGCATGGCGATAGACAATCTGCTGCACCCCTACGCAGGTGACCGGATCGACAAGGTAGCTGCACTGGAAGCGAGGGGATTCATTATGGGTGGCGCGATAGCACATCAGCTGTCAGTGGGGTTTGTACCCATTCGCAAGGCAGGCAAATTGCCGGGTCCTCGCATGAGTGAATCGTACATACTTGAATACGGTGAGGCCACTATGGAGCTGCACGAAGGTGCTTTCGAACCCGGCGAGCGTGTACTGCTGGTCGATGACCTTATTGCGACAGGCGGCACCTGTGAGGCTGGCATAAAACTGATTCGACGAGCCGGAGCAAAGGTTATCGGCAGTGCCTTTATCATCGATCTGCCTGCACTGGGCGGACGCCAACGCATTGAAGCACTGGACGTACCCGTACATGTGCTGTGCGAATTTGAAGGCGACTAGCCGGACTACCCCTGACAATATTGAGTGATGTCATGAACAGCCCGCGTTAGAACCGCGCATCGCGATTCGCGGCAGCCACTATGCGTCGTACTGCCAGTCGGGTCCTGCGCTCACTTTCGCTTATAACAGGGCTGAGGATAGACGTTGATATCGCGTTCCCGAGTTGTAGATAGGGGCGTATACGTTCCAGCGTCTTTGGACCAATACCACTTACCTCCAACAGCTGATCAATAGTCTGAAACGGGCCGTTAGCGGCACGCCAGGCAACAATGCGCCGAGCTTTCTCTGGGCCGATACCGGGTAGCAGGTCGTCTAGTTGAGCGGCTGTTGCCGTGTTGATATTCAGCGTTGGTGCCGAACCGGCAGCCACGTCGACGATCGTGTCGGTGTCAGTTTGAGAATCCACGACTGCGCTTGGCGTACCGGCTGTATCGGCAACCGAATGGTATTTCGATGATGGTGGAGAGCGGTTCTGGTCATCTTGCGGCCCATCATTGGCCCTCTGACTGTGTTGTGCCATTGAGCCCTGCGCAAACAGCGCACAAGCTACTAGCAGAACTGTCGCTCGAATCAGTTGAACAGACAGTGAAACGAGATGAGAGCGAAGCTCCGGCTGTGATATAGCATTCATGACGACTTCCCTGTCGTGTTGATAAGACTTCAATACAGCTTACACTGCCGTTAAACTGATCGTTATACAACTACTGAATCAGAATTTACTGGCAGTCCAACCAGTGTTCAGTCATGCACGTTCCGGCGTCTACCGTTTATACAACCGGACTACGACGATACCAGAGGCACAGAGTCAGACTGGATATCCCGCCCGTCTGGCAAAACCTGTCGCGCATGGTAAAGCACGAGTAGCAGTGCCAGCTGTGCACCGAAAATCAGTGATGCAAGCCATAGGTGCAGGGGTTGCGCAAACATGGGCAAGTGCAACCTGTCCATACTCATGCCAATTGCGATTGTCCCCAACAGAAAAACCGCCAAAGCGATGCTCAGATTTCTGAGAATGTGTGAACGGGAATGGTTAAGTACAGACAGAATCAACCAGCCATTTAAAATGACCAGCGGAATGGCAAAATACTTGTGCACCCCAAAGATGAAAGGCAGGTTGTCAATCCACAGGTGACGATTAGCGTAGTCGCTGCTACGGGCAATCAGATCAACAGCTTCGCGCACTTGAGTCCCCATGACCAGCTGTAACAATCCAACCACCATGGCCACCACCATCAGCGGATAGAACAGAGCAGGCAGCCGCTCTATCTGGATATCGTTGTAGCGCTCGCGTGCTGATCTAACCAGTGCCGCTATGAGTATGCCCACAATAACCTGAGCCAGGAGCATGTGTACCGTGATCATGCCCGGGTGCAAATTGCTGGCTACCACGCGGGACCCGAGCCAGCCCTGCACGCCTACCAGAATGAAACCCGCCAGCGATAACCAAAACACACTGGCCTGAGTACGTCGGTAAGGCACGGCAAAAATCAGCGTGGCCAGTATGGTAAAGCCGGTGAAAACACCCAGCAATCGGTTCAGGTATTCCGTCCAGGTTTTGCGCACGTTGAAGACTGTGTCAGCGTAACCCCTGTCCGCGTAGATTTGCTGATAATCTGCCGGCAGTTGCGATTCACTGGTGGGGGGAATCCACTGACCAAAACACGTCGGCCAGTCTGGGCAGCCCATACCCGCGCCGGTTGCGCGAACAATCCCGCCAACCAGTATCAATGCATAGATGGTGGCAATCGTGCCAGCGGCACACCACCAGAATCGTCGTTGTTTGGACACACTAGCCATAACCGGGGCAAATTCACCTGATAGCAAAACCGCAGCACAGCGGCAATCCGCAGCGGCGGAGTCTTGGAGAATAATACGCGATACGCAAGACAACCCCGAACGGTTTTAGCGTGCGCCCAGGCGACGGTGCGCTAGTGCACCTGCAAACTAGTGTGCATTTTCACGATTTACGCTGAACTTTTACGGCATCTAGCCGTACCCATTGCTTATGACATATTCTCTATACGACACCAAAAGTACTGCCGCCATCGCGGCTCCTGGTACTACAAATAAGATCATTCTGTTCACCAGAGCGGTAATTCTGGCTGCAGGTTTTACAGTAACCTCACTTGCGCTGTCTAGCGAGAGCACACCGGTTATCGGCGATTCACAGCACCACCCTTCCGGCCATTTCTCAAATCAGTCACTGGAAGGTTGGTCTGAACGCAGCTTCAAGGGCAATACCGAGTACAAGCTCGTCGACGACGGCGGCGTTACCGTGCTCAGAGGCCACGCAAAAGCTCAGGCATCCATTCTGTATCGAGAACAAACGATCAACCTGCAGAAGAGCCCCATCATCAGCTGGTCCTGGAAGGTAGATCGTGCGTTTGACGACATCGACGAGCGAAGCAAATCTGGCGATGATTTTCCAGCCCGCTTGTATGTTGTGGCGAAGGTTGGATTCTTGCCATGGGAAACTCTGGCCATCAATTACGTCTGGGCCTCGGATAGTGGGCTGGGTGAGTCATGGGACAACCCGTTTACCGATAAGGCGAAAATGGTTGTGGTGCAGTCCGGCCCGGATAACGTGGGAAAATGGATGCTTGAAACGCGGGATGTGGAAGCGGATTTCAGGGAACAGTTTGGCACTGATATTGATGAAATAGACGGTTACGCCGTTATGGTTGATGGAGACAATTCAAACCGTGAAGCTACCGCCTGGTTTGGTGAGATCCAATTCAGCCCGCGCTGACAAAATGCTAGCAGGGTTTTTTCCCGTTACGGTGATGGAGCCTAGCCAGCATGACTATAATAGGGGTCAAGGCAAAATTTGCGATCAGTCTGACCCTGCCTGACTAAGCCCGGCGGCCATATGTACCGGTAGTGCTCTTGCAAGAGGTTCAGCATGGCTCGACAACGTTACAACTCATCAGGCACACGTAGGTCAGCGCGCATCGTAATCACCGACTACCGGCCAATGTTCAGTTCACCCAACCGCAGTACCGTTTTGCCTGATCGTAGGCTCCCTGACTCTCAGGTGCACCGTTGAGCGACAGCCGTGCCCTCAGACAGTTGAAAAAACTGCCACTCGTACAGAGTATCAGCAGCGAACTGTGGGACAAACTGACACCCTTTATTACCTTCGTTGATATTAAAGACGGCGAAACCCTGTTTGCTGCTGGCCGTGAAAGCCAGAACCTGTACATGGTCGTTGAGGGTGAGCTAGGGCTTTACATGCCTTGTAGCACGTCTGGTGAAACGTTCTACTTGCAGTCGCGGAAAAAAGGGGATACGGCGGGTGACTTCGCGGTCTTGAACGGCGGAGAGCATCTGGTCAGTGCCCTGGCGATCAAGAAGTGTCGTGTCGCCCTGTTTCCTCGATTTGCTCTCGATCAGCTGGCCAATATTGATTCAGGCATCCTCGCCCACGTATACGACGTGGCTGCGGATCTGTCGCGCCGTGCCACGCTGGCTAGCTCCTATCTGGAACTGTTTGGCGATGTTAGCCACGCCACCATGAACAGCCTGCTGAACAAGAGCGTCATCAATCACTATCGCAGCGGGCAGATTCTGTTTGAAGAGGGTGATCCGCCTGATGGCCTGTACGTGGTTGTATCGGGAAAGCTCATTGTCGAATCAACCGTTGCCGACGGCACTCTGCGCAAGATGGCCGTAGTGCAAGCGCCGGAGACCGTTGGCGAGCTTGCTTTGCTCGCCGACACTACACGCAGTGCAACGGTCACTACGGCTCGTGAATCCACAGTCGCCCTGCTTAGTCGAAAGGACTTTGACGCGATCATCGCACCAAAAGCTGATCTACTCATGCGCCTGTCGAGACTTGTGGTTCGACGGCATATAGACAGTGTCAACCGAGACTCGGACGCCGCCGAGGATCGTAGCTTTGTCATTATTCCACTGGATTCAAGACTACCCCTGCGACGCTTTGTACATCAGCTTAAAAGCAGCATGCAGGAAATGGGCTCCACGTTATCGCTGGATTCAAGAAGCTTCGACACACTGTACGGTCGAACCGGTGCATCGAATACGCAAGTCGACGACGTCTTCAATTCTGCCATTTCGGAATGGCTGGACGATAAGGAAAATCGTTTCGACGCATTACTCTATGTTGCTGATCGTACGTGGAGCGCCTGGACACAACGCTGCGTCAACCGGGCCGACAGGATTCTGCTAGTGGCTAACGGCGACCCCGACAGCGAAGCCAGCCTGCGACAGATGGAGCATCAGCTGGACGAACTGTACGAGGATGCGCGCATAAGACCCAGCATCGACCTTGTACTGCTTCATTCCAGTAAAACCGAGTACCCCAGATACACAGCACGCTGGCTCGATGTTCGTTTGCTTGATGCGTTTTATCACGTCAGACTCAACGACATCCAGCATTTCAGCCGACTTGCCCGCCGATTGCGTAATCAGGCTCGTGGCATCGTGTTCAGCGGTGGTGGTGCCCGTGGTTATGCCCATCTGGGTGTACAACGCCTCATAGAAGAGCAGGGTATTCGAATCGATTACATTGGCGGCTCAAGCATGGGAGGGCTACTGGGTGCTGCCATGGCGATGGGACGAAGTTACAAGGACGTCAAGGCACTGTCCGCGACTTTTGCCAGTAGAAAGGCTCTGTTTGACTACACTTTGCCGCTCGCCTCTTTGATGAAGTCTGCCAAGCTCACCCGCTTCTGTAAAAACGTGTATCAGGACGTTCGTATAGAGGATCTCTGGACGCCGTTTTTCTGTGTGTCGTCTAATCTGGCCGATGGACGAGAAGTCATCCACGACCGCGGACCTCTATGGAAGGTGGTACGCAGCACGATCTCGCTACCCGGTGTGTTTTCACCGGTGCCCACCATCAACGGCGATTTATTGATTGACGGTGCAGTACTCAATACCTTTCCGGTAGATATCATGCTGGAACGCCTCAACGGCAAAGGCAATATCATCGGCGTGAATGTGAGTCATATACCTGAACAGTTCAATTACTACGATTTCGGCGCAACGCTATCCGGATGGGAGGTGTTGCTGTCGAGGATCAACCCGTTTATCGACACCATCCGTATTCCTCGGATTGCAGAAACGCTGTTACGAGCAACTGATATAAAAAGTATCGAACGCCTGAACGAGGCCAGGAACGCGCTGGAAATTCTGGTAGAGCCCAATGTCAGGTCAATATCGTTGCTCGATTTTAAATCGTATGCAAAGATCAGCGAGCTGGGCTATCAGGAAGCACGGCGAGTATTCGAACGTCACGGCCTGTCGGTCACCACTGCGCACGGGTCCATGCCGCCGTTTAACACCGATCAAGCAATGTCGGGGAACCTGGCACGGACCGTTCGGATACCCGATGCGTGATTCGCGCTACCATGCGTAGGTGATACTGCTTCATTCAGAGCTGCCCTGCAGTCAATAGTCTTGCAATAGAGCCTTCCAGTCGTTCTGGTGTTTATCGAGTCAACAGCATGATCCAAGCAAGCACCCCGTACCAACCCGAGTTGAGCGACGAAGGCCTCATGCCTGCGCATGGAGTCGTCGCGATTAATGAATTTGGCGAGTCAGTGGATGCGCACATTCCAGGCGAGCTTCCTCTGACCATCCGCGTCGACAGTATGGAGGTGGTGACACTCATGACACTCGGAACCCAACCCGAGGCACTGACGCTAGGCTACATTCGCAACCAAAAACTGATTGAAGACATCAATCTGATCAAGTCTGTGGTCGTTGACTGGGATCGTGAGCTGGTAGATGTCACCACTAATGCGGGTACTGGCATAGCAGACTGGCAGGAGAAAATGAAACGCAGGATTGTTACCAGCGGTTGTGGTCAAGGGACCATATTCAGCTGCACCGTAGACAAGCTCTATGAGGTGAGCTTGAGCTCGCCTAGTCTGAAGCAATCAGATATCTATCAGCTGATCAGAAATGTGGGGCAACTGAACGATGTTTACCGAGTATCCGGGGCGGTCCACGGTTGTGGTTTGTGCACAGCCACGGAGTCACTGATGCACATCGAAGATGTCGGACGACACAACGCCGCCGATGCCATAGCAGGCAGGATGTGGCTGCAGGGTGTTGAAGGCACAGACAAAATCTTCTATACCACCGGCAGACTGACATCGGAGATCGTCATGAAAACAGCCTTCATGGGAATACCGACATTGCTGTCTCGATCAGGGATAACTCAAATGGCGCTCGAACTGGCAAAAGAAATCAACATGACGATGATTGCACGTGCCAAAGGACGTCACTTCATGATCTACAACGGCCAGCAAAACATGAGCTTTGATGCCATCCCTCCTGAGCGCAGATCACCACCGCCCACTAAAGGCATGCGTGACCTGACATAAACGCTAAAGACTAGCTACCCGTTGCCGCGTAATTGCTGGTCCGCTCTTTCGAGGTCCAGCCTTGCGAAGCTTGTACGCTTTGATCGAACATGCGTAACACTTGCTCCTGACGCAGGGTGATGGCAGAAATCTTTTCGGCCGTATTCAGGTGTAATTCGCGGCGAATATCCTGACGTCTTAGCGCGCTGGCGCGATACTCGAGGAATGTCTCTTCACTACGCGGAGAATCCCCCGTGGCATCCTTGGCGTACAGCGTTGTGTAACTGATGTGAGGCAAGCGGCCAGAACTCAGGCTGGCCACCAGACCACTGTCGTCCAGCAGGCTGTTTAGAACGCGTTCGGAGAACTGTTCCTTGTTGACGTTCCTGTCGTAGAACAGACTGATCAGGTTGGCCCTTTGCAGCATGTCCAGGTTGTACTCATGCGCCAGGATCGCCAGATTCTGTGTGGCGTACATATCCTGATAGGTAAGCACCGTTTCGAGAATTGCAGAACCTGCCCGCAACCTCACCACATTGACGTGATGTGGTCGCGACGAATATTCAGGATCCACTTCACTGGCATTGATCTCAATCAGCAACCGCTCTATCAATGGATTGACGATGCTGCCACGATCTCGCTGGGCCCAGTAGATTCGAGCTCCACTGTGCCGCCAGTGGCCAGTCATGAGTTCAGGATCACGAATACCCTCTTCCAGAGACACCACGGTATCCAGTAACTTGATGACAATACCTGCCAGCGTGTAGGGCACGCCCGCTTCGGTGGCCTTGACGGTCATATCGGTAAATCGGCCAACATTGTACTGAGCCTGAGGCAATAACAAGTGCGGCTGCTGTAGCGTGAGTCTTGCCTTGCTGGCACCGGCGGTGTTAACGGTTGAGTCGGTTAGTTCTGATACCATCGCGGCAATAGGGCCACCAAAACGGAACTGGATTTTTCGTAACGAATGACCGTAACCAGTCACGCGCGCGGAGCCATCCTCGACGACGTCGTGCAACATGGCAAGCGTAACAATCAGCGGCTCCAGTGCTCTGCCCAGGACTCGCTCTGCAATGGCAGAGATTCTGAATGCGTGCGCGGCCATTGTGCTCAATGACTTGCGCCGGCCTTTTTCAAGGGACCGCATCATTTCAAGGCTGGCGATGTGCACAGCCTCAATAGAATTGGGTGCCTCTGAGGCAACAAAGTACTCCATCACGGGTAAGTTTATATGAACCTCATGCACGGCCTTACCGCGTCTGCCAGACAATCGCTCACGCTTGCCAGGATCATCCAGTGCATCCCGAACCGCCATCAGCAAGGTGTTCCTGAGTGGCTCGCGTAACGCGTAGTGATCGACACCGGGCAGCTTGAAGGCTTGCATAGTCAATGCGTAATGCTTTTCGAGCAGAGGGCGTTCGGGAAAATCGGATATACAGTCAACGCCTAGAGATGCCAACTCCCCACGCATGTCTGCGTCCATGAAACTGATGACTTTGTCGCCAGCAGCGCGCGCCACCAGACGTAGACGACTGGCCTGAATTGCAGCTATTGCGGTAGCTATTTCCGGCGAGGGTGGTTCTGGCGTGTCGCTCTGTGTTTTGACGGCCTTGTTAAAGGCTAGTAAATAGGTATTGATAGCGATAACCAGTTTGGCCACAGAGTCGCCGAACCAGGTGAACAAGTAGGTGTCGTCAACAATTTCGTTATCCTGTGAGGAAAATGCACTGTACCGGTGGGCCTTTCCGTAGGAATCCTGCAGCATGGTGGCAACGATGATGTCGTGCGTCATGGCGCGATTACCCTGTCCATGTGATCCGTATAGCTTCACCCCAAGCAGCATGTTCGCCGCAAGCACCGCCTGATGGATAATGGGTTCGAGCTTGGGAAGCCGGTTGGTATTGATCATCCGGCTTTTGCCGGCACGGCGAATGTCCAGCTCTTCCGGTATGATGGTTTCGGGGTCTATGTCCTGTTTTGCATAAAGCTCTGCTGCAAGCAAATCGCGACCACGCAACGTCTTGAACAACGCGGGAGGCAACGAGGACAGCGGAACCAGATGCTCGACCTCTTTCGCTATCCACTGACGCGATAGCGTGCCAGCAATGACACGCTCCATATCAGAGGTGCCGGCCAGTACGCCATAGGCTCTGACGAGTTTTACAAGATCCGTGAGCGGATACGCACGCGCCACAATGGTATTTCCGGGTTAGCTAGCTGAATTTGGGTAAAGGATAACAATACAGTGGCCGCTTTGAATGTAACTTAAAGTCACCAGCCGAACGGTAATGTTCCAGTCCACGGGGATAACCGCTCAAAAACTCGACCACGTCACTTTTCCGCTCGCTGAAGGTGCCTGTAGTTTCTCGCTTCAACACCCTGCGGCATGTGATTCACCCCTATTGTCCTGCAACGTCGACCACACTAATCGTTGACGGTCTTGGGTTTGTAATCGCAAAGATCCTTGATGAGGCAATCCGCACACTGGGGTGTACGAGCCAGACACACATAACGACCGTGCAGAATCAGCCAATGGTGCGCATCCAGAAGATACTCACGGGGAACAAATTTCAGTAGTTTTTTCTCTACAGCCAGTACTGTTTTGCCGGGCGCCAGACCGGTTCGATTAGACACTCTGTAAATGTGTGTATCGACCGCCATGGCGAGCTGCCTGAAAGCTGTATTAAGCACGACATTGGCTGTCTTGCGGCCAACGCCTGGCAATGCTTCCAGAGCTTCACGCTGAGCAGGCACTTCACCATCGTGCAATTCACACAATAATTTGCAGGCTTTAACCACGTTGGCAGCTTTTGTGTTGTAAAGACCGATGGTCCGGATGTAAGGCTTTATTCCCTCCACTCCTAGCTGAAGAATTGCTGCCGGCGTATTGGCCACAGGATAGAGAAGCCGTGTTGCCTTGTTGACACTGACGTCGGTTGCCTGCGCCGACAAGATAACGGCGATCAGTAGCTCAAACGGGTTGTCGAACAGAAGTTCGGTCTCTGGGTGGGGATTTGCTTGCTTGAAGCGCCTGAACATCTCAGCGCGTTTTTCGTTGTTCATGTTCGACGTCTATAATGCGGAGGCGATGTAACCTGACAAAAATAATATTGCAGGCGGGTAACGCTGTACGGTATACAAGTATTGCAGTTGTGCAACGCGGCCGGCGAGAATCTGTACGGAAGCACACACCGCGACAAGCCATAGACAAATTACCCGTTACTTATGCGAAGGCTGCCGGAACCACCCTCATCAGAACCCGACAGTACACGTGTTCTGGCTGCATTGAGTCGAGTACTCAAATCTGACAAGTTTGTGTCAGCGCCACAGATGTCGGCTTTTCTGCGCTACGTGGTCGAACAATCGGTCAATGGCGACAAAAAACGCATTAAAGCTTACACAGTAGCCGTTGACGCTCTGGGTAAACCGGATACTTTCGATCCGCAGAACGACCCGGTTGTGCGGGTGCTGGCCGGACGACTCAGAGCCTCCCTCGCAGCGTATTACGAAGTCCATCCGGACAGCGACGTCCACATTCAAATGAAACCGGGCTCGTATGTTCCCAGATTCGTTGACGTGACCCTGTTACCTGCTCCGACCGATAGTGCCTCTGTTGATCGCGACAGTCTTGACACCGTTCGTATTGGTGATACGGCGGATGCCCCCGCGTGCAAACCACAGGATAACCTGACAGCCAGCCCTATTCCATTGACTGATCCTGCAAGGCTGGGCGGAATGTGCAGTGAGCCTTCGCAAACGAGCTCCGACGCTCGGCAGCAGTCACATCAAGCAGCAGGAAAAGCGGCGCTGCTTTCGGTTGCATCACCGTTGTCTGGATTTCCGGTGGCCGGATTCGTGTTACTAGCGCTCGCCATCAGCATTGTCGTCTTGCTCAACAACAGAATGCAAACTCGGCAGGATAGCGACCTGATAAGCGCCGAAGCCTTGCACGACCAGGACACTCGAGCAACCGGTGTTCGCCAGCGTCCCGAACAGGTCACCGTATTCGTGGATGCCAGAAGCGAGAGTGACACCCTGAGCGAACAACTCAATACCATTCTCAGCGGCGTTTTTCTGGAATCCAGCGATATCCGTGTCTATCGTATCCTCGAGGGCCTTGAGACAATGCGCTATTGGCCGGAAGACTACCTGGTGTCTCTGGATGTGTTGCCGTTGCCTGCGGAGACGAGAATCAGCGTGCAGCTTGTAGATGCGCAAACGGGGCAGATCAGACATTCCGATAGCATTACCCTTGGCAAGAAGGCGGACGAAACTCTTACCCGTAGTGAGTTGGCAAGCGTCATTGAATTTGCTCGTCATCTGGTGAGTGATGAGGGTCCGCTTTTACTCGACTATCAGCAAAAGCAGTTGACGTTACAGACTTCTGATAAGTGAGCAAGCCTGTTAACTCGGCGAAAGACGTTACCTGTTACTACTCGGGAAGCTAGTCGATTCACCTTAATATCGAAGCCGTGTTTGACGGAGTCGCTACATGAGTATTTATCCGGAATCCCAACTAGGTATCTGGCTGAACACCCCTATCAAATTTCTCGAAACTACAGCCGGATGCAACTTGCGCGCAGCTCGTAATGATGCTAGCTGGCGAAATGCCGCCAACGACTGTGACCATGCAGGCCGGAGCAAATCCACTGCCAAGGTGAGCCTTGCTCACCGGGCAGCCAGTCAGCCCTGTCATTTACTGAATAATTCGGCAATGGCGCGTCAGTGTCTGTCGACGGTACGGCACAGCAGAGTACCGCCTTCTGTGCGTGGCTCACTGATAAGCCGAGATAGGGCTACTCAACACGCAATGGCAGATTGCGACAGCTCCGGAATAGCAAGACTGCTGGACCCGGCTAAAAAGGCCCTGCAGGTACGCGCCAGTATGGCGTGGCGCTGCTTACGACATTTCACGCAGAAGCCTTGAATGCAGGCTGGTAAGCAGACTAAGCTTGAGAACCGTTGGCGCTGATTTTCAGCGGCGGTGGCATCGCTACGAACACTCCGTATTCTCTGGACGCCGCTGCAGCGGCCAAGTCGAGGAGACGACTGTCGCTGATGAATCGTTCGAAGCTGACCGCAGTTGTCGTACCCAGTTTTGACTCCAACACACTTGAGTCTGTATTCAATACCGTCGAGTTGCTGTCACCTTTAGTGGGCACAACCATGCAGGACAGATAAGTACGGTAGAGATCAATGAAATTGACCATGCGCATGAGCTCAAGATCAGATTCATGCTCACAGGCTGTCTCAACTATGTTGACCAGCATGCTGACGGCAGCCTTGATGCAAGTATCCGAGAGTTCATGACCCTGAGAATCTTTGTATGCTTTTGTACTCATTCGCTTCCGGTGTCCAGATAAAGTGGGTCTGCAAAGACCAAAGGCGGCATCCTTAACCGAGTTATTACCGAATGAGAAATTACGTGACAACCAACCGGCTGACTGTGAGATCAGCCGCAAAAACTCATACAAGTTCACGTGTCTAGGGCAGTTTTTACAGAAAAAGCATCAGTAACGGGTAACCGTTAAACAAACGTGCGTCATTTGTTTCGTAGCTTGAAGACTGCGCAGGCAATCTATGCCACAACCCGGAATCGTTTTAGCTGTGTGTCTACGTGCAGTGAACTGACCTTTGCGTACAGGGTGAGTCAGACTCAGTACGAAGAATTATTGGCCTGATCGGGGTGGATCTCGTCTGCAACCTCATCGGGATCTACGTCATGAATCAAGAGCACTTCTCGCACGATCTCGATATCACCGAGAATGTGTTCGACCCGGCCTGGGAAGTCATATTCGTTGACATCGTTGGCCTTGGGCATGTAACAGAACGCTGTCTTCAAAGCGTGCAGTGCTTGCTCGTCTAAAGGATTCATGATGATTTCGGCATGTCAGAGTGACCCTTTTCAATCAAAATAGTGCGTGGCTTGGTACGAATGAGTGTAGAACATGCTCACCCTGCTCTGCACGCTCAATAGCTGCGTAACTGACCCACCAGCACCCCTTGAAAACTGACCCGGCCCGCATCGTACCGCATGGTGTCCATCGTACTGTTCTCTGGTATGAGTTCGACGACACCGTCACGAGTATCACCGAGCCTTTTCAACGTCGCCTCCTGACCATCTATGAGTGCGACAACGATATCGCCGGGTCTGGCTGAGTCTTGCTTGCGCAAAATGACCGTATCACCGTCAAGGATGCCAACGTCCATCATGGACTCGCCTGTGACCCTGAGCGCATAGCGGTCTGGTCCGATAAAAAAAGCCGCCAGATCCAGGTAATTTGCGTCCTCGATGGCTTCTATAGGCTGCCCTGCGGCAATCCTGCCCAGCAACGGTATGCATCCGCTGGTATCTCTGGAATCTTCTAGCTCTACCGGCAGCGCCATTGGATTCTCAACATTGGACTCTGGCTTCAGATGGCTCAGGGATGCCACCTTGGCCGGGGCCGGCAGCCGTTGAATATTGGATGCAGGCTCGGGCATAGCGAGCCCGACAATGCGAAGTCCTCGCCAACCGTTGCCGTGTCGCTCCAGACGCCCCTTGGCGATAAGTGACTGAACATACCGATGGACAGTTCCCTTGGATTTCAGGCGCAAATCCACGGCAAGTTCAGCTATTGTAGGTGCTACGCCCTCGGCACGAATATGGCGTTCAATAGCAGCTAGAACACGAGCTTCCAGATGAGTGAGCGGGTTGAGTGATTCCATGAATGTTCTCCAAAAGTACTCCTATAGAATAGAGAACGTTTGGAGAAATTTCAACGGTTCGTTGAACCTGCCGCCGCTACACTTCTTCAGTGCCGGGAAACAGATGTGATTTCTTCATGACGCAACTGCATAAATACGCTCAGCCTATCAAAAGTGGACTGGAGCTTCCGTGGTGGTTCGCCAATCAGCAACCGCCGGTCAACGACAATTTCGAACAGCGCATCGTCAGCCTGCCACAGCACGCACGCTGGCAGTCCACGCAGTTGCTGGGAATAGAGATTCGTGTGCTGGAGTATGTGCCAGGCGACAAGACTCGTCTGACAGCCCAGCTCAGACTGGCACCCGATTTTTCGCCTGCAAAGCTTGGGGACAATCCGGACCTTGAAATCCTCATGCAACGTGGCGAGCTTGAATCTGCCATGGGCGTTTACCCCGCGGGGCTCTACCTGCGTCTGCCTGTCACCGGCGACAGCCATTTGCAGACACTGACACTGCGTTGCGGTAACGATCGTGGCGGACAGCCGGACACCAGATCTGGCCAAGCAGCTTCAGCCCTGCTTTATCTTGCCGCCGGGCAAATGCTCACCACAGACACAGAGCAACGCAGACTGGATACCAGCGATGATTCAAGGTGGCTGCCGGGGCCTGTTGAGGGCACTCAAGTACTACCATTGCACGGGCACGGTACAGGAAACGTCATGCTGATTCGCTGGCTGGCTGATGTAGCCTTTAAACCCGGCCTTGATCCAATGGGTGAAGAGGTACTGGTACTTCACGGCAAACTGCACGATGCGCAAGGTGAATATCCGGCTGGTAGCTGGATTCGAAACCCCATTGCTACCTGGCAGTCATGGGGTGCTGTGGCCGGCACTGTGGTCTATTATAAGAACGGACACTTTGCCTCCCCCACTGATTTGACGTGACCGTATCTGCCACCCTGCTTCAAGACCCTGCGAGGCTGGCAGCATTCATCAAGGACACAGCCCGCACGCTGGGATTGTCGCGTTGCGCCATCACCGATACGCAACTGGATGAACACGAAACTCACCTGCTGAACTGGCTGGATGACGGCTTCCATGGCGAGATGCACTACATGGAAAGGCATGGCACGAAACGCAGCCGCCCTGCCGATCTTGTAGAAGGCACACAGCGCATCATCTCGGTCCGTCTGGATTATTTCCCGCCGGAGGCCGCAAATGCCTGGGCTGTACTGGACGATCCGAATGCTGCCTACATCTCCCGTTATGCGCTGGGTCGCGACTATCACAAGGTGCTTCGCGCACGACTGCAGAAACTGGCTCACCACATCACCGAACAGGTAGGTCCGTTTGGTTACCGCGCGTTCACAGACAGCGCACCTGTGCTGGAAAAAGCACTCGCACAGAAAGCCGGGCTGGGCTGGATCGGCAAGCACAGTAATTTGCTAGCGCAGGATGCAGGCAGCTGGTTCTTTCTCGGTGAACTGTATACAGACTTACCGCTGCCTGTTGATCCCCCTCAGCAACAATCGCACTGTGGCAGCTGTAGCGCCTGCATTCAGGCTTGCCCTACTCAGGCCATCGTCGCACCGTATCGCATCGATGCACGGCGCTGTATCTCGTACCATACGATCGAATTGAAAGGCTCGATACCCGTCGAATTTCGCAAAGCCATGGGCAATCGCATTTACGGATGTGATGATTGCCAGCTGGTTTGCCCGTTCAACAAGTTTGCCAACGACACGCAAGTGGATGACTTCGCCGTACGCCACAATCTGGACAGCGCATCCCTCGTCGACTTGTTCAGCTGGAGCGAAGCGCAGTTTGGCGAGCGCATGGCGGGTAGCCCGATATACAGAATCGGACACGAGCGGTGGTTACGCAATATTGCCGTTGGGTTGGGTAACGCACCATCTTTGCCTGCGGTTATCAACGCGCTTGAACAACGCAAGACCGACCCTTCCCAATTAATAAGAGAGCATGTGGAGTGGGCTTTGCAGCAGCACTGTCTATAAGTGGGCGATACAAGATAAGTACTTATGTTGATCGCTACATTAAAAGGCCCTTCACTTTTGCCACCAGTTACAGCATTTTTTGCAAAAACACCGCGTGCCCACTGGTATCGTCAAGCTTATAGGCGGCAAAACCAAATCGTTCATAGCTCCTACGCGCGGTGTCATTGCCCGTCAATACCTCCAGCGTGATCTTGCAGGCACCTCGAGCATTCGCTTCACGTTCAACGAACGCCAGCATCTGTTGGCCTACGCCCTGCCCTCGAGCTTCGGGAATCACAGCCAGATCGTGAATGTTGATCAATGCCTTACAGGCGAACGTAGACAACGTTGTAAAACAGTTAGCCAGTGCCACGGGCTTACTATTACGCGGAAAAAGCACCTGGGGTGGCCGCCATTGCAGTGGCCAGATGTTGCTTTGCATAGTCACTCAAGGGTGACGCACCACCCATCGGATCGTGAGCGTAGTTATCAAGCAGCTCCACAACAATTTGGCCGTCTTGCGCATTACTCCAGTCCGCCAGCCGTATGAGCACTTCGAGTTTTTTAGTGTCAGTCATGGCGAAACACATCCTGTCGTCTGCCGAGCACTATAACAGTCAATCCGGCTTGGTTTTCCGGGCTAATTCGTTTTGCGCTCGCAGCTCGTTGAGCCGTTCGCGAATGCGTATTTCCAGGCCGCGTTCAACCGGTTCGTAAAACGTGGCGGCTGTCAGCGTATCGGGAAAGTACTGTGCACCCGCAGCAAAGCCATCCGCTTCGTCATGCGCGTAACGGTAGCCTTCACCGTGGCCCAGCTCACCCATCAATCGAGTAGGCGCATTACGCAAGCTCATGGGCACCGGTTGAGTGCCGGTTTCACGTACAAATTTCATGGCTGATTTATAGGCGTTATACACAGCATTACTTTTGGGTGCACAACTCAGGAACAGGATGGCGTGAGCAATGGCCAGCTCCCCTTCTGGAGTTCCCAGACGCTCATAGGATTCCCAGGCATACAATGCCAGTTGCGCAGCCCTTGGATCTGCGTTGCCAATATCTTCAGAGGCGAAACGCAACACACGGCGCGCTATAAACAACGGGTCACAGCCTCCGTCTATCATGCGACAGAACCAGTATAGAGCTGCATCCGGATCGGAGCCCCGCATGGATTTATGCAAGGCCGATATCTGGTCGTAGTAATGATCACCCCCTTTATCAAACTGGCGCAATGAATCGCGAGTCACTTCCTTGATTACAGCTTCATCGATAAAGCGCTGGCCGTTCTCTGTTCGCGCACAGTCTGCTGCGAGTTCGAGTAAAACGAGCGCTTGGCGTGCATCACCATCGGCAGTCCTCGCCAGCAAATCCCGGTACGGTGCTTCCATGCTCAGAGCCGAATCTCCCAGACCCCGATCCTGATCGTCGAGTGCCCGATCAATGATCTGCCGGATATCATCCTGTTCAAGGTGCTTCAGCACATAGACCCGCAAACGGGACAACAGAGCGTTGTTCAATTCGAATGAAGGATTTTCGGTGGTGGCACCCACAAAAAATACAGTGCCATCCTCAATGTGCGGCAGAAAGGCATCCTGCTGAGACTTATTGAAACGGTGCACCTCATCGACAAACAAAACGCTACGTTGACCGAGTGTGTTCAACCGCTCCTTTGCTTCACTGATACGTTCGCGAATATCCTTGACGCCGGACAAAACCGCAGACAAGCTCATGAAGTGCGCATCACAATGGCCTGCAATCATTCGGGCCAACGTGGTTTTTCCGGTACCGGGCGGCCCCCAGAAAATCATCGAATGCAGTCGGTTATTCTCCAGTGCCTGGCGCAACGTGCTGTCTGCACCGAGCAAATGCTGCTGACCTGAAAACTCATTCAGGCCACGCGGCCGCATACGGTCCGCCAGAGGGCGAACAGAGTCATCTGCACCGAACAGCTGCCCGCTACTGGCCATCCAGTCCTATCACGTCAACACCATCAGGCACATCGAATACGAACAGCTCATCGGCAAGCTCAACACCTGACTCGACATCACTGAATACGATCTGCGTGGCCTGACCAAAATTATCGCGAAGCTCCATGGCAGCCAGGTCTCCATCCGTCATGCCTATAAAGATCTGTTCGAAATCCGAAGTCTCTGCTTTGGGGGTGAGTTCCAGCCAGTCGATACCCTCTACGGCGCCGAGCTCCACGATCGCAAAAGCATCATCGAGTGGCGTTGCCCGCATGAGCAATGCCAGTGGTGTGCCGGCGACTCGTTCAGTGATCTCGTTGACAGTGACTTGTTCGAGCTCCTTGTCGTACAACCAGATACGCGTGCCATCCGCGATGATCAGCTGCTCCTCAGGCTCGCTGTAGGTCCACACAAACCGGCCTGGACGTTTCAACTGAATAGTGCCGATGGAACGCTGTAACGGCTCAGAGTCTGAATCGTACAAGGTTTGCTCGAAATCCGCCTGAAAGGTTTCAACGTCACTGATGAATGTCTCGAGCTGGTCGAGTGCGGTTTGCGCCGCCACCATCGGACTGCACACGCACAAAGCCAATGCCAGCGTAACGTGACGCCAGTACCTGTCTGTTGCACGGGTTGAAAATGTGTTCATTCGCAAGCTCGGGAGTATGTAGGGCTAGCCTGGCGGAGGGGCCAGCACTTCGCGGGTTCCACTGGATGTCACCTGACTGACCACGCCAGCCGCTTCCATTTCTTCCACCATTCGCGCCGCCCGGTTGTAACCTATCTTCAAGCGACGCTGTACGTAGGAGATGGATGCTTTACGAGACTCCAGCACGATGCAGACAGCCTGATCGTAAAGCGCATCAGACTCGCCTCCCCCGCCTTCAGTTTCGCCACCTGAAATTCCGGGTATGGACGCCGTGTTTTCCTGCAGAATCTCTTCGATGTAGTTGGGCTCGCCGGTCTGCTTGATATGCGCAATAACGTTCTGCACCTCATGGTCATCAACGAACGCGCCGTGAACACGAACTGGCAGCGCTGTGCCAGGTGGCAAGTACAACATGTCACCGTGTCCCAGCAAAGACTCTGCGCCACCCTGATCAAGGATTGTGCGTGAGTCGATCTTGGACGACACCTGAAAGGCGATTCGCGTAGGCACGTTTGCCTTGATCAGACCAGTGATGACATCCACAGACGGTCGCTGTGTTGCCAGTATCAGATGAATTCCGGCAGCACGCGCTTTTTGAGCGATACGCGCGATGAGTTCTTCGGCCTTTTTGCCAACCTGCATCATCATGTCGGCAAATTCGTCCACAACGACGACGATGAACGGCATAGGCTCGAGTGTGGGAGGGGCCGCAGTGGGTGTCAGTGATAACTCCGCCTGATACAACGGGTCAACGATAGGCGTGCCCGCTGCAATCGCCTCATTGACCTTCTTGTTGTAGCCAGCGATATTCCTGACCTTCAATGCAGCCATCACCGTGTAGCGTCGTTCCATCTCACCCACACACCAGCGCAGCGCGTTGGCAGCCTCTTTCATATCGGTTACCACCGGAGCCAACAGATGCGGTATGCCGTCATAGACATTCAGCTCGAGCATCTTGGGATCGATCAGGATGAGTCGAACATCCTTGGCCGTCGCCTTGAACAACAAGCTGATGAGCATGGAATTCACCGCCACGGATTTACCAGAGCCCGTTGTCCCTGCCACGAGCAGGTGTGGCATGCGACCCAGATCAGCAGTGACTGACTGACCACTGATGTCTTTGCCCAGGGCAAGGGTCAATGGCGACTTTTTTTCGATGTACTCGGGTGACTGCAACATCTCCGTCAGCTGTACAATTTCCCGATGCTCATTCGGCACCTCGATACCGATGGTGGATTTACCCGCGATAACCTCAACCACTCGCACACTCACCAAAGACATGGATCGGGCGATATCCTGCGACAAGCCGGTGATCCGGCTCGCCTTGATACCCGGTGCCAGTTGCATTTCGAAGCGCGTGATGACAGGGCCTGGGTGTACCGCAACGACCTCTACCGTGATTCTGAATTCTGCCAGCTTCTCTTCCAGCAGCCTCGACAACGCTTCCAGGTCAGCATTGGAAAAACCAGGCCTCTGCGGTTCTGGCGCATCGAGTAAAGACAGAGGCGGCAAGTCTGAATCGGGTACATCCAGAAACAGATTTGTCTGTTTCTGATCGGCAACGCGAGGCTTGATGGCAATTTTTTTCTTGCGCGCGGCTGGATCTACGGTTGGCAGTACCCTTTGATGAATCGGTGGCGCAACAGCAGGCTTCGCTGGAACTTTAGCTTTGGATGGCGGTGCTGGCTTATCCAGATCATCCAGTGCACTGGCCGTAGCAATATCGATCGGTGTGGCATCTTCAGTCGCATCCATCAGCAAGGCGTCGGCCTCGTCCATGGATTGATCCAGCGCATCGATTCGCTGACCACCGGTACGCGCCCCTGCCCTATGCCGTGCAGCAGCAGCACCGGATCGTACTGTGTCCCGTGCCAGTGTCAATGCGGCGGCTAAACCGGTTTGCGGAGGATGCTCGGCGTCAACATCTAACAGCGGATCGAGATCTGGCATGGATTGCTTGCGAGCAGTACGCTGGCGTCTGACAGGTGCTGGTGACTGATCGGCATCGGTGTACATGGACTGCAAGCGAGCATCGCGAGCGCGATCAGCCGCCTGGATTTTCGATTTCTCCGACTGTGCTTCAGACAGCGAAGTAAAGCTGCTATTGAGTTTTTCGAATAGCCGCATTACCGCTGCACCAATGCATTCAATCAACTGAATCCAGGAGGTGCCGAACGCTAGAGTCAAGCTACTGAAAAAGACCGCCAGCAGCAGTAGCGTAGTACCCAGATGATGTAGAAAATCAACCAGGCGCCATGCTACTGCTGTTCCTAGAATACCGCCGCCGAAGGTGTTCTTGGGCAGCGCGCCATCGGGCACGCCAAAATGCAAATCAGCCAGACCGCTGGCACTGATCAACATCAGCGCCACCCCGGTAATACGAATAAAGGCAAATGGCCGGTAAGTGGTGCTCTGGCGACGCTGGTCACGGAATAACAGCCAACCGCTCACGCCAAGAACCAGCGGTACCAGATAAGCCATGAATCCGAACATGGACAGGGTTACGTCAGCAAACCACGCACCGAACCGCCCTACGCTGTTCTGGACAGCCTGATCTGCGCCGGTGTGTGACCAACCGGGATCGTTGACATTGAATGTGGCCAAAGCCAATACAGCAATCAGGGCTGCAAATACACAGACGATGCCGCCTACCTCACGCAACAAGCGCCCCATTTGCCCAAGCGCCTGGGTATCTGCCAGCGATGCCGCAACAGCTGCACGGCTCTGTGCAGCCGTCAGCTTTTCGGAGCTTTTGCCAGAACCGGTGTCGGTAGAGCGTCGTGTTGCAGTCGCTCGTCGGCTGGCAACCCGACTCAACGCCTTGCTGCCAGTAGCCGTTTTTCGTGCAGCGGGCGCTTTTTTACGGCGAGCCGCTGCGCGCTTTTTGGTTGCTTGAGCCAAAAAAGGTGTCCTGCAATCGATAGTTACGGACATCAACACCCGAAACTGTAAAGGGATCGGGGTAGATGATGCGCTGAACCTAAAAGTGTAGCAGAGCATCAGCCATGCACTTGCCGCATGACTAGAGATAACGGGTACTATTCGCGGTCAAAACCCAACTAGTTCAGGAAAACCCACACCATGCCTGCCCCCCGTCATTGCAAGCTACTCATTCTGGGTTCCGGACCCGCAGGCTACACGGCCGCCGTTTATGCAGCTCGCGCTAACCTGAGCCCGGTGCTAGTCGCTGGCATGGAACCTGGCGGCCAGCTGACCACAACCACCGACGTCGATAACTGGCCAGCCGATGCCATGGGTGTACAAGGTCCGGAGCTCATGGAGCGATTCCAACAGCACGCTGAGCGCTTCCACACCGAGATCATCAGTGATCACATCGAAGCCGTGGATTTTTCGGTGCGCCCTTTTGTATTAAACGGTGGCAGCAGCCAGTACACCTGTGACTCGCTGATCATCGCCACCGGTGCCAGTGCCAAGTATCTGGGGTTGCCCTCTGAGGAGGCATTCAAAGGACGCGGTGTGTCGGCTTGTGCCACCTGCGATGGTTTTTTCTACCGTCAGCGCAAGGTCGCAGTCATTGGCGGTGGCAACACCGCGATAGAAGAAGCCCTGTATTTGTCTAACATCTGCAGTGAAGTGGTGCTGGTACATCGCAGAGATAGCCTGCGCGGTGAAAAAATACTGCAAGATCGGCTGTTTGAAAAAGCGCGCTCTGGCAACGTTACCCTCTTGTGGGACCACACACTGGACGAGGTACTGGGTGATCAAAGCGGGGTAACCGGTATGCGTGTGCGGCACGTTGCCACCGAAAAAACAGAGGACATCGATCTACACGGTGTTTTTATTGCCATCGGGCACAGTCCCAACACCTCGCTGTTCACCGACCAGCTGGACATGCAGGATGGGTATCTGCACGTACTAGGCGGTAGCCAGGGGAATGCCACAGCCACCAGCGTACCGGGTGTATTTGCCGCTGGTGACGTCATGGATCATGTGTACCGTCAAGCGATCACATCCGCCGGTACCGGGTGCATGGCGGCACTGGATGCCGAGCGGTATCTGGAGTCGATCGCTTAAGATCGCCATTGGCAATACACGTGACACAACTTCCCGAGGGGGACGTACAAGCGTCCATGACACCCAACCTGCAGATAGAAGTTCGTGATTCGCTGGCAGACATTTCACCTGCGCAATGGAACGGGCTGTGCGAAGATGGCAACCCTTTCCTGTGTCATGAGTTTCTGCACACGCTGGATGCCACCGGGTGTCTAGGCAAAGCTACCGGGTGGTATCCACGGTATTTCTTGCTGTGGGCCGGCGAGGAAGACATTCGAGAGCTGGTCGGCGCTGTGCCAGCCTATGTCAAGACCAACTCCTACGGTGAATTCGTGTTCGACTGGGCGTGGGCAGATGCGTATCAGAGCCATCAGCAGGAGTATTACCCGAAGCTGGTTTCCAGCATTCCGTTTACACCAGCGACGGGGAGACGAGTATTGGTACGCTCGGATATGCCGCTAGACGACACTATTAAGATACTGGCATCGGCTGTACGTCAGTTTGCTGACTCTCAGGATTTTTCCAGCGTGCACTACCTGTTTATCACAGAGATGGAAAGCCGTATTCTGTCAGCAGTATCGCCGGTTAACTCAGAAGCTCAGTCAGCCGACAACGACGATAGTGCTGATGCAAGTCGCGTCTTGACCGGCGTTGAGACTGCGACAGATCATCTGAGGCGCATTGACTGCCAATATCACTGGCACAACAACGATTATCAGGATTTTGACGACTTTCTGGCACGCTGCACGTCAAAGCGACGCAAAACTATTCGCCGCGAACGGCGTCATGTTAGCGATGCAGGGCTGCGCCTGGCGCAAAGGTTTGGTGACACCCTTACCGAACGCGAGTGGCGCTGGGTCCACGGCTTCTATCAATCGACATTTGATCGCAAATGGGGCAACCCATCACTGACGTTACCCTTTTTTGAGACGATAGGCGAACTCATGGGTGATAAGATATTAATTGTTTTCGCTTATGATGACAATGATGGGATGCCAGAGTGGCCGGTAGCCTGCTCAATCATGTTTATCGGCACAGACACGCTATACGGTCGGTTCTGGGGTTGCCGAGCTGAACACAACTCACTACATTTTGAAGCCTGCTACTACCAGGGAATTGAGTACTGTATTGCCCACCAAATCGACAACTTTGAACCCGGAGCGCAAGGAGAACACAAGATTACCAGAGGCTTTGTGCCTACCATCACACGGTCGGCACACTACATCCGACACCCCGGATTCCGTGACGCCATAGCAAATTATCTTGCACAAGAGACCCCGCATGTAGAACAAAGGTGCGCTGGGCTCACCGATTTGCTACCTTTCAAATCTGATTTAATTAATCTGTAACTTTGTATGCCTATACCGTTTCTGGCCCCAGATGATGATGTAACACCATTTCCCATGGTGTGCACATCCCTGAGCGAGCCGAACGGGCTCCTGATGGCAGGAGGCGACCTGAGTCCCAAGCGCCTCCTCGCAGCCTACAGAGCCGGAGTCTTTCCGTGGTACGAGGCAGGAGAACCCATCCTGTGGTGGTCTCCAGACCCTCGCTGCATTATATGGCCTGACGAACTGAGAATTACGCGCAGCCTGTCGAAGACGATCCGCAACGGTCAATTTGAAGTTACCGAGAATCTGGCCTACCGCGAAGTCATGAAGCAATGCGGCGCACCTCGCAAAGGCAGTAGCGGCACTTGGGTGACCACCGAGATGATTGACGCCTACTGCGAACTCAATCGAATGGGCGTAGCAAAGTCACTGGAAGTCTGGATGGGACACCGACTGGTGGGAGGTTTGTACGGAATTCAGATGGGCCGGGTATTTATCGGCGAGTCCATGTTTTCTACAGAAAGAGACGCCTCCAAAGTGGCTCTCGCCCATCTGGCTCAGTCGGGCAACTATAGTCTGATCGACTGCCAGCTGGAAACGCCCCATCTCAATAGCATGGGAGCCGTTACCATCAATAGAGAGCTCTACATCGAATTGCTCAACAAGTACGGTGATTTTGCTGTAGATACCGTGACGCAGATGCGCACCCACTTCGCTTGAAGCACCAGAGACTCCCATCGGTGGGACTCACCTTGAAGAGGTGAATCCCGCAGAATCACCCTCAGATGTGCGACAGAATGGCAGCCTTGACCGCATCAATCTCCGCAGGCACTGTTTGCACAGATTCCTGCCCCCGAATAGCGGTATCCGGATCTTTCAGGCCATGACCGGTCAACGTGCAAGTAATCAGACTACCCGCCGGTATCTTGTCAGCCTTGATGTCGCGCAGTGCGCCACACACCGACACCGCTGACGCAGGTTCACAGAAGACACCTTCTTTTTTTGCTAGCAGGCTCTGAGTGGCCAGAAGCTCATCATCGCTTATTTCGTCGAACCAACCGCCCGACTCGCTGACCGCTGCATGCGCCAGATCCCAGCTCTGCGGGTTACCTATACGGATGGCAGTGGCCAGCGTCTCGGGCTTGCTAACCGGTTCATTGCGCAAAAAAGGCGCAGCACCATCAGCCTGATAGCCAACCATGATAGGTCTGCTGCCCGTTAACGGATTATCTAGATAGGGACAATCGCCGTTGCACAGTGTGCAAGAGGCCGTGTTGTGACCACAGGCCTCGCTGAAACCGATCCAGTAGCCGGAGATATTGCCGGCATTGCCCACTGGGATACAGTGATAGTCAGGCGCTCTTCCCAACGACTCGATAATTTCGAAGGCCGCCGTTTTCTGCCCCTGCAAGCGGTAGGGATTGATGGAGTTGACAATAGCCACGGGCGCCTCGGCCGCCACCTCTTTTACCAGACGCATACCGTCGTCGAAATTACCTTTGATCTGCAGTACGACCGCACCGTGTGCAATGGCCTGAGCCAGCTTGCCCATCGGGATCTTGCCTTCTGGAATCAGCACGAAAGCCGTCATGCCAGCTCTGGCAGCATAGGCTGCAGCAGCAGCCGAGGTGTTGCCCGTTGATGCGCAAACGATGGCTTTGGCGCCTTCCTCTGCCGCCTTGCTGACGGCCATGGTCATGCCGCGATCCTTGAACGAGGCGGTGGGGTTCAAGCCTTCGAACTTGACGTATATTTTGCCGTTAAAGCCGATGTCAGCAGGGATATTGAGCAACTGGATCAGTGGTGTATCACCTTCATTGAGTGAAACAACCGGGGTATGTTCATTGACGGGAAGCCGATTCCTATACCGATCAATCAGGCCCGTATAGTGAGCGGGGCGACTAGAAGGTGCAGACATGTTGAAAACTCGGGTGGATGTAACGAAACAGGGTGGCAACGCAAAGCGGTGTAGCGGGCAAAAGCCTACAAAGACTCTACGCGTATGCGGGTTATGGGTTGCGTAATGGTGTCGAGGGTTTCGACGCGCTCGATCGCTTGCTCGACCAGCCCCTCGCGAACTCGACGAGTCAGCAGGATGATAGGTACAACCTGTGCTTGATCAGCGTCGTTCGAATCAGCGTTATTATCAGCGGGTTCCTTCTGCAGAATGGCTTCAATGCTGATACCCAGATCACCGAATATGCTGGTTACGTTCGCCAGTACACCCGGTTGATCCAGCGCGTGTAATCGCAAATAAAACGCAGACTCATAGTCCGGTGTATTCAGAATCACCTGTGGCTCCAACGCAGCTAGCTGAAAACCCAGCGAGGGCACACGATGCCTGGGGTCGGCATCGATACCGCGTACTACATCGATGATGTCCGCCACCAGGGAGGAGCCTGTAGGCTCTGAACCTGCACCCGCACCATAATACAAGGTTGGACCCACCGCATCACCATGGACCAGAACGGCGTTCATGACGCCATTTACATTAGCCAGCAAGCGCCGCTCAGGAATCAGAGTGGGATGTACTCGTAACTCCACACCATCGCCGCGTCTACGTGCCACACCCAAATGCTTTATGCGGTAGCCAAGCTCTTCGGCAAATTCCACATCCTCACGGCTGACTTTACTGATACCTTCGGTATAGACACCGTCAAATTGCAGCGGCATGCCAAAAGCGACAGAGGCCATGATGGTCAACTTGTGCGCAGCATCAATACCCTCTACATCGAAAGTAGGATCGGCCTCGGCATAACCCAGCGCCTGTGCCTCGGCCAACACGTCATCGAATGAGCGGCCTTTTTCAGCCATCTCGCTGAGTACGAAGTTACCCGTACCATTGATGATGCCTGCCAGCCAGTCGATGCGGTTGGCCGCCAACCCTTCGCGCAACGCCTTGATGATGGGAATACCCCCGGCTACCGAGGATTCATACGCCACGCAAACACCCTGCTCGTGCGCTTTGGCAATCAACTCATTGCCGTGTACTGCAATCAACGCCTTGTTGGCGGTGATAACGTGTTTGCCGTTATCAACAGCAGCGTGTAGTAACCGTAGCGCAGGGTCATCACCGCCCATGGCTTCACAGACGATTTGAATATCCGGGTGAGTAACAAGACTGTCTGCATCAGTGGTGATCTCGATACCCATATTCAGAGCTTCCGCCTTGCCCTGATTGCGTACCGCAGCATGAGTAACCGTGATGATACGACCGGTTCGACGCTGAATTTCAGCGGCATTGCGAGCCAGAATAGTGACCACGCCCTGCCCTACAGTGCCAAGGCCCAACAGGCCAATGTTTACCGGTTTCAAGAGAATCTCCTGTCGTGATTTTACCACCGGGTACTCAGGCAGCGTCTGGGCGCTTATTATACCCCCATGAAAATGCATCTAGAGACTTCTGATCAAAACCTGATCAGCAACTACGGCCGTGGCGTCCTGAGTGTCAACGGGCAGGACTTCCATCAGAACATTCTGATAACACGCACAAGGGTCGTTGAAGACTGGTTTTCAGGAGACATCAGCGAACTGACTCTAGCCCACTTCGAGCCTCTGTTCGATCAGATTGACAAAGAGCAACCCGAAATCGTCGTGTTCGGATCCGGCAGCAAGCACGTGTTTCCCGATTTTGCACTGATGGCTGAGCTCAAGCAGCACGGAGTAGCGCTGGAGGCGATGAATACTCGAGCGGCCTGCAGAACCTACAGCGTACTGGTCAACGAGTACAGGCCGGTTGCAGCGGCGCTTATTCAGATCTCGGAATAAGTCTGGCAAAGGGCTGATGGTTTGGGGCTTTCTGCACTGAATTGCTGTGGCTTTTTGAGAATGAACTTAACCTTGGCGCTGAAAAACTGAAGGAGCTGTTCCGCGCTGACTGGGAAATCGGGTTATGTGACCGTCGAAGCGTTTGAAATACTCTGATGATCACACGACTCTGGAGGCACCGGCTTGATCGGCAGCCGGAGCAATACGTTTTACGCCATGAACAGGTTTTCAGCCGAGTAACCGCTGCCTTCCAGGATCCTTCGCAAGCGCTTGAGCGCTTCCATCTGAATCTGACGCACACGTTCGCGCGTGACACCCAACTCCTGACCCACCTCTTCGAGTGTGCACTTCTCGTGTCCATGCAAACCAAAGCGACGCACCAGCACTTCGCGCTGCTTGGACTCCAGCTTGAGCAACCAGTCGTTGATGTTGGAATTGACGGTCTGATCCTGCAACACCATGGATGGATCCACGTTGTTTTCATCGGGGATGATGTCCAAAAGTGGTCGCTCGCCATCTTTGCCGATGGCAACATCTACTGACGTTACGCGATCACGCAAACCCAACAGTCGAATGACGTCTTCTACCGGACGTTCTGTCAACGCTGCAATATCATCTGGCGTAGGTTCTCTGTCCAGAGACTGCTGCAGACGACGTTCAGCCTTGATGTACACATTCATCTCTTTAACAACATGAATAGGCAGACGAATGGTTCGGGTCTGATTCATCAAGCCACGCTCGATCGTCTGGCGAATCCACCAGGTAGCGTAGGTTGAGAATCTGAAGCCGCGCTCGGGGTCGAATTTTTCAACCGAGTGAATCAACCCGAGGTTGCCTTCTTCAATAAGGTCAAGCAGAGCCAGCCCCCGATTCATGTATCGACGCGCAATCTTTACAACCAGGCGCAAGTTGCATTCGATCATCTTGGCACGAGATTTTTCGCAGCCCTTCTGAGCCAGCCGTGTATACGACTTCTCCTCATCTGCTGTGAGCAGCTCAGAGTGCTCGATCTCCTTCAGGTACAGTCTTGTCGCGTCCATCTCCTTTCTGGAAAGGTCGCGCAACTTGCTCGCTGTTATCTTTTCCCCCGAATCACTGTCGTCGCCGCTAGTCGAGTTAGAAGCCGCCGACGCACCAGTGTCGACGCTTCTCCGGTTCCAACCGGTGCGTTCGTCAATGGTCATCGTAAAATTTCCCCAATGCTGTGTCATGTGACACTCTCTGTTTTTTCTATATATTAAAGTAACTTAGCGAAACTTGCTAATGCAATTTCGCCGGATTCACATTTGTTGCGTACCTGAAACCGTTTCAAGTCTTGTCAAGTAACCGTGACAAACTGCTAACGATCAGTCAGGAAATCCATTGGATTCAACGGATTACCATTCTGCCTGACTTCAAATCGCAGAACAGACTCCTGCCGGGAATTTGCGCCTAAAGTCGCAATGGGATCCCCAGCTCTTACTGTGTCTTGTTCTGCCACAAACAAATCTTTGGTGTGCGAGTAGGCGGTCAGCAAGTCATCGTCGTGTCGCACGATAATAAGGTTGCCGGCACCGCTGGGATCCTTACCCGAGTACGCTACGGTGCCATCCATCACAGCCACTACCTGCTGACCTGGCAGCCCGGCTATATCCACGCCATGACGACCTTCCGTGTTGGGCGCAAATCCACGTGCAACCTGCCCCTGTGTGGGCCAAGCCCAGCCACCGGCGTAGGATTGCAGCTCATCATCCCTGGAGGGGCTGTTAACAGGGGATTCGCCGTGTATATATTCTTCTTCCACTATCTCTTGGCGCGCAAAGGGTATGGGCTCCATCACCCCCTTTCGCATGACTTGCTGCTGCGGTACAGCTGGAACCTGAACTTGAGCCGGACTTGACAAGGCAATGTCGGAGACAACCGCAGACACTGCAGGCGTATACACGATAGGGTCAGCAGCCCGGGTCTCTCTGTTCGGTACCGCTATGGGCTTGTAGACAGGCTGCGTGATGACGACGTCAGCCTCTCTGGCTGCAGCCAGAATCTCAGTAGTTCGGGCTTTTGGTTGCGTCTCGTTGGCGGCGATTACGGCAGGCACGCGTGATCGCACTTTTATACTCAAGGCTGTACCGACCCGCAGACGCCCTTTTAAACCGGGATTGAGAGCAGCCAGTTCAGTAGCGGATAAGCGGTATCGGTAGGCAACGGTTTCAAGCGTGTCACCGGCACGGGAAATATAGGTATCGGAACCAAGATCGAGACGTCGCAAACCGGCGTCTAAATCGGACACAGCATTACAGCCAGCGGCAGCTAAGGCCAACAATGTAATACAACAAGCTCTGGGCAGTTGCTTCATCGATCACTCAATCAATGCAGTTGATTTCTCGCTACAACACCGTCGCGTTGCGCAAGGACTTACTAGAGATTCATGAGTTTAGTCGGCAATTCAAGACTTGCCAGAAAGAAATGGAACAAACTTCACATCGCTTTCCTGACGTCGGGTAAAACCAGCTCGCGTGCGAGTAATTATGGTCAGTGATTGCAAGCCGTCTTGCGATCCAACAGGCACGATCATGCGCCCGCCAATCATCAGTTGATCAAGCAATGGCTCAGGCACCCTGGCTGGAGCCGCGGTCACGATTATGGCACCAAAGAGCCCGTGACTTGGCCATCCCCAACCGCCATCGCTGTAGCGTGTATAAATATTGCGGTATTGCAGCGAACGGAATCGATCGCGAGCCTTGTCCAGCAAACTGCGTATACGCTCAACGGTAAACACCACATCAACCAGCTGAGAGAGCACAGCCGCCTGGTAACCAGAACCAGTCCCTACCTCCAGAACGCGCTGCACCGGACCCTCATCCAGCAGGATTTCAGTCATGCGGGCTACCGCATACGGTTGGGAGATGGTCTGCCCCTCGCCTATTGGCAACGACACATCCTCATAAGCACGAGTGGATATGGCTTCGTCAACGAAAAGATGCCGGGGTACCCGTGCCATTACCTGCAACAACGCTTCGTTCTCGATACCCTGATCAATCAACCGCCTGATCATCCGTGTACGGGTGCGCTGCGATGTAAATCCTATACCCGCAATCTGATTAGCGCTGGCGATCAAGTGAGCCGCTCCAGCCAGTCGGATACGGGCGCCACACTATCAAGACGGGTCAGATCAATCTGCAGAGGCGTCACCGAAACATAGCCATCTCGAACCGCACCAAAATCAGTTCCCGGTCCATCATCAGCGATATCACCGGCAGCTCCGATCCAGTAAATGGTTTCCCCTCGCGGACTGACCTGCCGGATAGAGCTCTTGGATGGATGCCGCGTACCGAGCCGTGTCGCACGCAAACCCTGAATCTGATCAAAAGGTATATCAGGGACGTTGATATTGAGGATCGTGTCGGCAGGTAACGGCACCTCTTCCAGATGTACCACGAGATTGGTCATGACGCGAGCAGCAGCGGCGTAATGCCGAGGCTCGTGGGTGGCCATGGACACAGCCAGCGCGGGATGACCCAGATGACGCCCTTCCATGGCGGCAGCAACGGTACCTGAGTACAACACGTCATCGCCCATATTAGGGCCATCATTTATCCCGCTAACGACCATGTCGGGTGCCTCGTCCAGCAAACCACTCAACGCAATGTTGACACAATCTGTGGGGGTTCCTTCCAGGGAATAGATGTCGGTTTCATGCTGACGCACATGAAGGGGGTGTGACAACGTTAGCGAGTTACTGGCACCACTGCGGTTTCGGTCTGGCGCGGCGATGATGGCAGAACCCAATGTCTGCATAGCTGCGTATAGGGCGCGAATACCCGGAGACATGTACCCGTCGTCGTTGGAGATCAGTATTCGCATGTGGCCAGGGATTGTTCAATGTTACGTTTGTAGTGACTAAATCTAGTCTGAGTTACCGGTTAAGCAACACCTTATTTACTATTTATCAATACCTCATTGACTTGCGCAGGTTCCCATGCCCGTAAAAACCAGTCTATTTTCTCCGCCATGGCCATTGCGCAACGCCCACCTGCAAACTGTATTGGCAAGCAAATTGTTCAAACCTGTTCCGCACAGGACCATTCGCGAAAGGCTTGAGTTGCCTGATGGTGATTTTCTGGATATCGATTTCAGCCCGCGCGGACAAGACGACATCGTGGCAATTTTTCATGGGCTGGCGGGATGCGTCCAGAGTCCTTATGTGCAAGGTGCGTTCAACACGCTGACTGCAAAGGGATTCAGCCCGGTACTCATGCACTGGCGAGGCTGCAGTGGGGAACCGAACCGGCTTGCACGCTCCTATCATTCCGGTGCTAGCGACGACATCGGCTGGTTCATGCAGTATCTGGCGCATCGTTTCGAACACAGGAAGCTTTATGCACTGGGTTATTCTCTGGGCGCCAATGCGCTACTGAAGTATCTGGGAGAAACCGGTAAGCACTCACTCGTGGATGGCGCGATAGCCATCTCTCCTCCTCTGGTTTTGCAAGAAGGTGCGACCAAGCTCAATGAAGGTGCGTCGCGCATTTATCAGCGCTATTTGTTGGGGCTGATGCGCCGGCAACATGAACTCAAACGGCAGGCATTCCCCGCGCTGGCGCTACCCGAAGCTTCCTCAGCACTGAATACATTCTGGAAATTTGACGATGCGCTTACCGCACCGCTGCACGGCTTTAGCAGCGCAACCGACTACTACACTCGCTGCAGCGCGCGCCAGTTCCTGCCCGCTATAACCACACCAACTCACATATTGTGCGCTCGCGACGATCCCTTTTTTACCCGGGATATTATTCCCCATGCCTCAGAGCTGGCAGCAGACACCACACTGGAAGTGTCTTCAACCGGTGGGCACGTAGGCTTCCTGCAGTTTGGTCAACGATGGCTGGATACACAGGTGGCCAATAGACTCGATGCTTTCAGGCAAATTGAGAATTGATCATCCGTACGCACCACTCATCAAGCGGTGTCTGGCGAGTCAGCCAGCACAGGGACGCAGGATCTACGGAGAATTCCATGGCCCTCGTCAGTGGCCAGCCAAGACAGGTGCAAAGCAATGCCCGGATACTACCGCCGTGACTCACCACTACGGCTGAAGCATCAGTATCGGACCGCGTCTCCAGCAATAGATCCTCCAGCCATGCTGAGCAACGATCAACCTGTTGTTGAAATGTTTCCCCGCCGGGAGGGGATCGATTAACCCAGTCCTCGCCCCATGCTTGCAGAATGTCACCGTGCTGCGCATGTACCTGATCCCAGGTCATGCCTTCCCACTCACCAAAATCCAGTTCGACTATTCGCTGGTCAAAAACCTCAGCAGGTAGTGCTGTCAATGAGGTGCGTGCCATGATCTCCCGCAGAAGCGCTGAGGAGGTTCGCGTGCGTTGCAATGGACTGCAGTACCAGTGAGTCATTGCAGCATCAGCAGGAAAACTTTTTGCCAGACGCAAGATGGCGTCAATTCCCACCTCGGACAACGCGATATCAGAACGACCGGCTATCCCCCCACTGTCTGTCCACACGGTGTGACCGTGTCTGACGAGATACAGATTGTTCACGAAAACATCGCCACGATGACCACATAAATTCCGGTTTCAACGAGCTGGTTGGTTGCGCCAAGACAGTCACCTGTGATGCCCGTATACGCTCGGCGATAACGATAAGCGCTTACATGACTGATCACCCAGGCAATGGGCATGCACACCAGGATCCACCATGAACTCATCGCAGCAACCGGCAGCAGCAGCGCAGCTGCGCAACCAGTGGCCTGCATCAGTCGTGAAGAATTAACGCCTTGCGCTACCACCCGGTTAGCAGCCTCTGGCCGAGCATATACCTGAGTGGCCATCATCCAGACACTACTCCAGCGACTCAGTATATGAGCAACCAACAGCGCCGCGACCGTTACGGGAACACTGATCAGTGCCACTTCCAGAATTGCAATGAACTTGATCAGTATCAGTAGTATCAACGCTAGAGAACCGTAGGTACCTACTCGACTGTCCCGCATGATGTCGAGCTTGCGCTCCAGAGTGAACGCACCGGCACTGTCGGCAACATCTGCCAGGCCATCCTCGTGAAAAGCGCCAGTGAGCAGAACACCTGCCCATAGCGTCAGTGCAACAGACAGCGAGTGTGGCAGGAAATAATCGGATACCAGAAAACACAGGGAAATCAGCCCGCCTACAACCCATCCCACCAGGGGGAAGTAGCGGGTAGAAACACTCAGCGTTGATGGTTCCCCACTGCAGTATCGACCCACCGGAATTCGTGTCAGAAACATAACGGCGGTGCCGAAGATAATCAGCTCACGCTTCAACAATGCTGCAGACACTCCACTCACACCGCTGTCGATACTCCGGCGTCAGCGAAGCTTGCCATGTTCCGCATAATAGCTGCCGCACCTCTCAGCAACGGTATTGCGAGTGCTGCGGCCGAGCCCTCTCCTAAACGCATGCCAAGCGCTAGCAGAGGATCAGCCTGCAATGCCTGCAAGGCAATCTGATGTCCCGCTTCAGCAGACTCATGAGCGAAGAAAAGACAAGCGCGCACATCCGGGTCTAGCCGGCATGCTATCAGCGCCGCCGATGTCACGATAAATCCATCAACGATAACGGCAAGCTTATGAGCAGGTGCTTCCAGCATGGCACCTACCAGTGCCGCTATTTCCAGACCACCAGCCTGCCTCAGACATTCCATAGCGTTGTTTTTTCCAGGCGATAAGCGCTCCAGTACCTGCGCCACAACACGCACTTTGACCGGCATCTGCGCAGATGACAGACCGGTTCCACGACCCGTCACGGATACAGCGTCCACACCGCACATGAGCCCTGTCAGTATGGCTGCTGATGTGGTGTTGCCAATGCCCATTTCACCCAGGCCTACGCATCGACACTCTGCTGCCACAGCGCGCCGGATAGCGCGCCGTCCTACCTCAATGGCAGCATCCAGCTCTGGTTCAGTCATGGCCGCCTCCACGAGCAGATTTCGAGTCCCCGCTCTTACCTTGTTGTGGACGATATCGGCAAATTCAGTGAGATCACCATTGACGCCTGCATCTACAACTTCCAGAGAGGCATTGGCGTTTCTGGATAGAACGCAGACGGCAGCACCACCTGCTGCAAAATTGGCCATCATCTGCACCGTGACTTCAGCGGGAAATGCGCTGACGCCTTCTGCCGCTACGCCATGATCAGCACCGAAAACTATCACGCGTGCCGGATCCGTTACCGGCTGCAAAGTGTGCTGTACCTGCGCTAGCTGTACGGCCACCTTTTCCAGCTGGCCCAGCGAACCAGGCGGCTTTGTCTTGTTGTCGATAGCCAGTTGCGCTGATTCGACAGAGAAAGCAGTAGTCATCGTATATGGTTGTCAGGGCTGAGTCAGTCTTGCAGGATAGCGCGCTTGCCCAGAAGCTTGCTCACATGTTCATCCACGGCTGTCCGGTCAGCGTCACTCATGCGAACGAATACCGCTCTGTAACTAGGCTCATCACCCTTGGCAATTTCAGGTGTCTCACTGCCGCCAATGATACGCGCATCGGTACCGATACGACGTCCGGACGGAAACAACGTCAGAGTTATCCCGACCATTTCGCCGGGGTGCATCAACGTCTTGTCTGTAAAGTAGATGCCACCGGCAGACAGGCTGACCTTGTGTGTCGGCTTGGCGGGCGCTTCGTCACCATCCAGCAACAGTTGTCGAATGCGTTCTTCAAGATCATCTATGTAGGTAGCCACCGCAGGAAAATCCCGACAGACGTTGGCGTAACCCTTGATTTCGTATTTGTCGCGCTTACGCACCGTAGGCTGCTCAGGAGCACTGTTTAACTGTCCCGCAGCGGGCATATCCTCCAGACGTTGAACATGCAAGCCAACGGCATCCTGTGCACGCACATGGCGACGACGCTCTACTCGGTTCTGGACGTTCTCGTCAGTTTGCATATTTCTGGTGCCTGTCAGGTGGTTACGTCGCTAAAAGTTACCGTATACTGCAACCTTGCCAGCTGTCCCGGTAGCTCAGCTGGATAGAGCAGCCCCCTCCTAAGGGGCAGGTCGGGGGTTCGAATCCCTCCCGGGACACCACTGTCATTACCGAGCCTGCGTATCGGAGCCCGGTAGCCGGCGTCTGGTTCAGTCAGACTTCTTATCCTTTTTCTTGTCAAGTTTGTCGAAGCCCTGATGCGTTATCGGCGTTGTCTGATCGAGCCTTGGATGCGACGAGCGGAACGATCCGTACAAGTCGTCTTCCTTGTCCATCGCCAGTAACGTGCTCTTGAGTACATGAATAGCGGCCAATACGTCGCCGGTATGACCCGATTCTGAGATCGTGTGCATGTTTCGGGTGGGAAAACCTACTGAGGTGGCCGCACTATCTACACTGGCCAGAACAGCCGCCATGCCATCTGTGCCCGTATCACGCCCACTGACATCCAGCTGCATAGGGATGCCTTGCGCAGCCGCAGCCTTTTTAATGCGCGCATTGAGCTGCTCACTGACGATGGCGCCGTTGGACAACGTAAAGCCCTTGCCCATCTCCAGTGGCTGCATGTTGCGATCACCAATACCGGGTGCTCCCACGTAGTCGTGGTTAACGTCGATCGCAATCAGCACATCAGGCGCCAGTTCTCCGGCTATAACTCGACTGCCGAATCGACCGATCTCCTCATGCGAGGCGATGGCGTAGAGCACACGAATATTCTGAGTGCCACCTGCCTCGCTGATCAGCCGTGCCACTTCCGCTGTTACAAAACAGCCCAGACCATTGTCCAGATAGGCTCCAAAAAAGGTATCGGGACTAAAACCCTTCTTGATAGGGCGGTTCAACAGAATGCTGTCGCCCGGCTTCAGGCCTAGACGCTTGATCTGATCGGCCTTGTTTTCACCGTGAATCTGTAGATCCAGATACAGTGAGTTAGGGCGGATGCCCTTATCACCGGTGCGCTGAGCTGGATCGGAAAAATGGATAGCCCCCATCGCCTCGATGGTGCCGCCGGTCAGAGAACGGTAATTTCCAGGCGCGTCGGGATCTTCGCTGAATACAGTGACTTCATGGCCGAGTAACGTGCAAGGCAGGAACGAGTCGCTGTTGATGTAAATTTTTCCGTCAGCTGCGATCTTTCTGACTTGCATGCGAATCTTGTCTGCGTGGCCCACTAGCATGACACTGAAACGATCATCCTCACCCGGGTGGGTGTCCCAGACGACGCCGGCGTTGCCGACGAATTGATGCAGCTCAGTGCCATCCGGCATGAAGCTGTCGAAATAAGGCTTTAACACGCCCATAGTCATCGCTGACTCAAGGCCCACAGGGCTCGGTGCTTTTAAAATGTCTCGCATGATCTCGAATTGATCATCCGGCATCGGGTTTGTCCAGGGTTTTGACGAAGTCATGCGGGTCCAGTAGGTTGTGAATCAGGGCGTTAAAGAAGTTGTACTGACTTAAGGCACTAAGCGATCAAACAAATAAGTATAACCAGAAAGTTCAAGATGACTTGCGCCACTGACCTACTGCAATACCACCAAGTATTAGTACTAGCGCCAGCCACATGACTAGCGATGGCTGTTGCGACAAGAACACCCAGCCCCAGAAAACCGCGAACAGAGGTATGAGGTAGCCCACGTTCGACATGAATACAGCACCATTAAGCTGCACGATTTGCGCCCGCAGCACATAGGCAATAGCCGTGGGCCCCAGTGCCAGCGCCAGTAAAGCAGCGAGCGATGTGGCTTCGTAGCTTTGCTGCCAGGGTGGATAGAACAATAGAAGTAACGGTAGTGAGGCTGCCGCACCCGCCAACAGAGACCCGGCTACCAGTAACAGGGTGTTCATGCCACTCAGCTTGCGGATAAGCAGAGATGACAATGAGTAGCCACAGCCAGCAAGAATTACCACGAGCATGCCAGCCACACTACCGCCACCCTGGCTGGCTCCCAGACCCAACAGGGCCACAACACCGAGAAAACCGAAACCAAGACCAATCAGCTTGCTCCAGGCAAAACGATCATCACGCGTCATGAAATGCGAAAACAGCAGTGTCGAAAATGGCGTAGTTGCCAGCAGAATCGCGGTGGTTGCACTATCGATCCGCAATTGTCCCCAACCGATCAGCGAAAATGGAATGACGCTGTTCAGCACGCCGATGGCAAACAGCAGACCCGTAGAACGCCAGGTCAGTTGCACACGTAAGCCGAGCCAATAGCAAATTGTGCATAGGGCCAGCGCGGCCAGAGAAATCCGGTAGGTGGCGATGGCAATCGGTGAAAAATCCTTCAGTGCCAGCTCGTTGAGCAAGAAGGAAGACCCCCACAGCGCGGCTGCGCCAAGTAGTCGGGCGTAATCCCACAGTGTCGGTTTTCGAAGGGCCGGTCCGTTAATCTCTTGCAAGGTGCTGACGACTACTCGAAAATTTGTGGTGCGGGCAGGCATAATGCCAGTTCAACCGTCCTATCACATCACTATGATTAAATATTCCTGCTTAGGCATTCCAGCCCTTGTGCTCACCAGCGCGATCATGAGCGCATGCGGCGGCTCCAGCGGTTCCGGCGATGACACAACAGCCGGCACGGCTACCGTTGGCACAACAACTGGCACCACATCGGGCGGCACAACTTCTGGCACCACAGGCACGGGTTCCGGTGGCACCGCGGGTGATACGGTCGGTGGAACCACGGACGGCAGCGACAGCAACATTACCGCATTGAGCCATATGGGAACGCCGTTGCCGGTCAATCCGGTGGATCCGACCACCAGCACGCTCTTCTCGGCTACCGGACGCGACAAAGCAGCCGCTATCCCGGAAAGCCTCGCGGTGGTATACGACGTGGTAGAAAATCATGGAGGGGATGCATTTGACCCGGGCTCACGGCCAAATTGCAGTTCGCTGGGTGCCGAGTACAGCTCCTGTAGTGTTGTTAATCTGCATATCAAGGATGCAACCGGTTCATTGAACGACGGTAACTGGAAACTTTACTTCCACAGCATTCGTCGCGTACTACGCGTGGACAGCACAGAATTTAGCGTGTCTCTGGTCAACGGTGATCTTAACTATCTTGAGCCAACAGACGGATTCACCGGCTTTGACGGTGCCGTCAAAACCATTGGGCTGGTGACCGAATTCAATCACCTCATCGAGTCGGACTTCATGCCGCGATACTGGCTGGCCCGCGATAACGGTGAAGTCATTCTCATTAATAATACTGACGAAGAAACGGATGAGTCGCAGTACGCTACGGCCATTTCCGGTGCTAATCAGACCGCGTTCAACGGTGAAAAAGTGCCGCTAGCCACAGCTTCCAGTCGGTTTGCGCGTAATTCAGATATCCAGTCTGCCGCTAGTGCACAGCAGATCCAGACACGCATCATCCCCAAGGCACAGTCCGTTACGCTGGGAACTGGCAGCCTGAATATCGGTAACGGTTTCTCGTTTGCAGGCACTGAGCTTTCCCCTGCTGCAATAACGGCACTAACTGCCAGACAAGCTCAATTCATGAGCACGGGCGGCGGCGTTTCACTTAGCGCTGTCATTGATGGCTCGCTACCATCGGCCAGTTACACGCTTGACGTCACCGGTTCAGGTATCGCTCTGGCAGGCTCAGACCAGCCTTCATTGTTTTACGCCGCCCAGTCGCTACTGGCACTCGTACAGCCAGGTGTTGGCACACTGCCCACTGTTAGCGTGACCGACTCTCCTCGTTTTGATTACCGCGGCATGCATATAGACGTTGCCAGAAATTTTCACTCACTGGACTCACTGAAGCGCCTTGTCGACCAGATGGCAGCGTACAAGATGAACAAGCTGCACATGCACCTGACAGATGACGAAGGCTGGAGACTGGAAATACCCTCACTGCCGGAGCTGACTTCGGTGGGCGCACGTCGGGTGTTTCAACTGGACGGTGCGGGTAACGTCACTGAAGGTGGTGGACTGATGCCTCAACTGGGTTCGGGTCCGAATACGGATAATCAGGGCACTGGCTTCTATAGCAGCGCAGACTTTGTCGAACTGTTGCGATACAGCGCTGATCGCCATATAGAAGTCATACCCGAATTCGACATGCCGGCGCACGCTCGCGCGGCCGTCGTCGCCATGCGTGCCCGCGCTGTGAATCTGGGTAATGCCAATGATCTGAATGTGCGGCTGGATGATCCCGAAGACACGTCTCGCTACCTCACCATCCAGCACTACAACGACGGCATCCTGAACCCATGCCTGCCGGGTACCTACAACTTCGTGGAGACCATCATCAGCGATGTACAGGCCATGTATACCGCGGCGGGGCTTACGCTTGATACGTGGCACATGGGTGGTGATGAAGCCCGCAATGTGTTTACCGGCGGTGGCTTTCAGGATGTCAATGCCACTGACAAGGTCTCGTTCAGAGGCGAGATTACCCGCAGTGACTGGGATTTTCCGTGGGAAGCCTCTCCTGCCTGCGCGGCATTCATCAGCGAAACGCCCGGTATTTCATCGCGTGAAGACTTGCAACCGTACTTCGTCAAGCAAGTTGCTCAGCGTGTGGCTGATGCCGGCATACCCACTTTTTATGCCTATCAGGATATCTACGACGACATCAGCGCCGACGATCTGGCAACTGAGAATGCCGGCGTTGGTTACTGGGAGCCTGTAGCAACCTCATCAGGCTATAACAACATTAACGGTTATTCCAATCGTGGCTTTGACACGGTTGTGGCAGTACCCGACTTTCTATACTTCGATTTTCCTCAGGAAGTAGACCCGGAGGAACGTGGTTACTACTGGGCAACGCGCTCCACAGATACTCGCAAGGTGTTCAGCTTTGCACCGGAAAATTTGCCGCAGAACGCCGAGACATCACTCAATCGTGAAGGTAATCCCTGGAGCGCTACGGGCGACTCTGCCAATCAAGGTTTTGTTGGCATGCAGGGTCAACTTTGGAGCGAAACAGTCAGAACGCGTGAGCAGTTTGACTACATGGTGTTCCCTCGCCTGCTGGCTCTGGCCGAACGCGCGTGGGCGACAGGTTCATGGGAACTTGACTACGTACCGGGACAGACTTTTTCAGCGACTACCACGCTCGTCGACAAAAACGCGCTGAATGCCGACTACGCAGGCTTTGCGGCCGCTATGGGTACCAAGGAGCTGCGTAAGCTGGACGCTGCCGGTGTGCTGTACCGAGTATCAGTACCCGGTGCGACTACCGACGGTGGGCAGCTCACCATGAATAGCGACCTGCCCGGTCTGCCAATGGAATACTCCACCGATGGCAGCAACTTTACGCCCTATACGCCCGGTGTCTCTGCCAATGGTGTGGTTGCCATCCGCGCACGCTCCGCGGATGGCACTCGAGCAGGACGTGCGGACACACTGGACTGACACTTTAAAACGGACTGTTTTTTCGACCGGCGTGCCGCCGAGAGGGTGCATGGCTTCTGATGGCTGAAAAACGGCACCGAAAAGAGTGGCCGGATAGCCTTGCCAAAGGCCTGAATAATACTGCCGGATGTCTGTGGCTCCGTTGAGAGCCACAGAACTTCACGGCCGCGGCGAGAATCCAGCCAGGTGTGGTCATGGGGTCGAGAAAGAGCTCAAGCTGATCGAGCGTCAGAATCGACAGCAGCTATCTGATATCCGGCATTGGGACCGTGAGTAGCACACGCCATCGACTATAGGCCATAGGGCTTTTTGTGTTTGTTCTTGTAGAACATGAATTGCCTGCACTCACAATGCGTGGCAACATGCACCTGTCGATCTACTCTTGCGCAGGCATCCCGTAATATGGCTGAAGTCATTCTTTCGAAAATCAACAAGCGATGGGGCGAGGTCTATGGTGTAAAAGACATGAACCTGTCTATTGCCGACAAGGAATTCCTTGTGCTTCTTGGCCCATCAGGCTGTGGTAAAACCACGACCATGCGAATGGTTGCAGGGCTGGAATTTCCGAGCGATGGTGATATAAGAATTGGCGATCGCAGTGTCAGGAATCTGGACCCGAAAGACCGGGATGTAGCCATGGTGTTCCAGAACTATGGCCTCTACCCGAACATGACAGTGTATGAAAACATCCGATTTCCACTGAAAATCAGAAAAATACCTGCCTCCGAACACGATGAAAGAGTGCAACGGGCTGCCAGTATGGTGGAGCTTGAAGATTTGCTGGAACGCAAGCCCAAGGCATTGTCTGGAGGCCAGCGGCAACGTGTGGCGTTGGCGCGAGCCATAGTACGTGAACCCACCGTATTCCTGATGGACGAGCCGTTGTCCAACCTCGACGCAAAATTACGAGTAACCATGCGTGCTCAGCTGAAGAACCTGCAGCATCAGCTTGCCGTCACAACAATCTATGTCACGCATGATCAGATCGAAGCGATGACATTGGCTGATCGTGTGGTCGTCATGAATGCCGGTGCCATCATGCAGATAGGCACACCGGAAGAGGTCTACAACCAACCTGCCAATCTGTTCGTGGCAAGCTTTATTGGCTCACCCGCCATGAACCTGATTGAAGGAAACATCGTCAACGGCACCTTTACCGCTGAGAATATCAGTGTGAGCGGCATCTCGAGTCAGCACAACGGGCCTGTAACATTGGGTTATCGAGCAGAAGACGCAACCCTTGCCCAGGATCCTTCAACTGCGCAGATAACAGCATCGATCTACAGCGTCGAACTACTGGGGGATGCCACCATGGTCACGGTAAAGGTGGGTGGCGGCCTCGTTTCAGCAAAAGCTGACAAGGATTTCAGACAAGCTATCGGATCCCAGATTTCACTGACTATACAGCCACACGAAGTACACCTTTTCGACAATCATAGCGAACTACGCATCCCGAGTTAACAGAAGTTGATATTTATCGCGTGAGGTATTCGACACAACGCCACCGTTTTGCAAGCGGCGTCGCTATTTGAGTAGCGATACCGCGCAACTTCACAGAACTGCCGTTTCATGGTCTTGCACAAGTACCGATACAGGTACAGATGGATGCATTATCCAGCCCCTCAGAAGGCTGAACGATGACGCCACATAAAAATAATAATAATAGTGAGTGCTGTCAATGCGGTTCAATCAGAAACGACCTGTCTCGTGCAGGCATGCTGTCAGGCTATCCTGTCTGGTGCTCATCTCGCTGACCGGCTGCGCCAAAGCCTCCGATCCCGAGATGTTCAAGGCAGATCCCAAGATGCTGAATGACTTTACTAATTCGCTGCCATCGACGGGTCGTTCGGGTGCTTTCGAATATGAAATCATACAGGGCATCGCCGTATTCGAAGGCGATATCATACTAGGCAAGGTCAACTCAGATGGCGCACTGAAAAGCCGCCTGCGTGGACGCGGACTGGCTCGCAGCGATGCGTTCGGACGCTGGCCCGATGGTATCGTGCCCTACCTGCCGCCTATCAGAAATTCCACTATCCAGCAGGACAAGATTGCTGAAGCAATACAACACTGGACAGAAAATACAACGATGACGTTCGTGGAACTTACCGATGATAACAGGGACCTTTACCCGAACTACATACGCTTTGATGACAGCAACAGCTGCGCATCCTTCGTAGGCATGCAGGGCGGTGAACAGTCCATCATGGTGTCAGATCGATGCTCGATGGGTAGCATCGTTCACGAGATAGGGCATGCGCTGGGACTGTTCCACGAACACACTCGACCGGACAGAGATAACTTTGCTCAGATTGACTGGGATCAGGTTGTCGAGGGTAAGGAGATCAACTTCAACATACTCACAGCAGGTGTCGAAAATGTGGGAATCTACGACTACGGCTCCATCATGCATTATGGAGAGTATTTTTTCAGTGCTACCGGAGAACGTACCATCATTGTACCCGATGGCATCATCGTCGGCCAAAGAGACGCCCTGAGCCAACACGATTCAGACTCTGTTGATCTGATGTACGCCACCGACCTTGCACTGTTACAACCCACTACTAACGTGACCAGTAAAGGTTTGGAGATTGGTGTCAGTATATTAAACCAAGGTTCGCTGGGTGCTCAGCAACTGCAGCTGAACATTAACATTGCCGACGATGCCGAATGGCAGGGTATTTCCGCCGACAGCGGCTGGGATTGCACCACCGTCAGATCAGAACTTCAGTGTGTGCGGGCAACGTTGAGCGAACAGACCGAATCCCGCTTTACATTACTGGTCAGCACACAAACCGGAGACAGCGAATCGCTGAGCATGGTCCTGGCATCAAGAACTCTGGATGTAAACCCCGGTAATAATCTGTTAAACGAAGATGCAGGTCCGCCAGACGAGGATGACATGGATAGCAGTAGTTTTTCGAATGAGCCTGCTGCACGAATCTCACCCACTGACAACTCTGGGGAGACGATCTCTCCAGTCGCTGTCATACCCGCAGTTGGCGCCGCCAACTCTGGCGAGGACACCGTTAGTAACGATGCCTCCGGCGGTGGATCTGATAATGGTGCCTTGTTATCACTCGCACTGGCAGCCCTGGTCTGGCGCCGACGCAAGCTGTTTGTAAACTGAGAAATGGGTTTACCATAGGAGCTATCAATGACTGATGGCTCCTATGACTACTCCCCCTCCCCTCTGCATCATGGTCTCCGCTGGTGAGGCTTCCAGCGATGCCCATGCAGCTCACGCACTGGATGCACTGGATGTAGACTTTCACGCTTTCGGAATGGGCGCCGGCCTACTCGAAAAGTCTGGTACTGAGCTCGTTGTCGATTGTCGTGAGCTGGCAGTCATTGGCATAGTAGATGTTCTGCTCAACTACCACAAATTCCTGAAACGACTGCGCCTGCTGCGTGAGGAGATGCGTCGCCGCAAACCTGACCTGCTCCTGCTGGTTGACTACCCCGACTTCAACCTGAAGCTAGCGGAGACCGCCAAAGAACTGGGCATACCCGTTCTGTTCTATGTCAGTCCACAAGTCTGGGCATGGCGAGCTGGACGCGTGCCTCGAATTGGCAGTCTGGTCTCGCACATGGCTGTACTGTTTCCTTTTGAAGTGGCCATTTACGAGAACGCCGGAATACCCGTTACCTATGTGGGTAATCCCGTGGTGGCAGATGCGGTGTCTGCATTCACTACACAAGAAGCCAGAGTGCACTTCAACCTTGACTTGGATGCCCCGGTTGTCACATTGCTGCCTGGGAGCCGTAACGGTGAAATAAATCGTAACTTGCCAGCGATGCTCGCTACTGCTCAGCTTATAGCTGAAAGCGAACCACAGTGCCAGTTTCTGTTACCCGTGGCACCGACACTTACCCGATCGTTTGTTGAGCAGGTAGTCAGCACAGACAAGCCGCCAAAGCTGCAAGTTGTTATCGACGACTCGCGCCATGCGATGCGAGCTGCCGATACAATCCTAGTAGCTTCTGGCACGGCGACACTTGAAAGCGCCTTAGTGGGTACGCCCATGGTGGTGATGTATATCGTTAACCGAATAAACTATGCCATCATGAGACGACTGATCAAGATTCCGGATATCTCGTTAGTCAATATCGTGGCAGGCAAGCGCATCGTACCGGAGTACGTTCAGGATGCCGCGACACCTGAAGCAATGGCTCATGACGTTCTGTCACTGTTGCAGGATAGTGATCGCCGCTCAGAGATGCTCCGAGAAATTGAAATTGTCAGACAGAGAATGGGGGATGCCAAGGCGTCGATGAGGGTTGCAAAGTTGATCAGACAACTGACCAACACAGATTAGCCAGAATCAGACGGGGACCCAGCGCATCTTCGGGAGGAATCACTATGCCCACGCTTGCACCTATCAGGCATGTACGGGTGGCACTGCTTTAAGAGCGTCGTCCCCGTGAAGCTCCGTCATCCCTGCGGAGGCGGGGATCTTATCCTCGTATTTACCCTAGTGATGCATATGAATCTACATCAAATGATACTCAATCTGAATAGCACTCAATCCTTATTGATAAATCATGTGCGTGATGATGTGAAAAGTCCACGCTCTGTCAACTTCATACCGGTAAGCGAATGCTCTGCATGACTCATTCTGTGATCCAGCATCTGAGCACTGAGCATTAACAAAATTGACTGGTAATCGTCATCGTCAGCCAGGTTTTGTGTTTCATCAGGATCTGCGACCAGATCAAACAGCATGGGTGGCAAACCCCCGTTAAAATGTACATACTTGTACTGCTGCGTTCTGAGCAAAGCGTAATTGGCGCGCTCTGCAGGCAGATTCAGCATCCGCTGAAAACGAGTAGGATCATCCGGCTCACCCAACTCAGCTTCACTGAACACATATTGTCGCCAGTGCTCCGGTTCCTTGCCAACAAGATACGGCAATAGGGAGCGTCCGTTGAGTGCCGGTGGTACGTCCCCACCACACCATTCGATCAGTGTCGGTGCAATATCCACTGATTCCGTAAATGCCTCCGTGCGGGTTCCATGGCTTTGCGGCGACCGAGCGTCTCTTATAATCAGCGGCACTTTTAATGCTGCATCAAACGGGAAAGACTTGCCCCACAAATGCTGATCACCCAGCATTTCGCCATGATCAGCGGTAACAACAATCAGGGTGTCATCGTACTGGCCAGATTCACGCAGGTAACTGATGACCCTGCCAATGTGCTGGTCCACCTCTAACGCAAGTCCAAGATAGACCGCCCGCAACTCCGCAATCTGATGATCTGTCAGTTTTTCGCAGTGTCCATCGAAACCGATGAAAAGTCCTTTATTGGCAGGCTCGGAAAAGTAGCTGTTAAAAAATGGATGTGACTGACACAACTGATCTACCGAGCATCGACCAGCAGGCTTTGGCAACGTCTCTGGAGTAACTGCGCTATTGAATGGTGCCGGCGCTACCCAAGGTGGGTGGGGGCGTAGATAGGTCAGTAATGAAAACCAGTTCGATGATTCGTAGGCTGCAAGGGTCTCCAGTGCTCTGGTGGTCAGGAACGCTGTGTCGCTGTCCTCTGCCGCGTATCGTGCGGGTGAGCGCACAGGCGATCCGTCGGGATAATCGGGGCTTGCAGTAGAACGGTCGAGCTCTGGTTTATACAGATCCCAATGATTGGGAGGAACATCAACCCCTCTGGCTTTCAGATATCCAACCCATGGCCCGGCGCTCTCCAGCCGCATGCGCACCATTTCGGCAAAGCCACTGGCGACACCTTCGTAATCCTTGAGATCCGGATCTTCAGGATGACGCCCGACTGGATCTGCGCTGGCATCGGTATAGCCAAAGAGCATCGGCTCAAAGCCTAAGCAGCGCAGGTGCTGACCCAGGGTCTGGTGATGAGAACCCAATGGCGTGCCGTTACGCACTGATCGATGGTTCATGGCATACAGGCCCGTCAACAGACTTGCTCGCGATGGCCCACACGGCGTGGTAACGGTGTAGTGCTGAGTAAACGTCATGCTCTCCTGCATGAGTGACTGTAGGTTAGGCAGCGCTACCGCTTTGTGTAGCGCGCCGCTTTCCGACTTTGTGTCACTAGAGGGTTCGTTGAGCAGACCGGTGGCAATACAGTCTGCACGGAATTGATCAATGACAATCAGTAGTACTTTTCCAGTCATAACGAACCCGCCAGGTAGACCAAAAGGACAAGCAAAACCGCTACCGATTCATGCCGGGCCACTGAGTTCCTGCCATCGATGACACGCTACGTCATGCTCCACACCCAGAGGGTCCAGGGTAGGCTCTTTTTGTTTGCAAATATCGATAGTGTACGGGCATCGTGTGTGAAACTTGCAGCCCGAAGGCGGATTCGTGGGCGATGGAATCTCACCGTCCAGCTTTTGCGCATTGCCCCGCTGATCCGGATCCAGTGACGGTATGGCCGACATCAGCGCCTTGGTGTATGGATGGCGTGGTGCCCTGAACAGTTCTCGTGTAGGAGCCGTCTCTACCAGCCGACCGAGATACATCACCGCCACATGATCACAAATGTGCGCTACCACAGACAGATCATGACTGATGAACAGATAAGTCAGTTGCAGTTCTTCCTGCAAGCTTTTCAACAAATTCAGAATGTCTGCCTGAATAGAGACATCCAGCGCCGCAACGCTTTCATCAGCCACCACAAAGCGTGGATTGGATACCAGAGCACGGGCTATGGAAATACGCTGTCGCTGCCCACCGGAGAAAGCATGTGGGAACCGACGTAGATGCTCAAGATTCAGGCGACATTTTGTGGCAATACTGCGCACGCGCTCATCGGTCTCTTCACGAGTCCTGGTGATACCCATGACCTCCAGCGGTTCGGCAATAATGTCTCGAACCGTCATGCGGGGACTCAAAGCAGCATAAGGGTCCTGAAATATCAACTGGGCGCGTTTGCGGTATTCAATAAGCTCGGTTTTGGGTAAATCAACGAGATTGTAGCTAACCTCACCATCTGAGTAATTGATACTGCCGCTGGATATCGGCACTGCCCTGAGCATGGCACGACCCAGTGTAGTCTTGCCCGATCCGCTTTCACCCACTAGCCCGAAGAAGGAGCCTTTAGGTATCGCAAGACTAACATTATCCACGGCTCGCAACATCTGCTGCTTACGCAAAAAACCGCCACCAATCGAAAACTGGACAGACAATCTATCGGCAGTGATCAGCGCTTGGCTCACACTGGAATGCGTGTCACTGCCTTGTTTCACCGCGTTGTTCATGCCATCCCCTGCTGTTCAGCAGTGACAAAACAAGCAGCCTTGTGACCCACGCCAAACGATGAATAGGTCGGCACTGATTGCTTGCATCGCGGTTCAGCCATAGAGCATCTTGTATGAAATACACACCCCGGTGGACGCTCCAGCGGGCTGGGGATATCACCGGGAATAGGCATCAGTGGCGTATCCAGATCATCCAGTTTGGGCAAAGCATTCAACAGCCCACGAGTGTAGGGATGTGAGGGGTTCTTGATAACGTCTCTTACCGAGCCCTGCTCTACCAGCTTACCCAGATACATGACTGCTACCCTGTCAGCTGTTTGCGCGATGACGCCAAGATCATGAGTGATGAACAAAATGCCCATCCCGAATTCCTGGATCAGGTCTTTCATCAGATCAATCACCTGAGCCTGGATAGTCACATCTAGTGCTGTAGTGGGCTCGTCGGCGATAAGCAGAACATCGGTCAGCATGAAGCAGTTGGCTGACTGGCCACTGGTACTGCGTGAAAACGGGTCTCGAACACGCTCACAACTGGAAAAACAGGCCGCTGTGGCAGGGGTAGTCGTAACCGCCAGCATAGAGGCTGAAGGCCGCGAAGCGGTTCGCCTGATTGTCGCTGATGGTGGTGGCGTCGGTGTTGTGTCAGAAGCTGAGTTTGGACAACATCAAGGACTGGCTAAAATCCGTATCAACGATATGCAATTGACGATGGACGAATCCATTATCTGTTTACGTGAACGACGCCATAGCAAGCTGATACAGGGATTCATGGAGTTTGCCAGAGAGTCAGTACACTCCAGCGCCAAAAGTCGGCGGGTTATCGAATAACGCCACGCTCGCTTTTCTCCACGAACTCTACAAGCCGTGCAACCTCAGGGTGCTTTGCCGCTTCAGCGGCCACAGAGGCGATGGCTGCATCTCGATCCCCGTGTTGTCGCAGCAATACCTTGTAGGCACGGTGTAGAGCCTGAATCGCTTTTTCGGAAAACTCGCGGCGGCGTAAACCATTCTTGTTGATACCCTTGCCTTCTGCGTAGTTGCCTACTGCCATGGTGAAGGGTGCAACATCTCTGTTGGCGACAGAATTGAGTCCGACGAACGCATGTTCACCCACTTCACAGAACTGATGTACGCAGGCAAAGCCTGCCAGTATGGCGTGATCACCTACTGTTACGTGTCCAGCCAGTGAAGCGCCGTTAGCCATGATGATTCGATCGCCTAACAAACAATCGTGCGCCACGTGAATGTACGCCATGAAAAGGTTATGGCTTCCGATTCGCGTTACGCCGCCGCCACCTTCAGTGCCGCGATTGATAGTTGCAAACTCGCGAATAGTATTGCTATCGCCAATTTCCAGCGTCGTTAACTCGCCGTCGTACTTCAGATCCTGAGGATCATCGCCCACCGAAGCAAATTGAAAAATACGGTTCTGGGCACCGATAGTAGTTGGCCCTTTAAGGACAACGTGCGGACCTATCGTGGTGCCAGCACCGATAGTGACTTCGGCACCCACGATGCTGTAGGGACCGATTTCACAGTCATCTGCAATCGTTGCAGACTCGTCTACTATGGCCGTAGGGTGAATCACTCTTCTATCTCATTACGCGCTATCAGCACCTCGCATGAGCAGGCCAGTACATCTCCCACCTTGGCAGTTGCGTCGAAGCGCCAGATGCCGCGCTTCTCCTTTTGTACGGTAACGTGGAATATCAGTTGATCACCCGGGATGACCTGACGCTTGAAGCGCGCCTTGTCAATACCCACCAGCAGATACAGTGTTTTCTCACTGGGATACCCGCCCATGGTCTTGAACGCCTGCAACGCGCAGGCCTGAGCCAGCGCTTCGAGAATAAGCACCCCGGGGAAAATGGGGGACTGCGGGAAATGCCCGGTAAAAATCGGCTCGTTATACGTGACGTTTTTCAGCGCGGTGAGTGAGACGTCGGGCTGGAAATCTATGACCCGATCTATCATCAGAAATGGATAGCGATGTGGCAGGTACTTCAGAATTTCTCGAATATCATCCACGGAATTAGTCAATCCGGTTTAGTGGTCTTAATTCAATCGGCACGGTCAGAACGCTCCAGCTTGCGGATACGCCTGACCAGATCATCAATCTTTCCTAGAGTAACAAAACTGCGTCGCCACAGATGCTCGGGTTGCAACGGTGCGCCGGAACCGTAACGCCCTGAGGTGGTGATGGAGCGTGAAACGAGTGAGGCCGCATTGATAACGACCTGATCAGTAATCGTCAAGTGGCCCACAATGTTGCAGGCACCACCAATCTGGCAGTGGCTACCTATGCGTGTGCTGCCTGCGATGCCGACACAACCGGCAATGGCCGTGTTTTCGCCGATGTGGACATTGTGTGCAATCTGAATCTGGTTGTCCATTACGACACCATCGGCAATGACAGTCGGATCAATGGCGCCGCAATCAATCGTGGTATTGGCACCGATATGCACCCTGTTCCCAATCACCACACCACCGGTTTGCTTTATCTGTTGCCAGCCATCAGAGGTCCAGGCATAGCCAAATCCCTCGCTACCTATAACGGCCCCGGACTGGATACGGCAGGCGTCCCCCATGCGGACGTTATCGTAGAGTGTAACGCGAGGAAATAGCCTGCATCCTCGACCAATGCTGACTGCATCCCCGACCACGCCATGCGCCTCCACCCTGCTGTTTTCGCCAATCACGGTGTGCGCACCGATGCTAACACCCGGACCGATGGATACACTTGCATCGATAATGGCTGTGTCGTGGATGCTAGCCGTTGGGTGAATACCTCCCTGCTCTCTGAGCTCCGGATTTAACAGCCAGGAAGCCCGAGCGTAGTCGGCGTAAGGGTCACGACTAATCAGAACATTGCCTGGAGCGTCAAGTCGTAAAGATTCTGGCACAATTACAGCACCGGCTACGGATGCCCTCAACGCTTTGCCGTAGCGCGCATTCACGACAAACGCAAGCTGCTGGCCACTCGCTCTATCAATAGGGGCTAGTGCAGTTATCTGCTGTTCCGGATCCCCGACAAATTCAATATCCAGGGCAGCTGCCAAGTCTTTGAGAATCATGGCGCTGCAGATACGCTAGTTGGCAGACTGCAATCTGGCGTTCTCACGCTCCAGGGAATCAAGAATACGCTCGGTAACATCGATTCTCTTGTTCGCGAACAGGACACCATCGCTGATGATCAGGTCGTAGTCATGCTTACGACCAAATTCGGCTATCGCCTCGAGTACGAGAATTCGTACTTTCTTGAACTCGTCGTTTTTCTGAATATTCAGTTCTTCGCGAAAATCCTGTTCACTGCGTTTTATCCGACGCTCCAGACCTCGCGTTTCGCGATCCAGACGAGCCAGCTCGGCCTCAGGCATTTCCAGATTAGGCTCTGCTAGTCTGGCGGCCAGTATGACAAGTTCGGATCGCTGCGCCGCAAGCTCTGCCTGTCTGGGAGCAAATTCGGTTTCCAGACGTTGCTCGGCTTCCACGGCTTGTGGAGCCCGATCAATAAGATACGGGATATCGACAAAACCGATACGTGACAGAGCGGCTTCTTGCCCTTCAGCTGAATAAGCAAGCGGTACAAACAGCATCAAGGCACCAATAACGGCACTTACAGCGCCGTACCACTGCGGTTGCAAATTTATTTTCAATGGGTTGCCCCTCTCAAAGTTGACCTCTGACAAACAGGTTCTGTATCCATCATCAGAAAATGGATCCGATACTGAACTCGAAATTCCGCGTTCGATCACCTTCCTGATCATTAAAAGGAAATGAGTAGCTGAACGTCAAGGGTCCAACGGGCGATAGCCAGACGAAAGCGATGCCATATGAGGCCCGAAATTCGTCAACATCAAACGATTCCGTATCTCGGTATACATTGCCAAAATCCGTGAAAAGACTAAACCGCGTAGCACCTGGTTCTTCTACAAAGGGTGGCGGAAATATCAGCTCTACCGTCCCCAGTGTTCTGTAATCACCGCCAGAGGAGTTGTCCTTGCTATCTCTGGGCCCGAGGCTACCGGTGCGATATCCTCGCAGTGTCCGTATACCTCCTGCAAAGTAGCGATTGAAAAATGGCAGTCTTTCATAGTCGCCGTAACCGTATCCGGAATCGACCCGCAGAGTAGTGGAAAACGTATACCGGTCGGTTATCGGCTTGAAAATTTCAAACGCATAACCGAGTTTGTAATACGTGTAATCACTACCCGGTATCGCCACCTCTGCCGTCAACCGGTTTACAACCCCTTCTGTAGCGAACACAGTTCTGTTGCGAGTATCGTAGGTAAAGCCAACGTTAAGATCGTAGATATTGAACACATCACCTTCTTCTTCAACGAAGGAGGTAATTTCAATGGGTGATTCGCCGGTTGTTCCTAACTCTGTTCGTTCGTAGCCCAGCCCTACCCGAAACGTGGAAAACTCACTTAACGGCACACCAAAACGGACGCTGGCGCCCCGAGTACTGGCCAGATAGCGTGATGTCGAGCTCTGGTTACTGGTATCAGTCTCCCGGATGAAAGCCCCGACCGTGCGGCTTATACCGTCGTCAGTAAAATAGGGATCGCGAAACGACAATGATAACTGACGCGTTGTCCGTGAATTATCGAACGAGAACTGCAGGCTTTCACCTGTACCAAACAGATTGTCTTGCTGAAACGCCAGATTGACGGTAGTGCCCCCATCGCTGCCGTAACCAAGACCCGCACTGAACGATCCGGACTGACCCTCCTGCACAGTAATTTCAAGATCGACCTGATCGTCTGTTCCGGGCACCCGAGGTGTGCGGATACTCACGCTTTGCATGAAGGCCAGACGCTGCAAACGAACTCTGGAGCGGCTTACCAGCGCTGGCGAGAATCGTGATCCTTCCAACTGACGCATTTCACGCCTTAGTACTTCATCTCGGGTTTTGTACTGGCCACTGAATGTGATGCGTCTGACATAGACCCGCTTGCCTGGGTTGATGACAAAAGTTAAGCCAACATCTCGCGATTCGTCGTTGATATCAGGCAAAACGTCAACATCGGCAAAAGCGTATCCATCCTCTCCCAATCGATCATTAATGGCGTTGCTGCTTTGCACGATATCCTTGCGAACAAAAACATCACCCGACTGGACAGATATCAGCGAGCGCAATTCTTCGAGCGGGATATCGACATCACCCTCAAGTTCGATATCACGCAGGGTGTAGCGTTCACCTTCACGAATGTTGATGACGATGAAAATGTCCCGCTTGTCGGGGGAGATAGATACTTGCGTGGAATCTACTTCGAAACGTATGAAGCCACGATCCTGATAGTAGGAACGTAGAGTCTCAATGTCGGCGGCAAGCTTTACCTGCGAATATTCGTCAGCACTACTGAACGGATTGATTTTTTTCTCACTCGATTGCAGCAAATCGAGCAGTGTGTCTTCCGGGTAGGACTCGTTGCCCACGATATTGATATGTTCGATGCGCGCAACCGCACCCTCAACGATATCGATGTTCAAGGCCACTCGATTACGTTCGAGCTCTTCGATATTAATGTTGATTTCGCTGCCGTAGTTACCCGAACTGAAGTACACGCGGCGCAATTCTCGCTCAACTGTTTCCAGAATCGAACGGTTGTAAACTCGCCCTAGTGCGATGTCTGCCTGCCGCAACGACTTGCTGAGTTCTTCTGTTTCAATTTTTTTGTTGCCGTCGATCTTGATACTGCCGATAGACGGTCGTTCTTCTACCTGTACAACCAGAGTGTTGCCGCCGCGCTGCTTGACAATAACATCGCTGAACAAGCCAGTTTCATACAATGCACGGAGCACTCGTGCGCCATCTTCTTGCGGTACGAAACGATCTCGGTTACGCACCGGCAGATAGGTGAGGATGGTGCCCAGGTCTATACGCTCGTTGCCCTCGATGACGATGTCAGAGATGACGAACTCATCAACACTCGGACGCGTCTGGCTAGTCTGTTCAGACGCCTGAGCGAACACAGCTGGACTGGCGCCATACGCGCAGGCCAGCGTCAGTATTAACGACAGATGGGTAAATCGCATCATTGAAACAAGCGCCATATGTCGTTATAGAATGCCAGAAACATCAGCGACCCCAGTAAGGCTATTCCGATTTGCTGACCCCAGATCTGTACACGCTCTGACAAGGGTTTGCCACGAATGGCCTCGGCGGCGAAGAACAACAAGTGACCTCCATCAAGCATGGGTATAGGCAGGAGATTCAGCACAGCCAGGCTAATGCTGATCAACGCAATGAAATTGATGTAGTGATCGATGCCGATGGACACCGACTGACCCGCGAACTGGGCGATGCTGATCGGACCACTGATATTATCCAGGGACGCCTGACCAAATAACAGTTTACCCAACATGCGCAGAGTCAGGACCGACATGTCCCACGTGCGCTTCACAGCTTGACCAAAAGCGGCTAACGGCGCGTAGCGAACCACGACCTGAGACTTTTCAGCCAGCGCGGCAGACTGGTTTTCTATAACGCCTATGCGGCCGATAGTCTGATCGCCTACTTCTACGGCCGCAGGCGTTAGCGTAATTTGCACCTGTTCACCGCCCCGCTCAACTATCAGTGCCAGCGGTGTTCCGGCACTGGGCTGGACGACTTCGACCAGGGAGCGCCATGTCTGCATCGGCTGTCCGTCGACACTGATCACAGTGTCTTCGGCCAATAAACCTGCCGCTTCGGCGGCACCGCCCGCCACAACCTCACCAATACGGGGATCTACCTCAGGCCACCAGGTACGGAATCCAAGATTCGCCACCGCGTCACCGTCTGACTTCAACATCTCTTCCTGAGTCACTGTCAGCTGCCGCATCAGACGTTGCCCTGACGCATCTTCAACTTCAATACTCAGAGGCTCTGTGACGTTCAGTGAGGACTCCAGCAGCGCTATTCGGGCATCCGTCCAGGTCTGAGTCGACGTGCCGTTGACAGACACTATCCTGTCCTCGTACTTGAAACCAGCATCAGCCGCAGCCGAACCCGCAACGGGTGATCCCACCAGCGGCGCAACGCCACTGATACCAATCATCATCACAATCCAGTAGGCAAAGATGGCCAGCAGGAAGTTGGCTAGTGGGCCAGCCACGACAACTGCGCTCCGCGCCCACAAAGGTTGTTGGTTGAAAGCGCGGTGCTGCTCACCGGCGGCGACAGGGCCTTCGCGTTCGTCCAGCATTTTCACGTAGCCGCCAAGTGGAATGGCGGCGAGCACGAACTCGGTGTCATCTACCTTGCCGCGACGGGTAAACAGCGCGCGCCCGAACCCGATAGAGTAGCGAAGCACTTTAATGCCGACACGGCGAGCCACCCAGAAATGACCGTATTCGTGAATAGAGATCAGGATTCCAAGCGCTAACAGAAAAGCAAGCGTGCTGACGATTACGTTGCTAAACATGGACACATTATGAAGGTAGGCTGATTATCTATAAGAGTATGAACGGTGGCTTCAACGACTGCCCGCAGCAATCAACTCTCTGGTGATTTCGCGAGCTTGCCTGTCGGCCTCAATGATAGTGCCCAAATCGCTGGCAGGGGATATTTTCGAACGACTCAATGTTTGCTCCACAACCTCGGATAGTTGTAAAAAAGCAACAGATTCGTTCAGAAAAGCATCGACTGCTACCTCATTGGCTGCGTTGAGAACTGCCGGAGCCGTGCCCCCTGTTCGCTGTGCCTCGAATGCCAGACGTAGTAAGGGGAAACGATCAGTATCGGGCTTTTCGAAATGCAAGCCCGACACCTCGAAAAAATTCAGTGGAGCTACACCGGAGTCGATACGTGCAGGCCACGCTAACGCGTGAGCAATAGGCGTGCGCATGTCTGGACGACCCATTTGTGCGATAGTCGACCCATCTTCGTAACTGACCATTGAGTGAATTATACTCTCCGGATGTACGACAACTTCAATATTGTCAGCCTTCAGGGAGAACAGCTGGCAGGCTTCAATCACCTCCAGTCCCTTGTTCATCAAGGTGGCAGAATCGATCGAAATCTTAGGCCCCATCGACCAGTTGGGGTGCTTCAGAGCCTGTTGCGGTGTTACAACAGCGAGCTCTTCTAGCGTGCATTGACGTAATGGTCCACCCGACGCTGTCAGCACTATTTTTACGACTCCTTCCGTACTGACACCTGTTTTGGTGGCCGGAAGACTCTGAAAAATAGCATTGTGCTCGCTGTCTACCGGCATTATCAACGCATTAGCCTCTTTCGCAGCGCACATCAATAGCTGCCCGCTCATGACCAGAGCTTCTTTATTAGCCAGCAAAATGCGCTTTCCGGCTCGAGCAGCTGACAAGGTTGACAGCAAACCCGCAGCCCCGACAATGGCAGCTACCACGGTATCCGCCACTGGATCCGCGGCGATAGCGTCCAGTGCATCTGACCCGTGCTCAATCCGTATGTCGAGTACAGCATCCAGACACTTGCGGCGCATCTGATCTGCTGCCTGTTCAGTGCCCAGCACGGCAATCCGGGGCTTGAACCGCTGACACTGTTCGAATAGTTTGTCCACTCTTGAGTATGCAGATAGAGCATGTACGCGATAGTGATCAGGATGCCGAGAAACCACATCCAGTGTGCTCTGGCCTATCGATCCGGTGGAACCGAGCAGCGAAATATTACGCCGCTCAAGACTCATAGCCAGGCCCATGCGAACGCGAATACAGGAATCGCTGACAACACGCCGTCAATACGGTCAAGTACGCCTCCGTGGCCCGGCAACATCTGACTACTGTCTTTGACATCTGCCGCCCTCTTGATTCTACTCTCGAACAGATCACCGAGGACCGATGCGCCAGCAGCCAGAATCGTGGCCAACACTAGCTTCACCCTGTTACCCGCCGCCCAGTCAGCAAATATCAGCACTAGCAGCAGGAGTAAACCGGTAACGACCAGACCACCATAGACACCTTCCCATGTCTTGCCCGGACTGATCAGTGGCGCTAGTTTCCTGCGTCCAAAACGCCGACCACTAAAGTAGGCACCAATATCCATGACCCAGATGATGCTGAAAGCGAAAAACAGTAGCCATTCAGAGCCAAAAGGCGCAAAACTGCGAAGATATTGTATGGCGATGGCAGCCACCAGAAATACGAAAACACCTATGGCCAGCAGCGCGCCGTCTGATGACTTGATGGGCTCGAGTCGAGGAGCCAGATAGAATACCACCGGTACCCCCGCCCAGAACAGGAATCCTAGCAGTAGCAACCATTGAATCAGCTGTTCGTTATACGGGATATAGAGGCCCACCAAAACGAATAAACCCACGATGGCCGCAAAGGCCGTTTGCTGGACATCGTCGCGCACCGCACACATGCGGCTCCATTCCCACGCAGCAGCAGCTACGATAAAGCCAAGTATCAGTGCAAATACATCAATCGAGGCAAAGAACAGGTCAGCGCCAAAACCAATGAGCAGGACGACCGCGGTGATGATTCTTGTCTTAAGCATTGTTGCCCTGTACCTGTTCGCCTGTCCGGCCAAAACGACGCTGGCGTCCGGCGTAAAAAGCTAGCGCATTACCCAGCTCAACATCAGAGAAATCAGGCCACAGAACATCTGTGAAATACAGTTCAGTATAGGCTAGGTGCCAAAGGAGGTAGTTACTGATACGCTTTTCGCCACCGGTGCGGATGAACAGATCAGGCTCGGTTATTTCTGCCAGTGATACGTGTTGTGAGAACGTCTCTATATCGATCGTTTCAGGATCAAGCTCAGCGTCTCTTACCTGAAACGCCAGTTGTCGTGCAGCATTCACGATATCCCAACGTCCGCCGTAGTTAACTGCAATGGCCAGTTTAAGTCCGGTGTTGTGTTTCGTCGTCTCTTCGGCAATGGTCATTTCTTGTTGCAATTTTGCCTGAAACGCGGAGCGCTCACCTATGAAGCGTATCTTTACGTTGTTTTCGCTCAGCTTGCTGACTTCGCTTTTCAGAGCGCGCAAAAACAGATCCATCAGCAGACCCACCTCAGTCTGCGGGCGCTTCCAGTTTTCACTGGAGAATGCAAAAAGTGTCAGTGCCTCTATCTCCTGTCGACCACAGGCTTCAACAATATCGCGGGTAGTACGGAATCCAGCCTGATGCCCCGAAGCTCTGGGCCGACCACGTTGTCGAGCCCAGCGACCATTTCCGTCCATGATGATGGCAACATGACGAGGACGGATATTTTCAGGAAGTGTCACTAAAGAATCTCTGTGGCAGGGAGTAGCGCTCTAACAGAGCAACACTATACCTCCATCAGATCAGTTTCCTTCTTCCCTACCACCTCGTCTATCTGTTTGATGGCCACGTCTGTCAGCTTCTGTACGGATTCTTCGCCTTTACGCAAGTCGTCCTTGGAGATTTCTTTTTCCTTCTCCAACTCCTTCAGATCGCCGTTCGCATCGCGACGAATATTCCTCACGGCAACCCTGGCGTTTTCTGCTTCGCCCTTCACCAGCTTGACCATGTCCCTGCGGCGTTCTTCTGTCATCGGTGGCACCGGCACACGAATAACGGTGCCCGCCGTGTTCGGGTTCAGACCGAGGTCGGAATTGATAATGGCTTTTTCCACAGCGGCCACCATAGACTGCTCCCACGGTGTAACCGTCAGCATGCGGGCATCTTCAGTGTTGATGTTGGCAACCTGACTCAGTGGCGACTCTGCACCGTAGTAATCTACCTTGACGCTTTCCAGCAGGCTGGGATGCGCGCGACCGGTACGCATTCGGGACAGATCGTTCTCCAGAGAATCGACCGACTTACCCATGCGGATCTTCGCGTCTTTGAGAATATCGTCTATCATCTCTTATACCTTTCAGTCCAGTTGCTTAACGGTGGTTCCAACATTCTCACCCATCACCAGGCGCATGAGATCACCGTTGTTATTCATATTGAAGACCTTCACCGGCAGGTTGTTGTCTCGACACATCACTATAGCGGTCTGATCCATCACGCCAAGACGTTTGTTAACAGCCTCGTCGAAACTTACCACGTCATACTTCACCGCGTCATCATGCTCCATCGGGTCCTTATCATATATTCCATCGACTTTGGTTCCCTTTATCATGATATCCACTCCCAGCTCTACCGCCCGCAAACTGGCTGCTGAGTCAGTGGTAAAAAACGGATTACCCGTGCCTGCTGCAAACAGGACAATGCGGCCTTTTTCCAAATGGCGCACAGCACGCCTGCGGATGTAGTCCTCGCAAACCGAGTTGATAGGCAAAGCCGACATGACTCGACAATAGGCACCCAGATTTTCTAGAGCGTCCTGCATGGACAGGCAGTTGATAACCGTAGCCAACATACCCATGTGATCACCGGTAACGCGATCCATCCCCGCTTCGGCAAGCCCTGCTCCTCGAAAAATGTTACCTCCGCCTAGTACCATGGCAACCTCAACACCAGCATCACTTACCGCCTTCACTTCGATGGCCAGACGCCGGATATAACTGGGATCAATGCCGTAGTCCATCTCTCCCATCAGCGCTTCGCCGCTGAGTTTCAACAGTATTCGCTCAAATGCCGGACGTGCAGTTTCCATATTCAAGATAGCTCGTGTGTTTGTACTGAGCCCGGTACAGGCTCCATAAGTTTTGATACAAAAAAGCCGGGATTAGCCCGGCTTTCTTCACACAGATTCTAGTTCGTATAGCGCTTTGCGCACATAAATTTTATTACCTGTCCAGAGTCCCACACAGGGATTTAGCGTTCCTGTGTGGTGGCTCTTCCTAGTGCTGGTACTACAGAAAAATCAGCTAGCTTCCACGAACCTGCGCCATGACTTCTTCGGCAAAATTTTCTTCCTTCTTCTCGATGCCTTCACCTACTTCCAGTCGCGAGAAACTGGCGACGGATGCGCCCTTGTCCTTGAGAAGCTGACCCACTGTCTGGTCCGGATTCTTGACGAAAGGCTGTCCTACCAGAGTAATCTCCGCCAGATACTTGCGAACTCGACCCACAACCATTTTTTCGATGATTTCAGCCGGCTTACCACTTTCAGCAGCCTCTGCCGCAAATATGGCTTTTTCCTTTTCCAGCAACTCTGCTGGTACGCCTGACTCATCGACACAAACTGGCTTGCTGGCAGCAATATGCATCGCGATATCTTTAGCCAGCGCAGCGTCACCCTCAACAACCTCACAAACCACACCAATGCGACCGCCGTGCAGGTACTCGCCGTAAAGCCCATTTGCACTAGTGCCTGCGACGCAACGTCGAACCTGAATGTTCTCGCCGATCTTTGCGACCAGTGTCTTGCGAACCTCTTCAACAGGCTCCCCACCCACTGTCAGCTGATCGACAGATTCTGGCTGTTGCTCAAGAACCGCCTCAACAACATTCGCCGCGAAGCTGATGAAATCTTCTGCCTTGGCAGCAAAGTCTGTCTGGCTGTTGATTTCAACCATACCAAAGCGCTTGCTATCGGCACTGACCTTGATAGCAACCGCGCCCTCAGCGGCCGTGTTGCCAGACTTCTTGTCCGCTTTTGCCAGACCGGAAATACGCATCGCTTCGATGGCAGCGTCCATATTGCCGTCTGCTTCAGTCAATGCTTTCTTGCATTCCATCATGCCGGCGCCAGTACGCTCACGCAGCTCCTTTACCCTGCTTGCCGAAATGGCCATGTACATTCCTCTTTATAAATCCAAGCCGCGAGGCCGCGTTCAATGGCAGCCTCAGGCAATGTTGAAAATCAGATAATGGTTATATTAATCCCCGCGTGAATGGGGATCTATGGATCAGGCTGCAGGTGTTGACCCGTCTGCCGCAGGAGCCGGAGCTGATTCAGCCGCAGGAGCTGCCACAGCCTCAGCAGGTGCAGCTTCAGTAGCGGGTGGTGCCGGTGCCGTCGATACTACTTCTGCAGGTTGCTCGGCCGGTGTTGCTTCTGCAGCGGTTTCAGCAGATGCTGCCTGTGCATCAGCCGTAGCCGCTTCACTCTCTTCCATCTTGCCCGAAGAGCGCTTGCCGTCCTGGATGGCGCTGGCAATGGCGTCCACATACAACTGGATAGCCCGAATCGCATCGTCGTTGCCTGGTATGACATAATCGATACCGTCTGGAGAATTGTTGGTATCAACAACACCAATTACCGGGATACCCAGCTTGTTGGCTTCAGTGATAGCAATCCGCTCATGACCGACGTCGACGACGAACAGCGCATCGGGGAGTCGTTCCATGTGCTTGATTCCGCCCATACCACGGTCAAGCTTTTCATACTCACGGGTAAGACCCAGGGCTTCTTTCTTACTCAGTCGCTCAAAGCTACCATCTTCGCGCATGGCTTCCAGCTCAAGCAGACGCTTGACGGATTGTTTGACGGTTTTGAAGTTGGTCATCATGCCACCAGACCAGCGACGGTTCACGAAAGGCATGTTGCAGCCTTCTGCCGCCGCACGCACTGCGTCTCTGGCAGCTCGCTTGGTACCTACGAACAGGATACGACCGTTCTTTGAGGCAACCTTGCCCGCATAGTTGGTGGAGTCGATCAGCGCCGGCAGGCTCTTCTCGAGGTTGAAAATATGGATATTGTTGCGCTCGCCATAGATGTACGGTGCCATCTTGGGAGCCCAGTAACGGGTTTGGTGCCCGAAATGCACGCCTGCTTCAAGCATTTGGCGCATGGTTACATCAGCCATGGTATTTCCTTTGAGTTGGGTTTGGCCTCCGCAAGCCAACCGCGGCAGACCCGAAGGAACACTTGGCTCCTGTGGGCACCCGGCCGGGTTGAAACGACTTGCGTGTGAAATCCGAGCTGGAAAACCAGCACCGGTCAGCCCGACTTTATAACACATTCGGGGCCAGCGATGTACACTAACCCCCCTTTCTGCTGAACCGGTCTCACCCATGTCCATCTCTCTGAAAACGCCCGAGCAAATCGCCAGGATGCGAGTCGCTGGACGTCTCGCAGCCGAGGTTCTGGATATGATCACCAAACATGTGGTTCCCGGCGTCACCACCGAAGAACTCAACACGATCTGCCACAACCATATCGTCGACGTGCAGAAAGGTATCCCTGCCACGCTAGGATACAAAGGCTTCACAAAGTCCATCTGTACGTCTGTCAATCAGCAGATCTGTCACGGCATCCCAAGCGATCGAATACTGAAGAAAGGCGATATCGTCAATATCGATGTCACCGTGATCAAGGATGGCTGGTTTGGCGACACCAGCCGGATGTATTACGTTGGCGCGGTGCAACCACATGCCAGACGCCTTTGCGAGACCGCCTACGAATGCATGGTTCGAGGCATACGTACGGTGCGACCCGGCGCCACGCTGGGCGACCTCGGCAATGCCATTCAGGTTTTCGCGGAAAACCAGCATTATTCAGTAGTGGAGGAATATTGCGGGCACGGCATCGGCGCAAGCTTCCATGAAGATCCACAAGTTCTGCACCACGGGAAACCCGGCGAAGGCGTTGAACTACGCGCAGGCATGACCTTCACCATCGAGCCGATGATCAATCAGGGACGTCGACACGCACGCGTGTTGGCAGATGGCTGGACCGTGGTTACCCGTGACCGTTCGCTGTCGGCTCAATGGGAGCACACAGTGCTGGTTACAGCAGACGGTTACGAGGTGCTGACACTCGGTGACGGGCAAACGCTCTGAGTGACAGCCCTGAACACGCATTTTTCCGTGGGTAAAGCATCCCTGTGAACCTGGGCGCAAGTGACGCGGAGATGACACTGAGAAGGTCATCCATCCTGCGTGCAATCGACGATTTCATCACTGAGTCGCCTGATAATCCGGCCAGATTCAGAGAAGCGCTGGATATGGGCCAGCAGGCCATACACAGGGTTTTTCTCGAAGGCTTCAAGGCCTCCGTTCTACTTACGCTGCGCACAGCCGTCATCGACCACATATTGACTGTCATGTGGAGCTCCCACGCACAGGCTTTCGGCGGTCTGGCTTTATTGGCAGTTGGCGGTTATGGGCGGGCAGAGCTCCACCCCCACTCCGACATTGATATTGCCATTCTGGTGCCGGACAACCAGAGCGGACAGTCAAATGCCCAACGCGACGAAAGACTCTCCGCCTGGATAACATCGCTGTGGGATCTGAATCTGGACATCGGACATAGTGTCCGCACGGTTTCAGAATGCGAAGAGGAGGCTGCCGCCGATATCACGGTGATAACCAACGTGATGGAAGCCCGGCTGGTTTGCGGAAGCGCTGATCTGTTCGCGCGAATGCAACAGGTAATAGCGCCATCCCGAATGTGGTCATCAGCTAATTTTTTTGATGCCAAAGTCAACGAACAGGAGCAGCGCCACTCCCGGTTCCAGACAAACGCCTATCGTCTTGAACCCAACCTGAAGGAGAGTCAGGGCGGTTTACGTGATTTCCAGACAATAGCCTGGGTCTGCCAGCGACAATTCGGCACTCGCAGTCTTGAGCCGCTGGTAGACAACGGACTATTGGAACCCGGCGAACTGACCACGCTACGCGAAGAACTGGAACTGATCTGGCGGATCCGATATCTGTTACACCACGTGGCCGGGCGGCGTGAAGACAGACTGCTGTTCAACTATCAAAAGGAAATAGCCCACGCATTCGGCTATCACGATGATATCAATAACAGGTCGATAGAAACACTGATGCAGCAGTTCTATCGCACGGTCATGTCACTACAACGACTCAACGAAATCTTGTTGCAAGGCATAGGCGGCATTATCAGTGGCATTACTGCGGCTTCAGATATCGAACCGATCAACGCACGCTTTCAGCGACGCAACGGATTTCTGGAGGTGACGCATGATGAAGTTTTCATGCACTACCCGGCTGCATTGCTAGAAGTCTTTCTGATATTCGGCGACACGCCACAAGCTGTCAACATACGATCCAACACGGTCAGACTCATACGCGCCAACCTGCCTTTAATTAATGACCGGTTTCGCAGTGATCCCAAGGTGCGCGATCTGTTCGTACGAATTTTCAGTAACCCGAAAAAGCTGACGCGAACGGTACGATTGATGAATCGCTATGGTGTTCTGGCGGCCTACATACCCGCATTCGACAAAATAGTGGGCAGAATGCAATATGACCTGTTCCATATCTACACGGTAGACGAACACACCTTCCTGGTGATCCGTAACCTGCGTCGCATGACGCTGCCACAATTTGCCGATGAACTACCGCACGGCAGTTCCGTAGCGACGCAGATCAAACGACCACACGTGCTGTATCTGACCGCTCTGTTTCATGACATTGCCAAAGGCCGCGGTGGTGATCACAGCATACTCGGAGCGGAAGATGCTCGTGAATTTGCGCAAACACATAGCCTGCCGCAGGCCGACGCAGAGTTGATGGAATGGACAGTGCGACATCACCTGCTGATGTCTATTACCGCGCAGCGTAAAGATATAGACGACCCCAATGAACAGCTCGAGTTTGCCCGCCAGGTTGGCAGTATCGACAAACTCAACCATCTATATCTACTGACCATTGCAGACATTCGGGCCACTAATCCGGAACTGTGGAACTCATTCAAGCAAAGCCTGTTGCAATCACTCTACCGACACGCCCTGCTGATATTGCAGCGAGGCCTCGATAATCCACTGGATGCCGAGGATGTCATTGCTCGTCGGCAAGCCCATACTCGCACGTTGCTGGACGACAGCCTCGACGAGGACCCGCGTATAGACCGCCTGTGGACGACGCTGGGAGACGATTATTTCAGACAGTATCAGGCTATCGAAATAGCCAGACACACGGAAATACTGCTGGCCAACGAGGATGCACCCTGGCCTCTTGTATCATTGCGATATTCAGTATCCAGAGGCTCTACAGAGATACTCATCTACACGCCTGATGACAAGGCGCTATTTGCCTTGATCACTGCCGTCATGGAGCGTCTACAGCTGAACATCTTGTCAGCGACGATAAACACGACAGCTGCCGGATTTGCTCTCGACACCTTTTATGTGCTGGACTCCAACCACCAGCCCATTGAAGAACTCTACCGTATCGATGAAATAAGACTCAGTCTGACCCAAGAGCTTGGCGTACCGCGTGACATTCCCGATGTTGCCTCACTGCGCCCAGCCCGTCAGCTACGGTATTTTTCGATTTCCACGCAAGTGGATCTGTCAGACGTCGAGTCTGACGTTACCGAAATGCGGATCACCGCGGCTGACAGACCGGGAATCCTTTCCTCTATTGGTGAGATCTTGATGAAGGCCGGCTTTAACGTCCATGATGCCCGCATATCCACCCTCGGCGAACGTATTGACGATGTTTTCCTGCTGTCGAACAAAGATTGCATGCCATTAACACCAGAAGAAAAAATGACTATCACCGAACTGCTTAAATCCGAATTATGATCGACGCAAGCGACACTGTACAGCTGCTGATAGATCTGGTTCGCCGGGACTCTGTAACGCCTGAGGACAAAGGGTGCCAGGCTTTGTTAGCTGAACGCCTCGTAGCAGCGGGTTTTAAAATCGAACACATGCCCAGTGGCGAAGTCAGTAACCTATGGGCACGTCGTGGTACACAGCCGCCCTTGATGGTGTTTGCCGGGCATACAGATGTAGTCCCTACAGGGGACGTCAAGGCCTGGAGCTCCCCACCGTTTGCGGCTGCCATAGTTGATGAGCATGTTGTAGGCAGAGGAACATCGGACATGAAAGGCGGCGTCGCTGCGATGATCACGGCGACAGAGCGTTTTGTTGCACTCAACCCCGCGCACACAGGATCCATTGCTGTATTGGTAACTAGTGACGAGGAAGGACCGGCAACCGAAGGTACTCGATTTGTCATCGAGCAATTACAGCTGCGCAACGAGACCATCGATTATTGCATCGTTGGCGAACCCACCAGCGCCAGCCGGCTAGGCGATGTCATTCGCCACGGACGCCGTGGCTCATTGGGAGCTACTTTAACCATTCAAGGCAAACAGGGCCATGTTGCCTACCCCCATCTGGCGGACAATCCAGTACACCGCGCCCTGCCCATGTTAAGCGAGTTGACCGCAATTCAGTGGGATCAGGGCAACGAACATTTTCCTGCAACCACACTGCAGATATCCAACATCCAAGCGGGCACAGGCGCAACTAATGTCATTCCAGATACGCTAACAGTTGAGTTCAATCTTCGCTATAGCCCCGAAACCTCTATTGAGGCAATCGAGTCTGTCGTGACGATGCTCTGTCAGTCACACGAATTGGATAGCAATATCAGCTGGAAAGACAGTGCACGTCCGTTCATTACCTCACCGGGCATACTCACTGACGCAGTACAAAGCGCTATTCATGAAGTTACCGGTGCTACGGCTACACTGGACACTGGCGGCGGCACCTCAGACGGACGATTCATTGCCCCAACCGGCGCACAGGTAATCGAGTTTGGACCTATAAACGCAACCATTCATCAGATCGATGAACGGGTATCGTGCGAGGACATTGATTCGCTGACTCAAATATACGAGTCTGTGCTAAACCAGCTACTGGCTAAACAAGAGGACTGACACTATGGGAATGCTGACAGGAAAACGATTTATCATATTTGGCGTAGCCAGCAAGCGTTCGATAGCCTGGGGTATTGCCTCCGCTATGCATCGTGAAGGTGCCAGCCTTGCTTTTACCTACCAGAACGAACGATTGAAAGATCGTGTTATCGACATGGCGGCGGCGTGCGACTCCACACTGGTTTTTCCTTGTGACGTTGCAATTGACGAAGAAATAGACACCTTGATGAACTCTGTCAAAGGCGAATGGACAGAGGGTTTTGACGGCTTGATTCACGCTGTAGCGTTTGCTCCGCGTGAGGCACTGGACGGCGATTTTCTGGAGTGTGTTACACGTGAGTCATTTCGAATAGCCCACGACATCAGCTCGTACAGTTTTGCAGCCATTGCCAAGGCAGCACGACCACAGCTTCGCAAAGGAGGCTCACTGATAACGCTGTCCTATCTGGGTGCCGTTCGCGCAATGCCGAATTACAATGTCATGGGACTGGCCAAGGCCTCGCTCGAAGCCAACACGCGCTTCATGGCAGGATCACTCGGCCCGGATGGGATTCGCGTCAATGCCATATCAGCAGGCCCGATAAAGACTCTGGCTGCTGCTGGCATAGGGGACTTCAAGAAACTGCTGGGACATGTCTCAAGCGTGTCGCCCATGCGCGAAAATACAACGATCGAGCAAGTCGGGGACACCGCCGCCTTCCTTGCCTCACCGATGGCAGGTGGTATCACGGGTCAGATTATTTACGTGGACGGCGGCTTCAACATCGTATCGATGCCGAATCTTAGCTGACCAAGTACTCGATAACGATGCCATCCCCGAGGAAGCGGGGATCCATGCCAGCATCGACAGGGATTCCCGCATGCGCGGGAATGACGAAGTTACCTGCATTGGGCTTCGGTAATGACGAAGTTGCCCACAATTGCCCTTGCGAACGACGACAGGTGGTCGCTATGCTGCACTGCCGTTCAAGCTAGCGTCCTTGCTTCAACAAATCACGTATCTCAATGAGCAATTCAATATCGGCGGGTTTCTCTTCCGGCTCTGCAGCTTTTTCTTTCTCGAAGCTTGCCTTCATGTTATTGATCATCTTCAGAATCATGAAGATAACAAAAGCTACAATCAGGAAATCGATCATCGCCTGGATAAAAGCACCATAGCCAATAGTAGCTTCTCCCACCTTGATGGAGAGATCCTGAAAATTGACGCCTCCCATGACTGCGCCAATGATGGGCATCAGAATATTATCGACCAGGGTGCTGACCATCTTGCCAACGGCAGCCCCAATGATAATACCGACCGCCATATCAATCAGGCTGCCCTTAACGGCAAATTCCTTGAATTCTTTGATTACACTCATCGTCGTTATATTTCCAGACATGCTGCTACAGGTTATGACCATGACAACCCTGGCACGTCTGCGCGTTTTAAAAATGGCACAGTAATACATGAACAAGTCAAGTCAAGGTCGCGGGCACCGCGATAGTAAGATGATTGCCTACCGCTGTCACAAACGGAGATCGTAACGAATGCAAAATAATCAGAACAAACCCGCCACGCCACAAGACTACTCGCCTCTACGCTTCGATGCCGGGTTCACAGCGTCCGTTATCGAGCATATGAATAATGACCATGCCGAGGCTTGCCTGCTCATCGTGCGCGAGATGTCAGCGCAATCGGACGCTACTAGCGTCGCGATGACAGATCTGGATACCTTGGGAATGGTGTTTTCAGTGACAACAGCTGCTGACGGATGTTCGCAGACACCCACCCATATCAGGATTGACTACCCGAAGCAGCTAAGACAGTCGTCGCAGGTTCGGGGAATGCTGGTGGCCATGTCCAAACAGGTCAGAGATCGGGCTGCAGGATAGCAGCCCGATACCCTATTTCTTTCAAGAGCCGTAAGCTGAAGTTCCAGCGCTAACGTCTTTGAGATCAATGTCAGCTTGCTCTCTCAAACTTTCCAGCAGCACTTCAAACTCCGTTCCACCTAGCCTGGGATCAGCACCAGAAGCCAAAGGACTCTCAGCCATGCTAGGTTCTGTCACCGCCTCCTCTTGGGTAGCTAACTCTTCTGCCACATCAATGGAATCCAGACGCATGGCCAGCAAGTCGCCATTAGATAACGTAGCTGTGTCTGTGACTACCTCAGCAGCTAATTTTGGCAAAGCGAATACTTGCGTCAAGACGTTGCGGTCGAATGTAGTTGAGGTCCTCTCAAGAACTTCCTGCTCGAAGACCGTTACCGATTCATCTGTACCTGCGATATCGGAGGCGGACTCCCCGGCCGTCAGTTTTTCAATGGCATCTGCCTGACGCACTTCCAGCGCTTTAGTCGCCCGCTCACCTTTCAGCGTATCCACGATTTCCTCACGGACATCTTCTATCGTCTTAGGTCGAGGCTCTTCGTGCTCCAGCACGCGCAGTGCGACTATGTGGCGCTGACCCACTTCGAGTAGTTCCGAGTTGTTTTCCTCATTGAGCACTTCGTCACTGAAAACAGCGCCCATGACCTGTGGACTGGATAGAACTGGACCTGAATCGGTATCGCTATCGAGCCAGTCGGATGTCTTGATCTCCAGGCCCGTAATATCACTGGCTGGCTCTAGTGAGCCGGAGTTGTCGAAAGTCAGCTCAGCCAGCTGCTCTCGCAGTTCGAAATAGCTGGAATCAGCCTCATCCTGCTGCATCGTCGTTTTTATTTCCTCGCGTACCTCTTCGAACGACTTGCCGGTTTCAGGGCTGATATTGTCCAGCTGAATAAGGTGTACGCCAAACTCAGTGACTACAGGTTCGGACAGATCGCCCGCGTTTTCCAGAGCAAATACCGCCTCTTCAAATTCAGGCACCATTGCGCCCGGCGAGATAGTTCCGAGACTACCTCCCATCTCTGCCGAGCCGACATCATCAGATAGCTCTTTGGCGATGTCAGCAAATACTTCACCAGCAGCTATGCGTTCTCTGACCTCATTGAGTATGACGGTCTGATCGGCGGAGTCGCCTTCATCGGCACTGAGTAAAATATGAGAAGCTTCACGTTGCTCGGGTAACATGAAATTGCCGCGGTTAGCATCGTAAAAATCCTGTGCCTGCTCATCGCTGACGTCCACTTCCCCAGCCAATTCTTCGGCATTGAGTTCAAGGTACTGAATCCTGGCGCGTTGAGGAAACTGATAATTGTCTTTGTTGTCTTCAAAGTAAGCCACAACATCGTCTTCTGCAATGTCGATGTCAGCCTTGGCTTGTTCAAAATCAAATTGAACGCCTTCAATAGTGCGTGTCTGACGCATCAATGCCGATAGCTGTTCAGCCTCGCTAGGCAAGATGAAACTTGTGTCGATAACTCCTGTGCGAAACTGATTCAGCGCAGTGTCATCTCTATAACTTTGTTCAAAAGCAGGCACAGACATACCTGAGGCTCGCAACTGAGCCTGATAGGTTTCCTGATCGAATTTACCGTCAACCTGAAAAGCTGGCAGATTTCTAATGGCTCTGCCCAATGTCTTGTCACCCACCGCAAACTGCTGATTGACCACTTCGCTTTCGAGCACTTGTTGTGTAATCAACTGCTGTAAAGCCTGCTCACGCAAAGCCGCCTCGTTGGCGAAAGCTTCCGGAATCTGGCCGCCGAACATACGCGCCACTTGTTGCCGCTGCTGCTGATATGCCCTTTCAAGTTGTTGTTGATCTATAGGCTGACCGTTCACTTCCGCAACTGGCGCTGCTGTTCCACCACTGAAATAAGAACCAATACCCACCAGGGCAAACGGGATACAGATAAGCGTGATCAGTGAATACTTGATCGGCTTGGAATTTCTTACGGTCTCTCTCAGATCCAATAACATAATGCTGTAAGCGCCTCTTTAACTACGTGTTTCACCGGCTACAGCTACTATTGATAGCGATTCACCGCTGAAGTTCTATTCTGCTCCGGGTGACCGGATGGATTTTGCACTCTCACCTACTTTATAGACACATACAAAAAAAGGGTGCCGAGGCACCCTTGATTGCCTTACCAAAACATCTGGCAAGAATAGCGCCGACTATCACCATCGGCTACTGGAGTTGGCGGAGCGGACGGGACTCGAACCCGCGACCCCCGGCGTGACAGGCCGGTATTCTAACCAACTGAACTACCGCTCCAAACTTTTGAAATCTTTTAATAATTGGTGGGTGCTGACGGGATCGAACCGCCGACCCTCGCCTTGTAAGGGCGATGCTCTACCAGCTGAGCTAAGCACCCAAGCCGTCTAGTTTACTGCATCTTTCAACGCTTTACCAGCCTTAAAACTAGGAACATTTGAAGCTTTTATTTGCAAAGGCTCACCGGTACGTGGATTTCGGCCTGTGCGGGCTTCCCTCTTACGAACAAGGAATGTGCCGAAGCCGACCAGAGTAACTTGATCGCCCTGCTTCATGGCTTCTGTTACAGCATCAAGTACTGCGTCAACTGCATTGGATGCATCTGCTTTGGACATTTCGCCCTTGGCTGCAACCGCATCAACAAACTCACCTTTATTCATAAAAACCGTTCCCCGTAAAGTTCTGTTATTTAAGCACCAAACTGTCGTGGTGTCATTCTCTAGCTTCAGACTATCGCGCAGATGATACGCGAAAAAAATCGAAAAACCCACTAACCACGCGGGTTACAGCGCAAACTATTGTGATTAGTAATTTTCAGTATCAGAAAAGGGGCAAACTATCCTTTTGCCCTATTTGCTTCAGATTGATCAGTTGTTGAAAGAACTTAGTGCGTTCGAACTGACCCTGTAGAGCCACCACTGCGCTCTTCCGCGCCTGATACGGGGTCGACGAGCTGCTCACCGTCGGGACCCGGAGTGCTCGCGAGAGCCACATCAAGAACTTGATCTATCCATTGAACGGGGCGGATGTCGAGTCCGGATTTGATCTCCTCCGGTATCTCGGATAAGTCTTTTTCATTTTCGATAGGAATCAGAACGGTATCGATGCCACCGCGTTGAGCGGCGAGCAGTTTTTCTTTCAACCCACCGATAGGAAGCACTTCACCTCGCAGCGTAATTTCACCCGTCATGGCCACGTTCGCTCTAACAGGAACACTAGTCAGGCACGATACAATCGCTGTGCACATTCCGACACCCGCACTGGGACCGTCTTTGGGTGTTGCGCCTTCAGGGACGTGCAGATGAATATCCAGCTTCTCATGAAAAGCCGGGTCTATACCCAGAGCCTCAGCCCGGCTGCGCACCACCATCATGGCCGCCTGAATAGATTCCTGCATGACGTCGCCAAGCTGGCCTGTGGAGCTCAGCTTACCTTTTCCAGGCACCACGGCTGACTCAATAGTAAGGAGCTCACCGCCTACCTGTGTCCAGGCAAGCCCGGTGACCTGTCCCACCTGGTTTTCCTTCTCAGCACGACCGTAACGATGTCGCGGCACACCCAGATAGTCATCAAGGTTCTCACCCGTAACTGACACAAGCTTGCTTTTTTCGTCATGCTGCTCAGAGTTATTGTCCGATTCCAGCTCCATGACTTCGCGTACCACCTTGCGGCAAATCTTGGAAATCTCTCTTTCCAGATTTCGGACACCAGCTTCCCGTGTGTAGCTTCTGATGATTTCCATAATGGCATCATCTCTGACAGACAGTTCCGACTCGTCCAGTCCGTTATCAAGCATCTTCCTGGGCAGCAAATATCGTTCTGCAATATTCGCCTTTTCCATCTCGGTATATCCGGGGATACGAATAACCTCCATCCGATCAAGCAATGGCTCAGGAATATTCATCGTGTTAGCAGTTGCCACGAACATGACGTCAGACAGATCATATTCCACTTCAAGATAATGGTCTGTAAACGTGTGGTTCTGCTCAGGATCGAGCACCTCCAGCAACGCGGAGGAAGGATCACCCCGAAAATCCGTGGACATCTTATCGATTTCGTCCAGCAGGATGAGCGGATTACGGCGCTTTACCTTCGCAAGGTTCTGAACAATCTTGCCCGGCATGGAACCGATATAGGTGCGACGATGTCCGCGAATTTCTGCCTCATCACGCACTCCGCCCAAGGCCATACGACTAAATCTACGCCCAGTTGCACGAGCAATGGATTTACCCAGGGAAGTCTTGCCCACTCCGGGAGGACCTACCAGGCACAGAATAGGACCCTTGGCATGACCTACCCGTTTCTGTACTGCCAGGTATTCCAGAATGCGCTCCTTAACCTTCTCCAATCCATAGTGGTCATTCTCAAGCGTAGCTTCGGCCTGTTGTAACGTTTTCTTGAGCTTGGATTTTTTCTTCCATGGCAGCCCCACCAGCGTATCGATGTAGTTACGCACAACCGTGGCTTCAGCCGACATGGGCGACATCATCTTCAGCTTATTAAGCTCAGCAGTGGCTTTCTTGCGAGCCTCTTTTGACAAGCCTCCCTTGGCAATCTTGCGTGTCAGCTCCTCGGTCTCATTGGGAACGTCATCCATCTCGCCCAGCTCTTTCTGAATGGCCTTCATCTGCTCATTCAAGTAGTACTCGCGCTGACTTTTTTCCATCTGCTGTTTGACGCGACCGCGGATACGCTTCTCAACCTGCAGCATGTCGAGCTCTGATTCCATCAAATTAAGTAGATGCTCGAGACGTTGCGCCGGATCAAACAGCTCCAGAATTTCCTGCTTCTCTTCTACGCGTAAGGACATTTGCGCTGCAATCATGTCTGCCAGACGATCAGCGTCATCGACACCTGTCAGCGAGCTCAGAATTTCAGGTGGCACCTTCTTGTTCATCTTGACGTACTGATCGAACATATTAGTGACCGATCGTACTAGCACGTCCAGTTCTTTGCCTTCCGTGTTGGAATCTTCTGCAAGCTGTTCAGGATCAGGAAAGCTGTAGTCGGCAACAAAGTAGCCAGCTTCGGCAGTAGTTACCGTATCGATTACTGCCCTCTTCACACCTTCCACAAGTACTTTAATCGTACCGTCAGGCAGTTTGAGAAGCTGAAGGATAGTGGCAATGGTGCCTACACGATGTATATCACCGTCGCCAGGCTCATCCACTGCCGCACTCGTTTGCGCTGCCAGCATGATCTGCTTATCGGAAGACATTGCAGCGTCAAGCGCGTCAATAGATTTTTCTCTACCAACAAAAAGCGGTATGACCATGTGCGGGTAAACCACCACATCTCGTAATGGCAGTACGGGTAATTGACTGGTTTCAATGACCGTATCATCTGAATCCGGGGTATCAGTCACGGGGTTAAATTCTCCTGTGTGAGGCTGACTGTATTTAGTCGAGCATACACGACAAGGTGAGACTCACTTCGGAAAAATCAAGCATATAACGTGAAGGAAAGTTGTTACCAGAACAATCAAATACCCACAAAAAACAAGGCCTTTAAACGAAAAAAGCCGACCACCAGGGCCGGCTTTGCGTTTAATACACCGTTAAAACGACTAGTCGTCCGATGCTGCACGTTTGTATTTTTCTTCTTCCATAACCTTTTCCTGCCCCTCAAGGAGCAGATAGGGTTTTGCCTCACCACGAACGACAGCCGCATCCAGTATGACTTTCTTGACGTTTTCGATTCTCGGCAACTCGTACATCGTGTCGAGCAGAACGTTCTCCAGAATCGTTCTCAAACCACGAGCACCGGTCTTCCGCTCTAGTGAATTCTTTGCTACCGCGTAGAGCGCATCCTTGCGGAACTCGATATCCACCTCTTCCATTGCAAGCAATTTCTGATACTGCTTTGTGATGGCATTTTTAGGCTCGATGAGAATTCTGACTAACGCCTCTTCGTCGAGCTCTTCAAGTGTCGCCACTACCGGCAGTCGACCTACGAATTCCGGAATAAGACCAAAGCTGATCAGATCTTGTGCCTCGCAATCCATCAACAGCTGTCCAATGTTGTTTCTGTCATCCTTTGACTTGACTTCGGCGGCAAAGCCGATTCCGCCCTTGTCGCTTCTGTTCTGGATGATCTTTTCCAGTCCGGCGAATGCTCCGCCACAGATAAACAGAATATTGGAGGTGTCTACCTGAAGGAATTCCTGCTGCGGATGCTTTCTTCCACCTTGCGGCGGTACCGATGCAATGGTGCCTTCTATCAGTTTCAACAATGCTTGCTGAACACCTTCGCCCGACACATCACGCGTAATAGACGGATTATCTGACTTACGGGAAATCTTGTCGATTTCATCGATATAGACGATACCGGTCTGAGCCTTCTCAACATCGTAGTCACATTTTTGTAGCAGCTTCTGGATGATGTTTTCAACATCCTCACCCACGTAACCGGCTTCAGTCAGCGTAGTGGCATCAGCGATGGTGAAAGGTACGTTGAGCGTTCTGGCTAATGTCTCTGCAAGCAGTGTTTTTCCCGAGCCCGTGGGACCGATAAGCAGTATGTTACTTTTAGCCAATTCGACATCGCCCTTCTTGTCTTTGTACTCCAGACGCTTGTAGTGGTTGTAAACCGCCACCGCCAGAATGCGTTTGGCCTTCGCCTGTCCGATGACATACTGATCGAGTAACTCATTGATCTCATGAGGCTTCGGCAGCGAGCTCTCTTCATCTGTTGATTGCTCCTGCATCTCCTCTGTAATGATGTCATTACACAGATCAACGCATTCGTCACAGATGAAGACTGACGGCCCCGCAATCAGCTTGCGAACCTCGTGCTGGCTCTTCCCGCAAAAAGAGCAATACAGCAACTTGCCGTCGTCTTTCTTGTCTTCCTGGTCACTCATGCTTCACAAACCTCTGGCTATGCGCCACATTGCCGTGTTTCCCCTTGAGATTCAAGCACCAAACCATTGCCAAAATCGGGGATGACGGGCGGATCACAGTCGGAGCCGGGCATATGCCCGACTTTCGACGTTTACTGTCTGTCAGTTTAGTCCTCAGCAGCAGGCGGCTTATCACCACTATCGGTAGCAGGCTTTTCACCACTGGTGGTTACACTGACCTCTTCATCTCGTGTCTGAACAATTCGATCAACCAGACCGTATTCGACAGCGTCTTCTGCCGTCAGAAAATTGTCGCGCTCTGTATCATTTTTTACTTTTTCTACAGTCTGGCCACTATGATGAGCCATCAATTTGTTCATCTTGTCTTTTATCGACAGAATTTCACGCGCATGAATGTCTATATCCGTGGCCTGTCCCTGAAAACCTGCCGATGGTTGATGAATCATGACCCGTGAGTTAGGAAGAATGAAGCGTTTTCCCGATTGTCCTGCTGTCAGCAGAAAGGCACCCATGCTGGCTGCCTGACCAACACACAGCGTACTGACGTTGGGCTTAATGAACTGCATTGTGTCGTAAATCGCCATTCCTGCGGTTACGGACCCACCCGGAGAATTGATATAGAGCGAAATGTCCTTGTCAGGATTATCCGACTCCAAAAACAATAACTGGGCAACAATCAAATTGGCCATGTGGTCCTCTACCTGACCAACCATGAACACTACGCGCTCTTTAAGCAGTCGCGAATATATATCGTAGGAGCGTTCGCCACGAGACGACTGCTCCACCACCATCGGTACCAGACCGCCTGCTGCCGACGGTGCGTCAGACATTGACACTCCCGTATTAGCATAAGATTGGCCGTGTGTACCAGGCAATGCGCCGGTGTAACCCCAAGTAGGACCTGAATTCATCGTTAGCTGTTCTCGCTCTCTGCCGGCGCCTCAGGCTCCGGTGGGTTCATGATGTCTTTAAACGTGGTCGGTTCGTCAGTGACCGTTGCGGCAGCGAGAACTGCAGCGGTGACCGCCTCTTCCAGAACAAGACCTTCGATGTTCTTTAGCATTTCTTCGTTGCCGTAATAGTAGTCAATGACTTGTTGGGGGTCCTGATAGGAAGATGCAAGCTGCTCCACCTGAGTTCTTACGGCAGCTGCATCTGCCCTGATCTCTTTCTGCTGGATAATTTCGCCGACCACAAGACCAAGCTGCACTCGACGTGTCGCCTGCTCGGTGAACAACTCATCTGCCAGCAAGGAAGAATCGGACTCCGCCGGCATCTGTTGCATAAGTTGTTCCCTTCGACGCTTGATCTCCTCAGAAACCAGAGAAGTTGGTACATCAATAGGATTCAATGCAACCAGACCGTCCATAACCTGATTTTTCACCTTGCTATCGATACGCTGCTTGAGCTCACGTTCCATGTTCTTGACGATATCGGAACGCAGGCTCTCTAGAGTACCGTCCTCGATTCCGAAGCTTTTGATCAGCTCTTCCGTGAATTCAGGCAGACTCGATTCCTTCACTTCATGAACGGTAATATCAAATTCGGTGTCCTTACCAGCCAGATGTTCCGCCTGATACTCCTCGGGAAACGTTATCTGTATAGTCTTTTCGTCACCTGCCTTCATACCGACCAGTTGAGTTTCGAAGCCGGGGATCATTGCGTTACTGCCCAGTACCAAAGGTGCTTTCTCAGCCTTGCCACCGTCAAACTCTTCCCCATCAATTCGACCCCGGAAATCGATGATCATCTGGTCACCGTCTTTTGATTCTCGCTCTACCGCCACAAACTCGGTACGCTGCTTGCGCAAATTCTCGAGCATCTCCTCAATGTCGGATTCTTCTATGTTAGCTACCGGCCGGGATACCTCGATGGTGTCGTTGAATACCGGTTCGAACTCAGGGTAAACCTCGAAAGTGGCCACGAAACTGAAGCCTGTATCACCGTCTGGAGCATTTCCCGGCACGATATCCGGCTGACCAGCTGGGCGTAGTTTCTCTTGCTGTACAGCGTCGTAGTAAGACCGATTAATCATCGATCCCAGTATTTCGCTGCGCACCTGGGGCTCGTAACGCTTCTTGACGACCTTGAACGGTACCTTCCCGGGGCGAAAACCATTCATTCGAGTGGTTTTGCTCAGGCTTTGAAGCCGCTCCAGTACAGCACTGTCTATGTCCTCGGATGGCAGCGCAACAGTCATCTTGCGCTCAAGGCCCTGGGTGGTTTCAACGGATACTTGCATGCTTGCCTCGATTAACCGCGATGTTTGCCATGGCCTTGAGACGGGCCGTTCATCGGGTCAGGTGATGTGCCATGTGCGGCACGAAAACTGGTGCGAAAGGGGAGACTCGAACTCCCACGTCAATGACACTGGTACCTAAAACCAGCGCGTCTACCAATTCCGCCACTCTCGCAGAGTAGTTATGTCAGCCGCCGATTATAGCTAAAATCGCGACGTTGATGCCGAGTCATTACCTAAAGGAAGGTAGTCTGGCCATCCAAAGGTGGGGTGAACGACGGGATTTGAACCCGCGACCACAGGAATCACAATCCTGCGCTCTACCAACTGAGCTACGCTCACCACAATTACTACCTGAATTTACTGCCACACCATCAATCATGAAGCCTGTCTGTGACACACCGTGAAGGCGCTGCCTCAGATTACGGTGGTGCGCCCGGCAGGATTCGAACCTGCTACCCTCGGCTTAGAAGGCCGATGCTCTATCCACATGAGCTACGGGCGCTCTGCCGATAACGAGGTGAGGCTCGCCCCTTAATGCGGTACGGAAAACAAAGCAGACTCACAACACTCGAGCGCCTGCGACGATAACCTTACCGGCCAAGACAACCGTACCGCCATATGACGATGGCACGGACACAACCCTAACGTTACAACTTCAAACAAATCCAGAGCGAACGACGCTCAACCGAAAAATGGTCGGGGCAGCAGGATTCGAACCTACGACCCTCTGCTCCCAAAGCAGATGCGCTACCAGGCTGCGCCATACCCCGAAACTTCACTATATTCAGCCGCGCAATGATAGCGACTAGTTTTCCGCTGGTCAACAGAATACCGGTAATGTTTACGATTTAAATTCACAAGCCTCAGTCTAGTTCATCCAGCCACGTCATTTGGATGGCCTCAAGTATGCCTTCACTTGACTTTTCCGGGTCATCGTCAAATTCATCAATTGCCACAACCCACGCGTGCAGGTCTGTAAAACGCACGTATTGGGGATCGACATCAGGATGAGCCTCCGACAACTCAATCGCTATCTCACGTACATCTGACCACTTCAGCATCAGTGGGGCGCCTCCGACACCATATTGATGGTGTACTTCGGTATCTCGATGGTTAGATCTTCATCGGCGACGATTGCCTGACAACTCAGACGCGAATCCGGATCGAGACCCCAAGCCTTGTCCAGATAGTCCTCTTCTAGCTCGTCCGCTTCATCCATGCTCTGCGAGCCTGTTCTGACATGTACATGACATGTTGTACAGGCGCACGATTTCTCGCAAGCATGCTCAATATGCACGCCATTTCGCAGCATGGCATCACAGACCGAAATACCGGGGTCTACTGTGAATTCTGCACCTTCAGGACAAATGTCCGGATGCGGCTTAATCGTTAAGGTTGGCATGACGCCTTCAACTCCACGTTCGTTACTGGTTTATGTCAATCGTATCGGCTGACGCTATACATCACGGTCAGTCGACGTATCCTGGCTAGCCAAGCGAGTCGACCTGCTGACCGGCCATCATCTGGCGAACACTGGCATTCATTCGACGCTCAACGAACACGTTACTGACCTGCTCCAGAGCCTGCACAGCGCTCTTGATGCCATCGCGATCCTCGCTCTGCAAAGTGTTTTCGACGGCAAGGATATGCTGATCTATCGCTTCACGCTCGTCTTCGCTCAGATGTTCATCGCCATCAGCTTGTAGCGCACTTCGAATAGCCTCAATCACACGAGACGCCTCTACCTTTTGCTCTAACAGGATTCGTTTCTGCATATCGACACCTGCGTTGTCCACGGACTCACGCAGCATTCGCTCTATCTCACCATCCGATAATCCATAGGATGGCTTAACGTCGATACTGGCCACTACGCCACTGTCTCGTTCAAGTGCACTGACGGTCAATAATCCATCGGCGTCTACTTGAAACAGGACCTGAATGCGAGCAGCCCCAGCGATACGCGAAGGCAAGCCCTTTAGTTCAAACCTTGCCAACGATCGACAGTCTTCAACCATCTCACGCTCTCCCTGCACGACATGCAAAGCCATCGCAGTCTGGCCGTCTTTGTAAGTTGTAAATTCCTGACCACGAGCGATAGGTATGGTGGTGTTCCGAGGTATGACTTTCTCAACCATGCCACCCATTATTTCCAGGCCTAGCGACAACGGTGTTACGTCCAGCAGCAACAGATCACTGTCAGGCTTATTACCTGCGAGTATGTCTGCCTGTATAGCAGCACCCACCGCTACCACTTCATCGGGATCGATTGAGGTCAACACGGGGCGTTCGAAGAATTCGCTGACGCGCTCGCGCACGCGCGGCACCCGTGTCGAGCCCCCTACCATCACCACCGCTCGCACCTCTTCGCGACTCACATCAGCATCGCGCAATACTTGCCTGCACGGCTTGAGTGTTCTGGAAACCAGTGGCTCGATCAGCGTATCAAGCTCGTCACGCGATAGCTGACCGGCCCAGGTATTACCCTGCCCGTCAGACCAGTCAACAGAAACAGTTGACTGATCTGATAGTTGCTCCTTGAGCGATCTGGCATATTGTTTTGTTACCGCTTCTTCGCGTGCGCCTGCTAACGAATGTACACCCGCTTTTTCAAGCAGCCACGCAACCAGAAGGTTGTCTATATCATCACCACCCAGAGCAGTATCTCCAGCTGTAGCGAGCACTTCGAAGATGCCATGCTTCATCTTGAGTAGCGAGATATCGAAGGTACCGCCACCCAGATCATAGATAGCAACAATACCTTCCTCTTCGCTATCCAGTCCATACGCAACTGCTGCAGCTGTTGGCTCATTGAGCAGTCGCAGTATCTCCAAACCCGCCAACGATGCAGCGTCCTTGGTAGCCTGACGCTGTGCGTCGTCGAAGTACGCAGGTACGGTGACGACCGCACCTACCAGGTCACCGCCAAGCGTCTGCTCAGCAGTCTCTTTCAGTGTATTCAGAATGGCAGCAGACACATCGATAGCGGTTTTCGGTCCAGCATCCGTGACAAAGGCCGGCAGTGATCCTGAAGTGAGATCAAATTCGTAGTGTTTCGCCAGCCACGACCCGTCAATGTCAGTCGCCCCTTTACCCATCAGTCTTTTCGCCGAGCGAATTGCGTTTTGTGCGCCGGCGGCAGCGCCGCTTGAGGCTTCCTCAGCCGCATTTCCAACAAGCACAGCGCCATCTGGCTTGAACTGCACAACCGAGGGCACCGAGGAAACCCCGTGAGCATCTTTCAGCACATCTGCGCTACCGCTGCGCACCGTTGCCACCAGCGAGTTGGTCGTGCCCAGATCAATCCCGACCGCTAGTTTGTGCTGATGCGGCGCTTGTGCCTGGCCGGGTTCAGCAATTTGTAACAAAGCCATCAGCTACAGATCCTGCATCGCTTGAACGGTGTGTCCATCAATCTTCCAATTGTTCTTCGGTTATCTTGACTTCACGAGCCAGTTTTTCCAGAAACTGCCATTGCCTGACAGTGTTACGCGCTGCAATCCAGTCTTTTTTCTCAACAGCGCTGGAGAAATCATTAATCTGCTCCTGAATCCCCGATTTAAGCTGCTGCCGGACGGCGTCTAGCGCGACTAAGGGGTCACTGGCCGAACCCGCAGACTCCAGTGCTTCCCGACATTCCATTTGCTCCATCAGAAACATGGGAGACATCTGGGTGTCAGTTTCATCATCGATGGAAACGTTTTTCAACTTCAGCAGATAGACCGCACGCTTCAGGTCGTTACGCAGTGTCTGATAGCCTTCGTTGACATGGCTTGCCGCCTGCATCGACCAACGCTTCTCCGCATCGGACATTGCCGCGAATCTGTCCGGGTGTAGTTGTTTTTGAAGGCTCTGAAAACGAGCTACTAACGCATCACCCTCGATGACGAACTGTTGATCCAATCCGAACAGATCAAAAAAATCGCTGGATAAATCAACCTGCATATACACACATTCTCATACTATATCAACGACACTGCCCGGGCCAAATGACCTCCGGGCAGCTTATACCTGACATTACTACTGACGACAAACGGACGCTAGATAGTGAAGGACTCACCACAACCGCACTCATCCTTGACATTAGGATTGTTGAACTTGAATCCCTCGTTCAATCCTTCCTTGGTGAAGTCCAGCTCAGTACCATCGAGGTAGACTAGGCTCTTCTTGTCGATAATCACGGTAACGTCGTTATTCTTGAACACTTCATCATTGGCTGCCACTTCATCAGCGAACTCGAGGACGTAGGCAAGACCGGAACAACCGGTGGTGCGTACTGCGAGACGCAGACCTACACCCTTGCCTCGCTTATCGAGGAATGCCTTGATGTGCTTTGCAGCACTATCAGTAAAAGTCACGCCCATAATGTTGACTGCCTCTAAAACCGTATTAGCTAGCGATCGCTGCAGAATCGTCCTTGGCGCTTCGCTTAGCCTTGATGTCAGCGATAGCTGCTGCGATAGCATCTTCAGCCAGTACTGAACAATGGATCTTCACAGGAGGAAGAGCCAATTCTTCAGCGATATGCTTGTTGCGGATTTCACCCACCTCTTCAAGAGTTTTACCTTTCACCATCTCAGTAACCAGAGATGAGGACGCGATAGCAGAACCACAACCGTAGGTCTTGAATTTTGCATCTTCAATGATGCCTTCATCGTTAACCTTGATTTGGAGACGCATGACGTCGCCACAAGCCGGAGCTCCGACCATTCCTGTTCCTACATTTGGATCTTCTTTGTCCAGCACACCCACGTTACGCGGATTTTCGTAATGATCCAGTACCTTGTCGCTATAAGCCATGATTCTCTCCCGTTGAAGCAGCCTTGACGGCCGCTTGTATGTGTCTTTTCAATCGTACTACTAAACTAAAACCAGCACTTTTCTCAACGCGCCAGGTGTTGACAGACCGACTCTAGTGGCTAGCCCACACAACCGAGTTCAGATCAATACCTTCCTTGTGCATGTCCCAAAGCGGAGAAAGATCGCGTAACTTCTCAACTGCATCTCGCGTTTTCTCGATAGTGAAATCTACTTCTTCTTCGGTCGTGAAACGGCCGATGGTAAAACGGATAGAGCTATGCGCCAGTTCGTCATTTCTACCGATAGCTCGCAGCACGTAAGACGGCTCAAGACTTGCGCTTGTACAGGCAGAACCGCTGGAAACAGCGATGTCCTTCATGGACATGATAAGACTCTCACCTTCCACAAAATTGAAGCTCACATTCAGGTTGCCCGGAATTCTCTGCTCAAGATCACCATTCAAGTAGATTTCTTCCATATCGGCGAAGCCCGCCCAGAGCCTGTCGCGAAGGAGGCGCATGCGATCGTTTTCTGCGTCCATTTCCTCGTGAGCAATGCGAAACGCTTCTCCCATCCCCACGATCTGGTGTGTAGCCAACGTACCGGAACGCATACCGCGCTCATGACCGCCACCGTGTATCTGAGCTTCCAGACGTACACGTGGCTTGCGGCGTACATATAGCGCACCTATGCCTTTTGGACCATAAACCTTGTGAGCACACAGCGACATCAAATCCACCTTCATGGCTTCTACGTCGATGGCGACCTTGCCCGGGCTTTGCGCGGCGTCGACATGAAAAATGATGCCTCGCTCTCGACAAATCTCACCAATAGCGGCTATATCCTGAATGACACCGATCTCATTATTGACATGCATGATTGACACAACCGTTGTGTCGTCACGAAGCGCTGCCTTGAACACATCCATGTCGAGCAAGCCGTTTTCCAACGGATCGAGGTAGCTTATTTCAAAGCCTTCTCGCTCAAGCTGGCGACACGTATCAAGCACTGCCTTATGCTCGGTCTTCAGGGTGACGATATGCTTGCCTTTCTTGACGTTGAAACGCGCGGCCCCCTTGATGGCGAGGTTATCTGACTCGGTAGCGCCTGACGTCCAGACAATCTCTTTGCTGTTGGCGCCGAGCAGATTGGCCACGTTATCGCGCGCCTGTTCGACCAGTTCGTCGGCATGCCAGCCATAGGGATGTGACCGTGACGCAGGGTTACCAAAATGGCCCTGCTTGGTCAAGCACTGGGACATCTTTTCGGCTACTCGCTCGTCGACCGGTGTCGTGGCTGAATAGTCCATATAAATGGGGATATTAAAAGAACTCACGATATCTGCCTCAGCTGTATTCGGTTGACTGGAGCATTTCACAGCTCCTTGAAAATATCACTACGGATTTTGTGCTGGCTTGTATGACACTGTACGCAAACTGTTGAACGAAAATCTCATTGTCAGGGCTTTTACTAAGCATAAGGCTACTAAGCATAAGGCCTTTGAACCATGACCTTGTCCTGACGCATTGACACGCTTTGGACACGCTGCCGATCAATCATGTCTTGCAGGGAGACACCGCTGAGGAACTCTTCTATCTGAGCGCTCAGCCCTTCCCACAGGTCGTGTGTAAGGCATCGGCCGTGACTATGACAATTTTCCTTGCCGCCGCACTGAGTAGCATCAACGGACTCATTGACAGCGCCTATAATCTCGGACACCGCGACATTGCTCAGCTCTCTCGCGACGGAGTATCCGCCACCAGGCCCACGAGTGCTCGTGACCAGTCCACTGCGGCGAAGCTTTGAAAAAAGTTGCTCAAGATAAGACAGAGAGATCTCCTGCCGCGTTGAAATTTCAGCGAGAGAAACCGGCCCTGCATCGCCATGAAGAGCCAAATCGAGCATGGCTGTTACAGCGTACCTGCCTTTCGTTGTCAGTTTCATGGCACCAACTTCGTCTGTTGTTTCCAAACTATGGCGTAGGCCAAGTTTACGGATCAGCTAATGGTGTAAGAATCGCATATCCGAGTAATTCAGTCAAGTATTTAAGGGCGGCCCTGCAATTTTCAATAGCTCCAACTCCGATAGCCGCCATTAACCTGCCTTTTTGTTCAGACGATCTAACTCTGCCCTCATTTCGGCCACTTGCTGCTGCAGCAATTCAATAGTACTTTCCATTGGGTCGTCGGTCTCTCCGCCCACCCCGTAGGCATCAAACGCTTGCTGGCGCATCAAAATCTGTTTTTCACGCACCAGCTCCAGACATTTCGTACTTTGCTCGCGACACCGTACGATTCGACCTGGCACACCAACGACTGTCGCGCCGGGAGGCACGGGATCGAGCACGACTGCGTTAGACCCAATCCGGGCATCATCGCCAACAACAAAGGGCCCGAGAATCTTGGCACCTGCCCCGACGACCACATTATTCCCCAGAGTAGGATGACGCTTGCCTTCACTCAGGGATCTTCCCCCAAGCGTTACACCTTGGTACAACGTGACATCGTCGCCGATTTCAGCGGTCTCGCCGATGACCACACCCGTGCCGTGGTCAACGAAAAATCGTCTACCGATGTGAGCGCCCGGGTGTATCTCTATGCCTGTCAGCCAGCGTGCCACATTACCCAGAAATCTGGCAGGCCAGCGAATTCCGCGTTTCCACATCCAGTGGTTGCAACGGTGAAACAAAACCGCATGAACGCCCGAGTAGCACGTCAGCACATCAAACAGGTTGCGAGCCGCTGGATCACGGTCGAATACACAGGTAATGTCTTCTTTAAGTAGATGCCACATGGTCAGCCACCAACAAGTCCTACTGAATCGGTAGGTTATTATACGCCGAATAGATTTCAGGGTGGCACGGGCTATATCAGTACAGCTATGCCGTAGGGCGCATAGCTGATAGCCCTGGGTGATTCAGCGTTTTCGAGGTTTTTCTGTCGAAGCAAGAATGCCTCTGAAAATAGCCAGTTCGTTCCCAGACGGCCGATTTGCCTCGAAATACCGGCGTAGCCTGCGTCGTAGCAGCCGGGGATTATCAGGATCCATAAAACCTGTGTTGATCATGACGCGGTCAAGATGATCAAAGAAATGCGCCATAGCCGCACTGGTTGCAGGAAGTTCATCGGGGTCCTGCTGGCTAACTGCCTCGTTACTTTCTGGATCTGATCCTCTCCATTTACCGGGCATTGGCCGAGGTGCTCCTTGCGGTACCGACTCCAGCGCTTGCGAAAATTCGTAGGCAACTACTTGTACCGCACTGCCCAGATTCAATGATGAAAATTCCGGATTACACGGAATACGCAGGAGCCTGGTGCACAAGTCGAGGGACTCGTTACTCAGCCCAGAGCGCTCCTGACCAAACACAATAGCTACTTTTTCACCCGCTGTAGCACCCTTGGCCAGCTCTCCCAGCTCGGTAGCTATTTGCCGACAAGACAACAATGGCACGGCCAGCTGCCGAGCTCGTGCGCTCGTCCCCACAACCGCTCGACAATCGCCAATCGCCTCCGCAAGAGTATCGAAAGTGTGAGCATTTTTCAGCACATCATTCGCTCCCGAAGAACGAGCCAGTGATTCGGCTGATAAATGCGAGCACGCATCCACAAGGCGCATCTGAGAAAAACCCATGGTTTTCATCGCTCTTGCGGCAGCACCGAGATTGCCCGTATGCGTAGTACCCACCATTACGAAGACTAACTCCAGACTCATCCGGCAAACCCTACTGACACGTGACTCAAGCCGCGGAAGTGTAGCCTGATCTGCCGATAAATACTCAGTGACGGTCGATAAGCATTACACTACCGAGTTCCGCCTACACGATACGATAACGCTATGCATCCGATGCTCAACATCGGCATCCGTGCTGCCAGAGCAGCCGGCAAGGTCATCACTCAGAATATTGATCGGTTCGACCCGATGACTATTGAAAAGAAACAGCGCAACGACTACGTCACCGAAATTGATCGCAAGGCTGAATCCGAGATTGTGGGTACACTTCAGCGCTCCTACCCAGACCATGCCTTTCTGTGTGAAGAAAGTGGGCTTATCGGCAAGCAAGATGCTGAGTACCGATGGATCATCGACCCGCTGGACGGCACAACAAACTTTATTCACGGGCTGCCGCACTTCAGCGTATCGATCGCTCTGACACAAAACGACAAGCTGTTTCAGGCCGTGGTTTACGACCCGATGCGACAGGAACTCTTTACGGCGGGCAAAGGTGAAGGCGCCTTTCTGGATGGCAAACGCTTGCGTGTTTCTACCACCGGAAAGCTGGAAGATGCTTTACTGAGTTGCGGCTTTCCCTATCGCGACAATCAGGATCTGGACTTTTTCCAGCGCACCTCTCGCCACTACACAGCACGCAGTGGCGGTGTGAGGAGACTTGGCTCAGCTGCTCTGGACCTGGCGTACGTGGCCGCTGGAAGAGTCGACGGCACTTGGCTAACAGGCTTGCACAGCTGGGATATGGCAGCGGGCGGTTTGATTGTAAGAGAGGCCGGTGGCCTGCTCAACGACTTCGATGGCGGCGATGACTGGCTGAAGACCGGCGAAGTTATTGCCTCAACACCAAGAGTGCACCACCAGATGCTTGAGATCATGAAACCTCTGTCAGCTGCTCGCCACAAGATGCCTTCCAGACCTGAGAGCTGATTGCCTGCAGCACGCCTCACCGGCCTGTTCCGGCTCACTCTGGATCATTATCGGGGCAACTCGAGAGTTGCTAGCACTTGGCGATGTGGTTAAAGACAGAGAGAAGCTCCCTCAAGGCGTAGAGTCTAGCTCTACACCTTCTTTTTCAACGGGCATCAGATCTTCCCGAGTGACACCCAGCTTGAGCACTGTGATGCTGGCAACGAAGATCGACGAGTAAGTACCGATAACAACGCCCAGAATGAGTGCGAGGGCAAATCCGTGAATGATCTTGCCACCAAATATGAACAACGATAGCAGAACAAGTAACGTCGTTGCCGAGGTGATCACTGTTCTTGACAGTGTCTGATTAACAGATTCGTTCATCACCTCTTTGGGTGTACCGGAACGCATGGCTATGAAATTTTCCCGGATCCTGTCGAACACCACGATAGTGTCGTTTAGCGAATAGCCTATAACCGCGAGTATGGCTGCCAATATAGTCAGGTCAAACTCTATCTGGAACAACGCAAAAAACCCAACGGTAATAACGACGTCATGAACCAGAGCGAGCACTGACCCCACCGAGAATTTTTTCTCAAAACGAAACCAGACGTACACAACGATACCGAACAAGGCGGCCAGAATCGCCAGCCCACCTTTCTCCCGAAGCTCTTCGCCTACTTGAGGACCCACGAACTCGACTCGTCGCATACTAATACCGCTGTCGCTTCCCTGCTCCAGAACACGAAGCACCTCAGTACTGACATTGGCACCTGTAAAGCCCTCTTTCGGGGCCATTCGTATCAGCACCTCAGTGCTCGCACCGAAGGTCTGCACCTGAGAATCGGGCAAGTCAGCCGTGACGAGTATCGAGCGTATCTCATTCAGGTCCGGGGCCTGATCGTAACCCACTTCAATCGTGAAACCACCGGTGAAATCGACACCAAAATTAAGACCACGGATGCCGATGGACAGCACTGAAACCGCGAGCAGAATGCCTGACACAATGAGCGCCAGACGGTACTTGCCCATGAAGTCGTAGTTAACGTCATTAATGATGTTACGCATGCGCTGAATCCTTGAGCACGGTTATGCTCCGTGACCGGTTACTGAAAGAGTGGATCATGTTGGTGTCACAGACCGCCGTTAAATAGGTAGCTTACTGAGGCGCTTTCCGCCAAATAGCGCGTTGACCAGCACACGTGTTCCAAAAATGGCGGTGAACATTGACGTCAAAATGCCGATGCACAGAGTGATCGCAAAGCCCTTGACAGGCCCGGTACCCATACTGAATAGAACCACGGCTGCAATCAGTGTGGTGATGTTGGCATCTGCAATAGTGGAAAAGGCTTTGTCATAACCCGATGAAATGGCAGACTGGACGGCTGACCCCGCTCTGAGTTCCTCGCGTATACGCTCGAAAATCAACACATTAGCGTCGACCGCCATACCCGTGGTCAGTACGATACCTGCGATACCGGGTAACGTTAGCGTCGCGCCGAGTGCGCCCAGTACAGCAATAATCAACACCACGTTCGTGATCAGTGCGGCACCTGCGATCATTCCGAATACCCGATAGTAAATAGCCATGAAAATCACCACTAGTATCAAGCCGACAACCGCTGACAGAAAACCCTGTCTTATGTTGTCTTTGCCAAGGCTTGGCCCTACTGTACGTTCCTCGACAATTTGAACCGGGGCTTTCAAGGCTCCTGATCGCAATAATAGTGAAAGGTCAGCTGCTTCCTGCCCACCCAGGCCCGTTGTCTGAAATCTGTGACTGAGCACATCCCGGATGGTGGCCGCGTTGATGACTTCTTCTATTTTGGTGACCTTCTTGACGATCTCGCCGTTGACTTCGATGTTCTCAATGCGGTTTTCAATATAAACCACGGCCATCAAATTACCGACGTTGTCTTGTGTTACTTCCTGCATGCGCCTTGCACCGGCGTTATCGAGATTAACGAAAACTGCTGGTGTACCGGTTTGCTGATCGATACCCGACGACGCACCCTTTATCTGGTCACCCGTTACGATGATGTCTCTGTCGAGCATGATTGTGGAGCCATCTTCGCGCCGGGTATAGGCGCGAGCATCGGAACTGGTAGACACCAGCCGGTACTCCAACGTGGCTGTTGCACCCAGTATGTCCTTGGCACGGCCAGTGTCCTGTACACCTGGCAATTGCACAACTATTCTGTCCAGGCCTTGCTGTTGGATGACGGGCTCGGACACACCCAGTTCATTGATGCGGTTGCGCAGCGTTGTGATGTTCTGTTGTAATGCGCTGCGCTGCTCTTCCTCGGCTGCCCGCTCGCTCAGGTTTGCCGTTATGTAGGCGTACTCGCCGTCTTCTGACGTTTCAAAGTCGAGATCCTCACCGTTTTCACGAAAAGCCTCCAGCATTCGATCGCGGTTGGCGACATCCCTGAAGCGCGCACTTAGCTCGTCGTCGGCATGCTGAATGGACGTACCCCGAATCTTCGCCGTCCGGATCTGACGCTTCCAGTCAGGAACGTAGCGTTCTTCGGCTGATGTCAGTGCCGCAACCATGTCGACTTCCATGAGGAAGTGGACACCCCCTCTCAAATCCAGCCCCAGATACATGGGCGCTGCGATATTGCGGAGCCAGCCCGGACTGGCATCCACCAGATTCAGGGACGTAATGTACTTGTTCGGATCGGTGGATTCGGACAGCACGTCGCGAGCTCGGATCTGCTCGTCCTCGTCGGCAAACAACGCTAGGAAACGTCCCTCTTCCTCACGAATTTCTACGTCAGCAAACCCTGCTTTGTCGAGAGTGCTGGTGAAGGTCTGTATGTCAGCGCTGCTTAGCGTTGAGGTTCTACCGGACACTTGAACGGCAGGGTCGCTGCCAAACAGATTAGGCAGCGCGAACAGCACCCCCGTCATCAAGACTGCTGCTAAAAGCAGCGTTTTCCAAAGCGGATTAATATTGGTCATGCTGAAAACGTCTTGAGGTGAGAGTGAGAACCTGAGCGCCGGCGGTGAAACTTGCGTTCCACAGCCAGCAACTAAGACTTAAATGTTCTTCAGAGTTCCAGAAGGCAATAAAGCGGCCACCGCCTGTTTCTGGACGTTGACTTCTACATCATCGGACACACGCATGGACAAATAGGCGTCCCCAACTTTAGTGATTGTCCCTCCCAATCCACCATTGGTTACGACCTCATCACCTTTTTTCAAGGCGCTGACCATACCCTTATGCTCTTTCATGCGCTTCTGCTGAGGGCGAATCATCAGAAAATAGAAGACTGGCAGCATGAGCAGCAGTGGCAGGATACCCATGATGGAACCACCTGCGCCTGCGCCCTGGGCATATGCATTACTAATGAAAAAATCCATGTTCGATACTCCTTACTATGACGGCGAAAGTTAACAGCCGATTATGCCATAGACAGTCAAATGGGACGAATAGTTCGAACGATCAACAGCCGCTGGCCCGAAGCTCTGCAAATTCCTGTACGTAGCTTGCAAAGCGGTTCTGCTCTATCGCAGCTCGAATATCCTGCATGAGTTGCTGGTAGTAGTGCAGGTTATGAATGGTGTTCAGACGTGATCCGAGGATTTCACTGCACTTGGACAGGTGATAAAGATACGCTCGGCTATAGCTTTGACAGGTATAACAGCCGCATTCAGCATCTATCGGGTTGGTATCCGTTCGAAACCTGGCGTTACGCAAACGAATATCACCACGCGCGGTGTAGATGTAATCGTTTCGAGCATTGCGCGTGGGCAATACGCAATCGAACATGTCGATGCCACGCATTACTGAGGAAATAATGTCCTCAGGCTTACCCACACCCATCAGGTATCGTGGCGCATCGGTCGGCAAATACGGTAAAGTCTGCTCCAGCACGGTGTCACGCAACGACTTTTCCTCACCCACAGCCAGCCCGCCCACGGCGTACCCGGGAAATCCGATATCGACGAGCGCCCCGCAGGATATTTTGCGAAGGTCTTCGTACATACCACCCTGCACTATGCCGAATAGAGCATTGGGATTTGCCAGCGACTCGAACGAGTCTTTACAACGCAGCGCCCAGCGCATCGACAGCTCCATGGACTCTGCTGCTTGCTGATGAGTTGCCGGGTACGGTGTGCATTCATCAAATGCCATCACTATGTTGGAGCCCAGATCGGTCTGGATTCGCATGGATTCTTCAGGACTGAGGAAAACCTCGGAACCATCTACCGGAGAACGAAATCGCACACCCGATTCGTCAATTTTTCTCAACTTGGCAAGACTGAACACTTGGAATCCACCGGAATCGGTCAGTATTGGCCCGGACCAGTTCATGAAGTCGTGCAAGTCACCGTGCTGTTTGATGATGTCTGTACCGGGACGTAACCATAGATGGAAGGTGTTACCGAGAATGATCTCAGCGCCTACACTGCGTATCTCTTCTGGTGACACCGACTTGACCGTGCCGTAGGTACCTACCGGCATGAACGCGGGCGTTTGTACAGAGCCACGATCGAATGTCAGTTGACCACGGCGCGCATCACCATCGGTATTGCTCAGTTCAAAACTGAAATTCACGCACCTACTCCCGAGTCAGGCCAGACCAGCATGGCGTCGCCATAACTGAAAAAACGGTACTGCTCCAATACAGCCTGACGATAAGCCGCCAGCGTATTGTCCAGGCCGGCAAAGGCTGCAATGAGCATCAGTAACGTAGATTCTGGCAAGTGAAAATTAGTGAAGATGCCATCAACGACGTGGAATGTAGCGCCTGGAGTCAAAAACAATCGCGTTTCACCGTGAAAGCACTGCACCTGCCCGCTGTGCGCGGCACTGGCTTCCAGTGCCCGCACACTCGTCGTACCCACGGCGATGACTCGACCACCACGCGCTCTTGCCGCCGCAATTGCCTCGACAGTATCGTCTTCCACGCTGACGCGCTCGGCGTGCATGACATGCTCGTCCGGATTGGTAACCCGCACCGGTTGGAATGTACCCGCCCCTACATGCAGCGTGATAAAACTGTGCGTAATACCTGACTCTTTCAGTTGCCTGAACAGCGCATCATCAAAATGAAGACCCGCTGTTGGCGCGGCTACCGCACCAGGCACTTCGGCGAAAACAGTCTGATAGCGTTCCTCATCGTTCTCGTCGGGCGCACGTTGGATGTAGGGTGGCAGCGGAATCTGCGCATGTTTTTCGATGAACTCTGCCAGCGAAAATGCATGCTCCCCAGTGGCTTCAAGTTCAAACAGATCATCACGACGACCCACTACCCTGGCCTCTGTGCGCACCAGTGTCTGATTGGACTGCTCAGTTAACGCCGTCGAGTAGAGTTTTATGATGGATCCGGGCTTCGGCGATTTGCTACAGCGGATTTTGGCTAGCACATGACCCGTTTCAGTCACACGCTCTAGCATCATCTCGAGCTTGCCCCCCGAGCTCTTCTGCCCTATCAGGCGAGCCGGAACCACTCGAGTGTTGTTAAAAACCAGATGATCTCCCGACTTGAGCAATTGCGGCAGCTCGCACACTTGACGGTGTTGCAGCTGATTGTTGTCGAGAACCAGTAATCGGCTGTCGCTGCGATTGGCAAGCGGTGCCTGCGCAATCAGGGTTTGCGGCAATTCATAATGGAAATCGCTGAGCCGGAAAGAGGCATTGCTGCCTGTAGCTCTAGGCTTTGGTGTTGGAGGATTTTCTGCCATTACAAGCGTGGGGATACTGTGAATAAGCGCTTGTGTTGGTGCCGGAGGCGAGACTTGAACTCGCACTCTGTTTCCAGAACCGGATTTTGAATCCGGCGTGTCTACCAATTCCACCACTCCGGCAGCGCAGCAGCAGTGTAGGCAAGTTCGGCCTCAACAACAAGCATCAGGGATAAAAAATACGCCTTTCAGTCTTCCTTGCGAATCTTGACAGGATCGATCACGCCCTCCAGAGACTTCATGACAGGTGCAAGGTGAGGCTTGTTGGCCTGAATTTCAGCCAGTGACAAACCTTCCATTTCATGTGGAAACACCAGCCAGTCATCCGTTTTATGCGCACAGAAATCGGGTTCGAAGTCGGTGCGGTTTCTGGCTGGCTTGAAGTATGCCGTAGCAACACGAACATCCTGCGGTAAATTGCGGCGAGCACGTTCCTGCAGTTTATCGATAATGGCCTTCACGCTTAATCCGGTGTCGAAAACATCATCCACGATGAGAAGTGAATCCTCGGCATTCATTTTCTGGGTCAGATACGTTAAACCATGCACTCGCACCGATCCAGCGCGCTTGTTGATGCTGTCGTAGGACGACGTTCTGATCGATATGTGATCGGTCTCCACGCCATAGAAATCGAGTAGCTCCTGCACCATGATCCCTACGGGTGTGCCACCGCGCCACACACCAACGATAAAATTGGGCCGGAACTCACTGGCTAGTATCTGACGCCCAAGCTCAAGGGAATCCTCGAGTAGCTGCTGCGCAGAGATATATATTTTTGGGTCAGTGCTCATGAAATTAAATCAGTTGAGTTCGGTTTTCACAGGAGCTGGCTGCCACATTTCCTGTTCTTTTGCAGCCTGTGCTGCCGCTATCTGGACCTCTGCCTGTAACGCATGCAAGACCGAAACCGGTGAATCAGCCTGCGTGACCGGACGACCTATCACCAGATAATCACTACCGGCTAGAATGGCATCAAACGGAGTCAAGGTACGGCGCTGGTCGTCTGGCTTTCCACCGTGCGTGGATATGGTGCCGATAGGTACGTTACCGCTCTGATCTGGCCGTATACCTGGAGTGATCGTGAGAAAATTGTTCTTGGCGATGGATCGGATAAGGCCTACCTCATGCGGAGAACAGACGACACCGTCGAGCCCTGCCTGACGTGTCATGCGAGCCAATCTGGCAACCTGCTCTGAGGGCTCCGTATCGAGACCCGTGGCACTGAGGTCAGCGCGGTCAAGACTGGTCAGTACCGTCACGGCGATCACTCGCGTGCCACCACCTGACAGCGCAGCACGATCGTATTGCTTCACGGTATCGCGTGCCGCACTGAGCATCTCAGGACCACCACTGGCGTGCACATTAACCATCCAGACACCCAGCGAAACGGCCGCCGACAACGCACTAGCCACCGTATTGGGGATATCGTGGTACTTCAAATCCAGAAATACATCGAACCCGGCATTCTGACATTCTTCAACAAAAGCAGGCCCCGCTGAAGTGAACAGCTGATTACCTATTTTCAGTCGCGTCAGCTCAGGTGCAAGCTGCTTGACCAGACTACGAGCTTTTTCCGGATCAGAAAAATCCAGTGCGGTTATTATTCTGTTCATTCGCCTTCTACCTCAATAATCGTTGAAACAGTATCCCACTGACCACACCGCGGACACCGCCAGTGCATCACGTTACCCTGAAAACCGCATGAGCTGCACCGATAAGCTGGTTTATCTTCCACAACCTTATCAAGCAAATTGCAAGTGACCTGCACCTTCCCGCGTTCTCCGGGCTTACTCAGCGCGAGCTGATCATGAGCCCAGTCCCTGAGCCCCTCTAACGAGGGTCTTTTCAGTATCTGATCGTTAAAGCAGCGGTCGGCAAGTTGCACTTCATGTCGCTCTTCAATTGTCTTGCGAGCACTGCAAATGACAGAGTAGGCATTACGCTGCGCCTGTAGTCGTCGCAGAAAATTATCCAGCTGCTTGTCATCACCAGAGGCAAGCAATTTTTCAAACCGTCGGTCGGTGATCTCAGGCATCAGCTCTGGCCGAAGGTTCTCCACTCGCTCGTAAAGCTCATTAGCCCGAGTATGTTCCAATGCATACAGAGCCAGAGTCGCCAACATCATCCACGCTCGTGCGCAGCGCTCGTCCTGTTGTGTAGCATCTCCAAGCAAATCCTTGGCGCTATCGACATCACCTGACATGATAGCTTGTTGAGCGAGCTCGCAATAGTAGTGAGCGATACGCCAACCTGTTGCATCGCGAGTAGCGCGAGCTGAGCTCGTAGCCACAGTGATGACTTGCTGCCAGTCACCTTCGCGCTCGCGAAAGAGTAATAGGCTCCGATAGGCGTCCTCGCGATATCCTGGTCTACGCCTGACAACTGATTGAACAACAGCGACGACTTGTCCTGTTGTTCTGACAGAAGGGTCTTTGAACCCGCGTGCAAATCCGTGGTGTAGTCTCGGAAGGCCTTATCGGGAGACGCGCCACTGTGTCGGGCTGCGTACCATCCTGCGGCGGCCGCAACTGGCCAAAGGAGCCACAAGAGGTCGGGAGGCGCCACGCGGTAATGATCCTGAAAATCGGGCTGTCAATTCAGTCTGTAAAATCCCAGGTATCGGCGAATGACTGAATAGTATCCATATTCACGATATCCACTTGCACCGCCATCGGAGCATCGTAAGTTGCCGTGATGGTGATACGACTGGGCGAATCTATTGCCTTGATCTGAAAAACTACTGGTACGTCATCGTCACCGATAGCGTCGTTGGCATAAACGCCGTTCTTGCTGATAGAGACTGGCTCGGCTGCAATACTGGCAAAGCTGCCAACTGCTTCAGCCTCGTAGTTGGAGACGATCATGACCTCACAACCGTCAGCCGTTTCAGAGAGGCGGTCTGCAACAATACGCGTGCTACTTAACGTCTGAAACGTCGCCGATAAGCCTGCCAGAGGATCCTTGTAGATACCTCCGCTATCAAGATTAATCTCCAGACGAGTCGTATCTGCAGGAGGACATGAAGACTGAGTATTGAATTCCTTGAGTTCGACAGTTGTCAGATCACCGCTCATGCTTAACACCCCCTGACCGCCGTTGACCCCCTCGACATTCAGGCTGAACGCTTGTACAACCGTAGCGCGTTCAGAAGCACCAATACCAAACTGTTCTGTGGTTACCATCAGGTTACCGCTGTAGGTACTGCCGCCCTGCTCGCACGTTTTAAACTGGTGAGCTCGGGTTGTCACGAACGCATTGGGTTCGGTGGACAGAGTCTGAGACACAGTCAGTGACCCACGATCTGTACAGTCTAACGTTACAGTTTCCAGATCGCCGTTAAACGTACCTACAGGGACCAATGCTGAAGCGCGCTGCAAATGTAATTCAAGCGAGTATCCAGCCAATGCTGCATTGCCTGTATCTCGTGCTTCCTGGTATTCGCCGTTAAAGAACAGGCTGGTCTCTATCGGGTCCTCAGTAAGTGTTGTTGCTGGGTCAGCAGGGTCTTCAAGGCTTTCCGGTGGAGCAACGGTGTTGCTGGAGTCACTGCAGGATGCCAGAGCCAGACAACACGACAACACGAGCAGTGCTGTCACAGACGGATAACGTTTCATGCGTCCACCTAAATCATGAGTGATGTGATCACACTAGCATAGCGTATAAGACCCACGTCGATTGCTCAGGATAACCTCAATCGTCAAGCAAGTCGTCCGGATCGTCATCCGGGAAATTGCTGACACCGCCGGTGCCATTGTTAACACGTTCTCTCAGCTCCTTGCCAGGCTTAAAGTGGGGAACGTGCTTTCCACGCAACGCAACTGCATCACCGGACTTTGGATTACGACCGATACGTGCGCCACGAAAATGCAAGCTGAAGCTGCCGAATCCGCGGATCTCTATACGCTCGCCACCAGCGAGTTCCTGGCTCATCTTCTCCAGCAAACTTTTGACGGCAAGTTCAACATCCTTGGGCGCAAGGTGGTTCTGGTTGCGGGCCAGCGAATCTATAAGATCCGATTTAGTCAGACTGTTATCCGTGCGAGATCGTTCGCTCATACCTCACCTTTTAGCGACAACTCTACGCTACCCATATGCCAAACGGTCGACATGCAGATCGTTCGAGCTGATTCAAGACTTACCTGCCTACTGTTTTACTACCCGGATCGGGCTGCTCATGAAAAAATTTATTTACACGCAGCCCGAACCGTTACTCAGAACATCAAGGGCTGGAGACAAAACAAAATCACATTTCTGTCCCCAACCCTAGAGACTTACTTGTCGAGCTTACCCAGCTGTTCCTTCATCAGATCACCCAACGTGGTACCAGCAGGCTCAGCTGATGTGTCGTTGTAATCATTCATCGCTTCCGCTTCGTCTGCGTAGTCTTTCGCCTTGATAGACAGGCTCAGCATGCGTGACTTGCGATCAGTACCGATAAATTTAGCTTCGACCTCATCACCTTCCTTGAAGTGCATCTTGACGTCTTCAACCCGCTCGCGAGAGATCTCGCTAGCGCGCAGAACACCTTCAACACCGTCACCCAGATCGATGATAGCGTGCTTGGTGTCCACTTCCTTGACGATACCTTTCACAATACTGCCTTTCGGGCTATCGACCACGAACTGACCAAAAGGATCACGGTCAATCTGCTTCACACCCAAGGAGATACGCTCACGCTCTGGATCAACAGCCAATACAACCGCTTCGATCTCATCGCCCTTCTTGTAGTTGTGAACCGCTTCTTCGCCAGTTTCGTTCCAGGAAAGATCAGACAGATGGATCAAACCATCTATGCCGCCTTCAAGACCAATGAAGATACCGAAGTCAGTGATTGACTTGATGGTTCCGCTAACCTTGTCGCCCTTGTTGAACGACTCGGAGAAATCTTCCCAAGGGTTCGGCTTGCATTGCTTGATACCCAGAGAGATACGACGACGCTCCTGGTCGATATCAAGGATCATGACTTCAACTTCGTCACCCAGCGCAACAACTTTGTTCGGGTTCACGTTACGGTTAGTCCAATCCATTTCGGACACGTGAACCAGACCTTCAACGCCTTCTTCGATCTCTACAAAACAACCGTAATCAGCGATGTTAGTAACCTTACCAAACAGGCGTGAGCCTTCAGGATAACGACGAGTCAGATCAACCCATGGATCTTCACCCAGTTGCTTCAAACCGAGGGATACACGATTGCGCTCACGATCGAACTTGAGCACCTTGACTTGCATTTCCTGACCGACTTCGACAACTTCAGAAGGATGCTTAACGCGCTTCCAGGCCATATCAGTGATGTGCAACAGGCCATCGATACCACCGAGATCAAGGAACGCTCCGTAGTCGGTGAGGTTCTTGACGATACCCATGATTTCCTGACCTTCTTGAAGATTCTCAAGCAGCTGCTCACGTTCAGCACTGTACTCGGACTCAACAACGGCACGGCGTGAAACAACCACGTTGTTACGACGCTGATCTAGCTTGATTACCTTGAATTCAAGCTCTTTGCCTTCGAGGTAGCTGGTGTCGCGTACCGGACGAACGTCTACCAGTGAACCTGGCAGGAAGGCGCGGATGTCGCAGACTTCAACGGTAAAACCACCTTTGACCTTGCCAGTGATGTTGCCTTTGATAATTTCGTCATTTTCCTGCGCTCTTTCCAGAACTGTCCAAGAGCGTGCACGGCGAGCTTTCTCGCGTGACAGTTTTGTCTCTCCGAAACCGTCTTCGACGGAATCAAGAGCTACTTCGACGCTATCGCCGATTTTTACGTCTGTTTCGCCGTTTTCGTCTTCAAACTCTTCGATAGGCACTGCGCCTTCGGATTTGAGCCCCGCATTAACGATAACGTAGTCGCCCGTGATATCAACAACCATTCCGGTGAGGATGGAGCCGACTTTCATCTGGGCTTTGGAGATGCTCTCTTCAAAGAGCTCCGCAAAAGATTCTGACATTAAATAGTAAACCTGTAGGTGAATGACGCAGTGTCTTCGTGACAAGGCGATGTGTTAGTGGAGAAAAAACCGAACCTTCATGGTTCAGCGTAAACGTTGTGCAGGTTGATCAAGGTAAGGCACTGGCAATCCAGTGACGTACCTTTAGTGACATTACACGGTGCTCTTCAAGACGCACTGCGAAAGACGGACCTACCTCCCTGTTGCAAACCTCACTCCAGAATGATGTTACTCGACCGTACTTTGACGGGGCAGCGCCGACAGTATGGCATCGACCACGTCGTGGACAGATAAATCACTGGAATCTATGATGAGCGCATCGTGAGCTGCAGCCAGTGGCGAATGCTCACGAGTGCTGTCTCTTTCGTCGCGCGCACCAATTTCATGCAGCAAGTTGACCATTGTAGTCTCTATTCCCTTGTCTTTCAACTGCTTAGAGCGTCTTTGCGCTCGCACTTTAGCCGAAGCAGACAGAAATACCTTTAAAGTGGCATCCGGGAACACCACGGTGCCCATGTCGCGACCATCGGCAACCAGGCCAGGAGCCTTGCGAAAACTACGCTGCTCGTCGAGAACAGCGGCTCTCACAGCCGGCATGACAGCCACTTTCGAGGCTGCTGAGGCGGTGGTCTCAAGTCGCAGACTAGCGGTCACATCCCGCCCATCCAGAAATACCAGCACCCCGTCAGCACAAGGCTCGAACGTGGCCTTCATACTGCCTAACGCTGCCAGTACGGAACTTTCGTCATCCAGATCGGCGTGCATGTCCAGCGCATGCACGGCTGCGGCGCGGTATACAGCACCGCTATCCAGCAGATGATAACCCAAGTGAGTAGCCAGATTCTGGGCGACCGTGCCCTTGCCTGCACCCGAAGGGCCGTCGATTGTGATAACCGGGATGCTACTCATATCAATTAACAGGCTCGGCAACGCGGCTATTGTCCCGCTCTTCAATATTGAGACCCGTCGCTCTGGCAATAGCAGCAAAATCAGGAAACGAGGTGTTTACATTGGCGCAGTCCAGCACCGTTATGGGTCCGTCTGCGATGAGCGATGCCATGGCGAATGACATGGCCGTACGGTGATCGCCACAGCTATCGGCTACGCCTCCTGCCAGTCGCTTGCCCGTAACTCTGGCACCATCAGGCGTATCATGGATGTCGCCACCCAGCGCACGTAATCCATCAGCCATGACCTGGATGCGGTCCGTCTCCTTGACACGTAGCTCCTCTGCGCCGGTTATTACTGTGGTGCCGGTAGCGCTTGCAGCTGCTACAAACAGCGCAGGAAATTCATCAATGGCCAATGAAACGAGCTCTTCAGGCACTTCTATACCCTGCAATTGAGATCCATTGACGTGTAGATCGGCAATGGGCTCTCCACCGGTAATGCGCTGATTGATCAGCTCAATGCGAGCGCCCATCAATTTGAGAATATCGATTACGCCTGTGCGAGAGGGGTTCATGCCGACCCCGGTCAGGATCAGTTCAGAGCCCGGTGTCATGCTGGCGCCCACTAGAAAAAATGCAGAGGATGAAATATCGCCAGGTACCGTCAGTGCCGTTGCGCTCAGCGTTTGCCCGCCGATAATTGAGGCACTCAGCCCGGTAACGCTGACCTCAACACCAAATCCTCGCAACATCCTCTCCGTATGGTCCCGAGTTACCGCGGGTTCGTGAACAGTGGTGGTGCCTTTGGCGTGTAAACCAGCCAGCAGTATGGCTGACTTGACCTGAGCACTGGCCATTGGGCAAGTGTATTCGATGCCAGTGAGAGCGCCGGTCTTTGCAATGGTGAGCGGCGGCATGCCACCCTCGCCCGTACTGATGCTGGCTCCCATCTGCTCCAGAGGATTGACTATGCGCCGCATGGGCCGACCAGTCAGTGAGGCATCACCAGTCAGCACAGCAGGGATGTTCATGCCGGCCATAAGGCCTGTCAGCAGACGCATTCCTGTGCCAGAGTTGCCCAGATAGATTGGGTTCTGCGGAGGTGTCAGGGCAGCAACCCCGTTTCCGTACAAGGTCACCTCACCCGCGCCACCTCGCTCGATTCGAACGCCCATGGCTCGAAAGGCATCCAGCGTATGCAGGCTGTCCTCACCTTCCAGAAAACCGGACACTTCCGTGACGCCATGGGCAATTGCGCCAAACATGATTGACCGGTGAGACATCGACTTGTCCCCCGGCACCCTCACTGTTCCGGATAGTGTGGTGGCGGGTTCCAGAATGAAGGTCTTTCCGGCGGATTTTGGCATGGAGGCTTGATTCACTAGAGGTCCTTTGATAGCTACCAAAATGGTAACACCGCCACCGACACGAAATGCATCGAAAGCCGCACGGATTGCCCAACCAGTTCTGGGCTTTTCTTGTGGCTAACCGTCTATACGTGACTCGAGACCATTCAAAATGTGGGGATATTTGTGTACACTTCGAACACTCGGCTTACCCACCATAATCATGTGGATATTATGAAAAAGACCTCCGCCAATAGCGACCTGAAAAAAGCCGGGCTCAAAGTCACGTTGCCGCGAATCAGTATTCTGGAAATTCTGGAAGAAGCTGAGCAGCACCATATGAGTGCGGAAGACGTCTACAAGACGCTATTGAGCAACGGTAACGAGGTTGGATTGGCTACCGTTTATCGTGTACTGACCCAATTCGAAGCTGCCGGCCTGGTCACTCGACATCACTTTGATGGTGGCCAGGCTATTTTTGAGCTGGACACAGGCGACAATCACGACCACATCGTGTGTTTAAAGACCGGCAGAGTGGCAGAATTCAAGGATGAGATCATTGAGCAGCGTCTGGAGGAGATTGCTACCGAGCTAGGGTACTCACTCAGCGATCACAAAATTGTGTTGTACGGAGAGGTGATGGAGACTGGCAAGGATAAACCATTGCTCAAGGTGCATGGCGGTTCAACGACGAGCTGAATTTAGTTACTACACAGATTGTCAGCTGCTTCGTCAATTGACAGTTGGGCAAACTCACCTGACGTGCTGTTTAAAGGTCGACGCCCAATGCGCCGACCGACACTCCACCTTTTTTGACAGGTTACCCGACTATTTAACCATCGTAATCGACTTTGTCGACCATTTTAGTTGCCGTTACCCGATACTTTGCGATTTCTGACAGCGGCAATGGATCATAGTCAAACTCGCCCCATGACTGCACAAGGCCAGAGGGTGCTACGTCCGGGTTGACTGGATATTCGTGATTTTGCTCTGCATACATTCGCTGAGCCAAGTCGCTAGACAGGAACTCCATCAGCTTGATCGCATTTTCCTCATTCGGCGCACTTTTGGTCAGAGACATGCCACTGATATTCATGTGAGTGCCCCGATCCTCCTGGTTAGGAAAAACGATTCGCACGGAATCTGCCCAACCCGACTGCTCTTCATCGTTCATCATCGCGCCCATGTAATAGGAATTGATGATAGCTATGTCACATTGACCTTGTGATATTGCCTTGACTTGAGCACGGTCATTTCCTTCAGGTTTACGAGCCAGATTAGACTTCAAACCGGTAAGCCACGCTTCGGCCTGCTCTTCTCCACTGTGAGCTATGACCGATGCGACCAATGCCACCATGTACTCGTGTTTACCACTGCGTGTGCAGATTTTAGCGCCAACTTCCGGCTTGGCCAGATCTTCGTAAGAACCGATGGCGTCTTCTACCACGCGATCTTTTGAAGTAACGATCAAACGCGCCCGGTTCGTCAGGCCAAACCATTGCCCATCAGGGTCTCGAAATTCTGCAGGAATATTGGCTTCCAGAATCTCGCTGGACACTGCCTGAGTAACGCCCGCCTGCACGGCTCCGTCCAGACGCCCTATATCCGCGGTGAAAATCAGATCGGCAGGACTATTAGCACCTTCATTCTCCAGACGTTCGACGAGACCTGTTTTGGCGAAGACGGTATTGACCTCTATCCCAGTCTCTTTGGTGAACACATCAAACATTGGCTTGATCAGAAATGGTTGTCGATAGGAATACACATTCACGGATCCTTCAGCGAACACCACGCTGGCGCTTAACAGCATGCAGGCACCAAGTGATGCGCTCAGCGCTCTGGACGTAAGACTGGACATAAGATGACTCAAAGATTGATTGCTTGCGTCAATCATAATGAGAATTGTTATTATTATCAACCTCACTAACTTTACGGGTATACGGGATAGGTTTGACGCTGCCACGCCTGTCGCCTTTTTGATAGTTCTCGTTCAGATTGCAAAACAAATACTACCGAGTCACCTTAGCGTCACGGACACCCACGATACCGTGGTTTACCCAGTGGGTCCGACTAACCAATGTGTGACAATAACCCCGATTATAGTTCAACTTCAGGCCTCCCATGTCCCTCCAAACCCAGCCCGATATTTACCTGACCGTCATCAGGCCACAGGAAATTGCCACTACCGGGGCTAACACGATAAGTTCAATATTGGAAAGCCTGCCTTCGTCCGTGGCTTCGGCACTGGAGCTTGGTGGCCCCGTATCAACGCTGCTGGTCATACTGTCGTTGATATCTCTGGCGGTCATCTTTTTTAAAACCTGTGAGATTTCACTCGAATCATTACGCGACAAACGTAACATTCGACAATCTTTGCATCTCTGGCAGCAGGCACGCTATCGCGATGCGGCAGAACAAGTTGGCGACAGTCAGGTCGGGGTCGGGCGAATCCTGTGGGTTGCCATGCAGGGAAGACAAACTGACGATATAGTAGAGTCAGTCCTGCGCGAAGAAATTCAACGGCTGGCCAGCAGACACATCGAGCGCCTCAGACGCCACCTCAAACTACTTGAAAACATCGGCACAATTAGCCCTTTGCTGGGCTTGTTTGGCACCGTACTCGGCATGATAGAGGCCTTTCGGCAAATGGAATCTGCCGGTAGCCAGGTGGATCCGGCTGTTCTGTCGGGAGGCATCTGGCAAGCATTACTAACTACAGGTGTTGGATTGGCAGTGGCAATCCCTACCGTGTTGGCTCATCAATGGCTAGAGCGGCGCGTGGACGGCCAGGTAAATTATCTTGAAGACGTCACCACTCAGGTGTTTACTGCCAATACGTTAAGACGCATTGAATCACCTCAGCCTGTCAGAGGAGCAGGAGCTGCAAATTCACATGCAACTTGACAGAAAGACTAGCAGAGCTTCAGCCATCAGCTTGACCCCGCTGATTGATGTGGTTTTCATTCTGTTGCTGTTTTTTATGCTTACCACGCAGTTTAATCAGCAACGGGCATTGACTTTCAAAGTGCCAGCAACAGGCAACACCCCAACCCTTGCGCCTGATAACCAGTACTTAGCCGTTAAGTTGCTGTCTGATAATCAAGTAATGATTGATGGCAACAACATTATCAATACTAATCAATTAGCAACCGACGACCAACTTCTAGCTGCACACCGATTGCAATTGAATTTGATACTGGATGCTGATGATCTTGTCTCGGTGCAAGCACTTGTGTCGCTAACGGATACATTAAGCACTATGGGTTTTGATCACGTTATCCTGAGAGCGCTCCGTTAGCATGAAGTTTGATCTACTTAGAACAGGTGCAAGCAGCGACAACAACCTCATTCCGATGATCAATGTCGTTTTTCTCTTACTGGTTTTCTTCATGGTTGCGGGGACCTTGCGGGCATCCGATCCACTCAGTGTCGTACCCGTTGAATCCGTGCAGCAGCAACCTTTAACGTTACCGCTAAGTTTATACATGAGCGCTGATGGCACGCTGATGCTTGATGGTGCAGTGATTGCTTCAGAGCTGTTGCCGGTTGTGTTGACAGTGAATAACGAAAACACCTTGGCAAACGATACGAAACTATCGTTAGCACTAAAGGTAGACGCGCAAGTTACCGTGGTGCAGCTGCGCGGCTTACTTAAGTCACTGCGCGATGCGGGCGTGGAAGAAGTAGAACTTGTCACCAACTGGGTACCTGCTTCGTCGCCATGACGCGTGTACTCTGGCTAGTTGCAGCTTTGGGTTCGGGTATGTTGCACCTCATTGGTGTCGCATGGCTTTTGCGTGATGTGGAAGAAGCCTCCTCGCCAATGACTGAAAGCGGCGGGAGTGTCGTCATACAGCTCTCTGAGGCCAGCATTACAGTAGAACCAAAAATCAAGCCTGAGCCTGAGCCTGAGCCTGAGCCTGAGCCTGAGCCTGAGCCTGAGCCTGAGCCTGAGCCTGAGCCTGAGCCTGAGCCTGAGCCTGAGCCTGAGCCTGAGCCTGAGACAGAGACAGAGACAGAGACAGAGACAGAGACAGAGACAGAGACAGAGCTAGCTAATGATATTCAGCAACCAGAGCGCATTGAGTCAAATCTCGGTGGAGCTCCAGACGCCATTATACAATCGGGAGGCGATCCAGATGCTATCGCTGACTACCAGTCAGAACTGCAACTCTGGCTACAACGCTATAAAACGTATCCCAGGCGGTTAAAGCGGCGCAGGATTGAAGGGGATGTGCTCTTATCGTTCACTATTAACTCAGCCGGCAAGCTTCTGGAGTATCGTTTAGTGGCAAGTAGTGGTGTTACAGAACTGGATGAAGCAGCGCTTCAGATGCTTGGGGCAGCAGACCCTTTACCACCCATACCCGATTCCCTCGGACTGGCCACGTATACGGTAACAGTACCAATTCGTTATGCGTTGCAATGAAGGCACACCCGGATAGCGCTAACGGGATGCATAGCAGCCCGACAAGTGGTCACTTAAGATGACCAGAAGGCCAAAACACGGAGAGTGTGAGCTTTGCAAACGACACACACCACTGACGTTCCACCATCTGATCCCACGTAAGTTGCACAAGCGTAAGCGCTATGCCAAAGCCTACACAAAGGACCAGCTCAATGAGGGGGTCATGCTCTGCAATCGCTGCCATAAAGGATTACACAGACTGTACAACGAGACAGAGCTGGGCAGCCAGTTGAACAAACTTGAAGCCTTAAAGAATGATCTACAGGTAATGCGGCATGTTGCCTGGGTGGCGCGGCAGAAAAGCTGATTTATCGGCGTGCCTCACCCTGGCTCCACTTCAGGCGAGCCTGCGTGCTCCGGATGTCGCGTATCAGGTAGAACGCTGATCGGTGTCGAGCGGTCTATTGTGTTTAACCCATGCCGTACACACTCCTATAACCCCTATCAGGTGCGATAGCGCGGAGCCATCGGCCCATGTCCATACGTCCAGTAGAGTCAGAATCTGTAGCGCAACCGATATTGGATGAAGCAGACGTGCATCTGCACAGGGTATTCTGCTTCAGTAATACGTCACTCGTGAGTGGAGAGTTCGACTAAGCGGCATTGCCAAGATTGTCAGCTCTGTCGGGATCCTGGTTTTCGATAATGAATTTCGCCAAGTTACACGTTTGGGCGTTATCCACAAGAAAATACGGCAGGC